>Ga0307509_10000036_pt1 | contig 190164 bp, 137 predicted proteins | sample 10_EM_MG_FD_202245 | JGI IMG/M metagenome (GOLD analysis project Ga0307509, IMG submission 202245) | Populus trichocarpa ectomycorrhiza microbial communities from riparian zone in the Pacific Northwest, United States - 10_EM | ecosystem: Host-associated > Plants > Roots > Unclassified... | reverse complement strand
CCGCACATACGTTGGTCTGCAGGTCATTTGGGCGATCGGCGCCAGCATGGTGGTGCTTGGGGGTATGCAGTACCTGGGTCCACGCGCGTGTCTCGCCGTCGGCTTGGCGATCATGTTCGGCCACAATCTGTTGGACGCAGTATGGCCACCAGCGAGTACGACAGGTATCACAGGGCCGCTGTGGGCTGTGCTCCATGCGCGCCAGGTGTACGAGGTGGGGCCGTTCTGGGTTTACTTCTCTTACCCATTGCTGCCGTGGACCGGCATCATGCTTGTTGGATTTGGGGCTGCCGGACTCTTTCAGGGACAAGCGAAACCGCGGGACACTCGATTGATCCGGATCGGATGCACGCTGGTGATCGGCTTTGTTCTACTCCGTGCTCTCAACATATACGGAGATCCTCATGCCTGGCACTTCGACCCGGACAATCTGTCGGCGTCCGTCATGTCATTTCTGGCTACGACGAAGTACCCACCCAGTCTGCTGTATACCCTGATGACACTGGGGCCCGCCGCGATAGTCTGCGGGTACGCCGACCGCCTGCCCAGCATGATCAAGAACATCCTGCTGACGTACGGCCGGACGCCCCTGGCCTTCTACATCCCGCACTTCTATCTGATTCACGTGTTGAGCATCCTGCTCGGTCTATCGGAGGGCTTCAGAGCAGAGCAGTTTCTTACTCACTACCGTTTCTTCCCCAAAGGTTATGGTGTCGGCCTCGGGGGGGTTTATCTGCTCTGGATGGTGGTCGTTGTGTCGCTCTATCCGCTTTGCCGATACGTCGCCTCCGTGAAGGCGCGGCGGACGGACTGGTGGCTCAGCTTTCTTTGATATGAGCAAGGCTCGCGGCGGAACGGGGGGAACTCGCCGCGATGTTCCAGGGGCTGAATCCCTGATCGTTCAGGCGAGGTTGGCCAGGAGTCGATCCCAGTCGATGGTGACACCGGATACAGAGGTGATGGGCGTTTGCCCCTTTAGCTCGAGAAGAGTCGCTCGTCCGTAACGACCGTCTTCGAGCCAGTAGGTAGTCAGCGTCCGATCCGTAGGGTGTATTAGCCAGACCTCCGTGACGCCGGCACGCTCGTATGCCGCCAATTTAGTGGTTTGGTCGTGGCTCGCGGTACTGGGTGAGAGGACCTCCGCCACCCAATCGGGCGCGCCGCGCATACCACGCTCATCGAGTTTGCGTAGGTCGCAGACGATAAGAACATCGGGTTGCACAACTGTGTCAACCTCGCCGTCTGCTTCAGCGGACTTAGGTAAGCGCACGTCAAAAGGAGCGACAAAGGCGTTAGCGGACTTACCTTCGAGTGCGTCGGCCGCTTGGCGGTAGAGCGCGCCGACAATCTCCTGGTGAATCCGCGAGGGTGCGGGCGGCTCCCTTATGTACGCGGTGCCATTGATCAGCTCATCGCCGTACTCTCTGGACCACGTCAGATAGTCGGCGTAGGTGTGGTACTGGTTGTCGCGCTGAAGCAGCGTCATAAGATTCGCTCTGGATAGCAAAGACCTGCGTGGGATTGACATTGTAACAGGCACCTCGAAGGTGGCTAGAACCATCTGTCGGCCGGATCCACTTCCTCTATTGGCAGGAAGGCCATCGAAGTCGCCACCAGAATGCTCGCCAACCAGAACGCTGCGGCGAGATTGAGCGTGACGGCATGCGAATTTTGACCGGCCTCGTCCGTCACTACGCTGACGCCGAACAGCAGGTAGGAAGCGCTAATCAACAACGCGCCAACAGCGCAAATTCGCGCCGCGACTTGACGTTTGGAATAACGCAGTAACCACGTCGTGAAGAGCAACGGATTGGCAAACCACGCGCAGGCAACGAATGGCCCGACTTGATCCCACTCCGCAATTTCAACCCATCCCATCAGCAACACGCCCCAGCCCGTCCAGCCGCGGCAGACCTCGAAGAACATCGAGGCGGCAAACAGAGCCATGCTGAGAATCAACAGAGCACTACGGTTGAAGATTGATCTCATGTCGTGTCTTTTCGTGTCGTGCGGCCAATCCAGGGATCCAAGACTTCCGCGCCGTGAACTTCAGAGTTCTTCGCAATTCGAGTAGCGAGCGCAAGCCCTCCGCGACGCGTCACGGGACGGAAAATGCGTAAGAGCCTGACTGCTATGGAGAATCCATCGATTCGGTGTCTCCTGGCGCGAGCGGTCCGGCGCTGTCGCGTTGTCCTCATCCCTGAATCCGCTTGATAATCCCGGGTATGGAGCGTTAGCGTGGCATCTCGTGCCCGCGAGCACCGTCCCGGGGGAAAGGGAATGAAGAAGAACAATACAAAAGCGGCGTCACTTCGCCATCTTTTCAATTGCGCGATCCTCACATTTGCGCTGTCGGCGCCCTCCGCTTGGGGAGCCACCTTGGTCGGCTTCTGGAACTTGAACGAGGGATCCGGGACGACTGCTACGGATGATTCCGGCTCCGGCAATACCGGGACGCTGATCAACTCTCCCGCGTGGACCCCCGGGGAGTCCGGCACCGCGCTGAACTTCGTAAGCGGAGGTAAAGGTTACGTAGCAGCCTCTGGGGCCGAAAGCCTTGCGGATCTGTACGCGCATGGCCTCAGCGTCGCAGCCTGGATCAAACCGCGTTCGGCCGGCAGTGGCAATGGCGGGCGCATCGTCGATAAGGACAACAACAACGGCGGCTGGTTTTTCGCAATGAACGGTGCGACCACGCTCCGACTTGCAATCGATACTTTTCCGAGCTCGTCGCCGTCACGACTGTCATCCGCGACAATCAAACTCAACGTTTGGCAGCATGTCGCCGCGACGTGGGATGGCTCTGTCAGCGGATCGAACATCCACATTTATATAAACGGCGTGCTCGCTGAAGGCGCCACGATCGATGGCGCCGGCCTGGCCCAGTCGGACGCGGACACGCCATTTGCCATCGGCAACCGCAGTAAGGATCTTGCCCGCGGCTTCGATGGGGCAATTGACGAAGTTCGCGTGTACAGCGGTGTTTTGACCGCTGCCGAGATCCAGGCACTGGCCAATGTCTCGAACCCGCCACCACCGCCACCCGACACACAAGCGCCGACAGTCCCGACGGGTTTGAAATCAACGGGCGTTACAACCACAAGCATCACGCTCAACTGGACCGCATCCACCGACCTGCCGGCTTCCGGCGGCGCAGGTGTGGCCGGTTACTATGTCTACCGCAATGGAAACACAACGACACCGGTCGCGACGGTCAAGGGCAGCACTGCCCTGACGGATTCCGGGCTGACCAGCGGCACGACTTACACCTACCAGGTCGCCGCATTTGATGCAGCTGTCCCGGCCAATGTGTCGGCACCTACTGCCGCCCTCAGTGTTGCGACCGCCCAAAGCCCATCGTCATTGAACGGTGCGGACATCGGCGGGGTTACAGCGAAGGGCTCGTCCTCCGTTAGTGGAAGTACCTACACCTTGAAGGGCTCCGGCGTCGACATCTGGGGCACCGCTGACTCCTTCCAGTTCGACTCACAGACATTCACAGGCGACGGCAGTATCACGGCACGGGTCATCAGCGAGACCAACACCGACCCATGGGCAAAGGCCGGCGTCATGTTCCGCGAGACACTGACTGCCGGATCCAGCTTCGCCGCCATCTTCATCCCGTACCAGAACCCCGCAGCACTCGAGGCGCGCATTGGAACCGGAGCATCCGCCGCCAGTACGAAGACCGCGCAGATCAGATCACCTCCCTATTGGGTGCGGCTGACTCGCGTGGGGGATGTTTTCACGGGCTCCATCTCGCCGGACAGCACAACCTGGACGATAGTGGGTACGTACAGAGTGCCGATGAAGGCGCAGTTGAGCATTGGACTTGCAGTCACGAGCCATGCGAACGGCAAGTTGAACACTGCTGTTTTCGATAACGTATCGATCGCTTCTGCCGGAAGCTCTCCGGTGGTCACGGTTGCGCCCACAGCTTCCACCTTGACGGTCGGAGCCACTCAGCAGTTCACCGCCACCGTTCAGAACGCCTCCAACACAGGAGTCACGTGGCAAGTAAACGCGGTGAATGGCGGCTCGGCTGCAACGGGGACCATCAGTCCGTCTGGCCTTTACACCGCGCCGGCTTCCCTCACGACGTCGCCAACGGCATTTACGATCAAGGCAGTTTCGGCACAGGATCCGTCGGTGTCCGGCACCGCCCAAGCGACTGTGGTGAGTCGGACCGCTTCGACCGTCGACGTGACAACTTACAAGTACGACTTGGCAAGAACCGGCCTGAATTCGCAGGAGACGGTACTCACACCCACCAACGTCCGGTCAGCAACATTCGGTCTCGTGCGGAATCTTCCCGGCGACGGAGCCATCTTCGCGGAGCCGTTGTTTCTCTCCGGCCTCAGTGTCGGCGGTAGTCTGCACAACGTCGTGTTCTTCGCGACAGAGCATAACTCGGTGTATGCGTACGACGCAGATTCCGGTGCCAAACTGTGGCAGGTCACGCTGAACGGCGCCGGCGAGACCACGAGCGACAACGTCAGCTGCGGAGTGGTCAGCCCCGAAATTGGTGTTACAGCGACGCCGGTCATCGACCGCAATGCCGGACCCCATGGCGCCATGTACGTGGTCACGGCCACCCAGGACAGCTCGGGCGGATATCACCACCGGATACATGCGATCGATGTCACCACTGGCGCTGAGTTGTTCAGTGGGCCAAAGGAAATAACTGCCACCTTTCCGACTGCGGGCGGCGGTTCCACGACATTTGACCCCGCCTCCTACCTGGAACGCGCGGGCCTGCTGCTCTTGAACGGCGAAATCTACACCACCTGGTCGTCGCACTGCGACAACGATCCCTACACGGGTTGGATCATGGCCTTCAGCGGTACCACTCTGGCGCGCACCCGCGTGCTCAATGTCGCTCCCAACAGCAACAACCTCGGACCGGCTATCTGGCAGAGCGGCGGTGCACCGGCGGCCGATGCAAATGGATTCATCTACCTGCTGACAGGCAACGGGATTTTCGAGACCACGCTGGATGCCAATGGATTCCCCTCGATGCAGGATTACGGCAACTCATTCTTGAAGCTCAGCACGGCCGGCAACACACTGACGGTAGCGGACTACTTCTCCATGTGGAATGAAGTCAGCGAGTCCACCGCCGATCTGGATTACGGCAGTGGCTCGGCAATGCTCCTCCCCGATATGACCGATTCAACGGGCGCCGTCAGACAGCTCGCCTTCAGCTCCGGCAAGGATGGCAACATCTATGTCGTGCGGCGCGACAACCTCGGCAAGTTCAACCCGACCCAGAACAACATCTGGCAGGAGATAGACCTGGGAGCGCACGAAATCCGCTCGACCCCGGCCTACTTCAACGGCCGGGTCTACATGTCCGCGCGCGATATTGGAATCCAGGCGTTCACCATCACCAACGCCAAGCTGTCCACTTCGCCGACTTCGCAAACCAGCAACGTATTCGGCTATCCGGGCACGATCCCGGTCGTGTCGGCAAACGGCACGACCAACGGAATAGTCTGGGCTTCGACCACGGCCAACCCCAGTACCCTGTACGCCTACGATGCGACCAATCTGGGCACCCAGTTGTACAACAGCACCCAGGCCGCCAATGGCCGCGACAGCTTTGGGATTGCGAACAAGTTCAACTCTCCCACCGTGGTGGCGGGGAAGGTATTTGTGCCTACACACACCGGGGTGGCGGTGTTTGGGTTGCTGCAGTAGTCGGTTTGACTAGCGCGTCGACCGGGCCTTGCGAGCACGCGGCACCGGCCGGGCGCGGTCAGCGCTCGAAGCCTTGACCACGGGGGCGCGCTTCGCCGCGGGAAACTCGATGCCGGAAGCCCCATCCTGCGCAAAAGCGCGCAGGCAATCGTCGACCAGCTCGAGCGTTTCCTTGTGCCCCAGGGTGATATCGATTTGTGTTTCGAGTGCGAGAATCTGCGACAAGCAGGTCAATAAAACCGTTGCCACGATCGGTTTGATGGCCGGCTCTATACCGCGCACTTCAAGGTGGCGGACCAACGCGCGGGTTTGAATCTGCCGGAACTGCTCGGCAAATTTCTTCACCTCGGCGCGTACCGCGGGACGTCGATTTGCGAGCGCGTTCAATTCAAGCGCCAAGGCCGCCTGATCGGCGTTACTGCAGATTTCCCACACTGCGCGTAACGGCTCGGCAGAGCCGAGTGCTTCGTCAAGAAGCGCGAGGGTCTTCGCGGCACGCTGCTGCACGAGCGCAATCAACACCTCCTCGATCGACTTGAAATAGTAGTGGACGATCTTGCGGGAGAGATTCAGTCGATCCGCCAGCGTGCGCGAGGTGAGCGCCGCGTAGCCCTCCTCGCAGATGAGAATTGCAGCAGCTTCGATGAGCTGAGCACGGGTTGCAGAGCTTTCCACGCCTCTGCGACGACTTGCAGCCATACTCTTGCGACCTTACAAACGCCTTGTCTCGGCCCTGCATCGTAGCAGATTGCCGACGCACGTCGGCGTCATGCTAGACACTTGTCCAGCATACTAGTATGCTGCGGCGACACTCGAGGAAATCCGGGGAGCCTAGGCATGACTGCGAGCAACGCCACGAGCCTCAACTGGGACCCGTACAGTCCTGACTATTTCAAAAACCCACATCCTATTTTTGCTCGTCTGCGCGAGGAAGCACCCCTCTACTACAACGAGCAGTACGGCTTTTATGCGGTGAGTCGCTACGCGGATGTCGAGCGTTGCCTGGGTGATTGGGAGCGGTTCAGCTCGGCTCGGGGCGACGTGTTGGAGATGATCAAGGCGAACGTTCCGGTCCCTCGCGGCTCCTTCATCCATCATGATCCGCCGGCTCACACGGTGTACCGCAAGGCGCTCATGCGCGTCTTCTCGCCAAAGAGAATGGCAGCTCTGGAGCCGCAGATTCGCGAATTCTGTGCGCGCTCGCTCGATCCGCTGGTTGAATCAGGGCAATTCGACTTCATCACCAATCTCGGCGCGGATATGCCCATGCGCGTCATCAGCATGCTGTTGGGCATCCCCGAGGAGGACCAGGAGGCGATCCGCGAGCGGGTGGATGCCAACCTGCGCACCGAGCAAGGCAAGCCGATCGACTATTCCACCACCACCAAGATAGGCGAGGGATTCGAGGGATACATCGACTGGCGCGCCGAACATCCGTCCGATGATCTGATGACCGATCTCATGAGCCTGGAGTTTGAAGATGAGACCGGCACGCATCGCAAGCTCACACGCGATGAAATCCTGGTCATAGTCAACATCATTGCCGGAGCCGGCAACGAGACGACTAATCGTCTGATCGGCTGGACCGGAAAGATACTCGCGGAGCACCCCGATCAGCGGCGGCAGATTTACGAGAATCGAGCCCTGATCCCGCAGGCAATCGAGGAAATACTCCGTTACGAGCCGCCGGGACCGTCGATCGCCCGTTACGTCACCCAGGACGTCGAGTTCCACGGCACCAAGGTGCCTGCGGGTAGCGTCCTACTGGGGATCGTCGCAGCGGCCAACCGCGACGACCGCAAGTTCGCGGACGGCGGTCGGTTCGACATCAACCGCAAGAAGGCGCCCCATCTGACTTTCGGATACGGCTTCCACAACTGTATTGGCAACGCACTCGCACGTGTTGAGGGCCGCATTGCCTTGGATGAAATCCTCAACCGGTTCCCGGAATGGGACGTCGATCTGCAGAGCGCCTACCTGTCTTCCACATCGACAGTCCGTGGCTGGGAGTCTTTGCCTGCCTATACCCCGAAGGCCAAGCGAACCCCAAGAGCCCCTACAACGGCGCAGGCCCCTGCCCCGTCACCCGCCATCCCGGGGGCTGAGCAATGGCAATTGACCATGCACACCCCGGTAGGCCCGCAGGAAATGACACTCCACCTGGTTCGTGACACCAATGCCAACACCCTCACCGGCAAGATCGAGAGCCCCATGGGATCGGAAGTCATCAAGAACGGGGAGATCGACGGCAATACGCTGACCTGGACAATGGATGTGAAGAAACCCATGCCCATCAAACTGAAGTTTGAGGTGCAGGCTCAGGGCGATACCCTGGCGGGACATGCCAAGCTGGGCGTGTTTGGCAAAGCGAAGCTGGAAGGCCGGCGTCTCTAGTGCCGAAGATCATCTATATAGAGTTCAACGGTCGGGAGCATGTAGTTGAAGTGGAGCCCGGCCTGTCCGTCATGGAGGGCGCAAGGAAGCATGGGATCCCCGGAATCGATGCGGACTGCGGCGGCGGGTGCTCCTGCGGCACTTGTCACGTTTTCGTCGATCCCGCCTGGACGACGCGGGTCGGAGGTAGAAACTCGCTGGAGGATGCCACCATTGAGTTCGCCTTCGGCGTCGAGTCGAATAGCCGCCTCTCCTGCCAGATCAAAGTCACTGACGACCTCGACGGACTGATTGTGCGAATGCCCGAGTCGCAGCGCTGAACGCTGGGCGCCGCTCGGACTAAACCTCCAGATATCTGGACAGCAGCAGCCGAAACCCCGCATCCGCATCCACGATTGTCAGAATCTCCTCGCGGGAGAGGCACAGATCGCCTGACGCCAGCGGATGGGCCATCCGATGTCTCAGTTGGATGGCGAGCTGAAAACTGGCCCACCACTGCCGACCAGTGCCAAGCTGTGGCTCGATGCGCATGACTTGATCCAACTGATTGAACATGGACGTGACATTGCTTTCCAGGTCCGCCCACTGCTCAAGGGGCGCCTCGCCGCCGCCCGCAGAGGCGTTCTGTTGAGCCATCCACGCGTTCATGCAGAAGGTCATGCCCTCGATGCAGGCAAACGCAGCGCGAACATAGTTGCGGACCTCGGATTCGCCAAAGTCTTCCCGGTCCGCCGCGTTAGGGTCGCCCAACGTGACTTCCAGGAGCTTGAAACAATGATCCACGTCGCCGCTCAGAATCGCGAAAACCTCCCCGGGCGGTGCAGACAGACTCTCTTCGACGGCAAGCATCTGATTTACCTCGCTGTTGCGCCGCAATCGCAGTCGCACCGGTACATCGAGCAGCGGGCGATCTTTACAACGCCGCGCTAAAGGTTCAATTTATTGGGCAGAACAATAAGCCAGAGAGCAACTCTCAGGGAAGGCAACATGTCCTGTCGCAAAGCAAATACCCGCCTCGCCATCGTCGGTTCGATTGCGCTGTTTTCCCAGCTCGCGTGGGCCGCCACCGTACCCGAACGTACCGAGCTGACCAGCGTCAAGACTCCGCCTACGCCGTCTGCAACCCCGAGCGGCAGCAGTTTCACGCAGACCAGGCACGCGGTGAGTCGCACTGGTCGTTTCACGGTTTTCGTCAGTGACGCCCCCGACGTCATCCCTAATCAAGACAACTACCGGCAGCTCAACATCTTCGTCAGGGATCGGCAGCTCGGCGTAACCTCCCAGCTGCCTGTATCCCCCACGGCCGTGTTAAACATAGATGAGCCGTCCATCAGTGACGATGGCCGCTATGTCGCGTTTACTGGATCGGGGGATCTCTTGGGAAACGGTCCAGCCGCCAACATACCCAAGGTGTTCGTCGCCGATCGGCAAGCGCCAGGACTGATCGAACAAATCAGCACCGGCGTGCAAAGCGCTGCTCCCAATGCGGAAAGTTTTCAACCCATGATCAGCGGCGATGGCCGCTGGGTCGTGTTTACCTCCCGGGCCAGCAACCTCGTGCCAGGCGACACGAACGGGACCAGCGACGTTTTCGAAAGCGATCGCAGCACGTTTATCATCCGCCGTATCAGCCGCAGTCTCTCCGGCAAACAACTGAACGCCTATTCGCAGGGCGGATTTGTGAGCTCCAACGGCCGCTTTGTTGTCTACGAAACAGCGGCCACGAATGCCTCCGACATTCCAGGATTCACCGCCGGAGCGGTCCTGTTCTACGACCGGGACCGGAATATTACGGAGCTCTCCAGCAGGAACAACAACCGTGAGCCTGCCAACCTGGGCGCCAGCAACGCTTCGGTGAGCGATGACGGTCGCTACATTGCGTTCCAGTCACAGGCAACGAATCTCGTGCCCGGCACTCCGAGCGTCTGGTCACAAGCCTTCGTGCGCGACCGCGTCATACACAAGATCACCTGTGTCAGCATTTCCTCGAAAGGGGAGATTGGCAATCTCAACAGTCTCTGGCCCATTATCAGTGGCAACGGCGCGACCGTAGCCTTCCAATCCCAGAGCACGAACCTCGTGCCGAATGATACAAACGCGTTCGGCTCTACCGACGTCTTTATTCATGATCTCACTAGCCGGGCTACGGTCCGCGCGAACGTCACGACCGACGGGACCGAAGTGCCGGACCAGATTTCTGAACCTTCACCACTGTCTATCAGCGGCGACGGCCATATCGTGAGCTTCAGCAGCAAGGCAGCCAGCCTGGTTCCGGGTGACCTCAACGGTGCCGAGGATGCCTTCCTCCACGAAGTTCGCCCCCGCACTATCATCCGCATTGATACCGGCGGATCCACCTTTACAGATTCGATCGGCAGGACGTGGCAGTCGGACCGGGGTTACAACACCGGAATCGCCTCGCGCACGACCTCAAGCATCAGCGGCACCCCTGACGTCGGCTTGTATCAAACTCAGCGCTACGATGCTCCCGGCGGACCGGAGTTGCGGTACCTGTTTACAGTCCCCAACGGAAACTACCTGGTGCGCCTGCATTTCGCGGAGAACTACGAGCCCAACTTCCACGCGGGCAAGCGAGTGTTCGATGTGGATGTTGCTGGAACCCGCCGGTTCACGCATCTGGATATATACGCGGCTGCGGGGGGCCATGCCGCGCTCATCCGCGAGGCTTCTGCCACAGTAATCAATGGCAAATTAGCAATCGATTTTCATCACGTGGTTGAGAATCCACAGGTGAACGCCATCGAGATTATCGAGCAGTAGATTCCCGGGTGGCCGCTCGAATCTTGCCAGCCGCATCGCGCTCCAGGACATAGTCAAACCGTTTTCCCTGGAACGCGAGGTTGCGCAGAGTCAGCGTGTGCCACCCTGGCGGCATGACGGGCAAATACTGTGGGGTCAGTCCCTGCTCCGTGATGCGCAAACCCGAGAATCCATATAGAAAATCCTGCAGAAAGCCCGAAGAGGTCGCCAGGATGTAGGTTGTATTGTTGAGGACCGTCTCACTGCGGACATTGAAAGGCGGCTTCAGAAAGCCTGCCTGCTGCCGTTGCAGCCATTTGTCCGCCGCATCCTGATCACCCAGCTCCGCGGCCTGGACGGAAATCATGGCCAGCAACATGGCATTACTGTCCGGCGACAACTCCTTCAACGAGCGCAATGCAAAGTTGAAATCGTTGCGCCGTACCTGCGGTGTCATCGGCAAATCGAGCTGCGGATAGGTCAAAAAAGCGAGCGAGCTGCCCATCCAGGTCTTTTTGTCATGCGGCACGGACGTGTCGAAATCCAGATGCCTTTGCTCGGCGTCCAGGAACGGTATGTAGATCTTGCTCGCAATCTCGGTCCACGCCGGATCCGGCTGCGCGCCAACGGCACTTGCAGCCGCGACGGCAATCTGCAGATTTCGCTGTGCAATTGCGTTCGTGAAGGAATCGTTGTTGACGTCTCTGTAGGCCTCATCGGGCGAGGTCACGTGGAGGATCTCGTAACGGTCGTCGGGCTTCTGATAGACAACCCGGCTTACCCAGAAATCCGCGGTTGCACGAATCACCGGGAAGCCGTATTCCCGCAGCCACTTCAGATCCTGGGTGGCCAGGTAGTATTGCCACTGGGCAATGGCTACATCCCCATTGATATGTATCTCACGCTGCGCGTTCTCGTGCGCAAACAGAGGAGTCTGGTCAGACCCATCAAACGGATCGGCCTCCCAGGGGTACATGGCCCCTTTGTAGCCGTGTTGACGCGCGCGCTCCTGTGCCGCCGCCAAGGTCAGGTAGCGGAAGCTTATTTGCGACTTGGCGCGCTCGGGATGCAACAGCAGCAGTACCGGGAAATCCCAGGAATCGTTGTCCCAGAAAACGTGGTGAAAATAGTTCGCACTGAATCCGCACGCCGTCATGGGAGACGCGCCGTCGTCAGCCGAATTCTCCAATAGATAGAACAAGTCCGAATGCACGGCGCGCTGCAGCGCGGCGTCCTCAACGACGATGTCCGACTTCCACAGCTCGAGCCACGCCGCCCAATGTGACACCAGGCCGGCCACCAGACCCCGACTGCGCGCTTCCGTGGCGAGCTCCTTATCCTGTTCGACAGAGCCGCCCCACTTGTCGCGGGACACAGCTACGAACTTCCCGAACAAGTACGATTCCCCCCGCTTCACGGTCCCTGAAACATTCAAAACAACCAGGTCGCGCGAGCTCTCGACCGTGACGTGTGGATTGTGAAAATTCGCGGGCAAGGCGATAGCCGCCGCCTCGGAGAACTCAGCGCCATTGATGGCGCGGCCGCGAACCCACAACGTTCGTTGGGTATCCGATGCCCCGGTTTCCAGGATCTGCGTCGTACCCGGATACCAGACTGGCGCACGGTTCGCAGTTGTCGGAGTCGCGGGCTTCAACATCTGGCTCAGCAGCGCGGTCTCATCCGGAGGTGGCAGATGGTACGTGCTCGCAATCGCCTGTTTGAGCTGAGGGAGCGTCAGTTTCGCCATGGCAAGCCGGTTGGGGAATGCGGGCCAGGGACGCAGGGTAAAGCGCAGCCGCACCTCCCCGCTGAAGGCGGGAGTAATCTGCAGGCTCGTCGCTGCCTCGTGAGTGTTCTTCTCGCTGACGAAGGTCTGGCTCGAAATCTGGGTGGATTTGATGCCATTGACCCAGGTGTATTGCGTGGACAGCGTGCCCACTTGCATGTCCAAAGTTTGCCGGTAATTCTGCAACACCTCGGCGGTGACGGGGCTCTGGTTCAGCCACGACTTTCCGTCGAAGTAGTCGATTTCAGTCCAACTGGGAATGGCGGCCGGGCGCGACACGTCGTCGGCCGTATAGTCCATGAGCCCTGCCATATACGCCAATGTCGCATCGGTCCCGTGAAGGGAAGTCTGTGTCGAGAAGTGGCCGTTGGCAAGATAGGTCGGGAAGTAGAGGCCGAAGTCTTTCTGGGTTGCCGTCAGCCGAAAGGTATCGCGCGTGTCGTTGCCGGCCCACGATACCCTCGGCAGCAGTATGCAAACGACCACAATGAAGAAGAAAACAAACAGCATCACCAGGCTTTCGCGCAACGCGATTGCCCGACCCGGCACCGCAACCGGCACTTCGCCGCGCCGCGAACCCGACAGGAGCAAACCCAACACCACCCCAACGCTGATCGTGACCACAGTCCCAATGGCATTCCACCAGAACCAGAACACATTCGGGAAGAACAGCCAAAGGACCAGATTGCCCCCCACTCCCGTAGCCGCCGCGACATTCGCCGCCAGCGGTGTCACCCTCGGCACCAGGGTGAGCAGGAAGATCCCGAGGATCGGCCCGTAGCTCACCGAGCCGATCTTGTTGATGGCTTCAATGGCTGTGGCCGCGAGCTTGCCGGCGAAGAATCCAAAAACCATGGTCGCCACTCCCCATGCGAGCAACACATACTTGCTGACACTGACGTAACGTTCCGCGGGTATGTTTGCCAGTGGGCTCACAAAATCCTCCATCGTCACCGCGGTGAGAGAATTCAGGGTCGAGCTGTACGCCGACATCCAGGCCGCAATCAACGCAACGACGATGATCCCCACAATGCCGTGCGGGAGATAATTGGCAATGAAGACGGGGATCATCAGGTCCGGTTTGTCGACCGGAATGGCCGCGCGAAACTCCGGAGTTGCCAGGGCGAATGCACCCAGGACCAGGCCGCCGAAACAATACGCCAGGGTGATCGGGAATCGCAGCAGACCGTTGAACAGCAGCAACTTCCTTACCGTGCGTTCATCGCGCGCGGCCAGGATCCGTTGCGCCTGGGTTTGATCGGTTCCGTAGTAGGCGGTGTAGAGAAAGAATCCACCGAACAACATGGGCCAGAAGCCGTACTCGCGACCATCGAATCCAAAATTCTGGAAGTCGATGACCTGCAGGCGGCGATGATCCAGATGCGCGACGAACGAGCTCCAGCCCCCGATGTAGTGCAACGCTGTGAAGGCGATCATGAAAATGCCGAGCACCTTGATGATCATCTGCGCAACTTCGCTGTACACAATGGCCCGCAAGCCACCCTTGAGGGAATACACAATCGTCACACCCCCAAGGGCAATGATCGTCTGCCAGAACGGGAATCCGAGGATGGAAGCGAGCACCAGCGCAATGACGTAGATCTGCACTCCGGTACCAAACGCCCTGCTGAAAATAAACAGCGCGCTCAGCAGGAGTCGTGAACCCCTGCCGAAGCGGCGCTCCAGGAATGAGTAGACGCTGACAACGCCCGACCGGCGCAGCATGGGGCCGATGAGCAACATCAGCGGAATCATGGCCAATGGCACGCCCAGCTCGTAGGTCAACCATTGCATCCCGCCGCCATGGCGTAATCCGACGAACGCCGGCGCTGAGACAAAACTGACGGCGGAGAGTTGGGTTGCCATGGTGGACATACCCAGTGGGAACCAGCCGAGGGTCCGACTGCCGAGAAAGTAGTCGGTGCCGGCTGCATTACGCTTGAATCGCAGCCCGAACCAGATCATGGCGCCGAAATACAGCGCCACGATCCCATAGTCGAGAGCGTTCAACTGTCAGAATTCATAGGACAATCGAGCCATTATGCGCCGCGGCAGCACCTGTCGGCCGATGAAGTAGGCCTGGCCTGCGTTCTGCTGCGTACCCTGGCGGGGGGATCCCTCCGAAACGGCAGTGCTGTCGAACAGATTGTAGACGCTGATCCCAATTCGCGCCCGGTCGCCGCCGACGAACGTACGTGTATAGCCCGCATCCAGCCGGACAATATGGTAGCTCGGCAGCTCGATATTGTTCAGATCCGATGCAAAGGTACGGCCCGTGTAGGAATCAAAGAGTGCCGCGTCAAAGACGCTGTCCTTGTAGTACAGGCCCAGGTTGCCCAGGACATTTGGCTGGCGCTGCATGAAGTTCCCGACGCAATTGGTACAAGCGGCCACCGGGGTGTACTTCGTGTAGATGTCGTGTTCGTAGGTCGCGTTGCCTTCGAAAGACAAGTTACCAAACAGGCGTATATCCAGGGTGGCTTCCGTGCCGTACGACCGCGTGGAGATGACGTTCACGACCTCGATCGGCGCACTGCCGGGTGTCGCGCCATTGATGAAGTTGATATTGCGGCGATTCGCCAGGGTCGAGTAGAACCCGGCGATGGACCCGGAAATCCGGCTGTTCGCGAACTTATACCCGGCTTCCGCCTGCTTGATGATCTCCGCCTGAAAAGACTGGGTTTCGTTGCTGGAGTTTATCTGCACCGTGTTCAGCTGCGGCATGAAGAAGCCACGCGAACCGTTCGCAAACAGGCTGCTGTGATTGTCGAGCTTGTAGAGCACGCCACCCGCAACGGCGTAGGCGTTCGGTTGCACCCGGCCGGTCAGGTATTTGCCGTTGCCCCACGCCACATTGGCAAGCAACGGGGAAATGCCGGCCGTGGTGTCGGAAGTGAATGTCGCGGACTGCTCCTTCCTGACATCGCCGGTCATGGATTCGAAGCGCCCGCCGAAATCCAGCACCCAGTTGCCGACTTCGATCTGGTCCGCGAGGTAGCCCGCGCTGCGCCGGGCCTCATAGTAATTGTTGGTGTAGCCGAGACCCGCATCGACAATACCGTTGCGCGCGACAATGGTCGTGGCATTGGTGGCCGTATTGGTCACGGTTACGTTGACCAGCTGCGGCTTGTCATTGAAATCACCGATGTACGCATACGTCACATCGAAGTCCCTGGCCTTGGTATGGCTGAAGAAGCCGCCCAGGGTGAAGTGATGGGTCCAATCGCTCAGGACCAGGTCCTTGGTGATGTTGAGCTCACCCGTCTGTGAGGTCAGGGGCCGCTCGCGATCCGTGACGCGATCCCCCCATAGCAGGGAGTTCGCCGGGACGGGCTTGCCACTCGCGGCAAACGTGAACGCCCCTGTATAGGTTGCTGGGTCATACTTGTACGACTGCAGAAATGCGGCCTGTGTCGTCGGCAGGTTGGTGATGTTGTCACCGCCTGAGAACAGCGCAAACGTGTGGTGATAGTCGGCTATGTTGGCGCGGCCGTTGAAGCCCCAGCCATCACCGAGATCCTTCTTGAAATCGACTCCGAACGAGTAGCCCCGGGTCGCGGCGCCCTCGTCCACTTTCGAGTTGAACAGCCCGTTCGGTGTGGCAAATGAGGAGTTGTCCAGGGCGGAGGTTTCCGTGGTGGAGACCACGTGACCGTTATTTCCGCGCGCAAGGTGATAGCCGTCACTGGTCAGCGGAATGTCACCGTAAAACTGATCCTTGTCATCGATTCCCTGGAAGTAGACTTTCACCTCGCCGGTATCGAAGACCTTCTTCAGATTGCCGCGGATCTGGTAACCCTGCGTGGGAAAGCCCGAATCCAACGGGCCATTGTCGTAGCGATAGAACCCGGATAACGCGTAATACAGGCCGTTGGTGATCGGTCCGCTGGTCGCAAAGTCGGTGCGAATACGGTTGTGGTCCGAAAGCTCCAGTTGCGCGATGCCCGTCGCCGTGTCGGTGCCGGTCTTGTCAATAAAATTGATCACGCCGCCAATGCCGCCGACACCGAACAGGTTCGAAACTCCACCCCGGACGAACTCGAGGTGATCGATGCCCAGGTCGGTGCGGTAGTACACATCGGGTGCCGAGGAATTCAGGCCCATGCTGCCGATGACCGGCATGCCGTTGAACTCGAGCGGGGTGAACTGGTACTGGCCGCCACTGGGCAGGCCTGCCACGAAAATATTGGACGCCACCTCGCCGCCGCCGCCTTCCGCCTTCAGGGCGGGTATGGTGGTCAGAATGTCAGCCGTGCTGTTGGCCGAGAGAGTCTGCAGCTTGTCGGCGGAAATGCTGGTTGCAACCAGCGGAGTCTTCAACTCGGTACGGGCCTTGCTCGTGCCCGTGACAATGACGGTGTCGAGCTCACTTTCGCTGCTGTCGGTTGACTCACTGCCCGCCGCGGCCGTCTGGGCGCGAATGGGACTGGCCATGAGACAGCTTGCGGCCAGGACAGCCATGGACAAGCCGCCCGAACGGACCTTTGTGTATTCCACGTCTCTTCCCCCTCTGTGCAGCGTGGCGCGTACGCGCTGCTGCGCCGCCCGATGCTCACTCATTGGGATACTAGGGCGCCAAAAACGTTTTTGTCAATTGACCGCGACGCAGTCGGCAGCTATCGGGGCGCTTGATCCCCACTGCGACGGGGTTATGTCAGCGGCAGCTATTGCCGTGGACAGTCGGATTTGCGGGGCACCAGGACCACCGGCTCGAGGTAGTGGATGTCGGCCGGTTTGGCTTCGCCGCGGATCAGCCGCAGCAGGCTTTGGCCGATGTGGCGGCCGTTTTCGAATACCGCGTGATCGATGGTTGTCAGGGGCGGATCGGCAAACGCCGAGGCACTGGAGTTGCCATAACCGGTAATGGATATCTGCTTGCCGACTTCGATGTTGCGCTCACGGCAGGCAGCAATGGCGCCGATCGCCATTGCATCGGTGGCGCAGACAATGGCCGTGGGCGCCTGAGCCGATACGAGCAGCGATCGGCACAACGCGTAACCGCTGACTTCGTTCAGATCGCCGTTCAGCAGCAGCAGGCGGTCGAGTTGGATACGATGTTTGGCGAGCGCGCGCATGTAGCCCTTCTCACGGAGCCGGGCGAATGTGTATTCGAGCGGTCCGTTGAGAAGCGCAATCCGTCGGTGGCCGAACTCGATTTGTCGCAAAGTGGCCAGGAAAAAGGCCTTTTCGTTGTCCGTATCCACCCAGGCGTAGGGCTCTGCCGTCTCGGTCCTGCCATAGGTTACGAAGGGCAACTTCGCCGCACGAGCAAGCTCGACACGCGAGTCCGATACTCGTGTGCGCACCAACAGCAAGGCGTCGACCCAACCGCCCTTGATGAAGTTTTCATAGAGCGCTGTCTCGCGAACCAGGTCGTTGCGCGTCTGCATGCTGGCGATCAGGGAGTACCCGCCACTCTCCAGCTCAACTTCCACTCCACCGAGCAGACTCGATGCAACAGAGTCCACGAATCTGACACCGTCGGTGGCCGCTGGCAGGATGACTCCAACCATCGAGGTCTTGCCCGACTTCAGGCGCCGCGCGCCGGGATTGGGGCGGTAGCCGATCTCGCGCGCGCGTTTGAGCACACGCGCTTTGGTCGCCGGTGCTACGTCGTCGTAGTCATTCAGCGCCCGCGAAACCGTCGAGATGGAAAGACCCAGATCCTGGGCAAGTTGCACTATGGACATATCGTTGTTGAGCGCCGCCCGCGATCCTTGGTTGACAAAAACGTTTTTGGACCCCTAATCTTGCCGCCACCGGGCGCCGTGGGCGCGAGGGGGCGGATGAACCAGGTCAGGCTCGATGAGCGAGCCCGCGAGATTCTAATTCGGAACGATCGGGGCGGATACACGGTGCCGAATGGGCGGGTGTATCCCTTTCAATGGAACTGGGATTCCGCGTTTGTCTCGCTGGGTTTTGCCGCCATGGATCTCGATCGCGCCTGGCGCGAGATCGAAACACTGTTCCTGGGACAGTGGGATGAGGGCTTCCTGCCCCACATCATTTTCTGGCATGACGATGCGGGTTATTTTCCGGGACCCGCCGTCTGGGCCACCGCCCGGACTCCACCCACCTCGGGAATCACGCAGCCTCCGTTCGCGGCAAGCGCGGTACGAGCTTTGTGGAACGCAGGCGACCCGCAGCGATATCGGGCCAACCTGGCGAAGTTGTTCCCCCGGATGCTGGCCTGGCATCGCTGGTTCGCGCAGATCCGCGATCCTTCCGGTGAAGGCCTGGCGGTCATTGTGCATCCCTGGGAGTCGGGGCGGGACAACTCGCCGGAATGGGACGTGCCGGCACAGAAGATCGACAGTTCCGCTGTTGGACCTTACGAGCGACGCGATACGGATCATCTCGACGCCAGCATGCGGCCGACGAAGCAGGACTACGATCGCTATTACGCGCTGGTGCAATTTGGCCGCTCCCTGGGTTGGAATCACAGGCGCATTGGGCTGGAGAACCCGTTCAGGGTGGTCGATGTCGGAATGACCCTGATCCTGCAGCGCGCCAACCGGGATCTGCTGGCGCTGGCCGAAGCTCTGGGTGAGACCCGAGCTGCCGATGAGTTGCGCGAGCGCATCGCCAAGGCGGAAAAAGGCATCGCCTGGCTGTGGAATGACGAGGTCGGCGCCTATTGCTCACGCGATGTCATCACCGGCCAGTCCTCCGGCAAAATTACAAGCGCGTCGTTCCTGTCCTTCTACGCGGGCCTTCGTGACGAGGCACGCGACCGACGGCTGCTACAACATCTCGAGCGCATCGCCGGGCGGGTGAAGTACCTGTTGCCCAGTCTCGATCCGGACGATCCGGGATTCGATTCAGTTCGCTACTGGCGCGGCCCCGTGTGGGCCGTGGTCAACTTCCTGGTGGGCAGCGGCCTCAGCGAGGCGGGCCATCACTCTTGGGGCGAGCGAATTCGCAGCGATACCCGCACTCTCATCGGCCAGAGCGGGATGTATGAGTATTTCTGTCCGGAAACCGGTCGTGGTGTTGGGGGAGATGACTTCTCCTGGACAGCCGCGATGTGGCTTCACTGGGCGCGGGAAGATTCGCGGCGCTCACCGATGTAGGTCACATCCGCTTGATCGCGGAGCAACTGCGCAAACTCCTCCGGTGGCAGCGGTCGCTTGAAGTAGAACCCCTGCAGCTCGTCACACGAATGCAGGCGCAGGTGTTCGGCCTGCTCTCGTGTCTCGACGCCTTGCGCGACTACGGTCAGGCTGAGGGATTTTCCCATTGCAATGATTGCGTCGGCCAGCTGTGGGTTCTGCGCGTCGGCCCCGAACTCGCGAGTGAGGGACCGATCAATTTTGATGGTATCCAATGGAAATCGCTGCAACATGGCCAGCGAGGAATAGCCGGTGCCGAAGTCATCGACCGCGATTCGAATGCCGATCGCCTTGAGCCGGGTCAGGATCCGCAGCGTATTCTCAACATCATGGATGAGAAGGCTTTCATGAAGCTCGATTTCCAGCAGATGGGGCTCCATTTCCGTGGCCGCCAGGATCGAGGTCAGGTCGGACAGGAATTGCTCGTCGCAGAACTGCCGCGCGGTGACATTGACCGCAATGCTCAGCGGCGGCAGGCCCAGTTTCCGCCAGGCCACACTCTGCTGACACGCTGTCCTGAACACCCATTTGCCGATCGGCACTATGAGGCCGGTTTCATCCGCGACGGGAATGAACTGCATGGGTGCCACCATACCCAGATCGGGATGCACCCAGCGCAGCAACGCCTCCACGCCCGTGATACGTCCGCTCGCAATATCACGCTTGGCCTGATAGTGAAGCCGGAATTCGTCGCGCTCGAGTGCACGACGCAAGCTCGATTCCAACGTCAGCCGCTCCAGTGAATGGGCATTCAGCTTCTCGGAGTAGAACTGGAAATTGTTCTTGCCTTCCGATTTGGCCTGATACATCGCGATATCCGCATTCTTTTTCAGCGTCTGCTCGTCCAGCCCGTCGTCGGGATAGGTGCTGATTCCGATACTCGCCGTGACACGACACTCGTATCCCGCCAGCTCAAAGGGTCTGGCCGTGGCGGCGAGAATCTTTTGGGCGACGACCGCCGCGTGTTGCACATCAGCCAGCTCCGGCAGCAGTACGACAAACTCGTCGCCGCCCAGGCGCGCGACGGTATCACTGTCGCGCACACATTCCTTGAGCCGGAGCGCAAACCCCTTCAGCAACTCGTCGCCGGCTTCGTGACCCAATGTATCGTTGATCTGTTTGAAGCGGTCGAGATCGAGAAACGCGACGGCCAGGCGGCGCTCATGGCGGCGGGCTGCGGCGATCCCTTGAGTCAACAACCTGCTGAACAGGCTGCGGTTGGGAAGCCCGGTCAAACCATCGTGATAGGCGAGATATTCAACCTGTTGGGCATGCGAAATCTTTGCCTCGCTTTCGCGGGCACGCACCCGCGCGAGCTGCGCGCTGAGGCGACCCAACACCGTAGTAAGTGACAAGACCAGGATGCTGCCGAACGCCGCCCACCACAAATAGGCGCGCGATTGGCGATTCGCAGCGGCCAGTTGCTCATCAACGGACAAGCCAACGAGCACGGCAACTGGAAAGCCGTACAACTCGCGAGCCACCACCCAGCGGCGCTCGCCATCCCATGAGCTGCGCGCAATCTTCAGATCTGCAGCGGGGGTCTCCGCAGATTCCACTGCGGCGGCATAGTCAAGCCGATCGCCGGAGAATACCCCGCTCCCGGTGCGTCGCACCCGCGACACCCCGTCCGAACCGAGCATCGCGAGAACTCCGCGCTCACCCAGTTTCGCAGATTCGTAGCCGCTGACAAAAAAGTCCGCCTGCACGGTGACAATCACCACACCGTCGAACGATCCATCCGCTTCGTCCAGGCGATGACTGAATTGCATCGTCGCCTCGCCGGTGGGACCGCGAGGCAGTTTCCCGACATAGAAGCCATCGCGGTCGCGTTGCTGTCGAAAGTAGTCTTCAGCGGCGACGTTCACTCGTGCGAACGGGCGCGTACTGTCGATCACGGTCCCGTCGCGGTCAGCCACACTCACCACAAAGAGCAGATCGGGCGGCAACAACCCGCGCTCCTTGAGCGTGGCGAGAATCGTTCGTTGCCCGCGCCGTTCGGGCCAGAATTTCACCAGGTGCAATGTCTGGTCGATCTCCCGAAGCACGCGCACGACCTGTGCCTCGTAGGTATCCAACAGCTCCCGGCTCGATTGCGTGGCAGCGTGATTGGCATCCGCGCGCCTGACTCGCAACATGCCCAGAGTGGTGCCCCAGATGACTGTCAGCAGCACTACGGCCACGAAGGGGAACAGGATATGTGGCTCGATCAGCCGACCCAATCGGCCATGCAGCATGTTTTGCAGAGGCAACAGTGTTTCCCAGGGGCTTCAGCTTGACTGGCAGCGCGGCAAATTAGAGCACGTCATTATAGAGCGCCGGTACGCTACATAATGTTGGTTGGCTCACAGCCGGGCCGCGCCCGATTGGCTACGATCTAACATCGTTTGTGTTGCAGCGCGGAACTGTGGCTATGTTGATCCGGCGGTCGATCTTCGCACTGGCGTCATGCTGCTGTGCAGCGGCATACGCGCAAGTCGCGGATACGGGCACCCCATCGGTATCCTTCAGCGGCTTCGGCACATTGGGTGTAGTGCACTCGAGCGAGCGACGCGCTGACTTCATCGCCAGTTATTTGAAACCGAACGGTGCGGGCTTCACGCACGCCTGGAGCACAGACGTCGACAGCCGCCTGGCGGGACAGGTTTCGGCTCATGCCAACTCTCAATTGTCGGCCGTCGTGCAGATAATGTGCGAGCAGCTCTACGACAACACCTATCGTCCGCACGTTGAATGGGCCAACCTGAAATACGAACTGACGCCTGATTTCAGAATACGCGTGGGACGGATTGTGCTCCCGAGCTTCATGTTCTCGGACACTCGCAAAGTTGGATACGCCAATCCATGGGTCCGTCCTCCGGTAGAGGTTTATAACCTCGTGCCAATCGCGAACAGCGACGGCGTGGATGCGAGCTACGAGATACACTGGCGTGGCATCGACAACACATTTACCGTCACCTACGGAAGGAGCAGCCCCCCACTACCTGCCAAGCCCGGCGGTACAGCCTATGGGAAGCGCATGTGGCTGCTCTCCGACACAATTGACTACGGCGCGGCGAGCGTTCACTTAACCTATCAGGACGTGCGCGTCAGCGTTCCCTCACTCAATGGGCTCTTCGATGCGTTGCGTAATTTCGGACCGCAGGGCATCGCCTTGGCCGATCGCTATGATCAAACCGACAAGGTCGCTCGATTCTTCGGAGTGGGCGCCCAGTTCGATCCCGGTGACTGGTTTGTGATGAGTGAATGGGGCCGGACCAACTATCATTCCGCGCTGGGTGCCAGCACCGCCTGGTACGCGAGCGGTGGCTATCGCTGGATGAAGCTCACACCCTACCTGACCTACAGCGAAGTGAGGGCGAACAGCAATACTCACGATCCGGGACTATCACTGTCGGCGTTGCCACCCAGTCTGGCCCAGGCGGCTACCGAGCTCAATGTCGGACTGAATTACATCCTGAGCAGCATCTCGATTCAGAATACAGTCTCCGTTGGTGTGCGTTGGGATGTGCTGCGCAACGTAGCCCTGAAGGTCCAATACGACCACTCGCGCAGGGGAGCCGGCTCGCCGGGCACGCTGATCAACCTGCAGCCGGATTTTCGTCCGGGCGGCGCAATGAATCTATTCAGCGCCACCATCGATTTTGTACTTTGAGCAGCTCGCGGATGCGCCTCAAATCGTACAGCTGTTGGGGAGTCCTGAGTCTGGCACTCCTCCTGGCGAGTCAGTCGGCCGTGGCCGACGTGGTTGCCGTTGTGTCCGCCAAGAGTCCGGTGACGACGTTGACCCGCAGCCAGGTGGCAGATCTGTTTCTGGGCAAGCTCACCCGTTTTCCGGGAGGGTCACCGGCCGTGCCCATAGATCAAGGAGAAGGGACGGCGACGCGCGACGAGTTCTACGCAAGCTTCGCGAGCAAATCAGCCGCCCAGGTGAAGGCCTATTGGGCGAAAATCATTTTCACCGGACGTGGCCAGCCGCCACGAACGGCGACGAACGATGCGGAAATCAAAAAGCTTCTGGCCATGAATCCCCAGGCTATCGCCTATCTGGATCGGAGCGCCGTAGATGCCAGCTTACGGGTATTAGCGGTGCCGTAGCGGTTTAGCATAGCGCAAGGTGTCGATTTCGAAACCCGCGCGTTCATAAAATGCACGCGCGCGCTCGTTGGCCGCGAACACATTCAAAGTGAGGATGGAGTAGCCGTTCTCACGCGACCAATCCTCAACCTGACGCATCAGGGCACGAGCAATACCGAGCCCTTCGGCGCGCTCCGCCACGGCGAGGATTCCCAGGTGCCCATGCGGGGCCTGGGTAAAGTAGTCGATCATTCTTTCGGCATAGGCCACTCCCGACACTCCCTTCGCAGGATGCTCGGCAACCCAAAGTTGTGACCCGGGCGGACGAGCTTCGAAATAGCGCTCAATGGTTCGACGCTCGCCTGCATCGAGCACCTCTTCCGACCGGTGGCGCACGGGCCCGAATGCACGCAGCCGGGGTATGAGTTGCACAATCGCGGCCAGATCGCCGTTTGTAGCTTCTCGAATAGTCGCTTCCACTTTCACCCCTTCCGTATGTTGGATGCGGACGCATCCATACCGCAAGCTTAGCCGTTCACACCCCTGCAAGACCTCCACACGTTAGAAACTCTGTTTGTAAGAAAGACATGCGACGGTGGATAAGTGGCCGCTCTCTGGGGATTAATCGGTTAGTTATCCACAGGCTTCAGGCACGCTGTCAGCCACGCTTTGGGCACGCCGTCACAATCGCTGTGTTTTTAGCGGTTTGCTGAGATATCGGGTGTGGTCTTTGCAGTGTGAAGTATGACACCGATGGTTGAGTGTCCATACCGTGCCACTGCTTCAGGATCGGCGACGGGAGGCGCCCGCCGCGGCCAGGGAGGCTGCGGCGGGAAAGCCGCGGGGACAGCGCCGGGGACAACGGCGCGGACAGGTACAAAGGTGTAATCGATTTGACTGCAGGGCTCTGGTCTAATGCAGCCGGTTGCACGTGTATCTCCCAACCTTCAGGAGCTCAACATGAGCGCTTCCCCTGCTGTCGACATGAAGCTCGAGGTGGTTGTCATCCCCGTGTCGGACGTCGAACGCGCCAAGCGCTTTTACGGCGGCTTGGGCTGGAGGCTCGACGCCGACTTTACCGCGGGTAGCGATTTTCGGGTCGTCCAGTTCACACCGCCGGGCTCTCCATGCTCGGTGCACTTCGGCACCGGAGTTACGTCAGCGACGCCAGGTTCAGCGCAAAGAACCTATCTTGTCGTGTCGGACATCGAGGCAGCGCGCGCCGAGCTCATCGGTCATGGGGTGGACGTCAGCGAAGTGTTCCACCGCGAGGGGAGCCAAAGCCACGTCGCTGGCCCGGATCCGCAGCGAAAGACCTACAGCTCATTCGCTACGTTCAGCGACCCGGACGGCAATAGCTGGCTGCTTCAGGAGATCACCGTGCGATTTCCCGGCCGTGTGGCCGCGGGCGACACGAAATTCACTTCGACGACTGAGCTCGCGAGTGCCCTGCGCCGCGCGGAGGCCGCGCACGGGGAGCACGAAAAGCGACTCGGCGGCCAACGTGATGCGGACTGGCCCACTTGGTATGCTGAGTACCTCATTCAAGAACAGGCCGGTAAACCGCTGCCGACATGAGCCAGAGACCCATCAAGCTCCTACTCCAGACGACAATCGAGCCGACCCCAAACGACTGGCACATTGGCCGATTCTCCCTGTTGCGGGATTACCTCGCGTCGCTGAAGACTACAGACGGAGGCCCGCTGTTCAATGTCACGGCCAGAGATCGGGGCCCGCTTGGCGCGCCTGATCCGGTTCTCTCGACGCTCGGCGCGTCGGACTACGACGAGCTGTGGCTGTTCGCGGTGGATACGGGTCAAGGTCTCCACGAAGCCGATAGCGCCGGAATACTGAAGTTCCAAGCCCGCGGCGGCGGGCTCATGATCACGCGCGATCACATGGATCTCGGCTGCTCCGTGTGCTCACTTGGTGCAGTGGGTGCGGCACATGTTTTTCACACGCGAAATACAGACCCCGCGGGTCCCGTTCCCCCGCCCGATGATCTGGGTACACCGCAGATCCTGTGGCCCAACTTTCATTCGGGCGCCAATGGGGACGCGCAAACCATCGACGCAAAACTCCCGGTGCATCCTGTGCTGCAGGATCCCGAATCCATGACCGGTACTTTGATGTACCTACCGGCGCACCCGCATGAAGGTGCGGTTGCAGCCCCGCCCTCTGACCCCCGGGCCCGGGTGATTGCCACGGGCCGCAGTCTCACGACCGGCAACCGATTCAATATCGCCGTGGCATTTGAACGTTCCGCGACCGAGGGTCGCGCGCTCGCAGAATCTACTTTCCATCACTTCGCCGACTACAACTGGGATCCCTCTCGAGGCTGCCCGGATTTTGTAAGCGAAGCGCCAGGCGACGGTCTGGCAAGAAATCCCCGTGCAATGGCTTCTGTCCATCGCTACGTTCGCAACGTGGCGCTGTGGCTCGCGGGACGCTGATTCTCCTGTTGTGTGTCGGGGCGCTCACTGCGGGCGTCCCTGCCCTAGCCCATGCTGACGAGCATCCGCCGGCTCAAAGCTTTGTCGCCTTCGTTGACGACTATCTCGACCGCTTCGGCCACTTCTATCCATCCATTGCAGCGGGAAACGGGCTGCATGCGCATGACGGAGAGCTGGAAGATTTTTCAGCGGGCTCGATCGCGTTGCAGGTCAAGTGGCTGAAGGCCGAGCGAAGCAAACTGGTTGCGTTTGACGAGAGCCGGTTGACTGCGGATGAGCGCGTGGACAGAAGGATCCTGCAGGGCATAGTCGACGGTTGGCTGCTCGACCTCGACACGGTGCGCACGTGGACCCGCAACCCCATGATCTATGTGTCTGCGGTCTCGGACAGCCTTCACAACCTGATCACTATGGAGTCCTCGCCGCCCGAAGTGCGCATGCAGAACGCTTTGCAAAAGCTTCATGCCGTGCCTTCCCTACTGGCTGCTGCGCGAACCAACATCAAATCTCCGCCTGATGTATTCGCGGAGCGTGCGGTTGCAATGTTGGACGGCGTTACGGATCTGCTGGCACACGATCTTCCGCTGGCGTTCGCTTCTGCGAGCAATCGCACGCTGCTTGCCCGGCTCCTGGAGGAGGCCAAGAGCGCTCAAACGCAACTCGGCGCCTATCGCAAGGATCTCGCCACGGGCGTGAGGACCGCGGCCGCGGGGGCGAGGCCCGGAGCTGCCGCCACCGGTTTCGCAATCGGAATTCCCAATCTGGAGGCGCGGTATCGCGCGGAAGAGCTGATCGATTTGCCGGCCAGCCGGCTGCTGGCCATCGGCGAGCGCGAGCTGGCGAGCAAACAGCTCGAATTCACACAAACGGCGGCTCGAATCGATGCGACGCGTGCGGCGGTCGCTGTCTGGCGTGCGGTACAGGAAGATCACCCTTCCCGAGGTCAACTGGTTCCCGCCGCTCAGGCGGTGCTGAACGAGCTGTTCGCGTTCATTGATGAACATCGGCTGATGACTTTGCCGGCGCACGAGCAGGTCACGGTTGCACCTGCGCCGGCTTACGACCTGGGACTGGCGTCCATGCACTCATCGCCGCCACTCGAGCCGCAACCGGTTCGAAGCTACTACTACATAACCGACGCCAGCGCCGAATGGCCGATCGATAAACAAAACGAATGGCTGAGGACCTTCAACTACGCCACGCTTGCAGACATCACGGCTCACGAAGTAGCGCCCGGACACTACGTGCACAGTTTGTTCATGCGCAACACGCCGGGGAAAGTCCGGCGAATCTGGATAGGACTCAATCCGTTTCCACAGCCCTCATCCGGCCAGGACGGCTGGGCGCACTATGCCGAACAAATGGTCAGCGACGAGGGGTTCAAATCAGCTGAGCCCCGTTACCGCCTGGCGATGCTCGCCGAGTCGCTGAACCGGATCTGCAGGCTCATCGCCGGAATTCAGCTGCACAGCGGGAAATGGTCGGTCGAGCAGGCTGCGGAGTTCTTTGAGCGCGAGGCCCATTTGACTGCCGGTGCAGCACGCCGGGAAGCCATTCGCGGCACATACGATCCGACCTACGGGGGCTATGCACTCGGCAAGCTGGCCGCATTGAAGCTCCGAAAGGACTTCCAGGCTGCAACCTGGGTCGCTCCCGCAACCTGGGTCGCTCCCGTCAAAGGCAAATCCTTTGAGCTGCGGGAATTTCACGAGCGGGTCATGACGAATGGCATCGCTCCTTGGTGGGCTCACCGGCAACTATTGTTGCCGGGCGATCGCGGTGCCGTGCTGGACTGATTAAACTCACGACTCTCGAGCGCCTGGCCGGCCTCCGACAAAATAAGAGGTTCCCGTTTCATGAAATCGCACGCACGAGCGGTCGTCATAGGTGGCGGTGTTGTCGGCTGCAGCGTTCTGTACCACCTCACCAAGGCGGGCTGGAAAGACGTGGTCCTCATCGAGCGCGATCAGCTCACCTGCGGCTCGACGTGGCATGCAGCCGGCGGCTTTCACACTCTCAATGGCGATCCGAATGTGGCGAAGCTGCAGGGCTACACCATCGGACTGTACGACGAGCTCGAAAAAATCTCAGGCCTGTCCTGCGGTCTGCATCGTGCAGGCGGTCTACTGCTCGCAGACACGAAGGAGCGCATGGAGTGGCTGAAGATGGCGCACGCGCGTGCGCGATACCTTGGCCTGGAGACCGAGCTGCTCACTCCGAAGGAAGCGAAGGAGCGGATGCCGCTCCTGGAGGAGCGGTTCTTCCTGGGCGCACTGCTCGATGCAGCCGATGGCAACCTCGACCCCTATGGCACGACACACGCCTATGCGAAATCTGCCCGCATTGGAGGCGCAGAGATCTACCTGCAGACGCGCGTCACGGGGCTAACTCGGCGCCCGGATGGAACCTGGGACGTTTTGACGGACAAAGGGTCTGTGAATGCTGAACACATGGTCAATGCGGGCGGCCTGTGGGCACGCGAAGTCGGCCGCATGGTGGGAATTGAATTGCCGGTTCTCGCCATGGAGCACATGTATCTCGTCACCGACGATGTCCCCGAGGTAATCGAGTACAACAAGAAGCATGGGCACGAGCTGCCACATGCAATCGACTTCGAAGCTGAGATCTACATGCGCCAGGAGCACAGCGGCCTGGTGCTCGGGACCTACGAGAAGGCGTGCGTCCCCTGGCAACCTCGGCAGACACCGTGGGAGTTCAAGGCCGAGCTGCTCGCGCCCGACCTCGATCGGATCATGCCCTCGCTTGAAATTGGTTATCGGCACTTCCCGGCAATGGAACGAGCCGCCGTCAAGCGCATTGTCAACGGGCCCTTCACCTTCGCGCCCGATGGCAACCCACTCGTGGGGCCCGTGCAGGGCCTGCCCGGATTCTGGTGTGCTTGTGCGGTCATGGCGGGCTTCAGCCAGGGTGGCGGCGTTGGACTTGCGCTTTCGCAGTGGATGGTCAACGGCGATCCGGGGTTTGATGTCTGGGCCATGGACGTAGCGCGTTATGGCGAGTGGGCGACTCGCAGTTACACGAACGTGAAGGTTCGAGAGAACTACTCGCGCCGCTTTTCGATTCGCTTTCCAAACGAAGAGTTGCCGGCCGCGCGCCCCCAACAAACCACTCCGATCTACGACCTCCTGGTTGCTCAAGGGGCCGTGATGGGTGATAGCTGGGGCCTCGAGACCCCGCTCTGGTTTGCCCCCAAGGGAGTCGAGCCACGTGATGTTGTTTCATTCCACCGTTCGAACGATTTCACCCACGTCAAGAATGAATGCCTGGGCGTGCGCAACGGCGTCGGTGTAACCGAGATCGCCAACTTCGCGAAGTACGAGTTCACAGGTTCCGGCGCCGAGGCGTATCTGTCGCGGCTCATGACCAACAAGATGCCGCGTCAAGGGCGATTGATACTAACGCCGATGTTGAATCCGCAAGGCAAGCTGATCGGTGATTTCACCATTGCGAAGGCGTCACCCACGCGCTTCCTGATGTGGGGTTCGTCGCAGGCTCAGATCTATCACATGCGCTGGTTCGAGCGGCATTTACCCAGCGACGGTTCCGTACAATTGAAGCGTTTCGACCTGGGGCTGGTCGGACTTTCGATTGCCGGACCACGTTCGCGCGAGCTGCTCAGCAGGCTGACCGACGAGGACGTTTCCAACACAGGATTGCGCTTCATGGACCATCGTTCCATGGATATCGCGAACGTGCCTGCGATGGTCAATCGCGTAACCTACACCGGCGACCTGGGTTATGAGATCTGGGTTGCCCCTGAATACCAGCGGCGCCTGTTTACGGCGATGCAGGACGCCGGACGTGACTTGGGATTGATCAATTTCGGTATGCGCGCCCTGCTGAGCCTGCGGCTCGAGAAGAACTTCCCGACCTGGTATCGCGAGCTGCGGCCTATCTACGGCCCCTTCGAGGCAGCAATGGAGCGATTCATCGATTTGTCCAAGGCGGATTTCATCGGGCGGGACGCAGCCCTGCGGGAGAAGGAGGCCGGCGGCAAGCTGCGCCGGGTCAGCATGGTGGTCGAAGCCACCGATGCGGATGTGCTCGGAGATGAACCCATCTGGCACGACAACAAAGTCGTAGGCTGGGTCACCTCGGGCGGCTATGGTCACTGCGTCGATCGCTCACTTGCCCAAGGGTACGTGCCGGCGGCACTGGCCGCACACACCGGTCAAAAGGCTTTTGAGCTGGAGATCCTGGGCGAACGGCGCGCTGCTACCATCATCAGTGAGCCGTTGTTCGATCCTGAGGGGTCACGGATGCGCATGTGACTTCTCATCAGCATCGTCCTGAGCAACGTCGACAACAATTGCCGACGGCAACTCACTCGAGTGATACACCGAATGCGTCTGCGCCTTATATTCGGATGGATCCGCCCGAAAGATGGACGGTTGAAAGGTTTGCGGATTGCGATCGATCAGCGGGAACCACGTGCTTTGGATCTGAACCGCGAGGCGATGCCCCTTCTTGAAGACGTGCGAGGCGCTGTGCAGATCGATCGAATAGGACTGAACCTTGCCCGCCGGCAGCGCCTGCGGATGCTCGAAGCCTGAACGGTACCGGCCGCGAAACACCTCGTCCGCAATGATCAAACTGCGTCCGCGTAATTGCGGAGAGACGTCGTTGTCAGGGTAGACATCGAGAAGTTTGACCACCCAATCCGCATCGGTTCCCGTGGTGCTCGCGTAGAGCCGCGCGATGACGCTGCCCCGAATCGCCAGATCACTGCGCAACGGCTCGGTCCGCCAGGACAGAACATCCGGGCGGCTCGCGAAAGGCGTTTGGTCATCCGACAGCCAGGTTCTCCAGCTCGTTTCTCCCGCTTGCGGTGAGACGACAGGATCGATCGGCCGTTGCCGGTACGGCACCGGATTTGCCGGATCCGACACGAAGGTGTCGGGTCGGTCATCCAGGCCCGGCCGCGGTGCATCCAGCGAGAGTGACCCTTTTGCATGCAGATGCAGCTCTCGCGTGACGACACCCTTGCGCGGCGGCCAGGCATCATAACTTCGCCATTGGTTGGATCCGGTTTCAAAAACCAGCGCCTCCGGCTGTTGCAACGTGCCTTCATGCTTGAGCCAGTAGCAGAACCAAGGAGTCTCGACCTTGGCGCGGAAGTAGCCGGCCGTGTCGGAACCCAGATCGAACGGGCCGAAGTGATCGGCGCCCTCCTTCATCCAGCCACCGTGGTTCCATGGCCCGATGACCAGGAAGTTGCGCGCGCGAGAATCGCCCTCTTCCTGGTGCTGGTAGATTTTCAAAGGGCCGTAGAAATCCTCCTGGTCCCACCAGCCGGCGACAATGAGGTTGGGAACCTTGACCTGCGAGGACATCCGCGCGGACGTCACTGCATCGCGCCAGAAGGCGTCGTAATCGGGGTGCTGAACGAAGTTCTGCCAACTGGGCAGCTTACGGCCGGCCGTTCGCTCATCCAGACCCGCGAGCTGCCCGGATTTCAACAGCCAGCCATAGGGATCGTCCTTGCCGTACTCCATGGGCTTGAGAGTGCGCCCATCGGTTTCCAGGGCGGCCACATACTCCCAGGCGTACTGCAGGCGGAATGCGCCGTTGTGATGGAAGTCATCGCCAATGTACATGTCTTCCGGCGAGGCTTGAACTGACACTGCCTGCAGGGCCGGATGTGGATTGATGGTGGCCATGGCCGTGGTCCAGCCCAGGTACGAGACCCCGAAAATCCCAACGGCGCCGTTATTGCCGGGCAATGTTTTCACGAGCCAGTCGATGCTGTCGTAGGTGTCGGTGGATTCATCGATGTCTTTCGGAGTGGCCGCCTTCGGCCGCAACATGACGAAGTCCCCTTCGGAAGCGAACCGGCCACGGATATCCTCGAGCACAAAAATGAAGCCCTGCCGGGCGAGCTCCTTGTATTCCGATTCAAAGGACTTTCTGACCTTCTCGAGTCCAAAGCCGTAGGGAGACCGCTGCATGAGGATGGGAAGTTTCTGGGCGGTGCTGCGCTTCGGGCGCCAGACTTCTGCGTGGAGTCGAACTCCGTCGCGCATCGGAATCATCACGTCTTCGCCCACGTAGTCGCCCAGCTGCGATCCCGGCGGCAGCTGCAGGCTCTGATCGACTGCGGCATTTGCCAGGAGCCACGGACTCAAAAGCACCAACAGGACCGTTCCGCGGAACATGCAGCAGGCTCCTCAGTACCGAGTGTCGAAATTCATCAAATGAAACGCGATGGCCACCCAGAGAAGTACGCCGGAGCTGGCCAGGACGAGTATCGAACCAAGCCTGCCCCGCCAACCACGCCTTTCGGTCCAGGCGGACCTGACATTGAAACAACCGATGACCGTGGCGAACGGAAAAACAATGAACGCCGCGGCCTCGATAGACAACACCCAGACATCCGAGGCGGCGCTGAAGCGCGCGATATCCGCGGCCATGTAGACCAGGGTCAAAGGAAAGGCCAGCATTACCAATGCGGCCGCGATGCTGACAATTCGAGTGACCGGAATCTTGCGACTCGGCCACAGGAGGCCGTTCGCCAGCAAGACAGCCAGTGCCGCGCCCAGCGCAGGCACTAGCCATGTCGGTGACCGATAGACGGGCACGGGCAGAAACGCCGCGGGAGGTGCCATGCCGAAACCCAACTTTGTCGGCCGACCGTCAACGACAATCGCCTGCATTCGTTCCACCCCGCCGACCTGCTGCCACACGAATGACGAAGTCTCACGCCATGCCATGTCGCCGTGCCCCGGAACAGGCACCGTAATCGTTCCGTCGGCGTTCGCGGCGATCATCATCGGAGATAGCAGGTCAGCGAGGCTCATGAAGGTCGAGGCGGAGCGGCGCGAGTTTTCCCACGCGCCTGACATCAGGCGCGCGTGCTCTGCCGCCGTCTGCGCAGACACCGGTGACTCCGTCGGCCCAGGGGTGGGTGGGCCAGGTACGGGTGGGCCAGCGGTGGGTGTTGGAAAGTATCGATCCGCGAACCCATGAAAGAGCGCGTCATGTATGCGGCTGGCCGCATCAGCCGTACCGGCGCTGTTCAAGGAGATGAAGATCCCAACATCATCGTCCACAAACAAATGCAGATCGCTATGGAAGAACTGGGTTCCTCCATTGTGGGCAATGACCTGGTGGCCGTTGCGACTGGTCTCGTAAAACCCCAATGCCATGCCATTCAGCGCAGGATAGATTTTCGGCTGCACCGTGTGCATCAAACGAGCGGTCTCGGGCTGCAGAATCCGGGCTTCCGCGTACCTGCCGGCGTGCAGATGGGCGATCATGAACCGGGCCATGTCATCGGCCGTGCAGGACAAGGAACCCGCCGGGCTCGCATTGATATATTCGAAGTATTGCGGTGGCTCCGTGGCGACCCGATACCCCTTGCTGAGCGCCGACGCCAAACTCTCCGGGAGAGGTTGCCGGAAGCTCGAGTGAGCCATGCCCAACGGACGCAGTATTTGTTGCTCGATGTATTCTTCGAACGGTTGTTTCGCGACCCTGGCAATGATGTATCCGGCCAGCGCCGTGGCGTAATTCGAGTAGGCAGGTGTGTCGCCGGGCGGATAGATGCGTCGGGGAAGATGAGATCGCAGGTAGTCGGCCAGAGGTAGCAAGGGACCCTTGCTGCCCAGATCCTTCAGTGACTCCTCGAATCCAGCGGTGTGAGTCATGATGTTGCGCAGGGTGACGGGGCGGTCTGCCAATGGCGGAATCTGGAAGTCCAGATAACGATTTACGTCGCTGTCGAGATCCAACTGGCCCCGCTCCACCAGTTGCATGACGGCCGTCCAGGTGAACAGCTTGGAAATCGAGCCGGGGCGGATCAAGGTGGATTGCGGCTCGAGCGGCAGTCGGGCCGCGACGTCCCGATACCCATAGCCGCGCTCGGTCAGAATTTCCCCATCCTTGACGACTACGACCACGCCGCCAGCGATGTCAGCCGCATTGATGGCATAGCCCATCATTCCGTCAAGCCAGGAATTCACATCGCTAGCGGTGAGAGCGTCGTTGGACGCTTGCGCCGGAAGAGCGATGATCGCCAACATTGCCGCAATAGCCACCGACGTTGCGGCGGCTCGGATTCTGAGCCAGTTGATCACTAGATTGGGCCCGTAGCAGCGCTAGAACACACGGTCCAGGGAAAGGCCGATCGTTCTCGGTTGAAGAAGCGCACCGTTGACCTGCACGATGCTCCCGGTGACAGCATCGGGAAATCCCGCGTCCGTCACGTAAGCGCGCCGGTCAAGCAGGTTTTTGGCAAACAGCCCCAGCCGCCAGTCGCCATGCTGCGCATGGGCATTGAGATCCCAGACAAAATAACTCTTCTCCTCGAAAGTCACTGGAGGCGCCGGCGCTACGAAGACATACTGCGGGCGCGCGCCCACGAAGCGCAGGTTCGCGCCGAGCTGCGCGTCCCATCCGCCCGGCAGACTCATCGCGTATTGGGGAGAGATGGAGGCCGAAAACCGCGGCACCGCAGGCAGTCTCTGACCTGCCACCGTACCCAGACTGGCAATGCTGTTGCTGAATGTCGCATCCGTGAATGCGAAGCTGGTTGCCACGGAAAAATGCCGAGTCGCGCGCAAGTTGGCCGACGCCTCGAGTCCTTGAGTCTTCGCCTCGCCTCCATTGAGCAGGTATTGTGTGCCGGACTGGGTAGTCGCCGTGGTCTGCATCTTCTTCCAGTTCATTCTGAACAACGCGGCATCCAGCATCAGACGGCTATCGAGCATCTCTCCTTTGAAGCCGACCTCGTAGTTCGTCAGAGTTGAAGCCTCGACTGTCGGTGGAACTCCCAGGCCGGCCACGTTCGGGCCGCCGGGCTGGTAGCCACTTGCCACACGGGCGTAAGCCATGGTTGCAGGTGTGAACTGATACTTTGTACTGACGCTGTACGTTGTCACGTTTTGAGATGACTTACCGGTCGCAGGGTCGCCTGGAGACAACAGTCCACCGGTGATCTGCGCGTAGTTCTGCGAGTTGTGGCTGAAGCGCACTCCCGGCGCAAGCGACCAACCACCAATCACCGACCAGGTCAGATTTGCGAAGACTGCCTGCTCCCGATAGCGGGTCGGCAGCGATGCCGTCAGAATCGGGTTCAGCGCATTGGGTTGCAGGTCCAGCCCCAGGGCCTCGACAGCCTGCTGATTTACAGCCTCCTCGTACGTGGCAAACCCACCGAGCATCCACTGGATGCGTTGATCAGAGGCGGATGCAAGGCGAACCTCCTCGGTATATTTGTGCAGGCGGACGTCGACGAGTTGAGGTGAAATGCCCGGAGCCCCGGTGACCAGCGGGAACAATGTCACGAAGATGGGACTTGCGTCCTGCACCTGGCGATTACGCGTGTCGCTATAGCTCGTTACCGATGTCAGAGTCGCGACCGGGAGACTCCACTCGACAGTGCTTTTGACGAACTCCGTTGTCTGGCTAAAGGGCTGCGCCACTGCCAAATTGGTCGTGAGGTCGCCCAACAGCGGGCTGGAGCCAGTCGGGTCGAGAGCCACACTCGAGTCTCCATCGGAAGTCGTACGCTGATACAGCGCCTCGAGCGATACCACCAGGGTTGAAGTCGGAGTCCAACCCAACGCGAGGCGGCCTCCATCCTGGCGCACGTCATTGATGCCATGCTCATTTCTGACCGGATCATCGACGAAGCCGGGTGTGCTCTCATGAAAACCACTGGCACGCACCGCCAGAATCCCCTGGATCAGCGGGATGTTGACCGCGCCTCGCAGGCCACCGCCCGCATCACCTGCATTCTTTATCCCAAACACGTCACCACCCACAGCGGCATGAAAACTTTCGCTGTCCGGTGCCCGCAGGACATACTTGATGAGCCCGCCCATGGTGCTCGCGCCGTACAAGGTGCCCTGCGGACCCCGCAGGACTTCGATGCCCTTCAGGTCATACGGCAGCAGGTCGAGCTGGAAGGTGTTCGAGAACGAATACAGGCTGCTCGATCCCACCGGGGCATCATCGATGTAGGTGCCGACCGCGGAACCCGATCCCAGGGGAGCGATGCCTCTCAGGGTGATGGTCGTCTGTCCCGGCGTACCCAGGGAATCAACCTGCAGTCCGGCCACTGTCGCCGCATAATCCTGCAATTGAGTGGCGTGTTGGGCTTCCAGCACATCGCTGCTGATGAATGCGACCGAAGCCGGAACCGACAGGATGTTTTCCGACCGCTTCTGGGCTGTGACAACAATCTCTTCGAGTGTGACGTCCGGCGCTGCGACACGTCCGACACTGGCCGCCGTTGTCGCAGGCGCTTCGGCGGTAGTTTGAGGCGCACGGTCGGTGCGCCCCACAGGTGCACTGGGCAACACGATCACCATGGCACCGCTCGAATCGGTTCGGACCTGTAGCGGCGTGCCCTGCAGCAGAATGCGGACGGCCTCCTGAGGCGAATAGGTCCCCGACACACCGCTGGTGCGATAGGGATTCAACTCCTCGGGCCTATAGACGAGCTCGATTCTTGCCTGTCGCTGTAGTGACTCCAGTGCCGTCACCAAGGGGCCCGCGGGGACGTGGATCTCGCGGGGAGCTTCGGCAAGGGCCGGTCCGCTGAGTGACAGGCAACACAGCCAGGCGATGAAACTCAACCTGAAGGCCCAAGCTCTCTGCATTGCAACTCCCCCGCGCGTTTTTTTCGCTGTCTGTATTCACTCGTGCCCGTACCGGGACGAGTGAAAAAACGAAATCCCGCATTGCGGGTCAGTTTTGTCAGTTCTGCGTGAGGGTGATGTTGGTGCCGTGGTCGGCGGCACGGATGGAGTAGCCTTCCTGCAGCAGGCGGACGAAGGCGTCGTAGTGAGTCGGTCGGAAGGTGCCGCTGATGCGGATAGCGGCGACGGCAGGATCGGTAATCTCAATGTGCCGGGAGTTGTAGCGGTTGAATTCGGTTATGGCTTCTGCAAGGGTTGTGTCGTGAAAGGTCAGATAGCCTTCGCGCCAGCTCAGTAGCGCTTGCACTGCCTCCGCCGACTCTTTTTGGACCAACTGGTCGACGCCGTGCGTACGTGCCACTGAACCTGCCGCGAGACGCAGGTTGCCGGCTCCCTGCAGACTCACCGTACCCTCTGCGACAATGACTCGCAGCTCGGCCCCCTCCCGTCGAACGGCAAATTGGGTGCCGACGGCCACGACCTGCTTGTCTCCCGCGATGACCACAAACCGGCGTGTTGGATCTTTGGCGACTTTGAAAAAGGCTTCGCCCTCCTGCAGCTCGATGCGTCGCTCGTTGGGCTGTAACTCCACCCGAATCCGGCTGGCCGTGTTCAAGGTAACCGCGGACCCGTCCTGAAGGGACACGGATTCGACCGCGCCTACGCGCGTGACATATTGCTCAGCATGGGAAGCAAACCGGGTAACCAGGAGGCCCGTACCGACCGCAACCGCCAGCACGAGACCGGCCGCGATTGCCCGCCTCCAGGGAACCTCCCAGCGTCGGGCCCGGTCAGGTGGTGCCGCGTTCGGCGCAAAAAAGGGGGACTGCTGCCAGTGGCCCACCGGGGGCACGACAGAATTGTCCGAACCCGCGCCGAGCGCCTTGAGTCGCTGGGTTTCCTCGTACACGGACTCCAAGCGCAGAAAGGCAACGCGATTGGCTGTCGACTCGGCAAGCCAACACGCGAGTTGCTCCTCGTCACCAGGAGTCCATTCACCGCTGTCCCGCCTCACCAGCCAGTCGGCGGCGCGCTCTTGAATTTGACTATGGTTTGCCACGTTCCGGCGAACGGGGCTCGCGGCCACGCTCGGTTCCTTCTGCTGTAATCGGCTCGGAATGACTCAACAAGGCATCAGCCAGGAGCTGGGTGCCCTTCATAAGGTGCTTTTCAACAGTCTTCTCGGTGATTCCCAACCGGGCGGCAACCTCCTTTTGCGGCATCTCAAACACCCGGCGCAGCCACATGGTTTCCCGACACCTGGGTGGCAGCGCATCCAGGGCCTGCGCCAGGCGGCGCAATTCCTGGTGAGCGCCCAGGCGCCGCTCCGGCCCGATCTCTTCAATCAGGACGTTCAGTGCGTCCACATCCCCCACTGCGTCGATCGCGACCACCCTCTGTCGGCGCAGACGATCGGTGATCAGGTGTCGGGCGGTCGTGAACAGGAAGGACTTGGGTGAGTGAGGCCGTGAATTCGCGGCGGCTTCGTAGACCCGCACATAAATGTCCTGGCGCAAGTCCACAATATCGGCGGCGTTCGACCAGGCACGCGTGAGAAATCGCATGAGCGCGGCCTCATGCGCAAGAATCTCACGCTTGAACCAATTGTCGAGCGACTCACTTGTCATCAACGGCCACACTACGCTCGATTGGCCGACAAAATAAGTGTTATGGCGCCCTCTGCGACTATTTTGCGCCGCTATGCGGGATTTGCCGCGCCAGATCGTCCCGGTAGTTTGGCTCGAAAGTCATCCCATTAAACAGTTGACGTTTTGACGATGATTTGCTGATATATCGTCATCGAGAAGAGGATGGCCCATGGCACACACTGACGCTACTTCGGCCTGGTTCGAGCTCGGTGCTGCCGGCCGCAATTCCTACCAGGTCAACGATGCGTGTGTGGACATGCGCCGGCCACAGCGGCGCCCTCGCCCTGTCCAATTGAACGCACAGCCGCAGCAGGTCGTCTTCGGACTCGAAAGCGCGGCGCTGCTCATCATCGACATGCAGAACGACTTCTGTGCCCGCGACGGCTGGATGGCCTCCATGGGAATCGATGTCGCTGCAGCCCAGGCGTTGGCCGGCCCCATGAATGCGACTGCTGCAAAATTGCGTACCCACGGCGTGCCAGTCATCTGGGTCAATTGGGGTGTGCGGCCCGATCGACTCAACCTGTCACCCGGCACCCAGCATCCATTCAACCCCAATGGTCGCGGGGCCGGACTTGCGGGTGCGCTGGCGGGGCCCGCCGGCGGCTATCATCTGCTCGAGAAGGACAGTTGGGGCGCTCGGATCATCCCTGAGTTGATCCAGGACCCGGCTGACATCCACGTCGACAAGCATCGCATCAGTGGTTTCTGGGATACACCGCTCAATGCAATTTTGCAAAACCTCGCGGTCAAGACGCTTCTATTCGCGGGCGTCAACGCGGACCACTGTGTGCTCGGCACCCTGATGGACGCGAACTTCCATGGGTACGACACCATCCTGCTGGAAGACTGCACGGCAACGACATCACCGGAATTCTGCCTGCGGGCGACATTGCACAACGTCCGGTTTTGCTTTGGGTTCACCGCGAAGTCAGGCGATTTGATCCAAGGGCTCGATGAGTTGAGCTCGGTCAACGAGACTGCGCCTGCGTGAAACTGCTCAACTTCTCGGTCGGGCGCGTGAACAACGTGCAGATTGGCGACCAGATGGTGCGCACTGCTCACGTGAAGGGGCCCGTGAGCGAGCCCTGGGTTATCACCCAAAACGGCGCTGCAGGCGATGAGCGCGCCGCCCATCCCGACAAGATCTACGCGTTCGCACGCACTGCCTACGGCCCGGACCCCCTGTGTCAAGCTCGCCTGGCGCCTGAATCAACCCCGCACCTTTCAAAAGATTTTTGCGAAATCTCGCCATACCGGCGTTTATTTTGGTGTGCTCGCTGCAGGTGTCGTGCGTCCCGGCGATCCCGTGCGCCGCATACGGCACGATCCAACGATGCCGAGCGTGGCCGACGTCTGCGACTATGTGGCCAGTCATCATCCCCTGCCGTTGGCGCCCCTGCAGCGGCTGCTGGAATTCGAGCAGTTGAGTCCAGCTCTGCGATTTCTTCTGGGAGCCAAGGTGGACGCCGCCAACCGCGCCGCCGCGGCCACCGACGGGCGCTGGCCGGGCTGGCGCCCTTTTGTCCTGAGTCGTCTCGTGCAGGAGGCGCATGACATCGCGTCATTCGAGCTGCGACCGGCGGATGGCGGCCGCATCTGCCAGCCTCGCCCGGGCCAGTTTGTTTCGGTACGAATGAACGCCGCCGAGGGTCCTGCGATTACGCGTACCTGGAGTCTCTCGGCATTCTCCTATGACATGGATTCCTATCGTCTGACGGTGCGACGCCAGGACGGCGCCGGTTCGAATTGGCTCCATCAGGCCAGGATTGGCGACACGGTGTTGCTGCGCGCTCCAGCCGGGCAATTCGTGCTCGATACGGGCGGCTTCCGGCCCGTGGTTCTGATTGCCGGCGGAATTGGCATTACCCCTCTGTTTGCCATGCTCCAGGCCCACCTGACACGTGCGGGAGCGACCCAGGTTGCGGGAGCGACCCAGGTCGCGAATGCACCTTCCATCCATCTTTTCTATGGCGCCCGTACTCCCGCGCACGCTGCATTCAACGCGGAGTTGGCGAAACTCGCCTCAACCTATCCGCACCTTCGCGTGACCTACGTCTACAGTCAGTTCGCAACCCGTGAACGGCCGGCCGGCCGGATCACCTCAGATCTCGTCGTCAACGGGCTGTCGGATCTGCAGGTCACCGTCGATGGCCATCGCATCGCTCTGCCCTGGTATGAGAATGACACCTACCTGTGCGGCCCGGGTGAGTTTTGCCGCCAACTGCGTGACGAGTTGGTGGCTCGCGGCGCCAATCCCGATCACGTGTTCTTCGAATCGTTCGTTGCCGCTCAACTGAGCGCATCGCCGTTGGAGCAATCCGAGGTGTGCTTCGCGCAGTCCAAGGTCACTCGCATGTGGCAAGCCAGCGAGGATCTGAGCCTTCTCGAGCTTGCTGAGCAGGCGGGCCTCACCCTTGCAAATGATTGCCGCGCAGGCGCTTGCTTTACTTGCAGGACGCGGATCGGTGCGGGCGAGACAACTGCTGACCTGGGCGATGGCACTGCGCTGCTGTGTGTTGGGCGCCCGAAGAGCGCGCAACTCGCGCTCGATTGCTGACAGTCCGCGGGCGTTCAACGCGGGCGTGGGCACTCAGCGCGGACTGGGACCCACCCAGTCAAAGTCATCAGTCCACCGACGAACGCCCTCAGGTGTCGTGACCTCACCATGGCAGACGAACCTGCGGCCATGTTCCATGACCGCGCAATCCTCGGAATACAAACCGAGTCCGGCGATCTCTCCGAAGTTGTGCAACGTGCCAGGGCTGTGGGAAACGATCTGCGATCTCATCTCTGAGCCCGTCACCGGCACGGGTGCACCGCCGTACACACCACTCCACGAGTTGATGCGCACCTCACCTCGTTCATTGGTACTGACCAAAACCCAGATGAGCTGCGTGCCATCATCCTTGATGATCCATAAGGTCTGATCAGCTGGCTCGAGTTGCGCTGAGCGGCTGCGGTTCAGGACCCACATCCCCTCGGGGATGATGCCACCAGAGGAAGACACCGCTCAGAACCGCACGGACAATTCGAGTCCGTAGCTGCGTGGCCTGGTCGGAAATCCCACATCGTATGGCAGACCGGTTGACTGACTCGGGAAGTACGTATCGTACGCTCGCGTATTCGACAGATTCTTGCCCCAGGCCGTGGCAGTCCAGCCACCGTGTCGCAAGCCGAAACTCGCATTCCAGAAGGTCTTGGGACCCTGCACGTCCAGATTGTCCGTATACCAGTACCTTGCGCTGTAGTGTTGCGCGTCGCTCCTCAGGAAGAACGTAAGTTGATTGGCTATTTGGTGGCTGTAGTCGAATCCCACGCTGGCGGAAATGTCGCTCGACCGAGGCGTATGGTTGCCGATGTACTGTGGAAAGGCGGCCAGTTTCTCGATCTTCGAATCCGCCACACCCAGGTTGGCGAAGAAGCTCAGGCCCTCCAGCGGTATCACCTGGATCTCCAGCTCGCCACCGCGGATGCTGACGCGGTCGATGTTGCCGGTAACTTCCGATGCCGTGGCGAAATCAATGTACGAGAACTGGAAGTCGTCGACATTGCTGTAGAAAACCGCCCCGTTGAGTGTCACATGACGATCGAGCCATTGCGTCTTGAAGCCGACCTCGTAGTTGGCCAGCTTTTCGGACTGGATGAGCGGGAAACCCGGCGGATTGAAGCCGCCTGAGCGGAAGCCGACGCCATACGTTGCGTATATCTGGCGATTGCGGTCGAAGGCGTAGGCGATGCTCACCCTCGGCTGGAACTTGTCGAAATCGGCCTTGCGGTCCTGGCCTGTGGAATTTTCGCGCTGGATACGCTTGTCCTTGTCATAGCGTGCACCTGCGGTGAGCGTCAGGCCGGACATCAACTCATAGTCGATCTGCCCCGAGGCCCCGTAATTGGTGCGCCGGTCATCCTCGGGATTCGACACCAGCAACGCCGTTGGATCTGTCGGATCCACCTGCGGATTACCCCGATCGAGGAAGATATTCGTGCTGACAAAGTGGCGCGAATGCAGGTAGTCGATGCTCGCCAGCCAGCGCAGACTCTCCAAGCTGGAGCCAACGAGTCGAAACTCCTGCGCGAAGATTTCACGCTCGTACGGCTGATAATCACCGACGGCGGGGGCCGAAGTGAAGTCGACGTCAGTTGTTTGCACCTGCTCGAGCTTCGAATATCCCGATATGGAGCTGAAGGTCGCGAACCCCAGATCGCTTTCGAGCTTGGCCGTGAGATTCGTGCTCTTGCCCGAGCCGCGATTGGGAAAATTCGACTGCGGATCCACAAAGTCATTGGCACTGCCGGAAAAGACCGGGGAAAAGATGACACCGGCCGCGTCGAAGTCCGAATGGGCAGCAATGAGGCTCAAAGTAGTGCTGTCGGTGAGATGCACATAGAGCGTCCCCCGCAGGCTCCAGTCGTGAGGAACACGATCTGCATGGACACCGGTAAATGTGTTGGGAATGATGCCGTTTGAGGTGAGGTAGCTGCCGGCAAGCCGGTATTGAACCCTTTCGGGGACGATGGCCCCGGAAACTCCGCCGGTGATATCCAACGTCTGACCGTTTCCGTAGGAGACATCCCCAAACCCATGCAACTCGTTGGTTGGCGCGGCAGAGGTAATGATGACCGCGCCCGCCTCCGCATTCCTGCCATAGATGGAGCCCTGTGGGCCGCGCAGAACTTCGATCTGCGCAATGTCGAAAAGCCGCATGTTGAACTGTTTGGCGTCGTCCTGCGGCACTCCATCCACAATCACGGCTACGGGCGCATCGGAGTTGCTGGCCTGTGAAATGCCACGCAACGTGACAACGGTGTTTGTGTACGTATCGGTGCGCTGAATAGCGAGGTTTGCGGTCGTTCTCACAATATCCGACGTCTGCCTGATCTGTCGTGATTCGAGATCGGCAGCCGTCAGGACATCCACTTGTATCGGTACGTCCTGCAGGCGCTCCGCGCGCTTCTGAGCAGTGACGACGATTTCACCAAGCTCCTCCGCAGGTGCGGCTGAAGGATTCTGGCTCGTTGCAGTCTGAGCATAGGCGGCAGCTCCCGACAGAGTCCCTGCGACACCTACGATCCAAGCACTCTGAACCGACGCAATCTTGAACATGGTCATACCCCGAGTTCGACTTCGCACGCGCCGTTCGTCCGTCGACCGCGGACTTGCCGGCTACTTGAGTTTGATTACGGGTTCCATCCGTCGACGATTCCCACCATGTGGTGATCAAAAACCTGCCAACGCTTGCCGTTGTGCCGCCAGCCATTCACATACGCGACCACCTTCCCGGCGGTGAGGGCTGCGATTTCACTGCCTGTCGGCATGCCCTCCGCAATGGTCGCGCCCGCTTTGAATTGCTCATTGTTGTAGCGAACGAGGCCGAGCGTGATGACACTCTCCCCGACGCGATGCGCCACTACGTGTACCCAGACGGTGTCCATGGCCTCGATCGACTTATCGAGGTCAATCATCTTGCGCTTGTCCACGGACAGGGTTGGCCACGGTTGGGCTGTGCCGAGAAAGTCTTCCGTAAAGAAGTCCTCGAGCCACTCGTGCCGCTTGTTGGCGATCGCGGCCCCCCACTCGGCGTAGAGCGCCTCGAACTGCCGTGAAAGCGAATCGCCGTCCGTCGCCTGCTGATTCATCCGCCACCCTTCCGCCCGCTTGCCCAGTAAAACCATGGTCATAGAACGACGACAAAATGTCAACGAATTATCTGCATGTCGTGTAAGTAACGCCAACAGCGTGTATTTGGAATATATTTGTGGCCGCAGACGCCCGGGCTGGGCCAACAGGAGACGACGACCCCATGGCAAACCGGAAATCCGATACCGCAATGACGGATGGCGATCGGCTCTCGGAGCTCGAGCTCACTCTCACGGTCTTGTGGAACTCGGTGGCGCGCTGGATGAACCAGCGCAACAACTCGTCGATAGTCAGTGGACTGTCGGATCTCGACGTGTTTCTGCTACACCTGCTCGTCTACCGGAACAAGCAGTTGCGGGGCGTGGATCTGGCCTTTGCGCTGGCCATTGACGACATGCACCTGGTGTCCTACTCACTCAAGAAGTTGACCAAGCTCGGGGTCACCACCAGCGAGCGGATCGGCAAGGAAGTGTTCTACACGGCCACCAAGCAGGGCAAGGATCACTACCTGGAGTTCCTGGATGATCGGCGCAAGTACCTGGAACCGGCAATGAAGTTTATTGCCGACTCCAGTGACTTCGAGGCGCTCAATGCATCGCTGCGAGCGCTGTCGGGAGCTTACGAACAGGCCGCGCGTTCGGCTGCTTCGGCAAAAGGGATTTGAAGGTCAAGCCTTCACAATAGTTTCCGGACCCGCGATCTCCACCCGATTTCGACCGGTGCGCTTGGCCACGTAGAGCGCGGCGTCCGCGCGTGCCATCAGCTCCTCGAAGCTCTCGCCCGCCTTTGCAACAGCAATTCCAATCGACAGGGTCACCTGGCCGATTGTCCCGCCATCGGCTCGCTTGATCCGGCCCTGGCCAACCAGGGAGCAGATCTGGCGTCCCAACGCCACGGCGCCTTCCTGAGGAGTGCTGGGTAACAGCACGGCAAACTCGTCACCCCCGAAGCGCGCCACCACATCACGCCCTTTGACGCTCGACTTGAGCACGTGCGCAATCGCCCGCAGGACTTTGTCCCCCAACAGATGGCCGTGATCGTCGTTCACACCCTTGAAGCGGTCTATGTCGATCATCAGGAGCGCCGTGCCCTTGAGCTCACCCGAGAATGACTCCTGCACTTCGCGAACGGACTGCTCAAAACCCCGACGATTCTTCAGCCCGGTCTGCAGATCCGACAGCGCCTCGCTTTGGGCGCGCTGCAGGCTTTCCGTGAGGACCGTGACTTCTTCCGAGCTCGCTTTCAGCTTGGCGGACAGTTCGGCCGTCACTGCTCGCATCTTCCCCGTCTCACTGCGCATGTCAGCCACCGCCTCCCGCATCGCCTGCGGCGGCGTTGGGTCGGCAGCAAGCTTGCGCGCGTGCTTGCTCAGGGCCTGATCGAAATCCGCGGTCCGTTCACCGGCCGCCGTGGTACTGGCGGCCGTGTCGTTCAGAATCCTGTACAGCGCGTTGCGGATGGCTTCGGTGGTCTGCACTTCACGAGCCACGACATGCTCGAGAAAGAGTGTCCAGACCTCTTCGTCGGTCAGCGCATGGTTGCTGGCGAGCTTTCCCTCGAGCGCCCGGCTCAGGCCGGGGTTGACGCCCGCACAATGCTCGTACCAGATCGCGTAGCTATACGGATTGAACGCGGCGACCTGCCGCCCCATGAGGGGCAACGCCAAGCGCAGGATCTCTTCCGACCGCTTGCGATCTTCGGCATAGCGCATAGCAGACCTCCGACTTCGCTGGTACCCAAGCCTAAGGTCTCATTCCAGCACATCTTTAGCTACAAAGTACCGGCCGCATCGCGGCCCGCCGTGCCCGCACGGCTTTGGCTCAGCAATTGCTCGAACTGCACTTTGGGCAGCGGCCGGCTGTGCAGGAAGCCCTGCGATTCATCGCAGCCACAGCGAGTCAGATAGTCGAGCTGCTCCTGCGTCTCGACTCCTTCCGCCACCGTGGACAGATCAAAGGCGTGTGCGAGATCAATGATGGTGGCCACCAGGGTGCAACTGCGCCGGTCGGCGGGCAGGCGGCTGGTAAAGATCCGATCGATCTTCAGGCTGTCGATGGGCAACTCGGACAAGCGATTCAAGGAGGAATAGCCGGTGCCGAAGTCATCAATGGCAATGCGCATCCCGGAGGTTCGCAGCCACCGCAGGGCATGCACACAGGCCGAGGAATCCCCGAACAGCGCCCCTTCGGTCACTTCGATGTCGATTCCCCAGTCGGCGCCGTCGGCAAGGTCACCGACGGCCTCGAGCACCTCTTGCACGAAGCCGCGCCGCCGCAACTCGGGCGGCGAAATATTGACCGCGACGCGCACCGGTGGCAGGCCCATTTTGCGCCACTCCCGACAGTCAGTCGCCGCCTGGCGCAGCACCCAGGCGCTGACGGTGGGCATGAGCCCGGCCGACTCCAGGATGGGCAGAAACTGACCCGGTGCAACGAGGCCGCGCTCGGGATCGCGCCAACGCAACAGCGCCTCGGCGGTCTCTATCCGGCCGGTGCTCAGGCGCACTTTCGGCTGGTAATGCAACTCGAACTCCTGCGATTGCACGGCCGCGCGCAGCCGGTATTCCATCCGCACCTTTTCGGCCAGCGCGGAGTTCATCTCAATGCGATGGTGCAGATACTTCTCGCCCGAAGTCTTGGCCTCTTTGAGCGCGGCCTCGGCGTTCTGCACCAACTCGTTGGGCTCGGCGCCGTTCTGCGGATAACAGGCAATGCCGCACTTCATGGTAATGGCAATCTCGCGGCCTTCGATCGCGAACGGGGCCTCGAAAAGCTGCGCGATCTCGCGGTGCAGACCATGCACCTCTTCCTCCGGATTCTCGCCTAGGGCAACGAAGTTGACGAACGTGCCACCGCCCAAGTGCGCCAGCCGATCAGTGTCAGTACAGTGGGCCTTGAGCCGGTCGGCAACACATTGCAGCAACGCATCGCCGACATGCCGCCCATATGAGTCGTTGATGACACTCAGATGGTCGATATCAAACACCTTGATGGCCAACTGGGGCACGCGCGCCGCGCGGCGCGCCAACAGGCGTCCCAGGCGCTCGCAGAACAACTTCCGCTTCGCCAGGCCGGTCAGCGGGTCGAAATAAGTGAGAAAGTGCGCGGCATCCTGCTTGTCCAGGTACTGCAGCGCGAACGACAGGTTGGCGGCGACCTCCTCGAGGATTTTGAGCTCTTCGGGGCCGACCAGTCCCGGCTCGACGGCGCCGAACATGAACGCACCCACCGGTGTCTGATCGACAATGAGCGGCAGGCAGGCCAGCGAGCGAATCCCGGCGGCCAACAGCAACTCACGGCCCGCGATCGGGTGTTCGCGTTGGGTAATGTCCTCACACAAGGCGGGCTCACCTGTGCGCATGACGCGGCCCATCAGGGTTGTATCCTGATCCGCCGTGTCAGCAACCTCGAAGATATGGAGCGAAACGCTGTCGGTAAGCACACCGGCGGAAGCCACGGGATGCGCAATCCGGGTCGTCGGGTCGGAGGCCGCAATGACGGCCATGGGATACCCACCGAGGCGATGAGCAAGGCGGCAGGCTTCCTCCAACAAGGCCTTGCGCTCCTGGATGCGTACGACAGCCGTGTTGATCTCAGACAGCATTTGCAACACGCCGGTGAGACGTGCCACCCGGCGCTCCGCCGCCCTGCTCGCCCGCCGCAGCTCGGCTTCCGCCAGCGCCCGCTTCACCGCCGGCACCAGCCGCATGGGATTTGACTTCAAAACGTAATCGACGGCCCCGCGCCGCAGTGCTTCGATGGCGCGCTCCTCGCCCAGGGTGCCGGACAGAAAAATGAACGGAATATCCGGTGCTGTTTCTTTGGCAATCAACAAGGCCGCCATACCGTCAAATCCCGGCAAGCTGAAGTCCGACAGAATGAAACTCGGCAGGCGTTGCCGCAGCGCATCACGCAGAGCTACCTCGGTCTCCACGACCCGGTAGCGACAGCGGAATCCACCGTCCGTGAGGCGGCGGATGGCCAGAATGATGTCCGGCTTCGAGTCCTCGACGAGCAGGACATCAATGTCAATGGGCTGCGAATCTTCAGACGGTTCCGTCATGTGGCAACCACACCCGAATCCCGCAGGGTCCGCTCAGATGCCAGCGGGAGGCTGAAGAAGACAGTGGTTCCCTGCTGCAGCTGGCTGGTGACCCAGGTGCGACCGCCGTGACGACGAACAATCCGGTGCACAATGGACAACCCGATTCCCGTACCTGGAAATTCGGACTGCGAGTGCAGGCGTTGAAATGCGCCGAACAGCCGGTCTGCGTATTTCATGTCGAATCCCACTCCGTTGTCACGAACGAAGTAAACTTGTTCGGCAGCTTCTGTGTGGGCACCAACCTCAATATGCGCCGGATCGCGCTTGGCCGTGAATTTAAATGCATTGGACAGCAAGTTGGTCAATACGTGTTCCAGAAGTGATCCGTCCCCGAAACAATCGGGCAGCTCGGGGATCTGTACCTGCACGTTGCGCTCGCGCCATTGCGCGGCCACGCTGGCGGTCACGCGCCGCACCAACTCGGTCATCATGACCGTATGTGATTCGAGCGGCTGGCGCCCGAATCGGGCCAGGTGCAACAGGTCGTCGATGAGTCGATTCATGCGCGCCGTGCCGGCACTGACATTGGCCAACATGTCGAGCCCGTCCGCCGGGATCTGCCTGCCATAGTCCTTCATGAACAGGTCACAGAAGCCTTCGATCGCCCGCAGGGGTGCGCGCAGATCGTGCGACACCGAGTACGAAAAGGATTCCAGCTCCGCGTTGCTGGCTTCGAGCTCGCGGGTGCGCTCCTGGATTCGCAGCTGCAACTCCTTGTTCTCGATCTGCAGGTGTCGCAGTGTGAGCGCGCGAGTCAGAACGGCCAGCAGGTTGTCGAGACGGAACGGTTTCAGGACATAGTCAACCGCGCCCGATTGCAGACTCTTGACCGCGGTGTCGATGGTTCCATGGCCCGTCATGACAATGCCGGCGAGGTCGCGATCGATTGCCTGCGCTGCACCCAACAGTGTGATGCCGTCCATTTCGGGCATCATCAGATCAGTGAGCAACAAGTCGAATGAGTGCTCCCGCAGGTGAGCCAGTGCTTCACGTGCAGAGGTGAACCCGGTTGTGGAGTAACCCTCCAGCTCCAACGTCTTGCACAGCGCAGTCATCAGAGCGGCCTCGTCGTCGACTATGAGAAGCTTCGCGGTTGTCTGCGCGTTCATATCACCCGCTCCCTCGCAGGCCGGGACGCATTGGCCGGGACACCCTGGGTCAACTCAGCGAGCGCGGCTCGCAACTCCGCCAATTTGGGTGGCTTGCTCAACACCCGGTCAACATGGGGAGGAATCTCGTTCTCGGCAATCAGCCGCCGGCCCCACCCGGTCAGCAGGATCACGGGCGTCTCGGCCGAGCCGGATTTGACGGCCGAGGCCACTTTCCGCCCATCCACATACGGCATCCCCAGGTCGGTGATGACGAGGGAGAAAGGACTGTGGCTCTCCAGGGCCCGCTGGAAAGTCTCGATACCGTTTTTACCGCCATCGGCCGCCTCCACCCTGTGCCCGTCTGCCTCCAGGACCTCCGCGACCGACTTGAGGAGCAAAGGATCGTCATCCACCAACAGGATCGTGAGTTGACCCGGATTACGCTGCTCGCTGGGAAAATGCTGGACGGGCAGGAGCGAAGTCTGCGCTGGGACGAAGGACAGACGCACCGTGGTGCCCTTGCCCCGGTGACTCTCGATCTGCAACTCTGCGCTGTGTCGCTGCACCATGCCATAGACCATGGCCAAGCCCAGACCGGTGCCTCGCTCTCCCTTGGTCGTATAGAAAGGCTCCAGGCAACGGCGCCGGGTTTCTTCGTCCATGCCGATACCAGTGTCTGCAACTTCAACATGGACCGCAGGTGTTACCTCACTGTCCGGCTGCACTGCCACCGGCTTGCTGTGGGTACGTAGGGTCAGGACTCCGCCATCGGACATCGCATCGGCGGCGTTGAACACCAAGTTGGTCAGCGCGTCCCTGATTTCGGCTTCGGAGCCCATGATGTCGGGCAACTCGCCATCCAGCTCCGATTGCAGCGTTATGACAATTCCCTTCTGCAAGGGGACGTCGCTCCACCGTGCACGGGTCAGTTCGACTACCTGGTCCACCAGCCGGTTGAGCTTGACTCGTGTCAGGCTCAGGTCAGGCTCGCGTGCCCGGTAGAATTCGCGCATCCGTGCCACTGTGTCCGCCACATCCTCGATCGCGCGCTGGATGGTAACCAGATAGCCGCGCGCGCGGTCGCTCAAGCCCGGCTCCCGCTCCAACAGTGACTCCGTGTACAGAGTAATGGGCGAAATGGAGTTGTTGATATCGTGCGCGATACCGCTTGCCATCTGCCCCAGAGCGCGCAGCCGTTCCTGCTGCATGGTTGCGTGTTGCGACTGCCGCAGATCGTCATAGGCGTGTTGCAGATCACCGTACAACTGGGCCTGGTGAGCTGCCAGCGCCACGTGCTCGCTCAGGTGGCGCAGGAATTCGCAGTCCGCGCTGCTGAATGCTTCCGCAGCCCGCCGCGACACCACCAGAACACCAAACACGCGGGTCTGAACGAGCAAGGGAGCCATGACCAGCGAACGGATTCCCGCGCGCGCAAAGCGCTGCGGAAAGGGAAACATCACGCCCTGGACATCGGGCTCATAAACCAACTCACCGGCGACACAGCGGGAGAGGCCGTTCTGGTCGATCGGTATGCGGTACTCTTCTGCAAATTCGAGAAACTCGGCATAGCGGCGGCTGTTTGCACCCAGGGTCGCGACGGACAGGCTGTCCGTGGCCGCCGCGTCGCACAGACAAATGCAACCGAAATCGATGCGCAGCTCATCCTCCAGGTTGCGCAACAGAACCTGGAAGATACTGGGCAGGTCCTGGCGTTCACCGATGGCGCGGGTGATCCGGTGCAAGAGGTCCAGGCGGTTCAGTTGGCTTTGCAAACGGGCCTGCCCACCTTCGACTTGCTCCAGGAGGTTGTTGAACGCGTCCGTGAGCTGGCCGAGCTCGAATCCGCCCGGCTGCTGCGCTCGTACCGTGTAGTCACGGTGCTTGAAAATGGCTCCCACCGTCTCGGTCAGCGCCAGGATCGGACGGGAAATCTGCCGCTGTAAGCGGTGTGCCAGCACGTACGCAACTGCGCAGGACAAGGCGAGGACCATTGCCGCAATCAGACCAAAGCTCTGCAACTGGTGGTACAGCGCTTCAAGATCCGATTTGAGATACAAAGTTCCCATGCGGCGCTGACCTTGCACCACCGGCTGCACGCCGACGAGATAGCCGCCCTCGAACCGATAGCCATCCTGTTGCGGGGTCGCAGCCGCCGAGTCGAGGTCGCGGTCGGGATACGAGGCGAAGCGAGAGCCGTTGCGTGTAAACAGCGTGGCCTCGACTATATGGTGCTCGGCCTTCAATGCCGACAGGACTTCCCGGGCGTCATCCTGGTTCTCGAAAGCCAGGGCAGCGGTGCTGTTGGCCGCAATAGCTTCACCCAGTGTTGCAAGATTGTGCAGTGTCTGTTGTCGGAACGTGAAGAAATCGTACGCGCAGAATGCGGCGGAAGTGGTGAGCATGACTGCGCCACTCGTCAGCAGCAGTGCGCTCATCAATGTTCTTTGTATGGGCGAGGAGTTGCCGCGCATTCTCTAGCCCTCCCCTGTATTGACAATCTCAGCGGGCCGCAACAGCTTGGAGCTGATGGTCAGGTTGCCCCTCTTGGCGGCGCCGACATCAATCTGCATACGGATGTGGCTGCTCTGATTGAGCAGCCGGATCATCACTCCGCTTTGATTGGCTTCATCCGCGTCACTCACGGTCAATATGCTGCGGCCTTTGAGAGCGGCAAGAATCTGCGGCAGATGCTCAATCTCATTGCGCCCGATGTACAGGATGTTGCAATTGCGCAGCTCGGCAACACTTCGATAGCGCTCGACGGCCATGCGTCGCTGGCCTACGGTTTCACCCTGGACCACGGCATCCAGGTCGGCCCCAAACGGATCGCTGCCGAGGATGCCAATCACGAACGGTTCTTCCGGCCCACGGAAAGTTTCCGGCGGCCACTCCACGAATTGGGCGAAATTGAACAGGAACACGGCCTTGACCCGATACTCCGATTGCGGCGCGGCCATGCAAACCGCCGCGCCCAGCGCAAACGCGCACAGCAGGCCAGCCAGAACCCTGCCCCGATTGAGCCTTGGATGCGCGCCGGTCGGCCTCATCAGTTTCGCCACGCTATTTTTGCGTAGACGCTCCGCTCAATCTCGATGCGGGCCGGGCTCGGGAAACCATATTCCGGATGGCGTCCATGCAGCAGGTTCTGGCCGACGACAGCCAGCTCCACGGCGGATGAAACTTGCCAACCCACGCGCGTATCGAGCTCAAAATAGGCCGGCACGTCACCCAATACCGGGCCGCTGTTGGTATGCAGGGTGTCGACCCACCGAAGTGCGGCGTCCAGTTGGACATGCGCAGGCAGGTTTATCGCTGAGCGCAGTGATACCTGATGCCGGGGATCGGCGGTTTCGTTCAATGCGTTATTGAGGTCGAACTGACCCGGCTGAACGCGTATATGCTCCTGCAGGAAGTTGTATCCCGCATGGGCAGACCAGAATTCGAGTATCTGCCAGTTGGCCGTCAGTTCCGCTCCGGCGGTATGTCCCGCAAGATTGTTGGCGAAGAACAGCGGGATGATGGTTGCCGGCGTAATGCTGGTGCTACGTACTTTCCGGTAGTCGTTGTAGTACGTCGAGACGGATGCAGTGAGATTTGATGCGAGTTGACCCTTGTAACCGAGCTCGTAGGCTGTAACGTATTCCGAGCCGTATTGGCTGCTTCCCTTCAGAACCGTTATCGGCGCAGTTGTCGGTTCCACCAGGTCGCGATCGATCCGTGAAGGGGTGCGCGCCGCGCGGGAGATGGCCGACCAGACCGACTGGTTGGGGGCGAGAGTCCACTGCATACGCACGTTGGGTTCAATCTCAAAGCCGGTGTAGTCGTTGTGCTCGATCTTCGAGCCAACAATCAATGACAACTGCGGGGCCAGCCGGACCTCATCCTGGACAAAGGCACTGAACAGGTTCTGGTTCAAGGTGTCCGGGGAGAATCCGAGCGCGGGCGAGTTCTCGACCACATCGTGGGTGTAGCGGAAGCCGGCACCCCAGATCAGCCTGTGGCGCTTTCCGAGCGCCAGCTGATGTTGAAAATCAATATCGTAAGTGGTGAGGTCATCGTGAAGGTCGCCGGGAGGCGCCAACCGCAGCGTGTTCAACATAAATGCCGGGATCGGATCCACCAGATGGGTCCGATCGACGTACGTCTGCAAGCTCAGGTCCGACTGCTCCGACAGCTCGCGCCGCCAACGGCCAACGATATTGCCGCCGGAAACCTGTGCGGCACCTCCGGTGTCCAACCCTTGGTGCCCTTCATAAAAATCGCCGTGCAGACTGAGGTCATCGCGCGTCGAAGCGGTCGAATCAAGGCGAAATCCGGCCTGTGCGTGGTGCCAACCGTCACCGGGCCCCCGCCCGTCGGGCAACACCTCGTCGTCGTAATCGGCATATTTTCCGTAGACGCGAAAATGGACATCCGGGGCCAGGGTTCCACCATAGCGAGCCCCGGTGAGTCCCACCGGTCGCGTACCCCCGCCGCCCTCCGCGTACAAGCCCTGGGTCTGCGCTGCACTGCGAGTAATGATGTTGATGATGCCGTTGACTGCATTGGCACCCCACAGAGTTCCACCCGGGCCGCTGATGACCTCTATGCGGTCAACGTCCTCCATGAAGTAGTCCTGATAGTCCCAGAAGACGCCCGAGAACAACGGCGTGTACACCGTTCGGCCGTCGATCATCACCAGCAGCTTGTTGGCCAGGGCGGTGTTGAATCCGCGCGCACTGATGGCCCAGCCGTGGGAGTTCTTTTGGGCGACTTGCAGATTGTCAGCCAAGCGCAGCGCTTCGCCGAGAGTCGTGGCGCCTGACCGGCGGATATCTTCGCGGGTAATGACCTGGACCGCGGCAGGCGATTGCAGGACCGATTCAGGGCGTCGGGCGACGGATGTGACCTGAACGTCCATCAGTTGCTCGAGACTCATTTGCTTCAGTGCGCCAGTGGACTCTGCGTCGTCTCCTGCATGAGCCACTGGCACGAGCGCAGCATAAAACAAGGAGGCACACAGGACCCCAGCCCGACTCCTCGCGCTCATCAACATTCTTCCATTGCCTTCCGGACTCGATGGCCCGTCACCAGGCTTCAGATTTTTGGACTGCAGCAGAGTGCCTGCGAAGGCGACTCCATTGAAAGCGTGCAACTTAAAAAGTGTGAGGCCGATCGCTGCTGCGCTGCCGCAGCAATGTTGGTGTTGAGTTTGTTTTGCCGCCAAGCCGACGGCTGCTTGAGACTACTTCAGGTGCGTTGCGGTGGGGCAGCGGAACCGTGGCAGTACGGACCCCGTTTGAAGTAAATGCTTGCAATACGAATAGGACTTATTCTCATCTAGCTCCCGGCGTTGCCGCGCCCGCACCGGAAATCTTCACCTCCGACGACCTCATCGCTACCCGCATGGAGGAAGACGTCGAGGACGTTCCGGCCACCGACATCAAGGACCTGGTGCGATTCGAGCTCGGAATCTCGGTACCCAACAGCCCGGCCCGATTCACGGCAGCCGGCGCATCCACCGGCAGAGATGGCAACAGCGGGTTCAACATTCGCGGCCTCGAAGGCAATACGGTCGACAACTTCGTAGGCGCGTGGTGAAGCGACAAGCGACGGCGTATACACGGCGCGCGTAGATCAGACCGGGTGCTCGCCTTCGTGCTTCACGCCGCCGGGATTCACCATTCTGTATTCAACGTCGCAATGTCAGTGCGTCGTTGACCTGGCGTCTCTGACAACCCACACGGAGAGTGGAAAACGTTGACCAGGTTTTTCACACCGCGATAACTTCCGCGTTCAACACAGAGTACCATGCGCGGGACATACAAAACCGTGTCATCAATGGTTGCACTCACAACCATTGACGGGGAAGAATCGAGTTCGGGGTCTCCATGGTCAATGCCGTATGTTGTCTACGGATCGGAATCGGTCTGCTCATTGCTGTGTCGGTGGCTGCATGCACCGGTGGCTCGAGTCAGGATTCCGGGGCGGGTAGCGCAGCTCAATACACTATTGGTGGCACAGTATCGGGCCTGGGCGGCTCGGGCCTGTCCTTGCAGAGCAACAGTGGCGAGACTCTCGCCATTGCCGCGGATGGGCCGTTTACGTTCCACACGACCCTCACCTCCGGTTCGTCCTACTACGTCATAGCGGCCAGTCAACCGGGCAATCCGAGCCAGACATGCACGGTCGGACACTCCGTCGGCACGATTGGCGGTGGAAATGTAAGCGACGTCAGTGTCGTCTGCACCAACAAGACCGATATGACAGCGGATACCATCGGCATAACACTCGTTGGGATCCGCGGCTCGGGTCTCGTGCTTCAGAACAATGGCGCGGACAATCTCAGTGCCACGACGAACGGAACTTTGAGCTTCGCAGCCGGAATTCCCAACGGAACTCCATATGAAGTCTCGGTCCTGAGTCCGCCGATTGATCCCTACGAAGATTGTGTCGTCATAAACGGAAGCGGCACGACGAGCGGCAGCGATGTCGCAAATATCGTTGTTTCATGCACGGTGAACAGCAACCCGAAGCACACCATTTCGGGAACGATCACCGGGGTCTCCGGATCGATAGTGCTGCAGGACAACGGTCGCGATGACCTGACTGTCACTGCCGATGGCCCGTTTGTCTTTCCTTTGAAGATACCGCAAGGCAGCGTCTATGACGTCACGACCAGGTCCGCATCGGGCGGCCAGAGTCAGACGTGCCAATTCCAGAACGCGCGCGGGGTCGTTGGGAATCACGACGTCACCGATATTGTGCTGGCCTGCAACGCCAACATCTCAGTCAAGGCTGTGGTCTCGGGTCTGAGCGGCACAGGACTCGTGTTGCAAAACAACGGCCGTGACAATCTGCCGGTAAGCGCCAACGGCACGAGCAGCTTCCCTACCGGGTTGACTCCCGGCGACACGTATGCGGTTACCGTCTTCACGCAGCCGACGAACCCGAGTCAAACGTGCGTGGTCACCAACGGCACTGGAACCGCGACATCGGGAGCATCTGCGTCCGTCACGTGCACCACGAACCAATTTCTGGTCGGCGGAACGGTGACGGGGCTTCCAGACCCGGGCGTGGCCCAGGGCCTGGGCCCCGGAATCAACCTCGTCCTGCAGAACAATCTCGGGGATGACTTCACCATCCCGGTCAACTCTCAGGGCAATGTGAACTTTCGGTTTCCAACGGCCATTGCCAGCGGTGCCACCTACTCCGTCACTGTCAAGACGCAACCCGGCATTGACACTCAATTTGGACCCCCCGGGGCAATCCAGACGACCACGACTTGCCTGGTCTCCGGGGGAACCGGGAGCGTCGGCGCGGGAGACGTTACTGGTGTTGTTGTCAATTGCGTGCGAGCGGCGGGTTTTGCCTACGTGACGAATGGGACGGACAACACGGTAATGCCCTATGTCGTTGACTCGGCCACCGGTTTGTTGATTCCTTCGGGGCCGGCGGTATCGACAGGTGCTTCACCCTCCGGAGTGGGTGCATCAGACTTGAGCTTCTCTCTGTACGTCTCCAATGCGGGGTCCGGCACTCTTTCGGTATACAACGTAGATCCCAACACAGGAGCACTCACGGAATCCGCAGGTAGCCCCCTGTCTATGGGACTGACGAGCCCCACGTCCATGATTTACGGGCTTTTCGCAAATGACTTCACCCTTTACGTCACAGATTCGCTGGGAACCGCCCCTGGCTCGGCTGCCGCGTTCCATGTCGGCGCAACTCCAACCGCACCGACTTTGATCAACCAGGTACAGACAGGGACCGGCCCGGCATCAGGTTCCTCCTACGAAAATAGTTCTCAGCCATTCAACAGCTATTTTGCCGTACCGAATGCCGCGAGCGATACGGTGTCGTTGTTTCGGGTGGATGCCGCAACTGCGGCCCTTACAGCCGTCCCCGGCGGGGCAGTTCCCACCGGCAAGACGCCCCGCTCGGTCGCCCACTATGCCAGTGCCAGTCCCGCGGGCATTCCGTTCGAGACTGTGTACGTTGCCAACTCCGGCGATGGCACGATCTCCACTTACGCAGTGGACCTTCCCAGCGGAGCCCTGACCCAACAGGGGACTGCCTTGAACGTCGGAGCGGGGATCAATTCGCTCGTGGCAACATCGGTAGGCTTATATGCCACCGCGTCGCAGGGCGTATTCGGCTTCGCCTATGCGGGGAACGGATCGTTAGTGCCAGCCCAGAATGGTATTCCCTACGCAGCCGGAGCAGGACCTGGCCCGGCAGCAGGTCTTCTGAACGCCGTGTATGTAGTCAATCAGGCGGATGAAACCATATCCGTATTTACCGTGGGCACGGGCGGCGGCACCTTGACTGCGGTACCTTCGAGTGTGCCGATCAAGACAGGCCACGGACCTAACTCCATCGTAGTAATCCAGCGACCGCAGCTGGGTGGCGGCTGAGCGGACTCACGAAAATGATATTCACCAGAGTCAATCGGCATCTGCTTCTCGCTTGCATCGGAGTGTTGCTCCTTGCGCAGCATACAATCTCGCACGCACAGGTCTCAGTCGCCGCGATCACATTCACGCCAGCGACCATCCCGAGCGGTGGATCGACTCGGCTGACCATTGCATTGGGAAATACCGCTACCGGCGCTGCCACTCTCGTACAGCCCCTGACCGACGTGCTGCCGCCTGGCATGCAAGTCGTCAGCCTCGGTGCAGGCTCATGCTCGACGTCGCAGACGGTAGCGGCTGGCGGCAGCAGCACCATCACCTATACGCAACAGGCGGCCATTCCCTCCGGTGGCTGCACGATCGTCGTCAACATAACTGCTACCGCCACCTCCCCCACGACGTTCTTCACCAACACCATAGCGGCAGGCGCGCTGCAGACGGACCTGGGAACGAACCCCGCCGCCGCCAGCGGCACGTTGGCGGTTCAGTCCGCAGTCGCAACTCCCAACGTGATTGGCCTTTCTCAGGTCGCCGCGGCCAATGCCTTGCGCGCTGCCGGACTGGTTGTCGGTACGGTTACGCAGGCTCCGGGACCGCCCAACATTCCTTTCAACGCTGTATTTGCCCAGGTTCCTGCCGCTGGGACCGCGCAGCCGGCCGGCACTGCAGTCTCACTCCAGATCTCCACGGGCCCCGGGAACGCCACCAATCCGAACAGCCCGCTCACCTCCGTGCCCAACTTCGTCGACCCTGCGCAGTTGAGCGTGGCGGCCGCGTTTGAAAGAGTATGTGCGGCGCTGCAGGCGCCCGGCGTGAATCCCACTGGTGCGCAGGCGAACCTGCTGGCCAACTGTACCGCCATCATCGGTACCCACGGCGGCGGGGTGGATGCGGCCGGCCTCAAGACGACCCTGGATGCCATTTCGGGCCGGCAGTCGACCGCCCAACAGCGCACCGCCGTGCGCTTCGCCGGAACCCAATTCACGAACATCGGCACCCGCCTCGCGCAACTGCGCCAGGGAATCACGGGTGCCAGTCTCTCCGGCCTGGACCTGGGCCTGCCGCAATCGGGCGGGTTCGGTCCTCTGCTGGCACTGCTCGAGGACCTGACGGGCATCCACACAGTTCCCGGGATCAAGGGCCTCGGGGGCGGCGCCGGCGACGATTCTTCTACCCCAAGCCCGTGGAGCCGGTTGGGCGTATTCCTCAACGGCAACCTGCGCCGGGGCAGCCAGGATACAACTGACAACGAATCCGGCTTTGATTTCAGAAGCACCGGCATCACCGCCGGAGCGGATTACCGTCTGACCGACAGCCTGGTGCTGGGCCTGGCGTTCGGCCATCTCAGCGGCAAGACCCGCTTTGCGGACTCGAGCGGGCGCCTGGATTCGAAAAGCAACTCCGGCTCGATCTACGGCAGCTATTACAACGACGAGTTGTACGTGGACCTGATCGGTACGTATGGCCAGATCAGCTATGACGCCGCACGGACGACTGCGTTTCAGATAGATACGAACAGTACGGTCATCCCAACCAATTGTGTCGGCGGAAATTGTTCGATTGACACCCTCGGATCCACCAGCGCCCGGCAGTTCGCCTTCGCCACCAATGTTGGCTACAGCTTCACCCGGCGCGGCCTGGTCTTCGGTCCCGACATTGCGGTGAACTACACCCATGTGGACGTGAACGGCTTCAGCGAAAACGATCCCAACTCATCGGGCATGAGCCTGATTTTCGGCGATCAGAAAGGCGAATCGCTGTTGGTGAAAGCGGGTGGTCACGTTTCCTACGCAATCAACACGCGCTTCGCGGTTGTTCTGCCGCAGGCAAGGGCGCACTTCGTCCACGAGTTCAAGGATGCTGCACGCGCCCTGAGCGTGCACTTCACCGAAGACCCGACCATCGGCACTCCAGATGGCCCCGTCAGCAACTTCGTGGTGTTCACCGACCGGCCGGATCGTGGCTATTTCGACTGGTCCGGCGGAATCACGGCACAGTTTCCATACGGCATCGCCGCTTTCGTCGACTACAATGCGCTGGCGGGGGCCGGCTCGCTGCACACCCACGAATTTACATTTGGCGTGCGAATCGAGCGCCTGAGTCATTGACCCCGCGCTCCGGGCGGAACCGGTAGACTATCTGATAAGCAGGTAGAATCGACCGCCAATATATGTCCGATCGCTATTCGGCGCTCTCGCTGGCACGGCATGCGCTCTCCGATGCGCCTTGGCCCCGCGCGTGGCGCACGCCCGAGCCCAAATCCTCCTACGACGTGGTCATCATTGGGGGCGGTGGACACGGCCTGGCGACCGCCTACTACCTCGCTGCGAACCACGGCATAAAGAACATCGCAGTTCTCGAGCGCGCTTACGTCGGATCAGGGAATGTTGGGCGGAACACCACACTGGTGCGCTCGAACTACGTCCTCGACGGCAACACCCAGTTCTTTGAGTTCTCGATGAAGCTCTGGGAGGGGCTGTCTCACACGCTCAACTTCAATGTGATGCTGTCCCAGCGAGGCCAGATCGTGCTGGCGCACGGGCCGGTGCAGCTCGACGTGTTGGCCCGCAAGGGCAACATCATGCGCTTGAACAGTATCGACGCCGAGTTGCTCGACCGCGACGCAGTCATGAAACTGCTGCCCTATCTGGATTACTCGACCGAAGCGCGGTTTCCGATCGACGGCGGCCTCTTGCAGCGGCGCGCTGGCACGGTGAGGCATGACGCCGTCGCATGGGGTTACGCTCGCGCCGCCAGCTCACTGGGCGTGGACATCATCGAGCAATGCGAGGTCACTGGTTTCGAGATCTCACAAGGCCAGGTAACCGGAGTGCGGACGACCCGCGGCCCGATCCTGGCCGGCCGCACCGCGATCGCCGTCGCGGGTCATTCATCGCACCTCGCGGCCATGGCCGGTCTGCGCTTACCCGTCGAAAGTCATCTTCTGCAGGCTTTCGTGTCGGAGCCGATCAAACCTTTCGTGGATCATGTGATTTCCTTCGGTGCCGAGCTCTTCTACATCTCGCAGTCGGACAAAGGCGGCCTGGTGTTCGGTGGGCACATCGACGGCTTCAACAGTTACACCCAAAGGGGCCAGTTCGCCAAAGTGCAGACTGTTGCCGAGTGCGCGGTCGCACTGATCCCGTCCATCTCGCGACTTCGCTTGCTCCGGCATTGGGGCGGCATCCAGGACATGACACCGGATGGCAGTCCCTTCATCTGTCGCACCCCCTTGCGCAATCTCTATCTCGATGGGGGTTGGTGTTATCAAGGCTTCAAGGCGACTCCAGCTGCGGGTTGGTGCCTGGCGCACACCGTCGCCAACGACGAGGAGCATCCGCTGAGTCGTTGCTACGGACTGGACCGGTTCGAACGGGGCGCGGAGCTCGACGATTACGCGATCGGCAACTGGACGTACAAACAATGAGAATTGTCTGTCCCCTGTGCGGAGAGCGCAGCCACACCGAGTTCCGCTATGGCGGAGATGCGACCAAGAAACGACCTGCCCATGGCACCGAGGATCGGCAGGTGTGGCATGACCATGTTTTCCTCTTCGACAACCCCAAAGGACCGCATCGGGAATACTGGCAACACGTCCTGGGATGCCGCCAGTGGCTCGTGCTGGAGCGCAATACAGCAACCAACGTGTCAGGCGAATCACGCCTGGCCACAGATGCGGTGACTCGATGACGCAGCCACCCTGCCGGTTGTCCTCGGGTGGCCGCATCGACCGTAGCCAGCCAGTGACTTTCTCACTGGACGGTCGGCCAATGAGTGGGTTCCGCGGCGACACGCTCGCCTCTGCGATATTGGCCAACGGCATGACTCTCATCGGGCGCAGCTTCAAATATCACCGCCCGCGCGGTTTTCTGTCGGCCGGCGTTGAAGAGCCCAACGGGCTGTTCACATTGAATGAGGGCGGCCGTACCGAGCCTAATGTCCCCGGCACGGTCACGGAGCTCGTCGCAGGATTGAGCGCGCACCGGCAAAACGGCTGGCCCTCGGTTGAGTTTGATCTCATGGGAATCAACTCACTCGTGTCCCCGCTTTTGTCGGCGGGGTTCTACTACAAGACGTTCATGGGCCCGACGCGCGGCTCCTGGATGTTCTACGAGCCTTTCATCCGCCGTGCGGCGGGCCTCGGTCGCGGGGTGCATGAGCGGGATTTGGACCGGTATGAGACTCGGCATAAGTTTGCCGACGTGTTGGTGGTTGGTGGCGGGCCTGCTGGTTTGAGCGCTGCGCTGGTTGCTGCTCAGGCCGGCGCACGCGTGGTGCTAGCCGAACAGGATGCCCTGCTGGGCGGTAGCTTATTGCTGGAGCCCGCCACCGGACTGCAAGAGGACTGGCTTCGGCAGATCGAAGCTCGTCTGCAATCCATGCCCAATGTCGAGATCCTGCGCCGCACGACCGCCCTGGGCGTGTATGACGGCAACATGGCCGCACTTCTCGAACGCCGTGAGCATCTGCAACCCGATCCGGCCAAGGGCGAGGCGCGACAAATAGTCACGAGCTTGCAGGCACGCGCCATCGTGTTCGCCACCGGCTCTACGGAGCGGCCACTGGTATTTCCGAACAATGATCGTCCCGGCGTCATGCTGGCCTCAGCAGTACGCAGCTATCTCAATAGACATGCGGTCTTGTGTGGACAGCGTGTCGTAGTAATAACCAACAACGACAGCGCCTATGCAACGGCGTTCGACCTCGCCGGTGCTGGAGCACATGTTGTTGTCGCAGACCTGAGTCCCGCGGTGCGACCGGAAATTCTGGCGAAGGCCCAGGAGCTCCGCATCGAATGGCTGGGAAGTGTGACAGTCCTCGACGTGTTGGGCAGCAAGGCGGTAAAGGGCGTCAGTCTTGCAGTGGGCTCACAGGTCCGGACGCTAGATTGCGATCTCGTATGCATGTCCGGCGGCTGGATCCCGGCAGTACACCTTACCTCCCACGGCGGCATCAAACCGCGCTATCGCGAGGATATTGAGGCCTTTGTGCCCGGCGGTTATGCCGCTGAGCACTTTGGCGCCGGCGCAGTAACTGGTAGCTTCGCACCGGAGGCTGTGATTCGGGAAGGAATCGAAGCGGGCCGGCGCGCGGCCGCCTGCAGCGGCCATGCTCCTTCGGATGTCAGCCCCGTGGATATCACCCCTCTGCCCTCTGCGGGTAAAAGCGATCTGGTGCTCACTGCGCAAGGGTACGCGGGTGGAGCTGTCGGTCGATCAGCGGACATTCGCTACGCCAAGGCGTTTGTGGATTTTCAGAATGACGTAACCGTGAAGGACCTGATGACCGCCCACCAGGAAGGTTATGAATCGATTGAGCATCTGAAACGCTACACAACACTCAGCATGGGCACGGACCAAGGCAAGACCAGCAGCCTCAATGCCGTAGCCATCATGGCCGCTTTACGGAACGTAGACATCCAGGCAGCGGGCACCACCACTTTCCGTCCACCGTTCACGCCGGTTGCCATCGGAGCGCTTGCCGGCCGCAACGTAGGTCAGCGCTTCCGGCCCAAGCGACTTTCCCCTTTGCACCAGTGGCACATTGCCAATGGCGGCGAAATGACCGAGGCCGGTCCGTGGATGCGCGCCTTGTGGTACCGCTGGGCGGGGCCCAATGTTGAAACCGCCTATGTCGAAGAGATGCGCCTCGTTCGAAGCGCCGTCGGGATTTCCGATGTCTCCACATTGGGCAAAATCGACGTGCAGGGACCGGACGCAGCGGAATTCTTGAACCGCGTCTATGTGAATGGCTTCGCGAAACTGCCCGTCGGCAAAGCCCGCTATGGCGTCATGTTGACCGACGACGGCGCGGTGCTCGACGACGGCACTACCACTCGCCTTTCCGACACGCGGTACTTCATGACTACGACCACCGCCCAGGCGGCTGAAGTCATGTCCTGGCTCGAGTATCTACTGCAAACGGCTTGGACCGACTTGAAGGTACATGTCACATCACTCACGGACGAATGGGCCGGCATGGTGGTCTCGGGCCCAAAGGCTCGCTCGGCGCTCGAACTTGCATTTCCGGGCCACGACGTTTCAGATGCAAAACTTCCCTACATGGGATGCTTGGAAATTGAGGTGGATGCGGTTCCGCTGCGCTTGATCCGCTTGAGCTTTTCGGGTGAGCTGGCCTATGAGATCTACGCCCCCGCCGATTACGGCGTGGCGCTATGGGAGCACATACTGGCGAGTGCGGCGCCGCTGGGAATAAAGCCCTACGGCCTGGAGGCGCTGGCCTCGCTGCGCGTCGAGAAGGGACATGTCGCGGGACTGGAGCTCGATCACCGCAACACACTGGACGATCTGGGTCTTGGGAAGATGGCGAGCAAGGAAAAGGCGTTTGTAGGTCGGGAGCTGCGGCAGCGCCCCGTGTTGCAAGGGCCTTCGCGCTGGAGCCTGGTCGGCATCGAATGCCTGGAACCCGAGACGCGCTTACGCGGCGGCTCGATCCTGTTTTCGGCAACGGACAAGATCGAAGGTCACGGCCGTGGCTATGTGACATCGGTCACGTGGTCGACCGCGCTCGAGAAGTACATTGCGCTGGGCCTGTATCAAGGCGGCCTCAAGCACACTGGCGAGGAAATCATCTGCGCGTATCCTCTCAAAGGTGAATTCGTCAGGGCACGTATCGTGTCCCCGATGTTCATCGATCCGAAGGGGGAACGGCTGCGTGTTTGAACGATGCTCGGCGCTGGCTGACGCCACCCTCAGCTCTTCCGGCGGCAGCGGAGCGAATGACCCACTGCGCCTTCGAATCGGTGAGACGCGAGGCTGGGCCCTGGTGCAGGTCGCCGCTTTTGCCGCAACTTCCGCCCAGTGTGAGCGCGCCATTCGTTCCGTGATCAACAGCGACATGCCGACACGCGTTGGCGATGTAGTTAATGTTGGCGACCGACGGCTGATGAAGACGGGCCCGGAACAATTCTGGATCATCACTCGCGACGACGATGGCATACTGCCCAGTCTTCAGAGCGCAGTGACGCCCCAGATCGGAGCGGTCACCTCGCTATCACACAGCCGCACGTGTCTTTTTATCGAAGGAGCTGCGGCGCGTGAGGTTCTTGCGAAAGGCGTACCAATCGACTTCCACCCTGATGTGTTCCGCGTGGATCAGTTTGTGCTGACCGGGCTGGATCACACACCGGTGTTGATCCAGCGCCGCGGCGAGCACCTCTACGAGCTGTACGCCTTGCGGACTTTCGCACTCTCAGTCTGGGAGTGGCTCATGGATGCGGCGGAGCCCAATGTCCACCACGAAATATGACAATTCGCTGTTTGAGGCGCGGGAGCTTACAAAGGAATCCCGCAGCTTTCGTCCCACTCTGTTCCGTGACGAGCTCGTCGCGGATGCTGCGAGAGCAATTTCCGCGGGCCGTTCCGTACTACTCGTCGGCCCCTCGGGTGTAGGCAAGACCAGTATCGTCCAGGCTCTGGCCACGCACCTGACACAAACAGGTCCGCGGAAGTTTTACGAATTGTCCTCGATTCAGCTGCTCGCCGGTACGGTTTACCTCGGGGAGTGGCAATCCAAGGTAACCGCCATCTTTGATGCGGCGGCGAAGGGCAAGTCCCTCCTCTACTTCAGTGACATCTGGAATTTACCCTCGGCAGGACGGTCGTCGAAAGGAGAGGACACTGTTTGGGATGCGCTACGGCCGCGGCTCTTGAAGAGCGAGCTGCAAGTCGTGGGCGAAGTCAGCAATGAGCAACTGCTGGCCTTGAGTGGGTTGTCAGGCTTTGCAACCCCCTTCGACATCATTGAGGTCCCGCCCCTATCGGTAGATCAGGTGACCACCCTGGTTCGCGCGGAGGCGGACCGAATCTCACTCGAGATGGCAGTCCCCGCCGCCACGCGTTTGCTCGAGCTCTGCAGCCATTTCATGGCGGCTGCATCCGGACCCGGGCCAGCGCTGCGGCTGGTTGGACAGATTCGGCACTATCTCGATGAAAAACGCGCCGTCGGTGAGGACGAGCCCGTGACAGCCACCTTCGTCGAGAAGGTATTCGCGGTCTACTCCGGCCTGCCGCGGTTTGTGGTCTCACGCCAGGACGTCAGGCCCGTGGCCGAGATTCGCGACTGGTTCCGGTCCCGGATCATTGGCCAGCGGGATGCGATCGAGGCCGTGGTCCAGATGATCACGCTATTCAAAGCGGGGCTTCACGATGCGCGTCGACCCATTGGCAGCTTTCTGTTCGTAGGTCCCACCGGAGTTGGCAAGACCGAGCTCGCCCGCGCGCTGGCGACCTACCTGTTCGGTAGTGAAAAACGCCTGCTGCGCTTTGATATGTCCGAGTTCAAGGACTACCACTCGTTTCAAATGCTCATTGGTGATCCGGACAAACCCGAGCGTCCGGCGCGCCTCATCGACCCGGTACGGGCGCAGCCCTTCCAGGTCGTGCTCCTGGATGAGATTGAGAAGGCTCACGCGAATGTCTGGGACTTGCTGCTTCAGGTGTTGGATGACGGCCGCCTGACGCCGGCACGCGGCCCTGCGGTCAATTTCCGCAACACCATTGTGATTGCGACTGCCAATGTAGGCGCTCAGGCCATGGACCGGCGACCGGTGGGCTTCACGGGCGGAACGCCAAACGAGGACGCTGGTCGCCTGCAGCTCGAGCTCGAAGCGGTGTTCCGCCCCGAGCTGCTCAATCGCTTCCAGAACATTGTCAGGTTCTTTCGGCTCACGAAAGATGAGGTGCGGGAAATTGCGCGGGCCGAGCTCAGCCGCATACTCGAACGTGAGGGCATCGTCGGACGCCGGTTGGCAGTGGATGTCGATGTGGACGTACTCGATCTGGTGGTCGCGCAGGGCTATGACGAGAAATACGGCGCAAGAGCACTGAAGCGCCATTTGCAGCAGTTGGTCGTCATGCCAATCGCAACCCTCCTGATGGAGCGTCGCGTGGAGGACGCCAGCATTCTCAGCCTGACCACGCGTCGCGGCGAAGTAAAGGTGGCCGTCCTCGAAACGGAGGAAAGCAAGGCACAGCGCCGGGAGGCCGAACCCCTGCGCCTGGCCGACGGACAAAAGGTCGACCGCGTTGCACTGGAGGCAATGTTAACCGCCTGCCAGGCGCAGCTCGCGGCCGTTGGCTCCGGCATCGGGCTATCGACTGTGAAAACCGAACGCGCGGAGTTGGAGAATCGCAGGCGTGGGACTGACCTGTGGAGAGACCCGCGCGCTGCGGCTGAATTGTTGGAAGCTTGCGATCAGCTGGACCGTGTCGTAGACAGAATCGCGCGGCTCGAAGACGATCAGGCTGAAATCACCACTGCCCTGTCACACGCCCAAAAAAGGGACGGGCTGTCTCGACTGGCGGAGCGTGTACAACATCACTCCGCCAATATCGCGCACGCCCGCCGGGAGTTGCTATCGCTGGGGAGCGCTGGCTTCCCCGATGCATTGGTGGAAATTCGCCCAATCGGCCGCGGACGTCCGACCCGCGATCTGCTCTATAAAACCTACACAGCCTGGGCGGAGGAGCGCAAGTACCGACTAATGATGGTCCGTGAACCCATGAGCGATGACGAACCGGTGCTGATCGGCGTGATGGGACCGTACGCCTACGGCTATTTGCGCCGAGAGGCCGGCCATCATCGTCTGCGGACAGAGCGGGATACGTTCGTTGCGAAAGTCAGCGTGGCCGCCTTGAATGACGCTGCGGACGGAGTGACGATTTCAGTTCAGAAGGCACTGAAGCAGACCGGCCAGTATGGGGGCCGGGTGCGCTCGCGGGTGGAAGTCATGGGCAGCGAATTTGTCGTGCAGAATGCCGGCTCGCTGGTTGACAACCGAGAGCTGGCCGAAGAGCTGGCACCGTCGTGGCCCGGTGCAACAACCCCGTCAAATGTCGTTGTGCGCCGGTATGACCTCGAACCCTTCCTGGTAAGGGATTTTCTGACGGCGACCACCACCGGACGCGCTGAGATTCTGCAAGCGCAACCGTTCCACCAATTGCTGTGCGACCGAATCGACTCGGACGGGTTGGGGGACCCAACACCGTCCGAGTGATCGGCCGTACCGCCGCCCCAGGCAACGGCAACAGCACTTACTCCAGGAAGATATTGAAATCCTGGTGTATCAGGTACTTTCTGTCCCATTTGACGGTGTAGCAGGGGCTGGCGACGCCCTTGGAGGTGCACGCCCTGCCGATGAGCTGCCGGTACTGGGGAGTGGCGAGCTCGGTATACGTGGTGAAGGTTGCCGGCCCCGCGACCGGCTCCTGGCAGGTGCTGTTCGATTCCACGACGTAGCTCGTTCCCGGAAATGTGGGAGCGGTCAGCGGATAACCGATATTACCGCTGCAATTGCCGTTGTTCGGGCCATTCACGGCACCGGGCCAGTAACCGAAGTTGGCGTCGGTGTAGAGAATGACATCAACCGGATACTTGATCGGCCCGGCCGGGCCGAAGTCCACCAGACCCGAATCATAAATAATATTATCGCCCTGCCTGACCACGACCCGCTGCAGCAGGTCATCGGTGGAATCTCCGGTATCGTCCTCGAACGAGGTAAAGATCTGTCCACACGGGTTGTACAGAACACCGGCTTCGTACGGCTGGCCAACGGTTCCGTTGATGAGCGCATTGCAACCGAAGCCGTTGCCGAGCCCGAAACCAATGATATTGTTGTTCTCCAACGCCCAGGTGTAGGCGGGCCTTCCCATGACGATTCCACCTCGCGGGAGGGGAACCGCGGGGTTGCCGACCGTCGCGCAATCGACATTGTTGGATCTTCCCAAACAGGGCCAGACATCGCTACCGTCGGCATTGGCGGTTATGGTCGGATACGCCTGCGTCAAATGGGCCTGAAGTCCGATCAACTGCGGCGGCGGTGATGTTGCGGGTTGCCGTGCAAAACTGTCTGGAGCCGCTCGTTCGGATGGCACCATCTGCCGATGATGGAACTCATGCGAGGCGGCGTAACTGCACAGACTGATCGCAAACATCGCCAGTGACGACAGCGTGGCAGACACAAAGCGAGTGTTCATCGGTGATCCTCCCATGATGCGGCTACGGTAGCGGCCCGAGCGGTCGAACGGCCCAGTGGCCCGTTCTGTCCCGGGCAGTGGTTCCATACTAGGCCGCTGTCACCTTTGGAAAAGGCCCGCGTCGGACCGCAATCGGACCGAATCGGCCAAGGGTTCTGAAGCCCGAATCGCTGCATTTGCCAGCGCATTTACGGCACCGTGGCCCTTGATATAGAGTCTTACTGAATGACTAACGCGAATCGACACGAGCAGTTGATACGACGGATTCCGGTCTATGTGGTGATTCCGCCTCGCCTGTTGCTGCTGGACGTCGCCGGGCCGCTCGAAGTATTACGTCGAGCCAACCAAGTGCGGGCCGCGGCATATTTCGACGTGCATTACATCGGACCCTCCCCGTCGCTGCGGACGTCGATCAGTCTCACGGTAACCGGAATCGAACCGTTGCCCGATGTTCTGCCGGACAGCGCATGGGTTGTGCTCGCTGGGGACGTTGACGAGGTCATGTCTGGAAGTGCCACCGGCGCTGACAAATCCAAAGCGGATGGCGGCCCCGATGAGAAAGCCATCGTCAAATGGCTACGAGCTACAATCCAACCGGGCCATAAGCTCATTTCGATCTGCTCGGGCGCGTTGCTGGCGGGACGCGCGGGCCTGCTGGATGGACGTGATTGCACGACACATCATTCCTGCTGTGCCGAGCTGGCCAAGCTCGCTCCCACGGCGAGGGTCCTGGAAAACCGACTCTACGTGGAGGATGGCAACTGTTACTCGAGCGCTGGAATCACCACGGGCGTCGATCTCATGTTGCACCTGGTCGGCCAGCTCATCGGACAACTGAATACAGTGGCCGTGGCGCGCTACCTGGTCGTCTATCTGCGTCGCAGTGGCGGCGATCCGCAACTCTCGCCCTGGCTGGAGGGTCGCAATCACATCCATCCGGCGGTACACCGGGTGCAGGATGCGATCGCCGCTGATCCAACGAAGTCCTGGAGCTCGAGCAAGCTGGCGAGGATTGCGGGCCTGAGCGACCGCCACCTGTCGCGGTTGTTTCATGAACACGTCGGCATGAGCTTCACGGATTACAACAATCGGCTGCGCGTCGCGCTGGCCCGGGAGCTGCTCAGTCAAACCCGGCTGGACATGGAGCGGGTGGCGGAACGCGCCGGCTTTGCTTCTTCGCGCCAGTTGCGCCGTGCCTGGCACAGGGTTTACGAGACGGCGCCCAGGCAGGCGCGAGCCGGCGAGAGATAAATCCCACCCCCAGCACAGAGTAGTGTCATGGGCGAGTGCAAGGTCAAGAGCTTCAGGGCCAAGTGGTCGGACTGGAAAATAAGCTGGCGCTGGACCACGGGCGGCAAATCCACGATTGTGTTGCCGGTGGAGTTCACCTTGGAGCTGGAACCGGGCAGCACCAAGGCCGACTGCACGTTCGTGCAAAAGAAGCGCGGGCGGATGCAGTACGACAACACCAAGGCGGACGTTTTTCCCACCTGGATCGCCGATGGCGATATCGGGGAAAACATTTGGTGGGATGGCACCCGGATGGCGCGCACCGGGAAGGGCGAGTGGGACAGCTCGGGAACCAAGGCCACTTTCCAGGACGAACCCGGATTGCAGAAAGCTACCGGCCGCCTCTACATGGGAGACGCGGATGGGGGCTCCGGCTACTTTGATTTCTGGACGTTTGTCAGCGACCGGGCCAGCAGCAAGATAATTGCTGAAATCCACTGGTCCATGCGCATTGACGTTCCCAATCCGGGCAGTGGCGGTTCGTGGTGGTCCTACTCCGACCAGAAATAAGGGCTGCCAGTGGCTCTTACGCGCTGCCGGCGGCGGGCCTCAACCTGAAGTCGTAGTTGACCGTGTAGAACGGTGTCTCCATGCGCTCCCCGTTGGGACCGGCTCCCGGCGGGTGGCGGTCGAATTGGGCAACGAGTGACTCCTTCATTCCGAACACGGCGTCGGAGTCCAGATATTGGCTGCCAGCAACAAACAGGTGTGTAGTCACCGGCAAGTGTCCGGGCGCAGAGACAATCATGTGTATGTGGCCGGGGCGATACGGGTGACGCCCCATCTTGCGCAGCATGCGTCCGACCGGCCCATCGGTGGGAACCGGATAAAATGTCGGCTTGATTGAGCGAAAACCATAACGCCCGGCGGAGTCGGTTCGGATCCTCCCGCGCGCCTTCATGCCCGGCTCGTCGGGAATCTGCATGTCGTAGTTGCCTTCGCCATCGCCCGACCAGATATCGAGCACCGCATTCTCCAGCGGCTGGCCGTCTACACTGAGCACGCGTCCGGAATAAAACGTCGGCTCGCCCTTCACTCCTTCAGCAAGGTTGCTACCGCGCGGCAGTTCCGGAGCGCCCTTCCAATAGAAGGGGCCCATTACCGTCGATTCGGCGCTGCCCTGGTCTGCAGGATGGTTGAGTGTGATGACGAGCACCGACACACCCAATGTATCTGACAGGAGGATGAACTCCTGGCGCTTGTCCGTACAGGTGTTGCCGACATCCGTGAGAAATTGAATGGCCGTGAACCATTCAGTCTCGGTCAGCTTCACTTCGCGCACGAAGTCGTGCAGATGACTGACCAGCGAAGTCATGACGTGCTTGAATCGCGGGTCGTCGCATTCGGCAAGCCGCCCGATTACAGCCTGCGTAATGCTCTTCTCGTCGAACTCCCGCATGCCGGTCAACGGTAGGTGTTGTTCGACGTGTGATTCCCCGCCAGCCACCGCTTGAGCTCTTTGTGCGCATCGGCCCTTCGGTCACGCGCGATGGTCTCTACCTTGGGATGGTCGAGCGTGAATTCGAGAATCAACCCGTTGGGATCCGTTACGTACACCGAGCGGCAATAGCCGTGCTCCAGTACATAGGTATCTGGCGGCTTGATGCCGGCGTCGGCAATGCGGTTCTCGAGAGCGGCCTGAGTCTGCGCATCCACCTGCAACGCGATGTGATGAAAGGGCGAGGCAGGCATTTTCGGTCCGAATTCCTCCTGGTCGGCGGGATCCTCGAACTGGAAGAACGCCAAGGCGCCGCCGTCGCCCATTTCGTAGAACGTATGACAGTACGTGCGGACCTTACCGAACAGCTCATCTGACTCGCACCAGGTCGCAACGAGGGGCATCCCGATGACGTCTTCGTAGAACTGGCGCGTCTTCTCCTGATCGCGGGTGACATACGCGTTGTGATGCAACCGTATCGGGAGCTTTTGTACCTCAGACATGACACATTACCTCTGACATCAAAACTTGAATGTGAAGTCGACGCCGTAGCGGCGCGGTAGTGCTCTCCACAGAAAACCGCCGGCGGAGAATTCGGCATTATACTTTTTGTCGGTCAGATTCTTCGACCAGGCCGTCAAGGTCCATCGGTCGGTTTCCAGGCCGGCGCGCAAATCCACCAGATTGACCGGATCGCGCGAAGTCACGTTGTACGGATCCCACCAGGTACGCCCGATTTCCTGAAAATCCAGGCGCAGCGTTCCGTTGATCCCGTCGGTGAGCGGCTGGTGGTACTGGAAGCCCGCGGCGAAGGTGTTTTTGGTCAGCAGAGGCGGCTTGTTACCCACCACCGTGGGATCCTCCATACGGTCGATTTTGCCATCGGTGTAGCCGAAATTCGCATACAGATCGAGCCGGTCGGTCGCCCTCGCCTGCAGCTCGAGCTCGACACCCTTATAGGTGGCATCGAGATTACCCAGATTCTGGGTCGAGGTCGTCGCGTCGAAGTAGAAGAAGTAGCCGTTGCGGGACTTGGTGTGGAAAACCGATAGATTCGCATTCAGCCGCCGGTCGAGGAACTGGCTCTTGGCGCCCAACTCCCAGGTATCCGCCACCTCGGCATCGAACAGGTCATGGACCCCGAGATTGCCCGCGGCCAGCGCAATTGCCCCCACACCGGTCTGGTTGAAGCCACCGCTGCGAAACCCCCGGCTCCAGCCGCCGTAGAGGGTTAGATTGTCGGTTGGCTTGTAGCGCAGCGTGCCTTTGGGCTGCGTCTCGCTGAAGGTGTGCTTGCGCACCTCTCCATTGAATGCCGTCGGATCGGGCAGGAACCGGGTCGGAGTATCGGTAGTGTTCTGGCGCGAATCCTCGTCGTAACGGATGGCCGCATCGATTTCGAACTGACTGTTGATTTCGTAGGTCGCATCACCAAACACCGCCCAGGCGTTGTTGTTCTGCGAGTCCGAGAGAAACGTCACGTTGGTGTTGGTCGCAAACGGATTAGCGGGGTCCACCAGGGGGTTTTCATAGACGCGCGGGACGCCCGCACCCCGGTCGACGATGTTGTCGGTGGAGATGAAACGCTCGGTGTGGACGTAATACAAGCCAGCGATCCAGGAGAAGCCGCCGACCTTGTTCGAGGTGAAACGCAGCTCCTGGCTCCAGGTCTTCATGTCTATGAACTGGCTCTGACTCTCATCGAGCGTGCCGCCCAGTGCGGGCGGAATACCCGCGAAAAAGACGTTATAGGCGATCGAGGTGTTGACGGGCCGGAAATCGTAGGCATCACCGGTATCGATTTCCTTGGTGTGGTTGTAATCCGAGACCGCAGTGAACGTCCCGAAGCCGGGGCTGTATTCCAGCTTGAGTGCGGTGTCCGTCACATCGCGGTTATCCTCTCCCAAGTTGTTGTCCTGGATCGGGCTGGTGACGTTGTTCGCATTGGGCAACGTCGTGAACGTGCTGAAGACGTTGGCCTCGTCGTCACGCGGAATGATGTAGTAGTAGGCCGTCGTCTCGACGCGGTCACGAAAAACCCGCAGGTCCGCGCTCCACTCATCGGAGGGTTTCCACAACAGCCGCACCCGGCCGGAATAATCCCGATACGGATCGGCTTTGCGGTCGAGATAGGTGTTCCGCAGAAAACCGTCCGTATTGTAGAAATTGACCGAAGCGCGGTATCTCAAAGTACCGGCCGAGTCGATCGGGCCGCTGACGGCGAGCTGGGCTTTTTCGGACACCCCGTTGCCAATACCGACCTTGCCGGCACCTTCAAAATGATCTGACGGATCCACCGTGTGAATAATGATTGCGCCGCCGATGGCATTGCGCCCGTAGAGCGCACCCTGCGGGCCTTTGAGAACTTCGATCTGTTGGATGTCGGTCAGTTCCTGGTTGAACTGATAGGGATTGGTTTCGAGTACACCGTCGACCAGCACTGCAACCGATGGCTCGCTATTGCGCGCCTGCGAGATGCCCCGCACCGTGATGAAGGAGTTGCCGACGTTCTGCACTTCGACCATGGTCATGTTCGGGACCATCGCGACAAAGTCGCGGGGGTTCTCGATTCCCGCGGACTGGATCTGTTGCGCCGTGAATGCCTGCATGGTGATCGGGACGTTCTGGAATGTCTCGTCACGTTTGCGTGCGGTGACCACGACTTCCTCGAGTTTCGGAGGCTCGACTTGCGCCTGGACGGATTCGGCATACAGACCGATTGCCAACAGGCCACCCAGAGCGGACAGGACTCGTCGCGTCGGTTTGAGCATCTTCGTAACCCCCCTCTTTCGAATTCTTACTAAGTCGCCCCCGTCAGGCTCGATTCACGCTCGGTTTGTAGTTGCGTGCGTACGATCTGTGCACCGGCAACCATGGCCTTGAGCTTGCCGAACGCGACCTCGCGTGGTAGATACTTCATGCCGCAATCCGGCGCAATCAACACATTCGCCGGATCGACGTACGGCAGCGCTCGACGGATGCGCTCCGCTACGAGCTCAGGCGATTCAATGGTGGGACTCGCGAGGTCAATCACACCGAGAATGATTTTCTTGCCTGTCAGCGTTTTGAGGACGGCACAGTCGAGGCTCGACTGCGCTGTTTCAATGGACACCTGCGCACAGGAGCATTCGCTGAGCTCAGGAAGAAAGGAATATCCAGACGGGCGCACATGAATGATGGCCGCGTAGCCAAAGCAAATGTGCACCGCTGTCGTCCCTACAACGTTTTCCAACGCCCGATTGAGCGCCGTCAGTCCATACGCGCGCGCCTCCTCGGGTCGCGCCTGCATGTAGGGTTCATCGATCTGAACCACATCAGCGCCCGCGTTGAAGAGATCACGGATTTCGCCATTCACGGCTGCGGCATAGTCCATCGCGGCCTTCTCACGACTGCCTCCGTAGTAGTCGATCTGCGCCTGCTGTGACATCGTGAATGGGCCTGGCACGGTCACTTTGACGCGTCGCTGCGTATGTCGCCGCAGAAACTCGAGATCTCTCACGCCTACTGGATGGCGCCTCTTGATCTCGCCTACCACGCGCGGCACAGGGTTTGGGTGTCCACTGCGATCCAACGCCATACCAGGGTTATCAAGATCGACGCCATCGAGCGCGGTGGCAAACAGGTTCGAATAGCTCTCGCGCCTCATCTCTCCATCGGAAATGATGTCGAGGCCCGCATCCTCCTGCGCCTTGATCGCCATGATTGTCGCGTCGTCCTGGGCTTCCCGCAGATAGGGCTCAGGAACCCGCCACAACTCCCGCGCACGCACGCGCGGCGGAAAGCGGCCGGCGAGGCGTTGGCGGTCGATCAGCCAGTCGGGCTGCGGATAGCTTCCGACCAGGGTTGTTGGAAACAGCATGACATCTCCCCTTAGCCCGGAGCCGGCCAAGGCTCCCCTCGACCCAAAGCGGCGCGGATGGCGTCCCCGTGTTGATTGAGAAGCGGCGCCGCGGCGACTGAATTCGCGCGCGAGCCGTCGAACTGCGCGGCCGGCCGCACCGCTCGAGTCGCTGAATGGGGTGAATCGATTGGTACGATGATTCCCAGATGCTCGACCTGCGGATCCCGCACCACATCATCCATTCGATTGACGGGCGCATAGGGGACGTCCTCGGCTTGTAGACGCCGCACCCAGTAATCGAGCGGTTGCCGCGCGAAACGCGCGCTGAGCTCGAGCCGCAAGGTCTCGTATTCGGCAATGCGCCGCTCGCGCGGGTTGAATCGGGGATCCGTGGCGAGCTCGGGCGCTTCGAGAGCTGCGACCAGTCCCCGCCAGAACTTTTCCAGCGAAGACAGGTGGATGGCAATGAGGCGCTCATCGGCCGTGCGCAGGATGTAGGCCTGGGCCAAGCGCGGCCGGTCCGCTGAAGTGGGTGTATCGCCCAGAGCAAAAAACGCAGCAAAGGGCTCGACGGCGAAATGGGTCATGGCCTCGAGCATCGAGACCTCGACATGACAGCCCTTTCCGGTGCGGCCTCGTTGTACCAACGCCGCGAGAATTCCCTGCGAGGCGTACAGACCGGTGATTGCATCAGCGAGCGCGGGGCCCAGGAATTGCGGCCGCTGGTAGTCGACGACCACACTCAGAAAGCCGCTCAGTGCCTGGGCCACCGAGTCATAACTCGGTCGATCCACGTACGGGCCGCTCGATCCAAAACCGCTGATGGAGCAGCACACCAGGCGAGGATTGAGCTCATGCAAGCGCTCCTCGCCCGCTCCCAGGCGGGCCGCGGTGCCGGGTCGGAAGTTCTGTATGTAGACATCCGCCTGGCTGATGAGCCCATCGAAGAGCGCCCGGTCGCCTGGCAACTTCATGTCCAGCGCCAGGCTGCGCTTGTTGCGGTTGTAGGCTTGAAAGTGCGGCGAGTACTGCCCCCCTTGGTAGGCCCGGTAGGGATCGCCGTCAGGGCTTTCGACTTTGATCACGTCCGCGCCGAGATCCGCGAGCATCATTCCACAGCACGGCCCGGTGATGAACGTGCCCTGCTCGACGACGCGGATACCCGCGAGAGTCGGTTGCATGCCGTTAACCATCTTCGCTTGGTTGGAAACCGGGAGGCAGCTCACCGTCATAGTCGATCGCCTGCGCGGCAGCGTGCGACATCACGAAACCAATGCTGCGCATCTGCTCCTCCAACAAGTGGGCGACGAGACCGGCGGTTCGAGCCAACAGGGGCACGCCCTTCAGTGCCAGGAGTGGGAAGCCTGCGTCCAGCAGTACCGCGGGAATCGCTCCGGAGACGTTCAGCGTCAGAGGCCGGCCTATCAGATCAGGCAAACGCTTCTCGACCGCGGCTGCAATCTCAACATGTTGACCGGTGACACCGGCTTCGGCAGCGACCTCTATCAGGCGACGGGCACGCGGGTCGAAACCCTTGTGCAAAGGATGGCCGTATCCGGGAATCGCGCGTTTCGCGTGCCGGTACTCGCGCACCACTTCGGTGATGGCGTTGCCGGGATCCGCCGCGCCCGCGTTCCGTTCCGCAATTTCCGCAAGGAAACGACCTGCCGCTTCAGAGGATCCCAAGACCACTGAGCCACAGCCCAAAATTCCAGCCGCCACGGCGCCCTGCAAGGCCTCGGGGGCAGCGGCCAGGGTCATACGCGACACCTGTACGCTCGGGACCAGACCATGCTCTGCGATGGCAACCAGCGTTGCATCAATCACACGGCGCTGCGCCGCAGTGGGCAAAGCGCCGGTCACCAACAGCCAGAAGTGCTCGGTGAAGGTTATTGAGCCGATGAGCTCGCGCGCAAGATCCCGCCCGCGCACGAGGATCGTCGCCTCATTCGAGGTCGAAATCGCGGAATGATGTTGGTCTTGTCGCCCGATCTTCACGCATCCCCCCGACGCGCGCCTTTCGCATAGCGAAAGTTTTGTCGATATCCAGATTTATACTGGACCCTCGCGCGCGGCGGCGTCAAGCGGCGCCCCCACGCCGCTCGGCGGTCTTTCGGATAGCGAAAGACGGATAGCGAAACTGTCGGACTACCTAGAATCGGGCGTCGAAGGAAACTCCAATGGTCCGCGGACGCAACACCGAGCCTTCACGTTGCACCGGCGTATTCGCAAGCCCATCCGGGACATCCAGCGCCGTCAGGAACGCCTTCCTGTTGCCAACATTCTTCACATAGAAACCGATGGTATAGCGGTCGTCGGTCACATCCGCATTCAGATCAACAGCCGCATAACCAGGCAGCTCATATTTGTCGAGACGATTGTCTCCCGGGTTGAGCGTCACGCCGCCAACGGTTTCGCTGTCCAACTCGGTACCGCTCATCCAACGCTTGCCCGTGGCGTGAACCCCCGCGCCAAGGCGGGCTCTCCAGTCCGAAACCAGTGCCCAGGTGTAATCGGCGCGCACGGCGCCGGCCAATCTCGGTTGCTGCGGCAGACGATCGCCCCTGAAACCACCGGGCCCACCGGCCGCATGCGCACTGTCGTCAATCAGCTTCGCATCGGTGAAGGCGAGATCCGCATACAGGGTCAGGCCTCCGAGCGGGCGAATGCTGCCATCCACAGTGAAGCCACTGCTGCGCGCCTTACCGGCATTGAGGGTAATGCCGACGCCACCGGGAGCCGTTGCTGCGACCTGGATCTTGCTCCATTCGTTGTCGTAAACCGCTACATTGAGCTGCGCATGCGCATCGGGGAAGCTCGCCTTCCACCCAGCTTCGTACGTGGTGATGCGTGAGGCATCGATCTGCGGTACGGCGCCAAAGATCGCGATGTTGGGCCCACCCGCCTGATAACCCGTCGCGACGCGCGCGTACACCATGTTGTTCGGGTCGATTTGATAGCGCGGGCTGAAGTTGTAAGTCGTTACACCTTCCTGCGAATGCCCGAGTGTGTCGCTCGGGTCAATGATATCGAACGTGACAGGAGTGATGGTGTAACGGTACGACTGCTTGTTGTGAGCGTAGCGCAGGCCCACCGCGACATCGAATTGCTCGGTGAAGTGATAGTCCACATTGGCAAAGCCCGCCACCTCCTTGTAGGTCTCCGGGAAGCTGCCGTTGAAGAGCGGATCGACCACCGGAATACTGTCCCCGGCCAGTGTCTTGACAGGCAGCTTCTGCAGATTGTCGCCGCGCTCGTCATCGTAGTAAGCGCCGACCATCCAATCCAGCTTGCCGAGGGTGGAGCTCAGCCGCAGCTCCTGGGTGAACTTCTTGTTGGTAATGTCCAACGGAAATTTCACAATCGTCTGGGTCGGGTCGAGATTGGCGCCGGTTACTGCGCTGTAGATGAAGTCCGCCAGCCCGAAATAAGTGGCCGTCGCGTCGATATCCGTGCGGCTGCGCTCGTTCGTGAAGCTGGTGGCGGAAACGAGCCTGGCCCAGTGCATATCCCACTTCAGGTCGAGGCTGTAGTAATTCAGCCGGTCCGTGTAGATATTGGGCGCGAAGTTGTTGTCCGTATACCCTGGGAACAGGGGCTTGGGGTCATTGCTGTTGTCCAGGGCAATGAACGCCCGGCCATCCGACTTGATATCCGAATACAGCGCGCTGGCGCGAATCTCCAGATCCTCGGTGGGTTGCCCCAGGATGGAGAAACGGGCGCTCTGTTGGTTGTTCTTGTTCTGATCCTTCTGCCCCGTAATCACATTGTCGATATAACCGGGTGTATCCAACTTCGCATAGCTCACCAGGAATCCCAACTTATCCTGGATGATGGGCGTGTTCAGCATGGCGCGGACGCCCCAACCCGCTTGACCGGCCTCGGAGATGCCGAAGCCATCCCCGCCCACGCGAATCTCAGTGCGATCCAGGTGGGGCCGGGTCAATGCAAATTTGACGACGCCGCCGAAGGCATTGGCGCCATAGAGAGTGCCCTGCGGTCCGGCCAGGACTTCGATGCGCTCGACGTCATACGGCAATATATCGAGCATGTAGGTGCCACCGCGTTGGTGCGGCGACGTCGCCCCGATCGGGGTTTCATCGATGTACATGCTGGCGGTGGCATTGTCATTCAATCCACCAATACCGCGAATAGCGACAAGGGTTTGTCCTGGTGTGCCCTGCGAGTCGACCTGCAGGCCCGGAACATAGCCGCCGATATCAGTGAGCTGCGTTGCGTGAAAATCCGCTAGCTGTTTTGCTCCCACCGCAGTGACGGCCAGCGGAACCCGTTGCAGGTTTTCCGAAACCTTCTGGGCTGTAACAACGACCTCTTCCAGCTCGGTCGGGAATGCGGGCGCGGCATTTTCCGCAATGGCGGGCGCAGCCGTGGCAGCGCCGAAAACTGACCCCAGAAGCGCACTCTTATATATCGAATAGATTTTAGACATCTATTGTGCCCCGTTATTGGTGTGGCTGTTTCGCAATGTGGCACATTATTTCAGTACAGACAATATTTTTCTAAATAGATATTGTTTTCACCCACCCCACACTGAATTGAGCAGCCTCAGGAAGTTACCGCCCAGGATTGCGGCGATATTTGCGTCGGAGTATTTGCGACGGATCAGCTCTTCTGTCAGGTCGAACATCTTCAGCGGATTGTCGAACCCGTCCGTGTCCGCCTTGTCCCGGATGGCGTAGCTGGCCTTGTAGGCTGCCCGCATCTGCGCTTTCACAGCGGGCGACATGTCGTCATAGCCGTTCAGGTCGGAGTCACTGCCAATCCCTACGTGCTCAATGCCGACCAGCTTGACGACGTGATCGATGTGATCCACCAGATCGACAATGGTGGTGGGCTCCTTCGAGCTCACGAACATCCGAACACCCGTGATGCCCATGACGCCTCCCTTGGCGGCGCAGGCCTTGATTGCTTCGTCTGTTTTGTTACGGGGATGGTTGTTGAGTGCCCGGCAGTTGCTGTGGGTTATTGCGATTGGTTGCGCCGACAGCTCGATCCCATCAAGTGTCGTCCGCTCACCGCAGTGGGAGATGTCGACCAGCATGCCGGTCGCGTTCATCGCCTTGATGATGGCCTCACCAAAGTCGCTGACGCCGCCGTCCTCCCGCTCCGTCGACCCTGAACCGATGAGGTTTTGAGTGTTGTAGGTAAGCTGGGAAACCCGCTGACCGAGGCCATGGAACAGTTGCACGTCCTCGGGCCTCAGGAAGTGCTCGGAATTCTGCAACCCCATGATGACGGCGATCTTGCCGTCCCGCTTGGCTCGAGTGATATCAGAGGCTTTGTCGACGAGCGTAAATACATGGCTGTTGCGACCGACAAAGCCCTGTTGGGTTGCGAGCTGGATCAGCGTGTCCTCACGCGCATTGGGACCTGTGATTCCATCCGAATCGTGCAGGCAATTGATGCGGCTCGAGCGGAACTCCTCTTCGTCCTGGGCGCTGAGCGGCTTCAAGAAGAAACCGTCACTGGCGTCCAGCTTCAAGGACCCCAACATGTCGATGACGGTGGATGACTCGAGGAGGTCCACGGCCCGTCTCGAATACTTGCGCGACACCGCAGGATTGAGCTGGTACCGGCCGAGACTGATCATCGGGAAGCCGCTCGCGGCCACCGTGGCGGAAGCGGCTCCGAGCAAGGCGCGACGCGATATCTTGCCTTGTGATTTCACATGCCGCCTCAGTAGTTTGTGCCGAAACTGATCAGGTGAAAGCTGACGGTCACCCAGAGGATCACGCAGGTCGCAACGACCATGAGGACACTACGCGCCTTGGCTGACCGACCACGGCCATCCCGCCATGACAATCTGACTTCCCAGAGCGCGGACACCAACAAGCCGCAGCCGGCGATCGTTCCCAGGACCTGCAGCGACCAGATTGACCAATCCGGGATGCTCAACGCTTCGCCTAGTTCCGATAGAGCCAGCAACCAACCGCCGAGTACTGCGACAACGAGCCACGCAAAGACGGGAACGCGGCGGTGGAAATTGCGAGTGTTGGTTACCTCGGTGACTGGCACTCGGTACCGACGCCGGGCGATTGCACCAATTGGCCAGGACAAGGCTGCAATGAGGACGACAGCGATCGCCGTAACGAACGCGGGCATCAACCAGGACGCATCACGATTCCAGGGCGCCCGTTGGTAGACATCGAACGGTGAAATTTCATTGAAGCTCCACCGGACAACCCGGCCATTCTCAACCGTCGCGCCCAGCCGCGCGTGACCCACAGCGTCCTGCCAGAGAAAAGGGGCGATCTCAATCCACCGGCGCGGGGGACCGCCGAACAGTTCCGGGACCAGCGGTCGGCCCTCCCCGTCGAGCCCCACTTTGACCTGGTCCAGGAAATTTCCCACATCGAGAAAGCTCGTGAACGCCGCGCGACTGTTGATATAGCTGCCCACCAGCATGCGTGCGTGTTCTTTCGCGGTACTCAACTCCACCGGCGGCTCGGGATTCGCGGCGGGAAAATACCGGTCGCTGAACTGTTCAAAGAGCGTCTGCCGTATTACGGCCGAGGCTGACTGCTCTCCCGCGCTGTTCATTTCAATCAGCAGACCCACATTCTTTTGCGGGAACAGCCACATATAGCCGTGGAAAAAGATCAGGTCGCCGCCATGGGCAACGACCTCGACGTCATTCATCCGCTGCTCATAGAACCCCAGCGCCATCCGATTCAAGCCAGGTATGGCCCCATAGGCCGGCGTCTGCATCAGTTGCGCCGTCGCGGGTTGCAACAAGCCGGCACCGTGGTTGAGCTGAGCGATCATGAACTTCGCCGCGTCAGCGCCTGACATCGTCAGTGAGCCCGCGGGCGGCACGGAGATCAGCTCAAACGGCTTCGGGTCCGCGGAAGCCCTGAGATAGCCGCGCGACATCAGCGGCGCGAGCGAGTCGGGTAGCGGCTGGCGGAAGGTGGAATGAGTCATGCCGAGCGGTTGGAAGATTTCGCGCTCGATGTAGGTCTCGAAGGGCATGCCCGAGATGCGCTCGACAATGTAGCCGGCGAGCGCGGTCGCGTAGTTTGAATAGGCAGGCGTCGTGCCCGGAACATAGACCCGCGTGGGAAGCATCCGTTTCACCACGTCGCCCAGCGGATCTACCTTGCCGCTGAATCTGAAGCCGCCCTTGATAACATCCTCGAAACCGGGAGTGTGGGTCATGATGTTGCGCATCGTGAGCGGCTTGTCACGAAACGGCGGAATCTTGAAATCCAGATAGCGATTGACGTCGAGATCGAGGTCGATCTTGCCTCGCTCGACGAGTTGCATCACCGCTGTCCAGGTAAAGAGTTTCGAGGTGGACCCGACCCGAAACAGCGTGTTCTCAGGGTCAACCCGCTGGTGTGCGGCGATGTCCGCATAGCCGAAGCCGCGTTGTGTCAGGACCCGGCCATCTTTGACAATGACAACGACCGCCCCGGCGACATCACCTCTGGCGAGCGCAACTGGCATGAAACCATCGAGCCACGCATCGGCGTCGCCCTGGGTCAGCCGTTCCTCTGCCGCAGTGCTGGCTTGAACGGCCGCCGCTGCAAGCATCCCCACCAACACCAGCGCGAACCGGATATTCATTCCCGGGATATCACTCCCGGAGGATTATCTTGTCAAGATAAAGTTATCTGTTTTGGATAATGTTTTCCCAGGTGGATACTTTTTCGGCTCGTGCCGCTACGCCTTGCGGCGACCGCGCTGCGTCTTTGAGGGCAATTCGACCTTGGATGTCGCGTCGGTCCGCGCGACCAGTTGATGGCTTTGCAGCAATTCGCGCTCCCTGCCTGCGCAAATCGAGAGGATCCGACAAGGCTCATCGCCCACCGCAATGTAGGCATGACCCATTCCGCTGTCGAAGTACACCGAGTCGCCTTTTTCGAGACGCGCGGGCGTGTACATCTCGGTGTGCAGCTCGAGTGTGCCCTCCACGACATAAACAAACTCCTCGCCGTGGTGGCGCATGAGCTCGCCATAGTCCTTGATATCCCGGGCCAGAACTTCACCGAGAATGGGCACGATACGCTTGTTGAGCAACTCGGCGGCCAGGTACAGATAATTGCCCCGGTTCATCTCGATGGATCTGCCCTCACCCGCCCGGGTAATGCAGCGCCGCGTGGCCCCGTCCGTGCGCGGTGACTCGGCACCGCTCGGGGCAAACAGCTGGGTGATATCGACCTGCAGCCCTTCGCTCAAGCGAACGAGCTTGTCGAAAGTCAACGCAATCTTGTCTCTCTCAACCTTTGACAGCGTTGAGATGGTGAAGCCGGTTTTCTTGCTCACCTCGGCCAAGGTCAAACCCTGTTGGGCCCGCAACGCTTTCAGTGCGGCACCCGGCCTGGCCGGCAATCGTCCCCGCGAATCATTCTCAGCCATTGATGCTCCTTCCGCGGCGCCAATCTAGCCGAGGAGCTTCAAAAGAGCCAGATCACGCTCAGGTGCGGTTGATGAAGGTCGGCATCGCGGCGGAGACCCGCAGGATGCGCCACAGGCCCAGCGTGACCAGGGGTGCCACATAAATCGCCAGGAATGCGTAGGAAAGCCACAGAAAGCCGCTTGCGATCAGCGCCACCAATCCGAAACGGGTGGCGACAAACACCGCGACTGCCAACACCGTGGATGTCAGGGCAAGACGTGCACGAGTGGAGAGCGTGCCCCCGGAACCGTGCAGTGAGTGTGCGACCCGCTCGTTGATGGCATGCACGCCGCCCGTTGAGCTCTCGAGCAGCGCGGCGAAGATCATGAGTTGGAAGACGATGCGAAAGGCAGGCCAATGCAGCTGCTCGAGCAGATAGTCGGACGGCAATGCGACCGCGCTGATTTGCGGATAGAAGGCGACCATACAGAAGAAAAACGCAAACGCGGGGATCATGGCCATCGGCCCCGCCAGCAGCCCGGCGATCCACGCATCACGCCGGCTGGCAAAGTGGCGGACAACGGGAAGTATGATAACTGCACCCAGTATGTTGTAACCCGCGTACGTCAGCCCGCCTCCAACCCAACCCGTCGTCGGAGTGTCGGCGGCAATTGCGGCAATACTGCGGCTGCCGAACTGTGTAAAGCCCAGGATGACAAACATCAAATACGTTCCGTAGAGGAAGAACGTGACGTACTTGAAAAGGCGTTCGACGGCCTCGTTGCCCCAAACCGCGACCAGTGTGATTGCACACACGAGAAACACCGAGCCCGACACGGTAGGCCAGCCGAACAGCGACTGCCCGATGGCACCCGCCGCCGCGGCATACACCGCCAGGATGACCACCAGTGCCAGGATCCAGGCAATTTCAAAAGCCGGCCACAACCGGCCCAGCAGGTTGCGAAAGAACGTCCGGTAATCCAGGCTGTTGGTTTGATATGCGAACAGGAACGTCAGGGCGCACACCGCGCTCCAGATGACCATGCTCAACAGCATCGCGTAGAGGCCACCGCGCGGTCCGCTCGGCAGAAAGAACTCCGCCAGCTCCCGCCCGGTCGCGTAGCCGCCGCCAATGACGACGGCCTTGAAGGCAAACCCGGGCAAAAGCAGCCGCTGGAACCACGTGGAAGTTGCGCTCAGGGTCTTCTTCCCGCCCGATGCGGACCCCCGGCCCGCTGTTTTTTCATCGTACTGACGAAATTTCTATTACGCAATCTTTTTCCAATTTGGATTGTTATTGCCGCAAGCGCTCCAGGTGACTAAAATCAGGCGGTTACGCAGGTGGGACTATGGCAGAACACATCAGTGGCGGTGGAATGGTGACCCGGCCCGGCGCGGCCCTCAAAGCCCTGCGGTTGCAGAAGGGCTGGAGTCTTGCGGAAGTCAGCCGCCGTTCCGGCCTGCCGATCTCCAGCCTGTCGAAGTTCGAGAACGACAAGATGGATCTCACGCTCGACAAGCTGCTCCGGATCAGCGCGGCGCTCGATACGGATATGGCCCATCTGTTCACCACCACGAGTGCGGCATTTGGGGGCGCGGAGCCGAGTGGCCGACGCAGCATTACGCGCGCGGGGGAAGGCAAGCTCCTTGAAAGTCCGATAGGACATTACCGCTACCTTGCCTACGACATGCTGAACAAGCACTCCATTCCGATGATCATCGAGGTGACGGCGCGCAGCCTCGAGGAATTTGGCGAATTCAATAGCCACGTCGGCGAAGAGCTGCTGTACGTCATCGAGGGCGAGCTCGATCTTTATACCAACATGTATGTGCCGGTGAACCTGAAGAAGGGCGATTCCATCTATTTCGACAGCAACATGGGCCACGCCTACATTGCCGTCGGGGACAAGCCATGCCGGGCACTCAGTGTGTGCGTGGCCCCGGCCGCCGAACTGCTCAAGCTGATCGAGGCCAAGCCGACGCAGAAAGACGAGGCCCCGCGGGCTGCCGCGGAGGCGATCCCGATCCGGCACCCGGCCCACCGTCGCCGCAACGACTGAGCCGGAAATATTTCTCAGTAGATATTATTTTCGTATTGGAAATATTGGTTGCTGCTGCTAGTGTGTGGCGGCATGAACTTCTGGACCTCTCTCGAATACGACGATCATGAGCAGGTGTGCCTCTTCTCGGATGCCGCCAGCGGCCTGCGCGCCATAGTCGCAATCCATTCCACTGCGCTGGGATCGGCAGCCGGCGGTACGCGATTCTTCGCGTATCCCAACGATTCGCATGCCATGGACGATGCGCTCCGGCTCTCCCGAGCAATGTCTTATAAGTGCGCCCTCGCCGGCCTTCCCTGCGGTGGCGGAAAGGCCGTGATTCTCGGTGATCCCGAGACCCTCAAATCAGAGCGGCTGCTCCACGCCTATGGACGCTTTCTCAACCGGATCGGCTCCACGTTTGCGACCGGCGAGGATGTTGGAATGTCCGTCCGGGATGTCGAAACGGTGCGCGAGGTTACGCCGTTCGTGGCCGGGACATCGAAGGAAGGCGCTGGCGATCCGTCCATTCACACGGCAATCGGCATCGTGCACGGACTCCGTGCCGTCCTGAAATGGCAGTTCTCACGTGATAGTTTCGCTGGGACCTCGGTTGCCATCCAAGGCCTGGGAGCCGTAGGTTGGAATCTCGCTGAGCGGCTGCATGCGCAGGGCGTACGCTTGACCGTTGCAGATATACGCCCCCAGAAGGTCGAACGGGCCGTTGCGGAATTCGGCGCGACCGCTGCATCTCCTGATCTCATTCATCGGGCCGAGGTGGATATCTTCTCCCCGTGCGCCCTGGGTGGAATCATTTCCGAGAGGACAGTCGGGGAAATTCGTGCCCGTGCAGTCGCCGGTGCTGCCAACAACCAACTCGCCACGCCCGCCGCGGGTGAAGCGCTGGCGGCCGCCGGTATACTGTACGCGCCTGACTACGTACTGAATGCGGGCGGTATCATCAGCGGCCTCGAGGCCTACTTCAAGATGCCGGGTCGCACCGGTACGATCGAGTCGCCGCTGAGCTCGCGACTGGCGCAGATCCATGACCGGCTTGGGGAAATCTTCGAACGTTCCCGGCGCGAGCAGCGTCCGCCAGAGGCAACGGCAGGGCAAATGGCGCGAGAATTGATCGGGCGCTAGAGCCAAGCGAGGAGTTACATGGTTACTCCCGACGCAATCTCACTCGATGACAAATACCGCCTCGACCGGGAGCGGGCGTTGCTCTCCGGCCGCCAGGCCCTGGTGCGATTGCCGGTCCTGCAGCACGCGCTGGATCAACGACACGGACTCAACACAGCCGGCCTGATCAGCGGCTATCGCGGCTCACCCCTCGGCGGCTATGACATGGAGTTGTGGAAGGCGGCAGACGAGCTGCGCGCCCACAACATCACCTTCCGGCCGGGGCTCAATGAGGATCTGGCTCTGACTGCCCTGGCCGGCGCTCAACAGCTGGGCTTCCTGCCGGGCCAGAAGGTCGACGGCGTTTTCTGCATCTGGTACGGCAAGGGGCCCGGTGTGGATCGCTCGGGGGATGCAATCAAGCATGCCAACCTGCAGGGTGTCGCGCGCCACGGCGGGATCTTGATGGTGTTTGGAGACGACCACACCGGCAAGTCCTCTACGACGGCTCATCAAAGCGACACCACCCTTGCCAGCTACGGCGTCCCGGTGTTGTATCCCAGCTCGATCGCGGAGATTCTCGAGCTCGGGCTGGCTGGATTCGCGATGTCGCGATATTCAGGGCTGTTGGTCGGCCTCAAGCTCGTCAACGAGACGGCGGACGCGTCCGCGGTCGTTGACCTCGGGGCAATCCCGGAATTCACACTGCCGCCCCTCGCGGAGCCGGACGGTGGTGTCGGAATCCGTCCCGAAGTGCTAGCGATGCAGACACAGGACGTCCGGCTGGTTCGCTACAAGCTGCCTCGAGCAGAAGCGTTCGCGCACGCGAATCGACTGGATCGAATTGTTTTTGGGGCCGACGCTCCACGCTTCCTGGTCGCTACCGCTGGTAAGGCATTTCCGGACGTCATGGCAGCGTTGGAGCTTCTTGGGGTTAGTGAGCAGAGTGCTCGGCGCGTTGGGTTGGGTGTCTACAAGATTGCATTGATCTATCCGCTGGATCCGGCGGGATTGGATTCCGCCGCCCTCCGGGCCGAAGAAATCTTCTTCGTCGAAGAAAAGCGTGCGCACGCCGAGATTCAAGCGAAGACACTGCTTTACAACCACGAGCGGCGGCCGCGAGTGAGTGGCAAGCTGACGCCTGAGGGAGCTCCGCTGTTGCCGGCCGATCTACCTCTCAACGGGCTGCTTGTCGCTGCCGCTCTTGCGGAGCGCCTGCGCGCGAGCAATCCTTCCATCGACTCCGAGTTGCCGGGGTTCGCTGCCGCGGTGGCGCAAATCAATGAGCGGCTGCGCATGCCGGCAACGGGTGTGGGGGCGACAGGCGGAGCCGCGATGAGTGGGGCTGCGATAGGTGGACCCGCGATCGCTCGCCGGCCTGCATTCTGTCCGGGCTGTCCGCACAATTCGTCCACGAAAGTCCCGGCGGGCTCGTTTGGTGTCACCGGCATCGGCTGCCACGGCATGGTGTTGTTTCAGAGGGAGCGAAATCCGTTGCCCATGGGGCAGATGGGAGCGGAAGGCGCCCATTGGATCGGACTGTCGGCCTTCACCTCCACACCTCATGTATTCCAGAACCTGGGCGACGGCACCTACAGCCACTCAGGATCGCTGGCAATCCGCGCTGCCGTTCAGGCGCGGGTCAACATCACCTACAAGATCCTGTTGAACGATGCCGTGGCCATGACTGGGGGTCAGCCCGTGGAAGGCAGCCTGCCAGTGAGCCGGGTTGTCCAACAGGTGCGGGCGGAAGGCGTCAACCGGGTCGTGGTTGTATCAGAGGATCCGGAAGGATTGACGGCGCGCGATCCCCTGCCCGCTGGAACCGAGCTGCGACATCGGGATGAGCTTGCCGCCGTGCAGGAGGCCTTGCGCCTGCAATCCGGCGTCACCGTTCTGATCTATGAGCAGGTCTGTGCCGCGGAGAAGCGGCGCCGTCGCAGGATCAAGGCCTTTCCCGATCCGGATCGCCGGCTGTTCATCAATGCCGCGGTCTGTGAGGGCTGTGGCGACTGCTCGGCCGAATCCAACTGCATTGCGGTGCAGCCGCTGGAAACGGAGTTGGGACGCAAGCGCTCCATCGACCAGTCCGCCTGCAACAAAGACTTCTCATGCGTCAAAGGCTTCTGTCCTTCCTTTGTCACGGTTGAGGGTGCACGACTCCGACGCTCAACGGCTACTGGAGCTTTCGAGACTGCTGACCTGCCTGAGCCGACACTCCCAGGTATTGAGGACGGATTTGACATCGTCATTGCCGGAGTGGGCGGGACAGGAGTCGTCACGGTCAGTGCCATTCTCGGCATGGCCGCACGAATTGAAGGACTACACGCGAGCCTGTATGACATGACCGGTCTGAGCCAGAAGGCCGGTCAGGTATTCAGCCATGTGCGGCTGCGTCCAAAGGCAGACAGCATCGTTGCAGCGCGAGTCGGCGCGGCGGAGGCGGACCTGCTGCTGGGGTGCGACCTGATCGCCGCGGCCCACGCGGAAGCGCTCAACACCGTCAGGCTCGGAAAGACACGCGTGATCGGCAACAGCGACACGGGCGCAACCGCGGATTTCCAGACCCAGCCGGATATGGAAATTCCGCACGCCCTGCTGTCGGATCGGCTCACCTTCGCCGCCGGCGACAAGCCTTCCCTCATTCCTGCCTCCACATTGTCCAAGACACTGCTCGGAGACTCGATTGGAGCCAACATCCTGCTGCTGGGTTACGCCTGGCAGCTTGGAGCGATTCCACTCTCGCGGGCGGCGATCGAGCGCGCGATAAACATGAACGGCCGGGCTTCGCAGGCCAACCTCAACGCCTTCGCAGCCGGTCGACTTGCCACTCGACACGCACCGGTGGCAGCAGAGTCTCCGATGAGCTTGGACGCCTTCATCGAACGGCGCACGCGGGATCTTATTGCGTATTGGAACAGCGCCTACGCCCGGCGCTACTCCGATCTGATGCTTCAGGTCCGGCGGGCCACCGAGTCGCTGCCCGAGGGTGAGAGCTTCGCGTGGGCGGTTGCACGCTCAGCGTACAAACTCATGGCCTACAAGGACGAGTACGAAGTGGCGCGACTCTATACAGACGGCCGCTTTCGGGCCGCACTGGAGCAGGAGTTTGAATCCGGTGGCAAGTTGAAGGTGCACCTGGCGCCTCCCCTCCTGGCGCGCGTCGACCCTGTGTCTGGAAAGCCACGCAAAATCGCCTTCGGTTCCTGGATCTTTACTGCGTTCAGACTGCTCGCAGCGGTCAGAACGCTTCGCGAAGGGCTGTTGGATCCGTTTGGGCGGACTGCTGAGCGCAAGCTGGAACGTGCGTTGCGCGATGCTTATCTGGAAGCGATGGTCGCACTGCTGGGGCGGTTCCGCGCCGCTGCTGATTTGGCGTCAGCGACGGAACTGGCGGCCGCGACTGAGTTGGCGGCCGCGCCCCTCAAGGTGAGAGGGTTCGGGCATGTCAAGGTTGCGGCGGCGGAACAGCTTCTGCGAAAGCTCAGGGCTGTAACTTGTGAAAGTCCAGATCCTGGAAATCGAAGCTGAAGTCCGTGGTCGGTGAGACTGCCCGCATAGTCATCCCCTCCACCTCTTGCCCAAACGTCTGTGTGAATCGGACAAACGCGTCGGCATTCAACGCCCGGTTGTCCCAGCGGACGATGAAGACATTGCCACTGTAGGGTTCAAGCGAGCCTTGCAGCCCAGAGGTGCGGCTGAACGTCAGAGTCAACTTGTTGCCATCCCGGCGTACTGTCGCCTCACCGCGCCAGGAATCAACGTACTTGCCTGCATAGGAATCCAACGGAAGCGTTGGAGGCGTTGCGCTGGCGGTAGCCTTCGCTACCTCCTTCTGGACGACCTCGGCCGCCGCAGCGCGCCTGCCTTTGTAAGCGACAGCGACGTCCACCCAGTCGCGTTTCGGGGCCCCTAAGTAGGCGTCCAGAATCTGGTGGCCGATCGCTTCCATCGCAGCACCCTCTTCCTGGTTGGTGAACACCAGCACGCCGAGCTGTAACTCGGGAATCATGCTCACCCAGGTAACGCCTCCCGGCACTCCACCCGTGTGCGACACCCGCAAGCGACCAAATTCGTCGCGAATCTCCCACCCCAGGCCGTAACCCAGGATGTGGGTATGGGTCAGGGGGGCTATTTCATCGAGCGGTTGCATGGTGTTGATCGACCACATCTGCGCTGCGGTTGCTTCGCTGAAGAGCTGAGCCCCGCCCGGCGTCTTACCTCCCGCGAGTTGCGCCTGCAGCCATTTCGTCATGCCGTTGATGTTGCAGTTGATGGTACCCGCGGAGCCGATCACGCTGATATTGGTGACCGGGACAGGCTTGACGTCGCCGGATGCGAAGCGCTGGTGAGGGGACGCGATATTGTCGCGGTCTTTGATTAGGTCGTACGACGCCGCGCAGGACTGCATCTTCAGTGGATTGAAGATCCGCTCCTGGACGAAGGCTTCCCAGGTCTGACCGGTCACCACTGGAATGATCTGTCCGGCCACCATGTACAGCAGGTTGTCGTAGTCAAATTTAGTCCGGAAACTCGACGCCGGCTTAAGGTAACGCAACCTGTGAATGATCTCGGCGCGCGAGAAATCCGTTGTGGGAAAAAACATCAGGTCGCCGGCACCCATGCCCAGCCCGCTGCGATGGGTCAGCAGGTCACGGATTGTGAATTCGCGCGTCACGTACGGGTCGTACATCTGAAAATCGGGCAAGTACTCAAGCACCCGGTCGTCCCAATGGATCTTCCCCTCGTCGACCAGCATTGCCAGCGCTGCCGCCGTAAAAGCCTTGGTGTTGGACCCGATCTGGAACAGGGTATCGGCGTCGATGGGCGCGGGCTTTCCCAACTCGCGCACACCGTAGCCTTTGGAGAAGACCAGCTTGCCGTCCTTGATGATGCCTACAGCGACGCCGGGCACGTCGAAGGCCTTCATGGCGCGCGTGACGGTGCTATCGATATCACGTGGTGCAATTGGCAGGCGGGACGCGGCCTGGCCCGGGTGAGAGTGCACCATGGCAGTTGCGGCCAGAAGGAGCGCGGCCATGCCGCGCCTGGCGATCGGCCTCATGAGAAATCCCCGGGTGACCACACTCAGCGCTCGTCCTTGAACACGACGCCTTCCTTCATGACGAAGGACACTTTGCCGGGCTCGCCCACTTGATCGATGTGGAGCAACGGGTCGATTTTCATTGCAATGATGTCCGCAGTCTTGCCAGGAGCGATCGAACCGAGGCCCTCTCCCAGGTGGCCGAGCGAAGCGGCCGCGTTCACCGTGGCTGCGCGCAGAACCTGCGCAGGCGGCAGTCCAGCGGCAGCCAGCAATCCAAACTCTTCGTGCATTTGCTCGGGCCCCATGATGCCGAGGTCTGTTCCGAACACAACGGACACACCGGCGCGGTACGCCTTTCCGACCTGATCGGATGCTTCCTTGAAGCGGTAGTCGATGAGCTTGCCGGCCAAAAGCGTGGGCGTAATCGCCGTTCCGTGCTTTTTCATGAGCGTGATAGAGGCATCGTCGAGCGGCCCATGCTCAATTGTGTCCGCACCCGCCTCAATCACTGCATGCATGAATTCGGGTGAGCCGTTGACGTGTACGGCAACCCGGCGATCAAGTTGGTGGGCGGTGTCAATAATTGCCCTGATTTCTTCGGGCGATTCGACCATCTTCACCCTCGGATCCTCCACCGGCAAACCCGCCTGCCGAAATTTGATGACATCCGCGCCGCGATGCACCTCCTCACGCACAACCTTCACGCATTCGACCGCGCCGGAGCAATTTCCCCGGTTGCTGACGTATTTCTCCAAGTCGTTGCGTAGCTCCCAGCTCGACGCGTCGAAGTCACCGCCCGCGACGCTGATCTGGGCTTCCGAAACAAACATACGGGGACCGGGGACGATTCCTTCGTTGATTGCGTTCCGAAGCGCGTAGGTAGTGAATGACGGGTCACCGACATTGCGGATGGTCGTGAAACCATTCATCAGGACGGCCTTGGCCCGTGGCAGCGCTTTCAACACCGTCTCCGCAGGCCGACCGAGGTAGAACAAGGCAATCTGGCCGGCGACCGGCTGGTCGAGCTTCTCCTGGCCGCTGACATGGGTATGCATGTCTATCAAGCCCGGCATGACCCAGGAATCCTTGAGCTCAATCACTGTGTCGCCCGGTACGAATCCATCCTTGATGGCAACGATCTTGCCGTTCTCAACGAGAATGGATTGGTTGTTGGTGGCCGGCTTGCCGGGCTCGGCCAGCAAGTGTCCCGCGTGAATGATTACATTGGCCGCACACGCCGCCGTGGGCAGGAAGTTGGCCAATCCCGCTCCAAGAACGAAGCACGCAATGGAAGGTGACTGCTTCACGGGCACTCCTCTAGATGTTTTAAATCGTACGCCATTATTTTCTGCACAGCAAATATGATGCTTCCATGAGAATAATCGTTTAGATTGAGAAAACATTTTCCAAAGTGGCGACTCCCGAGGGTGGGGTTGCCGGCAGGAGACCGGAGTGGGAGTGTCTGAAGTCGCGCCCGCGCGGCGCCAGGAATGGTTGGGTCAACCCAAGGGGTTGACCATTCTCTTCCTGACAGAGATGTGGGACCAGTTTTCGTTCTTTGGAATGCGGGCGCTGTTGGTTCTTTATATGACCAAGCATCTCGCCATGTCGCAGCGAGATGCGTCCTGGATATACGGCGGGTACGCAGCGACCGTCTATCTCACACCGATATTTGGAGGAATCATCACCGACCGCTGGTTGAGCCGTCGCTCAGCGGTGCTCACCGGTGGTCTGATCATGGCAGCCGGCCACTTCATGATGGCCTCCGAGCACCTGCTGTTACCCGCGTTGGCGACCATTGCCATTGGCAACGGTTTGTTTCTGCCGAGCCTGCCCAGCCAGATCGACAGCTTGTATGCGCCGGACGATCCCAGGCGCAAGTCTGCCTACAATATCTACTACGTCGGCATCAATCTGGGCGCCTTCGCGGCCCCGCTGGTGATTGGAACGATCGGTGAAATATTCGGGTTTCACTGGGGGTTTGCGGCGGCTGGATTGGGAATGCTGATCGCCATGGGCACTTATGTCGCGGGAGGGGCATACCTTCCTCCCGAGCCTGGCCGCAAAGTCCGTGCGAATCGCGACGCTCACGCGGCTCGCGACGATAGCGAAGGCCGCGAGCCGCTCTCGCGAGCGGAGTTTGCCCAGCGGGCAGTATTGTTGACTGCCATTGCAGCCACTGTGGTGGTGTTCCGCGGCGCGTATGAGCAACTGGGTAACACGATTGCACTCTGGGCTGACCAGAGCGTCGATCGATCGGTCACCGCCTCATTCACCATTCCCGTTACCTGGTTCCAGTCCCTGAATCCGATGTTGGTGTTCCTGCTGACACCAGTTCTGGTGGCCCGCTGGACCCGGCTCGCGGAGCGTCAGCGCGAGCCATCGTCGGTCACGAAAATGAGCATCGGAGCGGTGGTTGTTGCTCTCTCGTATTGCATGATCGGAGTTGCTGCATTCTGGGCCCAGCACCCGGGTACATTGCTGAGCTGGTGGTGGCTTGCGGCGTTCATCACGTTGATGACGCTGGGCGAGCTGTACATCCTGCCGGTTGGGTTGGGGTTATTCGGCCGGCTCGCGCCGCGCGGCTTCACCGCTACGACTATCGCGCTGTGGTTTTTTGCGGGTTTCTTCGGAAACCTGTTCGCAGGTTGGGTGGGGACTCTATGGAGTCCCCTGAGCCACGGAGCCTTCTTCTCGATTGTCGCGGGCATTGCCCTCGCGGCGGCAGCGCTTCTGTGGGCGCTCATCCCCAGGGCCAACCGGGTGGCCGCGGAGACGTCAGCGGCGGTCTGAAGGTCTCATTTCGTCAATGCATTGAATTTCTGAGGGCTGTGTCGTCCAAGGACTTGTCCACTACCTCCGTCAACGACTTCTCAGCGAGGGCTCGCAGGGTCTCGACCGACGCGAAGATGCCAACGTTCATCGCTAGTAAAGACCCGTCGAGCTCGTCCGCCGTGTATGTCTGACTGAAAACCTGTTTGCCGGCCTTATCGGAAATATGAACCTCGATCCTGGCGTGCGCCTCGCGGCGAACATATTGGCTGCAGTCGAATGCCTTGATGACACCGGACAACTGATAAGAACCGTCGTTGGTGGGCGATAACAACCCGCGAGCCTGAAGGCCGTCCTTGAATGCGCTTTGAACCGCCGCAGAAACTGACGGCGCCGCCTCCAGTTTTTTTAGCGGATTGCCGTATCCGCCGCGGATTGCGCCGAACCAGGTTGCGGTCTCTCCGCGTTCATCCACAAAGTTGCCGACAGTGATTGTCGGAGCGTCCTGGGTTTTTGGTACGGCTGTCGCGGAAGACTTATATGCGAGATTGACGCTGTTTGTGCTGGTGCAAGCCGACAAGAACAGCACTGCTAAAAGAATGACTACCCTGTTCGCCATTTCCATGAGCCCCCACGATTGCTCTATTTGCCGAGCATTGACGTGAGCTTGGCAATTTCGCGGCTATTTGGCAAGCGCGAGATGGAGCCGCGTCTGCCATGATGGTCGCGGTATTCAATTGCCGCGAGATCGTGTCCATGTCTGAATTGATCGTGCTGGATGGCGGAGCCGGGCGGGAGTTGGCCCGCATGGGCGCCCCGTTTCGGCAGCCGGAGTGGTCGGCTCTCGCGTTGATGGAAGGGCCCGATTTCGTTACCCGGATGCACGAGCGCTTCATAGCGGCCGGTGCCGACGTGATCACCACCAACAGTTACGCTGTCGTCCCATTCCACATCGGTTCTGCGCGCTTCGCTGATCGAGGCGAGGCATTAGCAGATCTGGCCGGTCGGCTGGCGCGCCAAGCGGCGGCGGGCGTGAGCCGTCCCGTCAAAGTCGCCGGCTCGCTGCCGCCAGCGTGCGGCTCTTACCGCGCCGATCTGTTCCGGCCGGATGAGGCGCGGCCGATCCTGCAAACCCTGGTTCGTGGCCTGGCACCCTATGTGGATCACTGGCAGGCCGAAACGCTCAGCGCCATCGAGGAGGCGGAGTTGGTTCGCGAGGTTATTGACGCAGCGAACAGTCCCTCACGGCCCTTGTGGTTGTCTTTCACACTCGAGGATGAAGCTGACCGTGGCGGCGAGCCGCGCCTGCGTTCAGGGCAGCCGGCGGCTGATGCAGTAGCCGCCGCGATTCAACTACGCGCTGAGGCTGTGCTCTTCAACTGCAGTCAGCCGGAGGCCATGGGTGGAGCTGTTGTCGCCGCGCGTAAGGTGATCGAGGCCGCCGGCGCCAAACTGAAGATCGGCGTTTACGCCAATGCCTTTCCGCCGCAGTCCAAAGATGCTGCCGCGAACGCCAACCTTCATGACATCCGAACCGATCTGAACCCACAGGCGTACCTCGCGTTCGCCCAGGCCTGGCAGGGAACCGGCGCCAGCATACTCGGTGGTTGTTGTGGTATCGGGCCGGAGCACATCGCCGTGCTACGTCAGGGGCTGACGCGGGTCGATTGACGAGCGCGCGCAGAAGCGCCGCGGCCGCGAGGGCGCGCGGCGATTCAGTCAGTCCCCGACGTCTATCCCGCCGCAGCCGTCGATTTCGCCCAAGAAATGACTCTCGTCCCCGAACAGCCGCTCGAACAGAGTCAGGCGCTTGAAGTAACCGCCGGCCGGGTACTCTTCGCTCATGCCCATACCGCCGTGCAGTTGGATGGCCTGCTGGCCAACGAATCGCGCTGCCGCGCTCACCTGGACCTTCGCGGCGGCCATTGCTGCGCGCCGCGCCCGTGGATCGGCATCTGTTGCCATGCAGGCGGCAAACATTGCCATGGAACGCGCTTGCTCGACCTCCACCAGCATGTCGGCCGCGCGGTGTTGGAGCGCCTGAAAGGTACCGATGGCGACGCCAAATTGTTTGCGGGTCTTCAGATATTCGACCGTGAGATCCAGGAGGCGCTCCATGGCACCGACCGCTTCGGCGCAGGCGCCGGCAATCGCCCGATCCACCGCCATTCTGACGATGCGAATGGCATCACCCTCTGATCCAACACGAGCGGAATCCGGGACACGCACGCCGTCAATTACGTAGTCACCCGACGAGCGGCCGTCGGGGCCGGTGCGTAACTGGACGGTCAAACCTGGGATATCGCGCTGCAGGAGGAACAGGGTGACACCACGCTCGTCGCACCGCTCGCCCGCGGTGCGCGCCGAGACGAGCACCGTGTCAGCTCCGGCTGCATCCAAAGCCGCAATTTTGGCCCCTGACAAAACCCAACAATCGCCGTCCTTTCGGGCTGTCGTAGCGACGTCGGAAAGGTCGTAGCGGGCCTGAGGCTCGGTATGTGCCAGTGTCAGCTTGCAGGAGCCTGCAATGAGACGCTTGATGAGCGCTTCGTGGCGCGAATCGTTGCTGTTGACCAGGGCACTCCCTGCGAGCAAAACGCAGGAGAGGTACGGCTCAACGGCCAGCGACCTGCCTATCGCCTGCATCACAATCAACGCCTCGACGCCGCCGCTGTTCAGTCCTCCCAGGTGCTCTGGAAACGGCAACGCGAGCAAGCCGATGTCCGCGAACTGGGACCATCGATCGGGCGTGCCATGGCGATCGGGGTGACTGGCCGATGCGCCGGCCCGCTCCAACAGCCGTGAAACTGACTGCGCAAGCAGCTCCTGATCCGAATCGAGCTCAAACTTCATGGCAGTCCGAGAATGGACTTGGCCAGGATGTTGCGCTGGATCTCATTCGAGCCGCCGAAGATCGATACCTTGCGGTACCCAAAGTACGCAGGCGCAACAGCAGACAGCCAATCGTCGCTCTCGCCAGCAGCGCCTACGGCCGCAGGACCCACTGCATCGAGCAACAGTTGCGTCGCTAGCTGCTGCAGCTCGGATCCCTTGATCTTCAGAATCGATGTCATCGGATCGAGCCGGGTGGCTCCGCCAGCCTGGCTGGCAAGGACTCGAAATTGAGTGATCTCCAAAGCTTTGAGCGCCACTTCAGCAGCCACTACCTTGCGCCTGAAGTTGGCGTCGTCCCACAAGGTGCCATCGCCCACACGCTGTTGGGTTGCCACTCGACGCACTCTCTCGAGCCTTCGCCGGCAAAGGCCCAGGTGGGCAATGCTGACTCGCTCACGACCCAACAGAGACTTCGCGTAGTCCCAACCCTTGTTCTCTTCGCCAATCAGATTCTCCGCGGGCACGAGCACGTCGGCGCAGAAGACCTCATTGACCTCATGACGGCCATCAATCGTGCCGATCGGCCGCACGGTGATGCCGGGCGACTTCATGTCAATCAACAGAAACGAAATTCCCTTCTGCCGCTTGGCTGCAGGATCGGTGCGTACCAGGGCAAACATCCAGTCGGCCCGATTGGCGAAGGTAGTCCACAACTTCTGGCCATTGACCCGGTAGAAATCCCCCTCGCGCACGGCGCGCGTGGACAGCGATGCGAGGTCCGAACCGGACCCCGGCTCCGAGAATCCCTGACAAAACCACAGGTCGAGGTTGGCAATTGCCGGCAGGAATCGACGTTGCTGTGCCGGCGTGCCGAAGGCTGCAATCAGCGGCCCAACCAGGGCGACATTGAAGGCAAGCGGGTTGGGTACACCATTGCGCTCTATTTCCTCCATGAGTATGGCGCGCTGGATGGGCGACCAATCGCGCCCACCCCACTCGAGGGGCCAATGCGGCACGGCGTAACCCGCCGCATTCAGGATTCGATGCGACAGAACGATCTCCTCATACGTGAGGTGACGCTCTTCCAGGACCTTCTGGCGGATCCCGGCCGGGATGTTGGCGAGCAGGAATTCCCGCACTTCCCTGCGGAAACCTGTCTCTTGCGGCGTGAATTGCAGATCCATGCGTAAATTATAAGACTGGCTTATAATATGGCGCAATCAGTGACGCAGGCCCGCTTGCCGGCACTCGGGTCGCTGGAGGGTCGGTTTCCGGGTAAGATGCCGCCGATTGGGCGCCCCCGCGCCAAAATCCAAGGTTTGCGCCTTTTTGAAGACACCCGCCGGCCTGCAGCCCCTCATTGACGATGGGGTGATCGACGAAGTCGTCCGTTCACTCAAGAGCGGCAAAGAAGCAACCGTCTACGTCGTACGTTCAGGCACCCAGCTTCGGTGCGCCAAGGTCTATCGCGACATGGCTCAGCGCAGCTTCCAGAAACGCGCGCAATACCAGGAAGGACGCAAAGTCCGCGGCAGCCGGCAAGCACGCGCGATGAATAAGAGCACGCGCTTCGGCCGCAAGGAACAGGAAGCCGCGTGGAAGAACGCTGAAGTTGATGCGCTATATCAGCTTGTCGGCGCAGGCGTTCGAGTACCGCGACCCTACGGGTACTTCAATGATACGTTGATCATGGAGTTGGTCACGGATGCCGACGGCAACCCCGCCCCTCGCTTGGGCGAAGTCGATCTCTCGCCCGAAGTCGCGCGTGAGTATCATCGGTTCCTGATACGGCAAATCGTGGTCATGCTGAGCATCGGGCTGATTCACGGCGACCTCTCCGAGTTCAACGTGCTGGTTGCCGCCGATGGGCCTGTGATCATCGACCTGCCTCAGGTCGTGAACGCGGCCGGCAACAACGGCGCGCTCGCAATGCTCGAGCGGGATGTGAACAACATTCGAGGCACCCTGGGACGCTTTGCGCCGGATCTGCTCGCGACGGAGTTTGCCCGCGAGATGTGGTCCCTGTTCGAGCAAGGCGAGCTGAAAGCCGACACCGAGCTCACTGGCGTTTTCGCTGCCGATGCAACGGCCACCGACCCGGACAGTGTGTTGCTGGTGATCGAGGATGCGCGCGAAGAGGCGATCCGGCGGGAGTTGGCCGCGACGGCGGATTAGGCTCGAGTCGACCTACGGCGCAACCAGGTATGGTCCGGAGCGCATGCGTGGCGCCAATTGAGATCGGAACTGCCGTACAAAGTCACTGATGGCGGCGGCATCCATGGGCTTGGCAACCAGGTACCCCTGGATCGTCGTACAACCGGCGCTGCGCAGGAAATCCCGTTGTGCTGTTGTTTCGACTCCTTCAGCAACCACATCCTTCCCTAGAGCGCCACACATGGCGACAATCGATTGAGCCAGCCGGCACGCCGCCGGATCCGCGGGCAGTTCCTGAATGAACGAGCGATCGATCTTGACCGTGTGAATCGGGAAGCGGCGCAAGTAGCTGAGAGAAGAATAACCCGTACCGAAATCATCCAGCGCCAGCCGGACACCCTGTGCCACGATCTTCTCGAGCGTTTGTTCCAACTGTGCCCCGGCGGCCAGTGCGCTTTCCGTCACCTCGAGCTGCAACTCTCCGCCGCGCATCCCGCTCTCACGCAGGATGGAACTCAAGCGCGCGGCGAAATCCGGTCGACTCAGCTGGCGGACCGAGACATTGACCGACAGATATTTGATGCCGAGCTCGTGTGCACGCCACCGGCCAAATTGCTTGCAGGCGGTTCGCAGCACCCACTCTCCGAGCTTGATGATCTGGTCGGTCTCCTCCGCAATCGGAATGAACGTGGCGGGAGAGATCCACTCCTGCGCAGATTTGCCGGGCCAACGAACCAGTGCTTCGGCCGCGATCTCGCCCTGCCCCTCCTGTACGATCGGCTGATAGTGGACCACGAAGCCGTCGTGCTGGAGCGCCTGGTGCATGGCGTTGACCAACAGGACGCGACGCTGCAGGGCTTCCTGCATTTCACTCTCGAAGAACACGGCCCGACCTCGCCCGGCCTCCTTCGCCTGGTACATCGCAATGTCGCCCGATCTGAACAATTGCTCCAGCGTGACGCCGTCCTGGGGAAAGATCGCGATGCCGACACTGGCTGAAATTCGATGCTGGCGGCCACCAATCTCAATGGCCTGCTCGAGTGCGGCAATGAGGAGCGCGGCGCTCTGCCAGGCACTCTCGGCGGAGGATATGCGCGGCAGCAGGACCGCAAATTCATCGCCCCCGAGCCGGGCAACGGTGCGCCCGTCGGTGGAATTGGCCATCAGGCGTTCACCAACAACACGCAACAGATGATCGCCGGCACCGTGACCGGCCGTGTCATTGACGTGCTTGAACTGATCCAGGTCGATGTAAAGGAGCGCTCCCTCGCCATGGTCCGTCTGCGCGGCGGCGACTGCCTTGAGCAATTGATCCCCGAAGAATTGCCGGTTCTGGAGCCCGGTCACTGCATCGAAGTTGGCCTGGCGATGCAGCGCCGCGGCCTGTTGCAGGCTCGTGAGTATCAAGGAAAGCCGGTCGGCAAAATCGCCGGCCTCCAGTCCAGAGTGTTCCCGATGCGCGTCATGCTTTACGTGCCCGATGCAGAGCGCTCCAGTGCACCCACCACTGCGATACAGCGCATGCGGTTGTACCGTACCGATTCCATGCTTGCTCATTGCCTCGAGAAACAAACTGCCCGCATGGCCCGCGCTCCACAGCGTCACGCCGCCGGGCTGCAGGCTGGCCCTCAATTCGGCGACGCCGTCCGCTATTCTGCGCACACTCGGGGGTGCGGATTCGGCGGCAAAGTAATCGTATGAGCGGGCATGTCCGGGCGAATCGGCATCGAACAGCAGCACCGAGACGCTGTCACAATGCAACACCTGCGCGATTCGCGGCAGCAGCTTGTTCAGGATCGATTCGAGCTCGGGCGCCTGCAGCAGCAGCCGATCGATTTCCGACAGAGTCTCGAGCGCGGCGAATTGCTTCTTCAGTTGGTTCGACATGGAACCGAAGGCCCGTGCCAGATCGCCGAACTCGTCCTTCCAGGAGACATCCGTCAACTCGGGAAAGTCGCGCCTGGCAACGCGTTTCGTAGCTTGTGTCAACAAGGCCAACGGTTCGAGTTGACGTCGGATGGCTGTCATTGAAAGCCAGGTGACCAACAGGATACTCAGAGGAATGAACGCCAACAGCAGCAGATCGTACGCATTGTCGCCTGAGACCAGCGTGGGAGATTCTTTCGCGGCCACGACACGCCAGGAGGGCGTCGCAAAGCGGCCTCCCAGGAACAATTCCCACGACGCCGCCTGCCAGCGGCCGTCCGGTGCCCCGGTTGGTGAGACTGCTCCCGCCCGCGACGGCAGCGACCCCGTGGGAAAAATCCTCCCGCCGTACTCATCCACAATCACGACGCTCGCGCCGACCGCATAATCACTGGCGTCGGACCATAGCCACTGCGGACTGAGCTCGACGTAAAGCAATGCGCTGTCAGGCAGCTCGCGCAACAGGAAGACCTGCCGGGCTATCGGCTGATCCTGTCCATACAACACAGCCGGACCTTTGCGCGCAAGCTGCGCGCGTTGACGCGCATCTGGGGCCGGCAGTGGCGCTTGCGGCAGCCCGGGCGCAGCTGCGACTTCGACGAATCTGACACTGCGAGCCCAATCGAGCCGGGCTACTTCCCGAACGATGTCGACATCCGTCACGCCGGGTCGCGTGATGATCGTGCCGAGCACATCATCAGCGCTGCCCAGCCTTCCCAGGAGGGTCATACCGAGGTTGTGAGCGAGGCCGTGCAGATTCTGTTGCTCTGTCCGGCTCAGTTGACCGCCCAGTCCATGAATCAGGAACATGGCGCAGAGGCTCACGGGCAGCACCGCGCTCAGAACGAACAACCCGACCATGCGCCGGCCGATGCGGCTGCCCAGCAGCGGCAGGCGGCGCGCCGCGCGGATTTCAGTAGTCCGCGGCGAGGCCAATGTAGCCGCCATCGTTGGCAAGAATGACATCATCGCGACTGCTCTTGGCCGTCAACGGCGGCAAGGAGCTGCCGTCGGCCCCCATGCTGTACAGATCATACTGAGTGTTGATGGGGACGAGATTCTTGTCCTTGCGCATACTGCCTTTACCTTTCAGGCCCTCAAACGGCAGGTATTGGTACTTGTTGCCCCAGGGATCCAGAGTCGTGTCCCACCCGATCCCGGACAGGTCGGGCGGTAAGCTGTTATTGACTGTGTAATAGCGCTGGATCAGGCCGGACATCGCGCCGATGTCCACGATCGCTCGGGTGACCTTGGTGCGTTCCACGTACGCTCGGTATGAAGGCACGGCAACGGCCAGGAGGATGGCACCAATGGCGACCGTCACCAGCAATTCCGCCAGTGTGAAACCCAGCCCGGAGTCCGAGCGGCTGGCGCTCCCCCGGGCTTCCAGCCATTGGACTTTCCACAGTTTCAAAGACGCTCATTGCGGTAGCGGTAACTTGCCTTCCGCCCCCCAATAATGGCTCGTGTGGAATTGCGCCATATGGACGTAGGTCGCTACGAGCACCACCGTCCGTCACCCATCCGTCCATCCTGGGAGCTTCGTCACACTAATTAGGAATACGAATTGACTGCCGCAATAGCAGGCCCGGCCGGCCAGATCCGCGGCCGGAGCTGCGGCCAAAGCTGCGGGAATGCTACTTGCGTTTGCAATGCACAGGAGGTGCAGGATCGATGCTCAAGCTCAGTTTCTTTGCGACCTCCACTCTCACACCAGCCGTGTCACTGTCATTGCCGGAATTGCGGGTTGCCGGGGGCAGCGTCAGCACGGCCGATGGCCTCACTGAGATTGCAACATTCAGCGGCGGCGAGTGGTGGCACCGCGGCGTTGGTTACCCCGTTGTCACGGTCACCGGTGGCGCCTGCATCGTGTTTGGTTTTGCGCGCGAGTCCCCAGTTGTTTCCGATCCGCTGGAGCACTTTCAGCTCGCCGGACCGGTCCTGAGTGCGGACGGCGTCGCCATCGCAAAATTCAACGAACATCAGAACACGTGGCAGGGCACCTTGAAGTCCATGTGGTGGGTGTCCATTCGGATCATCGGGGTAGACCAGCAGGTTTCATTCCCGTATGTGAGGCACCCTGTCTCACTTTACAAAGAAGAGTAATTTTTCCCAGTCTGTACCGAGTCTGCGACCAGCACTCCGTTGGAATCGAACGTCCCCGTCACCTGGACCTCGACATCGAGTCCGGTAGGAACGGGCAGAGTCAACCTGGTCTGCGCATTGACGCTCACGGGTTGGCCGTTCACTTCGAAATAGGCACTGGACGGATAGCGGGTGATGAGCCCCTGGATGCGTCCGAGCGCGTCCGCCTGAGCGGGCACAGCGGCGGCGGACTGGACCCGTTTCGCTACCAGGGAACCGTCAGCGGCAAATTTCAGACCCTGCACGCTGACTGCTACCCCCTCGGTCAGCCCGGTATCCATCGCAGCGCTGTCATAGTCGATCTTCAACGAGTTGAGATAGAAAGTGCGTTGAGTTGGATCCAGTGACTTCACACTGCCTACCACGCGCGCCACACTGCTGTGACCCTTGCTGTCGATGCTCGTTGCGATCCAGGCTCCCGTCGAGTCGCCGAAGCCACTCACTTCCACGACGTCGCCAATCTGCAGCCCTGACAGGCCGGATTTCCTGAGATTGGAGCCAAACGAGGTGCTCGAGTTGACGTGTATCGTCTGTCCCAGCACGAAAAGCGTGGATGAGGCGGAATCGATGCCGGACACCGCGCCCTGAACGCTTCCGCTGAACGTGACCTGCGTGACCGAGGGAGTACCGCCATCCACCGGTGCATTTGCGGTCATGGAGACCACGTCCCCGGCATGGATCTGTGCCTGCGACGCGCCCTGACCGTCAACTTGAAACACTGCGCCGTCGGTGGAATACGGGGTTCCGCTCACCACAATGGTGTCACCTTTACCCCCGGCAGGCTCGGTGACAGTACCGACGACCAGCAGCTTCCTGAATCCCGACCCTTGAATGCCGGCGGGCGAGGTGATGGCCGCCAACACAGCCAGAACACCCAAGCCGGCGGTCATGAGAAATGGCAGCCTCTTCCCGATCCGATGCCTGTGCGGAATGTTCATGCTGACCCCCTCGTAACTTTCAGTCTTGAATCTGGTAGAGGCCCACGCCCAGCCGGACGGCCTCGGCCGCCTCGCTCGACTTGTGCTCATGGGCCGTCAACCATTGGTCGACGCGTTCCAGGAAGCCCTGGGCTTCCGCTTCCAACATTTTGGCGAAAGCGGCCGCGGCTTTGGCCGGCATGCGATCGTTCACCGCCGATCGTTCCAGGCGTTTATCCATTTTCGCCGTGCGCGTCAGGTTGTGAACATACGTGGTCGCGACATCCGCTACGACGGTTCCCCACAGCCGAATGAGCTGTTCATCCATGGTGTGCGGAATGTAATCACGCTTCAGCGCCTGCAACCGACCATCCGGACGAACACGCACTGCACCGGCGCTGACCAACTCTTTCAGCAATGTGGAAGGCCGCACATCCGAACCACCCGCCTCCTCTATCAGCGCGGTGAAATTCTTCCCCTTGCCACTCATGCGCAGCAGCGCGGGCCCGCCCTGCTTGTCGCGGAAATTTGGACTCAAGTGCCAGGCGGACAGCACGAGTGATGCCTTGGTCACATAGCCCGGCAGTGTGTTGGGTGCCCGACCGAGCGTTTGTCTTTGCTTGCGCACATCTCTGCGGGCCAGACCGGTGAGAATGGCCGTCCGCGACACGTTGGTGGGACGCCCCCGCTTGCCGAAGTTGTCCGTGGCGACCTGCACATAGGTGGATTTGGCCAACTCGGCAAATTCGCGCCAGGTAATGCCGCAGCTCAACAGAACATGAACCAGGGGCTTGAGCCATTGATGGGTCGAGCTCAGAACCTGGTCGGTGGAAGCAAGATTACCGGTCATGCGGCGATCCTACCGTAACGCGATTGCGGCCGTCGCGTTTGCTCCGGTAGAGCGCCGCGTCGGCGATGAGCACCATTTGCGCAGGCAGACCCTCGGGGCCCGGTGCCACATCCTCCAGGCCGCAAACACCCAGGCTGGCCGTCACTTCGATGGATCCCACGGCGGCCGCGAACGGTGTCGCGCTGATCAGCTCGCGCAGGCGCTCGGCAATGGCCACGGCCTGTGACCGGCCCGTCTCGGGCAACACAACAGCGAACTCCTCGCCGCCGATTCGCGCGGCCCAATCCTGTCCCAGCCGCAGGCCACTGGTGAGCCGATCGCCGAACTCACGCAGAACCTCATCCCCGGCGCGATGCCCGTGAAGGTCATTGACCGACTTGAAGTGATCGATATCGCACATCAGCAGTGACAGCGACTGGTGCAGGCGGGTCGCACGCGCCACCTCGCGGGGAAACTGCTGCTCGAAGTAGCGGCGATTGCCGCAACGCGTAAGCTCATCGATGGTCGACAGAATCCGATTGCCCGCGATGGCCGCCTGCAACGTCTCCGCAAAGCTGATGAGTCGCCGGGCAACGGTCATCTGCGCCCAGAATCGCTCGCCGCGCGCTTCCGCCGGCATCACCTCATTCGCTCCCGCACGCAGTCCTTCCAGATCTTCCGCCGGGCCGGCACCGATAAACACCATGTGCGTGGCCGAGCCGGACTCGAGCTGACGCGCGGCACTCACCAACTCCAACTGATCGGTAAACAGCAGTGCGTGGACGCGCTCGGACAGGAGCGAGAGCGCATCAGATACATTCACTGCAACTTCGAGCGCGATCCCCGCCTGGTGCAGCACTTTCAGGTAGCGCTCGCGAACGGACTCGGACACCACCACTACCAACGCGGCGGGCGCAGGAGGTGTACGGTTCATGATGCTCGACAGGCTCGACGGGTCACCTGAATTCAAGGCCCGGTCGAGAACATCGCGGCGCTCGAAAAGGAAGGTGGCCGTATCATTCAAGTCCGGCGTGGGTGCGATCTCGTCACGGGTGCGCCGCTCGTATTCCACATTCGGGCGCAGTGCCCCGCGAACCGCGGCCACCAGGCGGCGCAGCTCGGACTTCAGAATGTAGTCAGCCGCCCCGGCTCCCACCGCCCGTCGGGCCACGAACTCATCGTGTTGCTCCAGAACGAAAAAGAACGGTGCGGCTGACTTTGCGGATTTCGCAATCGCCAACGCCGCGAAGCCGTTGAAGTCCTGGACATCCGTGCAAAACAATATGACGTCTGGACTGTGAGACAGCGCCTTCTTGAAATCTTCTTCGTTGACGACGCGATCACAGACACAGTGGAGTCCATACGAACGGAGCGTCCGCAGCGTAAGCTCGGCGGACAGCGCGTCCTGCTCGACCATCAATACGCGGATCATGATCGTGCCGCCCGTGGGCCGCCGATCATGCAGTCAACTTTGCAGTACCAAGTCTGTGCACGAAGCGGCTCCCGGGTCCCACAGGTGGGATAAATTGTCCCATCTACCCGAGGAAACGACAAATCAGTCGCAGCGGTCGCGGCAGCTCAGCTCGTGCGTGAGCTGGGGCAGGTCAGGAAGCGGTGGCGCGCCCGGGGGGCGCGCCCGGGCGGCGCTCAGGGGGTGAGTTTCACGGGCGGACCTCAAGCGCAGCGATCTTGTCGTCCTCCAGGCGAAAGAAGAAGCGCAGGTCGACCGGACTTCCGGGGAAGTTGCCGGTCAGGCGGCTCGTGACAATGATGTTGTCGTCCTTCTGTTCCGAAGCGAACGGCTCACTCGTATAGATGTACTTGTTGGATGTCTCAACCTTCCACTGGCGGATCTCACCTCGTCCGGTGTAGGTATGACCTTCGTCCTTCACGACGGCGTCTGCGGTGAAGCAGTCAGCGACGGCCGCACCATCGCTTCTGTCTGCGGCGAAGTAGGCGGCAACGGCTTGGGGCAGATGGATAGTCATGGCGAGCTCCTTTGCAGGGGCCCAATGCTATCTATTCCACCGGAGGGTGTATTGACCCCCGATTGGAATACAATCTATTCCCGTCGTCGGCATAATAAAACGTATGGACCGATTCGCTGCCATCCGCATGTTCGTAAGAGTGGTCGAAAGCGGCAGTTTCTCCGCCGTCGCCCGTGCGACCGGAATCGGCCAGCCTGCCGTGAGCAAACAAGTCACCACGCTCGAAGAGCACCTGGGTGCGCAGTTACTACGCCGCACCTCGAGAAGCCTCAGCCTCACCGAGGCCGGCCAGGAATTCTACGAATCCGCTGTTCGCTTGATCGAAGATCTGGAAGCTGCGGAGTCGCGTGTGGGGCGCGGACAGACTTCCCCTTCGGGCTTGATCCGCGTCACCGTAGCGCCCGTGTTTGGGCGCCTCTATATCGTGCCCCGGCTGCCGGAGTTCTTCGCCCGCTATCCTGACATCGTGGTGGAGACGGTCGTCACTGACAGGTTGGTCAACCTGGTGGAGGAAGGCGTGGACCTCGCCATTCACAACGGCGAGTTGGAGGACTCCACTCTGATTGCCAAAAAGATCGCCAGTGCTCCCGTCATCACGGTCGCGACTCCCGCTTATTTGCAGAAGTACGGCGAGCCGCGCAGCCCCGCAGAGCTCGGGCAGCATCAGTGTGTAATCTACTCTCCCCTCGGAGCGCCGCGGCCGTGGAGATTCAAAGACAAGGCCGACAAACTCGTGGAGCATCAGCCGACAGGCCGTTTCAGGACCAACGATGCGGATGACATTCGCGCGGCGGTTCTATCCGATCTCGGGTTGGCGCACACACCCGGATGGTTGTTTGCGCGCGAATTGTCTGCAAATGCGGTGCGCTTGGTACTGTGCGACTATGAGCCGGCACCGCTTTCCATCAGCGCGGTGCGGCCTGCGGGCCGCAAGCTGCCCACCAAATTGCGCGTGTTCATCGCCTTTTTGACGGAGATCCTGGCGCAGTAGTCGCCCCGAGCGCTCAGGCGGAAATGGCGACCTCGTGTTCCTCGGAGCTCTGCAGCACGTGAACGCAACTGTCCGCGGCAAGGGGTGGGCTGTAAAAGAATCCTTGTACGTAGGTCGCGCCAAGCTCCATCAATCTCTTGACCTGCTGTTGAGTCTCCACGCCCTCGGCTACAGTGGACAACCCCAGGCTCTGCGCCATTCGGATGATCGCCTTCACAATGGCTTCGTCCGCGGCACTCGAATCGATGTCCCGCACGAACGCCTTGTCGATCTTCAGACAATCTACCGGCAGGTTCTTGAGGTAGGAAAGGCTCGAATAGCCGGTACCGAAATCGTCGATGGACACCTGCACGCCCATCTCACGTAATTCGGTCAGATTCTGCACCCGCCGGTCCGAGCCATCCATGAATACACTCTCAGTGATTTCGATCCGCAGCAGCGATGGCGAGACCTGGGAGCTGGTCAGTGCATCCTTGACCACTTCCACGAAGGTTCGTTGCTCGAGTTGTTTGGAAGATACGTTGACAGCCACAGGCACGGGTAGCAGCCCCGCCGCCCGCCACTCACCGATCTGCCGACAGGTTTCGCGAATGACGAAATAGCCGATCTCCCAGATCTGGCCGGTACGTTCCGCGGCTCCAATGAACTGCAAGGGCGACACCCTGCCCCGCAGTGGATGGTGCCAGCGAATCAGCGCTTCCAGGCTCGCCGTTCGGCGCGTCTTGGGATCGACCAGCGGTTGGAATTCCAGGTAGAACTGGCCGTTCTGAATGGCATCGCGCAGCTCCACTTCGAGTGCGAGACGCTCCGTGACCCGCGCCGTCATCTCGTTCGTAAACTGAGTAAACGTGTCGCGCCCAGCCTCTTTGGATTCGTACAGTGCTATGTCCGCGTTCTTGAGCAGCAATTCGTAGTCTGCACCGTTGTCGGGATAAACACTGACACCGATACTTGCTGTTACCTTGAAGTGTTGACCGTCGATATCGAAGGGCACCGCCAATTCCTCGCGCAGACGCGCCGCGATTATCGCCGCGCCTGACGGCTCGCGCATTCCACCTGCAACAATCACGAACTCATCGCCGCCCATGCGAACGACCAGATCATCTGCGGAAAGACTCTGACGGAGCCGCTCGGCAGCCACGCGCAGAAGTTTGTCGCCGCAGGTGTGGCCGCGCAGATCGTTGATCTTTTTGAAGTGGTCGAGATCGATGTACAGGAACGCCGCACATCTTTTGTCGGAGGCGCACTTGCGGATGAAATCCGGCAAGCGGCGTTCCAGGCCCAGCCGGTTGAGCAGGCCCGTGAGATTGTCATGATGGGCGAGGTAAGCGAGCCGGTCCTGGTTGTGGGCCAACTGCCGCTCGGCTCGCTTGCGGGCGGACACATCGCGCAGCACGAAGCTCGTGACCTCGCGTTCGTCCACAATCAGGGGACTGGCGGTCACTTCAACATCTATGAAATCCATGTTCTTGCAGCGGACGATCAGGATCCGGTCGGGACTGGCAGCGGTATGCAGGTGCGCCTGGACGGATTTCAGGACATCGCCATCACAGGCGAAGAACAACTCATCGATGTCCATGTCGATCAGCTCGGCGGTGGAGAAGCCCAGAGTCGTGCTCGCCGCGGGATTGGCTTCCAGGATTTTTCGACTGTGCGTGTCAACGAGCAGCATCGTCTCCTGTGCCTGGGTGATCACAGCGCGATAGCGTCGCTCGCTGGCATTGCGCGACGCTCCAATCTTTTCCAGGTACAGGAACAGGCCGCCCACTATCACGGCGAATATGGAAATCACACCAATGAAAATCATGACCAGGGATCGGCCGGTCTGGCGTCCGAAGGACGGCAGGTTGCGGGCAATACCGGTCTCCACAATCGCAACGGGTGCGCCGTTGACATCCCGCAGCAACTGGAAGCCGCTCAGCAGATTGTCGTTGGTTGGAATGAGTACACCGCCTCCGCCGCCCGTGCGCGCGCGCGGCGGGAGCGTCCACAATGCTCGGGCCGCTTCCGGCAACGATGCGACTGACTCGGGCGACAAGTAGAGCTTTATGGGAAGTTGGCTGGTGGCGCGCGCGCGCTCGACGACCGCATCGTCAACAAAGCGACCAAACACCAGGGTACCCCTGGGTGTACCGAGTCCCGATGAAGGCAGAATGGGATACGCGGCCGCGGCCAGCAACCCACGGCTCGTCTGGAACAAGCGGCCCTGGGAGAGATACAAAAATTGGGTGCCGACGATTTCGGGCAGCCTGGCTCTGATCGCCTCGATGATGGCGGCATCGGCGGTGACCGGACGCTGGAAATCGCGGCCCCGCGCGCGCTGCATGGACAGAATCTCACTGCCCGATTGATCGATCATCCAGACAAAGTCGACCCGCAGATTGCCGAGCGTCTCTGCCGTCAGGTTGGAGTCAATGAATTGGCGGTCGCGGGTGGCGACGAATTCGAAAGCGTTGTCCCAGATCGCATAGTCGTGGGTACTGATGGCCAGTTGATTCAGGTCGGCCTCAATGGCCTTCAGCGCCTGCTCCATGCTGAGCTCGCCCTGCCGGTGCTCGAGCGTGGCAAAGCTGTCCGTCAGCACTTTTTTGATGGCCACGCTTTGGATCGCCACCAGCGCTGCCGAGAGCCCAGCCACCACGACGAGGATTGACGCTCGGCGGCGTAGGCGTTTCAGGTCGATATGCATTCGGCAAGTGTGCGGGCGACGGCCATGTACATCCATGAATCGCCGCACACCGGGTGTGGATGCTGCGACGCGAATACGTACAATTGATGAGCGCATGGTCTTCGCTTCCGCCTTCGGACGGTGGCGCACTGCAATGGTGCGCTGGCGTAAACTGTGTGAGCTTCGGCAAAGAGGGGGTGATGCCTATGAAAACAGCTCTCGTTACGGGAGCGGCGCAGGGGCTGGGACTGGTCACAGCAGGGGTGCTGGCCCGGGCTGGCTTCCGGCTCATCCTGGTGGACGTCCAGGAAATGCGGGTCGCGGTGGAGAAACTCCGTCGCGAGGGGGCCGAAGTCCTGGAATCAGCTCGCGGCGATGTCGGCTCAGCGGCATTCGTCCGCCAGTTAGGCGAGCACATAGAGTGCCGCTACACCGCCGTGGATGTGCTCGTCAACAATGCCGGCATCAGTCTGATCGAGCGAGCCGAAGACACGACCTGCGAGCAATGGCAACGGGTAATGGCGGTCAACCTCCTGGCGCCCTTCCTGTTGAGCAAGTACCTCGGCGCGCAAATGCTGAAACGCAAGTCAGGAAGCATTGTCAACGTTGCCTCGATTGCAGGCCTCGTCGGTATCAGCCATCGCAGCGCCTACAACGCATCCAAACATGGGCTGATCGGTTTGACGCGCACACTCGCCGCCGAATGGGGTGGCCGAGGTGTTCGTGTGAATGCGGTTTGTCCCGGATGGATCAAGACGGAGATGGATGCCGCGGACCAGGGCAGCGGCGCCTATTCGGATCGCGACATCCTCGATCGGGTGCCGATGGAACGGTTCGCGCGCCCGGACGATGTGGCACAGGCGATCGCTTTTTTGGCCGACAGCGAGAAGAGCGGTTTCGTCAATGGCGCTACGCTGAATGTCGACGGCGGATGGACCGCGGATGGGAGTTGGGAAAGCCTGCGGGTTCGCGCGAGGTCGTCACATGCACAAGATTGAGCTGTCCCCTGATCTGCTGGCACAGATCCGAGCCCAGCGCGACACGCTGCACCCGTTCGCGAGTATCGACATCCGCCGCACTGCGCACGTCATTGTCGACCTGCAGAACGGTTTCATGGAGCCGGGAGCCCCAGTGGAGGTGCCCGTCGCACGGGAGATCGTACCGAACGTCAACCAGATCAGCTCCGCGGTGCGTAAGCACGGCGGGAAGAACATCTTTCTGCGTATGACCGTGGATTTGGAATCCCAGGCAAGCTGGTCGAACTGGTTTGCCTACCTGCAGGGCAAACGCAGCGGCGCATTGCTTGCCAAGGCGTTCGCGCGCGAAGCGCATTTCTGGCAACTGTGGCCCGAGCTGGAGGTTGCGGATGCCGATCTGCTGGTGGAAAAGACGCGCTTCGGCGCTTTCGTTCCGGGTGCCAGCCGCCTGCACGAAATACTGCAGGGCCAGGATATCGATACCCTGATCATCACCGGCACTCTATCCAACTGCTGTTGTGAATCCACCGCTCGTGATGCGATGCAGATGAACTACAAAGTTATCTTCGTGTCGGATGCCAACGCAGCGCTCTCCGACGCCGCGCACAACTCAACCTTGGATAACATGGCCTTTCTGTTTGCGGATGTCATGTCAACCGAGGAAGTTCTCGCCGCCGTGGGACGGAAATGAAACCGGATCTCGAGTGGGTCTTCCGCGCATCCGTTTCGTTGCAACCCCCGTATTCCCTCGGTCAGACACCGAATGGCGCGCAAAGGGTCATACCCATTGCCAGCGGCACGTTCGAAGGAACCGAGATGCGGGGCACGGTGTGCCCAGGTGGCGCGGACTGGCAGTTCACCCGCTCCGACGGGGTGGCCGTTCTGGATGCGCGATATCTTCTGCGAACCGACGACGATGTGCTGATAGAAGTGCGCAACCGGGGAATACGTCATGGCCCCGAAGATGTGCTACGCCGGATCGCCGCCGGGGAAGCGGTCGATCCCACGTTGTACTACTTCAGGGCGGCGCCGGTTTTCGTGGCGCCGCTGGGACGCTACGCTTGGCTCAACCGCAGCTTGTTCATTTGCACGGGCACCCGGCTGGCCGAGGCCGTGCAAATTGAAGTCTATCGAATTACCTAGGCGCCAAACCGAGATGCACGTACAAGCCAGTGTTGAACCCTTCCATGCCCTCTCCATAAGCCGGCTGGCCCATGACCTGCAGGCGCAGGGGCGCTCGGTCATCCATATGGAATTCGGACAGCCGTCGACAGGCGCACCGCGTGCGGCCATTGCACGAGCGCATAAAGTATTGGACACCGACGCGATGGGATACTGGGAGAGCACGGCGCTGAAGGCTCGCCTGGCCCGTCACTATCTCGACAGTTATGGCGTCCGCGTTGAGGCAGATCAGTTCATTCTGACGTGCGGCGCCTCGCCGGCGCTCGTGTTGGCCCTGAGCTCGAGCTTTTCCCCGGGAGACCGCGTTGCATTGGCTCGCCCAGGTTATGTGGCCTATCGAAATACGCTCCGCGCACTGCATCTGGTACCGGTCGAAATTCCATGCGGGCCCAGCAGTCGTTTTCAACTGACAGCGGCGAGCCTGGCCGCGCTCGATCCGGCTCCGCGAGGTGTCATCGTTGCCAGCCCCGCGAATCCAACGGGCACGATCATTGACGCGGCAGAGCTCAGTGCAATTGCCCACGTGTGCCGGGATCACCATATCCAGATCATTTCGGATGAGATCTATCATGGGCTCAGCTACCGCGAGCCGGCCCGCTCCCTGCTCGAGTTTGAGCCGTCCGCGCGGGTGATCAACAGCTTCTCAAAGTATTTCAGCATGGTTGGCTGGCGGCTGGGATGGCTGCTCGTTCCTCCGGAGCATGTGCAGCGCGCGCGGGCCTACATGGGAAATCTGTTCCTGACAGCGCCTTCGCTCAGCCAACACGCCGCGCTGGTCGCCCTCGACAGCCATGAGGAGCTACAGGTTCACGTTGCAACTTATGCCCGCAATCGCGCGCTGTTGCTGGCCGCGCTGCCTGATTTGGGATTGGAGAAGATTGCTCCTCCCGATGGTGCGTTCTACATCTACGCCGATGTTGGTCGGTTCACGAACGACAGCCTGGCGTTCTGCGAGGCGCTACTGCGAGACACCGGCGTCGCCACGGCGCCGGGACTTGATTTCGATCCCGTCGAGGGGCGCCGCTTCATTCGTTTCAGCTTCGCGGTAGCAACCGCCGAAGTGGAAGAGGCGATCGCGAGGCTGCGGCCCTGGTTTGGCCAACGGGCCGCGAGCATGAGCAGCGCATCTGCCGAAGTGTCAACCGAACGCTGATCCAGTCGTCACCGACCGCTGATAAGGCCTGGCCTACGGCCCCGCTTGTGCAAGGGGGCGACAGTTGCCCGCTCATAGGGTAACTTATTGACCGGGCACCGAAAATCTGAGGGCGAGCTTGGAGCTTCCAACCGGCGTCGAAGCCTGGTGGTATTTCCTCTGTGCGTTGGCACTCGTGAATGTTGCAGCCTGGGCGACTGCGGCAGAGCGATTTGAGCGCCATCAGGCGACCATGCCAGCCACATCATTCGCAGACGGCCGCATACAACTCGCGCTGTCGGCGGTCTATGTCTTTGGATGCGCCTTCCGTTCTGTCCTGCCCGTCTACGACATACCGCGCATCTGTTTGTTCGACATTCCGCTTTCAAGTGTCGCCGTCGGCCGTTCGGTTGCGACCATCGCCGAGTTGTGTTTCGTCGCCCAATGGGCACTGACGTTGCGCTCCGCCGCAAAGGCAGCCGGAAGTGGAGTTGCAGACCTTGTGTCGCGAGTCCTGCTGCCGCTCATTGCCGTAGCAGAAACCTGCTCCTGGTATGCGGTGCTCACGACCTCGAACTTCGGGCATGTCGCCGAGAACAGCATCTGGGCCGTCTCTGCGGCCCTAGGCATAGTGGCCATCCTGGCGATCCTTCCGTACTGCTCCGCCGCTCGCCGCCGTGTTCTGATTGCGTGGTGCGTCGCGGGCGTCCTGTATGTGGCCTTCATGTTCGTTTTCGATGTACCCACCTATTGGGCCCGCCACCTGGCCGACGAAGCGAGCGGCCGACACTATCTGACTCTTGCGCAAGGAATTGCCGACGCATCACAACGCAGAGTGGTCTCCTACCGCTGGCACGACTGGCAAAGCGAAGTAGTCTGGATGTCCGCGTATTTCAGTATTGCGGTGTGGCTCAGCATCTCGCTGATTCACGCGCGGGTGCCGGTGACCCGCACGGGCCCTATTCCACGCCAAATGCGAGCAGCACATTCCCCGGCTGCCCCGTGATCCGGCCGTAACCTGAGTTGACGTACAGTTTGCCTTCGGCAATGGTTGCGCCGCCGTTGTCCAGGGAGCCGCCGACACCAGGTACGCGGTTCACCGTCTGGAACGGCTGGGCAGTATCGAAATCCCAGATCACCTGACCGTTGGCGGTCGCGTACGCGCGCAAATGGCCGTCCTGAGAGCCGGAGAAAACAACTCCAGGTATGGCCGACACAGCCTGCGACTGCGCGGCGATACAATTCCGGGGGCCCCAACTGCACAGGGGCTTCGGAGGCTCAGCGCGCCAGACCTGTTGGCCGTTGTCGATTCGCAGGGCAACCAGTCCGCCAGGAGTGGCTGACTTCGCGGCGGCATCCGAAACGGCAAGATACATCTGCGTTGTATCTGCGGCACTGCCCCACTCTATGCCGCCGAGAGCGCTGCCCACGCCCACCTGCGCCGACCACACTTGCTTGCCGGACTTTGGCTCCAGCCCATAGACGCGCCCTGACTTCTGACCCGTGAGGAGAATTTCTCCCCCGCCGGGCAGGGACCGCAGAATCGGTGAGGTCCCGAAATCAACATCCGGTCCCAGCGTTTTCGGGCAATTTCCCTGGCCTGCCCTATCGGGTGTATCGCACCCAACAATGTAATTGTCCTTGGGGCGCAACTGGTTGACCCAACGGAACGCTCCCGTGCTCATGCTCAGAGCGACGATCGAATCTGTACGCACGGTGGCTACATCCGTGTACGAGTTTCCGGTCCCCGCAAACAACAGGTCATTTTTGGGATCGAGAGTGGGTGCGGACCAGATCGACCCGCCTGCGGGTCCGTAGAGTTGCGTACCCGCAGCCGTCTTGCGATAGGGTCGGGGCTGTTGGTCAATGGTGTAGGTCTGCCAGATGACCTTGCCGTCACGCAGATCCAGGGCTGCGATGCTGCCACGGAACTTGCAGCACTCATAGGATGGCCCGGGCGCGAAAAGCTCCTCCAGGGACGATACGGGTACGTAGAGCCTCTGTTGATAAAACACCGGCGCGCCGGTGATGCGGGCGGCGGGATGAGGGTCGAGCCGAGTCTTCCAGATCAGCTTGCCGGTGTCGGCGTCCAGTGAGTAAACGAACGCCGAGTCATCCCCGAAGACGGCAGCCAGTCGGCTGCCTGCGCCTGCACCATTGCCTCCGCCAGCCCCCGCCGCCGCGGCGCCAGTGCCCACGCCGGCCTCGATCCTGACGATAGACACTGTCGAACGAACCCCGGCGGCCGCATCGAACGTCCAATGAACACAACCCGTCTTCGCGTCAAGCGAATAGACACGACCGTTCGAGCTCGTTGCATACACCCGGCCGCCCACTACTGTGGGCTGACCGTAAATATAAGTGGATTGATAACCGAACGCCCATTTGACCTTCAAGTGCGGCACATCGGTCGCTTTGAGACCGGGATCCGGCTGGTAACGGGTGTTGGCCAGATCGCGGCCCCAACCGTTCCAGGCCGGGCCCGTGTCGGTCACGGGGCCAGCCGACTTCCCGCATAGATTCTGTTCGGGCCCCCTCCCCATGTTTCCCGTGGGAGGCTTACCCGTGAGGAAGGTCGCTACGGCAACACGATCGTTCATGTTGAGACCGGCCGCCTGGGTACGCATGAGTCCGTTGGTGAGCGCGCGCATCACTTCGTCAGGCGTGCGCTTGGCGATCACGTCCCGGGGAGGTATCCGATCCTTGGGATGATCGTGACAACTACTGCAGAACTGCTGGAAGAGCTCCGAGCCTGGTGCGCTCGGCGGCCCATCGTTCGCCGCTTCAGAGGTTGTCAGGGCGAGCAGCAACACGGCCCCAAAGATGAATCCACGCATGAACACCCCCCTCTGCCGAAATTTACTGGAGTCTGCCTGCGGCGATATCCGCGCCTTCGCGCAAGGCTCGCAACTTCTTCCAGGTGACGCCCGGATCGATCTTGCCGTAGCCGGCAAAAGTACCGAAACCACAATCCGTCCCGGCAATCACCCGCTCCGCGCCAACAATCGCCGCGAACCGCTCGATCCGCTGAGCAATGAGCTCAGGATGCTCGACATAGTTGGAACGGGTATCAATCAGCCCCGGTGCGAGAATCTTGTGATCGGGAATCTTCGCCCCCGCCCAGATCTTCCACTCGTGCTCATGACGCGAATTGGCAGCCTCGAACAGAATCGTGGCCGGCCGCGCCTTGAGAATGATGCCAATCACGCGCTCCAGCGGGATGTCATGGTCATGTGGCCCTTCGTAGTTGCCCCAACACACGTGCATGCGCATCTTCTCAGGCGGGATGCCCGCGGTGGCAGCATTCAGAGCCTCGACGTTGGCTGCCGCGATCTTCAGGAACTCCTCTTCGCTCGCGTCCTGATAGCCGGTGTGGCGGGACATCGCCAGATCCGGACAGTCGAGTTGGAGTTGCACGCCGCTGTCGACAATGGCCGTGTATTCGGGCCGCATCGCCTCGACCAGATCGCTCAGATACGCCTCGTGACTGGGATAGAAGGCATTGGGCTGAAAGGCCGTGATCAGGCCAGGCGAGGCGGCATTCAGAAAGCCTCGCACATTGCGACCCGACAGCGCTTTGGCAAAGCGGCGGATGTCTTCCCGGCAGGGCTCGAGATTGACCAGCCGCACTGGGCCTACACAGCTCGCCCGCACAAATTCCTGATCACCCATGATGGCGGCCAGCTTCTTGCGCAGCTCGGGATAGGGTGCCAGATCGAGTGCCGGCTTGCGCGCGACGTTGCCACCGAAGCCCGACAACCGTTCCCTGATGTACGTCGAGTAGCCGACCTTGCCGAGCTCGCCGTCGCTGACAATGGATACGCCGGCCGCCTCCTGCTTCGCCACGGCCTCATTGACTGCCGCCTGGGTGAGGCTGTCAAAGGCCGCCGCGTCATAGGGCTTACCCTGGTCGCGGGCCAGCAACAGCGGTACCAGATCGTTGCCGCGCGGCAGACTGCCAACGTGAGTGGTCAGTATTGTAGGCATGGGTCCCCCTATTGCCTTTTGTATGCAAGGCATACAACTATACCGCACCCGAGACAACGAGCGCGTGGAGGGTCTGACGATGGATGAGGTTAAAGCCTTGGTAGCCAAGGCGGCCATCGCGGAATTGATTACGCGCTATGCGGTCCTCAACGATACGGCCGACTGGGACGCCGTGGCGGCCCTCTATACCGAGGATGGCCGCATGAGCCGGCCAACCGCGCCGGACGATTTCATTATCGGGCGTGCCGCCATTCTTGCCGGCTTCAAGTCCCGGCCCCCACGGGCCTCGCGACACTTTGTGGCCAACATACTCGTCACTCTCGAGGACGAAACCCGGGCGCGGGCATCCAGCCAGATATTGCTGTTCACGGGAACCACGGCCGACGACGGCGGCCTGCCTATTCAATCCGCAACGCCACCGCTGGTCGGAACGTTTGATGACACGCTGGTCAAAACCGCAGACGGCTGGCGCTTCACCCAGCGACGCGGGAGATTGGATTTCCGGCCTCAGTCCTGAGGCCGTTGTCACTCAAACCAAAGCGCCACCGCGCGCATCTCGATGCTGACGCGAGGTGGCGTGTCCTTCGGGCACGACAAGTCATCAAAAGCGACATGCGGGACACAATGCGCCCGTAGCGGGTCACTGTCGTGAGTCTTGAAGACCAGCGCCTCCTCACGCCCCATGTCGGAGAACCAATGCCAGCGATGTTGGGGAGCGTGCGCAACAACCAGTCCTTCGAATGACCATTCCGGCTTGCCAGGCGAGTCGAATATCGCATCGGCTGCGATCAGATCACCAGGCAAAACGCTACGGGCATCGCACACCGCCAGGGGGACGTCCTGCGGAGGCTCCGAAATGGCCCGCCAAACGTTGTAGTGAGCGAAACGAGCGAGCCGGCGGCCTTCAGGAGCGGCGCGCTGCGCGAAAGCGGCGGCTGTAGCATCACTGATATCGACGTGCGCGAAGCGTGCAGGCCGGGAATTGTCGAGGACGCCGGAGCTTGCGCACTTCTCGCTGAAACGCAGGATGCCCGGGCTGTTGACCAGTACCTGGTCGGCTCCAGACAGGTTATCTATGAGCTCGATGATCTCCTGGCGGTGAATTGCATCGACGGCTGTACGGTCCGTAAAGTCGGCCACTGCACTGTGATGCTGTATGAGAGTAAAGCCGTTGCCGTCGAGCGTAACGTCCTGCCCTCGCCCATCCGTTATGTCCATGTCGACGAGAACGATCTCGAGCACATCGCGGCTGTGATCGTTGGCGTAGTACCTCGGTCGGGTGACACCTCGTCCTGCATACGCAATTGCCGCGTGTTTGTTCATAGCGACTGCTATTCGTGGATGCGGGTCAGCAATTCAATGAGATGGGTGACTTCCCGCGGCGAGAAGCGCGACTTGAGCCACTGCTCGTGCTGTTGGATGGCCCCTTTGGCCCGCAGGAGCGCCTTGCGTCCCGGAACCGTCAGGTTCAACGCCTGTTTGCGCGCGTCGCTCCGAGACTTCTTGCGCACCAGATAACCCTTCGATTCCAGCCGGTTCACAATGGCCATGGTGGTCGCACGGTCCATGCGCATCCGCTGGGCGAGGCCGGTTTGCGCAATGTCCGGGTGGTCATCCACGAGCCACAGCACCGAGACCTGTTTCTGGGTGAGGTCCAGGTGAGTGAAGGTTTCGGTGAAATGCCGGTAGACCGCACCGTACGCCAGTCGGATGTGAAAGCCGACAATGTTGCGGATCTCACCAACATCCTCATCACCTGCAACATGGGGCGTGGTGATGGTTAGCGTTTCTTTCAACGAGCGTGGCCGGTCCATGTGCGCAAACCGGGTACAGTTCGATCCTCGCCGCTCAGCGCACGCGCCACCGCCGGCCGCGCCGTCATCTTCTCTCGCCATGCGACGAGCCGCGGGCAGCGCTTGCCTATCTCCATTTCCGGAAACATTCTCTCAACCATCATGCCGCAATGTGAATAGAAATTGATGTCTGCGAGCGTGTAGGCATCACCCGCAAGCCACGCCGTCTGTGCGAGTTGCCGCTCGACTTTGTCGACGGCATAGAGAATCTTATCGGTGGCATTGGCGAGATCTGCCTCAGTGAAACCCGAACGCGCCGTCCGCCATTTCTTGCGTTGATCGGGAAGCGGGATGCGCTCCATCAACTTGTCAAACTCACCACTATCGATGCCGCGCGCAAGAATGCCGATCATGCGGTGCCAGCCGTGCATCGATACATGATTCATCACGTGTTCGTCGACAAACTTGTTCCAATAGCGCATACGCGCCGCGCCAACCGGGTCGCGCGGACGCAGTGGCGTGTCAGGGAAGACGTCCTCGACATACTCGTTGATCACAGTTGTGTGGGTGATGATGGTGCCATCGTGATCGAGCACCGGAACCTGCCCTTCCGGATTGATCGCCACGAACCACTCCGAGTGCTGCTCGAACTTGTGCAGGTCGATGTAGACACTTTGAAACGGCAGATTCTTCTCAATGAGAGGAATCATGGATTTCAGCGAGTTCGCCACCGGCTCTGCATGATAGTACTTAAGCATGATCGAGCCCCAGGAGGCGTGCGGCATTGTCTTTCATGATGCCCGGCAACACCTCGTCCTTGAAACCAACATGGCGGGCCGCCTCCAGCCACTTGTCCGGGCGGATGAGCGGAAAGTCCGAGCCGAACAGCATTTTCTTGCGCAACTGGCTGTTGGCGTATTGAATGATCTGCGGCTGGAAATACTTCGGGCTCCAGCCGGACAGGTCGATGTGCACATTCTCCTTGTGGAGTGCCATGGACAGACTCTCATCCACCCAGGGCCAACTCGGATGCGCCAGTATGATCTTCATGTCGGGAAAATCCACGGCGACATCGTCGATCAGCATCGGCTGACCCCACTTCAAGCGCACGCCGCCGCCGCCGCGCATGCCGGTCCCCATGCCCGAATGGCCGGTGTGGAACAGCGCGGGAAGTTTATGCTCGGCAATCACCTCGTAGATCGGGTAACCCACGCGATCGGCCGGATGGATGTCCTGCATGATCCCGTGGAATTTGAAGCCGCGCACTCCGTAGTTCTCAATGAGATCACGGGCCTCACGCGCACCCATCCGACCCTTGCGCGGATCGATCGAGGCGAAGGGAATGACAATGTCGGAGTTCTTCGCGGCGTGCTCGGCAATCTCGTAGTTGCTGACGCGCTTGGCACCAATGCTGCTTTCGCAGTCAACAGTGAACAGGCAGAAGGCAATCTGCTGCTCGCGGTACAGCTCGATGATCTCGGGAATCTTCGGGCGCTCGCGCGGCGCCTTGAAGTAAGCGGATGCCGCATCGAAGTAACGCCCCATGACCGGATCCTCGGGGTCGTGGCACGACACCTCGGCATGGACGTGGACGTCTATCGCACGAATCTTGGACAGATCAATCATGAGTCCCCCATATTGTAAGTGTTGCATACTTCCACAAAACGGGGGATCCCAATGGAAAAAACCGCAGCCGCCGGTACCCGGCACCTGGTCGATCCGCAGGTGCTGCCGATTCTCGATATTTTCCCACCCATGGAGCTGACTGCGCAGACGCTCACCACCATACGGGCCACACCACCGCTGCCAGGCGCTCCTCCGGAAATTCCGCCGGAGCTGATCAGTGTGCCGGGAGCATCGGGCGCGCCGGAAGTCGGGCTGCGAGTCTTCGTGCCTAGGGCACAAGCCAGGCGGCGTGCGGCGATCTATCACATTCATGGCGGTGGCTTCGTGCTCGGCACGGCTGCCATGTCGGATTTCGCCAACAGCGCGCGTGCCACTGAACAGAATGCCGTCGTGGTGTCGGTCGATTATCGGCTGGCGCCGGAGGCCGCATTTCCCGGCCCGTTGGAGGATTGCTACGCCGGCTTGTGCTGGATAGCCGCCAACGCCCAGCGACTCGGCATCGATCCGGAGGGGATTATGGTGCTGGGCGAAAGTGCCGGAGGTGGACTCGCAGCCGCGTTGGCCCTGCTCGCCCGCGACCGGGGCGGACCCCGCATCGCGGGACAGTTTCTGATCTACCCCATGCTCGACCATCGCACGGGTGGCGGCGACGAGGTGCGGCCCAACCCGCTCACGGGCGAATTCATCTGGACGCGCGCGCACAACCAGTTCGGATGGCAGGCCATGCGCGGCTCAGGCGTGATCGACGCTGACAGGATGGGGCATTTCTCGCCCGCCTTGGCGCAGGACCTGTCCGGTCTGCCGCCCTGCTTCCTGGCCACAGGATCACTCGATCTGTTCCTGGAGGAGGATGTCGAGTACGCGCTGCGTCTGCTCAGAGCCGGCGTGCCGACGGAGTTACACCTTTACGATGGCGCAATTCACGCCTTTGACCTGGTTGTGGACGCGGCCGTATCACAGCGATTCGCGGCCGACCTGAGCGATGCGCTCAGACGTCGGCTCGCTACCACTTCTTCCCCCCAAACTTACCGCTGACACCCAGGGTAGCCGAGCAATCGAATTCACCGCGAATCGTACAGGTACCGGTGACGGTGACGTGGTAGTTCTTGCGGCTCATGAGATCCGCACTGATTCCAACACGCGTGTAGTCGTTGGCGCTGTTGGGTAGCACAAAAGAAGTGTTGTCGACCAGCCACGCCGGCAGCTTCTTCTTGGCGTCGGTCTTCCAAAGCAATTCGTTGACTATATGTTGACCAAAATCCGGATCAACGATCAGCTCGCCGTTCGGACCAACAATGACGAAACCAGTGTGATCGATGTGAATGTTGACTCGGTCTGGAGCCACCGCAAGATGCAGCGAGCTGATTTCCAGCGAATTCACCGGGTCTTCGCCAAAGCGGGAGCTCTTGCCGACATTCCAACCCGACCGATGGCCCGCGGGAAGGTCGTGCACGCTCAGGGGACGACTCGACAACGTCGGGCGATAGATTTCCCGAAATCCGATACCAATGGTCGCCGCCATGGAGGCATCGAGGGCCCAGTGTGCCGGCTGCTCCGGGTCTCGTCCTTCCGCGAATGCCTTTTGACCATCCGCGGTCTGGGCGATCCGCAGACGAGTCATGAACGCTTGCCAGTCCGTGGCTACGAACGACACACCGTCGAGAATGGTCGTATCTTCGAGCTTGAGGTTGCTACCAACCCAGGAGGCCAGGTCGATACACGGCCGGAACTGCGCCATCCGGATCGACAGCTGGCGGAAAATCTCAGCCAATTTCGGTGAGTCAGCCATGGGTTGATGGTACACCCGTGCGCTGTCTGCGCACAGGTGAGAGTGGCATCTAAGTGGTTGCGAACAGAACATGTTGGTTGCCGACGCAACTTAGTCCACTCTGCTTCGTCCCCGCATGAGCCGATAAGCCGCGGGAATCACGAACATCGAGAGCAGTGCAGCAGAAAGCATCCCGCCGATCATGGGCGCCGCAATCCGGCTCATCACTTCCGAGCCGGTGCCGGTACCCCAGAAGATCGGCAGAAGTCCCGCGACAATCACTGCTACGGTCATTGCCTTGGGTCGTACTCGCAACACCGCGCCTTCGCGGATGCCGTCGTCCAACACGACCGGGGTGAGCACGACTCCTTGAACGTCGCGTGCAGCAAGGGCTTGCTTCAGATAGAGCAACATCACTACACCGAACTCCGCAGCCACCCCCGCGAGAGCGATGAAACCTACGGCGGTCGCCACGGACAGGTTATAACCCTTCAAATACAGGAACCAGATTCCACCCGTCAATGCGAACGGCAACGTACCCATGATGAGAGCGGCCTCGTCAAAACGGCGAAACGTGAGGTACAGCAGCAGAAACACAATCACCAGAGTTGCGGGCACCACGAGCTTGAGTCGCGCATTCGCACGCTCCAGGTATTCAAACTGCCCGGAGTAGGCCAGGCTCATCCCCGGCTTGAGCCTGACGCCAGCGTTGACAGCCGTTTGCAGAGCGGCGGCCGTCGAGGCGAGATCTCTGTCCCGCGCGTCGATGTAGACCCAACCGGAGGGTCGGGCGTTTTCTGTTTTGAGCATGAGCGGTCCTTCGCTCAAGATCAGATGCGCAATGGTGCCCAGGGTGATCTGAGCACCCGCGCTCGTCAAAATCGGCAGGCTCCGCAGGCCTTCGAGCGAATCGCGTAACTCTCGGGGATAGCGCACATTGATAGGAAAGCGCGCCAGCCCCTCTACGGTTTCGCCAATATCTTCGCCGCCGATCGCGGATGCAACCACGGACTGTACGTCCGCAATGTTGAGCCCGTAACGTGACGCGGCCACGCGGTCGATTTCCACGTCGACGTAATGACCACCAGTCACGCGTTCCGCCACGGCAGAGTTCACTCCGGGCACGGTTTTCGCGATTTGCTCGATTTGGCGCGCAATGGCATCGATATCAGCCAGGTTGCCGCCCGCGACCTTGATACCGATGGGGCTCTTGATTCCGGTGGCCAGCATGTCAATGCGATTACGGATCGGGGGTACCCAGATGTTGGTCAGCCCCGGCACCTGGACAGTTCGGTCGAGCTCATCGAGTAACCTTTCGGGCGTCATGCCGGCACGCCACTGCGTGCGAGGCTTGAATCTCACGGTCGTTTCGAACATCTCGAGCGGCGCGGGATCGGTGGCAGTCTCCGCGCGCCCTGCCTTGCCGAATACGGTCGCAACCTCGGGGACAGTCTTGATCAGTCGATCGGTGATCTGCAGCAGCTCAGCGGCCTTTGAAGCCGGCAATCCAGGGAGTGCCGAGGGCATGTACAGCACATCGCCTTCATTGAGGGGCGGCATGAACTCCCCGCCAATCCGACTCAGCGGCCAGGCAACGGAAACAAACACGACCGCCGCAGCCACCAGCGTGAGCTTGGGATGACGCAACACGCGGTCGAGCAAAGGCCGGTACACGCCGATCAGCGCGCGATTGAGCGGATTGCCGAGTTCGGCAGGAATGCGTCCCCGGATCCAATATCCCATGAGCACCGGCACAAGAGTGACGGCCAGTCCGGCCGAGGCCGCCATTGCGTAGGTCTTAGTCAGTGCCAGAGGCCGAAACAGCCGCCCTTCCTGTGCCTCGAGAGTAAACACTGGAATGAACGAGAGCGTAATAATAATGAGGCTGAAAAACAGCGCAGGACCCACTTCGACAGCGGCTTCCGTCACCACCTGCCAGCGTGTTGTGCCATGCAATTGCTCATTGGGATGACGGTGATACCAGGCCTCAATGCGCCTATGGGCATTTTCAACCATGACAATCGCGGCATCGACCATCGCGCCGATGGCAATTGCCACACCGCCCAAGGACATGATGTTGGCGCTAACGCCCTGATGACGCATGACAATGACGGCGACGAGCACCCCCAGAGGCAAAGAAATGATGGCTACCAGCGCCGAGCGCAAGTGCGCCAGAAACAGCGCGCAGACGACGGCCACGACTACAAATTCCTCAATGAGCTTGCCCGCGAGGTTGTCGACAGCGCGATCGATCAACTGCGAACGGTCGTAGGTGGTTATGATCTGCACTCCCGCCGGAAGACTGTGTTTCAGTTCGTCAAGCTTTGCGCGCACTGCTTCGATAGTTGCGCGGGCGTTTTTTCCAGAGCGCATCACAATCACACCACCAGCGACTTCGCCTTCGCCGTCCAGCTCCGCCACGCCACGCCGCATCTGCGGCCCCAACTGTACGGTCGCAACGTCGCCTACACGGATTGGAATACCCGAAGCACCGACGCCGAGCGGGATGGAACGAAAGTCATCGAGGCTCCTGAGATAGCCCGATGCTCGAACCATGTACTCCGTCTCGGCAATCTCCAACACGGAGCCGCCGGCCTCCAGATTCGCGCGTCGGACGGCGTCAATCACCTTCTCGTGTGAAACGCCGTATGCAACGAGTTTTGCAGGGTCGAGGACGAGCTGGTACTGTTTTACCATGCCGCCGAGGGTGGCAACCTCAGCGACGTTCGGCAGTGTCTTGAGCTCGTACTTCAGGAACCAATCCTGGAGTGCGCGTAACTGGCTCAAGTCATGTTTGCCTGTCCGATCCACCAGGGCGTATTCGAAGATCCACCCTACTCCGGTCGCGTCAGGTCCCAGCGAGGTCCTCGCGGTCGCGGGCAGCCGGCTTTGCACTTGATTCAGATATTCGAGCACGCGCGAGCGTGCCCAGTACAAGTCGGTGCCGTCTTCGAACAGGACATACACGAAGGAATCTCCGAAGAACGAAATTCCCCGCACGGTCTTGGCGCCCGGCACCGAAAGCATGGTCGTTGTCAGCGGATAGGTCACCTGGTTCTCAACGATCTGCGGCGCCTGGCCCGGATAAGTCGTGCGAATAATCACTTGGACGTCGGACAAATCCGGCAACGCATCCACCGACGTATTCTGCAAGGCCCAGATGCCCCAGCACGTCATGAACACCGCCGCGAGCAGGACGAGGCCGCGATGTCTCACCGATCCGCGAATGATGTGCTCAATCATTGCGGGCTGCCTTTAAGCCGCGCCAGTACGCCCTTCAGGCTTGCCTCCGAATCAATCAGGAACTGCCCCGAGGCGACCGCTTGCTGACCTTCCTGCAAGCCATCCAGGATGACCGTGTTGCCGTTGAAATCGGCTCCCACCCGAACTTCCGTTGGAACAAACTGCCCCCTGTCGTTCGCTACAATGACAACCGCGCGAGTGCCCGTGCGGATAACTGCTTCGGTGGCGACATACAAGACTGAAGCCTGCCTGCCGACATCGAGCCGTACCTGGGCGAACATTCCCGGTTTGAGCCGGCCCTCCCGGTTGGCGAGTTCGACGCGCACGCGCAACGTCCGAGTCTGCGCGTTGGCCTCGGGCAATATGGCAATGACTCGCCCCTTGAATGTCGTTCCAGGGTATGCGGTCAGTCGTACTTCAACGGTCTTGCCAATTGACGTCAGAGCTCCCTGCGATTCGGGTATGCCAGCTTCGGGGATAGCCGCTTCGAGCCAGACGCTAGTCAGCCCGTTTATTTTTGCAAGAGTGGCCCCCGCAGCCACGGTCATACCCGCGCGTACGTCCAGCGATTCGATGACGCCGGCAAGCGGACTACGAACAGTCACTGCGGTATGTTGCTCACGCTTGTCTTCGATGCGTGCAATCAACTCGGGCGGGATTCCCAACAACAGGAGTCGTTGCCGTCCGGCTGCGATCAGTTCTCTGTCGCCACTCCTCAGGAGAGCCAGGAACTCAATCTGTGCTCCCGCCCATTCGGGCACCAGCAGGTCGACGATCGGCGCGTCACGGCCGACTACGTCTCCGGGGGCACGGTCGTACACGCGCGTGACGAAACCATTGCTACGCGCCTGAAGAACAGCGAGATCGCGCTGATTGAAGTCGATGGTACCGACAGCCTCCAGTGCCTTCACGAACGGCCCTCGCTCAACTGAGGTCAGGCGCACACCGAGATTCTGGACGATGTGCGGATCTATCCGTATGGAGTTTTGTTCGCCTTGCCCGTCCTCATCGGCGTACCTTGGAACCAACTGCATGTCCATGAACGGGGACTTGCCGGGCTTGTCGAAATGTTGATTCGGCTGCATGGGGTCGTACCAGTACAGGGGCGTACGCGCCTGCCCGCCGCCTTGGTGTTCGCGCGCTTGTCCGGCGCCCTGGTGTTCGTGCGCCTGCCCGCTGGCTACGCCGATGCCGATGGCCAGGGCGATGGCGATGGACATAGACATGGCGATAGCAGCAAGTTTCCACCGCGAGGCGTTCATGGGGACACCAGCGACTCAGCGACCGGGTCGCTGGCTCCAGGCCCATAGAAGTAGTACAGCTTCGCGATAGTGACAGCCCGTTTGGCGTCGAGCTCAATCTCCTTGAGACGCTGGTCGATCAACTCGCGGCGCGCACCGAGGACCGCGGTGAGGTCCACCTTCCCGGCACGATAGCTTGCGAACTGATAGTCAACTTTGTCGCGAGCAAGTGGCAGATGTACTTCTTGTAGTCGTGCTCGTTGACGGGTCAGGACAGTGTATTCGGCCAGGTCTGCGTCGAGGTCTCGAGTGTGATCGCGCAACATGGACTCGCGTTGTGTTTCGACCCGGGCCAGTTCCTCACGCCTGGCGGCAATCTGCGGGTCTTGACGAGTGTGCGGGAACAACGGCAAGGCGACAGTAAACTCCAGGGACACCATGTCGCTGAAAGCCGCTCCGCGACGCTGATAAGCGAGCTCGACTCCCCAATCGGGCCGCTTGGTCGCCTCAGCCGCATGCACTTCAGCCTGGGCCATCTGGGTCATCGGCACGAAAACGGCGAGATCGGGATGCTCGTGGACATGTCCGCGCAGGCTGTCGGCATCGAGCAAGAGCACAGGAGGTTCACCAGCCAGCGGCTCGCTCGCTGCGGCACCTACCCAACGCGACAGCGCCGCCCTGGACTTTTCGATCTGCGCCGCAAGCTCATCGCGACGGTCGGCGAGCTCGGCGGCCTCCTGTTTTGGCAGGACGATGTCAGCGGGAATACCGCGTCCTGCGGCAAACTGCGCCTGTACCGCCTGGCCAAACAAGTCGTTTTCGTGCTCGAGCTCGTCGAACAGCGACGCGCGCTTCTCGAGGTAGTATCGATCGAGCCACGCGGCAGCCGTGTCACGCCTGACCGTTAGAATGCTCACGCGGCGCTCAGCTTCTGCCCGTGCCACAGCAGCAACCGCTACAGCGACTTGGGCCTCGCGCCTCGCACCATTCGGGACTTCCTGCATCACGCCAACTTTGCGCATGGTCATGAAGTCGCGGCTGAGACTCCACTGATCGGCGCCAGTGACCGGCAGATTGTCGATTCCGACCGCCAGCTTCGGGTCGGGCAATCGGCCGGCGGCAGTCGAAGCGGATCTGGCTGCCGCCACGTTTGTCGTCTGGACCGCAATATCGGGCGAAGATTGTGTAGCGATCCGCAGTGCCGTTTCGAAAGTCAGCGCCTCAGCGTTGACTGCAGCGGCCGCTCCCATGGAAAGAACCAACAGGGTATATCTGTACATGCTGACCATTCCGCACGTGGAAATGTGCGAGCCGCGCCATTGTCGTCAGGCACGGAACGCGAGCGAGTGCAGGCCAGAGCGGCCTGCGCGCTTGTCAGCTGAGTCGAGGGGGCCGCCACAGTCCAAAGGGACTGTAGGACAGCAAGGGGGTGTGAGATTCCACCGATGGAGTGGGTCGATCCACGGGAATGAGGATCACCACACTGGAGTTGGGCTCAAAAGGCTGAGGGCTCTTGCAGTTGTAGCCCGCTTTGCAAGCTGAGCATGGGCCATTCTTCCCGGACGGCCCGTCCCCGAGCCGCTTGCAAGGCGCGCCCTGATCGGCCTTGCCCGGACAGCAATCGCCGGCCAGGACGACTTGATGCGAAGCGCTCATCTGCTCCTGGCAACTGCGAACATGCGCAAGACTCGCCAACCCGTAACCGGGTAGCGACAGCAGGGTCGCAAGGATCGTCAACAGCCGTAGGATGCGCACGGCAATCAGCCTAGCCCGATCCCGGGGCTCGACACAAGCCCGAAAATGTTAAGGTGATCAGAGAAACACACTCGAGACGCAGTCAGTGCAACCCGGACTGATCCAGCTCGGCCTCTTATTGTTCGTGGCCGCGCTGGTTGCCATATTGACGCGGCGCGCGCACCTGCCATACACGGTGGGCCTCGTGCTCGCGGGAATGAGCCTGCAGTTTCTGCAGATCAAGATCCACCTGGACCTGTCCAAGGACCTGATCTTCTACATCTTCCTGCCGCCTTTGGTGTTCGAGGCGGCGCTTTGCATCCGCTGGCGTGAATTCAGGAGCGACCTGCCGGTGGTGGGACTGCTGGCGACGGCAGGTGTCCTGTTGGCCGCGGCGGTCACGGCCGCGGGCATGCATTTCGCGTTGAGTTGGGACTGGGGTAGCTCGATCGTTTTCGGGGTCCTGATCGCCGCTACGGATCCGGTATCGGTGATTGCCACGTTCAAAGAAGCGCGGGTCCAGGGGCGGCTGCGGTTGCTGATTGAAGCTGAGAGCCTGCTCAACGATGGCACGGCAGCGGTCGCTTTTGTTGTGGTCCTGAGCATCCTGGGAGGAAGCGAGCAGAGTGCCCTGGCCGTTGGCGGCACGCTCCTTCTGACAATTGGCGGCGGCGTGCTCGTCGGTGTTTTGATCGGCTTTGCGGCCATGCTCCTCGCGGGTCGTACAGACGACCACCTGGTTGAAGTCACACTCACCACACTGGCCGCCTACGGCTCCTTCTTCCTGGCCGAGCGGTACCACTGCTCTGGAGTGCTGGCCGCGCTGTCGGCCGGCCTGGTCGTGGGGAACTACCGTTTTACAACTTCGACCGAGGGCGGCGGCCGCCATGCCTTGGAAACGTTCTGGGAATATGCGGCCTTCCTGGTGAACTCCCTGATTTTCATTCTGATTGGCATCCAGGAGGCGCAACAACACTTTCAAGGTCTGTGGCTGCCGGTATTGGTCGCCATCGCGCTCGTCACGCTGGGCCGTGCAGCCAGCATCTACCCACTCTGTGCCGTATTCGCGCGAACTGATCTCAAGGTCGACATACGGCATCAACACATTCTGTTCTGGGGTGGACTGCGAGGAGCATTGGCGTTGGCATTGTCGCTCGCATTACCCAAGGAGCTGCCCCACCACGACGCCGTGATCACCATTACTTTTGCCGTAGTGGCGTTTTCGGTGTTTGCCCAGGGTCTGACCATTACGCCCTTATTACGCCGGCTCCGACTCATATAGTCACCGTTCCGGTCGGCAGAGAATCGCGACATTCCCGCCGCAGGTTCGTTATACTCACTCAAATATAGCGGTCGGTGATGTGCCGCCGCAACAAGTTGTACGCGGCAGCGATCTTCGGGCGGCGCACCGGCACGGTGCGCAATAACGGCCATTCTTGGGAGCATAACTAATGGGCATGCGAATCTTCGCGGCAACGCTATTGACTGGTATTGCCGGCACGACGGCGGCTGTTGCGGCCGACGTCGGTCCCAGCACGACCATCGGCGGCAGGGTATTTTTCGACGTCAGCAACATCAGCCTGCAGAATGAAAATGCCGCCGGCGCGAAGATCGATACGCAGCCCCACGGGACTGGTTTCGACGTCAAGCGCTTCTACCTGATCATCGACCACAGGTTCAACGAGGTCTGGGCCGCAAACATCACGACGGACGCCCAGTTCACTACCGCGAGCACCACCACCGTTACCACCCCGACGGGCACGACCACCGCACTGACGAACCAGAACAGCAGCGGCGGCGTGTCGGAGGTGTTCATCAAGAAGTTGTATCTCGAAGGCAAATTCAACAATCTGTTTGTCATGCATATCGGCTCTTACGATATGCCCTGGGATCCGTTTGCCGAGAGCCTCTACGCCTATCGATACGTCGAGAAGACCATTACGGATCGCCTTGGATACTCCAACACCACCGACTGGGGTCTCAATGCGACTGGTACCGGCGGATCCAATGGCATGTTTTCGTATGCAGCTTCGGTGGTGAACGGCGGCGGTTTCAAGAATCCCACGCGCACCAAGGGTGTCGATTTCGAAGCGCGGGTGAGTGCCAAGCCCACAAGCTGGTTGACCGCGGGCGTCGGTTACTACAATGGCCATCTCGGGCAGGTCAATGCCACGAACCAGGACTTTCCCCGCAACTCCGCCTCCCGCATCGATGCGGCCGCAGGTGTACTCTGGTCGGGCATTCGCGTCGGCGTGGAATACTTCAACGCCAGGAACTACAAGACGGTCAACAGCCTTGCCGCCAGTGTTTTAGGCACCTCCTCGGTCGTCAATACGGCGCTGGTAGGACCGGTCAGCGACAAGGCGGATGGATTCTCGAGCTATGCGTCGTACACCCTGCCCAACAACCAGTGGTCGGTGTTCGGACGCTTCGACACCTCCAAGCTCAGTAAGGACGTGGCTCCGAATCTGAAGGAGACCTACTTCAACGCCGGCGTCGCCTACAAGCCCATCAAGTCGCTCGACTTCGCGTTGGTATACAAGAACGAGAAGATTGAGCACGGCAGCACCACGATCAGTGGTGCGGACGCGAACGGCTCGTACACCATTGGCGGCGCCAATGGATCGCGCGACGGCAAGTTCGAAGAGATTGGTGTGTTCTGCCAGTGGGGCTTTTGAGCGCCAGCTGGTCGATGCCCCGCTGGTCGACGGGCAGGCGCTGCCAGTCGACGCCGACCATCACGCTCGATGCCTTGATCACGGCGAAGGCCTTCTGCGAACATCTGTGGGACCGATCCGCGGGTCCGCACCAGATGCTTGACCTCAAAGGTGGCGGGGAGCAATTCGTAGATTACCTCTCATAATAGTGGCGAACTTGCGGTGAAGTCGGCAAGCGTGAATCGAGTTTTCTCATATTGGCATCGCAACACGACTTTCTGCCGATTGCAGCACCCAACCCGGACTTCTAATGCGTGGTGAGGTGCTGGAGCATATCCCTTGCAATGACGTGTGTGAGGGTCGAGACCAGTCTTCTCTCACCACCCAGGAAAACACGTACCGGCTCCGGATAGTCTGCATTTTCGCGTTCGATGCGCTGCTCGAGCGCGCTCAGAGCCGGCGGCAAACCCTTTGTCAGGCGATCGAGCTCGCGCTCGCCGAGCCGCTGGGGCAAGCCTAAGACCTTACCGGCGCTGACAATCGATTCGCGGGTCACCGTGGCCAGAGTCGTTGCGCCAGGCAATTCGATGGCCAGGTCGACCGCGGGCCAGTTGGCGCGCTCGTTTGCAAAGGCGCGGCTGTGATACGTGCCGGTGCTCAACAGATCGTATGCGGGGGCGAGCTCGATGCCCTCGGCGCTGACGAGAAAGGAGAGATTCTTCAAATGATTGTCGGTGTTGGCCAGGAGCAGGTTGAACACCAGCCAGCGGTACAAATTCAATCGGGTGATGACTCGATTGCGGCAGCAGTCGACGATCTGGGCGAGTGTTTGCAGGGTTGCGGTCTTGTACTTGAAGGCGCGGGATTTGTTGAGCAGCTGACACGCGTCAATGATGTGGCGGCGTTGCGTGCGACCGGTGTTATCTATGAAGCGGTCGAAGCGCTCGACGATATAGACAGGTTCGGGTGTGTAGCGTCGCAAGACCGGCGGGACCGACAAACCGAGACTGCGAGCCAGACTCATCACGAAGTATTCGTTGATCACCGAGGCGGGATAGTCGTCGTTGAGGTGGTTGGGCTTCAGGATGTGGGTGGAGGGCTCGCTGCCCACGGGCTCAAAGAGAGCACCATCACGGTAAACGACCAACAGTTTGTTCTGGGCTCCGGCCAGTGACATGCGCTTGGGGGCGTCACTGCTGAGAGTTGCGCGGGGCAGGTTTCGGATGCGCCGTGCAAGCTCGTCGTCCAACAGGGGCTGCAATCCACCTGGCTCGTTGATGTCCCGACCGGGCGGGAGGAGCACGAGCGAGCCGGCGGACTCAGCGCCGAGATATTCGAGCAGCGCGAAGGCATCGTCTCCTTGAATGTTAGCCTCTTTACTGACGGCCTCACGCATCTGCTCTTCAGGCAGAAGATTGTCGAAATACCACTGGACGGGTCGCTCGCTGCCGCCGTCCTGGTGCTGGAGCTGTGAGCGCGGCAGTGCGGGCGAGAGGTCAAAGCTGTCGGGCAGGCCGGCCCATTCGCGGTCGTACTCGAAAGTCCATAGATCGTTCCCTTCGGCGAGCGCGCCTACAGCCCGTCCGTTGAGATACGCGATGAGTTTTCGCATTGCGGGCTAGGTGTGCTTCTTGAGAGCCGCGAGAGCGGGAGCGGCCTCGTCGGGGATGTCGAGTTCCAGTGGGATGCCGAGCTCGGCAAGCACTTTGAGCATGCGGCCGAACTGGATGGTCGGTTTGCCATGCTCGACGTCTTGCGTGAATTGCTTGCTGACGCCAGCAGTAGCGGCCAAATCATCTATGCGGACGCGGCTATGGCGGCGAACGGCGCGGATTGCCAAGCCTAGGTCGGCTGCGGATCGGATGGGGATGCGCATGGGTTAATTCCTATGATCATAGGAATTCTAGTGGATTGAGCGGGGTCCTGTCTAGGGGATTCCTACGTTCATAGGAATTATCAGTATCGGAACCTGGACTCGTCCCGGGTTTCCTACGCCCATAGGAACTCCGAGGGGCTTCGTGCCGGCGGAAACACTCGGCCGGGGAACCTAGCCCAAATAACGCCTGACCCTCTGAGGGCTCAGCGACTCGGTGCGCCGTCAGTCGTGAGGCAGGTGTACTCCTTGTCTCGGGTTCGACAGGATTCGATGCGAGACGACGTGATGGGTATTGCCCGGATCGCACTATCAGGGGTCAGGTAGGGACACACCTCTTCAGGAGCGCGGACCTTATAGTCGGCGATTCGGGGTGCGATACACAGGCTCATTGCAGCCGGAACATGGGTCGCTTCGCCTTCGTGGAGCCAGAGGTGAGTGATCGACGGTTCTCCATTGCAGGTGTCAACCAAAGGCGACCTGGTCAATGAGGACTCTCTTGTTGCGTGTGTCGCGCCCTCGAACACCTCCTGTTCCACTGTCTTATATTCGATCTTGAGATATCCGCTCGCCACCACTGCCGGGGATCCCTACCAGTGCGCGGCAGCTTTGAGCGACTGGTCTCTTACAAACGCGGTGCACGGCTCCCGAAGCGCGAGTCGATTCGAAGCGAGCAAGATGTCGTTGACCGGTGGATCTGGCGCGGTATGCATCTGCACCAGCGCGCCCGATCGGAGCGGCGCTTCGCACAGGTACGTTGGCAAAACGGTGATACCGGCACCCGCGACGCACGCCTGCATCAGCGCGCGAAGATCAGGAATCACTTGTACCGGTTCTGAGGGGAGTTTCGCGCGAAAGACCTGCCGGAAATACTTGCGTACGACGACGGCGTGGTGTTGCCGCGATAGCAATAATGGAATGCCTGGTTACGAGGCCTGAGCCCTCAGTTTGACTGGCTGCCCGGGCATTCGCCAAACTCGCAGCATCGTCATCTCGAGCCCTCAGCGCTGCTGAGGTAACGGAGCATTGCGCCCATGACACGACAATTTGCTGAGATTGCCTTCACAGCCAAAGTGAAGGAGATTCAAACAGCACAAGGCAGCCGCGCCACGTACGCCCGCATAAAGGAACATGACGAACCAGGCGACGCCCTGACAGAACAGGAAAGTACATTCATCGCCCTGAGGGACAGCTTCTATCTGGCGACGATCGGTGAGACCGGGTGGCCGTATGTTCAACATCGTGGCGGCCCGGCCGGCTTCCTCAAGGTTCTTGACCCGGGCACTCTCGGCTTCGCGGACTATCGCGGCAACCGCCAATACATCTCCGTCGGAAACATTGCGGGCGACGATCGGGTTTCCCTCATCCTCATCGACTATCCCAATCGCCTGAGGTTGAAGATTCTAGGTCACGCGAGGGCCGTGTCGTCCGATGACCCCGCCCTATTGACACAGCTACAGTGCCATGGCTACCGCGCAAAGGTCGAGCGCGGCATTGCGATCCGTGTTGCCGCGTTCGACTGGAACTGCCCGCAACACATCACGCCACGGTTCACCGCCACTGAAGTCGAAGGCATTGTGAGGCCTTTGCAGACGCGCATCGCTGAACTCGAGGCGCAACTGCGCGGAACTGACACACCGACCCGACGAGAGCGGCGAGGCGCATAATGGCCAGCCAACAGTGAAAAGAGATATGTTATGAGCGCCATGCTTACCTTCTTGCGAACGCTGATGATCTCCCTTTGCATTTGTGGCGTCTGCCTTCAGGCGCAAGCCGCGGACCACCTCGATTGGACAACTCCGCTTGCCCCATTCCAGATTGCCGACAACCTGTATTACGTTGGGAGTCGCGACTTGGGGGCCTACCTCATTACAACTCCGGCAGGAAACATTCTGATCAATGCCAATCTTGAAAGCTCGCCGCCTTTGATCCGCGCAAGCGTCGAAAAGCTTGGATTTTCATGGAAAGATACCAAGATCCTCCTCAATGGACAGGCGCACTCCGATCATATGGGAGGGGCAGCAGAGGTGATCAGGGAGACCCGTGCGATGGACATGGTCATGGATGGAGATGCTGATGTCGTGCGAAGCGGCGGACGGAAGGACTTTGCCTTCGGAACTGACGGGATTGAGACCTATCCGCCAGCTCGTGTCGACCGGGTTCTCCACGATGGAGATACCGTAGTCCTCGGCGGAGTAACCCTAACGGCGCATCACACTGGTGGCCATACTCGCGGCTGCACTGCGTGGACATTCCGCACCCACATTTCAGGCGATCCCGCAGGCCGCTTTCGCAATGTAGTTATTGTCGGCGGCTGGCGATCGCTCTCGCAGTACCGGTTATTCGATACACCGGGTCAACCAGCGTCCTACCCTGGAATCAAAGAGGATTTCTACAAAACATTCGCTACATTGCGTGCACTGCCTTGCGACATCTTTCTCGGAGCACATGGCATCTACTTCGCTCTCCTTCCCAAGGTGATTCGGATGCAAACCGAGGGAGAGGCTGCATTCATCGACCCGAAGGGGTACGTAGATGCTGTCAACGAGGCACAAGCCGATTTTGACAAAACCGTTTCGGCGCAAGTCCCCAAGAAGTAGCTAGACCCTGATGCGCTTGCCCGCCGGATCGTAGAACGGTTGCAGCCCTGCCACTGCGGGGACGCGCTCGGTGGCGATCTCCAACTCATAACGGCCGGCGTTGATCCACTCGGCAGTCGCGGGTCCCGCCTCATTGCGTACGTAGCCCATGCCGATCGGCCGGCCCAGTGTGTGGCCGAACATGCCCGAAGTAATGCGGCCCACGATCTTGCCGTCTCGCCAGATCGGCTCGTTGTGATACAGAAGGTGCGCGGCGCTTTCGAGTTTGAAGCTCACGAGACGCCGATTCACTCCCGATTCCTTCTGCCGAAGCAACGCCGCCCGACCTGTGAAGCCGTCCGGCTTGGACCAGGCGACCGTAAATCCTAGACCCGCCTCCAAAGGTGTGTCCTCGTCCCCGATGTCGTGGCCCCAATGCCGGTAGCCCTTCTCCATGCGTAACGAATTCAGCGCGTGATAGCCGGCATGCCGTAATCCGACATCGTGCCCGGCGCGAACGATTTCGTCATAGACGGCTTGCGCAAACTCAGTCGGTATATAGAGCTCCCAGCCCAATTCTCCAACATAGGTGATGCGGCTGGCACGGACGCGCGCGTAAGCCAGGTCGATGATCTGCGAGGTACCAAATGGAAACTGATCGTTGGAGAGGTCCGCATCAGTGAGGGATGCCAGCAACCGCCGGCTTTCCGGCCCCATGACACTCAACACGGCCAGCCCGGAAGTAACATCGAACGCGGCGGCACGCGCATCGCCGGGTATATGTCTGCGCAGCCACGTGAAATCGCGAACCTGGGTTGCACAAGCCGTGACCACCAGAAATCGATCAGCCGCTTCGCGCGTCACGGTAACGTCGGCCTCTATCCCGCCCCGCTCGTTCAACCAGGGGGTATAGACAATCTTGCCGACCGGAACCGCGATGTTGGCGGCACAAATTTGATTCAGACAGCGCTCGGCATCCGCGCCCTCCACCACAAACTTGGCGAACGAAGACTGATCAAACAACCCGACGCTTTCACGCACCGACCGATGCTCGGCAGCGGAATGCTCGAACCAGTTTTGCCGTCCGTAGCTGTACTGATATTCCGCAACGGTGCCCGCAGGGGCGAACCAATTGGCCCTCTCGAAGCCCGCTACTTCTCCAAAGCAGGCGCCAGCGGAACTCAAGCGGTCGTGCAAGCACGACTTACGAACGCCGCGCGCGGTCTCCGGCTGACGGAACGGCCAGTGCATTGCATACAGGAGGCCCAATGACTCGACTGTTCGATCGTGCAGATATTTCTTGTTTCGTTGGAAGGGCACGCTGCGACGAACATCGACGTCCCACAGGTCCATGGGTGGATGACCATCCACAATCCAGTCAGCGAGTACCTTGCCCGCCCCACCGGCAGATTGGATGCCGATGGAGTTGAATCCAGCCGCTACAAACAAGCCAGCCACTTCGGGATTCTCGCCCAGCAGATAGCGGTCATCCGGGGTGAAGCTTTCCGGCCCATTGAAAAACAACTGCACCCCGGTGGACTGCAAGGCGGGGACGCGGCGGATTGCCGACTCCAGCAAAGGCTCAATGTGCGCCAGGTCCTCCGGCAAGGTCTCGAACGAAAATGACTCCGGTATTCCCGTCATTCCCCAAGGCTTGGCCTTGGGCTCGAACCACCCGACCAACAGCTTGCCCGTGTCTTCCTTGAAGTAGGAGCACCCGTCAGCATCACGCAAAACGGGCAGTCCGGGCGTGAGGCCGGGCAACGGTTCGGTGACGATGTAGAAATGTTCGGCGGCGTGAACTGGCACGCAAGCATCCACCCACCCAGCAATGTCTCGCGCCCACATCCCTCCGCAGTTCACCACTATGTTGGCCCGAACGGGGCCCGACTCGGTCTGCACTCCGGTGACTCGGCCATTCGCGGTAGTGATACCCGTGACCCGGCAGTGTTCGAAAATCTTGACACCGCTATTGCGGGCGCCGCGTGCGAGAGCTCGCGTGGTATCTACTGGATTTGTTTGTCCATCCTTTGGAAGGTGAATGGCACCGACCAGGTCACGGGTCTCCAGGAGCGGCCACAGCGAGGCCGCGTCAGCCGGAGTCAGGACATTCACTTCCAGGCCAAAAGAGCGTGCCATCGAGGCGCCGCGCTTCAATTCCTCGAGCCGGCCTGGCGTGGCTGCCACTGCCAGCGAGCCGATCTGTTTGAAGCCGGTCGCCTGCCCTGTTTCGGCCTCGAGACCTGCGTAAAGTCCCGCCGTGTACTGCGCAAGCTTCGTCAGATTGAGCGTGGCACGAAGCTGGCCAACCAAACCCGCCGCGTGCCAGGTAGTTCCACATGTGAGCTGTCGTCGTTCGAGCAGCGCCACATTGCTGGCTCCCCGCTTGGCGAGGTGATACGCCACGCTGGTACCAACAACCCCACCCCCGATGATGACGATATCGACCTGCGACGGAAGCTCTTCGGCCACACTCATCCCCGAATTCCCAGCGTTATGGCTCGAATCTATCTCACTGGTGCAATTCCTGCTATACGATCGGCATCGACAGCCCACAGGGCAAGAGCGACATGGTCGAACGCGTACGGGTGCTGGTCATTGGTGGCGGTGCGGTGGGGTGCAGCTGCCTCTATCACCTGGCCTCTTTGGGTTGGACTGACCTGGTCCTGCTGGAGCGGCACGAGCTGACTTCGGGATCGACCTGGCACGCCGCCGGAAACTGCCCCACGTTCTCTACCGGCTGGAGCGTGATGAAGCTGCAGCAGTATTCGGCCTCGTTATATCGTCGCCTGGGTGACGAAGTTGGTTATCCGATCAACTACCACATTACGGGTTCCGTCCGGTTGGCTCATACGGAGCAACGCATGGATGAATATCGTCATGTGTTGGGAATGGCGCAAGCCAATGGACTCGCCTATGAAATTCTGACACCCGCGCAATTGCGCGAGCGGCATCCGTTCGTCGAGCTCAATGACCTCAAGGGGGCGCTCTGGGATCCTTGCGATGGAGATATCGACCCGGCGCAATTGACGCAAGCTTTTGCCGCGGGCGCCCGCCGCCTGGGTGCGCACCTGCACAGATTCACGCAAGTGACGGGGATAGAGCAGCAGCCCGACGGCCTGTGGCGGGTGAAGACTGACAAAGGCGAGTACCTGGCAGATACCGTCGTGAATGCCGCCGGCTATCGCGCAGGCGAAGTCATGGCGCTCATTGGGCAGAGCCTGCCGATCGTCACCATGTCACATCAGTACCTGGTGACTGAAGATGTTCCGGAATTGGTGACCGGCTCCCGGTCCGAGAGAGTTCCACTGCTGCGCGATCCAGACGTTTCCTACTATCTCCGACAGGAACGCAACGGTTTTATACTGGGCCCATACGAACACCGTGCGACTCCACAGTGGCTCGATGGAATTCCAGATGACTTCTCGTACAAGCTCTGGGGGGATGACCTGGAGCGGCTCGAATCCTACATTGACGCGGCCTGTAAGCGCGTCCCCGTCCTCGCTACGGCTGGTGTCAAACGGGTAGTCAACGGACCCATTCCCTACTCTCCCGACGGCCTGCCCTACATCGGGCCGGCCCACGGCTTGAACCAATTCTTCCACTGCAACACCTTCAGTTTCGGGATTGCGCAGGCAGGCGGCGCCGGCAAAGCACTCGCGGAATGGGTCGTCAACGGCGAGCCGGAATGGGATTTGTGGTCGCTCGATCCTCGCCGGTTCACTGGGTATGCAACGACAACCTACACCTTGGCGAAGGCTGTTGAGACGTATCAATATGAGTACGCGCCCGCGTTTCCCTACGAAGAGCGGCCTGCGGGTAGACCGCTGCGAACCTCGCCCTTGCACTATCAGTTGGCGGCCTCGGGAGCCGCCTTCGGTATGCGAGGCGGATGGGAACGCGCACTGTGGTACGACGCTCACGGGGAGGCTGAACATACACTTACGTTCCGTCGAGAGCGGAACTGGATGGCGGCTGTTGGGAAAGAGGTCCACGCCGTACGCAACGCCGTTGGAATCATGGACCTTCCCGGTTTCACGAAGTTCATGATCGAAGGGCCCGGCGCCTCGGCCTTTCTCGACCGCCTGGTGTGCTCGCGGCTGCCTCGCCTGAACCGTGTTTCACTCGCCTACGCCTTGAATCAACACGGACGTATTGTCAGTGAGTTCACGTTGACCCGTCTCGCGGAACAGAAATTCTATGCGGTGTCTGCCGCCACGGCCGAGTTCCACGATGACGACTTGCTTCGGGTAGCTTTGGCGGCGGCCGCTCCGGAGGGCGGCGTGCAGATCACCCGGCTGTCCGAGAAATTCGGCACGCTCGTACTGGCCGGACCTCGCGCACGCGACGTACTCAGCCAGGTCACTCGAGCAGACCTGTCGAATGCCGCCTTCCCCTGGTTGTCCGCCCGATGGATCGAGATCTCTGCGGCCCGCGTGCTGGCTCTGCGAATCAACTACGTGGGCGAACTGGGATGGGAGTTGCATGCACCGGTTGAATATCTGGCCGGTGTCTATCAGGCCCTGATTCAGGCGGGAGCCGCTTACGGGCTGCAACATTTTGGGCTGTATGCGATGGACAGCCTGCGCATCGACAAGTGTTATCGCGGCTGGAAAACGGACCTGGAGTCGGGTTATTCGCCCTTCGAGGCGTCGCTGGACCGATTCGTGGATCTGACCGGCAAGCCGGATTTTGTCGGTAGGGCCGCGCTCGTTGCGGAGCGGGAGCGCGGAGTCAAGACCCGGTTAGTGCCGCTGTTGTTAGATCATGCGGGGACTGCCGATGCTCCCTACTGCAGCAGTGTTTTTAGCGCGGGTGATGCCGTTGGCATCACCACCTCCGGCGTTTGGAGCCACACACTGGAGCGCAGCGTCGCGTTGGCCTATGTCCGAGCAGACCTGGCGGTGCCGGGCACGCAATTGGAGATTGGCGTGCTGGGGGAGCGGTGCGCCGCCACTGTGGCGAGCGAACCGCTGTTCGATCCGGAAAATGCACGGCCCAGAGGTTGAGCCGACCGCTAGCATCCAGCGGCACCCGCCTCCTCGTCACGCTGATCACTCGGGAGACATACGGACGGATCCAATGTCCCGAAGAGACTGACGTTTGGATCGAACGAGCCCCAGTCGAGCCCTAGCACCGTCTGAACAATCGCAGTCTGATTCTGAATCGAGTGCACCAGCGACTCGGCCTGTGAGGTGTACAGCGTATCGCTGAGACCTTGGAACTGACCGTAGCCTGCGTCAACTGCGAGGGCGTTGGGGGCGCCGAACAAGCTCAGGGTGGTCAATACACCGGTTGACGGCAAGGTCGCGGGCGCACGTGTCGGATCGGTGGAACTGACAGTCTGCGGAACAAATATGCGCAGTGTATTTCCTGCATCCAGTTGCAGCGACAGCGGCTGCATCAGCGTACCAATGTGACCGGCGTTCGCATCCGAGGCGCCTGCGCGAAGCTCCGCAGAGCGTGCCGTAATCTGGCCGAGGCCCGGTAGCCCAAGTATGTTGCGACCGGCAGAGAGCAGCAGCGTGTTGCTGGCGCTGACTGCGAGCAGATTCAGATCGCCGTTAGGCGCCAGCAATTCAATATTGCCGTTTGCGCCTCCGTTGGCTTGGACGCTTACACTGGCGAGTCCATTCAGGGCATCGATGTAGATCCCGCCAGCGGTCGAGGTTGCGTCTAGCGTCTTGGCAGAGATGTCCACGCGCGATTTGGCGTCGAGACCGGAACCGGTGAGAGTCGACGCGGAACCGATCGATCGAGCCAGGAGAGTCACGGTCTGCGCGGAGAGCGTAGTGGTGTCATCGCCATCGTCTGTGATCGCACCGGAGGCCGACGTGAGAGTGGCATTGCCCGAGGTAGTCACAGAGGCGAGACTGATATTTCCACTGGTGGTCGCTACGTTGACGTCCCCCACCGAGTGGACGCTCGCGAGCGCGAGGCCGTTCAGCTCGTTTATGTGGACTCCACCTGTGCCGGCGTCTGCAATCAAGCTGTCTATCGTCGTTGACAGAGGAGCGGCGCCGGATCCAATTGCCGAGCCCGTTGCCGTGAGAGTTCCGCCCGTCACCGTGCTACCGGAGCCTGCAATGATGGCGCCACGACTTGTGGTCGACCCGGCCGTTAGAGTTACTCCACCGGTGCCGCCGGCAACGACTCCATTCAGCGTAATCGTGTTATTGGGACCGCCCGCTGCCAGAGAAACGCCGGTTCCACTGGCTCCAGTGACGATGAGCGAACCATTGGCAGTCTGCACATTGACAGCTCCGCCCGTGGCGTTCGCCGTGAGCGTCACCCCATCGGCCTCGTTGACGAACGTGCCGCCGCCTGTGCTTGTCGTATTGAGCGATGTAACTGCGGTATTGAGGAAATTTGTGGATGTACCGATCGACGAGCCTGTCACGGACAGTGACACCGCACTGATCTGGCCATTTGCCGTGCCTGTGACAGCCCCGCGTACGGTGGTGGAGCCGGCAACCAGCGTCGCGTCACCCAGCGTGGTTACGATGCCGTTCACGTCAATGGTGCCACCATTGCCAGCAGCGGCCAACGCCAGCGGACCGGAGCCCGCGTTTACCGGGCCATTCACGCTGATGCCGGAATTGGCGGCCGTGGCTGTCAGCGTTACGCCCTCGCCGCTCGCCGCATTTACAGCCAACGGGCCGCCTGCCTTGACGTCGAGCACACCACCCGTGGCACTGGCTGTTAGATTGAGTCCGTCGCTTTCATTGACGTAGATTCCACCGTTCGCGCTCGTGGCATTCAGTGACGTTGCCGTGGTGTTTATTCGTGCAGCGTTGGTACCAATAGCGGCTCCGATTAGATTGACTGTACCGCCCGTAAGACTGCTCCCCGTGGTTGCCGCAATCATTCCGCCCGTTGTGGCCGATCCAGCGGTAATTGTGATGGCGCCGGGAGTGCTGACGAGGGAGTTCAGCAGCACGTTGCTGCCGTCACCATTGGCCATAGCGGCAATCTTTCCGGTCGTGAGCACCGAGCCATTCAGTACAACGTCACTGCCAGCGCCACTGGTCATCAGAGCCACATCGCCGGCGTGGCCTTGGATGCCACTACCTGGACCACCATTGACCGTGAGGGCGTTACCGTCACCGTTGGCGGCCAACGTCACGCCGTCGCCTGCTGCCGATGCAACGGTCAGCGCACCGTTCATCGTACGCACGTCAACCGCGCCGTTCGTCGCCGCCGCGGCGAGCGTGAGCGCATCCGCCTCACTCACGAACATACCGCCGCTAGTCGTTGCTGCGTCGAGTGAGTTCAGCGCGGTATTCAGTCGCGCGCCGCTCGAGCCGATCGTAGACCCTCTCAGGATCGCGCTAGATCCACTGATCAGATTGCCGGCATCCGCAACTATGTCGCCTGCGGCGGTCAGCTTCACCTGCCCCGTCCCAGCGCTCACAATTCCGTCTACCTTCAGTTTGCTACCCGGGCCACCTGCCGTGAGGTTCACACCGCCGGCACTGCCGCCAGTCACTGAATCAACCGTCAAATCACCGTTCACAGTGGATACTTGTACGGTGCCGTTTGCCGCCGTGGCGGTAGCGATCGTCAGCGCATTGCTGTTCTGAATGAAGAGATCGCTGTCGATACTCGTTGCCGTCAGTGAATTGACCGTAGTTCCCAATTGAGCATTGGCCAATCCAATCGACCCGCCCATCACAGTGAGCGCATTTGCAGTTATGTGGCCACCGTTGGATTTAATCGCACCCGGAGCGACGCCCGTTCCGGCCGCGAGCGCCACGTCTCCAGTTGTAGTGACTTGACCGTTGACGTTGATCTGGCCAGCGGCTCCGCTAGCCGTCAGCCCAATATTCCCTGCGCCGCCGTCCACTGGCCCAGTCAGCGTGAGAGCGTTGTTGTCTCCGCCAGCCGTAAGATTGATGGCGACGCCTTTCGCAGAAGCGACATTGAGCGTGCCGTTGGTAGTCAGGACGTCGACCACGCCGCCATTAGCCAATGCAGTGAGCGAGAGTGTGCTCGCCTCCGTCACGAAGATGCCGCCGTTTGTGGTCGTTGCATTGAGAGATGAAACGTCGGTGTTGAGACGCGCTATGTCGGCGCCGATCGCTGATCCCGTTGCACTCAAGCTGCTGGCAACGATTCCATTGCCGTTACCCGCGACGATGGCACCCGGGCTCGCGACGGAGCCGGCGGCAAGTGTGACAGCGCCGCCCGCGCTCATTACCACAGCGTTCAAGTCGATACTACTGCCGGCACCGAGAGTGGTCAGGCTCACCTGACCACCATGGCCATCGACCACGTTGTTAACGATCAGGTCGCTACCGGCATTCACCGTCGAAAGGATTACGCCCGTTCCGCTTGCTTGAGTGACAGTCATGGCGCCTGCCGACTGCACGTCCACAACACCGCCGGTTGCAGATGCGATTAGTGTCAGGGCGTCAGCTTCACGAACATGAATACCACCGGCGGTGGCCGTCGCATTCAAAGTCGCGGCGCGGGTGTCAATCTCGTGACCTGTTGTACCCAGGGCAGTGCCGGCGAGGTTCACGCTGACGGCATCAATTAGTGTTGAGTTGTCGTCATCGTCCGCAAGCGCGCCTGTCGAAGTGATGCTGACATTGCCTCCAGGCGCCGAGATTGAACCTATCGACATTCCGCCCGTCTGGTTAACCACCAGATCGCGACCATTTCCGACGGTTGCATCCAACCGCGAGATGCTCGTATCCAGAATGGTCCCTCCGCCGGCCGCGCCGGACTGGAAATTCAGTGCCGCGGCATTGAACGAGATCTCTCGGGGACTGGAGTCGTTGTCAATGACGTCGACGGCTCCGCGAACGAGCAGGTTGTGTGCCGGAGCGTCGGTAAAGCCTCCGCTGGATGGAAGCATCAGTACGCCGCCCGAGCTCAATCCTACGTTGGTCGTGTTCCCAGTGCCTATGTTGATGGCGCCCGTACCCAACCCAGCTACATTCAAGTCTCCGGGCGACTGCAGGACCACGGTGCCCGCACGACCCGTTCCACTCCCAAGTGTGATTGCTCCGGCCCCCATTATGGGCGCGCCCGCAATGTTGAGATTGATCTGGCCAGTGTTGCTGGTCACTGAGGCCGCAAGCGTGCCGTTGGTCAGGATGTCGACCGACGATCCAGCCACCGTCGCAAAGTTCGTCACCGTGCCAATACTCGTCGCGGCCTTGAGGGTTACGCCGCTGTTGCCGAATATCACCGTGTTGTCGTCGCCATCATCGAGCAACGCTCCGGTTTTTGCGTTGAGCGAGACGGCGCCCTGTGCGGAGACGGAGCCGACTGTGAGATCGCCAGTGAGGTTCGCGATCCACATGCTGCTACCGAAGCCCGTGGTAGTTGCGGCGAGCGACCCTACTTTGGTGGAGATCTCGTTTCCGGCTCCCGCTGCGCCGATTGGGCCTGCCGCGGATAGGTTCAGAGTTCCCGTACTTACGAATGTGGTGCTGCTACCATCATCCTTTATGACACCTCCTGAATTCAGCGACACTGAGCGGTCTGCGCTCACAGCCCCGACGATCATGTCGCCCAACGTACTCACAACGACGTCGCTACCGCTTTGTGGCGCGGCGATGCTCTTCAGCGTCGTGCCGCTGGGACTGACGTTGACATCTCCGATATAGACGCCGCCACCGCTGGCCGACGCGGTTAAGAAACTGGCGTTGGTGTCGATTTGATTGTGCGCGCCCGTTGCGCCGACCGCCGCACCGGCTAGCAAGCTGACGTCATGACCCGTAATGAGAGTGAAATCGTTGTGGTCTCCGATGATCGATCCGGAGGCATCCAGCGTGATCTTGTCCAACGACCCCGCCGCCGTTACGTTTTGGACCGTGATGTTGCCGACCGTTGCGCCGCTGCTGGTGGAGATATCTATGTCCCCCCCGGCGCCACTTGTATTCACGGTATCCAGGAACAGGTCACCCTGATTGGCGACATAAATTCCACCGCTCTGCAGTGTCCTGGCAACGAGCGAAAGCGGAACCCCTCCGAGCGAGACTGTGTTGATCGCATGAGCTGAGGTACCTATGGCTCTTGCGGCCTGCAAGGTGAGGACCCCTGTTGAAATGGAGGAGCCGGCATCGACGATGGCGCCGCCCTGACCCGCATTACCTAGAGCAGTGAGCGCCACTGATGTGGGCGCCGTGACGGTCCCGACCGATACGTCTCCCTTGTCCGCCGTAACGGCGATGCTACCTGTGGTGGTAGTGACGTTAGTGAGGGAGATTGCGTTGTCCGAATGCAGATACACGCCGCTGCCGGCAGTTGCAATCAGGAAGCCACCGACAAGGTCGATATCCGCATTCCCGCCTACACCCCCGACCGTATTCGCACTATTGAAGCGGATTGAAGTCGCGTCAATTTTGGTCGTGTTATCGCCGTCATCGACGATGGAGTTGCCGGAGAGAGTCACCGTTCCATTGGGCGCGCTCAATGAGCCTAAGATCATTGTGCTGCCTGCACTGGCAAAATTCAGGAACTGTCCGGCTCCTGCGCTCGCATTGAAATTGATGTTCGGTACGTTGCCCGACTGCGAGACGAATAAGCCACCGTTGGTCGATGTGGCGGTCAGGGTGGCTACGGTCGGCGCGGTCGGGCTCGAGTTCAGACCGGCCCCAATGAAATTGCCGAATCCACCAATATCGTTCTTGGCGTTCAGCGTCAGGTTGTTCGTCTGGATGGCGGTGGCCGCCGGCCCGTTGCGAATCGCCCCCGTCGAGGCAATGAGCTGTACTGAATTCGGAGCGCTGATTGAACCGACCTGGATGTCGCCGGAGTCCGCGGTAATGGTGACATTGCCGTTGCCAAAGACAAGGTTATTGGCCGTGATGGAATCCAGACTCACCCCTCCCTGGTTCTCAATGTAAATGTTACCCGCGGCGGCATTGGCTTGCAGCGCGGGGGTCTTCGTGACCAGCGCGTTGCCGGGACCCGCGGCACCGATGGACCCTCCGGCTTTCAAATTCAATGCCGTCGTAGCCTCGATCGCGCTTCCCGTGCCGAACACACTTCCCTGTGTCGCCCACAAATCAACGGTGCCACCCTTGATGGCGTCCACGGAAACGAACCCGTCAGCAGCTAGATGGACGCTTCCGGATTGAGCATCGATGGTCCCGGCATGCGTGTCGACCGAGAAAATGCTCGATTCAATGTCTACGGCTCCGCCGTGCGTCTCCAGGTTGCCACTCAAAGTGATGTCGCCAGGGGCAGTCAGCGTTACGGCACCTCCGTTCGTGGAGATGTTGGCTCTCAGGTTCATATCGCCCCCACTGATGAGCGTCAGCGCACTTGTAGCAAGCGCATGTGCGGCGAACCCGTCGATGTCGGCTCCCACGTCCTGCGTTATATTGGTGCTTGCTTTCAACGTTACACTGCTCGTCTTCAGGAGCTGGGCAATCACAGGACCGCCGATTACAGAGGCCGCCGGAAGGTCTCCGAACTCGACTGTCGTCTGGCCTGGAAAGTCGTTGTCGGTGGTGGAGTCGGTGATGGTGAGCTGGTTCGGATCGAGTAGTAGAGTGCCCCACGTCCCGTGCGCAGCGGTCAAATTGTCGCTGCCCGCGAAATCAAGCGATTGCTTCCCAGACACCTCCACGAATCCACCGTTACCTGACGATGTGCCGCCGCGCGCGTTGATGCTGCCGCCGAAACGAGTGAATTCATCCGCCCACACGACTACATGTCCACCGTCGCCGGTTGTGCCCGCGTCTGCGTCAATGGTAGAGCCGGTGCTGACGTAAGTCCGCCGGGCATTCAGGACATCGGGGTTGGCTCCATGGTAGTCACCGCCAATGAGAGCCGTGCCACCTCCTGTGGCGCCCGAAACGTCGACAACGGCGTTTCCAAACAGCCCGACGTGCTCACCGAGCACAGAAACCGTGCCACCGGTGCTCTTGTCATCTCCTGCTGACGCATCGAGAGTGCCGCTTGAAGTTACCTCTCCGCCAGGTCCCCGCAGCTCAATGGTTCCACCCGTGTTATCGATTCGATTTGCGCGTACCACGCCCGTGTTGTTGATTAAGTTGGCGAACACGTCTTTGACCGCACTTGCGCTCAGCAGCACCTGGCCACCGGTCGCCCGAATGGAGCCGCTGTTTTCGACGGCTGACCCAGCGCCACTGTTGGTGAGCAGCTGCTGGTCGACTTCCAGGCGGAGGATTCCATCACCTGCCAGATCCAAAGTGGCTGCGCGCCCGGCGGCCAGGTTGACTGTGCCGAAGTCGGCGACAATGCTGCCGGAGTTGCTGACCTGGCCGCCCAACAAGGTCACGGAGCCACCACGACCCGCCGTGATGGTCCCTTCGTTTATCACCGCGCCCGGGTTTGAGATCGAGGAAAACCGGTAGCGTCCGCTGCTCGCATCAAAGTCGATTGCATCCAGTGAGCTGACGACGAGTGAATTGACGTTGAGGGTGGCCGTGCGGCCGATCAGGAAACCGTTCGGGTTGATGAGCACCACCTGCCCATTGCCCTGGATGTGGCCGAAGATCTGGCTGGGGCTCTGGTCGAGAATGCGATTGAACGCGACCGCCGTGGATGAGGGCTGCTGGAACTGCACGCTTTCGGTTGCGCCCACATTGAATGAGCTCCAATTGAGCTGCAACCGGTTGGATGCCTGATTGATGACCGTCGTATTGGCATTGGGGGTGGAAATCGTTCCTTGGCCACCCACCACTACTCCCCCGGTCGGCCCGGCGATGGCAGGATGCATGGCGCCCAGGCTGAGCGAGACGGCGAACGTCAATGCCGCCGGCCCGGGCGCTGCTCCACGGGTGCGAGTCCGCGGGGCCCGTGCGTGGCGACGCTCGGTCTTGCAAGGTGGCAGGGTCGTCCGTGTGTGCATGATCAAAGCCCTCAACGGCTAGATGCCGTGTAGCGCAAATAGCGGTGCTTAAAAGGTCATTCCGAGGCGGAAGTAGTACTGGACCCGGCGATGGTTGCTCGGGTCGCGGTCCGTCAGTGGCGTCGCCAGATCCAGGCGAGCGAAGAGACGGCCCGGCAGGCTGAACTGCATCGCGCCGCCCGCACCTGCCAGATGCACGGTGCCATCCTGCGACGAGGCGAGCGGTGCATTGAGCCGGCCGTTGGCATAGTCGACAAACAACGAGAGCTGCAGAAGCTGGCCCCAGGTGTTGTTGCCGAACGCGTGGTGGCTGGCAAAGCCTGGAGGGCCCGATGTCAGCTCGAGTGAAGCGACGCCTCCCTTCTCGGACAAGGCCTCTGCGACAGGGTATGCGCGCACGCTATCCGGGCCTCCCATCGAGAACTGCTCGAGGGACACCAGCGGATCCGTGGTGAACTGACCGTCCACTCGTAACACCAGCGATGTGTACTGCGTCAAACGCTGCAGACGCTGCAGCTGGAGATTTACCTTGTTGAACTTACCCGATGCACCGAGTCGACTGACGTGCAATGCGGCTGCCGGATCATTCGGATCGTAAGCGCCGAGCGCTCCGAGAATATTGTTGAAGCCGTGGGTGTACGACAGCGCGACTCGATCTACGCCGCGGAAACGAGTGTCGATTCGTTCCCATTGGGCGTCGATGCGCGCTGTGGTCAAGTTGTCATCGTAAATGACCGTGGGCGGCGCATCGAATGTTGCGCTCTTCACATTGAACGCTACGCCAATGCTCGCGGAACCGAGGCGGGTGCGAGAAAAGTCATGCCGGAAGCCCAGCTCGTCTACACGAGTCTTGCCTTCGCTATTCGCAGTTGACACAGCGGAGGCCGCGGCACCAACGTTGTAGCTATTGGTCAGATGAACGAAGCGCAGTGAGTCGTTGGGACTGAAGAGCGGGATCTCATAGTCCAACCCTCCATACGCGCCGTGTGCGGAGCCGTTGAACGAATTCGCATACAGGCCCGTCAGTTTCAGGCGGTCCGCCCAATGCAGGGGGTCGTTGACGGTAAGCGTGACCTGCTCGCGGTACTCGCCCGCGTACTGAGTGCCGTAGTTGTCCAAAACGCTTTCAAGGTGAAAGCGATCCTCGGTCTGCACACGTAGGGTGAGATTGGTGGCACCTACCTCGTGGCCCGCTCCGAGAACGCCGAATGCTGTCAGGCCGGGGTAGTTTGTCAGCGTCAGGAGCGCGGACTCGATGGAGTCCTTGTCGAGTGGTTCGTTGATCAAGGATTTGAAGGGTCGAACCAGGGTCGCAACCGGGTACTTCTTGTTGCCCTCCACCGTCACTCCGGAGAGCTTCCCTTCGAGCACCTGTACGACGACTTCGCCGTTGACCACCTTTTGTGCCGGTACAAATGCCTGCGCGAGAATGTAACCGTGGTCTCGGTAGTAGACGGCAACCTTGTCAGCGACTTGCTGGAGCTGGTTGATGGAAAAGCCCTGCGGGGGCTGCGTTTCGCGTGCTGTATTCAGGAGCGCTTGGGCCGCTGCTATGCTCAATCGGTGTGCGGGTCGATCCGATGCACCCTGCAGCTTGAATGCCTTTACGACAATGCGTGGCCCCTCGTCCAAGCCAAGCGGACGATCAAACACGCGAGGGACTTCGAAGAGCTCACCTTCGCGCGGCACTGCTGGCACTGCCGGCTCCACGCGCGGAAGCGCGCCGCCCGGGGTCGCCCCTGGAGGAATCTGAGCCGCCGCGGGCAAAACCCAGCAGCCGATCAGAGTGGCGAACAAGGTCCGGTCTGCACGATTCAAAATGCGCACTAATCCCCCTGCTGTCACGGCAATTCGCGAACGACCCGGAATCCCGTCGTCACGTCACGCGTGTCCGGCGGCAGACCTTCACGCATCGAAAGACGCAAACGTGCGGATCCGTCCGTGTAAGAACCGCCACGCACGACGCGCATTGCGGGCTTGATGGACTTGGGCGCTGTGCCGTCACTCGGCGCCCCGTTGAAACTCTGATACCAAGGGTCTTCCACCCACTCGCGTACGTTGCCTACCGTGTGCACGAGCCTGAAAGCGTTGGCGTTGAACTTCTGACTGCGGCGCGCAGCATCAGTCTGCTTTTTCTGCATCGAGAAATTGGCGTCCGTCGGTGAGAGCGACGTGCCGCTCGGAAATGGTCCGGCATTACCCGCGCGAGCTGCGTATTCCCACTGCGCTTCGGTCGGCAATCCGTAGTGGTGATGCGTGACGCTGGATAGCCATTCTGTGTATGCGCGAGCGTCCTCCCAACTCACGTTGACTACGGGGTAGTCGTCGCCTTGCCAAGGCTGTGAGGCGCATTGGCGACGGGTGGATTCGCAGTACTGTTTGAACTCGCCTTGCGATACTTCGTAGACCGAGACGGCGAACGGGTCGCCCAGGGTCACGTGATGAACAGGTTGTTCTTCTGGGGCTGCGGTGCTGCCCATGTCGAAAGCGCCTGCCGGGACCAGCGCCATCAGTGGGGCTTCGGCACCTGTTGGCAGGGTGTCGTGGCAGAGGGGGCGGCGGGAGTGGATTAGTTCGGGGCGGCAGGCGTCGGGGTTGGTGGTCGTGGCGGCCGCGTAGACGCCGGGGCTTGCGTTGGTGCCGGCAACGGCAGCGGTGGCGCGCGTGTCGGCGCCAGCGCCGGTCGCTCCTTGTGTGTCAGCGACCGTATTCGGGCTGACGGCGGGTGCGGCTTGGGGTGCGGCTTGGGGCGCAGCATCGGTGTCGTGACCTTCCGCAACGGGGTCACTCGCATGGCCGTCGACACGACGCTGCGTCGCCGGGGACTCGCTTGCGCGCGTTGCCGACGCTTGGGCGCTGTCGGGTACAACAGGGGCAGGAATGGCAGAGATGTGCAGGGCGGAGTCCGGTGAATTCAGGTCCAGGCCGACGGTGACGGCCAGCGCGGCAAGCGGGCTGTTATCCACCGTCAGTGTTGTTGGTGAAAGCGCCTGCTGTTCCTTGAGACGCCGGCGCAGCTCGTCGACGAAGTGTTGGAACCAAGGGTCATGAGCGACGATCGCGATTTGCTCGCCGCCCAGTTCCATCAGGGCTGCATTGAGTGTCGTCAGGCGACCCTCGCTCCAGTCGCCGCTGTCCATAAAAGGCTCCAGGGCGTTCTTCACGGCGCCTGGGGCTGGTGTGGCTGCGGCCCCGGTGGAGCCGGCGCCACTTCCGTCGGAGCCGCCGTCATGCCCGGTGGAGCTGCGGTCGAACCATGCCCAGAGGACGCCCGCAATGACGACAACGATCGCAATCGCAATGAAGATCGCGATGTGATGCAGCCGCTTGGAGCTGACCAACGGTATAGCGAGCCGCGCCATGACTGCGTCTTGCGATTCAGGCGAGGCGTCCCGCTGGCCGGCCGATGCGCCCCACGTGCTCGACGGCGCGTCCCGCGTACCTGACGGCGTGCCCTGCGTGTTCTGCGCGCCGGGCGCGTCGTGGGCGCCCAGTGGCGCGTCTGGCGATGCGGCGCCGGCGACCCGCGGTTTGCCTGGGCGGGTTATGGCGTCGCGTTGCATCTGTCGATGGGCGGCGACGCGCGGTTGCGTAACTTCCATTGCCTGTGCGACCCCGGTGCTGGTCGCAAGCGAGTCCAGCAGCGGCCCGCGCAACGCCCGATAGGCAACTAGATCGAGGCGTCCTTCGTGATGGTCTAACGCTAGCTCTCGAAGCCGATTAGCGATCTCAGCGCTCATGGGATCTCGCGAACCACGCGCAAACCGGTTATGGCATCGCCTGCATCGAGATGCGCGCGTTTGAAATCAGGAGTACACGACGACAGGCTGTCGCTAAATGCGCCACCGCGTACGAGTGTCGAGGTACCGGAGAGCACCCATTCCTGGACGTTGCCCAGCGTGTTGTACAAACCCCAAGTGTTCGAGGTCCCGGACTGCACGGGCTCAGGCGCATCACCGCGCATCTTCTTCCCGCCAATTTCCACCAGACAGTTCACTGAACTGAGGTCCGGGTTGCCTCCTTGAGCGGTGACGGCGTAAGTCCATTCGCCGTCGTTGGGTATCCGGTATTGCGCACCGGTCACCTTTGAAAGCCACGTCACATAGGCACGGGCATCATCGATGGAGATATTGGTAGCCGGATACTCGCTTTGCCCTTCGGGAGGTTTGCAATGTCCGGTGCGCGTGCAATACGCCGAGTAGTCCGCATTACTAACTTCGGTGCGGCCCAGCGCGAATGCCTTCGTGACAGCGCCCCCTGCCGGAATCACGACGAGATCCGGGCCACGCCCACCCCCGTCGAACGTGTCGTAGCAAACCGCCTGTTTGCGTCGACCGTAGCCTGCCAGTCGATCGGAGCACGCAATGTCCGGAGGCAAGCGCGCCGTACCGGCTTGATCGGCGGCGGGTTGACCCTGCCGTGACATTGCAACTCGCGTGCTTCCTTGGCTCCCGGAGCGCGGGGCTCCGGTGGATGACGTGCTCGCTCCCTCGCCGGCCCCAGCGGCGCCGCCGTTGCTGGTGCCGGTGCCGTTGCCGGTGCTAGTGCCGCTCCCACTGCCGTTGGCGGGAACGCTGCCGCCCGAAGCCGTGCCAGGACCAGCTCCATCGCCTTGACTAGCCGAGCCTGCCGAATCCGACGTGGCGCCAGACCCCGCGCCAGACGGCGACTTCGATGACGTCGATGACGCACGCCCGGCTGCAGACTGCGACAGCATGTCAGCTACGGCCTGCCCGCCAAAGATCTGTTGCGCGAGAGACGTGAGGCGCTTGACCTCAACAGCATCGCTGATGCCGTGGATGCGCGCGGAGAATACATTCATCAATCGCTGGTTGACCGCCGCCGACTCACGAGCGTCCTGTCTGCCCAGACGTTCCAGTTCGTTGCGAGTAGCGGTCACGTCGATGACGTTCGAGGACCTCAGTGCTTCTTCGATCGACTGGTAGCGACCATAGCGTTCATTTGCGGGCGCCACGTCTTGCAGAGTCGGTGCGACTTCTTTGGCCCGCGTGGTAAGACTGACGGCATTGGCGAAACGGCCATCCCTCGCTGCGTTCGACGCAAGACGCAGGTACGCATTACCAATAGCCTCCGGAGCCTGGAGCACGAGATATCCGTCGTCCGCTGGCAGGTTCGCTTGCAACTCATGCAACGACGAGAGCGCCTCGGTCACTTCGTTCGCGCGCGCCTGCACCAGCAGTTTCGTCTTCAACGCATCGACCTGCGCAAGCCGGTTTCTCTCCTGGCTCGCTGTCACCTGCGCCGCCCGCGCGTCCGCCAGCAACTTCGCTTCTGCCTCAACCGATTGAGGCGCGTAGCCCCGCGCCTGGTCGAGAAGTCGAGCCGCTTCCGTCAAGCGTTGCGAAGTGCGCAGCTCACGAGCCTGCGCCAGGTACCCTTCCGCCGCTCGTGATTTGATCTGTACAACATATGGATCAGAAGCCGGCACGTAGGCCGCCAACTGGCGCAACTCGCGATCAAACTGCGTGCCCCACGCGACGTCGGACTTCTGGTCCTGCAGCAGTGAGTCGATGCGCGTCTTGACCTGCGCGACGGCGGTCTGGTCCGCTTCGAACGCACCACGTGCGGACGCGAGCTTTTGCCGCTGCTGGTCGATGAACGCTGGCAGCAAGAGATCTGCATATCGAGCGATGAGTTCGACTGCTTGTGCGTGCTGACCGGCGCTTGCAAGCCGTGCTGTCTGCGCACTCACACCACGTTGCGCCAACTGTTGTGCGCTCACGAGCACTGCGCTGTCCGGAGCGATAGTGCGCAATTCTTCCAGTTCGGCGCGCTTGCCATCGATGTCTGCAAACGAAGCTTGCGCGCCGGTCAGGGACGCCAACGAGGCTTCTAACGTCTGACGTCGAGCGAGCAACTGCTGAGTATCGATTGCGCGCTTAACCTGGTCGCGCAGATCCGTGAGGGTGCTGTCCTTCGGGTCAAAAGTCAGTCCTGCGCTGACCAGTGCCTGCGCGAGGTTTGCATCTCCTGACTGAAGCGCGTGGGCAGTCTGCTCTGCAAACGCCCCGGGCAATCGCGGGTCGTGCAGCAGACGGTTTTGCTCGTCGATTTTGCGGATTGCGGCGAGGGTCGTGCCTATATTCTGTGTGCCTTGACGGTCGATCAGCAGTCCACGCTTCAGGTAGTCGTCGAAGCGGTCGCTGAGCCTTTTGACCTCGTCGTTCTCACGTGAGACCAAGCGATCCGCCAAGTCCCGCACAGCGAGTGAATCGGGGAGGAATGCTTGCAATTCGCTGAGCAGCGCGTGTGCGCCCGGATAATCAGCGTTCTCCTGCGACGGCTCAGTAGCGGCGTTAATGCGCCCTTCGAATGCCTTGATCAGGCCCGCACGTGCGCCTTCGTTCAGCAGAATTGTTGCGCGCTGCTCAGGACTGAGGCTGCGTAGCTTCTGCACCAACGCATCGAGCCGCGACGTGTCCGCTGTCGCCAGGCCATCAATCACAGCACGCTCGCGGCGCTTCGCAAGGAACGCCGGGACGAGGAAACCTGCGACAATCATCCCGACGACGGCAACGGCAGCGATCGCGATACGCACCGTTGGAGGGCCTTTGCGCGGCATCAACTCATTCAAAAACTGCTGCGCTGAGGCTGTGCGGGCCTCACGACTGAATTCCAAGCCGTGTTGAATAGCACGCCACTGTGACCGACTGAGTCCTCGCGGACGCTTCGCGACCAACCGTTGATTCCGTGCCTCAACGGCAGAAACGCGGTTGAATGGGTGCTTACCTGTTATCAGCTCGTATGCCACGCAAGCGATGGCGTATACGTCATCGCGGGGGTCAGGCTCGAGTCCCTCGAGCATTTCGCAACTGGCGTAGGTCGGGGTAAGTGCTCCCAGAGTTGCCGGGTCGAACAATGTGACGGACCCAGAGACATTGTCGGCGCGCTTGGCTGCCCGTGCGATGCCAAAGTCGAATACCTTCACCACGTTTTCATTGGTGAGGAACGCATTGGCGGGCTTGAAGTCGGAATGCACGACGCCCTGCTCATGCGCGTAGGCCATCGCGCGGCACATATCGCGCGTGAGACGCAGCGCCTTTTCGATCCCTACGCCAGCGCCCTCGCTGTCCCGGATGATCCGGTCGACCGACTGACCTTCGAGCAGCTCCATGACCATGAAGACGTTGCCGCCGTCACGATCGAAGTCGTACACAGTGACGACGTTGGCGTGCGCCAGGTGTTGCGCCTTTCGGCTTTCACGCTGCAATGCCTTGAGGGATTCGGGGTGGCGGCGAAACTCGTCGTTCAAGAGTTTCAGCGCGACCCATGGATCGCGATCCTGTGCCTCCTCCTTACGGAGGTCGCGAGCCTTGAATACGATGCCCATGCCTCCGCGCCCGAGCTCTTCCTCGAGTACGAAGCGCTCCTTGATGACGCTGCCAGACCCCAGCGCCGGGCCGTCAGCAACAGAGCGCCCGATGTCGACCCAACCCGAACTGGTGGGACGCGAGTCGGTGTGCATTCCCGTGGCGGTGGGGATACCCGTGGCAGTCGGGAAGCCGGTGGAGGTTGGGACGCCTGTAACGGGCGAAGCGCCAGGCGCAACGCCCGGTGCGCCGCCGTACGGCGCGCCGGGCATACCGCCGCTGGACGCAACGCCCGGCGCAGCATTGTGCGAAGCGCCCGCCCGCGGCGGCCGAAACTGCGTCTTGTCTGCATCAGCCCCGGCCGGAACTGGTGCGCTGATCGCCTGCGAAGCGGCCTTGGGTGCACGAAACTGCGTCTTGTCCTCCGCCCCACCCGTCGGTGCAGCGGGAGCAGTAGGAACAACCTTCACGTCAACACGAGGCTGACTCTTCTGGAAAGCCCGTATCGCGGTGTTCAGCGCGAGATAGGTTTCACCTGTGATCCGTCCACTACGATAGAGCGCCTCCACTAGCGCTCCATGAGCGGCGGCGAGTTGCGGCTGGCGCGTCAGATTCAGCGTGAGTTCGCGCTCGAGACCGTTGAGCGCAAGCTTACCTGCCGCGTGCGCATCCAATGCTTGCCGGAATTCGTTCATGACCCGACAAACTGCACAACAATGACCGACACGTTGTCGCTGCAAGTTCCACTCAACGCCTGCTTCATAAGTGCCTTGCAGGCGCCCTCGGGATCATTGCCAGTCAAGTGGTGGGCCATATCCGCGTCCGAGAGCTCTCTGTACAAACCATCGCTGCACAATAGATATCGATCGTGGTTGCGCAGCTCTCTCAGCTCGATGTCGAGGAAGAGCTCCTGAGAGCCGCCAACAGCGCGCGTAATCACGTTTGAAAGCGCGGCCTCAGGTGAATCGCCCGCGCCGCCGTCGCGCATTTCCTGCGCCTCGCTGTGGTCGCGTGTAACCTGCTCGAGCGAACCTTCGCGACTGCGATAGACACGGCTGTCCCCAGCCCAAATGCTGAGGCAGTGCCGTTCGAGCGCAAGCAACGCAACAATGGTGCTACCACTCATCCCAGCCTGATTGTCCAGTGAGTCTTCGTACAGGCGCCTGTTGACTTCACGCAGACGATTCTCGACTTCATCAAGCTGCGCGCTGGGCGAGGAATGTCGCTTGAGGTTTGTCAGGGCTTCCACAATCATTTTGCTCGCGACATCACCAGCGTTGTGTCCGCCCATTCCATCAGCGACGACCCAGAGACCTATGTCGGGCTTGTCAAGCAGTGCGTCTTCGTTGTGACCGCGCACGTTTCCCTTGGATGTTGCTGCGGCTGATCGCCATGAGAAACCGACACGGCTTTGCGCTTTGTTTGCCATGGTAATCACCGCGACCCGCGCAGACGGGCATCAGCCACGAGCTTCTGGAGGTGTTCGTTGTAGGCCTGGGCGAACTCCTCGCCGAACAGGAGTTGGAAATGGGCCTCGCGATCGCGGTCGATTTCCTCGAACTGCGCACGCAACAGATCCCAGTACTTCGCCTTGTTGCCAATCCCCAGCATCGCGGTTCGCTTCAACTTGCGCTCATAGACTTCTTCGAGGCTCTGTGGATGCAACTTCGCGAGCATGGAGTTGAAGGCAGCTCGGATTGCGGCCTGCACCGCGGCTTGGTACATCTGTTGCTGCGACGGGTCGATTCGCAGCACCTCGGTGACAGGACCCGGAGTCGCGCTTTTGGGCCTGGGCACGGATGCAGTGTCAGCAAGTGCCAGCAGTGGATCCAGGGCCGGTGCGTCGTCGATGATCTGGACGACAATTTCGTAGTCACCGATGTAGAGGCGATCGCCGTCGTTCAGGGGCTGCGGGTGTGCGCGCGAGGTTGCTTGGTCCGGCGCGTTGATGAAGGTGCCATTTGAGCTCGTGTCTTCCAGATAGAAAATGCCGCCAGCGGCGCTAACGCGGGCATGCCGGCTGGACACAAAATTCTGTGAATCCGGAAGCACCCAGTCATTGCCGGTGATGCGGCCGATGGAGCCGCCGCGCTTGTCAAATACCTTGTAAGCGGCGGCACCGAGCGCTCCACCCTGCTCACTGACAATGCTGAGCGCGAGCAGCATCAGATCGGCCCACCCGCGCGCGCAGTTGCCCAATCAGAGCCGGACCAGTCGCCCGTCAGCATCGCGACGAATGCGCGCGCATCCGGTAATCCACGGGTCGATAGCCAGCTTCCGGAAATGGTGCTCGATCCCTGGGTCCACCAGAGGGCGAGTGGCTGAAGTGCGTGGCTCAGTTCGCGATACGCGAAAGCATTGATGGCGCTTTGCAAAGACTTGGTGGCATCCAGGTCGAGTCGATCCCGGAGCAACGCCACTTGCTCGTCAAACGTGTCGAAGTCGAGCGCCGCGGCCTCGAGTGCGTCGATTACCAACCACTCCGCAGCCTCGAACCAACTATTGCTTCCGCAGGCGATGGCGAGCAGGCAGTCTTCCTTCTGCAACTGCGCGATGACGGTGAGTGGGAAGTATCGCCCGACGCGATCAACGCTCGGCACGAGAATACCGGCGTAGGCTCCATCTCCACATACACCCGAAGACAGCACGAACCGCCACACGGGACCGGTGAGATAGGTGTTCAGCCAGGCATCCTGGAGCCGTTCCCGAGTCTCATGGAGACACGCCTGCAACCAGGCATCCCACACGTCCACGAAATCCTGAGGCGCCCGCCTTTGGAGAAAGTCTCCGCGACACGGCAACTTTCCGTAGAAGCCCACTTCTGTCAGAGCCCTGCTCATTCTGTTGGAGCCTCGCTCACGGGGCGATCCCGCATCGAAAGCCGGCGAGCTCATCACGCACGAATGGGTTTCGGCTGGAGGCGGCATCCAGCACCACACGCATGGCGTGCGGGCCAGCAGCGAACGTCACTCCCATTCGCGTATCGGAATCGCGCGCCACCTGCGCTGCATCGAGTGCGCGGAACCAGGCCCAAGGGCCCTGCTTCGAAAAATTTGGGCCACTGCCGCTGCGTTCTTCGAACAGGACCGTGGTCTGCCCTACTCCTGCGCTACCGGGCCATACCATCGCCTTGCTTTGCTGTGGGCCGTGCCGGTACTCAAACGGCTGGCCGTCCAGCTCGAGCGCGAATCGAGTCGCGCCGACATCCAACGAATCTGGTGTCAGGTTGAATCGGGCTTCCGGTAGCTGCGCGCCCGGCTTGAAGTACACATCACGGATGCGCTGCGCTTGCTGGAACTGCTTCAGCATCGCGACAGAGCCGCCGATGTTGCCTGCACCTTCGCGCCAACGCCAAGGCGTGCGTGACACATCGACCAGAGGTGCCAGGTTGTCGCGAAAGAATGTCTCGAACACACCGCCGTAGCCGAAAACCCGGCCAAAGTCAGCAAGCGGCAAGTCATTGGCACTCCCGTGCGCAAACGGATAGCGCCCCTCAATCAATTCGCGACACTCCCTCGCCACCTGCTCGTCATAGCGGCGCGAAAGCTCATCACGCGCCTGCCCGACGGCCAACGACTCGCTGCGTGTGCCGATCTGCGCCACCATTGCACCGACGGGCGCCGGCAACAGCTTCGCCTGCTGTTGCAGACTCTGAAGCGCGTCCGCCTGCCCGGACTTCGAGAGCGAGTCAAGAGCACTCACATTGCCCAGCCCTCCGCCCATGGCCTGTAACTGCTTTTGGGTCTGCGCCAGCGAAGCGAGAACCGCATCGATCGGCGCCGCACCAGGTGGTCCCGACATCAGCGTCCGAATCGGCTCGAAGTGCTTTGAGACCGCAGTTCCCGGCTCATCCGCACCTGGCGGCGGCGCTCCGAGAGTGCTCGCCAATTGGGCAGCCTTTGCTGCGAGTGCCGCAGCTACCGCCTCGAGCGGGTTGGGCGTGGTGGCGGTGGAGTCTGCAGCGGCCTTCTGCAGATCGGTGTTTGAAGCCACCGCGGCGAGGTATCCCTTAAGAGGGGACGCGGGACTGGAGAGAATTCGCAACAGCTCGGTCAACGCGCGCGTCTCGGTTGTCGACCGGACGTGTACATCTGAAAGGATCGCGTCCCAAACTCGAATATAGTCCTGCTCGTAGAGGTTTAGCATTGCGTAGGTCAGTGCGCCACTGTTGCGGATGTCCAATAGGTTTCCGCCGAATACCCATCCATCTTCGGCAAACTGCTTCATCAGCTCGTATTTTCCGGTTGTGTTGATTTCCTTGAATACGTCGCGCGTGTACAGAGCTGGAACGGGATCTGCGAGGGGTGCACCGCTCGATCGCACCAACACCTGATCGGCGCCGGGGCCGGCGGCGAGATCCAACCTGAGGGCACGTTTTTCGTCCTTGGCGTGCAGGAGTTTCAGACGGCTGTACATGAGTACCGGCAAAGATGCCGTCCGTAATGCATAGCGCGCCTGGTTGACGAGATCGTTGTTCAGCGGCACCGAGCTCAGGCTGTCTCTGCTGATCAACAGTTGCTCGAAATGCTGACCGAGGCGATCACGCATGCCTGCATCGCTCGGATAGGCTCGGCGCAGCTCGACGTCAACGAGGAACCGCAGATGCTCGGTATCGCGATGACTCGCATCACCCAGCATCAAATATCCCTTGAGATATTCGTACAGGCGGTCCGGAGTCGCTACGTTCGAGCCCACTTGATCCGCGAATCGTTGGGCCATCACGGGAAGCAGCGTTCCATTCAGCTCGCGCTGGTAGGCATCGTGAGCCGACTCTCCGAGAGCGCCGCCGCGGTACAAGCCGATGCGCATTCCCAATGGAATCGCCTTGTTGTAGCGGTTGGCGGAATCCGACACGGCGCGGAGGGAATCTAGCTGCGGCAGCAGAGCCTCTGGAGGCAGTGTCGCAGCAGCGGAATGAAGCCCTGCGGTCTGGACCGACTTCGCAGCGACACCAAGCTCGTTGATATACGCGGCATTGGCCCTGTAGCTCACCGTGAGCCCGAGCACACCCAAGATCAGAATCAACGCGCAGGCCACGTAGGCAGCGCTCTGTACTAAAAATTTCAGCAGCTGCAAGCGTCGATTGACGCCGGCCAGACCCGACTCGCGAAATATCACATTCTTCAGCAGCCGCTCGATGAAGAACGCCTTACCTCGTCCCGCAGCCTGGGGCGTCACTGAACTCGTCACGCCGAATGCCCGTGCGATCGAGCCCATCACTCGGTCAACCGGCGTGCCCTCCTGGGTGCCGCTCGTGAAATAGACGCCGCGCAGGAGAATCTGACTATCGAAGTCCGTAGTGGTGAATACCCGTTTCAACAGGTCATTCAACAGGGGTCCGAAGGCGGCCATTTGCTGCGGGAAAGCGAGAATGCCCACTCGACGGCGCCCATCGCGCTCGCGGTCCATGCGGCCCAGCACATGCTCCTGCAGACGCTCCAGCAATCGCGTGAATTCCTTGTCGAACTGCTCGGCTGCGCGCCCCGCTTCGGTGACTTCGACGGGGAAAGTGGTACCCCAAACCTGAGCACGCTGCTCCTGGCCCAGGTCATCGAAGAATTCAGTGAAGCCGGCGACGAGGTCGCACTTCGTGACCAGGAAGTACACCGGCACGTCGATTCGCAGGGTTCGCCCGATTTCGTCGAGCCTCGCCCGGATGGCGGCAACATGGCTCGCGCGCTCTTTATCACTCGCTGTCAGGAGATCCGAGGCACTCATCGCGACAATGACGCCGTTGATGGGCTGACGGCCGCGAAACTTCCGCAGCAGCTGCAGGAAAGCGACCCAGCCCGCCGAATCCGCGCCGGCGTTGGAGTCCTGGGTGGTATATCGACCTGCCGTGTCCAGCAGAATCGCCTTATCCGTGAACCACCAGTCGCAGTTGCGGGTTCCGCCGACACCCCGCAGCGCATCCTTGCCGAACTGCTGCGCCAGTGGGAAATCCAGGCCGGAGTTGACCAACACAGTGGTTTTTCCGGAGCCTGGTGGACCAATGATTACGTACCACGGCAATTCGTAGAGATTCGTGCCGCCTTTGCGCCTGGACTTCTTTAAAGCTCCAACCGCTTCCTCGAAGCGTTTGCGCAACTGAGCGGCATCAGCGCCCGAGCCTCGTGCGCCGCCGCTGGAAGCGCCCCCATTGGAGGCTCCCGCGTTAGCTGACTCGTCACCGCCGTCCTGTGCAACGACTTGAGCGGCAATGTTCTTGCTCGCATTCGCGCTGCGCAGTTGCTTGAGCTGAAGTACCACGGCCCACACAACTACCAGTACGAGTATCGCTACGAGGCGTGCAACAACACTTTCCAGTGGCTTGTGATCCGCGAATGCGAAATACGGACCGGCAAACCACAGCAGAAGTGCGAGCAGCAGTAGTCCGATGAAAATCGCGACGGCACGGCTTTTCAAGATGGCTAACATGTCGTCAGCCCGCCCTGCGGTGAATGATTTCGACGCGGCGGTTGCGCGCGCGGTTGGCTGGCACGTCCACAGGCTGGTATCGGGGTTCCAGAGAGCCCTTACCAGCGGCCTCGACACGCGAGGTATCCGTTACAACATTACGAATCAGATCCGCCACCTGAAGGGCACGGGCACGGGAAAGTTCGTAGTTATCCTTGAAGCGTAGGGAGCGCAGCGGCTGGTCGTCCGTGTGGCCAATCACGAGGATCCGTCCAGGCACGCTGTTCAGAGCGCGACCCAACTCACGTGCAAGTCCTTCGTAGCTCGCATTGATATTGGCGCTGCCGGAAGCGAACAGATCCGTTGCAGTAATGGTGATCAGGGTGCGCTCGCCGGCCTCTTCGACTGAGATCCGACCGCTGGCTATCTGAGGCGCCAGTAACTCCCGCAGGCCACTGGTGCGTGTTCCCGGCGTAACCGAGACAACCGGATCAAGCGACTCGAGCCCGATCTGGGCGAGTGTGGCGCTAACCGGCTCGGCGGCAGCGCCAAGCTGGGAGTCAAAATAGATATAGGCGCCGACCAACAGCACCGCGCAGGCAGCCGCAACTACCCACAGCGGAACGAAGCGAAGTACCGCATTGCGCCGATCCTCGACTCCCTTCCATCGTGGCGAGAGATCCGTCTCAGCGCTGTCGCGCTGACCGTCGATTCGCTTGAAAAGGTCTTCGCGGACTTCGGCAAGTCGGGCAGCACCCCGCTCTTCAAGGCGATACTTACCTTCGAATCCCAGCGCCAGGCAGACGTACAACAACTCCAGCAAAGCCAGGTAGCGGCGTGGGTCCGAGGACACCCGGTCTAAGATCTGGAAGAATTTTTCACCGCCGGCGGCTTCACGGTGGAAGGTGACCAGCAGGGATTGGTTGGACCAATCGCTTTGCGCGCCCCACGGAGTGTTGAGCACGGCTTCGTCGATCACCGTGCACAAGGCGTAACGCGCAGCGAGCACATCTTCTGGCGGCACGGCCACATTGCGTGCGCGCTCTTCAAACGAGCGGATTCCTTGGATCGCTTGACGGCGCAGGCTTTCGACGTCGGCGTTGGCGATCTGGCCGCGGAGGCGGCCTGCGAGCACCAACAGGGGAACGGCGGCTTGCAGCAGTGGGCTTTGACCTGTGGACAGGAGGCTGTCCAGCGGCGAGGCACCGAACTGCGGCGCGGGTCCAGCGGGTGCGGCCAGCGACGAGTATGCGGCGCGGGCCGGGTAATCCATTGGCGCGTGCGACGGCGCTTGTGTTGATGCGGTCGATTCGTGTGCCTGCGGCGCTTGCGCGGGGCCAGACGCTTGCGCGAGGCCAGACGCTGGCGCGGAGCCAGACGCTGGCGCGGAGCCAGGCCCTGGCGCGGAGCCGGGCCCTGGCGCGGAACCGAGCCCTGGCGCCGCTCCCGGCGCAGGCCGCCGCCCTACCCCGGGCCGCGGCCGCAGAATCGTCACATCACGCGGCGCCAATGAGTCATCCGGCCGCGGATTGTTGGGTTTGTCCTGACTCATGTGCGTGCGTCCCTCATCCGCGGATCGCCCACAGTTCCATGGAGAGGTTCGGGAAGTCGCCCGACTGATGAATCGCAATGCCGCCCGATCCCTTCAGCACTCGCCACAGGTCGTGCGTGCGATCCAACTCGAAGTACGCAAAGCCGGCGTGATACGGAATTTGCCGGGGCGCGACCGCCATGGGCTGCAGGCCGATACCGGGCAACTGCAGGTTCACCAGGTCGCGAATCTTTTCTACGGAGCCGATCTTCACCTGTGCAGGAAATCTCCGGCGCAGGTCTTCCAACGGCACGTCCGCTCGTGCGGCCAACACAAACGATGCGGAATCGAACAGGGTCTGGTCCGCAACTGCACCGACGCTGATACCGAACTTCTTGTGGGCCAGGGGTATGGGAATGGCGTTCTGCTCCATCACCACACTCAAGCAGCCCCGAAGCGAATTGATCACCGGCTCGAAGCTCGCGCGCAGCGCGTCGTGGCGATATACGGGGAATTGAGGCGGACGGCGTGATGCGGCTGTCAGAGTCGACAATTCGCCCGTGATCTCGAGCGCCAATCGATACAGATCTTCGGGATGCAGGCCCGGGCTCGCTGCCAGGTGGGTCACAACCGGCTCGTAGCGGTTGATGATCTGCAGCATCAGGAAATCTGCGATCTCAGCAGCGCCGCCGCGGCCTGAGGCAACTGCGCGTGCGGCAAGCGCTTCAGCGCGTTGATGCAGGAGACCCTGCAACTCCATGAGAAATGTCGCTAGCCTGCCTGCGGTGGCACATCTCAATACTGTGGGTATGAAACGGTCGTCCAGGACTACCTGGCCGTCGGCTCGGCATTCTATGACGTGCGCTATTGGGATTCGGGCGAAGTCGTCGCTGGGCTCGCCTTGGGCCATCAACAGGGTGTTGAGAGCGCCGACCTCGAGCTCCGTGGTGCTCGCGGACTCAGTGTTGACATCGCGCGCTTCCAGGTCGCGACTACGATAGCGCGTCAACTCGGTACCTGTCCCCGCGCGCCGCGATTGCAACGAACCGGATTTCCGCAAAGGCAAAGCCAGATAAATCACCTGATCACGCAACTGGGTACCAATCTCCAGCGGCGATGGCAGGGGCTCGTTCTCCGGCATGGCGAAGGGGGTGCCGTCGGGAAACACTCCGCGCACGCGACGCAGGCCGAGCTTGCCGATCGCGAGCAGGTCCCGCTCGATCTCCAACTCGGTGAAGCCCCAGGAATGGGTACGCAGAGCCGCGGTGCGGCCTTCTATCCAACTCTCCAGATGCCGTTCCTGCTGCTGGAAATGCTGCGGCCGCAGGAACAGCCCTTCTGACCAGAGGATGCGATTGTTCTCTGACATGTGCGGCTGCCCTTCGGATCAGTCTTTGACGGCCAGCGTGACGGCATCCTTGCCGACGCTGAGCGTGACGCCGTGCTTGCCGATCAAATCGGTCAGCTTTTTTTCCGGCGAACGTGTGAGGGCGCGCCAATGCGCCGAACGGATGTCGCGATAGGCGGCGATCACGCCAATGAAACGCGCATCGGTGTTGATTGAGAGGTCCAGAGTCCGTGTTTCCCCTGGTGCCAACACGTATTCCTCGCGTGACAGGAGGCTGGCGCCGAGGATTTCCTTTTCCTTCTCGTAAAGGGGGAAGAAGTCTGCGGCGGAGAACTCGCCATCATTGCGGAGTTGGAATACGCGCACGACGATTGGTGATGCACGACCCGCCGCATCCGGATTTACATCCGAACTAACGATGATCTGCGCTGGGGTCTTGACGGGCTTGGGCGGCTTCGCCGCGCAGGCGGACAACAGTGACACGCACACCAGTGGCAGAAGAGCGGCGGCGACGGTTAACGCGCGGTTGCACCATGTGAGATTCACGATGGACCTCCGCGACCACGTTTCAAGACACTGAGCTGCTGCTCATAGGCCCGTGCGAACTCTTCACCGAACAAGCGTCGGAAGGTGTCGTCGCGGTCTTTGGTCATTTCCTCGTAGCGCTCTGTGTATCGTTCCCAATAGGGAGCCTTGCTGCCGCCGAACAGCCCGCCCCGCTTGCCCTGCCGCTCGAACGCTTCCTGCAACTGTGCGGGGTCAAACCGATTGATGAGGTTGTCGAAGCCGGCGCGCACACCGGCCAACATGGCGAGTTGGTGGAAGCGCACGTCGTTGAGTGCATCGTCAAAGGCTTCCTGAGGAGGCAGGTACGCGGAGTTGCGGCGGCCCAGCAGATTGCCAAGCGCGTCTTCAGCATTCGCTGCGAATTTCAGCGGGTTGTTTTCGGATACCTTCACTTGTGTTACGGGCATCCGGAACTCGGTCTTGATTTCGGAACGGGCGCGCAGGACTTCGATCAGGCCCTGCACGACGCTGCGCAGGATGTTGCCCAACACGGCCGCGGTTTCTGGCGGAACACGTGAGGGGTCGACGCCGGTGGACTTGAGGAATCCCTCCCAGTCGAACAGGGATCGGCCAGCGTTGGCGCCAGAGTTGCTACCGCCGGGGTTGTTGGCGGTGGGTGGTGGCGGGACGGCCGCGCGCGTTGCCGGTGTTGGGCGGGCGGCGTGGGCGGGCGGCACCGAAGTCGGCGGCGCAGCCGGCTGCAGCTTCGAGCGATCAAACGAAGTGCGATCCCAGTTCTCTGGAATCACGTTGGGATTAGCTGGTGAGGCTGGGGCGGCCGTGGGCACAGGCGGCGGCGCAAAATGATCCGCCAGCGAGGACGAATGGTTCCAGGACGACTCAGGCGCCGGTCGCTGAGAGCGCTGTGCCGGAGCTGCCGCACCGGTCAGTTTACGTAACGGATCCAGATCCTCCGCTGACTCACTGGAGACGCCGCCCAGTATGCTGCCCCTCGCCCCATTCCCGCCTGTGGGTTCCGCAGCGGCAGGTGGCATGGCATCGCGCACTGTCGTCCGTGCAGCCGGTTCGGCGGGCGGAGCGGCAGAAGCCGACACCACCACTTCGTACTCGTCAATGAACACCTTGTCTCCACTCTTGAGTGGATACGGCTCATTGCGCGGCAATACGCGTTCAGGATCATTGATGGCAATGCCGTTGGTACCAACACCTTCGACGAAGAACACGCCATTGATGAACCGCACGGTGGCGTGGTGTCGATGGACGCCAACGCCTGGCAACACCATGTCGTTTTCGGGCGAGCGGCCGATGCGACCGCCATCCACGGTGAATACTTTGCGACGCCCGTTGCCGAGGGCCGAAGCATTTGCGCTGATGACTTCGAAAGTGAGGTACATGGCTTATCACACCGTGCGAGTGCCCGGTCAGCCTCCTATGAGGACGGTTGGGCAGCCCATGACAATGGAGCCACCGTGTGCAGTGTTATCGCCCATGCGAGCGGCGGGCTTGTTTTGAATCAACACGGTGGCGGAGCCCATGATGATGGCGTCGGGAGGACCAACACACAGGCATTGACCACCGACCGTCGCGGCCGGCAGGTTGCCGATGAGCACCGTCGGCGCACCGGGGGGCAAGATGGGGCCGCCGACGTGGGGAATCGGGGGAATGGCCGGCGTAAGCATGGGGCAGACATGCATGTCGCTGACTCGGGCGGCTGGTTTCATGAGCGCACGACCTGGGTCACTCCCGCAACCTGGGTCGCTGCCGCAACCTGGGTCGCTCCCGCTACCTGCGTGGCTGGTGCGGCAGATGACCCAACCGCCGGCCCGAATATCTTCAGCGCCCGCGAAATAAACCCACTGATCGCTCCCGAGTAGTCCTCGCCCTGGCTCGCCGCCAGGCGCAAAGCCGCAACGGCCGCTTCGGCGGGAAGGTGCTCTGGCGGCGGAATGGGGTCGTATCCACGGGGCAACAGGCTTCCACCGTTCCAACCAGCGCTCGCGGCAATCCACGCGCCCGGCGCGGCAAACTCACCCGCTTCCGCGAAATCCAATGCTGCGCGGCGATTCTCTTCCGTGGGATCTGACAGCCACTGCTGCGCCAACGCGAGTCCTGCACGATCTACATCGCTGGCCGTCGCGCTCGCTGCAAGCAGGGACTTGAAACACTCACACGCCCATGCGACCACGTAACGCTTGGGCAGCGTGCGCGCAACTACCGCCAGCGCATCGGCCGATAGGCCGAGGTCCAACAGTTCGGCGAGGCAATGACGCACATTGCCGCCCCCGGATAAAACAGCCAACGCCTCACGACTCAGCGCAACCCGCTGAGTAAAGCTCGCCGCACTAACCTGCGACGCGGGATCAAATGCAGTGACCATGGTGTCGTTCATCCGATCTTCGTCAGGCTGCCTTTGAGCGAGGCAATGCCACTGGAAGACAGATCCAAGGTGCCGCTGCCCTGGACGGCGGTCTTGGTGCCCTTTACATCGAGTTGGGTACCGGAGATGGCGGTCTGCGTAGCGTCGACAGTCGCCTTCATGGTTCCCTTCAGCTTCACGTCCTTGCCGGAAATCTCCACCGTGCCGTCCTTCTTCATCACGATCTTCGCGAGGCCGCATTCAAGAGTGATTTGATCGCCGGCCGTCAGCGTGTATTTCTTCGCAACATCCAACGTGTCGTCGGCCTTTGCCGATGTCGCTCGATCCTTCGTGACGGTGCGTGTTTCCTTGCCGGTAACAGCGACGGTCAGATCGTTTCCCACGGTGAGCTTGTCGTCATGCTGCACGGTGGTGGTTCGATCGCCTTTGTCCTTCTTCGTGGCGCCGATGCTGATGATCTGGTTGTTCTCAACCACAACCTGCAGGTCCTTCTCGGCATGCAGGTAGATCTCCTCGGAGCCCTTCTTATCCTCGAACCGCAGTTCGTTGAAATTCTCGGCGGTGCCATCGAGGCTGGAGCGACTCTTGAGCCCGCTGCGCGTGCCGTTGGCTGGCAGCTCATAGGGCGGCATGGCTTCCGCGTTGAAAACACTGCCAATGATGAGCGGACGATCTGGATCGCCCTCCAGGAATGACACTACGACTTCCTGGCCTATGCGGGGGACGTGTTGGGAGCCCCAGTTTTTGCCGGCCCAACTGGAGGCGACTCGGACCCAACAGGAGCTGGCGTCATCGGACTTGCCGACGCGGTCCCAGTGGAACTGCACCTTCACGCGCCCGTATTTGTCGCTCCAGATCTCCTTGCCCGAAGGACCCACCACACGCGCTGTCTGTGCACCTTGAATGAGCGGCCTTGGAGTAACGCGCTCGGGCCTGTAGGGCGCGTCTGCTTCAACGGATTCGATGGCAATGCGGAACTGTGGAGGAGAGTCCGCAGCTGGCGCCGGGGCCGAGGCCTGTGTCTGCGCCGAATCAGAAGTGATCTCAATCGCGGCCGAAACAATCAGATACTTGCGGTCGAAATCCTTGCGCGGATGTCCCTTGAGCTTGAAGAGCCTCCCCGCGCTCAACCCCGCCGCGTCACCCTGACTTCGAGACATGCTCTGAGAAGCGTGCAACTGTTCAGAGCGCACCTTAGCCAGGCGCTCAACACCTGCCGCAGTCAACTCCCGGGCACCCGCCGGATACTCGAAAATCTCATACTTCGAGGAGTCCTTCCGCTGGGCAACCGGTGAAGCGGCCCGCGCCGCGGCAGCAGGCGTCTCAAAGTTATATTCCAACGACGCAAACGCCGCCGCCTGAAACGAACGGTAAACGGCCCACTCACCCAGATGATCGCGCTCGCGCCGGGCGGCAGCGGTAGAGGCCGGGTAGTACGGCACTTCGTCGTAGCCGGTAACTGAAGTCAGCTTGCCAACGTCATCCGTCAGCACCAGCACATGCTTGCCGGCCGAATGCTCGAAGTAGTAGTAGATACCTTCGTGCTCGAGCAACCGGCTCAGAAAATCAAAATCGCTCTCGCGATACTGGACGCGGTATTCCCAAGGCTCATAGCGCGCGCTCAAGGCCTGGCGCTGGTCGATGGAGCCTGCCTGCTTACACACCTCGGCAAAGATGTCGGGCGTGGATTTCTTCTGGAAGACGCGGCAATCAGCGCGGCGCGAGAGGAGCCAAAAAGCGGGCCGCAATACGGCACGATACTCGTGTGAGCGCACCCCGAATCCAACGTGGGCGAATTCGGTGACGATGCCGTTGAAGTAGCGCTTGCCACCACTCCCGGAACCGGCACCGGCGGCGATGCCCGTGGACAGCGTGACGGTGACCGACTGGCCGAGGATCTTGTCCGCATCCACCGCGCCATCGGAACCGGACTCGCCCCCGAACAGGGACAGCTGATATTCGAACGGCCGGCTGATCTGCTCGTGCCCGGAGAGGCGCGCGAGCCTCAGGCCCTTGAGGGCCGCAGGGCCATCGAGCTGGACGGAGCGATTGTCTTTGTAGGTGCTAGCCATGCGCCCTCGCTAAGCAAGGGCGCGCGGGCGAAGGCGGTGGGCTTAGAGCAGAGTGAGTTTCAGCGCGGCTTCTTCGTTCTTGGAGAAGAAGTACAGACCGTCCGTGTCCTTGCCTTCGGCAATTATCACGGGGACTGCCCCCTCGAACTTCTGAAGCGCAATGGCAGTCGCGGCCACTTCGTTGATGCCGTGTTCCTTCACGTAGGGAGCCCAGCGGGCATCGCTCTTGTCGATGCGTTGGCCGGCATCGCTCGCCCGCCGCAGCAGCTTGCTGAACTCGTAGTAGTCGAATTCCACCACTTTGGCCCGGGCCATGCGCAATTGACCTTATGTTGAACGCTCCACGGGTAAGTACGCGAAATCCCAGGCCCCCGCAAGCAGGACGTGGTCGGAACGCGAAGCAGGTCATCACGCGGCACTCCACTGCGTTCACGTGTTCACCCGGGAATGATCTGATCCAGCGCGGCACGATCTGCGAACAGGAACTCCGCGATCCGACGCAACACCTCTTCCTTGCCTTCCTGGTTGCGCTGAAAGCCGCTGTCCCTGAGGAAATCGAGGTACAGGTCGAAATTCGCGGTAGCCCCTTCACCACCGGCCTGGGCTTCAAATCCGAGCTGGTGCGCCCTCGGCACCGCCTGGTAGCCGAACCGCTTGAGACCGAGCAACTCACGCGCAAAGACTCGCGGATAGCCGCGGTCCCACAGCAGATAGGGCTTGGCAATGAAGAACTGTTTCCACACGGGCGCCCCCGCCCGGATCAGTTGCTCCTTCGAGGCTCCGGGGCCGGCGGCGGCGCCGGCACTCATGCTGTTGAAAACCGTCGCGTCATCTCCGACAGGCGTGAATACGAAGTGCTTTCCCGACTTGATGCCTCCCAGAATGAAGGCATCGTTCAACATCGGGCTCCACTTCCTGTTGGAGAGGATTCCGCCCGGGGGTGTGCTCGAGGAGGAGGACGACGAGCTTGAGGAGCTAGAGGAGCTAGAAGAACTCGACGAGCTCGAAGAGCTCGAAGACGCGCCGGGACGGGGCATCCCTGCCACGGCCAAGGGCGCCACAGGAGTTGGGCCTGTTGTCACGGTGGGAGTCGACGAGGAGCCTGGCGGAGGAGTAGCTCCGGGTGCAGGGCCTTCCGAGTCCGACAATCCGAAATTGGCGACCAGCTCCTGGTCCGAGCGCAACTTCGTGTCGCCCAGCAGCATGTCATCTTCCTTGCGGTCGTAGACATGGACGTACGCTTTACCTGCCGCCTTCGCATAGGTCTGCGGGCCGGCGGGATCAAAGCTCGAGCCGTTTGAATAGAAGCGAAACCAGGCGTTGTCCGCTACATAACGGCCTGATAACGCCTCGAGCTCGACGGCTATTGCTTGCGCCCTTTGTTCCTTGTCACTCATTCCAGATACCTCATGCAAACTTGTAATTGAGCTCGCCGTCCGACACTCCGATCGCGACCTCGCTCGTTGGGTTCGACTGCGACATGCGCTCGAGGAACTCGCGGCTGATCTGCGGAAGCACCGTGTTGGTCAGAATTGCGTCGATCATGCGGCCGCCGCTTTCGGGTTCCGTGCAGCGCGAGGCAATCAGATTCACGACGGCGTCGTCATACCGCAGAGTCACGCCGTGATTGCGGCCAATCCGCGCAACGACGCGATCCATCTGCAGGCGGATGATCCGACCCAGCATGTCGTCGCTGAGCGGGTAATACGGGATCACGACGATGCGTCCGAGCAGCGCCGCGGGGAAAGTCTTCAGCAACGGCGCTCGAAGTGCTTTCGCAATACCGTCCGCGTCAGGAAGCAGCGCGGGGTCCTTGCACATGCCCATGATCAGATCGGTACCAACGTTGGTAGTCAGGATGATCAGGGTGTTCTTGAAGTCGATGAGTCGGCCTTCGCCGTCCTCCATGACTCCCTTGTCGAACACCTGAAAGAAGATCTCGTGTACGTCGGAGTGCGCCTTCTCCACTTCGTCGAGAAGTACGACGCTGTAGGGTTTGCGACGCACGGCTTCGGTGAGCACGCCCCCTTCACCGTAACCGACATAGCCAGGAGGCGCTCCCTTGAGTGTTGAAACGGTGTGCGCTTCCTGAAACTCACTCATGTTGATGGTGATGAGGTTCTGCTCACCGCCATAGAGTGCTTCAGCCAGCGTGAGTGCGGTTTCTGTCTTACCGACACCGGAGGGACCCGCCAACATGAACACGCCAATTGGCTTGTTGGGATTCTCGAGTCCGGCGCGTGCGGTCTGCAGGCGCTTGGCAATAGCCTCCAGCGCATGGTCCTGACCTATCACCCGTTGGCCAAGTCCGCTGGCAAGCGTGAGAACAGTGGCGATCTCGTCTTTCACCATTCGACCAACCGGAATGCCAGTCCAATCAGCGACGACGGACGCCACCGCCTGTTCATCGACACTCGGTAGAACCAGTGGGGCATCCCCCTGAGCGGTCGTCAACTCCGACTGCAGTTCTTTCAGGCGTGCCAAAGCGACTGCGCGGTCGGGACCGGTGATGGTGCCCTCGCGCAACTTGGCGCGAAGCGACAGCACCTCCTCTACCAGCGTTTTCTCGCGCTTCCACGCTTCCTGGAGCGTTGCGAGTCGCGCGGTCTCGGACTCGATGGACGCTTTCGTCCTGAGCTCACGCTCGGTTGTGTCCAAACCGATCGAGGCTTCGCGCCCAATGATTTCAAGTTCGATTTGCAGCGCCTCGAGCCGACGCTGGGAGTCCTCTACCTGAGCCGGCGTCGCGTGATGGCTCACCGCCACACGAGCGCACGAGGTGTCGAGGAGACTGACGGACTTGTCAGGAAGCTGCCTGTCCGGGACGTAGCGGTGCGACAGTTTTACGGCCGCTTCCAGCGCCTCATCCAGGATCTGCACGCGATGGTGCTTCTCCATGGTGGAGACGATGCCGCGCATCATCAGGATTGCCTTCTCCTCGGAAGGCTCGTCAATCTTTACGGTCTGAAACCGCCGCGTCAGAGCGGGGTCTTTCTCGATGTACTTTTTGTATTCAGCCCAGGTAGTAGCGCCAATGGTCCTGAGGGTGCCGCGAGCGAGCGCGGGCTTCAGAAGATTGGCGGCATCGCCGGTACCTGCAGCGCCTCCTGCACCGACGAGCGTATGGACTTCGTCGATGAAGAGGACGATGGGCTTCGTCGACGCCTGAACCTCGTCAATGACCTGACGCAGGCGTTGCTCGAACTCGCCCTTCATGCTCGCGCCTGCTTGCAGCAGGCCAACATCGAGTGCTCGCAGCGAGACGTCTTTGATGGACGGCGGCACATCACCAGCAGCGATGCGCCGAGCAAAACCTTCGACCACCGCCGTTTTGCCGACGCCCGCCTCGCCCGTGAGAATCGGGTTGTTCTGGCGCCGACGCATCAGGATGTCGACAATCTGGCGGATCTCGTCATCGCGGCCGACGACAGGGTCGATTTTTCCCTGGCGCGCCTGCTCGGTGAGATCCACCGTGAAGCGTTTCAAGGCTTCCTGTTTGCCGAGTTGAGCCGGCGCGATGGCGCCGCTGGCCTCGCCAGGGACCGCACCCCCGCCTGCCAGTTGCGAGCCGTCAGAGGCACCCAACGCACCCTCCGGCGAGCCGGCGACGGCCTTGTCGAAGTCGTCGGCAAGAGTGTCGGGCTTCACCTTGTCAAACTCGCGCGAAATTCCGACGAGTACGTTCTTCAACGACTGCGTCTTCAACATCGCGAGCAGCAAGTAGCCCGTGCGTACCTGCGAGTCGCCAAATTTCAGGGTGGACCACACCCAGGCTCGCTCGGTCGCGTCCTCTATGTGGGCGGACAGGTCCGAGATGGAAGTGGCACCACGCGGCAGCCGATCCAGTGCTTCAGTGAAGTTCTGTGCGAGCCGTGCAGCATCCAGGCTGAACGCCCGCACGATGCACGACAGGTCGGAGTTTTGCTGCTGCAGAATCTGGTGAAGCCAGTGCACCAGCTCCACATACGGATTCCCACGCAGCTTGCAGAAGACCGTAGCGCTTTCAATTGACTTGTACGCAACGCTGTTCAGCTTGCCGAACAGCGCGACGCGATTGATATCACCCATGATGCCGGGCTCCGGAAGTGTTTGGATTGGCCGCCCGGGCGCGACTCTCCTGAATGAGGACGTCTTGTGCACCGGTGCGCGGTGCGCCGAGCCAACTCGTCCAGCCCAGTTGGCTGGAGCCCTCGGCCTTGGCGCCGAGGCGCAGGCCCGGCATCTCGACGTCACGCAACAACAGGCGTAACTGCCAGTCCCATTCGTCGTTGGTGTACAGGCGGACGAGTGCGTGCAGCTCCGCAAGTCCGGGTGCGCCCGGAAGGAAGTTGCTGAAATCGTTTCGCGGCAACGGGCCCAGCACGATCTCGAACTTGTGCTGGCACTGCCATGTGGAGGCGCCCAATGTCGTGTTGAGTCCGAGCCGTTGCTCGCCCAGGCGACAGTGCAAGTCCTGCGGTATGTCGAGCCAAGCACCGGCAAACGGACGCACTTCGACAGGCGTGCCGAAATAGTCCGCGATAACGGCCTCAAGACCATCTGCGGACCGCACCTGAGGCGCCAACCGCCCTACTCGACCGAGTTTCGCGAGATCGGGTAACTCGTCGGCGCCGTGCGCGCTGTCCGGCGCGAGGCCAACAAGGGCACCCATATACGTGCGGAAGCGGTCGCTGTCGGGACGATCGAAGTTCGCAGCCGGATCGCTATCGGCCCAGGCGCGAAAGAACAGTGAAATCAGCCGATGCTGAAACGTGTTGAGGAAATCGACGACGGTGCCGTCGTCGTTCTGTCGCCGCCGCTCGAAGGCAAGCTCAGTGAAATGCAGCGGAAGCGCGCCGTTGGGGCCAAAGAGCCCGAATCCATACTGTTCGAGTCTGATCCGGCCGTCGTCATTCGTTGCAACGGCCGAAACATCGCTTGCCGCGAATGAAAGGTGCGGCGCCTGACCCAGGCGTACGGCATCGTCAGACGCCTTGCGTGACTCACCTAGTCGGGGTCGGTCCAAGTAGAGGCGCTCAAGTGCACGCAACGCGGCGAACAGGCTGAAGCCGTAAGGGCGTGCCTGTAGCTGCGCAACGGCGCTCCGGTGAACGGGGCCTGGGTCGACGGCGCCTGGGTCGACGGCGCTCAGATGATCTGGCGGCATCCGACCCTCACTGGCCAAGTCTTGACCGCGCCACGCGCGGAGGACTCCAGCCGAAGCTGCGTGAATGAATTGAGCGATACATAGCGAGCGAAGAACCGCTCGAGCACACTGCCGAGTGCAACGATGCCGGCGCCTTCAAAAGAGGCCTCATCGACAGTCAGAGTGATTTCGAGCCCGCGGCCGTAGCTGATGGGGCCCAGAATGGGTACACGCCGCACAACGGGCTGGTAACTGACATTTCGAACGCCTTCGATCTGCCGCATCTCGGCCGCATCGTTGGAGTCCGCGTAGAGAGCGAGCAGATCACGCAGCATCTCAGCGCCACCTTCAGGTGCGCGCTCAACCAACGACAGGTAATTCAGAGAAAGATGGCTTATGAGCTTCCAGGCTGTTTCGCCAAACGCAGGTGACTGCCTCGGGTAACTCGGACCGGAAATGCAGCGGACGGAGTCGACAGGCGCGCCCCCTTCAACCGTCAAGTCCGTGCGTCCCTGACCTGTTGCCATCTGCACCGGCAAATCTCGATTCGTACACAGTGCCTGTGCATCGATCTGACGAATCTCATTCGTAACGGGACGTTGCGTGGCGTCGACCAGGGAGATGAAGCACTCGCTTCCCACGTATCCGGAACGAGCACCGATCTGCTGCTGACGGGATGACAGCAGACGCGGCCTGCGTTGAATCGTGTAGTAAGCAGTAGCTGACTCGCGCGCTGCACCGTGGCTGACAGAGTAGAACGGCAGGATGCGGGCAATGGACTCACCGCCCGCGCCAATGCCTTCGAGCGTCGTCAGACTATGGATCTCGAAATCCATTGGCCGATTGCGGTCAGCGACAAGGTGGTATTCCGTTTCGGCAGGACTGACATGCACGCGATCCACCGTGTGCGTGAACAGGTTTATGGCCGGCGTGCAAAAGAGGCGGAAGTGCGCGGCATCCACCGCGTTCTCGAGGCCCGTCTGTGTTCGATCCATCGCGAAGTAGAGCTCCAGCTCCTCGCCCTCGATGGCACGTACTGCAGACTTCAGCGCATGGACGGAGAAGAAGAGGAAGCGCTCGGGGAGCGAAAAATACTCCTGCAGTAACCGATAGCCCTGGAATCCGTGGCGTGTGACGGGTAACAGCGCCTCGCCGTCCTCCAACCCTGGTTGACGCACGTTCTGCGCCGGGATGAAGTGCACAGCGCTTCCGGGCCGCGTGCCACGGACGTATACACCGATGCAGTCGGCGGTAATCTGTTCGAATATTCGGTGGGCTATGTCGGGTGTTGCTTTGACAAAGAATGCGAGGGAGTCTAGTGGGAGTGCCTTGACGCCTACTCCCGCTGCAGTCTTCAGTCTCAAGCGAATGGCGGCGCGTGCTCGCCCGTCCGTGGCTATGCCCTGGGTGGATAGCGCACCCGATCCGGAGAAGTACTTCGCTTCCGTCACGGTGAGAGGCCAAAGCGTCACGTCGTGCGCTGTACGAAACTCACACGAAGTTCGTTCGCCCTTGACCAGCGGAGTCCGCAGACTCGTATCCCGTTTCACGAGATGCCCGCCGATCACACCGCCCTCCTTCATATCGGGGGTCAGCTCAACGATGGCGCAGGCCGGCGTCGGACACAGGAAGTGCGGGTACACCATTTCCATCAGGTGTTGCGTGAAGTCGGGATGGCGCGCGTCGAGCTTGAGTTGCACGCGCGCCGTGAGGAACGCGAAACCCTCGAGCAAGCGCTCGACATACGGATCAGCGCACTCGAGGCCCTCCATGCCAAGACGTGAGGCAATACGAGGGTAGGCTTGCGCGAATTCAGCGCCCATCTCGCGAGCGAATTGCAGCTCGCGGTTGTAGTACTCGAGCAGCCTCGGATCCATGGCTAGCTCACCCCGCTGTCGGCAAGGCTGACGCGGCCTGAGTCCACTTCCACATTCGTACGTAACACGAGCTGCTGAGGCGTCACCTGCCCCCACAACAGCGCTTCGATGCGGAAGGTGAGCACGTGTGTTTCGTTGCCCTCCTCGCCCATTTCAGGTGTGACCCGCAAATCGGACAGCCGGGGTTCGAAGCGTCGGATTGCAAGCTCAATGGCACTAGCAATCTGCTGCGGATCGGCGGACCGGGCGGCCCTGCCCGCCAATGAGGGCATGCCAAAGTTGAGCACCGACGCTTGAACATGCGGGCATGTGGTCAGGTCAGCGACGGCATCCAGGTTTGCGCAATTGAGCAGGGTGGCCAGATCACGGCAGACGTATTCGCGCAGGCGGCGCATTGAGACGGATCTGAGCTCGCCCGTCTCGGCGGATGCGTTTACGACGTTTCGCGCTGTAATCGTGGCGAAGGTCTGGAGAGCAACGCCCTTGGGGTTGCCTGGAGGTTTGAGTACCAGGGCTTTGAGGTGGGACAGTGAGATGCCGCCACCGGCGGCGAACAGCCTCAAATGGAATGTGTTCGCGTCGGCGTCGGGGCGGGCGTTCGCGCCGCCGGCGGCGTGCCCGGTCGCCGGCACATCCTGATCGACTACCCGCAAACCCTGCGCCGTCAAAATCCCCACAAGCTCGCGCTCGGAAATCCCGAGCCGCCGCAGCTCATCGTGTCGAAATGTGAATTCGTAACAAGTCAGCAGCCGCTCATTGTCAATCAGCCGATCGAGCAGCGCGGGCTGCAGTCGTTCGCGCAGGCTGAGTTGGGCCACGGCGACCCCGACTCAGGCGGCGGCCGCTGCGCAACGCAGCGTAAGTTCGCGCACATCGAGCAATCCCACTTCATCGGTATCACTCGAGAGGACGCGCTGTCCCAGCCCCGCGTACTGCCCACCGGCAAGCGACTGCCATTGCGTCTTGCGCGCCAGGCGAATGCCGTCATCCACCTCCAGCTCGGAACCCGGATAACGTGTCGGAATCAGTCCCATGGCTTCGCCGCCATTGGACCAGGTGAGCTGTGCCGGCACCCACACGAGATCGCGCGCATCCGCGGGCGGTTCGATGACTATGCGTTGGATGCGTTCGAACGGCGCCCAGTAGTACGCGCCGTTCAGGAAAACCTCGAGTACCGGTCCCAGACGCGAATCCGCATCCGCGACCCACTCGAACTCTGAGCCGTTCAGGCTGCCGGCAACGGCCGTCGCAGCCGCCAGAGCATCGCTACGCAGTGAAGCTGCCTGCTCTGCCTGGTCGCTCGCTTGGAGCGCCAGCGCCTGCAGCAGACCCGCGATCCACGGCAGCGGCTCACCAAAAACCAGCGGTGACCGCTGACCTCGAAACACTTGCGTGCGCAGACGCTCGCACTGAATTGCAGCGCTGTACGCATGCAGCATGGGCAGCGCGCTTGCTTCCAACTCCGCGGTGACCGCGAGTTGGGTCAGTGCGCGCTCCCAGTCGCCTGACACCATCAGCAGCTGCGCGAGGAATACGCGCAGCTTGCCGTCTGCGGGTTGCCTGCGCACGTCGGTCTGCAACTGTGCGAGGCAACCCGCTAGATCTCCGGCGGCAAATAGTGTTTGCGCTGACATCACGCCTTGGCGTTGGCGGAAATGTCCCAGGAAAACGCCTGCGGCGTGCCCTTGCCACCCTTCTCGGACTGGGTGGTGTACTCAACTTTCACTTTCGCGAAGTTGAGCGAGATGTTCTCGATGAGGCGCTCCTCACCGCTACCACCGCCCGTCTGGTACGAGGTCACCAGCGCCTTTTCGAATTCCACGTGCAGGTATTCCAGCGGATTCTCGCCGGCCTTACGCACGATGATCTTGCCCTTGGCGAAGTGCTTGCCATTCGCGCAGAACAGCATGATGTTCGGAGAGGCGGCATCGATGTACTTCGTGACAGTGATGTTCGCGAAGGCTGCTTTGCCGGCTCCACCGCCGCTACCGTGGTGGAACGTGCCGGAGTTGGAGAGGCCCCACTGCCAGCCGAGAATGTCGATCTTGCCCTTGTGTGTCTTGTCGACGGACTCGCCTTTGACGCCGTCGAGCTCCAGAAACATGTCCACTGCCATGATGGCTTTTCCTTGAGTGATGAAAGTAAGTTGATGCGGGGAGGTCAGCCGGCTTTCGCCGACGGCAGCCGCGAAACGAGGCTCAGCGAGACGTTCACGCCCTCGAGCTGGTAGTGCGGCCGCAGGTGGAACTTGGCGGAGTAGTAACCGGGGTTGCCCTCTATCTCCTCCACCTTCACTTCGGCGCCCGCCAGGGGCTTCTGCGCCTTGAGTGTTTCGCCGGCGTTCTCGGGATTGCCGAGCACGTAACCCATGATCCAGTCCGACAGGAAGCGTTCCATGTCGGCGCGCTCTTTGAACGAGCCCACCTTGTCACGCACCATGCACTTGAGGAAGTGCGCGAAGCGGCAGCTCGCGAATAGATACGGCAGGCGTGCAGCAATGCGAGCGTTCGCCGTGGCATCCGGGTCGGTGTATTCAGCCGGTTTCTGCAACGACTGCGCACCGATGAAGGCAGCCGTGTCAGTGTTCTTGCGGTGAATGAGTGGCATGAAGCCACAGCCGGCCAGCTCCGACTCGCGACGGTCGCTGATGGCGATCTCAGTGGGACACTTCATGTCCACGCCGCCATCGTCGCTCGGAAAGGTGTGTACCGGCAGACCTTCAACGGCACCGCCAGACTCAACACCTCGAATCGACGAGCACCAGCCGTAGTTCTTGAAGGAACGGTTGATGTTCACCGCCATTGCATATCCGGCATTCGCCCAGGTGTAGCGCCCGTGATCGCCGGCACCGGTTTCTTCCTCGAACTCGAACTCTTCCACCGGGTTGCTCTTGGCACCGTATGGAAGCCGGGCGAGGAATCGAGGCATGGCGAGACCGACGTACTTGGCGTCATCCGACTCGCGAAGTGAACGCCACGCTGCGTAGTCCGGCGCCGCGAAGATCTTGGCCAGGTCGCGAGGATTCGCGAGCTCCTGCCAGGAATCCATGCCCATGAGCGAAGGGCTTCCGCCCGCAATGAACGGGGCGTGTGCCGCGGCGGCGATCTGGGCCATCTGCCCCAGCAGCTCGACATCGCCCGGCGTGTGGTCGAAGTAATAGTCGCCAACCAGGGTGCCGTACGGCTCGCCACCTAGTTGCCCGTACTCCTGCTCATACATCTTCTTGAACAGCGGGCTCTGATCCCAGGAAGCACCCTTGTACTTCTTGAGCGTCTTGCCGAGGTCCTTCTTGGAGATGTTCAGGACCCGAATCTTCAGCATCTCGTCCGACTCGGTGTTGCTGACGAGATAGTTCAGACCACGCCATGCGCTCTCAACCTGCTGGAAACGCTCGTTGTGCAGGATGACGTTGATCTGATCAGTAAGTTGCTTGTCGATCTCAGCGATGATCGCCTTGATCGTGCCGACGACATCGTCGGAAACCACAGCCGTCTCACGCAGTGCCTGCTCGGCAAGCGTTCGGACAGCCCGCTCAACCTCGGCGCGCGCGCCGTCGGTCTTGGGTTTGAACTGCTTTTGCAGCAGCGAGGCGAACTGATCCGCGTCCGCGGCGACAGCGACGGATGCGGCTTGTTGTGCTTCGGCCATGTGTCAGTCCCCCTTACTTGCCCGAATCCGGGCCTGGTTCCGGCTTGGCCTGCGCGGCCAGTGACTGCAGCAGTGCCGGGTCGTTGAGTACCTTGGCAATCAGGTCTTCGGCCCCGGCCTTACCGTCCATGTAGGTAATGAGGTTCGAGAGCTGCGTGCGTGCCTCGAGCAGCTTGTTGAGCGCGTCGACCTTGCGGGCGACCGCGGCCGGCGAGAAGTCGTCCATGCTCTCGAACGTGATATCGACCTGCATGTTGCCTTCGCCCGTGAGCGTGTTTGGCACGCTGATGGCGACACGGGGTTTCATGGACTTCATGCGCTCATCGAAGTTGTCCATGTCGATGTTGACGAACTTGCGCTCGTCGACGCCCGGCAACGGGTCCTTCGCATCACCCGACAAATCCGCCATGACTCCCATGACGAACGGGATCTGCACCTTCTTCTGTGCGCCGTAGACTTCGACGTCGTACTCGATCTGTACGCGTGGCGCGCGGTTGCGCGCTATGAACTTTTGACTACTGGGCTTGGCCACGTCAGATCTCCAATTGATTGGGTTTGATGCGCATCACTCGCGCACGCCGCTTGCCGCTTTCGCAGGCGCGAGCGCTTCGGGCGCCAGCTCCGCGAGCACTTCGAGAAAGTCCTTGGCAACGAGTCGCTTGGCGCGATCCACGAGCAACGGGATGGGACTCGAGGGTTCGTTGGCGCGAAAGAATGCCGCCACTGCATCGAGCGCACGCGCCGCATCCTGTCGACTGCGAATACTGTCTACAGCTATCACGGCACCGGCTGACGAGGCACCACCGGCATCGCCTTGGTGGTCGGCAGATGCGTCCGCAGCCGAAGGCGTCCGTGTAGCTAAATGTTCATTGAGCAGCCGCGCGGTTCGCGCCAGCGGCGTTGACAGGTTTGAGAAGTCGGGCGCGGCCTCGGCACCACCCTGCGAACGCATGGCTTCTTCAATGGCCTTGAGACTTTGTCCTGCCTCGGTCAGTGTCGCAGTCAGCGCTTGCAAGTCCTCGACCGAGCTTGCTGCCAGAAGCGCGTTCAATTGCGCCTCATCCATTGTGGCCGTCTCACCCTCCGCGAGTGTGAGCTGACCCGTCGCGATCTCAATATCGCGAATGGACACCGCGCCAAGTTGCGCGTGAGTCAGAATCGGCGCTCGCCTGGCGCCATCCACAATGGCCATGCGATCGGCAAAACCGTTCAGGGCGTTACGCCGCAGGATCGAGTCATCATCCACGCGGGGGAATACTTCGGTCCCCCATGATTCGAGCCAACGGGCCGCCACTGTCAGTGTCTGCACGAGCTCGGTGAAGCCTTCGGTGCGCACGACTGCGCCGGCCAGATGCGTCAGCAGCCTGAAATCCTTGCTCCTGCTCAATGCTTCAACGGATCGGTCACGGATCTCGCGCCAGTCAGTTTCGCCCGAGAGCGGCGCGGCTTGTCCGAACAGGCGATAGGCATCGAACGAGGCCAGCAACTGCGTGTCCTCGAGATCCTCCCCGCAGGGATGCTCGGCCGAGAGGGCCTGGAGAAGATCTGAGTCCGCGATCTGCATGCCGGTCAGGGTGTTAGTACGACTTCCAACAGCGTAGCAACCATTACGTGGCTGACCATCTATACGGAAGTATGTGCAGACGGGTTGCCCCGCGACGTACTTCACAGTTTGGTCCCGGTTCAACAAAACACGGCGTCTATCTGTACGAAAGTATGGGTTGTGGGACCTGACTTCACGGCGTTAGGGTAAACACCGTGCAATTCCAGCAGTCACTCGAAGCAGAACAGGCCCGATTCATTCATCGGAGCGTGCCGTTGGCAGTCCTCGGCGGCCTGCTCGCGGTGTGTCTGACAGTTGTGGTGTTTCGCGCGGTGGTGGAGGACCGCCTGCTGTATTCGTGGCTGGGCGCATTCCTGGTTTTGACGGTGATTCGCGCACCGGGCTGGATCCGTTTCCGCGGTGTGAGCTTCGGACCGGAGACTTCCCGCCGTTGGCTGCGCGAGGCCGCGATCGCCTCGCTGGCCTCTGGAATACTCTGGGGCGTGGGCGCTTTTTTCCTGTATCCCGAAGGCCATCTCGCCTATCAGTACACGTTTGCCATCGCGTTGATGTTCATGGCCGTGGCCTGTCTCTTCAGCTACGGACCTCACTACCTGACGTTCCTGGCGTTCGTCATCCCTTCCTTTGTGCCAGGGATCATCGGCATGGCAGTCCGGGGAGGCGCTCAACAGAGTGCCGTCGCGGTCGGCCTGTTCATGATCGGGTTGGTCGTGCTGTGGTCACGGCGCTCACTCAGCGACATGTTCATCAAGTCGCTGCAACTGCGCTTCGCGAACCTCGATTTGATCGAACAGCTCACAGTTCAGAGGAATGCCGCCGAGTCGGCCAAGGAAACGGCGGAAGCCGCCCGGGAAGCCGCTGAAGCGGCGAATCTCGCCAAAACCCGCTTCCTGGCCGCCGCCAGTCACGACCTGCGGCAGCCCATTCACGCCCTGAATCTGTATCTGGGCGCCTTCAACCAGATACGGCTGACGCGCCAGTCGGCCTCGATCCTCGCCAAGGTGCGCCAATGCGCAACGATCATGGACGACATGTTCCGAACGTTGCTCGACGTTTCGAAGTTGGACGCGGGGGCGGTGCAGCCGCGCATTTCGGTGTTTCCACTCGGGCCGATCTTCACCCGCATCAAACTCGAGTTCGAGCCGCAGGCCCGCGCGAAGTCAATTGATCTGCGGGTGATGCGTTGCTCGGCCTTTGCCAAAAGTGACTCCGGCATGGTTGAGCGCGTGTTGCGCAACTTCGTGTCAAATGCCATTCGCTATACCGAGCACGGCCGGGTCGTCGTGGGATGCCGGCGCCATGCAGGTGGGTTGCGCATCTCGGTGTATGACACGGGTATCGGAATCGAGCCGCGCGAGCAGCCGCTCGTCTTCGAGGAGTTCTACCAGGCAGGAAAACGCGAACGCGAGCGTTCCAAAGGGTTGGGGCTGGGGCTTGCGATCGTGGAACGGCTGGCACGACTGCTCGGGGCAACACTGACTCTGCGCTCGCGACCCGGCCACGGAAGCTTGTTCGCAATCGACCTGCAGCGTGCGGAACCGGTTGAATTGCCCACGCTGCGGCTAAATCCCCACATGACCCGCAACCGCGACCTGACAGGCAGGCTGATTGTGGTAGTGGATGACGAGGAGCTGATTCTCGACGCCGCGCAAACGCTGCTGAAGCAGTGGAACTGCACGGTGGTTGCCGCTACTTCTGGGCGTGAAGCCCTGCGGCAGTTGGCGAACTTCACTCGGCCGCCCGATGTGCTCCTATGCGACTTTCGGCTCGGTGACGGTGAGAATGGGGTTACAGTAGCGGAAGCGGTCCGGAACGAGTTCAACACAGACATTCCGACCCTGCTGATTACCGGCGACACGAACCCCGAGCAGATCCGGGCAATCGCGGCCAGCGGGCTGGCCGTGGTTCACAAGCCCTTGCGCGAGGAGGAGCTGAACGATGCCATCTGCGCGCTGTGCGCTCCGGCGGCCATCCTGCAGGATTGAGCGCAGGTCTGATCCATGATCGCCGTCGCCACGGCGGGCGCGCATCGCTGGTCGGACAGGTTCCTAGCTCTGGATCGCCAGGCGGCGTGCCGCCTGCATCGCCTGTGTTCGATTGGCCACGCCGAGCACCCGGAACAGCGAGGAGACATGCATTTTTACCGTGATTTCAGCCACTCCCAGCCGCAATCCGATCTCTTTGTTCGACAGGTGCAGCAGGCCGAGTATCTCCAGCTGACGGGGAGTCAGGCGCGAGGCTGTGTTGGGTTCGAGCACGCCGTTGGAGGTGGGCATGATCCACTGCGGTCCTTCGAAGGCGCCGCCCAGGACACGTTGAATGGCCTCGGCCATCACATCGGTGCTCACGGCCTTGGAAATGAACAACCGGGCACCCGCACGCAACGCCGCCGTGGCATCGAGCCGCTCTTCGGAGGCGGAAACAGCGATGACATCCACCGCGGGGAACTTGCCCATGAGGGCACCGATGGCTTCAGTGCCACTCATGCCGGGCAGGTTGAAATCCAGCAGCACCAGTCGCAGGCCGGGAAGCTGTGCCTGCATGCGCAGTCCCTCCTCGGCACAACTCGCGGAATGCACCGTGGATTCACCGAGTATGGCTTTCAAAAGTTGCACGAGCGCGTCCCGGTAAAGCGGGTGATCGTCAATGATGAGCGCGCTGCTGGGCATCGTAAGCTGCGCATTCTCGCAAAATCGCGGCCTAAGTAGTATAGCGATCGATATGAACAAAGCGCGCTCCGACGATCAGATCCGCATCGAGCAAATCCGATCCATTTACCGCACCAGCGCCCCCGGCGTCGTCACCACACTCGTGTCGGTCTTCGTGTTGACGGTCGGACTCATTCATATCGATGCCGCGGCCCGCCCCCGGGCCAGTATTTTTCTGGCCATCATGTTTGTTCAGTCGATCACCCGACTGCTGCTGTACCGGGCCTACCTGCGGGCCGGGAGCGGACAGGAGGACTGGCGCCGTTGGGGCCGTCGGTTTGCCATAGGAGCCTTCATCGGCGGCGCGACGATAGGTTGTGGATCGATCTGGATGGTGTCGGCCCAGCACACCGAGCTGCAGCTCATTGCCTTGCTGCTCATCTTTGCCGTTACGGGCGGCGCCGTCGGCGCATTTGGCACGTACCTGCCGGCGTTCGGGGTCTTCTTCATTGGAATGTCAGTCGCGCCCACTGCCTGGTTGTTCATGCAAGGGGATGGGTTGCACGCCACCATTGGCGCCGTGTTTGTGCTGTGGTTCCTTGCGGTCAGCGAGCAAGCGCGGCGCACGAGCCGCCAATTCGTCGAATCCATCCGCCTGCGCCAGGAAAACGTGGAGCTCGTGGAGGATCTGCGGCATGAGAAGGCGTTTGCAGAGGAAGCCAACGTCGCCAAATCACGCTTCCTGGCATCGGCCAGTCACGATCTTCGGCAGCCGGTGCACGCCTTGAGCGTGTTTGTGGGCGCGCTGCGTTCCCATCAGATGGACGCGCAGGCGCGCGGCCTGCTGGATCACATCGACGGCTCGGTTCGCGCACTCAGCGGCCTGTTCGGCGGCCTCCTCGATATCTCACGGTTGGATGCCGGTGTGGTGGAGGTCAACCGCGCGCCGTTCGCCATTCAGCCCCTCATTGAGCGTGTCTGCCGCGACTACGACTCCCAAGCCCGGGAGAAAGGGGTCACCCTGGAGAGTCAACCGACTCAGGCCATCGTGCACAGCGACCCGATGCTCTGTGAGCGGATTCTGCGAAACATAGTCGCCAACGCGGTCACGTATACCGACCGTGGCCGAGTGCTCGTGGGATGCCGTCGCGGTACCCAACTGCGGCTGCAGGTCTGGGATACCGGGCGCGGGATTCCTCAAGGCGAACAACAGCACGTGTTCCAGGAGTTCTACCAGATCGGTAATCCGGAGCGCGATCGATCGCGCGGCGTCGGTTTGGGGCTGGCCATTGTCAAGCGGCTCACGACACTGCTCGATCACCCGCTGGACCTGAAATCGTGGCCCGGCAAGGGAACGTGTTTCACACTCAGCGTTCCTTATGCGAGCGCCGCCGCGCAGGCCGGCTTGGGCGCCAGACACATCGCAGCTCCTGCAGACACCCACGGCTCGGGTTTGATCCTGGTGGTCGACGATGAGGGGGCGATTCAGATCGCCATGCAGAGCCTGCTTCAGAGCTGGGGTTACGCGGTGATTACCGCCGGCAGCTACGCGGAAATGCTGGAGCGGATTGCCGAGCGACCGGAAACCCCGAGTCTCATCATTTGTGACTATCGATTACGGGACAACGAGACCGGCAGTGTGGTGATCGAGCGGCTGCGTAATGAGTACAACGACTCGATTCCCGGCATGCTCATTACCGGGGATACGGCTCCCGACCGCATCAAGGAAGCGCAGGCCAGCGGTTACCTGCTGTTGCACAAGCCGGTTTCCAATGCCGTACTGCGTGCGGCGATCGTCCGCCTGATGGACAGATCAACTCCAGGTGAGTCGCCCCGAGGAATCGAGGCTCACACGGGTTGAACGCGCGAGTATCGGCCGTCTACGTAAATCAGCGGATCGACTGACGGATGAAATGAGACCTGCGTGACACGCCCGATGAAGATCGCATGCGTGCCATAGAGCATCGACTGCTCGGTGCAACAGAACAAGTTGGCCTGCGCATCATTGAGGTAAGGAACACCGGACTGCGACTCCAGCCAATCACCGGCAGCGAAACGAGCCTCGCCCCGCGCGCCTCCACCGCACAGGACCGATATCTGCTCGTGAGAGGAATGCAGAATGTTGATACAGAATGCAGCGCCGGCCGACAGCGGGGCGTAGACGGCCGCCGACTGGTTGACACAGACGAGCATGGAGGGAGGATCCAGGCTGACTTCGCTGACGGCCGTTGCGGCCATCGCAAACCTGTCACCATCATGACGACAGGTAATGACAGTTACCGCCCTGGCGAGACGGCGCAATGCGTTTCGTACTGCGTTACGTTCGACCATTGGCTGTCAACGCCGGTGAGCCGTCAGGAACTGTTGCAGCAGTTGTAACGAGTCGGCGCTTGCATGCTCCTGGCGAGCAAACTCCACAAGCGCACGTTCATGATCGACCAGTACCCGCAAAGAAGGCTCGTCACCTTGCGGCGCCAGGCGCGCTGTCGCTTCGAATTCGACGATGTAGTGCGGCCAATCGGTCAACGCTGTCTGGATAAAATCCGTCCACGACATTTGTGCAAGCTGCTGCTCGCGGCGCTCGATAGTGGCGCTCATTTCAGATTCTGAAAGCTGCTGGACCCCCAGGCGGATCGCAATGGGCTCCAACTTGGCGCGTGTCAGCGCTTCAACATCCGCAATCGCGTGCAGCTTCGCGCTGCGCTCTGCACTAGTACCGCGACACGTTAATTACGAAACATAATGTCGACTCATCTTCCGATCTGCGTCTCGACGGGTGAACGTCCATTCGATGCCACATCGAGCGGCGTTTCGCCGTCTCTGCCACGCCGCGACCTCGGTGGCGAGGGTGGCTTGCTCGGCAGCACAGCGTGCAAGGCACTGGCGCTGCAGGACGCCGATCTCGATCTCGGCCATGTTCAACCAACTCGCGTGTTTCGGTGTGTAGTGGAACTGGACCCGGCGCAGCAGTGCGGCTGCCGTCGTTACACCGAGCACTTCTTCAAAGCTGCTGCGCAAATGCGTGTTGAGGTTGTCCATCACCAAGTGAACCTTGCGTGCTTGGGAGTATCCCCTGTGCAACAGCCGGCAGACGAAGCCCACGAAATCGACCTTGGTACGCCGAGCAGTGACTTGTGCGAGCCGCCGCTGACCTCGAGGCTCGACCGCGACAAAGATGTTACAGGTGCCGGCCCGCTCGTACTCATAGTCTGTCTTGGCCAGCGCTCCCGGCGTTGCTGGCAAGGGCTGCCGGATTTCCCGCAGCAATTGCTTGCTCTTCTCATCCAAACAAATCACCGGCTCGCGCACATCGTAGGGGCGAGCATACAGAGCCAGCAGTTCATACATACGCCTGCGGTATTCTGCGGTGAGTTCGCCAATGCACCACATCAGCTTGCGCCAGGGTTTGAGGAGGTTTTTTTTAGAATTCGCCGGATGGTCTCTCGGCTGATCGTTTTCATCTGCGGGTGGCGTCGTGCCGCTTCGGTCAGCAGCGCCACGGTCCAGCGCTGCGCTCCCGGGGGCGGATCCGAACAGGCCAGCGCCGTCACCTGCGCCTCAGCATCCGCTTCATACCGTTTGGGCTTACCCGGTCGCGGTTCATCATGGAGCGCGAAATCCAGTCCGCTCTTCAGATATGCCGCGCGCGTGCGCCAAACCGCCGTGCGGCCTACGTTGAGAACCTCCATGATCAGTTGCTCGGGCATTTTGCGATCCAACGCCGCCAGGATGTGGGCCCGATTGAACTCTCGGGCCATATGCAGACCTTTGGAACGAAACTCATCCACGATCCGTCGGTCCCGCTTGTTTAAGCTCAGTTCTGTCTGTCGCATGCCTGACGCCTTTGTGTACCCTAGATATGCGCCAGCATAATGTTTCGCTATTTACGTGTCACGCTACTAGT
>Ga0307509_10000035_pt1 | contig 192339 bp, 140 predicted proteins | sample 10_EM_MG_FD_202245 | JGI IMG/M metagenome (GOLD analysis project Ga0307509, IMG submission 202245) | Populus trichocarpa ectomycorrhiza microbial communities from riparian zone in the Pacific Northwest, United States - 10_EM | ecosystem: Host-associated > Plants > Roots > Unclassified... | reverse complement strand
GCTCGTCGCGCGGCGCCGCATCGGCCGCGTTCTTGTTCTCGATCCCGGTCTCGGCGTCTATCTTGGCCTTTGCCTCGGGGACCGTCGCGTGGCCGGCGTCCTCGCGCGCGTTCGCGGGCTCGTCGGTCATCTGCGCCCAGCGGCGCTCTTCCTTCATGACCAGGGTCTGGCGGCCCGGGGCATGCACGGGCAGTACCTCGTCAAGCACGTTACGCACCACGTCGCCGTCGAGCTCCACACCCACCCGCGTCAGCTTGCCGACCTCGGGTCGCAAGCGTCCGCCGCGGTACCGGAGGAGCAGGGCCACCGATCGGAACTGCGTGCATGCCTGTTCCGTGTCGCATCGACCTTCGCTGTCGGTGGCGTTGTGAACGACGCGCTTCCAGATCTCGAGCGACAACTCCTCCGACAGATTGAGGCGCGCGCCCTCGGCGACCGGGTCGAAGACATCGTCACGGCGCGCGCGATCGAGCTCCGGTGGACGCATCCAGCGCGTCATCGAGGCACCATCGGTGTCGTGGTCACCACGCACGTTGCCACTCGACGCATGGAAGCCTCCACCCTCTCGCCCCATCTGCGAGATGCGGAGATTCTACGACGCGAGGACGACCTGTGTGCCCTGCGGCCACGTGAGCTCGTAGCGTGGGCGACAGCTGCGCTGGTAGATCTCGTGTGGCTGTAATCGGTCGTCCTGTGCGATCGCCGCGGCACGACGACGAGCGAGTCAATGGCAGTCGGCCGACTCCGCTCCATCACGCAGTGCGCAGCGAGCGTGCAAACCCGCGCCGCGTATCACCACGAGATCATCTGCACGACATCACTTCACGCAGACCAGGTAACTCAGCTCACACGCTGTGATGCGATAAAACCTTCGCTCCCGGTGTGGAGCTGAAGGTTGAGAGTTGCTACCTCGATCCCGCTTTCCGTGGAGAGCTTCCCGCGCGGTCAGCAGGCGTCTGCTCTATAGTCGCGCGCGGTAGGGGAACCGATGGCAGACGAGCCCGATGATCTGTTCGGCCGTGTTCTGGGTGAGTTCGTTCTGCGCGAGCGGATCGGCCAGGGCGGCCACGCCAAGGTGTATCGCTGCGAGCAGCCGCTGCTCGACCGCGACGTCGTCATCAAGGTGCTGCGCGGCCGACGCCGGTTGAACGACGCGTCCCAGGAGCGCTTCCTGCGCGAGGCGCGGCTCGCCTCGCGGCTCGATCACCCGTATGCCGCGCACGTCTACGCGTTCGGTGCCGAGGACGACGGGCTGCTCTGGCTCGCGATGGAGCTGGTGCACGGCATGTCGCTCGCGGAGTGGCTGGCCACCCACAAGCGGATGCCGCTCGATCTGTTCGTGCCGTTCTTCGAGTGCGTCGCTCAGGTCGTTCAGGCCGCCCACGACGGCGGGATCGTCCACCGCGACCTCAAGCCATCGAACGTGATGGTCATCGAACGCCGCGGCCTGCTATTCCCCAAGCTGCTCGACTTCGGGATCGCCAAGCTGAGCCTCGAGGCGGTGCCGCCGAGTGACACGCCCACCGATCCAAGCGCCTCGACCGGCCCCGATGCGATCGAGACCACGCCGCTGCAGCTGACGCGGCGCCCAGCGGTGGTCACCCGGAGCGGCCCGTCGGACGATGGCAGGCTCACGTACACCGGCGCGCGGATGGGGTCTGCGCCCTACATGTCTCCGGAGCAGTGGAGGGATGCGCACGCCGTGGGGCCGGCGACCGACATCTATTCGCTCGGCATCATGATCTACGAGGCGCTCACCGGCGCCAAGCCGTTCGATGGTCCGAGCCTCGAGGACTTCTTCCAGCAGCACTGCGATGTAGCCGCGCCGGCCCTCGGCACAGCGTTCTCGACGCCGCTCGATGGCGTGGTGCAACGCGCGCTCGCCAAGACGGCGACCGACCGCCAGCCCAGCGTGCTCGAGCTGGCGACCGAGCTGCGAGCCGCGCACCGCGCACAGCCCGAGGAACGGCTGCGCTCGCTGGCGCAGGTCTGGGAAGACGGCCATCGCCGCGCGTCGCTGCTGCTGAGCCGCGACGAGCTCGAACGTGTGCCGACGAAAGGCATCAGCGACGTCGCCCACGCGCTGATCGCGGAGAGCCGGCGGCGCCTCATCGTCCACCGCTGGACCTCGCGCGGGCTGGTCGTGGCCGGTATGGCGATCGTCGTCGGTGGCGCCTGGTACGCCGGCGCGCACAAGGCCGAGGTCGCCGAGCAGCGTGCCGACGCCATCGCCACGCAGTCCGAACTCGAGCAGGGCCGCTCGGCACTGCTCCACAACGAACCCGAGGCGGCGACGCACCTGATGGCGGCGTATCGTCGCGATCCCGCGCCGTCGACCGCGTTCATGCTGGCGCGCGCCCTCGAGCCGCGGCTCGCCGAGCAAGCGAGGTTCAAGAGCACATTCGGCCGCAGCTGGTCGGCCACATACTCGCCGGACGGCACACAGGTCGCCGAGACCGACGACCGCGGCGCCCAGGTGTGGGACGCCAAGACCCACCAGCTGCGCTTCGTGCTGCCGCACGGCACCGAGGTCTACCTCGGGGTGTACAGCGCTGATAGCCAGTGGTTCGTCACGGCCGCGAACGATGCGGTGCGGATCTGGGACGCCGCGACGGGGGTGCTCGTGCGCAAACTGGTCTATCCGCGGAAGGCCGGTGCGTCGACCGGGTATTTCGTCGTCGCGGTTTCGCCCGATCGGCGATTCATCGCAGCGACGGACAAGAAGGGCACGGTCGTGGAAGTGTGGGACGCGGCCACCGGCGCGCCGCTCGTCGCGCTGCCGATCATGGAAGCGGGGTTTCCGAGGGTCGTGTTCAGCGCGGACGGCCACTGGCTCGCCGCTTCCGGCGGGCCCGAGGTCCGTGTGTTCGAGACCCAGACCTGGCGGCTCGCGTCGACGATTCCCGGTCCAGGTATTCGTGGCCTAGCATTCGATCCGACCGGACCTCGGCTCGTGACGGGCGCCACCACCGGCGACGTATCGCTGTGGGCGATTCCGGGTAGTGCGCAGCTCCGGCACCTGCGCGACGTGGGCGCCGCTGCAAACGCCGTCGCCTTCTCTCCTGACGGCCAGTTCGTAGCGGCTGGTTTTCGCGATGGCGCGGCGCTTGTCTGGCATGCGTCCGGCGAGCTGCAGAGCCAGATCCGGTCGCGGAACAGCTCGATCCTCGCGGTCGAGTTCGATCGATCGTCCCAGTTCGTGCTCGAGAGCGTAGGAGATGGAACGGCGGTGATCTCGGACACGGCGCGCGGGATGCAGCTCACCGTCCTGGAAGGCCCACCGAACAAGCTGAGGGCGGCACACTTCGATCCGAGCGCGCGCCACGTCGTGGCTGCGGCGACGGATGGCAGCACGCGCGTCTGGGACGCGCGGGCGGCGTATCTCCAGTTCAGCTCACCGCCAGCGAGTAGCGGCTGTGGCATCGTTACCACGTCAGAGCCTGATCGCCGGTTCGTCGCCGTCGCGTGTGGCGATCAGCCGACGCACGTCTGGGACACCGCCCACGATCGACTCGTGGCCGAGCTGCCGAGCGTTTCGCGCGTCGAAGGCGACTTCGCATCGGCGTTCCCGGTTATTTCTGCCGCGGGGGATCGTGCCGCAATCGCTCGGAGGAACTCGGTCGAAGTCTACGCCCTGCCGGAGGGCGGCCTGGTGCAGACGATCGCGCACGAGGCGGCCGTCAATGCCGTGGCGTTCGCTCCGACCGGACGGGATGTCATCAGCGGCGCGATCGATGGCTCCTTGCGCGTCTCGCGCGAAGGAGGCTCGCTGGTAGCGATGCCGTCCGCGCCAGGTGGCATCGATGCGGTCGCGATCTTGTCCGACGGTCGACTCGTCGCCGCGGACGCGCAGCGGCAGCTCCGCATCTATGACCCGGGCGGTGGGGTGCTCGCCACTCTCGAGCTGCCGGGACGCGTCACGTCCCTGCGCAGTGATGGGGATCGCCTGGCCACCGTTCCCATCGTCACCAACGACGGAACTCCTCCACTGCTCGTGGATCTCGCGCGTTATCGGCCGGTCGGCCAACTCGGGGAACACGGGGTTCGTGTGTTCTCGACGCGCTGGGTGGCGCCGCATGAGATCCTGACAACCGGCATTGATGGCGTCGTGCGTCGTTGGGACGGTGCGACGGGACAGCTCCTGCAGATCTATCAGGCGGCTGGTCAGTTCGCCGCCGACGCGGACGTCACGCCCGAGGGTTGGGTAGTCGCGGGTGGCAGCGATGGCGTCCTCCGGTTCTGGGACCGGGCTAGCGGGCGGTTGTTATGGGGCTTTCCGGCGCACAACTCGTGGGTCACCGGGCTGCACGTCGAGGGGGAGGACATCGTGAGCCGCGGGTTTAACGGCGATCTGGCGCGGTGGCGATTGCCGAACTCGGCGCGAACGATCGAGGCGTGCAGCGCTCCCGAGCGCTGCGCTATCGTGCCACCATGAAGAGAACCACGCGGAAGCTCAGACTACGCAGCGAGACACTTCGGACATTGATCCACGTCGAGTTGATGCGGATCGCAGGAGGGGTTGTCGACTCAGGGGACGTCGGCTGTCAAAGTGCCGTCTCGTGTCCTGCGGTCGCCGTCGCGACCGGGGTCACCGCATGTGTCTTAACCCAATAGCAATCTTGCCACCATGAAGAGAACCACGCGCAAGCTCACACTGCGTAGAGACATCCTCCGGACGTTGACTCTGGTCGATCTCGTACCGGTCGCGGGGCGGGCCGTCGACTCAGATCAGAGGCGGCCGCCTGTGAAAGTAGACCGTGCCCCGTCGCCGCCGTCGTCGCAACCGGGGCCGCGACATGTGTCGTCACCCAATAGCCACCTTGCCACCATGAAGAGAAATACGCGCACGTGCATAGCGACACCCTCCGAACGTTGCCCAGGTCGAGCTCACGCCGGTTGCAGGACGCGCCGTCGACTCAGACACCGGTGACTGCGGAACTACCGCATGCCCCGCCGTCGCAGTGCCAACCGGGGTCACGACCTGTGTCTTACCTCGATAGCTATCGTGCCCTCCATGAAAAGAATCAGGCGCACCCTCAGACTGCATAGTGACAGCCTCCCAGATCGTGCTCATGCCGGTCATACCAGAACAAGCTCGACAAGCCCGAGTCAGGCCACGAAGCGACGGTCCTACCCTGTTGGCCCCGATCACGCATCAAGCTCCATGGGGAGCCCGCGGCGGCCGATCCACCGCGACAGCGAGACCGGAGCCATGCCAAGCATGGCGGCCGCCTGGCTGAGGTTTCGCGCCGCGCGAAGCGCGACCAACCGCAGCGTCGACTTCTCGACCTCGGACAGCGATGCACGACCATGCTGGCGCACCCACGCACAGTCGACCGCCGGGAACACCGCGCTGGTCGGCCGGAGCTCGGCGATCGCGTCCGCGGCGTATTGCTGGATGATCGCGTCGAGCTCGGCCTCGCGAGCAGCGAGCGGCGGGATCTCGATCGGCGTCGTGCCGTACACCGCGCAGTCGGTTCGCGCGTCGGCGCAGACCACGAGCTGGACCTCCAAGTTCGGCGCGCACAGGGTCCGGAGCACCTCGTGAAAGTCGCGTGGTAGGCGCCGGCTGCGCACGCACAACGAGCCACCGGCCGCGGCCTCGAGCCCCGCGCGTCCCGAGGCTGCGTTCTGCGCCGACCGGACCGTTGCCTCGCCCGCGCGCCGTCGCGGATCGCAGACGACGAACGGGCGATCATCACCCCGCGCGCGGCGATGAAGCGTATGGGCCAGCGGCACCAGATCGCCGTCGCCGGACAGCACCAGCGCGGTCCGGCGCGTCGCGGCCAGCCGGACCGCGCGGAACGCTCGATCGACCACCTCGGCACGACTCGGGCCCATGCCGAGCACGCGCGCGAGGAAATCGCGGAGCTGGACCGACCGCGCGCTCTCCGCGATCAGCGTGACCCCGCCGATCCCGATCTCGACGCCGGGCGCGAGCACGATGGCGCTGCGCTTCGCGCCGTCGAGCCTGAGGCCGTTCTTGCTGTCGTGGTCGTGCGGGGTCCACGTGGCCTCGTCGCGGACCAGGCGGGCGTGCCGCCGCGACACCTGCCCGGTGGGATCCGCGAGCTGGATCTCGCACTTCTCCCCCGTACCGATCCACCACTCCCGGCTCGGCGGCAGAGGGAGCGGCCGGATCCGGTGCGTGGCCCAATCGCGCAGGTGCGTCACCCGATCGTCGATGGCCCACTCGGGACCACAGCCGGTCTTCGTACTCGGATACATCCTCGTGTTCGACGTCTGCATTCTCGCTCCAAAGGCAATATCTGCAGTCACCAACGAGGTCAACCCAGGCGTGCAATCGGAAGGCGGCTTTCAACAACAACTTGCCAGCATCGTCCAGACATCGAATCCGAAGCTGCGCTCGGCAGAAGCCTCGACTCAGGATTGGCGCCGATGCTTCGGCGCTTCGGCCGCCCCTGACGGCGACATCCCCATCGCACGGCCGCAGCCACGGGACCTCGCCAGGGACGCATGGCGTAACGAGCCGGTGAAACAGCGTGGCGATCTCGAGCTCGCCGAACCAATCGGTGGAGCTGCCCACGAGCCACCAGCCGGCCGTGCGGCGCACCGCCGCGTCGTGGCCGCCCAGCGCCATGATCTCCGCCACGAGATAGATTCGGCAAAGATCGCGCACGAAGGATGCGCCGCCCCCCGACGTTCGGTGACACACGATTGCGGGGTGGAAGGGGTGGAAGACCAACGGGGAAGGCTGCGCGCTGAGATTCCGGCACTACCGAGGACTCGTTCGGCATGGTATTGGGGAGCTGTGACTGACTGGCGACTGCTGGCCGAGCGACCCGCGTTCGATCGCTCCGTGCCCGTACCCGAGGTGCTGCGACCTCTTATCCTTGGGTCGCCGCAGGCCGTAGACCGGGTGATCCTCCACGATCCCGTCATTCCGTTGGGTGAAAACTGGTTGACCGTGTTCGAGGTCACCGACGGCGAATACCCTCGCTTCTTGTCGTGGATCAGGGTCGCGTATCCGGCGATCCACCGACTCTATGTCCCCACGGCCGCTGGTACCGGATTCCCCACCGAATCACCGCTGTACGAGGGTCACTGGCGCTTGTCGGTCACCGAGTCGAGTGAGCTGCCCTGGCCGGAGCAGAATCCTCAATGGCGCGAACGCGCCGCCTTTCTCACACGGCTCGATCTCGTCGAAGCTGTGGCACCGCGCATCGTCTACCGGGGCATCTCGATGTGCCGCTTGTGCGGCGAGCGGAACGGGCACGAAGCGTTTCGGTGGGCGCGATGGGAATGGCCTGCCGGGTTTCGGCACTACGTCGCGGACCACGACGTCCAGCCATCGCCCGAGTTCGAGGACTTCATCAACGCGCCGTAGTGCAGAGCCGATCGTGCGTTCTCGACGAATCGGGAATCGAGATGCCACTCCACGGTGTAGCGCGCCGAGCGCGGTCACGATGAGCACGGACGCGAGAACGAACACGCCCCGAGTGCGCGGCCCAAGAACAATGGCTTGAGGACGGCTCTCCGCAGTGCTGGCACGCGTCGGCGATCGGGAAGTCGCAGCGTGACCAGCGCTCGCCCTCGGTGACTGACGGACCGAGGTCAGCGCGCCACCCGGCCGTCACTTGGAACGAGGCGGAGGAGGCTCGAGCCGTCGTCGCGGCCCGGCAGACAGGGAGGTCTTGTTCCACGCCAGGCCGAGCTCCCTGAGCTGATCAAAATACGCTGGCTCTGGTGGGCACGGCCCGTGCTCCAGGGCCGACAAGAAGCCCGCCGGCGGCAGATATCGATGCGCTTTCACGTAGTGATACACGAGCGTCGGCGCGGCGTAGACATCGCCCTCCGGAGACAGGACGCGGATCTCGGACGTCCCGAGCAGCAGGGTCTCCCCGTTGTGCTCGGCGCGAAACGCCTCGATAGAGCACAGCTCGCATTCGTGGATGCCTCGCATCTGCACGACGGAGACCTTGCAGAACCGCCAGAGCTGGTCGAGCACAGCGTCGCGCGGCGCCGCTTGTGGGAAGTCGTGGCCCGCCGCCAGCCATCCGACATTCAGCGTGGGGGAGCGGCCGGCGTGAGCCAACCCAATCTCGTGGTAGTCGTACGCGGACAGATCTTCGTAGTAGGCCATTTCGTTCCCTAGAAGAAAGGCGCCAGGCAGGCGCCGCGGTAAGCTGGCAGCGCAACGTGGCGTTTGTCGCCGCCTATCGCCGCCTATCTCGAGGCGCGCCGCGAGGTGCTGCGCCAAGCGCGTCGCGGGTCGCGTGACCGACCACCACCGTTCTCCTCAGGCTCCGCCTCGCGCAGGCGGATCATCGACGACGGTGACCGCGCGCTCGAACAGCGTGCGCAGCACGACCGTCGTCCGGGTGGCGGACATCGAGGGCATCGCACGGATCCGATCGAGCGCATCGGCGAGCGCCTCGGTCGAGGCGACGCGGAGCTTGAGCAGGTAGCAGTCGTCGCCCGCGACCTCGTGCGCTTCGAGTACGTCGGTGTCGGCGAGCAGCGCCTCGAGCACGGCCTCCCGCTCACCGTGGTCGAACCGGATCGCGACGAACGCGGCCGCCGCGCGGCCCGCCGCGGCCGGATCGATCACCGCGCGGTAGCTGGTGATCACGCCGTCGTGCTCGAGCCGCTGGACCCGGTCGCGGACCGCCGGCTCGGACAGCTCCACCTCCTGCGCCAGCGCGCGCAGCGTCTGCCGGCCGTCGGCGCTCAGGGCCCGGACCAGACGCCAGTCGATCGCGTCGAGCTGTCGCTTTTGTTTGGTCACGTTTCCTACTATACAGAGGCAAGATGTCGTTACAACCTAAACTAACAAGGGGAATATCCAAATCAGCTGATATAACAACGCCAGGAGCGCTGCCCTGGCTGGCCCTGCTCACCGTCTGGGTGGTCTGGGGATCGACCTTTCTCGGCATCCGCGCCGCGGTCGAGACCATCCCGCCGCTGCTCATGGCCGGGACCCGGTTCGTGATCGCCGGCAGCCTGCTCGGCGCGTTCGCCGCGATCCGCCGCCCGCGCGACGCGCCGCCGTTGACCCGGCGCCACCTGCGGTCCACCGCCATCGTCGGCCTGCTGATGCTGGGCGGTGGGAACGGCACGCTCTGCCTCGGTGAGAAGCGCCTCGCGTCCGGCCTCGCGTCGCTGATCGTGGCGACCGTGCCGGCGTGGATGGTGCTGATCAACGCGGCGGTGACCCGCACGCGGGTGCCATGGACCGTTCGGGTGGCGCTCGCGCTCGGCATCGCCGGCGTGGGCGTGTTGATCGGCGGCCCTGGCGGCGCGATCGATCTCGGCGGCGCCGCCCTGATCTTGGTGGGCACCGTATTCTGGGCCACCGGCTCGGTCTACAGCCGCACCGCGGCCCTGCCCGCCGACCCGCTGGTGGTTACATCGCTGCAGATGCTCGCGGGCGGCATCGCGCTACTCGTCATCGGCCTCGCCGTGGGCGAGCTCCATGACCTCGACCTCGCCGCGGTCTCCGCTCGATCACTGCTCGGCTTCGGCTGGCTGGTCGGCTTCGGCTCGATGGTCGCGTTCACCGCCTACGTCTACGCCAACCGGACCTTGCCCAACAACATCGTCGCCACCTACGCCTACGTCAATCCGATCATCGCCGTCGCCCTCGGCACCCTGCTCGACGGCGAAGCGGTCACCCCCAAGCTCCTGCTCGGCGGCGCGATCATCGTCGCCTCGGTCGTGCTCATCGTGCGCCGCCCTCACTGACGGCTTGCGATCCGATCATCGGGTGCGAATCACCTCGGTCAGCCGATATACGCCGGTCGTCGGATTGCGCCCGAGGCGGCCGGCCTGGGTCGCGGCATCGTCGAGGGCGTGCGCGCGACGAACTGCCTCGTCATAGCCGGCGTGTACCTTGGCAAACGCCAGCTCCTTGTCGTAGTCGGGGAGATGTTGCTGCAGCGCGGCGCGCAACTTGCCGCGCTCGATGTGGCTTCGCTGCTCGGCGAAGTGCAGCAGCGCCCAGAGCTCGAAGGACGGGTTGGATATCGCCAGCTGGATGTCATTGTCGAGCGCGAGCTGCTTGGCGGTCGCGACATTTGGGTGGTCGTCCATGTCGAACACCGCCCATACCTGATCCCAGCGGAGATTCTCGTCGCGCTGACGTCGGGCGTCGGCCTCGGCGCGCTCGCGCTCTGCGATCGCGGTCTCGACCACCGTGACAGGAACCCCTGCAGGCCCCAGCGGTTCGATATGAACGCGCGGATTGCGCACGTGATGCTGAAACTGCGCACGTGATGCTGAAACTGCCTGAGGTACACGGGCTCGGTCTTCTTGCCCTCGCATACCACCAGGATCCGATACTTCGGCTGGCGCGACGGCCCGCGACGCTTGATCGGCCGGTCATCATGGCGTCGCGCCATCGATCAAGGCTCCTCGTCAGCCTTGCCAGCGAGGTCCCCGAGGAACGGCACGGCGCCGTAGCGGCCCTGCAGATAGCCGCGCTCGAGGTTCTCTTCCTTGCGCGGATGGAAGTCGGTCAGTGGATAGAGATGCGTGCCGCCGGTGTCGTCCTTCTCGGTAAACCAGATCTGGTCGCGGAGCAGCGCTGGCTCGCCGACGATCGAGCCGAGCAGGTTGGTATCGTGCGTGGCGAACACCAGCTGCGCATTCTTGAGGTTCTGCTGTGGGTCGTTGAACATCTGGACCAGGCGAAGCGCGAGCGATGGATGAAGGCTCGCCTCGAGCTCGTCGATACACAGCAGCCCACCGCTGCGCAGCGTATCGATGACGTGCGGCGCCAGCTCGAGCAGGGCGAGCGTCCCCGCGGACTCCAAGGCGAGCGGGAGCCACGCATCGCCGTCCTCCGCCGCGCGATGGCGGAACAACACGGTTTGCCCGCTCAGCGCATGAATCGTACGATACACACTGATGCCGGCCCAAGGATCTCGTTCTCCCTTGGCAGGGAGCGTGCCCAGTCGTTCTGCCTGGCTCGTCAATTGACTGAAGGCTAGATCAGGAAGCTCGACCCGCACGTCGAGGATTCCGGTGTCCGCGCCCCGAAGTAGCTGCAAGATCGCGCTTCGATCCTCATCGTCGCCGTGAACGCTGAGCCGCCGCACCAGCTCGCTGGAGAGCCCGCCTCCAACAAACGAACCCAGCCGCTGGGTCAGCGAAAACCGCCACGCCGCAAAGTAACGAAAGATCGGCAGCAAGGTCACATGGTTATTCTGGGCAGCCGCCGACAAGAACAGGCTATTAGGTCGCGTCAGGCTCCGGATCGCCTCGTTTTCGCCATGCAACGTCTTGCCGAACTCGAAGCGATCACCGTCGCGCTCGAACCACACCGCCTTTCGACCGTGGGGCCACGCGAACAGCCATTCCTCTTCGACCCGGGAGGCGCTCAGCTGGAATCCGTAGCGATACCGAACGCCGTCGACCGCGATGTCCACCTCGTAAAGCGAGGGCTCCTTCGCCTTGCCAGACAGGCGGAACGGATCCTGAGGCGTACCTTCGACCTCCCATTGCCGCTGAGAATCCACGACCGCGCCGCGGAGGAACGCCAGCGCCGCGAGCACGTTGCTCTTCCCGGATGCGTTCGCCCCGTAGATCGCGGCCACCGGAACGATCGCCTCACCCACCCCATCGGCGCGAAGCACGTGCGCACCGGCCTTGTCGCTACCGGCGAGCGACAAGACTTGCTCGTCGCGAAGCGACCGGTGGTTCTCGACCCGAAACTGAATCAGCACGTACGCTCCTGACAGCTACAGGATAGCCGTTTAGAAGCGATTGTCGCGGGTTTTCCGCGAAAGTGGGCCTACGACGGCGGACGACCGACCGTCGTGACCCGGCCGCGCGCGCTAGCCCGAGGTCGGCCGCGGCCCGTACGGCGCCGCCGGCGGAGCGTCGGGGTTCCAGATGTTGGACTGCTGGTACTGGTTCGAGTCCATCAGCGTGAAGCCGACGAACAGCGCCGCCGCGAGCAGCGCGCCCACGAACACGACGGAGTGGAACAGCCGGTCGTACTTCAAGTGCATGAAGAACAGGACGACGAGGGTCGCCTTCAGCACCGCGATCGCCATCGCGATCGCGAGGTTGATGTTGGCGCCGAAGTCGACCTTGGTGGCGAGCACGGTGACGATCGTGAGGAACAGGAGCGATCCTCCGGTTCCGACCAGCACCTTGATCGAGGCGACGTGCGACAGACCGTGATGGTCGTCGTCGTGGTGTTTGGATTCGGCAGCTGCTGACATGGGGTCCTCGGTGATCCTTGGTGGGTCAGCTTAGTGAATCAGGTAGAGCAGCGGGAACAGGAAGATCCAGATCAGGTCGACGATGTGCCAGTACAGCGCGGCGTAGTCGATCGGTCCGAAGTAGTCGTCGGTGAACTGGCCCTTGCTCGCCCGGATCAAGAGCCAGGTGAACACGCCGATGCCGAACAGCACGTGGATGCCGTGCAGGCCGGTCATGGCGAAGTAGATCGTGAAGAACATGTTGGTGTGCTCGGGGGGCGGTCCCATTGCCTCGAGCTCGTGCGCTTCGTGCGCTGTGATCTGGTGGCGCGGCTGGATCTGCGACTTGCCGAGCTCGAGCTGCTGCGAGCGATCGGCGAGCAGGTCGCCTGGATCGGCGGCCTTGGGCGTCGCCCTGCAGTCGGCCTTGATCAGTACGTTTTCGCGCTCGGCGTGATCGCCGTACTCGACCAGGATCCCGACGCCCTTCTTGCAGACCGCGGGCTGATAGGCCGGACGCCAGCACGGGAACTTCTGCTCGTGGTGCGCCGCGTCCTCGCCGGCCGTCTTGTGCCCCGACTCGCCGGCCGGTTCGGGCTCGTGGCCCGGCAGCGGCTCCTCCGCGCAGCGCTCGGTGATATTGGCCTTGAAGGTCTCGACCGGCTTGGCCGCGGGAGCGGGCTTGCCATCGGGACCGGGCTTGGGCGCCTCGCCCTCGGCGACGGTGAACTCCCGGACCTTGCAGTCGGCCTGGACACCGTCCTCGTGGGGCTTCTGGTCGATGTCGTTGAAGCAACCGGCCGTCGCGGTGCCGGTCCCAGCGTCCCACACGACCGTGGACTTGGCGCCGGCACACAGGTTGCCTTTGGTGAGCAGCTCGCGGCCGCCCGAGCTGACGCACGGATCGAAGTAGCGGCCGAACAGGATGTGCTCGTGGATCTTGTGCGAGTACTCGACGTACTTGATGACGAGGAAGCCGCAGGCGCAGGCGATCGTCGCCGCGAGGCACAGGATCAGCCGGCGCTTCTGGTTGAGCTGCGCGCAGCGCACCGCCCACGCCGCCGTGAGGCTCGAGAAGATCAGGACGGCGGTGTTGATCGCGCCGAACTTCACGTCGAGGTACTTGTGCGCGTACGAATAGATCTCGGGGTGATGGAAGCGATACAGGATGTAGGCGACGAACAGCGCCGAGAAGAACAGCACCTCCTGGGCGAGGAACAGCCAGATCGCTAGCTTGCCTGCGTCGAACTGGTGCTGGGCGTCGTCGTAGTGGTGCTGGATGAACGGCGAGCCGTGGCCGTGACCGTGGCCGTCGTCGCCGTGGGTGTCATGCGGCGCATGCGGCTCGTGAGGAGCGTGCGGTTGCTCGGTCATTTGTCGTCATCCTCTCCCGGCGGAACGGTCGGTGGGACCGGCTCACCGGCCGCGCGCAGGCCGCTCGCCGGCTGGACGGTCACCGGCGCGACGATCGGCGGCTTCGGGGTCTCGGTGGCATGGGCTTCCGACGGCTCGACCTCGGTGGGGGCCTGGCGCTCCCAGCGATCTTCTTCCACCTCGACGAGATCGTCGTAGTTGTACAGCTCGTGGAGCACGGGCGGCTTCTCGAAGTTGTAGAGCGGCGGCGGGGTCGGCGCTTGCCACTCGAGCGAGCTGCCGCCCCACGGGTTGCGCGGCGCCTTCTTGCCGACCCAGAACGACGCGAACAGGTAGATCACGGTGACGAAGATCGAGATGCCCAGGACGTAGGCGCCGATCGTCGAGAGCTGGTGATAGATCTGGTACTGCGGATCGTAGTCCCAGTAGCGCCGGGGCATGCCGCGCGCGCCCATCACGAACTGCGGCAAGAACGTCAGGTTGAAGCCGAAGAACACGCCGGTCGAGCACACCTTGCCCAGCGACTCGGCATACATCCGGCCCGTGAACTTCGGCCACCAGTAGTGCAGCGCGCCCAGGAACGCGACCAGCGTCGAGCCCATCATGACGTAGTGGAAGTGGGCGACGACGAAGTAGGTGTCGTGCAGGTGGACGTCGACCGCGAGGATGCCGAGGAACAACCCGGTCAGGCCGCCGATCGTGAACAGCAGCAGGAACGACAGCGCGTACAGCATCGGCGTCTTCAGCCGGATGTCGCCCTTGTAGAGCGTCGCCACCCAGTTGAAGACCTTGATCGCCGAGGGAATCCCGACCGTGAAGGTCAACGCCGAGAACACCATGTTGGCGAGCCGCGACTGGCCCGACACGAACATGTGGTGGCCCCACACGAGGAACGACAGCAGCGCGAGCGACACCGACGAGTACGCGACGAACCGGTAGCCGAACATCGGCTTGCGCGAGAACGTCGAGATCAGCTCGCTGATCACGCCCATCGCCGGGATGATCATGATGTAGACGGCCGGGTGCGAGTAGAACCAGAAGAAGTGCTGGAACAGCACCGGATCGCCGCCCAGCATCGGGTCGAAGATCCCGATGTGCGCGAACCGCTCGACCGCGAGCAGCAGCACGGTGATGCCGAGCACCGGGGTCGCGAGCACCTGCATGATCGCGGTGGCGTAGATCGCCCAGATGTTGAGCGGCAGCTGGAACCAGCCCATGCCCTGGGGCCGGAACTTGTGGATCGTGACGAGGAAGTTGAGGCCGGTGAAGATCGACGAGAACCCGAGCAGGAACACGCCGCACACGGCGATCAGCACCGGCGTCTTGGTCTCGAGCGAGTACGGCGTGTAGAGCGTCCAGCCGGTGTCGAGGCCGCCGAACGGGATCGCGCCGACCAGTAGCAGCGCGCCGGAGGTCCACAGGTAGAACGACGCGAGGTTGAGCCGGGGGAACGCGACGTCGGGCGCCCCCAGCTGGATCGGCATGATGATGTTGCCGAGCGCCGCTGGGATGCCGGGGATGATGACGAGGAACACCATCACCGCGCCGTGCAGGGTGAAGAACTGGTTGTAGGTGTCCTGGGAGACGATCGTCTTGCCCGGCGCCCACAGCTCGGTGCGCACCAGCAGCGCGAACGCGCCACCGACGAGCAGCGAGCCGAGGATGCCGAACAGGTACATCATCCCGATCCGCTTGTGATCGAGCGTGAACATCCAGCTGCGGATGCCCTTGGTGCCGTGCAGGAAGTCCGGCTCGTTGACCGGGCCGTCGGGGTACCCGTGTGCGTTCTGTGCTGTATTGGTCGCCATGGTGCCTCTCGCTACTTCAGCGACTTGATGTAGGCGATGATGCCTTCGATTTCTTTTTCTTTGAGCTGGCCTTCAAACGACGGCATCGACGGCGGGAAGCCGGGACGCGCCTTGGCCTGCGGATACAGCACGGACTCGCGGATGTAGTTCTCGTCCATCTTGACCTGCGTGCCGTCGTTGAGTGGGACCATCGTGCCGAAGTCGTGGAAGAACGACGGGCCGACGCGCGGCGAGCCATCGGTGGTGTGGCACGCGTTGCAGCCCTTCTTCTCGTAGAGCTGCTTGCCGAGATCCTGCGGATTCATGTTCATCGATACCGCGGCCTTGTCGGCCAGGTAGCGCTCGTAGCCACCGGGCTCGTGGACGACCAGCACCGCCCGCCGGCCCTCGTTGGTGATGCCCATCTGCGAGTGATTGGTGCCGCAGTACTCGGCGCAGGTCAGCCGGTACGTGCCCGGCTTGGTCGGAAAGAACCACGCGTAGGTGTAGCGGCGCGGGATGATGTCCTGCTTCACGCGCATCACCGGCGCGTAGAAGCTGTGCAGGACGTCCTTGGAGGTCATCACGAGGCGCACGGGCGTGTTGACCGGCACGTGGAGATCGGAGTCCTGCACGCCGTTCGAGTGGGTGAATTGCCAGTTCCACCGCCACGCGAGCACGTTGATCTCGACGGCCTTGGTCGGCGGCGTGACGACGCGAACGTAGGTCTGCCAGCCGTAGTAGAACAGGAACACGCAGATGATCGTCGGGATGACGGTCCACGTGATCTCGAGCGCGTCGTTGTGCGCCGCCGACGGTTCGGCCTTGTGGCCCGGGCGGTGGCGATACTTGATGACGAAGTAGATGACAGCGCCCGCGATCGCCACGAAGAAGAAGATCGAGAGCCCGAGCACCGCGTAGTACATCAGGTCCGAGTCATCGGCCGTGAGGTTGACGGCCTTGGGCATCCAGAAGTTGCCGCCCTTGAGATCCTCGACCTGCTTGTTGACGAGGATGTCGTACCACTGACGCGCGGTGATCGCGCCGTGCTGCTTCGTCGTCGAGTGGAACAGGAACACGCCGTCGCTATTGAACTTCAGGCACTTGGTCTGGCCCGCGGCGACCTGGAGCCCCGCGCTCGCCTGGCTGTCGGGGATGATGTCGACGCCGGGCGGCAGCGCGAACTTCACCGAGGTACCGACCGCGACCTCGCCGTCGATCGCGCCGGTGATGGTGGCCGACGGCGCGGCCAGGTCACAGGACACCTCGACGATCGAGGGGGTCCCGGATGCCGCTGGCGCCGCCGGTGCGCCGGCTACCGGGGCGGCCGCATCACCACCCGCCGCCGGTGCTGCCGGTGCGCCGGCTGCCGGGGCGGTCGCGTCGCCCCCCGCCGCAGGTGCTGCGCTGCCCGCGGCGCTACCGGCCGGTGGAGCCGTGGGGGCGGGAGCCGCCGCGGTCTCCGCCGTCTGCGGCGCGGTCTGGGGGGCTGGCTGGGCTTCGACCGTTGGCGAGCCGATGAAGTACGCGGCGGCGCCAAAAGCAACCATCGCCGTCACTGCGATCGTGCCCGTGTAGCGAATGATGGGTTTCATGGGACTCCGTTGGGTGCAGCCGGCGACAGGCGCCTCGAGCGACGCAGCAGATGCATCGCCGCGAGTGCGCCAAACAGCAGGAGAGCAAAGCCCGCGGCGCCGACCCGCAGTGCTGTCACCCCGGCGCGCGCGTGGCTATTGGCGCCAGGATCGTAGTGGTAGCAGCGAATCATGAAGCCCACGGCCGTGGAAGGCTCGGCGAGCCCCGCCTTGTAGATCGACTCGCGCATCACCTTGGGATCGAACTCGATGCCGTAGAGGTAGCGCGTCACGGCGCCGGCGGCGCTGAGCAGAATCAACGCCGCGGGGTGTGCCCACTCGGCGCGGTCCTTGATGTACGTGTATCGGAACCCGACGGCCTGGGCGACGCGGTGAATCGCCGCGCCGTCGCCCGGCGTGGCCGCGATGAGAAACGTCCAGCCTTTGCGGGCCGTGGCGCGCTGGTCCTCGGGGAGCCGGGCGAGGTAGCGCTCGCGCATCTTCTGCGCCTTGTCGAGCGTCTCGTTCGGCTCGAGATCGATGGTGATGATCCGGAACTGCGCGCCGACCCGGAACATCACGGAGCCCTTGCTGGGATCCGGCGACGCACCGAGCTCGCCGACCTTCGGCAGCGCGGCGGTGAGGCCGTTGAGCTGCACGCTGCACAGCATTGGACAATCGGAATAGTTGAACGTCAGGATCGCCGGCAGATCGCCGTGCAACACCTCGCCGAGCGTGACGCGCGCGCCATCCTGGGTGCGAAACACGGCGTCGAGCGGGACCCGCCCGCCGACGTGCTCGTCGACCGTGACGTCGTTGGCCTGATAGGTCGGCGGCGGCGCGAGGATCTCGTCGTCGCCACGCGCCGGCGCGGCAGGCTTGCCGTCACCGTCAGGCGGATGCGCCATGGCCGGCGCCCCTGCGATCGAGAGAATCGCAAAGGCCGAACCGGCGAGCGCGATGGCGGAGTTACTTGCCATTGCCTTTCGGAGCAGTGGTCTTGGGGGGGGTCGCGGCGCCCGGCTTCGGGGCGCCCTTGACGCGGTGGCCGGGTGCGGTCGGATTCTCGGCGGCGCCCGGCGCCGCTGGCTTGTCGAGCGGACCCGCCCCGCCAACGGGTGCGGGCCCGGTGCCCGCGCCGGTCGGCACCTGCGGCGCCGCCGGAAGCGAGCCCGCGGTGGTGGGGTCCGCGGCCGGGGCAGCCGGGGCGGCCGGGGCGGCCGCCGGGGCGAGCTTGGGACGACCGAAGATCGGCAGCACGGTGCTCTTGTCCGAGCGGCCGACCGCCGGGATCAGCGAGCTCGGGTCGGCCTTCGCGGCCTCGACCACGAGCTTCATCGCGACCTCGACCGGGATCCGGTAGCTCTGCACCTTGGGCGCCTCGTTGGCCTTGGGCGCCGCCGGCTTGGGGTTCGAGGCGTACTCGGAGATCCGGTTGAGCTGCTCGGTGCGCAGCGACCGCGCCGTGGTGTCCTGGCCGCCGTAGTCGGCGATCGTCTGGATCTCCGAGGTGTCGTTCACATAGAACGCCTGGAGCGCGACGATCGTGACGTACACCAGCACCGCGCCGCACAGGCCGACGACGACGATGCCGATGGTGTTGAGTCGATCTGGATTTCGCTTGGGTCCCGACATGATCGATGCCTCCTAGAGGTTCTCGTGGGCGAGCGAGAGGCCCAGCGTGGGATCCTTGACCGGGATCAGGTTGCCGTGAAGGTTCTTGCCGAACCCGGCGAGCAGCACGCCGATCAGGCCGATCCACACCGTGATGTCGAGCGCCGAGAACCCGACGTGGTGGTACGCGGGGCTGCCGGTCAGCGGACCCGCGACGATCTGCGCGCCGTCGTGGAACGACGCGATCCAGTCATACGACGGCATCACGTTCCAGTAGAGATCGAGCCAGTGGAACACGAGCTGCCACACCGCGAACAATACCAGCGACGGCACGATCCGCTTGGTCCAGCGCGACATCAGGAATACGAACGGAAACGCCCAGAATCCCACGAGGATCGCGATGCTGACCCACTGCCACTCACCGAACAGCCGGTATTTGTACCAGACCGTCTCCTCGGGCATGTTGCCGTACCACTGCAGCATGAACTGCGAGAACGCCGTGTAGGCCCAGAAGAACGTGAACGCGAACATCCACTTGCCGATGTCGTGGTAGTGCTCCTGGTTGATCGAGTGGGTGAGCCGCCCGGTGCGCTGGATGCCGAGCACCATGAGCGCGAGCGCCGAGAACCCGCCGACGCAGGCGCTGCCCCAGAAGTTGACGCCGTAGATCGTCGAGTACCACTTGGGCGCCATCGACATCAGGATGTCGAACGCGGCGAAGCAGGTGATCAGCGCGTAGACGATCATCGCGGGCCCCGAGGCGACGCGCAGCCGCTCGGAGATCTGCGGATCGCCGCTGTCGTCCTGCTCGCGCGACTTCTTGGTGAAGTAGCGCGCCATCACGGTGTAGAGCACGCCGTACACGACGTAGCGGCCGGCGAAGAACCCCGGCGACAGCCAGCCGAGCTTGTGGACGAGCGTCGGATGCAGGTACTCCCCGCAACCAGCGGCGACCTTCTCGAGGCACAGCGCCGCGTCCGGGTGCGCCCAGTAGTAGAGGTCCTGGTAGCCGGCGACCAGCGGGATCACGAAGCCCAGGCCGGCGACGAACACGATCGGGAACGCCATGCTCATCGACTCGGCGATCCGCCGCACGACCGTCGCCCAGCGGCCACGCACCAGGTGGTGGAGCATCACCAGCCAGAACACGCCGACGCAGATGCTGAAGATGTACGCCCACGCGATCACGTAGGAGTACAGGAACCGCTTCCAGTGATCACCGTGCGTTGCGCCGAGCACGAGCGACAGCGCCAGGAACACCACGGCGATGCCGAGGCCGATCTTCTGCAGGCTTACGCCCAGCTTGCCGGCCTTGTACTTCTCAGCAGGATGGAGAGACTTCTGTAGAGCGCTCATCGGCTTGGCGCCTCCGGCATCTGCATGCCATTGCGGTGATCCGAGGGGATGTCGTCGAGCGAGGCGTTCTGGCTGCGTTGCAGCGCACGCACGTAGAGGACGATCGCCCAGCGGTCGGCGTGGGGAATCTGGGCCGCGTAGCCCATCATCGTGTTGTAGCCGTTCGAGATCGTGTTGAAGAGCTGGCCATTGGGCATGTTGATGACGACCGGGTTCGACGCATCGACCAGGTTGCGGGCCTGCCAAGCACCGCCGCCGGCCGCGACCCGCTGCGGCACCGCGCCGGCGCCGCGGCCATCGTAGCCGTGGCACGGCGAGCAGTAGATCTCGAACCGGTTCTTGCCGCGCTTCACGAGCGCGTCGTTGATCTCGAGCTGCTTGGGGAACCCGGTCGACCACTGGCCGGCTTCGAGACCGCGGTAGAACAGGTCATCGGCGTTGAGCGAGCCGCGCGCGACCGTGCCGGCGAGCTCGCCGCGGTTCTCGCGGCCGTCGGCGAACAGGTCCATCGCCTGGTCGGACTTGTACTTGGGCTGGAAGTCCATGTCCGGGAAGATGTGGATATGCGGCTCGGTCGAGTGTGAGGTCCGCGCCTTGGCCGCGATCGCGAATGGGATCAGCGCGAACGCCGTGCTCGCCACGATGAAGGCGGTGATCCACTTGGGCATCCGCGCGGTCGCCGGATCCGGATCGTAGTGAACGCTGTCGACCTTGAGCGCGCCGGCTTCCTTCAGGAGCGCCGGCGTCGCGTCGGCGTCGAACCGGCGATCGCGGGCCTCGATGCCGAGCAGGAACGCATCGTCGGTGACCTGGTTGAACCGCTCGTTGCGGAAGAACGGATGCCAGACCTGGGGCAGCTTGTTCAGGATCCACATCCCGAAGAAGCTGGTGAACACCGAGAGCAAGATCGTGGTCTCGAACGCGATCGGCACGTTGGCCGGAATCGACCACACCGGCTTGCCCGAGATGTTCCACGGCCAGTTGTAGGCGTTGCACCACCACTGCAGGAGCAGGCCGCCGAGCGTGCCCGTGGCGCCGCCGCCGAACACCAGCACCGGCAGGATGGTGCGCTTGATGCCCATCGCCTCGTCGATGCCGTGCACCGGGAACGGGCTGTAGCAATCGAACTCGGTGTAGCCCGCGTCGCGAACCTTGCGCGCGGCCTCGACCAGCTCACCGGGGGTGTCGTACTCGGCGAGCACGCCGAACAGCCGGCCGTCCTCGCCGTTGCCGTTGCTGCCGTGATCGACCGCGTGGGTTTCGTGGACAGTTTCGTCAGTCATGGCTAGTGCTTCTTCCCCGCGTGAGCTTCGGGCATCGCGCCCTTGACCTCCGAGATCGCGATGACCGGGGCGAACCGGAAGAACAGAAGGAATAGCGTGAAGAACAAACCGATCGTTCCGACGAACAGACCGACGTCGTAGCGGGTCGGTGAGTAGGAGCTCCACTGCGCCGGCAGGAACGTGCGGGCGAGCGACGTCGCGATGATCACGAACCGCTCGAACCACATCCCGACGTTGATCAGGATGCACAGCACGAAGATGATCACCGGGGCGCGGCGCACGCGCTTGAACCAGAACGCCTGCGGGACCAGCACGTTGCAGCCGACCATCAGGAAGTACGCCCACCAGAACGGACCGAACGCGCGGTTGACGAACGCGAACTTCTCGAACAGGTTGCCTGAGTACCACGCGATGAAGAACTCGGTCGCGTAGGCCAGACCGACCATCATGCCGGTGCCGAGCATGATCTTGCAGGCGGCCTCGACGTGCTCGTCCTTGATGATGTGCTTCAGGTTGAACAGGTGGCGGGCCGGGATCAGCAGCGTGAACACCATCGCGAACCCGGAGAAGATGGCACCGGCGACGAAGTACGGCGGGAAGATCGTGGTGTGCCAACCGGGCAGCTGTGAGGTCGCGAAGTCGAACGACACGACCGAGTGGACCGAGAACACCAGCGGCGTGGCCAACCCGGCGAGGATCAGATACGCGCGCTCGTAGCGATGCCACTGGCGGGCCGAGCCGCGCCAGCCGAGCGCCAGGCAGCCGTAGATGATCGCCTTGACCTTCTCGCCGCGACCGGCGCAGCGGTCGCGGAACGTGGCGAGGTCAGGGACCAGGCCCATGAACCAGAACAGGATCGACGTGGTCGCGTAGGTCGACACCGCGAACACGTCCCACATCAGCGGGCTGCGGAACTGCGGCCACATCTGCATGTCGTTGGGGTGCGGCAGCATCCACCACGCGAACCACGGACGGCCGGTGTGGAGCAGCGGGAACAGGCCGGCGCACATGACGGCAAAGATCGTCATCGCCTCGGCCGACCGGTTGATGCTGACGCGCCAGGTCTGCCGGGTCAGGTACAGCACGGCGGAGATCAGCGTGCCGGCGTGGCCGATGCCGATCCACCACACGAAGTTGGTGATGTCCCACGCCCAGTCGACGGTGTTCGAGTTGCCCCACACGCCGATGCCGGTCGTGACCAGCACGAAGATCGAGTAGAGGCCGATCCCGAACATGAGGAGCGCGATGGCGAGCACCGCGATCCAGGCCTTGTGCGGCTTGGGCGCTTCAGCGACCCACGCGACGTCGCGGGTGACCGCGCGGAAGGCCGCGCGGGCCTTGCCGGCGTCTTCGTGGTGTGACTCCACAGTTGCGTCTGCAGTGCTCATTCGTGGCCCCCGCCGGCGACGAGGCTCGGGTTAGGATTGCGGACCCGCGCGAGGAACCGATTGCGCGGCTTGGTGTAGGTCTCGGGAAGCAGCGCGTAGCTCCTGCGGTCCTCGTGCAGGCGCGAGACGCGGCTGTCTTTGTCGCTCAGATCGCCGAACACGATCGCCTCGGTCGGGCACGCCTGCTGGCATGCGGTCTCGACCGTTCCGTCGGGCATCGGGCCGTTGATGCTGCCCGGCTGCTGGCCGCCGCGGATCTGGGCCTTGGTCCGGATCTTGGCGTTCTGGATCCGCTGCACGCAGAACGTGCACTTCTCCATCACGCCGCGCATGCGGACGGTGACGTCCGGGTTGAACAGCAGGCGGCGGACCTTGTTGCGGGCGTCGCGGAACTCCTTGTTCCAGTCGAGGAAGTTGAAGCGCCGGACCTTGTACGGGCAGTTGTTGGCGCAATACCGCGTGCCGATGCAGCGGTTGTAGGCCATGTCGTTCAGGCCCTCGTCGGAGTGCGTCGTCGCGCCAACCGGACAGACCTGCTCGCACGGGGCCTGCTCGCAGTGCTGGCAGCCGACCGGTTGATGCACGACCTGCGGATCTTCGACCGAGCCGCTGAAGTAGCGGTCGATCCGGATCCACGACATCTCGCGGTTGTTCATGACCTCTTTGCGGCCGACCACCGGGACGTTGTTCTCGGCCTGGCACGCGACCATGCAGGCGTTGCAGCCGGTGCAGGTCGACAGGTCGATCGCCATGGCCCAGCGGTGGCCCTGGTAGTCCTTTTCCTTGAACAGCGAGAACCCGCCCTCGCCCGGCCGGTCCGTATTGCCGGCGTTGACGAGATCGTTGAAGAAGCCCTCGGAGCCCTCGGCGTGCCACGCCTTGTTCTCGGCGAGCGTCTTGTTGGTGGTCTCGCGGATCAGCTCGGGGAGCCGCTCCGCCAGTCCGCCCGCGTTGACGCTGCCCTGCTCGCGCGCGATGGCGCCCACGTTGCCGACGCCCGTGCGGATATCCCAGTGCTCCTGGATGTTCGCGAGCGTGTAGCCCTTGCCGGTGGCCGTGACCGTCGCCTTGCCGGCGAAGTCCCAGCCGCGCGTCGTGCGGACCTTGTAGGTATCCCAGCCGACCGTGCGGGTGCCGGTGCCGCCGACGTGACCGGCTGCGGTGCGACCGCCGCCGAGCACGAGGCCGATCGTGCCCGCGGCCTGACCGGGGATCGTGTAGCAGGGCAGCTCGAGCTCGAGCTCGTTGACCTTCACCTTGATCAGCGTGTCGTTCTCGAGCGACAGCCCGCTGGCCGTGCTCGCGCCGACCAGCGCGTAGTTGTCCCACGTCACCTTGGTGAGGAAGTCCGGGGTCTCCCACAGCCAGGCGTTGTTGGCGTAGCGCCCGTCGTACGTGAAGCTCGACTGGTGGAACACCACCTCGAGCTCGCCGTTGACGCGCAGCGATCCGGCGAGCTGGCCGCCGGCGAGCGTCGGCAGCGGGAACTCGGCGACCGTGGGCTGCTGGACCGGCGCGAGCTGGGTGTTCGCGACGAAGCCGTCGTGGACGGTCTGCTTCCAGTTGCCGTCGATGCCAAGATCCTTGTGGGCGGCCTGGACCAGCGCGTCACCGGACTTCTCGTCGCCCAGGAGGAGCGAGAGCAACTCGATCACCGACAGCCCGCCGTAGAGCGGCGCGACCAGCGGCTGCGCGACCGTGACGGTGCCGTCCCAGGTCTGAACATCGCCCCACGCCTCGAGGAAGTGCGCGCGGGGCACGTGCCACGACGACAGCAGCGAGGTCTCGTTGCGGTACTCGTGGAGGTGGATCGAGGTCTTGACCGACTTGAGCGCGGCGGCGAAGTTGAGATCCGCCGGGGCGTCGTACACCGGGTTGCCGCCGAGCATGATCAGCGTGCCGACCGCGCCCGCCGCCATCTGGTGCGCGAGATCGTTGATCGAGCGCAGGTGCGCGGGCCGGTCGCCGTCGGGATCCTCGACGTACTCGAGCGTGGCACCCGGCGCGCCGATCGACTGGTTGATCCGCGCGACCAGCGCGTGGACCTCGGGCGGCTGGCGGCGTCCGGCGATCACGACCGCCTTGCCCTTGTTCTGCTTGAGCTCCTCGATCAGCACCTTGAGGAACTTGTCGACCTTGGGCTCCTTCAGGAACTCGGAGGTCGGCGTGGGGCCGCCGCGCAGCGCCGCATCGAGCGCCATCGCGAACGGCAGGCCGAGCTCGGAGCGCAGCGCGAGGCGGTGATCCGCCATCGCGCCGGTGTTGGTGAACACGCTCTCGATCGACCACAGGCGGCTCATCGCGCCGATGCCGAGCCAGCCGTTCTGGCGGCGCGACCGCGCGAAGTCGCGGCTGTACTTCATCGACGCCGGGTGCTCGGTGAAGATGTCGCAATCGAGCGTGACGATCGTCTCGGCGCGATCGAGCTTGGCGATCGGGCGCAGCGAGCGGTCGCCAAACGCCATCCGCGTTCCGGCGCGCTCGTTGTCCCACGACAGCGGCTCGTACTCGTGCCAGCGAACGCCCAGGCCGATCAGCTTGGTGCGCAGCGCGCGTACGGTCGGCGACGACGTGGCCTCGCTGAGCACGGTGGTGGTCGCGAGCCCGGCGCGGAGCTGGCCGAGCTGTGCACGGAACGCGTCGAGCGACGACGCGACGCCGTGATCCGACGTCGGGCCCTGCGAGCGATCCGGATCGTAGAGGTGCAGGATGCTGGCCTGGACGAACGTCGAGCAGCCGGCGTGGCGCTCGGTGCCGGTGACGACCCCGCCGCTCGCGAACGGATGCTCCGGGTTGCCGTCGAGCTTGATCGGCCGGCCTTCGAACGCGGTCGCCAGCAAGCTATGGCCCACGCCGCCGAGCTCGAACGCGGTGGCGTACTGCTGGGTGACGCCCGGGGTCTGGTCCTCGGGGCGGCGCGCGAGCGGAACGATCTCTTCCTTCTCGTAGCGCTGGCAGGCACCGACGCCGGCGAGCGCCATCGAGGCGCCCATCAGGTGAAAGAAGTTGCGGCGCGACAGCGGATCGTGGTTCGGCTTGTCGGCGCCCGGCGGGAACTCCGCGACGCTGCCACTGACCTGAAACGCCGCGTCGCCTTCGAGCTCACGCAGCGACTTCCAGTAGCCGTGGACCGGCGTGGGCGGCAGATCCGCGAGCGGCGCCTCGTCGTGGTGATCGTCGTCGTGGTCGTCGTGATCGTGGTCGCCGTGGGCACCGTGATCGTGGTCGCCGTGGTCGTGCGCGTCGAGGACGTGGAGCTCTTCTTCTTGCGACATCGTTCAGCTCCTAGCGATGACAGGTCGAGCAGTTGGTGGGAGGGTTGACACTGTTTCGCTTCTTGATGTCATCGCCTTCGCCAGGCTGCTGCTGGTAGCCCATCTTGGTGACGTTCTCGGGGTTGCGCAGGAACGGCGCCGGGTTGCGGTGGCACGCGAGGCACCACTCCATCGTCAGCGGCTTGGCCTGGAAGACCTTGACCATCTGATCGATGCGGCCGTGGCACGCCTCGCAACCGACCGCCGCGTTCACGTGCGCGCTGTGGTTGAAGTAGACGTAGTCGGGCAGATCGTGAACCCGCGTCCAGTGCACCGGCTCGTTCTCGGCGAATGCCTGGCGGATCGGCAAGAGGAGGTCAGAGTCCTTCTTGACCGTCGAGTGACAGTTCATGCAGGTCGCCGCCGGCGGGATCGCGGCCTTACCGGCGCGCTCGACCGTCGAGTGGCAGTACCGGCAGTCGAGGCCTAGCTCGCCGGCATGCAGGGCATGGCTGTAGGGCACCGGCTGATCGGGCTGGTAGCCGATGCGGATGGCCTCGGGGGTGACACCGTAGGCGACCAGCGCCACCAGGTACACCGGTGCGCCGAGCACAAGGAGGAAGATCCACCTTCGAAGTGTCTCGGTCCATTCGGGGAATGTGAAACGCGGCATGGGGGTTCCTGCGTTGGGTGCATAGCGATTCTGGGTCGCCATACGAGTGGCCTATGCACCACATCCTGAGCGCGTCTAGCAAGCTTGGGCGGTGGCTTCTTGGGGCGGCGTGTCGTCGCAGATGCGTGCATCACTTCAGATATTCGCCCCCGGTTATGGCAGTTCTCGTCGAGCGCGCGGCTGCGACAAGAGATCGCGCCTGATCTCGGCGCCCTCCGCGTCAGATTGCCGCAGCGCGGCTTGGCCGTCCGCGGATGAGGCGAACATGACGTTCGCTCTGTGAGTGAGACGTGCCACCCTGCTCCCATCGTGGCGATGGGCATCGTCATCGCACTGATCGTCGGGCTGCTGCTCGTCGCGTTGATCGGCGTTGCGTGGTGGCGCAAGCGCGCCGGGATCGCGCCACCGCGGGCCGCCGGACCGCTCGCTGCGGATGACGACGCCGCCGTCTCATCGATGTCCTCACTCGCGCTGTTCGAGGGCATCCTGGCGTTTCCGGGCCCTGGGGGCGTGGTCCCCACCCTGCCGCTCGAGGGCGTTGTGCCCCACCCCGGCCCGGTCGAGCGGGGCGCGCCGCTGCCGGTCGTGCTGGTCCACGGCCTGTTCGGGTTCGATCGAATCGGCGTGCCCGGCGCCCGGTTCGACTACTTCCGCGGCATCGCGAAGCACCTCGAGTCGCTCGGCTGCGAGGCCCACGCGGTTCGCCTGCCGGCAGCCGCCTCGGTGCCAGAACGCGCGCGCGAGCTGGTCGCGGCGATCGAAGCCCTGCCGCATCCCCGGATCGATCTGATCGCACATAGCCTGGGCGGCCTCGATGCGCGCTACGCGCTGACCCATCTGGGCCTCGCGAGCCGCGTTCGTTCGCTGGTGACGGTAGGAACCCCGCACCGCGGAACGCCGCTCGCGGACCTCGCGATCAAAGGTCCGCTGGGGTGGGCACGCCGCATCGTGCGCGCGATGGGCATGCCGATGGAGGCGATCGAATGGCTCGGCACCGAGGCGCTCGCAAAGTTCAACGCGCAGGTGCTCGACGTCCCCGGCGTGCGCTACGCGTGCGTCGTCGGTGGCATGCATCGCAGCGATAGCGCCGTGCCGCTCGCGCTGGCGGCCGCCCATGCGTACCTGCGCCGGGTCGCGGGCCCCAACGACGGCCTCGTGCCCATCGCATCGCAGTACTGGGGCGAAACGCTCGCCGAGATCGAGGCCGATCACTTCGCGCAGATCGGCTGGCGAGTCGCCGTTCGCCACACGTTCGACGCCGCCGGGCTCTACGCGTTCGTGATCGCGCGGCTGGGCGACGCGCCGCTCGCGGCCCACGCAGCGGCCGCCGCTACAATGATCACGCGGCTCGCAAAGCCCGACGCCCCGAGCTGAGCGCGATATCGCTACGCGCAGCGTGACGACGGCACGTCCGCGCGCTCGAAGCGCGAGGCGAATGCGAGCACCGCAGCGCGCTCGAAGCAGCGTGCGCAGCGCAGGAACAGCGGGGGGGACGCCCCCACGCACACGACGCATTCCTCGTCGGAGCGCCGCGTCGAACTCTGCACGGCTGCATCAGAAACCTGGAATGGCAACGCAGCCAACGTTTGTACGTGGGGGCTGGGGGGAGTCATCAGTAATGCGGTGAGTCGGGCACCCAGGATCAAGCCCGCGCAGAGAGCCGCACCCTTGATATTGCTCAAGGTGCCTTCCGGTACGTTGGTTGCAGCCCGTCGCCCATTGTGAAGAGCATAGGACGACCAACGACTAGGATAACCAGGGGCTTGCTTTTGTTGCTTGCACTAGGAGGCGTGCAGGCAGCCGGCTGCGCTGCGTCGCCTCCTGGCGGAGGTACATCGACGACGACCGATCCAAAGTGCCAGATCGACAGCAAAGCTGAAAAGACACCTGGCTATCCATTTGACATAGCCAAGTTCACCTCGGACGTCGTGCCGGTCCTGGTCGGCTCCTGCACGGGCTCGACCTGCCACACGCAGCCGACGGGGAGCGGCGGCTTCGTCGTCTGGACGACCGCCGCGACCAGCTCGTGCGACCTGGCACAGACGTTCAACGCCGTGGAGAAGGTCGTCGACCTCACGACGCCAGCCAACAGCCAGCTGGTCGGCGCCGTGACCGGCGCCGTCACGGGGCACCCGGTCACCCTCGCGGCTGGCGATGCCAAGCTCGTCACACTGCAGTCCTTCATCTCCACCGCGGCCGCGGTCTACGCCGCCGACGGTGGTGGCGTCGTCGCGCCGCCGTCGAACAGCGTGTTCGACCTGGCCGTCTTCCAGTCGACCATCCAGCCTATCTTCACGGCCGGTGGCTGCGCGGTGACGGGCTGCCACCTCAGTGGCGTCGGTGGCTTCACCCTGAAGGCCAATCCCGCAACCGACAGCGCCGACATGACCGCCAACTTCACGGCGATCAGCACGCGCACCAACCTCACCGACCCGAGCACCTCGATCATCCTGCGCCAGGCGACCACGCTGCACGGCAGCGGCAAGTCGACCCAGATCCCGGCGACCGGTAAAGATCCGCTGCTCGCGTGGATCACCGCGGCGAAGAACGCCGCGCCGACCACCGGCGACGCGACCTGCGCGCCGGTCGCCCAGTTCAACCAGGGCACGTTCACCAGCGAGATCCTGCCGATCCTGACCGGTGACGTGGATCTCAACCAGGTCGGCGGCGTCGGCCGCGGCGCTGGCTGCATGTCGGCCGCGTGCCACGGCGGTTCGGTCACCGGGCCGGGCAAGCTCGACCTGTCGTCCTCCGATCCGGCGAGCTTGCTGCAGAGCTTCGCGTGCTTCGTGAAGCTCGACGCTCCCACGACCTCCGAGATCCTGCTGTGCCCGACCGCCAGCGCCGGATGCCGGGTCGCGCTTCACCCCGGTCAGGACGTCCTCGACGGCGCCAATGACCTCAACTACCAGCGGATCCTCGCGTACATCTACGGAAGCGGCGGCGTCACCCCGCTCGACTACGCGTTCTTCGTCCGCAAGATCAACACGCTGTTCAACGACGTCAACGTCGTCCAGGCCGGCGCCACGAATCAGACCTGCGCCGATACCATCGCGTGTCACGGCATCTCGGTCGCTGGCCAGGCCCCGCCCAACAACTCGGACTTCCCGATCATCTCGAACGCCTCGGATGATGCGCGGCTCAGCGTGAACTTCGTGGCCGCCACGCAGTTCGTCACGTTCCTGAACCCGACCGAGAGCTCGCTGTTCCTCTACCCGACCAACGAGATCGCCAACCGCGACGCGCACGCGTTCGCCACCGGCGTCGACCACCCGGGCGGCCTCGACTTCCCCGTCGGTTCCGACGAGTCCAACCTGATCCTGCAGTGGGCCGGCGGGCTGCGGCCGGACGGCCAGGGCTTCCAGCACAACTGGCTGGTGCTCGGTGACTTCCCGGCGACCCTGATCTCCGACTCGACGGTCATCGACGAGCGGACCATCACGCCGAGGATCTTCGACGTCGACGGTGGCTCGTTCAACCTCGGCGCGTGGGACGGCCTGTTCTCGGCCAACGCCAGCGTCGACCTCAACGCCGCGAACGTGTTCTTCCGTGCCGCCACCGCGGGTCGGATCGCATACGCCGCGTCGTACGTGATCAACACCGAGGGTCGCACCCAGGACATCTCGGTGACGGTGTCCACCATCAACCCGGTGCGCATCTACGTCAACGGCCAGCTCGCGGGGCAGGCCGATCAGGGTGGCGCGGCCACCGCGCCCATCCACCTCACCGGTACGGGGACCGGGTCCACCGCGAAGATCCTCGTCAAGATTCTGCAGCGCGCCAACGACGCCACGTTCGCATTCACAGCCCAGCTCCGAGATGACCAGGGCACGTTGCTCACCGACGTCAACGGTGGACTCGTCTTCACTCTCTCCACTGGAGGAGGTATCTAATGTCGCTTCTACGATCGAGTTTGCTTGCTTCCCTTGGCATGTTCCTGTCCACCGCTTGTTCGCTGGGCACCACCCCGGGGACCAGCACTGGGGGCGACGACACCAACCCGCCGGTCACGACGCCGCCAGTTCCGGTCCCCGAGCCTGTCGTGACCCCCGCTGTCTACAAGCGAGGCTCGCTGGCACCGCTCTACCAGCTCACGCCCAGCGCTGAGTTCAACCGGTTCACCGAGCTCAACGTGAAGATGGCGAACGCGGACTTCACGACCACCGCGGTCACGACGTCGGCGAACGACAAGATGACCGAGATCGGCAAGCAGATCGCCAACGAGCGCGGTCTGGCGACTGCGATGGCGCTGGTCGGCCCTGCCGACTTCCTGCGCGCCCAGCAGATTCCGTTCCGCGGCAATCCGACCGACATCAAGGTGTTCAAGAGCGGCGCGGTCCGCGAGGCGTACATTCCGCTCGGCGGCGATCAGATGACGCCGGGCAACGAGGTCGCTGCGGTCAACATCGCGGTTGGCGGTACCCCCGCGGTCATCCAGCGCATCAAGGTCGGCATCCGGCCGCTGCGCGTCGCGGTCCACCCCGCCGGCTTGATCTTCGTGTGCAACCAGTTCTCGAACTACATCTCGGTGATCGATCCGACCAACCACACGTTGCTGAAGAACGGTGACACGACCGTCGAGATTCCGACCGACTTCTACTGCTCGGACCTGATCTTCGCGGCGCAGAACGTCGCGGCCAACGACCCCGACAAGCAGACGCTGATCGTCGGCAACAGCTGGCGCGGCAGCATCACCAAGTTCGATCTCACCGTGACCCGTGACCCGGTGGGCAACATCGCCAACGGCTTCACCATCGACAAGAAGACCGAGATCCTCGGCGTCGGGCAGAACCCCTACCGGCTCTCGCTCGGCCAGGATCTGAAGACGGTGTATGTCGCCAACTTCCGCGGCGGCGTGATCGCCCGCGTCGACGCGTCGAACCAGGTCAAGACGATCGCGGTCCAGGGCCCCGTGCCCGACGTCGTCCAGGCGAACGACGTGCTCCTCGTGCCGACGGCGACGATCGACCGCGGCTACCCCGCCAGGGCTGACGCGACGCCGACGCAGATCCAGGCTGCCCCGGTGCAGATCAACGGCCACGTCGTGCACCCCGGCGCGCAATTCGACAACACCCGGGCGTACAACTTCGAGGATCTCCGCAACGGTCTCATGACCCTCGACGCGAACCTCAGCAACCCGACCCCAACGTACTTCACCGATGACATCTCGCCGGAACCGCTGTTCGATGCCAAGCAGAAGATCCTGAAGGGCTCGATGCCGCAGGCCGTCGTGCTGAACGCGGCGCGGACGAAAGCCTACGTCGTCATGTCGGGCTCCGACGTCGTGCAAAAGATCTCGGTCGGCGCAGGCGCGTTCCGGCTCGCCGATGGTGCCCAGTTGTTCCACACCGCCAAGCGGCCGTACGCCGTCGCGATCGACGAAGCCAACAACGAGCTGATGGTGTCCAACTGGGGCGGCGAGACCCTCCAGGTGTTCGACCTGACCACCGCAGCGCTCAAGTCGACGACCGACCTCGGCTACGCGCAGCCCGCGTACCCGGCGACCAACATCGAGCAAGGCGAGTTCTTCTACTACAGCACCTCGTGGTCGAACAACGGACGCAAGTCGTGCGCGCAGTGCCACTGGGATGAGCTGCTGCTCGACGGCATTCCGTACGCCAACGGCGCGACCGCGCCGACCTCGCCGCACCAGGTCCCCCCGAACTTCAACCTGCAGACCACCGACTCGTACTTCTGGAACGGCTCGTTCGGCAATGGCACCTACGCCTCGCTGGCGGCCGATGCCCAGAGCCGCAGCAACTGCGAGCTGATCCTGTTCGCGCTCACCGAGGGCATGGCGTCCAACCCGGCGACCCGCATCGGTGACCCGGGTAACCGCATCACCAATGGTGAGGACGCCCAGTGCCGTCCGACCTTCGCGGCGAACAACAAGAGCGTGCTGCCCGATGGCTTCGTCGAGGTGATCGGTCCCATCATCGCCCGGCAGAAGCTGGTCCGCGACACGGTCGTCATGGCCGCGACGGGCCAGAAGTTCGCCGATGTCGCTCGCAAGACCGACTTCTACTCGGTGTCCGAGCTCCGGCTGCCGCCCAACCCGCTGAAGTACCTGAACGACAACGCGCAGCTCGACAGCGACACGATGGCCCAGATCACCAAGGGCAAAGCGGTCTACACCGCGGCCGCCTGCGGCAGCTGCCACGACCCCGACAACACGCGCCACCCGTTCACGGACGGCATCAATCACGGCTCCGGCGCCCCGTGGACCGCGCAGTTCATCGCGACCTACTCCGCCGACGCACGCGTCCTCAACCTGCTCGCCGCGGTGGGTGGTGCGATCCCCGATGGCATGATCCAGGCCAATGACACGTCGAACGCGGGCGCGAGCAAGGAGATCAACGTTCACCTGAACCCGATCGACTTCTTCGAGCCGTTCTGCTTCAACCTCGACAAGTGCCTGGTGTTCAACGACCCGCTGTCGGTGCGCGGCACGGCGGCCGAAGACGACCGCCTCCTGGCGCTGACCGTCGTCAACCTCGCCAACGCGGACCGCGGCTTCATCCCGGGCAACATGCCGGGTCAGCCGATGAGCAACACGCCGTCGCTGCGCGGTAACTGGTTCCAGACCAACTTCCTCCGCCACGGCCTGTCTCACTCGATCCGCGAGACGGTCCTTGGACCCGGCCACCCGGCCCTCAAGGAAGGCGAGCTCGGCTACGCGGTCGATGCGGCCGGTGATCTCGACGTCCACGGCGTCACCCAGAACCTGACCGCGGACGACATCGCCGCGCTCAACATCTACGTCAAGACGATCGAGTAGCGATCGCTTCGCGGCGGCGACCCGTCGCCCGCCGTTTACCCATTCCAGCCGGCCGCACCCGCGGCCGGCGTTTGTCGTTTCGGCGTGGAATGAGTGTCCGATCGCAAGCATACCTGCGCGGTCGATGCGACCGGAGAGCTGTGGTGCTGGGGCGGCAATGACGACAACGAGCTCGCCGGCGGCGACGACAACGCCGACGAGCAGCTGCGTCCGTTCCGGATCGCGGCGCTCGGCAAGACGGTGACCGACGTCGTCGCGGCCGAGACCGGCACCTGCGCACAGACCCTCAACGGACCGCGCTGCTGGGGCGACAACTTCTTCGGCCAGCTCGGTGATGGAACCACCGTGTCGCGATCCACGCCGACCCCGGTGGTGTCGCTCGACGTGGCCGCGCGCCCGGCCATGGGTACCGCGCACTCGTGCGCCCTCAGCGACGGCGAGGTCTATTGCTGGGGCGACAACGCGCGCGGTGAGCTCGGGCTGGGCACGTTCGCCGTGGCGCCGAGCCCGGTCGCGGTGGCGTTTCTCTAGCGCGCGGGCTGACGCGGCCGGACAGGCTCGCGCAGCCTACTACCGCGGGTCGGCGTCCGACGCGCTGGTGGATGGATCGTCGGGCGGGGCGGGCTTCGCGCGGCGGCCGACGCGGGTCACGACGAACGCAACCCCCGGGGTGAGCGCGATCGTGATCAGGATCCGGATCGGCAGCGTGGCCTTCGCGGCCACCCAGCCCGCGACGATCACGCCGATCACGCCGCTGGCCGTCGAGGGTGCCGCACCGATCGCGAACGCGATCGAGAACCCGATGATCGTGAGGATCGACAGCACGAAGTACGTGGCGATCGCGATCTTGCCGTACTCGCCGAACAGCTCCGACAGGCGCTGCTTGAGCGTCGGCTTCGCCGCGGGGCGAGCTTGCAGGTCCTCGGCGTCGCTCATCTTCGTCATCTAGCACGGGCATCGCGGCGGCGCGATCGCAAGCGAGGCGCGAGTCGTGCGGCCGCCTCCCCGAGCGTCGCGTGGCGCGCGGCCGCGGCGAGCTCGACCGGTTGTCAACGCGCAGTACAAAGAAACCGTACGGCGAGCACAGCCGTCGCAGATCGGCGATCAGCCGGCGCTCGGGATCGTGGTACGCAGCGCCAGGGTGATCTGGACGTTCGAACGTAGGCTGCTCGGCGCCGCGATGCTCGCGTGGGCCGTCATCGCGGTGATGAACCTGGTGGCCGGGCCGCCGCTGGGTCACGACGAGGCCGCGTTCGCGAACCTCGCGCGCGGAGCCGCGGACACCTGGCTGTATCGCTCGCGCGGCACCGCACGACTCGCAGAGCTCGGCTTCGCGCTCGGCGGCGCCGACTGGCAGCTCCGGCTGGCGAGCGCCGTGGTCGGGCTCGCGATGGTGCTCGCCGTGTTCGCGGTCGGGCGCGCGGTGTTCGGTGCGCGAACCGGTGCCTGGGCGGCCGCCGTGATCGCCGGGGCGCATCCGATGGTGGTCCGCAGCGCCGAGCTCCTCGGCGACTTGCCGGCGACCGCCGCGGTGGTGCTGGGCGTCGCCGTGCTGGCCGGCGAGCTCGGGCGGACCGGCGGGCCGCGCTGGCGCGTCGCGCTGGCCGCACCGGCGTTCGCCGCCGCGTTCTATCTGCGGTACGGCAGCGCGCCCGTGATCGCCATCGCCGGGCTGGCGGCGCTGGCGCTGTGGTGGCGGCCGATCGCAGCGCGGCCGTGGCCGATCGTGGTCACCGGCGCCGGGTTCGTCGTGCTGATGGTGCCGCACGCCCTGCACTCGCTGGCCGCGACGGGATCCGTGTTCGGCGTGCTGCGCGTGAGCTCCGGCGTGCCGCGCCGCGCCTACCTGGGGGAGGGGCTCGTCACCTACCTGACGTCGAATCCGTTCGTGTACTACGGCGCGCTCGTCGCACCGCTGATGATCGCGGCGTTTGGCGGACTCGGCCGGACGCTGCGCAGCCGCGGCGCCGCGTTGCTCGCGATCGTCGCCGTCGGGCAGCTCATCGCGATCGGGGTCCAGAGCCACGCGCAGCCGCGCTACGTGTTCGTCGCCGTGGCGTTGCTCGTCGTACTCGGCGTCGAGGCCGTGCGCCCGTTCGCCCGCCCGCGCCTGGCGCTCGCGGCGGTCGGCGCCGCGTGGCTCGGGGTCGCGGTCGCGATGATCCCCCACGACCGGGCGATCACGCGATCGCGTGGCACGATCCTCGCCGCGGCGGCCGCGATCGTCGCCGACCATCGCACCGGACCGTGCACCGTGATCGCGCAGAAGGTCCCGCAGCTCATGTGGTACACGCACTGCGACGGCGAGCTGACCCGCACGGCCGACCTCGCCGCGCGGGCCCCGGGGCGATCGCGCTACCTGGTCTCGACGCCGTACACGCCGCTCGATGGTCCCGCGTTCGCGGCGTCCCACGGCGTCGCCGTCGTCGAGCTGCCGACCGGCAGCCCGCTCGCGCGCGTGTGGGTCGTCCAGTAACGGATCGCGACCACGCTACTGCGGGACCGGGAACGCCACCGGGCTGTGGTGACCGGTCTTGTCGACCGCACGCACGCCGAAGAACACGTTGTCCTTGCTGAAGTGCGGCAGGGTCACCGACGTGACGTTGCCGACCGGGATCACGTGGGTCCAATCGGGGTCGGTGGTCTCGCGCCACACCACCTCGTAGCCATCGAGATCGGGATCGGGATTGGCGGCCCAGACCAGGTCCGTGGCGTTGGTCAGCGCCTGGGTGAGGATCCCGACGCTCTTGGGCGTGCCCGGGCCGGTCGCCAACGACCACATCGCCGCGGCGTTGACCTTCACGACCCGGGTCAGGAACGCGAAGTCCATGAACTGCTGGAGATCGCCGATCTGCTCGCCGTTCTCGACCCGGACATCCTGGTGCTCGTGGTTGAAGTTCTCGTTGGGCTCGGTGAACCGGTTCGCGGGATAGCCCTGGGTCAGGAACGAGACGTGATCGCTCGAGCGCAGGAACCGATCGCGGCGCCAGATCAGCCGGATCCGCATGTCGGTCTCGCGGTTCTGCGCAACGCTCGCGACAAACCGCTGGAGCTGGCGCGACGTGCTGTCGACCTCACCACCGACGGCGCGCCGGATCGCGGCCTGGTTGGCGGTCTCGGCCGTCGGCACCCCCTCGGCGAACAGCCGGATCGTGTGGGGGTCGCGGACCCCGTCGTCCGACGTGCTCGAGCCGACGATGTCGTCCGAGAACATGCCCTGGATATCGGCCCCGGCGGCCTTGAACTGCGCCGCCTCGAACGCCGAGCCGAACAGGCCCTGCTCCTCCCCGGCGACGATGGTGAACACGATCGTCGCGTCCGGCCGGTGCGTCGCCATCACGCGGGCCAGCTCCAGCACGAGCGCAACTCCGGACCCGTCGTCATCGGCGCCCGGCTCGGTCGCGTCGGGATTGAGCACGTCGGTGACCCGTGAATCGATGTGACCCGACACGACATACATCCGGCTCGGCGCGGTCGAGCCCCGGAGCGTGGCGATGACATTGGTGATCGTCGTCGGGGTCGGGATTCGGTCACTGGGCGCCTGGACGAACGTCTGGAGCTCGACCGTCATCCGCCCGCCCGATCGGGCCGCCGAGCTCTGCAGCTGGGCGGCGGCCCACCGCGTCGCGGCGCCGATCCCGCGGACCGGATCGGTCTGGCTCGACAGCGTGTGCCGCGTCCCGAAGCCGACCAGGGTGCGCACGGTGTCCTCGAGCCGTCGCTGCTCGATGTCGCGCATGATCCCGCGCAGCTCGTCATCGGGCCGCTGCGGCCGGACCGGCTCTCCGGGCTCGAGCGGCAAGAACACCTGCCCGCGGCCGAAATCATCATCATGATCATCGAACCCGAGCTGAGCCTGGTCGTCATCGGCGCTCGTGATCGCCGCGGTCGCTTGTTGCGAGCTCGGGTCGCCGTCGTCGACAGCCGATCCGTGCTGACAAGCGACCGCACCTATCGCGAACGGCAATACGCAGAACAGCTTCCCTGTACGAGACACCATGGCTCCTCCAGCCCCGGGCCACGAGGCGCGACGTGCGCACTCACTGCCGGGTCCGCGGACGGTAGACGTACATCGCGAGTGGATCCAGCGGCGAATGCCAGTTCGCGTTAAATTCATCGCAACGTGACCGTCAACCGGGCGCATCACGGCGGTGTTGCGAAACGCTGTGTTCGCATCGTGCACCTGGCGCACAGCGAGGATCCGCAGCGTCAGCGCAAGCTCGCGCGGGGCATGTACGTCCGGACACCTCCCTTACATGTAAGGCACGTTATACAGTTTTCCTGGCGAGTCACGGTCGGTGGCGGAACAGCGTGAGGTCGACCGCAGCTGCGAGGGCCCGGTAGCCACTCGGGTTCAAGTGCAGATGATCGCCGCTATCCAGCGCCGGTGACAGGACCCCAGGATTGGCTGGATCGCGCGCCGCCAGGTCGAAATCGACGACCGCGTCGAACTTGCCGCTGGTGCGAATCCAGCGATTGACGATCTGTCGGGCGGCCTCGCGGAGCCCCGCGTCATCTTCGTAGAACGAGCCCTCGATCGGGGTCAGCGTGGCTCCGTACACGAGGATGTGCTGGGTGTGCGCCCGAACGATGATCTGCTCGTAGGCACGGATCAGCTCATCGGCGACGCTTTGCTGCGCCTCCTCGGTCGCGCCCGCCGTCCCGATGTCGTTGATGCCCTCGAACACCAGCGTCCAGCGAGCGCCGCTCTGGGCCAGCAGATCGCGGTCGAGCCGCGCGAGCAGGTTGGGGCCGAGGCCGTCGTTGAGCACGCGGTTGCCGCCGGCGGCCTGATTCAACACCGCGACTCGGCTCGTGCTCGGGTTCGCTCGCAATCGACTGGCCAGCTGATCCGGCCACCGATCGTTCTGGTTCGTCGTCGAGCCGCGGCCGTCGGTGAGCGAGTCGCCCAGCATGACCACGCCGCGCATCTGCTCGTCGGCCCGCACCTCGACGCCGCTCACGAAATACCAGTGATCGACCGCGGTCGCGTTGACCAGGTCCGGGTCCCCGACATGATTGCCCGCCACCATGTACGACGTCGTCCTCGAGCCCGGATGAGACGTGATGCGCTGCGACGCCTGGCCGGTCGCCAGGTAGATCGTCACCGTGAGGTTCGATGCCGGCGCCAGCTCGAAGCCCAGGACGTCTGACACGACCTGGGCACCGGCGGGGACGGTCACCGAGGTCCGACCCTGGAACGTCAGCGGCCGGTCGCTCCCGGGAGCGAGTGCGCTGACTCCCGCGGCGCCCCCCCGCGGCAGCGCGACCGCCGCCGAGGTGATGGTGAGCGCGGTGTCACCGAACGCATTGGAGAACCTCACCCTCATTCGCCGGCCACCGACGGATACATGGAGGGTCTGCCGCAGCGTGCTGTCGATCAGCACACCGGCCGGCGCGGTGAACGGCGGAGGCGGCAGATTGCCCGGCTCCGTCAGCTGCGGCATCGCGACCCAGGTGTCCAGCCAGTGACCCTCCTGCTCGAACGCGTCGCCCGCGTGCGCCGGCGACAAAATGAAAAAAGTAGTGCTGAGTAGTCCGACTGCAACGGCCCAATATCGCTTCACGACGGCCTCCTTGAGTTGATTGGCCCACTCCACGTGCGGGGGCATCCTAGCCCTACCAGGAGTATTCGGCACGAGCCGATCGCATCGCGATGCAGGTGCATGTGCGCACGCGACACAGCGCTCCACGTTGGCCTGCGCCGCCGCGAACACCGAGCCAACAGACGTTGATCCTCCTGCTGCGGTCAGCACGTACCGATGGCTTCACCTGCGTCGTCGGAACGCACTCCGCAGTGTTGGCTGCGTCAGTTGGTCGTTGCGGCGGGCGAGACCGTGCCGAGCTGGTGATCCGGCGACAAGACTCGAACGTAGCCGACGCCGCCGCCACCGCCGCCACCGCCACCTTTGACATTCTCTGTGGGCGTCTCACCGTTGAGGGAGATTTCACTGCCGCCACGCCCGCCGTCGCCCCCATCGCCGCCAGCAGGGCCGCCGCCGCCCGGCGCACGCTCCGTCGTATTGAGTCCGGTCGTGCCGTTGCCACCGGCAACGGTGTCATTGGCACCTTCGCCGCCGCCACCCCCATTGGCAGAGATCTGCGACGCGGTGCCGATGACATGGGGCGCTTCGAGAAAGATCATCCCACCGGAACCACCGCCGCCGCCGCCCGAGTTCGGCGCGTCGGCAGTCTGTTTCGAACCACCTTTGCCGCCGCCACCAGCGGCCGTCAGGACCGCCGTATCGCCGAGCTCCACGCGCGTCGCGGACACCAAGTAGAGCGCTCCCCCGGCGAGCCCGCCGGCTCCTCCCGGAGAGCGGCCAGCCCCGCCCTGTGCGCCCGCACAGCCTCCCCGGGGCCCCATCGGGATCGCGATGACAGCGCTTCCGAACACGCCTCCCGTCGAGCCGTTCATGCCTTTTTGGCCGGGTCCTCCGGATCCGCCGTCGGCACCGTAGCCGCCTCCACCGCCGCCCCCTCCACCGCTGTCGTTGCTCGTGCCAAGCCCCGCGGCGAGGTCACATACACCCGCACCCGCCGCCCCAGCACCGCCGTCGCTGACGCTGACGCTCGCCGCGTGCGCGAACGAGATCGTGCCGCTCGCCACGATCGCCAGCGGCAGGGTGCCTGTCGCCCTGAGGCTCACGCTATCGGCGAACACCACGCTATGCGCGAGGATCGCCTCGACCTGCCCCGCCAGGGTCGTGAGCACCATGTGCGAGACGGGTACGACCACGCCACCCACGTTCAGGACGTGGCTCGTCGTGTCGTACGTCGCATTGCTCGCGATCGTGAGATCGCCCACGAGCGCGAGTGTGCAAGTATCGAACTGGGACGAAAATGTCGTGCATGCATCGGGCGGAGTGGCGTCCACCGAACCCGAATCTGAGCCAGCACCGGGACCATCCCCCGCAGCGGCGTCGCTGACGGCTGTGCCGCCCGGTGAGTGGAACCCACAGCCCTGGGATCCGAGAACCATGCCGAGGACGAATACACCCGAGCGCATGGTCGGAAGTATCGCTGATCGGCGCGCCGATCGCCCAGATTATCGCGCCTGACACGCAATCAGGCACAGTCAGGCACCGTCAGGCGCAGGCTGACTCGGCCTGGTCTTCCGGCGCACAGGCCGATCAGACAATCCACTCACCGCGTGGGCGTGAGCACGAGCTTGCCTTTGACCTTGCGCTGCTCGAGCCGCTCGAGCGCCTCGCCGGCGCGCTCGAACGGCAGCACCTCGTCGATCGCGGGGCGGAGCTTGCCCTCGGCGACCCACTGAAACACCTGGTCCGCGTGCTCGCGGTTGCGCGCCGGCTCGCGCCCTGCGAACGCGCCCCAGAACACGCCGACGATCTGGCAGCCTTTGAGCAGGACGAGGTTCAGCGGGATCTTCGGAATCTCGCCCGAGGCGAAGCCGATCACGAGGTAGCGGCCCTTCCAGGCCGTGCCGCGCAGCGCGGTCTCGGCGAGCGGACCGCCGACCGGATCGTAGACCACGTCGACCCCGGCGCCGCCGGTCAGCGCCTTGAGCCGGTCCTTGAGATCCTCGGTGGTGTAATTGATCGCGTCGGTCGCGCCGTGGTCGCGGCAGAACGCGAGCTTGTCGTCGGTGGAAGCCGCCGCGATCACGTGGGCGCCGAGCAGCGCGCCGAGCTCGCAGGCCGCGGCACCGACGCCGCCCGCGGCGCCGAGCACGAGCAGCTTCTCGCCGCGGGCGATCGCGGCCCGATCGACGAGCGCGTGGTACGTGGTCAGGTACGTCAGCAGGGTCGCCGCGCCGACCTCGAAGCCGACTGCGTCGGGGAGCTTGATGACCGTGGCCTCGGGCAAGCAGATCTGCTCGACGTAGGCGCCCGCGACGATGGTCGAGGCGACGCGATCGCCGGGCACGATGCGGGTCACCCCGGCGCCGACCGCGCGCACGATGCCGGCGCATTCACCGCCGGGCGAGAACGGCAGGGTCGGCTTGAACTGGTACATGCCGCGCGTCAGCAGGACGTCGGGGAAGTTCACGCCGCAGGCGCGGACCTCGACGAGGACCTGGCCGGGACCGGGCGTAGGTTCGGGGACGTCGTCGACGCGAAGGGCGCCGGGACCGGTGAGCTCGTGAACTCGGACTGCGCGCATACCGCGTTATACAGCGGATGGGTACGTCCCGAGCACGCGCAGGTCAGTGGTGAGCGGACGGATGTCTTCGAGCGCGGCGTGGAAGGGCTCGCTCGCCGCGTGACCGAGCACGTCGGCGTAGAACCGATAGGTGAACGCCACCTCGGGGATCGGGCGCGACTCGAGCTTGGTGAGCGACAGGTTGCGCGCCGCGAGCCGCGACAGGATCTCGCCGAGCACGCCCGGCCGATCGGCCAGCGCGAACACCAGCGAGGTCTTGGCCGCAGCGCCCTCGGGGACCGGCGCCGGCCGCAGCGCGACCTCGACGAACCGGGTCGCGTTGCCCGTGGTCGACTGGATGCCGCGCGCGACGACGGCGAGCCCGTAGCGCTGGGCGGCGGCGCCGCTGGCGATCGCGCCGAGCGTGCGATCGTTGGACTCGGCGACCCGTCGCGCGGCGCCCGCGGTGTCGAACTCGGCGCGCGGGGTCAGGTGCGGGTGCTTCGCGAACATGCCGTGACACTGCGCGAGCGCCTGGGGATGCGAGATCACGGTCCGCAGCTCGGCGAGCTCGACGCCGTGGAGCGCCAGCAAGCAGTGCTCGATCGCCGAGACGACCTCGCCGGTGATGTGCAACCCGCCGCCGTTGAGCAGATCGTAGGTCTCGTTGATGCTGCCGGCGGTGGTGTTCTCGATCGGCAACAGCGCGAGGTCGGCGGCGCCGGTGGTGACCGCCTCCGCAGCAGCCCGGAACGACTCGTGCCCGGACAACAGGGCGCCGCCCGGCCGGCCGGCGTAGCGGCGCTGCGCCGCGATATGGCTGAAGCTGCCCTCGACGCCCTGGTAGGCGATCCGCAGCGGCGCATCGCTGCGGTTGCGCACGGTGGCTTCCTGGTGGGCGACCGACATGTCCATCACGACGCGGTACATCCGCTCGATCTGGTGCGCGTCGACCCCGGCGGCGACCGCCAGGCCGCGCAGCCGCTGGAGCAGGAGCTCCTCGCGCTCGCGATCGCGGAACGGGCTCGCGGTGTCGAGCTTGGCGGCCGCGACATCCTCGACGATCTTCAGGCGCTCGGCGATGAGGGCGATGATGGCGCGATCGACCGCTTCGATGCGGTCCCGGAGCGAGACAAGCGAGACGAGGTCGGGAGACGACATGGCCGCCAGTGTATAGCTCGAACGCACCGGCGCGACGGCACCAGGCGCATCGTTCGCGCAGCCTCTGCTATGCTGCGAGGAGTGACCGATCGCGACAAGCCCGAGCTCGTGCCGACCGCGCCGGGCGAGCTTGCGGGCGAGCCGCCGGTCGTGGCACGGCTCATCATCGAGATCCGCAGCGACGGCTCGCGGACGATCGCCCGCGGCGCGATGGAAGACGTCGCCAGCGGCCAGCGGACCACCGTCGAGGCGCGCGGCGACTCGCCGATCCAGCTGGCGCTCGCGCTGGCCCGCGAGCTGACCCGCCTGCCGCGGCTCGGCGCGCGCTCGGCGATCCGCGGGCTGCTCGGCAAGCGCCGCGATGGCGATCGATAGGGGGCGCTGCGCTCACCAGCGGTGGCGCCACAGGAGGTCGGCGCCGTAGTGCGCGCGGTCGCCACCGGTGAGCTCGAACGATTTGCGGCCGAGCCGGTACTGGAGATCGAGACCATTGGCATTCTCATCGGGGAGCGGCTCGGACGTCCGGCGGTACGACAGGAACAGCCGCTCGGAGAACCACTTGCCGGCCGAGCACGACGCGCTGGTGACGGTGGTCGCCGGCTCGCACGAGATCGCGTCGAGCTTGATCGGCAGGACCTTGCTGAGCCGCCGGCCGAGCGCGCCGGAGACCAGCCGGCTGCTCGCACCGGCGACCGCCTCGCGGGTCTGATAGACCGGATCGCCGCCTGGCTCGCCACCGAGGAGAAATCCGAACAGCTGATCGTCGGAGTAGCCGCCCGGGTCGCTCGACAGGTGCAGCTTCCAGCGGCTCGCGCGCTCGGTGATCGCGACGTTGAGCGCGAGCTCGGGGAACTGGTGACGCAGGTGGATCGCGAGCACGGGGTCGACGGTGCCATCGAACTGGAGCTCGCTGCGCTCCAGATCGTAGCGCCGCCCGAGGAGATCGACGTCGGCGCTGTCGAGCACGACGTCGCCGACCACGCCGATCGTGTCGCCGATCGAGACCGCGAGCTTGTCGCGGCCGTGCAGCGTCGCCTGGAACCCGATGCCCTCGACGACCGCGCCGGCGGAGATCCGCGTCGATTGCAGGATCACGCTGGCGACCAGCCATGGATGGGATGGTTGGCTCGGCGCCACCGTCCCGACGGTGTCCGCGCCGACGAACACCAGATCGCCGGGGACGCTCGGATCGAGCAGCGGCGTCCCGGGGTGCTCGGGGAGCGTGATCCGTGCGTTCTTGACGGTGACGTCGCCGCACAGCCGCGCCGCCGCGGTGGTGACGTCGAGACATGGGGCTTCGAGATCCGCCGTGATGATCGGGCGCGCCGCGCCGAGCGCCGGGACGTTGCGGAGCTTCAGCACCGCGGTCGCCGTCGTGCCGTGGCGCAGGTGAGCCTCGCCGTGCACCGTGCCGCCGCCGAGCGCGCCGTCGAACGTTCCGGTGATCGTGCGGCCGATCGCGAGGTCGGCGGAGACATCGCGCAGCGTGCCGATCGATGCTGCGATCGGCAACTCGCCGCCCGTGAGGTGCAGCGCGCCGGTGATCTCGCCGGCGCGAAGCGCGAGCTCGGCATCGACGACGCCGGCGGTGGGCACCCGCGTGCGCAACAGCATCAGCGCGCCCCAGGAGATGTCGAGCCGCGTGGCGGTCAGCGCGCCGGTCGCGGCCTCTGGCTGGTCGGGCCGGCCGAACGCGACGGCGTGCAGCGTGCCGCCGGTGGCGCCGCGGCCGGTGACCTCGGCGCTGCCTCGCGCACCGTCCCACTGCGCGACGGCCTCGAGCGAGGCCAGCGCCGGCGTCGGCCGGCCGCCGAGCCGTGGGATGACCGCGACGTCGCGGGCGACGAGCCGCGCGGCCTCGACGATCGGCGCGCCGAGCGTGCCGGTGATCGTCGCGCTGCCCTCGAGGGTGCCTGCGGCGAGCTCGCGGCGGCCGACCAGATCGAGGATCGGTGCGAGCTGGGTGACCGGCAAGCTCCAGCGCGCGGTGAGCGGTGCGCGCAGCGCGGCGATCGGGTCGATGACCCAGCGATCGGTCGGCACCGCGAGATCGGCGTCGAGCACGCCGAGCGCAAGGCGCGACGCGCCCGGCACGGGCGTGGGACCGAACCACGCCGCCTGGACGTGGGTGCCCGCCGGGCTCGCGCGGAGCGCGACGTGCTGCGAGACCGGCTCGACGACCACGCCCCCGGTCACGTCCTCGAGATCGACCGTGAGCGCGGCCTCCGTGGCCGCCGCGCCGAGCGCCAGCGCGACGGTCGCCCGCCCGCGGTACGGCGCGGCGATGCCGTGGCGAGCGAGCCGCGCGGCGATGCCGAGCCTGGCGAGCAGCGCGGGATCGAACGCGACGTCTTCGAGATCGAGCGTGGCCTCCTGGAGAAGGTCGCGCCCGCCGCGGCGCCAGGTCGCCGGATCGAACGGACGCGTGGGGACCGCGAACCGCGCCGTCAGCTCGGCCGCCGCGACCCCCGACCAGCGCGCGCTGGACCGCACGCCGAGATCACCGTCGCGCGGCGCAAACGCGAGGTCGCCGTCGATCGCCCCGAACAGCGGATCTGTGGCGCGCACGGCGATCGAGCCGCGCAGCGCGGCCGGGGCGAGATTGACCGCGCCGTCGATCGTGCCGGTCAACGCCGCGTCGCTCGACGCGTCCCACGCACCCGCGATGCCCGTGACCCCGGCGAGCTGAACGCCGCGCGCCGTGATCGTCGCGTTGTGGATCGCGTCGCGATCCAGATCGCGCCAGGCGAGCAGATCGAGCGGGTCGCGCGGCGCGGTGGCCTCGAACGCGAGCTCGACGGCGCCGAGCTGCGGGCCGGTGACCGCCGCGTCGAGGGTGGCCCGCGGTCCCGCGAGCGCGACGTGCGCGGTGGCATCGACGGGCGCGGCGCCGGCGCGCGCGGCAAAGCCCGCGACGTCGAGCGTGCCATCGATCTGCCAGCGGCCTCCGCGGTGGGCGACGTCGAGCGCGCCGCGCGCCCGTCCGCGATATCCGGCGTCGATCCTCGAGGCGGCGAAGCCGTGGGCGTCGGCGTGGGCGACGAGCCCACCGGTCCGGCGGTCCAGCTCGCCGCCGAGCACGACCGTGGCGTCGCCGTTGTGCAGGGTCGCGCCGGCGAGCGCGACGCTGCGCGAGGTCACCGAGATCGAGCCACCGTCGCCGGCCCAGACCGTACCGTCGGGCAACGCGACCTGGGCGCGGCCCAGCGTGGCGTGGGTCCCGCTCGCGCTTGGCGTCACCACACCGGCCGCGGCGACCGCGATGCCGCTCGCGGGTCGCGACGTCACGTCCAGCGTGAACGTGCCATCGCCGCGACTCTCGAGATCGACCGTCGCGGCCCCGAGCCGCGTGGCGCCGCTGCGAACGCCGGTCGCCGCGACGTGCGCGCGGTCGAACGACAGCTCGTGGGCGATCCGCAACGCGAACGACGCGCGGGCCCCGGCCACCGAGATGCCGTCGACCGCGGCCGCGTTGCCCGTCGCCTCGCCGGTGATGGCGACGTCCAGCGGGCGCAGCGAGCCGCGTGCCCGCGCGTTCGCCGCCAGCGCGCCGGTCACGGCGCGGCCCGCCACCGTGCCACCGGTCGCGGTGGCGAACCCGCGCACATCGTCGAGCGCGATCGACCGATCGTCGCGGTGCGCGGTCGCGTTGACAAACGCGTCCAGCCCGCCGGTGCCGCGACCGAACGCCAGCACGCGCAGCGTGTCCACCGCGCGATCGAACGCGCCATCGATCGCGACGACCGCGTCGTGGAACGGAACCTCGGGACTGCCGCAAGCAAGGCTCGGCCGACCTGCGTGATTGGCACCGAGCCCCGCGGTCTGCGCCTCCGCGTGCGCGCAGTGCGCGAGCAGCGTGCCGCGCACGCCGCGCGCACCGCCGTCGAGCGCAGCGAGCACATCGCCGCGACCCTCGAATCGCCCGGCCGTCACCGCCGCGAGATCGATCGCGGACGCCGAGATCACGCCGCGCGCGGTGCGCTGCGCGGGCTCGCCGTACAGCGATGCCCACACCCGCGTCGCGCCGGCCGCCGCGTCGAGCACGACGCGGCTCGTCGTGCGGCTGGTCGCGGCCACGTCGATCGACGCGGTGACGTCGTGCCACCAGTCGCCCGCCGCCGCACCCGCGAGCTCGGGGAACACCTGGCGCAGCGCCGCCGCGGGTACCCGCAGCTGGAGCGCGCCGCTGGGGTGACCCGGATCGATCGCGAGCCCGGTCGCCACGATCGAGGCGCCGCCGAGCGTGACCAGCGCCCCCGGGACGCGCACGGTCCCGTCGATCACCACCGCGCCGGTCGCGGTCAGCTCGGCCGCGCGGTCCTGCCACTGGCCGTGCCCCCACACCGAGATCGAGACCCCGGTGGCGCTCGCGACCAGGCCGCCGATGACCTCGAGGCCGGCGAGGGTCTGCGTCGCGCTCCCGGCTTCGATGGTAACGACCGCGCCGCGGATCGCGACGTGGGGCAGCTCGAATCGCCAGGGCGACGGCGCCCCGCGTGCGCCGGGCGGCGGTTCAGCGGACCCGCGGCGCGCGAACACGTGGACGTCCTCGGCGACCACCGCGTCGGCGCGCACGGTGTCGACCACGAGCGGCCACCACGCGATCTGACCGCGCAGCGCGCCGATCGTCACCAGCGGCCGGTGCTCGCGGTCGCGGAGCTCGACGTCGCGCACGCGCAGCGTGCCGAACAGGCTGACCTCGATGCGGCCGACCCGCGCCCCGCCCGGGAACGCCTGCCGCAGCGCTGCTTCGACGCGCGTGCGCAGCTGGTCGCGGCCCCACTCGGTGTGCGTGGTGAGCACGAGGAGGAGGACGACCACCGCCACGAGCAGCGCGGCGCCCCGCGCGAGCCGCGCCAGCCATCGCAGCGCGCTCCGCATCAGTAGACCTCGCCCAGGCCGAGGTGGAACGCGACGTTGTCGAGCCAGCTCGTCGTGCGCAGCGGATCGTCGGGGCCGCGCTGGTTCAGGCGATAGCCGAGATCGACCCGAAACTTGAGGTCGCCGACCAGCTTGCCCCAGCCGCCGGCGCCGACCGCCCAGTACAGGTTCGACGGATCGAGCTGCGCGGGCGTCTCGGTGACATCACCGCCGTCGAGGAACACGTTCGCGCCGACCGGCAAGGACCACAGGGTGCCGAGCCGGCGGCGAAGCTCGATCCCGGTCTCGATCAGGCCCGCGCCTCCGATCACCACCGACGCGCCGTTGGTCGTCGCGAGCGGCGACAGCCGGCGATCCGGAAACCCGCGCTGCCCCGTGGTGCCTCCGGAGTAGTAGCGCTCGGTGACCGGCACGTCGCCGTAGATCGCGCCCACGCGCAGCCGCGCCGCGAGCACGATGCCGGCGAGCGAGACGTAACCGCGGACTTCGGGGGTGAGCTGCAGGTACGTCAGATCACCGCCCGCAAGCTTGGTGCCCTGCGTCGCGCGCAGGTCGACGTAGAGCCCGCGGTGCGGCTCGATCGGGTTGTCGCGCAGATCGGCGACCAGCGACCCCTGATACGCGCCGCGCCGCTGCGGCCGATCGAGCCGCAACCGCTGCTTCGTGGCGTCATCGAGCGCGCCGTCGGGGCTGGTGAACTGCAGCTCCTCGAGCACCCAGCCGACGCGCAGCTGCAGCCAGCGTGCCCCAAGCGGCGTCAGCGGTGTGGCGAGCCCCAGCCTGACATGCTCGCCCGCCCAGGTGTACGCCTCGACGGTCTGATAGTCGGCGCCGACCTCGGCCTCGCCGCGCAGCCGCGGCCACAGCAGATCGAGGTACTGCAGCGACACCAGGCCGCGGAGCTTGGGCAGCAGCTGCTCGCGATCGATGTTGTGGGGGGTCGTGAGCGCCACCGTGAGATCGGCCGCCGCGGTCAGCAGCGGAACCGCCAGTGGTACGAGGCTACCGCCGAGCCGGCCGCGCGCCTCGTAGGTCACCGGATCGTAGCCGATGCCGCCACCGACATGGAGCTCGTGGCGGCTCGCCAGCACCAGCTCGACCGCGATGTCGACCACGGCGCCGTCGGCCGGTCCGGTCGCTGGCGGGCCCTGCGGGTCCGGGGGCGCCGGCACGACCTGCACGGTCGCGAACCGCCCGATGCCGTAGATCTCCGCCTGTGACTCGTCGAGCGCCGATAGCGAGAACCGATCGCCGGTCGCGAACCGCAGCCGCGCGCGGACCGCGGCCCCGAGCGACGGGGCGACCTCGCCGCGCACGCGGATCGTCCCGAACGTACAGCGCACCCCGGGCGCGATCTCGTAGCGCGCGGTCGCGGTCGCCGCGGCCGGATCGGCCACCACCGCGCTACCCACCACGGCATGCGCGTAGCCCGCATTCTGGACCGCCGCGGTCAGCGGCTGCTTCGCGGCCTCGTACGCGGCGTAGTCGAACGGCGCGCCGTCGCCGAGCGGGACCAGCGCGCGCGCCTTGGGTGGCGGCACCTCGGGCGGCAGGCCGACGATCTCGACCTTGGTAACCGCTCGCCGACCCTCCGCCACCAGGAACACGACGACCTGCGAGCGCGCGTCGCGATCAATACGCGTCGTCACCTTGGCCGCGAAGAAGCCGCGCCTCAGGTACGCGGCGCGGATCCGCTCGGCGTCGACCGCCAGGAGGTATGGATCGATCGCCGCGCCGCCTTGGACCGCGTCGTGGATCGCGAGCGCCGGCTCGAGCTCCCCGGTGGCGATCGCCCGGTTGCCCTCGAAGCGGATCGCGGCGACGCGGTCGGTTCCCGGCGCCGGGACCTGCGCGTGCACCGGCGCTCCGCATGCGCATGCGATCCCCAACCCCAGGAGACTGCGTCGAGACACCCGCGTCCCCCATCATGGCGTCACGACGACGGTCGTGCAACTTTCAAATCAGTATCGCCTGCGCCACAGCAGGTCGATGCCGTTGACGCCGCGATCGCCCGCGGTGCCCTCGATCATGACCCGCCGCGACAGCCAGTACTCGACCTCGCCTTCCCCGGTGTTCTCGTCGGTGCGCGACTCGAGGTGCTGGCGATAGGCGACGAACAGCGAGTGCGTGATCCAGGTCCCCACCGTGACCGCCGCGCTGGTCGCCGCCGTGGCAGCCTCGTAGCGCAGCACGTCGATATCGATCGGCAGCGCGCCGCGGACGTAGCCGCCCAGCTTGTTCGCGATGATCGACGCACCGGCATTGGCCACGCGATCGGAGCCCACCCCGCCGGCCTCGCCGCTCGGATCGCCGCCGAGCAAGAACCCGAGCAGCTCGCTCTGCGAGTACGTTCCCGGATCGCTGGTCAGCTGGAGCTCGGGCCTGCTGACCCTGCCGCGCACCTCGGTCACCGTGGTGACGTCGGAGAAGTCGTGGGTGATGCGAACGTCGAGCAGCGGATCGAGTGGGCCGTCGAAGTGCACGCCGGCGCGCTCGACGTAGTAGCGCCGGCCGAACAGATCGAGATCGCCGCGGTCGGCGTCGATGCCGCCGAATACGCCGAACGCATCGCCATCGGCGCGAGCCTCGATCTTGCCCTTGAGCAGGCCGCGGAACTCCTCGGACTCGACGCGGGTCGAGTGCAGCGTGACCGTGACGACGAAGATCGGGTTCACCGGCGCCTGCTGCGCCCGCACACGGCGCGTGCCGCGCGTGCCGGTGGCGAACCGCATGTCGTCCGGCATGCCCACCGGCTTGAGCTTCTCGGCGCGGTCGTTGGGCACGACGATGAAGCCGTTGTCGACCACCAGATCGGCGTGCCACTGGTTACCCTCGTGCGCCAGCGTCGCGGTGACGTCCGCGCTGATCGTCGGCTCGACGACGCCGATCGGCGACACCTTGCGCAGGGTGAGCTTGGCCTTGCCGCCGTTGGGCGACATCCCGTCGAGCGCGACCGAGCCGTCGACGATGACGCTACCGCCACCGAGCAGGCCGTCGACGTTCAGCTTGATCTCGTGGTCGCTGATCACCGCGTCGATCTTGGCCTGGCGCAGCGTGCCGATCTGGGGGGAGATCGGCAGCCGGGCGCCGGTCAAGTGGACCTCACCGGCGAGCTTCATGGTGCGCAGATCGAGCCCCTTGAGCGTGACGTTGGCATCGAGCTGGCCCGCCGCCCCGCCCGCCGGTCCAGGGACGAACACGAGGATCGGAATCAGATCGAGCTTGGTCGCCTTGAGCGTGACGGAGGCGTCGCGCAGCGCGTCGGGAGCCACCGCCGCCGAGATCTTGAGCGTGCCACCCTCGGACTCGGCGCCGTCGATGTCGAGCTTCACGGTGTGGCCGTCCCAGCTGCCGACCACGGCGATCCGGTCGACCGTCTTGATCGGCTTGCCGCGCGGTCCGGGCGGGACCTTGAGCGCGGTCGCGGTGAGCTTCAGCTTCGCGGTCGGCGTGCCGAACGTGCCCGCGAGCTCGACGTCACCATCGATCGTTCCGGAGATGATCTCGGTGCGCCCGAACACCGCGAGCAGCTTGGCGGCGTCGACCGAGGCGAGCTTGGCGGTCGCCGCGAGCTTGGTCGACTGCGCGGCCTGCGGATCGGCCCGAAACCGCAGCAGCAGATCCATCATCGAGCCCGGCAGCCGGCCCTGGAGGTCGAGCAGCGGTGCATGGCTGGACTTGATCGCAAGCGTCGTCGTGGTCTCACGATCGCCGGTCTCGGCGGCGAGCCGGATATCGATCGGCTGGAGGAACGGATTGCCGCGCAGCCCGACGACATCGACCGCGGCCTTCATCGTCGCCGCGGCTTCGCCGATCTCGACCGACAGGCTCACCTTGCCGCGCAGATCGCTGATGATGCCGAACCGATCGAGTATCGCCGGATCGACGGTGACGTTGTCGGCGCGAACGGTCGCACCGTGGAGCATGCGAGGCCCGAGCGCCGCCCACGACGCCGGGTCAAACGCCCGATCCGGCACGATGACCCGCGCCTGCACCTGGATGGCACCGACGCCGGGGATCGTGGCAGACACGCTGGGCGTGAGCTCGCTCGGCCCGCTCTGCGAGAGCTCGAGGACGACGTTGATGCCCGCCGTACCGCGCAGGCGTGGCACGACGATATGGGTCGCCGAGATCCGACCGCTGATCGCGTCCGCCGAGAGCTTCAAGTCGCCCTCGATCTTGCCGGTGTAGGGCCCCACCGCGCCGGCGATCTGGGCTACGCGACCGACCGCGACGCCGCGCAGCGACAGGTCGCCGGTCCGGATCGCCTTGCGATCGAGGCGCTTCCACGCCTGCGGATCGGTGATCACGCGGGGCGCAACGAGCTCGAGCGCGAGCTTGGCGGTGCCGAGCCCGCGGCTCGCAGCGTCCACGGTGACCGCGAGCTGGCTGCCGTGCAGCGTCGCCTTCGCGTGCGCGTCGACCACCACCGGACCGATGGGCACCGGCACCGGCGTACCGAGCGGCGCCGCCAGCGCCTCGGCCGGCGGTGGGCTCGACGTCACCCCCGGCGGCGCCTGGGGCTTCACACCGGTGGACACGGTCACGCTGACGGGCGAGGGCGAGGTGGCGGGCGGCGCCCCGTTGGCCGCCCCGCCCCCCGGTGCCGATGATGAGTTGACCGTCGACGGTAGGGGCATGGCGACCGCGCCCGCGGCGGGTGGTTTGGCCGCGGGTCCCGCCGCCGCGGACTTGCCAGATGACGCTACTGCCTTGGCCACGGCCGCGGTCACCGGTGGCGGCCTCAGCATGGCCGGCAGCACGGCAAACCAGCCGGTCGCCCCGGATGCGGGCACCGGTTTGGGATCCATCGAGAGGCCGGTGCCGTCGAGCGTGACCTCGCCGTCCCACGCGCCACCGCGGCGAGACACCACCACGTGCGTGTCGACCTTGCCCTGATAGCCCTTCGCGACGGTGTCGAGCGACAGCGACGTCACGTCGATGTTGGCGGCCAGATCACCGGCGCGGCGGCCCACGCGTTCGAAGCTCCCGGCGATCGCGATCCGGCTCGCCGCGCTGACGCTCTCGAGCGCGCGCACCACGATCCGCTCGGGGTCGATCTCGACGCGACCGCCGTGGCCGGTCCAGTCGGCACCTGCGCCGGGTCGCACGCGATGGCGCAGCAGATCGATCACCACGCCCCCCGCCTGCCCCGCCGCGGCCGTGACCCCCGGCGGGGTGACCAGCGCATCGGCGTCGATCAGCCACGGGCTCGGCTCGGGCTGCGACCGGACCGCGACCGCGATCTTGCCGTCGCTGCGGTCTGCCGCATCGACCGTCAGCACGCGGAGCTGCATGTCGCCGCGCACCAGGTCGGCGACCTGAACGTGTGCGCTGCCGTAGGGCCGGTTCGGCAACCGCTTGGCATCGAGCGCGACGTGCAGCGACCTCGCGGACAGATCCTTCACGCGCAGCTGCCGGCCGTCGATCGTCCCGCTGACGGCGAGGCTCGGCGTCGGCCGCAGCGTGCCGCTGGCCGCGAGGTCGATCTGCAGTGTACCGTGCAGCGGTACCGTGCCACGGGAGGCCCGCGCGGGGTCGGAGGTCTCCGCGTGCAGCGTGGCCTCCTCGATCGCGAGCAGGTCGCGGGCGATGCGCAGGTTCGCGGTCAGCGTGCCGTGCACGCCGTTGCCGCTCGCATCGACCACGGCGCGCACCCGCTCGCCGGCCGAGGTCAACGCGATGTCGAACGTGGTGGTCGGCATGTCGCCCACCGTGCCCCAGCCACGGATCGTCACGCGGCCGATCGGCAACGCCTCGGGCCCCCCCGGCCGCACGTCGAACGCGACCTGCGCGGAGGCCGTGCCCTCGATCTTGCCCGAGCTCAGCGCGGTGAGATCGAGCGCGCCGGTCGACAGCTCGCCCTTGGCGTGCTTGCCGGCGAGATCCGCCGCCCCGGTGAGCTTGACCTCGGTCTGGCCCACCCGGCCGGTGACCACCAGCGTCGTCCATGGCTGATTCGCCACCGGCGTCGCGCTGACCGTCAGCGCGACATCGGACGGCAATACCACCGTCGGGATCAGCCGCGCCACCGCCGCGGCACCGGCGTTGATCGACACCGTCCCGCCGATCACCGGCGGACCGTCGCCGGTCGTCACCACGGTCACGTGGCTCCCGGTCACCGAGACCTCACCGGCCCGCGCGGTCAGCGACGACACCACCAGCCCGGCGGCGTCGGAGCGCAGCGCCACCTGGACCGACAGCGGTGCCGACGCGCGCTCGCGCCAGCTGCCGTGCAGCTCGACCGCGGCATCGATCGGCCCGTTGTGCGGCAGCTCGACCCGGCCGTCGAGCATCAGCCCGTCGATGTTCATCGTCTCGCTGCCCGTATCGACTGCGATGTGCGCGCGGCGAAGCTGGATCTTCGGTAGGCCGACGCTCCAGGCCGACTTCGGGCTCGGCCGCATCAGGTGCTTGATCTCGAGCTCGCCGTTCACGTCGCGCTTGAGATCGACGTCGACGTCCTCGGCGAGCACCGCCGCGACCCGGGCCTGGTGCGACAACAGCGGCAGGATCCCGAGCTCGACCGTGAGTGTCTTCACCGAGATCGCGGGCTGCTTGTCCGGTCCCCGGATGACCAGCTCGTGCAGCGTGAGCTCGCCGAACGGACTGCCCTCGAGCCGACCGAGCGAGCCACCGCCGGTGAACGTGTTCTGCAGCTGCGCCTCGACCTGGCGGCGAATCAGCTCGCGACCCCAGCTCGTATGCAGCGCGATCAGGACGGCGGCGATGGCGAGCACGATCAGCCCGACGAGCCCCCCCGCGGTGCCAAGGATCCAGCGCCTGCCGCGCCAGCGCCGTCGCTTGCCGTTGGGCGGCGTGAGTTGCGCGTGCCGCTCCATCAGAATGCCTCCCCGATGGTGAGGTGATACGCCCAGCGCGAGCCCGGCGCGGGGGGATCGATGCCCGACGCGCCCGTGCGGTTCAGCCGGTAGCCGAAGTCGAGCCGCACCGGCCCGACGATCGTCATGAGCCGCAGCCCGGCGCCCAGCGCCCAGTGCAGGTTCGTCGGATCGAGCTGCCCCGGCGTCTCGGTGACGTCCCCCCCGTCGAGGAAGATCGCCGCGCCGAGCGGCATCGCCTTGATCGTGGTGAGCGGCACCCGCGCCTCGATGCTGGTATCGATCATGCCCGCGCCGCCGTACGGCACCGTGATCGATTCGTCCTTGTCGTCCATGATGTTCGGGTCACCGGTGCGGCTCGGCGCCAGCTTGCGCTCGGCGAACCCGCGCTGGCTGTTCGTGCCCCCCGAGAAGAACCGCTCGGTGGCCGGGACATCGCCGTAGATCGCGCCGAACTTCGCGTGCGCCGCGAGCACCGCGCCGGTCACGAGGGGCAGGGGCACGTAGCCGCGCAGATCCGGAATCAGCTGGAAATACCGGTATGCGCTACCCGCGTACTTCGTGCCTTCGATCGTATGCAGCTCGGCATAACCGCCCAGCGTCGGCTCGATCGGGTGATTGCGCAGATCGAGAACCAGCGACTGCTGATACGAGCCGATCCGCTCGCTGTGATCGATCCCGAGTGTCTTCTTCAGCTCGGGATCCTGATCGACCACACCGTTGATGCTCCGGAAGTCGACCTGCTCGATGCCCCAGCCGACCCGCAGCAGCAGCCGCTCGCTGCCCAGCCGGGTCTCGAAGCCCAGCCGCGCCAGCGGTCCAAAGCTCGTGTACGCCTCGACGGTCAGGTAGTTGTATCCAGCCTCGACCGCCGTTTTGGTGTAGGTCCAGAACAGATCCTTGCGCTCGAGCTTGGCCAGCGCGCGGATCCGGGGCTCCGCCGTCTCACCATCGCGCAACAGCGCGTACGCCGGTCGCAGGTCCAGCGACACCGTATCCAGCGGAAACGGCCAGCCCGCGACGGAATAACCCGCGCGACCGCGGATCTCATAGCTCAGCGGATCCATCCCGAACCCGCCGCCGAGCTTGACCTCGTGACGCGCGGTCTCCGCCACGGCGATCTGCACACCGACCACGTCGCCGCCTGACTTGTCGGGCTGGACCTGCACCGTCGAGAACCGACCGAACCCATACAGGTTGCGCTGGGTCTGCACGATCGCCTGGGTCGAATACGGCTGGCCCGGCTCGAACTCGACGCGGTTCCTCACGGCCTCGGCGAGCTCGCCGGTGACACCGGTGATCTCGACCTTGCCAAACTTGCACTTCGGGCCGGGCGTGTAGATCAGCCGGACGATCGCTCGGTGGCCCGCCCGATCGGCCACCACGTTCGCCTCGAGCGTCGCATGCGCATATCCCTGATCCTGCGCCACACCGAGCAGCGTCGGCTTGGCCAGATCATACGTATCGTAGTCGAATGGCTCGCCGTCTTTGAGCTGCAGCGCTTCGCGGACCTTGTCGACCGGAAAGTCAGCAGGCAGGCCGCGGATCACCACGCGCGTCACCGCCCGCGGCCCCTCCTCGACCGTATAGGTCACGACCGCGTCGTCGCCCTTGCGCTCGACCCGCGACCGGACATCGACATCGAGGTAGCCCCTGCGCAGGTACTCGCCGCGGATCCGGTCGGCGTCGACCTGCACCAGGTACGGATCCGCCGCCCCATGGCGCCGCAACACCCGGTGCAAGGCGAGCCCGGTGAGCAGCGTCTTGTCGCTCATCTGGTGATTGCCTTCGAAGTCGATCGCGGTCAGCCGATCGTCGCCGGCGCGGTGCGGCTCGCCGTGCGCGCACGCGGTCAACACCGCGATCGCGAGCCACTGGGGTCTACATCCGAGCACTCAGCGCACCAACGCAATTTCGAGACCTGCGCAACTGTCCGAAATCCCGACACGCCGCGTGCGCGGGTGACACGTATGCGTGTCAAACCAGCACACCCTGCCGCACTCAGCGTCAGCGCGACGGATGCGTATGATCGCGGTCACGCGCCGCCTTCTTGCGAAGCGTGGTGACCAGCGTCGGAATCGCCAGCACCACGAGCGCCACCGCGCCGAACCGGCCCACCCTGCTGCCGGTCAGCCACATGAACGCCACCAGCATCGCCAGCATGACCGAGAACAGCGCCGTCAAGCCGACGACGTCGTGCGGAACCCCATCAGGCTCGCGATCGAGATCCTCGGTCGGCGCCAGCTTCGAATCGTCGCGCACGGGGCTGTGTCGCGCGCGCTCGACCTCGGGCGAATGGATGATCGGCGAATGTTGTACGGCCATGGTCACCTTCCCTGTGCAACGGCCGCAATCGGCCCATCAGTGGTTTCGGCGGCGCGGCGCGCCCTCGCAATCCCTAGAATTGACGCGGACTGGCGATCATCCGGTACAGCGCGAGCAAGAGGACCGACCCCACGACCGATGCGATCAGCCCCGGTCCCTCACCGAGCTGGTACCAGCCCAACGAGCGGCCCAGCGCGCCTGCGATGAACGCACCGGCGATACCGAGTAACGTCGTGATGAGCAAGCCGCCCGGATCCTTGCCCGGCATCACGAGCTTGGCGAGCGCACCGACGACGAGACCGATGACAAGCGTGATCAAGAGTTGCATGGCGGGTGTCCTGGGTATGGGGTATCGACGATTCTGGTCGCTTCGCGCCGGGGCTTAACGCTTGGCCAGGCGAGCACGAAGCTTGCCAACTGCGCGATGGACGATCGGCCGCAAGCGCTCGACGACCGTGCGGCCCTTGGCGATCAACTCGTCGACCGAGACGCGCTCGGACTTCGGACCGCGCTTGGCGTGGCGCTCGGCGCGCGCGGCGTCGTCGGGCTTCTGCTCGACGTACGCCTCGGCGCTGCGCGCGGCCGGGTCGACCTGGCCGCTACCGACGAACTCGCGGACATGTTGATTGTAGTGGCGCGACGCGACACGGTCGCCTTCGCCCTGATTCTCGTCGCGTTTCGTAGGCTTGTCGGGATTCATGCACGGAGCTACAGCACTCCACGTGCCACGCCGCGCAAGCGCGTGTTTGATATCAAACACAGCGCCCAGCGACGAGCGTTGGCGCCGCAACGAGCCCGATCGCTCGGACAATTCACCGCCGCAGCGATCTCAGCGTAGCTCGCAGTGCCCTCGGTACTCGACAGCAACGCCGGTAAAGCCCTGCCCGTACCGCGGCTGCGCTCATGTCCTGCGATCGCGAGCAGCGAGCCGTTGCAGCCACCCGGCTGATGCGTGCCACGCCGCCGCGTATCGCTGAAGCCGGCCCTGCGGCGTGGCGACCGACCGCGACCGCCGGCGTCGAGGCATGGCGGCTGGAGGCCACGCGTCGTACCGAGCGCGGCCGATGGCGACGCGTTGACCGTCGTGGCTGGTGAGCCACAGGAGATCTTGCCGCTGGTGCGCCAGCCGAGCACGACGCTCGGCATGATAGCGGCGCGATGATCAGGCGCGTCGCCCGCGGCTCATTGCTTCGGTCCGTAGGCGCTTGGGTCACGGGCATGTAAGCCGTGCCTGCGCGTCCAGGGCCGGGGCCAACGAACATCGATCGAAAACACCATTCGCGGTCCCCTGGGGCTCCCGGATGGACAACTCGATCGGGTTTGGCCGTTCTCCAAGGCCCAGACGCGCGAGACCGGCCGAGTTACTCCTTCGAGGCCTTACCGGCCTGTGATGCCCCGGCATGTGACTCACCTGTGGCGATCTGCTGACCTCGTAGCACAGCCTGCGCCACAGGCCTGGCGCACCAGGGTTCATTACGTTGCTCGCCAAGTGATCGAGATGATCGAGATAGTTCGACGAAGACGAGAAAGCTTCAGTTCGCAAGACTTGGGATCGCCCGACTCGAGCCCTCGCACGATCCTGCGATCGCGGCCTCGTCGAGCACCGCCGGATATCCCAAGCCTTCCGCGAGCAACGCAATGAACCCTGGCGCACAAACCGACGAGGCAACGCCATGGACCTCGGGAGACCCACAGGTGGCCTGATGGACAGTGGCGCCAGGCTCGTAGCTGACTCGCTGGATTCCGAGGCGCAACGCAACGGCGTCGTCGCCACTGCCCACAGCCGGGTGCCCTGCGCGGATGCTCCGTTCCCTGAGTTATGAATATTTTCGGAGAAAGAACGTACGTGACAGTCTGCGCTGGCAGGCCATGGCCCTATTGCGGACAGTGGCGCCTTCCGACGTGGCGAGTGCCGCTCGGCAGGAAGGGCGACTCGTCGACCCATCGCTGCGATCGCCTGAGCTGGCATCGCGACGGTGCTTGTACAGCCGGCAATCGCCGAGGACAGGACCGACTGCGCTCATCCGCGCCATCCAGGTCATTGCTCCCATTGCTCCCATTGCTCCCATTGCTCCCATTGCCCCCATTGCTCCCATTGCCCCCATTGCTCCCATTGCTCCCATTGCCCCCATTGCTCCCATTGCTCCCATTGCTCCCATTGCTCCCATTGCTCCCACTGCGCCCATGACCTCCGCTGGGCTGCCGAGTCCAATGTTTCATGACCCGCCGATTTCGCTTGACAGGCTCCAAGGCAGACGTCACCGGAAGTCGCGCAATATCAGAAAATCGCTGCCAATCAGCGACTGCGTGGTCTGTGCGCGCGATTCTTCACGCCACGGTCGTTTTTTCGCTCGACACCGCCAATCGTCGCGTGGCGGTCATCCGATTGAACCGAAAACTCGCGTGATAGACTCGAAGCTCGAGATTGGCAGGAGGCAGGCTATGCTACGTTCAGCGATCGAGACCGAAGTAGGCTCCATCAACACAACCGAAGGTGGAAGCACGCTCGGCGCCGAGGCTCGCTACGAGCTGATCGATAGCTCAGCGAGTGGCCCGGTCGCGCTCAAACAGCCTGACAGATACTGCGCCGCGATCTCCGAGCCGCAGCGCGATGAGTCTATCGACTGGCAACGAGTCGATCGCGCCCTGCGCACCCTCGCGCGGCGCCGCGCGGGCCTCGACGCCGACGAGGCCCGCTGGCTCCGCGAAGCCGAGGCGTGCCGGCTGTGGCGCCACCTCGGTATGGTGTCTGCGATCGACTACATGGAGCGCGTCCTCGGCTATGGTCCGCGTACCGCGCAAGACCGACTGCGGGTCGCACGTGCTCTCGGAACGTTACCGCAGCTCACGGCGGCGCTCGCGACGGGCGAGCTGCCGTTCACAGCGGTCCGAGAGCTGACCCGGGTTGCGACGCCGGTGACCGAGGCGGCATGGCGCAACGCCTCACGCGGCAAGACCGTCGGCCAGATCGAGCACCTCGTCGCCGCTCACCGTCCCGGCGATAACCCGGACGATCCGGTGGATCCCGAGGTCCGGACGCGCGTGGTCCGCTTCGAGCTGTCACCGGAGACCTTCGCGACGCTACGCCAGGCTCACCAGCTGCTCGACGAGGAACATGGCAGCCGTCTGACCGATGATCAGCTGATCGCTGCCTTGAGCGCTGCCGTCCTCGATGGAGCCCCGACAACCGAGCCCACCGGGCGTGCGAAGTATCAGATCGCCGTGACCGTGTGCGAGCGATGCGGTCAGGGTTGGCAGGAGGGCGCCGGTGCAAAGCTCGCCATCAGCGCCGCGGCGGTCGAGCGCGCAACCTGCGACGCCCAGCACATCGGATCGCTCGACGGCCCGGTCCCCGAGCGCGCCCACCAGGATGTTCCGCCGAGCGTCGCGCGGCTAGTCTGGCGTCGCGACGGCGGACGCTGCCGTGTTCCCGGCTGCCGCTCCAGCCGAGGGCTAGAAATTCATCACTTGGTCCATCGTGCCGATGGTGGCAATCACGATGCCCTGAATTTGCTACTCACGTGCTCATCCTGTCATATCGCACACCATCGTGGCATATTGACGATCACCGGCACTGCTGATCATATCATCGTCCATCGCCGCACGGAGGCACCTGCCATCCCGGTGACCGGCGCGCCCGCGAACGCACACGCCGACGCGCCCGCGATCCCGGTGACCGGCGCCGGCGTGGGCGCACCCGCGAACGCACACGCCGACGCGCCCGCCATCCCGGTGACCGGCGCCCATGTGGGCGCACCCGCGAACACGCGCGCCGACGCGCCCGCCATCCCGGTGACCGGCGCCCATCTGGGCGCACTCGCGAAGGCACGCGCCGACGCGCCAGCCATCCCGGTGACCGGCGCCCATCTGGGCGCACCCGCGAACACCCGCGCCGACGCGCCAGCGATCCCGGTGACCGGCGCCCGCGTGGGCGCACCCGCGAACGCCCACGCCGCCGCGCCCGCCAAGCTGGACGCGGCGATCCTTCGCACGCAGGCCAAAGAGGCACTCATCGGGCTCGGCTGGAAGCCGGCGGTTGCCGCAGCCGCCGTCGCTGCGGCGGCGGCAACCCTCGGTGCAGCGGGAACGCTCGAGCAATGGATCCGGGAGGCCCTGCGCCGGTGTCCGCGACCGGTGGCGTGACACCAGGGCTGACATCGCCACGCGGCAGCTGTCCCCCACTACCGCCGCGAGACGCACGCATGGCGCCGTCCGGTCGCCGCGCAGCACCTGCCTCCTACCACGCGAGACGCGCGCATGGGAGCGCACGGAAATATCAGGATCGCCCAATTTGAGAGCCACGCTCGACGGCGGCTCGCGAGAGGATCATCGTGACCTGCTCGCGGCTCGAACCAAGACAGGCAAGCTGTTCGACGCGCATCGCCCGGCGGCACAACCAAGGAACCTGACGAGTCTATCTTCGAAGCCAGCTCAAGACGACTGTGAGATGGCGACGGGGTGCGCCTTCCGCGCGTAGACGGGTGCTACATTTAGTTCTCGGCGGCCTGCCGATCGGGCTCGCCCCGTTCGCGGGTAGCTTTTCCGCCCTGCAAGTGGGCGGAGAGGGCGGCGATGAGCTTGTCGCCGTGGGCAGCGGCAACAGCGGCGTCGGCCGCGACCTTGCTGACGAGGGCGTAGATCGGCGTAGATCGGCGTAGATCCGGGTCAGGTTGCGGCGCTGAGCGGCGTTGGCTGGGCGGGAAGGACGTTGACCGCTTCGCCGGCTGCGTGGGCGAATGCTTCGAGCTCGACGATCTCAGTGTGCAGACTTTCGAGCGCGTCGGTGGGGCTGAAGTTGTCTGGCCCAGGGTTGTTCGCTACTGTATCTGCGGGGTGGCGATGCTTTGACATCGTTGCTCCATGGCGCGTCGGCGGTTCCAGCCGTCGGCGCGCCGCTTGTTATCTGCGCCGATGGTGGCGCGATTTGTTCCCATTGGGAACAGTGCATGTTCGCGTGGGGCACCGTACGAGGCCAAGCGAACAGTGGAGATTTGGATTGAGAATGCATCTCTCCTGTATCTCAGGGCCTCGAGTCTCGCGCGACGCGATGGTCAGGCGCGAATCAGATCGACGTTGCGTGAGCCGCAATGGCAAGCGGCACGGTGTCGCCCCAGAGAATTCAGTACATCCGAAACCGGGGCCTCCGCACGGGGCACCGGGCTGTGGGCAGTGGCGACAACGCTGTTGCGCCGTGCCGCGGAATCAGACGAGCCAGCCGCCCGCCTGGTGCCACTGTCCATCAGGCCACCGGTAGCTCTCCCGAGGTCCATGGCACGCCTCGTCGACACGAGGCGTGGCGGCCCACACGCGCCTCCATGAACTCCTCCGTCCCAGAGAATTCAGTACATCCGAAACCGGGGCCTCCGCACGGGGCACCGGGCTGTGGGCAGTGGCGACAACGCTGTTGTGCTGCGCCGCGGAATCAGACGAGCCAGCCGCCCGCCTGGTGCCACTGTCCATCAGGCCACCCGTGGATCTCCCGAGGTCCATGGCACGCCTCGTCGAGACGAGGCGGCCCGCGCGCTGCATGAATTCTCCGTCCTCGAGCCTGGCGCCACGGTCCATCAGGCCACCGGTAGGTCTCCCGAGATCCTCGGGGTGCCTCGCGACCCGCTCGGCCACGTACGCGTTGCCTGTGCCCGGCGTTCAGCTCCGGCGGAATACCAGCGAGTGATTATTCGCCGGCATGGCGACGGTGTCTCGTCGCACCAAGCCATGCGGCCTGGCCGCGGCTTCAAGCTCGCCGACGTCGCGCACCCCCCAGCGCGGATCGCGCGACCGCAGCGACCGATCGAAGGCCGCGTTCGACTCCGCGGTGAACGCACCGTCGAACCTGTAGGGGCCGTAGAGATAGAGCAAGGCACCCGCCGCCAGCACGCGCGCCGCACCGGCGAACAGCCCGAGCGTCGCCTCCCACGGTGAGATGTGCACCATGTTGATGCAGACGATCGCATCGGCCGCGGCGACCGGCCAGGTCGCTGCCACGACATCGAGCTCCACCGGCGCCTGCAGGTTCGGCAGCGCGGCCTCGGCGCGCCACGCGGCGATGCTCGCGAGCGCGGCGTCCGACGCGTCGCTGGGCTGCCAGCGCAGCGCCGGAAACGCGCCAGCGAAATACACGGCGTGCTCGCCGCTGCCGCTGGCGATCTCGAGCACGGTGCCCTGCGACGGGAGCTCGCGCGCGAGGACCTCGCGGATCGCGTCGCGGTTGCGAGAGGTCGCGGGCGCATGCTGCTTCGCGTCTGTCATTGCGTGCCAGCGTTGTAGCCGGACCCAGCGCGAGATGCACCTGATCGGTCGCATGCGACGTCGCGCGACTGCCACAATCATCGGTCCCCCGAAGCGGATCGATATCTTGAAGATTCATGCGGCGTGGGATATCCGGAATCATGAAGATGACTTCGAGCGTCGTCGTCGCGATGCTGGCGGCATGTGGGTCAACGCCGAATACCAAGACCGCGAGGTCCGTGGAGGCGGATCCGCCGGTCGTGCGGATGGCCGGGCTCGACAAGCGATTCATCGATACCAGCGTCGATCCGTGCACCGACTTCTTCCGCTACGCGTGCGGCAACTTCTCGAAGGTGTATCCGATCCCCAGCGACCGCTCGGGCTTCGGGACCGGCTCGATACTGGTGGACTACACCAACCACGCGTTGCACGAGATCCTCGAGCACAGCGCACGGCCGCGGCCGGATCGGACGCCGGCGGAGCAGAAGATCGGTGATACCTACGCCGCGTGCATGGACGACGCCGGCATCAATCGGCGCGGGCTCGCGCCGCTGCAGCCCGAGCTCGATCGCATCGCCGCGCTCGGGTCCAAGGACGAGTTGCCGGAGCTGTTGGCGCACTATCAGCTGATCGGGGTGACTGCGTTCTTCGGGTTCGGCGAGCAGCAGGACTTCCACGATGCGAGGAACCAGATCGCGGCGGTGGTGCAGGGTGGACTGGGCCTGCCGGAGCGCGACTACTATCTGAGGACCGGTGCCGCGGCCGACAAGACCCGCATCGAGTATGTCCAGCACATCGGCAAGCTGCTGGCGCTGACCGGGATCCCCGAGGCGAAGGCGAAGGCGGACGCCACGGCGATCATGGCGCTCGAGACCGAGCTGGCCAAGCTGTCGATGGATGTCACCTCGCAGCGCGATCCCAAGAATATCTATCACCTGATGCCGGTCACCGCGCTCGTCGAGCTCGCGCCGAAGTTCGGCTGGCCAAAGTTCCTGGCGGCGTCGGGCGCACCGCCGCTCACGGAGCTGAACGTCGCCAATCCCGAGTTCACGCGCGGCGTCGATGCGGTGATCGCGTCGACCGAGCTCACGACGATCAAGAGCTACCTGCGCTGGTCGGTGGCCTCCACGGTCCCGAGCCTGGCGCTGCCCCGCGCGCTCGACGCCGAGCGATTCGACTTCGCCGGTCGCAAGCTGCGCGGTCAGCCGGAGCAACAGGCGCGGTGGAAGCGCTGCGTCGCCGCGACCGACAATGCGCTCGGCGAGGCGCTCGGTGAGGCCTACGTGGCGCGCGAGTTCACGCCCGCCAACAAGGCGGCGACGCTCGAGATGGTGCACGGCATCGAGGCCGCGATGGAGGCCGAGATCGACACGCTCGACTGGATGAGCCCCGCCACGAAGCTCCGCGCCAAGGACAAGCTCCACGCGGTCGCCAACAAGATCGGGTATCCCGATCACGCGCGCGACTACGCGGGGCTGACGATCGCGCGCGACGACGGCTATGGCAACTTCATGCGCGCCACCGAATTCGAGGCCCGCCGCCAGCTCGCGAAGATCGGTAGACCGGTCGAGCGCGGCGAGTGGCAGATCAGCCCCGCCACGGTGGACGCCTATTACAACCCGAGCATGAACGACATCAACTTCCCGGCCGCGATCCTGCAACCGCCGTTCTACGACAGCCGGTCCACCGACGCCGAGAACTACGGGCACGTCGGCGGCGTGATCGGCCACGAGTTGACCCACGGATTCGATGACGAGGGGCGGCAGTTCGATGGCAACGGCAACCTCGCCGACTGGTGGAGCCCCGAGGACGGCAAGCGGTTCGACGACAAGGCCGCCTGCGAGGTCGCCGAGTACGGCAGCTTCGTCGCGATCGACGAGCGAAGCGAGTCGCGGGGGAGGGGCCCTACCGGCTCCGCCGGTGGGGAGGGGACTCCCCCCGTTGCGATCGACGAGCGAAGCGAGTCGCGGGGGAGGGGCCCTACCGGCTCCGCCGGTGGGGAGGGGGCTCCCCCCGTTGCGATCGACGAGCGAAGCGAGTCGCGGGGGAGGGGCCCTACCGGCTCCGCCGGTGGGGAGGGGGCTCCCCCCGTTGCGATCGATGACATCAAGGTCAATGGCAAGCTGACCCTGGGCGAGAACACCGCTGACAACGGCGGGCTGCGGTTGGCGTACGCCGCGTTCCTCGCCGACGCCAAGCGCAAGGCGACCGATCTGACCCAGCCGCAGGACGGCTACACGCCGAGCCAGCAGTTCTTCCTCGGCCACGGCCAGAACTGGTGCGGCAGCCAGCGCCCGGAATCGATGCGGCTCCAGGTCCAGACCGACCCGCACTCGCCGCGCGAGTTCCGCGTCAACGGCGTGGTCCGCAACATGCCGGAGTTCGGCGAGGCGTTCGGCTGCAAGGTCGGCCAGCCGATGATGCCGGCCACCACGTGCCGGGTCTGGTGACCGCGCCGACCGGTGCCGCGAGGTCAGGGGCCGCCGAGCCGAGCGCTCCTAGGGACCGATCGTCCCGCTCTCGACGATCGTGACGCCCGCGGCGCGCATCGCCGCGATCGCGCGATCGCCATCGCCGGCGGCCAGCTCGACGGCGCGGCAGCCATCTTCGATCACCCAGGTGTCGAAGCCCAGATCGCGGGCGTCGAGCGCGGTGGCCTTGACGCAGTAGTCGGTCGCGAGGCCCATCACATACACCCGCGTGATCCACCGCTCGCGCAGCCACTCGGCGAGCCCGGTCCGCTTCTTGTGGCCGTTGTCGAAGAACCCGCTGTAGCTGTCGATCGCGCGATCGGTGCCCTTGGGGAACACCTCGGTGATCTTCGACACCGCCAGATCCGCGTGCAGCGCCGCGCCGCGGGTGCCTTGCACGCAATGCGGCGGCCACAAGACCTGCGGCTGACCGGCGAGCTCGATCACGTCGCCGGGCCGCTTGCCGGGATGCTGGGTTGCGAAGCTCTCGTGATCGGCCGGATGCCAGTCCTGGGTGGCGACACTCAGCGAGAAGTACGGCAACAGCCGGTTTGCGACTTCGATCGTCTCATCGCCGCGCGCCACCGCCAGCGCGCCGCCCGGACAGAAGTCGTACTGCAGGTCGACGAGGATGAGCGCTCGCATGTGCGTATCTTAGATCGAGAGCTCGAAGCCTTGCTTGAGAAGCCGCTCGTACTTGCGGCGATCGAAGCGATATAGTCGCGCGGCGCGATGTCGTACACCCTGCTCCACCTCGTCGGTCTCGACCAGCAGGTCCATCGCCAAGATCTTCTTCCGGAAGTTGCGCTTGTCGAGACCGGTGCCCAGAATGATCTCGTACAGCCGCTGGAGCTGGGTCAACGAGAACCGCGGCGGGAGCAGCTCGAAGCCGATCGGCGCGTAGCGGACTTTGCCACGCAGTCGCTCGTGTCCGCGCGCCACGATCTCGTCGTGGTCGAACGCGAGCTTGGGCAAGTCGTCGAGCGCGAACCACCCGACGCCCATCGCATCGGTGGCCGCGCGGATCCGGTGATCGCTCAGCTTGGCGAGCGCGTAATAGGCTACGGTGACCACCCGCTCGCGTGGATCGCGGGCGAGCGCGCCGAACGTGTAGAGTTGCTCGAGGTAGACGTCGTCGACCCCCGCCTCCTCCTTGAGCTCGCGCTGCGCGGCTTCGTCGATCGTCTCGTCGACCCGCACGAAGCCACCCGGCAGCGCCCACGCGTGCTGGAACGGCGTCAGCCGGCGCTGGATCAACAGCACCTTGAGATCGGTCTCGTCGAGGCCGAACACCACGCAGTCCACCGCGAGCGCGGCCCGCGGATATTCGTACGCGTAGCTCATCGCCGATCGGCCTTCCCGGCGGCCACGTAGCTGCGCAGCTCGGCGAGCTCGCGATCGAACCCACCCGACAGGATCGGGAACCGGCACCACGATCGCGGATCGACGTTGCGATCATCGAGGTGGAAGGCCGGCGCGATCCGCTCGCGCTTCCACTGATTGCGGCACCACAGCCGGAAGAACCGCTCGATCCACGCCGCGAGCTGGACCGGCGTCTGCTGCGGATACCGCGGCAACAGCTCCTGCAGGACCTCGACCGGCGTATGTTTGTCGCGGATCGCCGCGTCCTCGATCGCCTCGAGCAGGTCGTAGGGCATGAGGTCCGCCTCGTCGGTCTGCTCCGGCGTCCCGGTGGTGCGCGGCCGCAGCTCGGCGGTCGGTTGCTGCGCGTTGATCAGCCGCAGCGCCGCCACCGGGCGCGCGTCGACCGGGCCGTCGGTCTCCATCCACGCGAGCCACCGGCGCAGGTACGTCTTGTCGATGCCACCGAGCGGCGCGAGGCCCCCGGCGGTGTCGCCGTCCATCGTCGCATAGCCGACCGCCGCTTCCGAGCGGTTCGACGTGGTGAGCAGGACCGCGCCGCGCAGGTTGGCGAGCATCCAGATCGACGGCGCGCGCACGCGGGCCTGGATGTTCTGCAGCGTGACGTCGTCGGTCGCCCACGACAGCTTGCGCCCGATCGCAGCCTCGAGCGACGCGATGTACGCCTTGTACTGCGCGTCGACGTCGATCACGTGGAACTCGGCGCCGACCGCCGCCGCGATCTGCTCGGCGGCGTGGCGGGTGACCGCGCCGCTGTTCTCGGTCGGCTGGTACGCGCAGGCGAGCACCGCGCGAACCGCGGCCGCGAGGTCGCCGCCGGCCTCGATCGCCTCGTGGAGCCGGCGACACCCCGGCAGCTGCGCCATCACCCCGCCCACACCGAGCTCGTGCCACGCGAGCTGCACGGCGAGCGCGACCAGCACGGTGCAGGCCGCCGAATCGGCGCCACCGGACAGCGAGACCACGTAGCCCTGCGCGCGGCTCTTGCGCAGGTAGTCCCACAGCCCGAGCGCCACCGCGCGCGCGAACTCCTCCTCGCGCAGGCTCGGGCGATCCTCCCACGACGGCGCGGCCTGTGCCGCGGACTCCGGGTGCCTCGCCGGCCACACGAACGCGTGCTCGACGACCAGCGCCTCGGCGTCGTGGCGCGGCCGATGGCTGCCGCGCCGCGCCTGCTCGCGGCGGTTGGTATCGATGTCGATCACCGCGGTGGTCAGCTCGACGTCGTGGAACGAGAACCGCCGGCCGCGCGCGACCAGCGCGCCGTTCGACGCGATCAGGCCGCCGCCATCGTAGACCACCCGGCCCGCCTCGTTGCCCATGAGGTTGGCGTACAGGTACGCCACGCCGAACGCGCGCGATCCCTCGGTGACGAACCGCTGGCGCACCGCGAACTTGTCGAACGCGAAGTGGCTCGCCGACGGATTGAGCAGGATGTCGGCGCCGCGCAGCGCCAGATCGATGCCGGGCCGGTTCGCCACCCAGGCGTCCTCGCAGATCTCGAAGCCGATCCGGATGTCGCCGATGTCGAACAGCAGATCACCGATCGGATAGCGGTGGATCGCGCCGTCGGCCCCGAGCCGCTCGAGCACGTCGACCTCGCCGGCCGGCCACGGCTTGAACCAGCGCGGCTCGTAGTGGATGCCGTCGCCCGCGAGGAACTGCTTGCCGATGAACCCGGCGATCGCGCCGTCGACGAGCAGCGCCGCCGCGTCGTACAGCGCCTTCTCGTGATAGATCGGCACGCCCACCGCGACGACCATGCCGGTGGTCAGCGCCGCGAGCGCCTCGAGCTGAGCGAACGCGGTGTCCTGAAGACCCGCCATGAAGAACGCGTCCTCGCAGGCGTAGCCGGTGATCGCCAGCTCCGGCAGGCACAGCAGCGTCACCCCGGCCGCGCGCGCGCGGTCGACCGCCGTGCGCAGGTGCGCGAAGTTGTCGTCCCACGCGAACGGAGTCTGGTTGACGCACGCGACGGCCACCTTGACGAGTCTCATGAGATCCCTTTGCTCGAACGCTCAGCGGTTCGAGATCAGATGCTCGGACAGCAGGGTTGCGGTGCTGTCGACCTCGAGGAACCGACTCTTCAGCGCGACCGCGCGCGGGTGGCTGTCGGTGACGACGATCCGGCCGAGCAGGCCGCTCGCCTCGAGCTTGGCGAGCGAGTCGCCGGGGAACAGGCCGTGGGTCGCGATCGCGTCGATCGCCACCGCGCCGGAGTCGCGGTACGCTCTGGCGGCGTTGAGCAGCGAGCCGCCGGTGCGGATCATGTCGTCGTAGATCACGACCCGCTTGCCGCTGACCTGCGCGGACACCCCGGTGACCTCGGTCAGGTCGTCGTGGCGCCGCTTGTAGACGAACGCCGCCGCGACCCCGAGATCGTTGGCGAGCGACTCGACCCACTTGGCGCGGCCGGCATCGGTGCACGCCAGCACGAAGTCGTTGCCGCCGAGCCGGCGCGCCGCCGCGGTCACCAGCGACTTGCCGTACATGTGGATCGGACGGATCCCACCCTCGAAGTAGTACGCGACCGCGGCGACGTGGAGATCGAGCAGGAACACCTGCGTCCCGCGGCTCGCCATCGGGATCGATGACAGCATCCGCGCCCGGGTCTTCGCCGTGACCACCTCGCCGAACCGGACCGAGCGCTCCATCGTCGAGTAGCCGAAGAATGGCATCACCATGCGCAGGCGATACGCACCGCCCGCCACCAGGCCGCACGCCAGATCATAGAGCTCCAGGGTGGCCGCGTCATCGATCGTGCCGCCGACCAGCACGACGTCGCGATCGGTCGGATCGGTGTCGATCCTCAGGTAGTGCTCCCCGTCGGGGAACGTCTTGCGCGCGATCGCGCCGATCTCCCAGCCGGTCCTGGCGGCGACGTCGTGTCCCAGGTAGTCGTAGGCAAGCGTCGAGAACACGATCGGTGCGGTCAAGGCGACTCCGGGGGCTTGGATGCGCTGGCGGTGCGGGCGCGCGCCGCGGCGACCAGCGCTTGCTTGCGGGTGTGGACGTAGGGGTCGAGGCCGACCGGGTACGGCTGCGGGTTCAAAAACCGGCGGGCGCGCGGCGACAGCTCGGCGAGCTCGCGGGTGGCGCGGGCGCGCGCGACCTCGATCGGATCGGCGGCGCGGACCTGCGCGCCGGCCTGGAGGTACGTGACGAGCAGGTCGCTAGCCTCGTCGAACGCCGGCGCGTACGGCGGGCGCAGCGGATCCTCGATGTCGTGCAGCGCGGGGGTCTGCCACCCGGCCTCGCTGTCATAGATGATGTCAGCGACCAGCTCGCCGGCGCGGCGCAGCCGCCGGACCGCCAGGTTCCCGGGATTCGAGATCTTGTTCGGCTGCTCGGACAGCTTGATCGCCTGGCGCCACGCGCCGTGCTCGTCGCGCACGGCGCCGAGCTTGTAGATCCCGCCCAGCGCCGGCTGATCGAACGCGGTGACGAGCCGGGTGCCGACGCCGAACGTGTCGATCCGGGCGCCCTGCTCGAACAACGAGCCGATCACGACCTCGTCGAGATCGTTGGACGCGACGATCTTGGCGCCGGGGAACCCGGCTTCGTCGAGCATCCGGCGAGCCACGATCGACAGGTGCGCCAGATCGCCGGAGTCGAGCCGTACCCCGGCCAGCTCGTGACCGCGCGCGCGCAGCTCGTGGCCGACGGTGATCGCGTGGCGGACCCCCTCGAGCGAGTCGTAGGTGTCGACCAGCAGCGTGCAGTTGCCCGGCAGCGCATCGGCGTAGGCGCGAAACGCGGCGAGCTCGTCGCCGTAGAACATCACCCAGCTGTGCGCGTGGGTGCCGCGCACCGGGATCCCGAACAGCTTGCCCGCGAGCACGTTCGAGGTCGCGGCGCAGCCGCCGATGTACGCCGCGCGCGACGCGCCCACGCCGCCGTCGACGCCCTGCGCGCGGCGCAGCCCGAACTCGATCACCGGGGCCCCCCGCGCGGCCTGCACGACGCGCGACGCCTTGGTCGCGATCAGCGTCTCGAAGTTGATCATCGTGAGCAGCGCGGTCTCGACCAGCTGCGCGTGCGCGATCGGCCCGGTGACCCGCACGATCGGCTCGTACGCGAACACCAGGCTGCCCTCGGGGGCGGCGTCGACCGTGCACGCGAACCGGAACGCCGCGAGATAGTCGAGGAACCCGGTCGGAAACAGCCGCGCGCCGGTGCCGTCGCGCAGCGTCGCCAGGTACGCCAGGTCGCTGGGCGAGAACGTGAGCCCGTGAAGATAGTCGAGCGCCGGGGCGATGCCGGCGGCGATCGCGTAGCCACCGCCGAACGGCGCCCGACGAAACGTCAAGTGAAACACCGCCTCACGGTCCGCTGTGCCAGCCTTCCAGTAGCCGCAGGCCATGGTGAGCTGATACAAGTCGGTGAGCAGCGCCAGCGAGCCACCGTAGCGGTTATCGGGTTCGGTCACTGTTGAGTGTATTCTTTACACTAAGTAGCAAGATGTCAACGGACGCGGTCGTCATCTGGGGAGAGCTGCTGTGGGACCGCTTCCTGGGACCCGAGGGCGGCGACCAGCTCGGCGGCGCTCCGACCAACGTCGCCTGGCACCTCGGGCAGGCCGGCGGCTGGGCCCAGCTCGTCAGCCGCGTCGGCGACGATCCCGACGGCCACCGCGCGCTCGCGCTGCTCGATGGCCTGGTCGATGCCTCGCTGGTCCAGATCGATCCGGACCGCGCGACCGGCGAGGTCACGATCGCGGTCGACCACGGCGAGCCGCGCTACAAGCTGCATGGGGGACGTGCGTGGGAGCACATCGAGTGCACCCCGGATGTCCGCGAGGCGATCCGCGACGCCGGCGTGCTGATCTACGGCACGCTGGCACAGCGCACCCCCGAGGGCCTCGCGCAATGGCGCCACGCGATCGACGCCGCGCAGGTCCGCGCGATCAAGGTCTACGACGCGAACCTGCGCCCCAACGACGACGCCACGCACGCGATCGGCAGCGCGCTCGAGCACGCCGACGTGGTCAAGCTCAACGACCGTGAAGTCGCGCAGCTCGGTGCGCTGTTCGGCTGGGACGATCCGATCGCGCAGCTGCGGCATCCGATCGCCACCGACCTCGGGGCCGGCCGCGCGCCAGGCAAGCCGCGGATCATCGTCGTCACCCACGGCGCAGCCGGCTCGACGATCTACCCGCTCGAGGGCGCGCCGATCGCGATTCCGGGCGTGCCCGCGGCGCCCGGCGGTGACAACGTTGGATGCGGCGATGCGTACCTCGCGCTGTTCGTGTTCGGCATGACCTCGGGCTGGGACCTCGTCACCTCGGGGCGGGTCGCGAGCCGATGGGCCGCCGCGGTGGCCAGCGTGCGCGGCGCGACGCCGCTGTTCGACGATGATCGCATCGCGGCGCTGCTGGAGCTGACGTGACCGACGACGCCGACCCACCGAGCTCGCCGCCCGGGACGCGACCACCACCACGAGCTCGCGCCGCCGACGCACCGCGCAGCGGCGAACCTTCATCGTCGCCTGCCGAGCCGCCTGCCGAGCCGCCTGCCGAGCCGTCTGCCGAGTCGCCTGCCGAGTCGCCTGCCGAGTCGCCTGCCCAGGCGCACGCGCTGCCCCCGTCCGCGCAGGCGGCCGCCCAGCCACCTTTGCTCGACGCCGGCGAGCCTTCCTTTCTGCACGCCGCGCACGCGTTCGACCGGCGGGCCGTCGCGGCTGCCCAGGTGCGCGGTCCTGACGACGGTGAGCCCATCGCGCACGCCGCGCGCGGTCGCGACGACGGTGAGCCCACCGCGCACGCCGCGCGCGGTCGCGACGACGGTGAGCCCACCGCGCACGTCGCCCACGGCCCGGAGCTCCACGCGCCCACCGCGTACGACGCTCACGGCCCCGACGACGGTGAGCCCACCGCGCGCGTCGCCCACCGTCCCGACGACGGTGAGCACACCGAGCACGACGCCCACGATCCCGCCCACGTCCCGGAGCTCCACGAGCCCCGCCCTGGGCAGCTCCACGTCGACGATCCGAGCGCTGCCGACGGCGCCGCGCGAGCCGAGCCCGGCACGCCGGAACCTCCGGAACCTCCGGACCTGTGGGACCGCACCGCCGCCTGGGTGATGCAGCGGGGCGCGCTGCCCACGCTCGGCCTCATCACGCTGGGCATGATCATGCTCTACGCCCACGTGTTTGCCGGCGAGGTCAGCGGCGACGACCTCACGTTTCACATGGCCGAGAGCGCGCGGCTCGCCGACTGCCTTCGCGCCGGCGACTTCGACCTGTGGAATCCCAGCGCGAACGCCGGCTTCGCGTCCGCCTACTACTACCAGGTGGTCCCACAGCTGGTCTCGGCCATCCCCACGGCGGTGTTCGGCCATCACCTGTTCTTCTTCGAGCTGAGCGTGTTCCTGCCGCTCGTGCTCGCGCCCGCCGCGGCCTATCGCGGGATGCGGCTGCTCGGGGCGACTCCATGGCAGGCGGCGCTCGCCGCGCTCGCGATCGGGTTCCTCAACGGCGAATCGCGGTGGGGCACCGGCAACGCCGGTACGTTCCGCGTCGGCCTGTACACGCAGACCTGGGCGCTCGCGGCGTTTCCGATCGCGCTGGGTCACGCCGTGCGCTGGGCGACCCAGGCCCGCGGCCTCGCGGCCGCCATCGCATGGGGCGCGTTCGTGGCGTTGTGCCATCCATTCGCGGCGGTCTCGCTCGGCCTCGCCCTGGTCGCAGGCTGGGCCGCCCTCCCCGTGCTGGCCGGCGTCGATCGGGTGCTCGCCAGGATCGGCCACCGGATGTTCGGCGATCCCGGCCGCGGCGCGCTGGCCACGGCGAAGGTCCTGCTCGGCGAGCGATGGCGAAGCGCCCCAAAGCCCTGGGTGCAGCGCTGGCTCGGCGAGCTCGGCCGGCTCGCCATTCTCGGTGGGTGCCTGTTCATCGCGTGGATGCCGATCTGGCTGCCGCTCGTGATCGACTACGAAGGTTTCGGAGGGTTCCCGCACCGTGTCGCCGATGAGGTCGGACCTGGGTTCGGGCAGCTGGCCAAGTGGTACGCGTTCGGCACCATCCTCGATTACGAGCGACCTACCGTGCTCACGTCGTTGTTGCCGTTCGTCGCGCTGCTCGCTCGTCCGGGCTTCGTGCGCTGGCTGTGGGCACCGGCGGGGCTCTACGCGTTCACCCTCGGGATCGGCCCGCACCTCGGCAAGACCCAGGACGACCTGCTCCCCGCCGTGCGGTTCCTCGGCGCGATGCAGGTCGTGATGGCGCTCGCGACCGGCGCCGGCGCGCTGTGGCTCGGCCATCGGCTCTGGAACGCACCCGAGGACTCCGCGCTGCATCGCCCGATCCGCGCCGTGCTGACCGCGGTCCTGCCGGCGAAGCGCCGCGCGTGGGCCCGTGACGTGCCGCTGCAGTACGCCGTGCGAACCGCGATCGCCTCCGCCGCCGCAGCGCTCGCGGTCCTGCTGATCATCCCCGGCGCCGTCGCGCTCGGATCGCGGGTCATCGTGCTGGAGGACTTCAAGGACAGCCACGGCGACGAGCTCCTCGACATGACCCGGCGGCTGCAGCACGAGCCCCCCGGGCGCAAGCAGGTTGGCGCCGGCGCGGAGAGCCACTACTGGAACCTGCTCAGCTACGAGTACGGCCGACGCCCGTCGCTGCTCATGATGGGCGGCGGTGGGCTGCAGGCGAGCCCCAACTACGACTTCCTGTGGACCGTGCGAGACTTCCCCAAGCTGGCGTGGGTCTACGACACGCCGATCCTGGTGTTCGAGACCAAGAGCTCTGCGAAGATGCCGGCCGGCGAGACCATCCTCGAGACGCTGCACTATCAGGCGCGCCGCCTCGCCGCGCCCGGCCTGGTGTCTGCGGTCGAGGTCACCGGGACGCTGCCGCCGGGCAAGCCCGCACACGCCGCCGCGATCGCCTGGCTCAAGGGCGACCAGCCGCTCCGCGATCGCGTGCTCGCGTATCAAGGCTCCGGCGGCGCCGGCGCCGCGCCCCACGGCACGGTCGCACGCGCGTTCCGGCAGGACTCGCCGGGTGATGCCGCGGACATCTACGCCGAGGTCGACGCCACCGCCCCGACGACCTTCATGGCGCGCGAGAGCTGGCATCCGCGCTGGCACGCTTACGTCGATCGCGTCGAGGTCGCCGTCCGCCGCGTGACGCCGGACTTCCCCGCGGTCGACGTCCCGGCGGGGCATCATGTGATCGCGCTCCGGTTCGAGCGCCCGTGGTGGGCACAGGCGTGCTGGCTCGCCTGGCCGTTGGTCCCGCTCGTCGCCTGGTTCGTCACGCGCCGGCGACGGCGCCGTCACGAGCGCGACCGCACACCGGGCGCGCTGACCGTGCGCTCGGCATGATCGAAAGCGATTCGCTACTCACGATCGGTGATCTTCACGTGGGCCGAACGCGGCAATCGTCGCTCGAGAATCCTCGGGGAGGTGCTAGGCTCGTGCCGGTGGAGCAGGACGACACAACGCTCGCCCTGACCGACAAGCCGGAGATCCTCGGGCTGCCGAGCAACGAGCCGCCGCGACGCGACGGCGGTGTCGCCGGACCGCGGACCAGCGGTGCTCGTCGAATCGACGGCCAGGACATCGACACCACAGGTCCCCACGGGATCACCGAGGTGTTGCCGCGCGACGAGTTTATCCGGATCATCGGGGCCACGAACAACAAGGCGAGCGGCCTGCTCCGCGTCTTGCTCGCCAGGTGCCGGCCCGACGCGCCGTTCGCCGATCACCTCGTGGTCATGGAACAGCTCGGCCGGTTCATCGTCGCTGGCCCCAGCGTGCCCAGCGCCGGCCACCCGGCGCTGGTCCGGCTCGAGTGGCTGGTGCTCGCCCTCGAGCGGCTCCCCGTTGCGAGAGAGCGGTTCCAGGCATCGCTCGGCGCGGTGCTCGAGGCCACCCGCGGCGTCAAGCTGTTCGGTGAGATCGGCCTGCCCAACAACCGCGGCCTGCTCGCCGAGACCACCGATCGGCTCACCCGCCGGTTCCTCCCCGAGCCGCCGGCGAGTCACGAGCTGTGGCGGCTGTGCAGCGCGATCATCCGCAGAATCGACGACCTCGCCTGGCTCGGCCCGGCCGCCGATCCGCTGCTCAACCGGCTCGCGGTCGCCGGTGGCGACGCGTGGAAGCCGCTGCGCTCGTCGATCCTCGACGCGATCGGCATGGTCACCACGCGGATCGCCGCGCTCGGCATGACCGAGCCGCTGCGCAGCCGCACCGTGAGCGAGACCCTGCGCGGCTCACCGCTGTATCGCCTGACCCGCGCCGGCCTGCCCGAGATGCCCGCGCTGATCGCGGCGTCGCGCGAGCACCTCGAGCATGTCCGCGAGGCGCTCGAGGATCACGGCGTCTCGATCGAGGTCGTGTATTCGATCGACGCGATCGAGCGCGGCCTGGCTCGCCTGGAGCTGCTGCTGCCGTTTGTCGGGCTGGCCCGCGTCGAGCCAGGCTCCGAGCTCCGCGCCGTGATCTCCGCGGTCGGCCGCGGCCTCGCCGGCGGTCACAGCTTCTCGCAGCTGCTCGGCGACAACCTGCGGCTGCTCGCGCGCAAGGTCATCGAGCGCGCCGGCCGCACCGGCGAGCACTACGTCACCTCGTCGCGCCGCGAGTACTGGCGGATGCTCGGCTCGGCCGCCGGCGGCGGCGTCTTGACCTGCGGCACCGCGGCGGCCAAGTTCTTCGTCAAGTGGGGCCACTTCGCGCCGTTCCTCGACGGCCTGCTGTCGTCGTTCGTGTACGCCGGCAGCTTCCTCATCATGCAGCTGATCGGCTTCACGCTGGCGACCAAGCAGCCGTCGATGACCGCCGCGGCGCTCGCCGGCACGATCCGCGACCGCGCAGGTCCCGGCCGCCTCGATGAGCTCGTCCCGCTGATCGCCCGGATCGCCCGCTCGCAGTTCGCCGCCGCGGTCGGCAACGTCTCCGCGGTGATCGTCACGGCGCTCGGCTTCGACTGGCTGTGGCAGCGTGTCCGGGGCGCGCCGTTCCTGGACGCGGCCACCTCGACCTCGGTCGTCGCATCCTTCGATCCGCTCGGCTCGGGGACGATCTGGTTCGCCGCGCTGACCGGCATCCTGCTGTGGATCTCGAGCCTCGCCGCCGGCTGGTTCGAGAACTGGGTCGTCTACCGCCGCCTGCCCGAGGCGATCGAGCACCACCGCTACGGCAAGCGGTTCGGCGCACGGCGGCTGGCCAGGCTCGCCCGCTTCCTCGAGCACGAGGCCGCCGGGTTCGGAGGCTCGATCGCGCTCGGCTTCCTGCTCGGCATGGTGCCGGCGTTCGCCAAGTTCTTCGGCCTGCCGCTCGACGTTCGCCACATCACGCTATCGACCGGCTCGCTGACCCTCGCGGTGTCGTCGGTCGGCATCCAGGCTGTCGGGTGGAACGCGTTCGTGTCCGCCGTCATCGGCATCGTCGTCATCGGCCTGCTCAACTTCGGCGTCAGCTTCGCCCTCGCGCTCATCGTCGCGCTGCGCGCCCGCGACGTCCCGGGCGGCGAAGGCAAGACGCTGCCCGGCGCCGTGCTCCGCCGGTTCCTCCGCCGCCCCCTCGAGTTCTTCTATCCGCCACGCGACGCTGGCCCTCCCCGGGCGACCCAGCAGCACTGACCGCCAAACCCTCGTATGCCGCACGTGAGGTACCGGCGCTGTCACAGGCGCTGACCACCGCGGTTCAACCCACCAGCACGAGCTTGCCGATCGTGCCCCGACCTTCGATCAGCCGGTGTGCCTCGGCCGCCTCGGCCAGCGGCAGCGTCTTGCTGATCAGGAACCGCAGCGAACCGTCGACCGCCCATTCGATCAGGTGGCGGCGCGCCTGGGCCGAGGCCGCAGGATCGTGCCGCTCGTCGAGGCCGAACGCGCTGACCTTGATCGACCGCGCGTACAGATCGTCGGGATTGACCGGCGCCGGGAACCCGCCGGCGTCGCCGAAGTGCACGAGCTCGCCGTAGGGCGCCAGCATCGCCAGGCTCGCGACCTGGGTCGGCAGCCCCACCGAATCGAGCACCAGATCGACGCCGCGTTCGCCGGTCAGCGCGCGGACACGCTCCACCAGATCGTCGCCATAGCGCAGCGGCTCGCCGCCCGCGGCGCGCACCGCCCCGGCCTTGTCGTCGCTCGACACCGTGCCCAGCACCCGCGCCCCGAGCCGGCGCGCGAGCTGGACCGCGAGCAGCCCGACCCCGCCGGCAGCCGCATGCACCAGCACGACCTGGTCGCTGCGGATCCGCGCCGCGCGGTGGATCAGCAGATACGCGGTCAGCCCGTGCTGCGGAATCGCCGCGCCGGTGACGAAGTCGAGCCCGTCCGGCAACGCGAGCAGCGCCGACACCGGGCACGTCGCCAGCTCGGCGTAGGTACCACTCACGGCCGGCGGGGCGGCATGGAACGCGACACGCCGACCGCGCCACGCCGGATCCACCCCGGTCCCGATGTCCACGACGACGCCAGCGCCCTCGGTCCCCAGGATCCACGGCAGCGGCGTGGGCCGGTACACCGCGCGCCGCCACTCGGTATCGGCGAAGCTCACGCCGCGCGCATGGATCTCGACCAGCACCTCGCCCGCCTTCGGCGACGGAGCCGGCACCTCCGAGAGCTCGAGTACGTCGGGTCCGCCGGTCCGCTGCATGACGATCGCCTGCATCCGCGCACGATAGCGCCGTCTCCTACCGACGGGAACCGCCCGATTCCATCGCGTCCCGGCGCTTCATCGCATGCCGCCATACCGGCCCACTGCCTACCCCTTCCTCAATGGCAGATCGCGGCACGAGATCGACCCTGATTTTCTCCAGCCCACACTCAGCAGCCACGTCTGCGGCCTCCGCACCATCAGCGGATCGTAGGTCGCCGGACCACGCCACAAGAAGCCCTCCTCGTCGCCGTATTCTTGCCAATCAGGGAACATCGCTGCACTCGAAAACCAGTCGACCGTCCACGTGTTCATCGGCGCCACACGATCCTCGCCGTGCTTCCGGAAGTTGTTCATGACGTACCGCAGCGTGTGCCGCACCTGACGCGGCGACGTGATGATCTCTGCATGGTAACGGTCAGGGAATACCGCGCCGCGCCGGCGTGGCCCCGGCTTGCCCTTGCTGATCGCGGCATTCAGATGCTTGGCAGCCGAGATCTGGAACCCTTGCATCCCCGCGGACAGCGCAGCCTTGTGATCCGCCTCGACGATCAGATGCACGTGTGTACGCTGAATGCTGAGGTGCACGATCCGGAAGTCCTCACGCCGCGCCGTGGTCAGCGTCGCTTCGCGGATAGCCTGATACACGCAACGCCTGCGCAGATTGCCGACGGCCCCGACCGCTCGCAGGACCACGTGCACAGGGAACCTTGCATTCAGATAGGGTCGCGCCTTGTGGGCAGCGCCGGCACGTCGGCCCTTGGGAGGACGACCGGCACCGCGCCGCTTACCGCCGCGCTTCTTGAACAGCGCCAGCTGCTCGGGGGGCCGGCTCTTGGCGCGTGCTCGGGGTGAGCGTGGCGTGCCTGCAGTCACCAAGACAGCCTATCCATCGAATAATGATCATGCAATTGAATACGCCGATATTATTGTCATCGATCTCTGCACAGATGTATTTATCATCTGACATTGCAGTGCAGCTCCAAGAGTTCTGACACTGACGCGGTGCTGCGGAGACCTCGACAAGAACGCGCTCGGCCTGTGGATCAGGTATATCGCATCCGTCCCAACGATGCGGGCGTCCGCCACGAGCGCGCAACTGAGGGTAGATCTAACCTCGACCGGCTGGGTTGGCTGGGTCTATGTCGTCCCGTTCGAGATCTGCACCCGGACGTTATTCAAACCTCATCCGCTGCCTCAGCGCGTCTCAGGAGACCAACAGCGGATCCCGTGGATCACAGCGAGACTCGCTCCGAGAAGCTTGATCGATTGAGCGCATCGACCGTGACCAGACCTCGGGAGCATGGTGATCGTGATGCCGATGAGCCCGCTGAACTCTCGGTTCCGAGAGTCTTGATTGGTCCAGCGTATCAGTCGTCACCAGATCTCGGGAGACCAACAGGTGGCCTGTGGATGGTAGCCCACCCTCCACAGCCCAGATGCCCGCGCGGAGGCTTCGTTTCGAGAATTTTGAATGATTCCAGAACGGATCCGGTGGCACCGCTGAGGTCGCGCGGCGGCAGGTCTGCGCGGCCCGCGCCCGCCTGCGCCGGGCCGCCGCCGCCGCCGTGTGGTCAGCCTGACGATCGGATGACGTGTGTGTGCTGAGCCGAGGGTGCACGCCCCCGACTCCCTCGCGCCACCTGCGTGGCGAGCACTGCGACAGCTGGATCGAAGCGCTGGGGCGATACAGTGTTCCGGACAGGTACGGACAGGCATCCTGCCGCGCCTCACCGGTTCTTGCCAACTTTCATCGACTCGAACTACTCTGTGAGCGATGGAGATTCGGAACTACGTCATCGTCCGTGACTGCACCGCCGCTCGGGTCGCCGAGGCTGTGACCAAGGAGCTCGCCACACATCGGAAGTGGGAGCAGGTTCCGGCCGACACCGTCGGTACCCAAGTCGTCGAGATCTGGCCCGCCGCCGACGGGCTTACCGTGGTGGACCTGACAACCTGGGAAGGCGCCGATGTGCCACTCGGCAAAGCAGTCTCGACCGAGTGCAATGCGAACGTGGCGGCGTACTTCTTCTTCAGTCCCGCCGAGGAGGTCAACGAGCTGGCCGTGTTCTCTTCGGGCCGCAAGGTGCGGGCGAACAAGAGCCCGTTCGCAATGCTCGAGGAAGAGGATGTCTGGGACTTCACCCCCGTCCCAGGCGTCGAGCCGATTAGGCTTACGTTTCGAGATGCACGGTCAGAACGAGTTGCCGAGGCGATGGCCCTGATCAGAGAGCACTTCGAGCCGCTACTCCAGCCCCTCGGGCTCAAGAGAGGAAAGATCGCTGCGGACTACCCCACCATCCAGTTTGCTGTCGGATATGTACGGCCGCTGGAAGACGGACGATCCTTGTGGGTCCGCTACAGCTTCCCCAAGGAAGGTCGGGCCCTGACGCTCAAGCAGGACATCTGGGTAGAGAAAGGGCGCGACGCCTACGATGCTGTCTACCGCGGGCAGGAGACCCGCTTCCTACCCGATGCCAGCAACGATCTGGTCCCCGCCCTGCTCCAGCGCGAGTGTCGTCTTCTCGCAGCTCAACTTGTACTCGACGGGGCCCCGCTGATCGCCGACAAGATCGGGTTCCTGGCTCCCGACATTAGAACTGCAAACGCATCTGCCATTTGGCAGCGAGCAGCAGCCGATCGAGAACAGCTCGAACGAACGAAGAATGTCGCCAACGAGCGAGGACCGGAGTTGATCAAGGGGACGGTCGTGTTCCGAGGAGCCCAGCTTCTGCTCGTGCAGGCAGATGGGATCCGGTTCACTTTCAAGTTCGATACCAGCTGGCTCCCAGACACCAAAGATGTTGTCGTCGGCGAGCTCTGGGAGAGCTGGAGCGGCGGTGTTTCAGCACGCAAGCTCAAGGTCGGCAGCGCCGTCGTCATCTTCGACTACGACGGGCGAGTCCTCCAGACCTGAAGTCCTCGAGCGGCAGCTACAACAAGTTGCCATGACGGCGGGGGACGCCGGGGCAAGCACGAGGAAGCACCGAGATCCTGAAGAGTCGAATCCAGAACACCGGCGCGGACATGACTGTCGTCATCGACGCGGCCGGGCACGATGTGACCACCCGGGCCGCGATCTGCGCGATGGCGACGTGACGTCGGCGCACGGATCCGCCTCCGCCGCTACGTCACGAGGGCGATGGCCTCGATCATGAGCTAGGCCGTGCGACGTGAGATCTGTGCGTGGGCCCGGCACGCTGGCGCAGTGATGTGGGTGTACAGCTTGCAACGCACTGCGAAAAATCGGGTGCACGCATACGCACGTACAGCTGCAAAGGAAAATCGATGATGGCGTCATCGCGATACGTTGCACGTATACGGCGCTCCACCGAAACTGTCGCAGAACCCCACAAGCACAGGTGTCCCGATGCCTTCCATGCAACTGAGCTCATCCTCATCTGGCCGCGCGATCGCCGGCGCAGCGATCGCCGCGGCGGTGCTGTGCGCCAGCGGCTCCGCCAAGGCCGACTCCGCACCGCCGGCCGATCAAAGATCACAATTCGAGACCCACTGGGGAGCGTCACTACAGCGTGACTGCGGCTTCAGCCGCAAACTACCGTCGGGTCAAAGCCTCTGGATCTTCTGTGATACCCCGGTCTACGATTGGACCGGCACATTGACCGGGTTCGTCGCGGGCACCACCGCCGCCGAGGGCACGTTCACCGTCGGCCAGGTACCGCAGCAGCTCGTCGAGGTGCCGACCCCACCCGGCGCGCTCGCCGGCCGCTCTCCGTTCATCGGGCCCGCGCAGTTCTTGCCCAATCCCACGAACCTCACGCGAGCTGACGGCTCCGCGTGCACCGTGACGTCCACGTCCTACCCGGCCGCGTGGGCGACCGGCGTGGCTCAGGAGCCGAACAACTCCTCCAAGCTCCTCATCACATACTGGGAAGTGTGCGTCGATCTCGGCGCGATGCTCGTCGAAGGCTTCGGCCTGCTCGAATATGACGCGTCGAACAACACCATTGTTTCGGGGCCGACCGAGGTGTTCCGTGCCGTGGGCGCCGGCGCGCAGCTTCCACCGCAGCAGCAACTCGGCTCACCCGTGTTCAGCAACAACATCCTCTATCTATTCGCTAGCGTATGCGATCAGTCGGTGTGGGGCGCGTGCACCAGCGGCCGCATCTTCGCGTCGAACGTGCTCGGCGCGCCGGCGTACTGGCAGCACGGTGCGAACTACTTCTGGTGGTTCTCGACGTTCTATCCGGGCTGGTCGCAAGACGCCTCGCTGGCGCAGTCGGTGATCGCGGGCGCGACGCCGTTCGCCGTCTCGGTCGACAGCTACGGCGGCAACGGCGTGGCGCTGATCGAGGAGACCTCGGTTGCAGGCGGCTACCGGATCTGGCATTCGCCCGCCGACACGTTCGTGGGCTCGTGGACCCTCGGGCAGAGCGCCACAAGTCTGCCCGGCTGCGATCGCGCCAGTGGCGTGAACTTGTGCCGCGCCTTGAGCGGCCACCCCGAGCTCAGCACGCCGAGCCAGCTCCTCATGTCGTACTTCAATCCCGCCAACAATCACGTCACGGTCGTTGCTGTACCCTGGTGACGCCGACGGCCCGTCGAAACGCACCCATGCCCTGCGCCCACCAAGCAAATGGGCTCCTGCACAGGTCGAACCCGCGCCACCGCTTGCACGCCCCACCGACAGGCACCTCAGGACTCGCCCAGCTCACCACTCGCCCCACCTCAGGAGTTGCCCCAGCTCACCAGTCGCCCCACCTCGGGCACCTCAGGCCTCACCCTGGCGCGGGCACCGCGGTGTGACCGTATACTTCTGGGGGCCTATTGTTATCCTGTGGCGACGTGTACACAGCCGCCGGAATCAGGTGTAAAGCGGCGGCCCATCCCCCTGGTCGCGCTCGCGAGGATCGCGCGACCGAGCTGGGTTGCGACGAACACCGAGACCTGATCGGCGATCGCACCGGCATCCGTGGTGCCGAGGATCGCGCCGGCGAGGATCTGATCCAGCGGGTCCTCGAGTAGCGCGGCGATCGCAGTGCGGAGCGTCACAACCTCTCACCATGACCCGGCATGGGGGTATTTCAAGCAACCAGCTTCGCGATCTCGCGGCCGCTCCGCCAGCGCTCGTCGCCAATCGAGTGTATCAGCCACAGACCGGCGTCGCGATCTGCTTGCGGGACTGATTCATCGTCTGAGCCTGCAGCATCAGTCAGTCGATGGCTCAGGACATCCGTTGCCACCGCAACTCGCGACCATCGCGGGTCGCCGATGCCGTGGGGCACATTTGCACGTAGGCCTCGCGGTCTTCCGGTTTTTTCGCTCTGCTGCCGCACCTTGCCCCCGAGCCCGCGGTGGAAGCGACTGGCAGGAGGCATTTTGCATGCGTCCGTCGATTTCTTTGAATGATCGCGGCCCATCAGGAGACGAAGGCACATGACGATCTCGACCCCGCTCGTTCACATCCGCGGTGCGACTGGCAGATCACGTCACGGTCGCACCGTGAGGCTCGCCGGTGCCGCGTGTGTGCTCGGCTTGCTGCCCGCCTGTAGCAGCTCGTCGGAGCCACCGCAGGACGCCAACGCAGCGCCCACGACACTACAGATGCCAGCGGTGTCGCTGGCGCCCGGCGATGAAACCACGCAATGCGTCGTCATTCAGATGTCGAATGCGACGCCACAGATGCTGCGCCGCATCCGCACGGTGCTGTCGACTGGCAGCCACCACTTGATCGCGTATCGCGTGCAGGCCGATACGCCGCTACAACCGGTGCCCACGCCGTGTCAGCCGTTCGCGGACATCACCCGTGGCGTGGCGCCGGTGATCATCGCAGAATCGATCGACTCCGAAGTGGTCTATCCGGACGGGGTCGGCCTGCCGTTCGAGGTCAACCAGAAGATCAGGCTGGAGGAGCACTTCATCAATGCAAGCGACGCGACGATCCAGGCGACCGGCGCGGTCGACTTCACGCTCGTCGATCCCCAGCCCGGGATGATGCAGGCGGACCTGTTGTTCTGGGGGCCGCAGCAGTTCGCGATCGAGCCCCACTCTGCGGGCTCGGCTGACTTTGCCCACGCAGTCAAGCCCGGCGTGAAGGTGTTCGGCTTGACCACACACGAGCACCACTTCGGAACGCTGGCGACGATCGAGCTTGCAACCAGCGCGGCGGGGGCGGCAACCGAGCTGTATCGCAACACCGACTGGGAGCACCCACCGCTCAAGTCGTTCGACCCGCCGCTGACGTTCGACGGCACGCAGTCGTTGCGCTTGCACTGCGCGTGGTTCAATACGTCCGACGATGTCGTACCGTTCGGGCTCAGCGCGGTGACCAACGAGATGTGCTTCTTCTGGGCATACTACTATCCGTCCCAGGGCTTTCAGACCTGCACCGAGGACGGCTGCCAGGACCAGTGACGGCACCAGGCAGCGCGCGGACGGCCGATCAGCCCGGTTCGACGTCGCGCGCCAGGTCGTTCCAGAGCTCGTCGCTGAGCAGGAAGAACGCCCACAGGCGCTCGACGGGCTTGATGCCGCGCCGCTCCTGGTACAGCACCAGGTCGTCGAGCTCGCCCTCGTACCAGCCCCACAGGAACCGGGCCCGGAACACATCCAGCTTGCGCGTGCGCAGCTCGGCGAGCACGTCCTCGAGCTCGTCGTCGTCGAACTCGTCGATCAGATCGCTGGCCTCATCGATGACCTGGCCGAGGTACGCGAGGCCCGCCTTGGTCAGCTCCCAGCGATTCTTCTTCTGGTTGAGCACCAGGTAGCCGTCGACCGCGAGCTGCTGCAGCGGCTCGTCGAGCGGCGACAGCTCGGACGGCAACACGACCGGAAAGATCATGCCGCCGTCCTCGGGCTTGAGATCGAGCTTCTTCAGCAGATACAGGCCGACATAGGTCTGCTTCTCGTCGTCGGTGATCGCGGTGCCGGGGCGCCGGGTGAGATCGGTGGTCACGTCGCGAACAGTACGCCAGGCCTCGGCCGCGAGGCGAATCCGATCGCCGTCATCGAGCCAGGCGAACACGTCGCCTGCCGCGTAGTGGATCGGCGCCGTGGCGCCCGAAGGCTGGGGCAGCGTGGCGCGGTGCGGATTGCACATCGCCAGCACGATCGCGTTCGCCGGTGGCAGCGTCGGCAGCCAGTCGCGCAAGAACGCGGTCGCACGGACGCGCACCAGGCCACCGTCCACCGCGAAGTCGAGCTCGATGTCGTCGGCCATTGGCTCGCCGTCGTCGGCGGCGTGGACGGCGATCACGAGCACGTCGTCGAGCCGCCGCGGCCAGCCGTGCGCCCCGGCGAGCCACAGCCGATCGACCTTGGCCCAGCCGTAGCCATCGAACTCGGGATCCGCTTCACGATCGAGCGCGAGCAGCTCGAGCGCCGGCCGCTCGCGAAACGGCAACGCGGCGATCGACGGCATCGCCACTAGCCGATGCGCACGACGGTGCGACCGCGGCGCGCGACCCCGAACCGGCTGCCACCGCGCGACGTCGACCCGCCGAACGACTTACCACCGACCGCCTTGCCGCCGCCGTACGACCGGCCGGTCTGCGACGGCTTCGAGAACCGCGACGGGTTGGCCGCGCGATAGCTCGACCGGTGGTTGTCGAGCTGCGAGACCCGCGCCGAGCTCGTCGTGTAGGCCGTGGTGTAGATCGGCACATAGCTCGGATGGAACATGTTCGACAGCATCGCGCCCATCAGCATGCCCGACGCGATCGAGTAGAACGGTGAGGAGTAGTAGCCGTACTGCGGACCGTAGCCCTGGGTCTGGTACTGCGCCTCGGATCCCTTGAGGTCGCGCTTGATCGTGAAGATCTTCTCGGGGTCGGAGACCTTGCCGTCGTGGTCCTTGTCGAAGAACCCGGTCACGACCTGGGTCTTGTTGTCCAGATCCTGCACCGAGACGCTGATGACCTCGCTGCCTTCGTAGATCTCGTTGATCCGGCGCTCGAGATCCTCGGGACCCTCCGCCTGCTTGTAGGCCTCGTTGACCTTGTCCCAGTCGATCTTGACGTTCGTGTTCTCGGTCGTCGCCCAGCGGTCGTTGCTGCGGTCGTCCGAGCTGCAACCAGGGCCGGCCACGCCCGTGATCAGCGAGACGCCGAGCATGGTCGCGAGCAGCTTGGTCTTAATAATCATGAAGGAAACGTAGTGCTGGACACCCACCTCGTCAAGCCGCCGGGTCGGCGAGGCCGTCGGCGAGCGGCGGCGCTGGGCCCTGCCGGCTTCCCTCCATGAAGATCGCGAGAAGCAGCCGCGACACCACGCCGCCTTGCGCCCATGACTGCCGGCACTTACGTCGCTCGACGCGTCGCGGGCGGATCCGCCTGGCGCTGGTGGCGGCTCGCCCGTGTATGATCGCCGCAACGAGGAGCAGTATGACCCGGGCAGCTTCGTGTGCGTTAGTTGTGATCGCGCTGGCGGCCTGCGGAGGCGACGATGGCGAGGACCAGATCCAGGCGGAGTCGACCTACGCGGCGCTCTGCGCGACGCCACGGGCGGGCACCGACCCCGCAACGAACCTGCCGTACGGCGATGCGCAGGGCACCGTGCTCGACGAGCAGCACTGGGTGCAGTCGTGGATCAACCATCTCTACCTCTGGTACAGCGAGGTCCCGGATCCGGACGTGAAGAGCTTCGCGACCGCGATCGACTACTTCGCCGCGCTCAAGACGCCCGCGCTGACCGCGTCGGGCAAGGCGAAGGACCAGTTTCACTTCACGTACGACACGACCTACTGGGACTCGTTGTCGGGGTCGGGCGTCGAGGCCGGCTACGGCGTGCAATGGGTGCTAGTCAAGAGGTCGCCGCCTCGCCAGTTGTTGGTGGCCTACACCCAGCCGGGCACGCCAGGCGACGACGCCATGATCACCCGCGGCGCCGAGGTCTTGACGATCGACGGCGTCGACCTCGTGAACGGCAGCGACGTCGGCACGCTGAACGACGGGATCTCGCCGTCAGCGGCGGGCCAGAGCCACACGTTCGTGATTCGCGACGTCGCCGACGGCCCCACCCGTTCGGTCACGCTGGTGTCCGAAGACATCGAGCTCGCGCCGGTCCAGAGCATCCCGCTCGCGGCGCCCAACGACACCGTTGGCTACCTGCTGTTCACCGATCACATCGCCACCGCGGAGAAGGGCCTGGTCGACGAGGTCACCAAGCTCCAGGCCACCGGGATCACGGATCTCGTCCTCGACCTCCGCTACAACGGCGGCGGCTACCTCGATATCGCCGCCGAGCTCGCCTACATGATCGCCGGACCGACCGCGACCGCCGGCAAGGTGTTCGATCGCGAGCAGTTCAACGACAAGTATCCGACCATCAACCCGGTCACCGGCCAAGCGCTCACGCCGTCGCTGTTCGTCTCGCAGACCGAGGGGTTCTCGGTGGCGCCCGGCCAGGCGTTGCCCCACCTCGACCTGCCGCGCGTGTTCGTGCTCACCAGCCCGGGGACCTGCTCGGCCAGCGAGGCCGTCATGAACGGCCTGGCCGGCGTCGGCGTCGACGTGATCCAGATCGGCGAGACGACCTGCGGCAAGCCGTACGGGTTCTACCCGCAGGACAACTGCGGCACCACGTTCTTCGCGATCCAGTTTCAGGGCGTCAACGACAAGGGCTTCGGCGACTACGCCGACGGCTTCGTACCCAACGGCGTGTTCCACGGCTGCGTCGTGGCCGATGACCTGACCCACCCGCTCGGCGACCCCGCAGAGGCTCGGCTCGCGGCGGCGCTCGCGTACCGCACCAGTGGCACCTGCACGACCGCCCGGCTCGACGCGATGGCCAACCCGCTGGCGGCCGTCAGCGGCGGCGTCCCCGTGAAGCCAGTATGGCGGCAGAACCGGATCGTCCTGCGATGACCCGGGCGCCCCGTACCACCTGAGCCGGGCTGGCCGAGAACGTGCGCCGGCGCGCATGCGGTGTGCGCTGACGCTCGCGACGTTCGATTCGAGGTTTCGTGAGATCGCGGCGCAGGCCTCAGCGGCAGCCGAAATGGGCCGACCATCGGCCCATGCGTCGCCTTGGGGTCACCGCAGTTGTCGCGCTGGTCGCGCCGGGTTGCAGCGTCATCGACTTCAACGTCGATCAGCAGATCCCGACGCAGACCGTGCCGGGCTCCGGGATCCCGACCCAGCTGGCGCCGCTGTTCCCGTTGCCGCTCAGCCTCGATCTGAGCTCGAAGATCAAGGCGATGAATACCGGGCCGATCAAGAGCGTCACGCTGACGTCGCTCGAGCTGACGATCACCATGCCCACCGACGGCAGCGCGGACTGGAGCTTCGTGGATCAGGTCGACGTGTTCGTCGAGAGCACCAAGTCCGGGACCACGCTGCCCAAGGCCAAGATCGCCACCGTGTCGAACCCGACCGGGCCGAAGATGACGTTCGTCGTCGATGGCTCGGTCAACCTCAAGCCGTACGTCGACGAGGGCAGCCAGGTCGACAGCTCGGGCAGCGGCCACGCCCCGGCGACCGACGTGTCGTACGATGGGCTCGGTGTGTTCACCGTCCACCCGCTCTGATCGCGACCTTCATCTACCGGTCGGCTTGTTGCGGCGCGCCGGCACCGGGGGCAGCTTGCGCGGCGCCGAGCGCAGCTTGGTCGGCTTGCGCGGCGCGGTCGCGAGATCGCCGAGCACGCGGCGAACCGCGACAAGGATATCGTCGGACAGCTCGGGGCGCGACTTGGCGGTGGCCCGCGCCAGCGCGACGCTGCCGACCATGGCGGCGACGATGGTCAGCGCGCGCTGATGGCCCTCGCGCTTCGAGGTCGGCTCACCGAGCGCGCGCTCGACGGCCTCGACCATCCTCGTGAGGCCCTCGGTGAACCGGGCGCTGAGCCCGGCGTCCTGCCGCCCGATCTCGCTCGCGGACGCCGAGATCGCGCAGCCGGCAGCGACGTTGTCGCGATGCGCCGGTGAAACATAGAAGTCGAGGTAGTCGGCCAGGGTGGGCGTGCGGCCGTCCTTGGGCGCGGTCATGGTCGTGTATCCGCGCAGCAACCCGTAGGTCAGCGCCTCGGCCGCCAGCGCCTCCTTCGACGGAAAGTGCGCGTACAGCGCGCCGTGGGTCAGCCCGGCTTCCTTGCTGATCTCGGCGACGCCGACGCCGTCGATCCCGTGCTTGCGGAACAACCGTGCCGCGGCCTGGATGAGCGCCGAGCGATTCTCGGCCGACTGTTGTTTGGTGATCCTCATCCGTCGCTACCTCAGCAAGGCTGGCTCGACACGGAGCCGCGACATCCCAGGATGGCATCGATCATTTCGATCGCAACCAGGGAGGTCGCCGGCGCGCTCAGCCGCCCGACAGCGCCTTGACCAGCTCGTAGAGGTACTGCTCGCCCGTGTACAGCGAGGAAACGAGCACGCGCTCGTCCTTGCCGTGCGAGCGGACATCGAAGATATCGGACGCGAGCCCCGAGTGGCCGAACGTCGGAATCCCGGCGTTGCGCAGGTACCGACCGTCGGTCGCGCCGGACGACATCGTCGGCACCGCGGGGATCCCCGGCCAGAACTTCGCCGTGAGCTTCTCGATCGCCGCGAGCAGCTCCTTGTTGATCACCGACGGTTCGCTTCCCGTGTCGCGCTCGGTCGCGGTGACGACCACCTTGGGATCGGCGAACACCTTCTCGAGCTGCTTCTGGATATCGTCGACGGGCTGGCCGGGAAGGATCCGGCAGTTGACCATCGCGCGCGCCAGCTGCGGCAGCGCGTTATCGGCGTGACCGCCCTCGAGGCGGGTCGCGACGCAGGTGGTGCGGAGCTGCGCGTTGTACGGCGTCTGTGCGCTGAGCCGCTCGATCGCGGCCGGGTCCGGCTTGGCGCTCGCCACCGACTTCATGTCGAGGCCGTTCTGGCCCTTGTCGAGCGCGCCCATCTTCTCGAAGTAGCCGCGCGTGGTGTCGTTGAGCTGGACCGGGAAGTCGTACTTCTCGAGCCGGGCGAGCGCATTGGCCAGCGCGTAGATCGCGTTGTCCTTGCGCGGCTGCGAGCTGTGGCCACCCGGATTGCGGGTCTCGACCCAGAAGCTCTGGAACACCTTCTCGCTGGTCTGGATGCTGTTGGTGAACGGCTTGCCGTCCTTCATGCCGACGCCGCCGCCCTCGTTGAGCGCGTACTCGGCGTCGATCAGATCCTTGTGGTTCTTGATCAGCCACGTCATGCCGACGGAGGCTTGGTCCGAGCCCTCCTCGTCGGTCTCGAGCGCGACGATGATGTCGCGGTCCGGCTTGTAGCCCTCCTTCTTCCACCGGATCATGTTCACGATCCAGGCGGTCGCCATGTACTTGTCGTCGCCGGTGCCGCGGCCGTAGAAGTAGCCGTCCTTCTCGACGAGCTTGAACGGATCGGTGGTCCAGTCCTCACGCTTGGCCTCGACGACGTCGATGTGGGCGACCAGCAGCAGCGGCTTGCGCTTGCCGGTGCCGTGGAGCCGCGCGACCAGGTTGCCGCGCTTGGGCCCGGACTGCAGCACGTGGACATCCGCCTGGGGAAAACCGGCGGCGATCAGCCGCGCGCCCATCGCCTTGGCCGCGAGGTAGGTATCGCCGACCGAGGCGGTGGTGTTGATCTCGACGAGCTCTTTGTAGATCTCGCGAGTGAGTTGCTGTATCGCCGGGGGTGCGGGCTCCGCGGCGCTCGGAGCGGCGGCGGCTCCGGCGACGAGGCTCGCGATCAAGGTCAGGCTGGCGTTGCGCGTCATGGGCTGGAGAGTCGCCGGAGGACAGAGCAAGCGCAAACCCAAAGATGCCTCACTCTCAGATAGGCCCAGATGCGCAGTGATGCTGTCGCGGGGTGGCTAGTTGAAACCCGCGTCACCCGGGAGGGCGTGTGACGCGGACGGCGCCTCGTCCGACGGCTTGGGTGAGGGCGCCGGTCCGGCGGCAGGCCGCGGCCCCCCCTCGGCGGCGCCGCGCGGCATCGGCAGCACGATCTTGAAGCTGCGCAGCTTCCACGGCTCGCGCTCCGAGCCGCGATAGAACCCGAACACGGTTCGCACACCACTGGCCTTGTCGAACTCGGCGAGCGCGTCGAATGTCGCCTGGGTCCCGCCGATCACCTTGCGAGCTTCGGAGACCGCGATGATCCGGCGGTATTCGCCGAGCGCGACCAGGTGCTCGAGCTGGAGCTGGACGAACTTCGCCTTGGACTCCTGCTTCTGGAACACCGGCGTCGCGTCGTCCCAGACCTGCTCGACCTGGCCCTCCTTGAGCCGGCGCAGGATCGCGTCCGCGGCCTGGTGGATCGGGCACTTTTTGATGTCCATCGGGTCGTCGCACGCCTTGACGCGCGACTCGCGCGAGGCCGGCGAGATCTTGAGCTCTGGCGGCAATTCGACGCCGATGCCCAGCAGCTTCCAGCGATCCTGGTCGTAGTGCAGGCTGACCGAGACCTTGCAGGTCGCCTTGTCATACGCGACGGTGAGCGAGACTCGGCCGACCCGCCCGGTCGGACCGGTGGTGACCAGCGAGTCGTTGACCGCGGTGATCTCGCGGAACTTGCCGACGGTCTGCGCCAGGTCGGTCATGTCGTCGATGAACCGCTCCTTGCGCGCCATCTCCTGGAGCCGGGGCGACGATTGCTCGTAGACCTCGTCGATCGAACCCTTGCTGAGCGCGACCAGGATCTGCTCGGCGTTCGGCCGGAAGTCCGGCGTGTCGTTGCCGTGGAGCTGGAGCCCGACGATCACGACGATCCACGCCGCCACGAGGAAGAACCCGACGATCGCGCTGCGGATCAGCAGCCGGCCGCGCCGGGTCCGCGCGACCTGCGGCAGCTCGTGCAGCGTCTCGCCGACGTGCGAGATGCCGACACCGATCTTCGACACCCTCGAGCCGACGACCGGTACATGATCGCCGAGCTTGGACACCCCCTCGCCGAGCCTGGACACGCCGTCGCCCAGGGTGCCGATGCCGCTGCCGAGCGCATCCTTGGCCGCGTCGCTGATCCGCTTGCCGCGGCCGGAGTCACCGGGGGCGACCGCGGTGGCCGAGCCGCTCGCCATCGGCTCGTCGCCGCCGGGCGCAGGCTCGCCGGGCTTGCCGGGGTCATCATCGTCCGACTTGAGCGACACGCGGAGATCATGACACGGAGAAGAACCGAGCCACCAGGTTCTCGGCGACCTGGCGGCGATAACTCGCGGTGGACCTCACGTCGTCGATCGGCTGGATCGCCGCGCGCATCGCCGCCCGAGCCGCGTCCGCGGCGGCCGCGAGTGGCTGGCCGCGCACCGCGGCCTCGACCGCCGCGATCCGGATCGGGCGCTCGGCCACGGCGCCGAGCGCGACGCGCGCCGAGGTCACCACGTCGCCGTCGAGCGTGATCGCCGCGGCGCCCATGACCTTCGAGATCGACTGCGCACGGCGGGTCCCGATCTTGCGCCACGCGGTCCGCGTCGTCGGTCCGGGCACCGGCACGTGGGCGCACACGATCAGCTCGTCGGTCGCGAGCTGGGTCGTGCGATAGCCGGTGCACCACGCATGGTACGGCACCCGGCGGTGGCCGCGCACCGAGGCGACCTCGAGCTCGGCGTCGAGCGCGAGCAGCACCGGCAGGCTATCGCCGACCGGCGACGACGTGCCGACATTGCCGCCGAGCGTGGCGCGCGCCTGGATCTGCAGCGCGCCGATCTCGCGGGCCGCGGCGGCCAGCGGCGCCAGCCGTTCGCGGATCGCCGGATGGCGCTCGACGTCGTGCCAGGTCGTCCCGGCGCCGATCGCGATCGTCTCGTCCGCGACCCGGACAAAGCCGATCGCGTGGAGCCGCCACAGATCGATCATGCCGACCGGCACCGGGCGATGGTTGGCGTTGACCATCAGATCGGTGCCGCCGGCCAGCACCATCCAGTCGGGATGGGCGGCGCGCGCGGCCAGCGCCTCGTCGAGATCGCGGGGCCGGAGATACGCCGTCATGGCAGCCCCGAGGTCTCGCGCGCCGCCGCGATCACCGCGTCGACGATCAGCTGATAGCCCGTGCAGCGGCAGATGTTGCCGGCGAGCAACTCGCGGATCCGGACCCGCGCCGTGGCGTCGTCTGCGCCGGTGATCAGGCCGCGATCGACGACATGTGCCGCGCACACCGCGATCCCCGGCGTACAGATCCCGCACTGCGCACCGCCGCAAGCGACCAGCGCGCGCTGGACCGCATGCAGCACGCCGCCGGTGGCGAGCCCCTCGACCGTGGTCACGCTGCGGCCGTCGCACTGGCCGATCGCGACCAGGCACGAGTTGACCGCCTCGCCGTCGAGCACGACCGTGCACGCGCCGCACTCGCCCTCGCCGCAGCCTTCCTTGGTGCCGGTCAGCCGCAGATCGTCGCGCAGGACGTCGAGCAACCGCTTCCACGGCGAGCTGTCGAGCGTGCGCGGCTCGCCGTTGACCTCGATCGTGAGCTTCACGAGACGTCCCAGCGCGGCCGCGCGGCCGCCACGGCTTCCGGCGAGATCGGCAGCGCATCGAACGCGCAGCCGAGCGCGTCCTCCACGGCGTTGGCCACCGCCGCCGCCGGGCCGTCCATCGGGATCTCGCCGACGCCCTTGGCGCCGTTGGGCCCGAACGGATACGGCACCTCGACGAGGATCGTCTCGAGCTCCGGAGCATCGGCGAACGTGGGGACGATGCAGTTGGTCATGTTCGCATTCCACACCTTGCCGTCTTTGTAGACGACGTTCTCGAGCACGGCCCAGCCCAGCGCCTGCAGCGTGCCGCCCTCGATCTGGCCGCGCACGATCGCGGGGTTGATCGCCTTGCCGACATCGATCGCCTGCACGCAGCGGGTGATCGCGACCTCGTAGCTATCGAGGTCGACCTCGACGTCGACCAGGCACGCGCCCCAGCCGTACACCGGGTAGGCCGAACCGGTGTAGGTCGCGTCATCCCACTGGATGCCGGGCGGCGGCTCGTAGCCGACCGTCTCGGCGATCTCCGATCGCGTCAGCGCCGCGTGCGCACGAACGATCTCGACGAGCGAGCCCGCGATGCCGCGCTCGGCCGCCCAGGCTTCCAGCTTGCCGCGGACCGCCCGCGCCGCGCGCTCGACCAGGCCACCGACCACCATGCAGGTGCGGCTCGCCACGGTGGGGCCGCTGTCGGGCACCCGCGAGGTCGACGGATCGACCACGACGATGTGCACCGGGTCGACGCCGAGCGCCCCGGCCGCGAGCTGCGTGAAGATCGTGATCGAGCCCTGGCCCATGTCGCTCGAGCTCGAGCGCACCTCGAACCGGCCGTCGATCGCCGCCACGGTGGCGCGCCCGGCGAGCCGCTGCTCGCCCGAGCCGGTGAACCCGGCGCCGTGAAAGTAGAAGCACACGCCGCGGCCGCGGCGAACCGGCGCCCCCTGGGCGGATCGGCCGGTGGGTTCGGGCGGCGCCCCTGCCACCGCCTCGATCGCCGCGAGGACCTCCGCGCTGCCCACCGAGAAGTCGAGCCGCTGGCCGGTCGCCGTGGTGTCGCCTTCGTACAGCGCCAGCCGCTTGCGCAGCGCGAGCGGATCCTCGCCGCGCAGCCGCGCCAGCTTCTGGATCTGCCGCTCGTACGCAAACGTGGTCTGCGGCGCGCCGAACCCACGGAACGCGCCGTGCGGCGGATAGTTGGTCGCGACCACCCGCCCGCGTACCCGGACGATCGGGCAGCGATACGGCCCCGCCGCATGCAACACGCCGCGCGACAGCACGACCGGCGACAGCGTGAGGTACGCGCCGCCATCCATCACCACGTCGATGTCGATCGCGGCGAGCTCGCCGTGGCGATCGACCGCGAGGCGATGCGTCGTGCGGCACGGGTGGCGCTTGGTGGTCGCGGCGATGTCCTCGTCGCGGTCGTAGACGATCTTCACCGCGCGCCCCGCCTTGTGGGCCAGAAGCGCCGCGTGCGCCGCGATCATCGACGGATACTCCTCCTTGCCGCCGAACCCGCCGCCGGTGACCGACTGCGCGATCACGACGCCGTCGGCCTCGCAGGCGAGCAGCGACTTCATCGCCTTGTGCACGTAGTACGGGCACTGCATCGAGCCGACGATGTAACACCGCCCGTCGCGCCACTCGGCCATCATCGCCTGCGGCTCGATGTACATCTGCTCCTGCGGCGAGGTCGCGTAGTCGCCCTCGATGACCTGGGCCGCCCCGGCGAACGCCGCCTCGAGCTCGGCGTCGGTCGCGTGGCCCTTGCGGATCAGCAGCTGCTTGAACACGTTGGTCGTGCCGTACAGCGGCTGGGTCACGGCCAGCGAGTCGGCGACCTCGAACACCGCCGGCCGCGCGGTGATCCGCGGCGCCACCGCGCGCGCGGCCGCGAACGCCAGCGCGCGGGTCGGGGCGGCGACCACCGCGAGCGCCTCGTCGCGGTGCATCACGCGCCCGCCGATCGGCACCAGCGCCGGCTGATCGTCCTCGATGAGCGCGATCGCGTTCTTGCCCCAGATGTCGGCGGCGGTGACCACCACCACCTGCGACCAGTCGAACGCCGGATCGAGCTCGATCGCGTCGAGCACCCCATGGGCGATCTGCGAGCGCACCGTCACGCCGTGCCACGCCCCCGCCGCGTCGAGGTCATCGAGGTACATGGCGCGGCCGGTGACCTTGGCGACCCCGTCGACCCGCGGCACCGAGGTTCCCACCAGGGGGCCAGGACGTTCCATGCCTCGATCTAACCCCAGGCGGCGCGCGGAGTAAAACGCCGGCGCCGAAACGTGGGCAATTCGACCGGCGGGCGGCGCCTGATGTGCGGCTTGCGCCGAAACGGTTCCGGAAGCCGGGGCATGGGCGACACCCGGCGGCGTCCCGCGGCCACGCGCGGCTGGCTCGCCGACTGACAATTTTGAACATCGGGAGTACGGCCGCGTGGACTCCATCGCTGGCCGACCGCGCTCGCAGCGTGCGGCCAGCGGTGTCAAGTGCCCGGGCGGCCACGTGAGGTGCGATCGCCGAATCCCGCGTTCGGCGACACTCCGGTGGCACGTGACGCAGCCTCTGCGCTTCGACCCGCGCTCACGCGCCCACGTACACTTGCATCGACGCGGAGCGGCGCGTCCGCTGAAGCGGATCGCCGCGGAGCGCGACGCGCCAGGGCCACGCGCACGGGCGCTCGTGCGGTGAACCGACGCGGAGATGGCGAGACGTCGACCGTTCGGCAAACACGCTTGTCACAAAGTGAGTATCTGCAGGTCAATCGCGTCGAGATCGCGCGTCGCCGTCACACCAACTACGTTCCAGTTTCGTCGCGAGCAACGCTACCAAACGTTGCCAAGCGAAACTTGAATCGCTGGGAGCCACACCGTAATACCGACTCGCGCAATGGATCCGGATCCAGACGGTGCGCAACGAAGTACGCACTTCCTATTTCAACGCGTTTCACAGGAGTTCCTCATGAAGAATCTCTCTATCGCTGGTGTGCTCGCAGGCCTGACCCTGATCGCCCCCCTCGCTTACGCTGACACGTTCGCCGGCTCGGACACGCTGAAGGGCGCGATCCAGGAAGCCATCACCCAGGCCGAAGCAGGCGGCGTCCTGGCGCCCGGCGCGCTCGTTTACACCGGCGGCGGCTCGGGCGTTGGCGAGGCCGGTCTACGTGCCGGCACGCAGGGAATCGCACCGATGTCGCGCGCGTTCTCGACCGCCGCGCTCGCCGATCTGATCAACCAGGGCGTCACCCCGGTGACCAACGCGATCGGGCTCGATGGCGTGTCGGTGTTCGCCCAAGCCACCAACACCACCCCGAGCATCGACTTCGCGACCCTCCGCGGGATCTTCGGTTGCACGATCACCACGTGGGACGCCGTCCCGGGCTCGGGCATGACCGGCCCGATCGCGGTCTACCGCCGTGACGACCTCTCGGGAACGACCGATACGTTCAAGACCCTCACCGGGCTCGCGGCGTTCGGCACCTGCACGATCGTCGTCGCGACCACCGATGAGATCGCCACTCACACGGCGGCCGAGGCCAACGCGATCGGCTACGCCGGTCTCTCGGGCAAGGTCGATGGCAACAAGGAGCTCGCCATCATCAACGCGGCGACCGGCGCCGCCGTCCTCCCCACCGTTGCGAGCATCCGTGACTCCTCGTACCCGCTGTCGCGCCGGCTGTTCGTGAACTCGGTGGCCGACGGCCGCGTGCCCTCGGATCTCGAGCAGTCGCTGCTCGAGCTGGTGCTCGACCGTGGCTTCATGGATCCGATCCTCCTCGCCAACGGCTTCGTCACGTTCAACTAACCAGCTTACTCTATCTGCCGCGGGCGGGACGTCGGCGCATGCGTGCGCTGGCGTCCCGTCCGTCTTTGTAGTTTCGGCCGCCGGCCAATACCTGTCGCAACGCGAGCATCCGGATAGCAATCGCTTCGGTCGCGCGCCACGTTCCAGTTTCGTCGCAAGCAAGGCTACCAAACGTTGCCAAATGAAGCTTGAATCACTGTAAGCAGCGCACTACTAAGGTGACGCCCCATGGATCCGATCCAGCGGGTGCGCAAACATTCTCTCAGCTGTTATTCCGGGGGGCCCATCAACCTCTGTGCGGGTGCGACGTCGGCGACTAGTGCGCCAGAGTCGCTTCCGGTTTGTTGTTCTTGTCAATGTTCGTCGGGTCGTTGGTCGCACGTCACATACACAAGGAGAACGTCGTGAAGCAAGTCATTCGCTATCTGGGTGCACTCTGTCTGAGCAGCGCGACTCTCGTCGGCTGCGCCGATACGGATCTCGGGGCGGGATCGGAGCCGGACGTGACCACGTCGGCGCACGCCGTTTCTACCGACACCGTCAGGCTGCGATTCGTCCATGGCTCGCCCACGTCGCCGGCGCTCGACATCTACATCGGCGCGAGCACCGCGCCGACCTGGACCGCGGTCGCGTTCGGCACCACCACGCCGTTCGCGGACGTGTCGCCGGACGGGCTTCAGCTGGTGGTCCGCACGGCCGGTGCGGCCGCCACGGACGCCCCGCTGTACACCTCGGATGTCGTGGTCGCGGCCGCCGGTGATTCGGTCACCTCGATCGCCGGCGGGATCCTCGGCTCCGCCGCCGCCACCTTGAAGTTCCGCGTGAAGGCCTACACCGAAGCGTTCGCCGCTCCCGAGCGTGGCGATGCGGTGGTCCGCTTCGTTCACGACTCGCACGGCGTCGCGGCGGCGGGCTTTGACGTCGATGCCGACGGCACGATCGAGGCGGCCGGTGTCGCCGCGTTCACCGCGTCGGACGCCGCTGGGGTCTCGGTGGAGCGCTCCGCGCGCGGCGCGCAGCTCGCCATCGTCACCGGCACCGCGGCCACGAAGCTGACGGCGTTCACGCTGTCGCCCGACGTACTCGCGCAACGCGGCGGGATCTTCCTGGTGCTCGTCGGCATCCCCAGCGTCGTTCCACACGACGTCCGCGGGCTGGCGCTGCTCGCGGTCGGCCAGCGCACGACGACGCTGATCCGCCAGAACCCGACCCTGTACATGCTCCCCGCGATCCCCGACAGCACCGGGATCGATGTGTTCGCGTTCGGCAACGGTCTCCACGCGACCCCGATGGCCCAGAACATCGGCTTCGGCGTGCTCGCCCCCGCCCTGCAGGTGGCGCCGAGCGCCATCGGCTACGGCCTGGTCGTCACCAAGGCCGCGACCGATTCGTCGCTGGGCTGGCCGTTGGCGCTGGAGTCCACCGGTCCGCTCGTTGCCGGTGAACGCTACTTCGCCGTCGCGTCCGGGTTCGCAGATCCCACCTGCAGCGACTTCCGGTGCGAGACCGGACGGTCGCGCGTGCGCCTGACGGTCGTCCAGGATGGCTTCGACCGAACCATCGCCGCGACCGGCCGGATGCGTGGCGTGGCGGCTTCCCCGGATGCGCCCGCGGTTGATGTCGGACAGATCCCGCCGGGCGCGGGCGCCCCGTTCACGGGCCTCGCGGGCCTCGAGAACCTCAGCTACCGGACCGCGTCCGACCCCGCAGGCGCTTCGGTGACGGCTTCGCCGCTGAATCCCGGCGTTCGCGTGACCGGTTCGTCGGATGTGCTGCGGTTTCGGTTCGAGCCGCTGTCCGCGACCGACCGGGTGTTTGGGGTCGTCGCCGGCGCGTTCGCTCCTGTGACAACAGATATTCAGTCGCGCTTCATTGTTGTGAACGCAGCGGCCTCGGGTCGCTGGACAGCGCAGACGCTGTCGCCCGAGCTCTAGGTCTCAGCGGCTTTCATCGCATTTCGCCGATGGGGTGTCCTCCATCGGCGATGTTTCGTTCTATGGTGGGCTCGCGCTGTCGCTTCGTGGCTCGTCGATTGATGTGCTCTGCAGGAAATGTAGCTCCGGGAGGGGAATGCGAGTGGCGAGTCGTGTTCACTGCGTCCTTCGGATGGCGACGAGATTCGAGTGTGCGCCGTGGTCGCGCTTCTCGTCGGTGTTTGCCACCTGCCGTGTGCACCGCTGCACGCGAGTGTGACGGCCCGTCTTCAGTGGAGCTTCAGGATCGTCAACAGTCAGCATCGCGCGCGGGACCCGTCTTGATGCTCTCTCCGTGACTCCGATTTTTCAGGTGGTTCATCGACGGGATCGGATCCCGACCGTGACTTTTCGTTGTTGTGGTGATTCTCGCTTTTCTTTCTTCTCGATTCATGTTGTTTGCGGAACAGGATATTTGCTTACGATAGGAGCTGTCGATGCGGAACTTGCTCGTGCTTGCGATGGCGTGTGCGTGGAGCGTCCTGGGCTGTGGCAACGATCGCGGAGGGCCGATTCCCGATGCCGCGCCCGTCACCGATGAGCGCACACGCATGTGCCCCACGGCGCAGTCAACCGACGCGATCCCGCAGCGCCTCGACGCGGTCGCCCCGACCGCGACGTGGACGTTCACCGAGCTGCGGGCGGCGGTGGAGTCGGCGTGCGGAGGCTGTCATGTCACGCCCCAGGCCAACGGTGGCTTCACCTACACCTCGGCGTACACGGGGCCGTCATCTGCGCCAGGCCTTCGCGACGTAGCCGCCAAGATGGCCACCCAGCTCGTCGCGCAGAAGATGCCGCCGGACAATGTCCGCAACGCCGATCCGGCCTACTTCCTCAAGCTAGGCGCGCGCCTGCAGGCCTGGATCGCCGCGGGCGCCCCGGACACCGGCACGTTCCCGCTGCCCAACGAGACGATCGCCACGGGCCAGCAGTTGCCCGCGGCGATCGCCGCGGCCATGACCGATCTCGGCGACTGCGTGCCCCTGCCGGAGATCGTCCACCAGGATCCGACGGTCGACAGCATGTTTGCCAGCGCCACCCAGCTCCCCATGCAACTCGCGGACACTGATCTGGTGTCGCTCGACGCCTACGTGCTCGCGCAGCGCGGCACCGTCGCGTTCGATGTCGAGTATCCGCTGTGGGCCGACAACGCGCACAAGGGCCGCTGGGTCCACGTGCCCTCGGTGGTTGACGCGCAGGGCAACGTCCAGCGCCAGCCGATCACGCTCGACCCGGCGACCGGCCAGTTCCAGATCCCGGACAACACCCGGTTCTACAAGACATTCTTCAAGCAGGTGAAAGAGAGCGATGGCGTCGTCCGCTACCGCAAGGTCGAGACCCGCCTGATCGTCGTCCGGCATGCCCCGGCCAAGCCGTTGTTTGGGACCTACGTGTGGGACGCCGGCGAGCAGAGCGCCACGCTCCATACGCTGCCGTACCGCGACGGCACGCCATTCAAAGATCTGGTGCTGTCGCTCGAGACCGACGTCGCCACCGGCGCGCACCGGACCTACGCGATCCCCGGTGCGAACCGCTGCAACGAATGCCACCAGGGCTCGGCGTCGGACAGCTTCATCCTCGGCTTCACGCCGCTGCAGATCAACCGGCGCGCGATGGGGGAAGCGGGGAGGGACGCACCGTCCGCGCCGGACGAGATGTCTCAGCTGTCGCGGCTGGTCAGCTATGGCGTCGTCGCCGGCGTCGCGCCGGACACCGCGCCTCGGCTCGAGAGCTCGAACGCCACCAAGCAACCTCGCAACATCCACGAGCTGCGGTTCCAGGCGTATGCAGCCGGCAATTGCGCCCACTGCCACAATCCGAAAGGCTTCGCGTTCGCTCAGGGGTTCAACTTGTTCAACTTCGCCCCCGGTGGCGACATCTTCCAGTTCTCGCTCAGCCTCTCATCCACCCATCCAGCGGGCGGGCTAAACTTCATGGTGTCCGCCGCGGACCCCGCGAAGAGCATCCTGTACGTACGCCTCTCACAGGCCACTCACGTCACCGCCGGCGGCGACGCCGTGTTGCACATGCCACTGCATACGCCTGGCATCGATTGCGAGTCGGCGAACCGGGCGGGCAAATGGATCACGAGCATCCCCAACGTCCCCCTCACCACGACACCCACCCCGAGCGACCTCGCCACGGCACTCGCAAACGCTGACAAGTTCGATTCCGGCTGCAAGCCGACGGACGACATCACCTGGCTCGACGAGGACTTCTCGGATCCGCCGGTCTACGAGCCGCGCCGAGGTGACTGGAACGATCCGGTCCTCGGGATCCCCGCGCCGATCCGCGCACTCGAGTTCACTGACCGCCTCCAGGCGCTCGCGGAGTCGCCGACTCCCATGGGATACTGGGGTGATGGGACCTTGGGCGGACTTCCGGCGTGCCAGTTTCCCGACGTACCGCCGCCCGCCGAGCCGTCACCGTGGATGCTCGACGCCAACGGCAATCCCAGGAAGCCGTACGGCTGGCTTCGTTACCAGCTACCCGGCGAGTATTTTTTTGGAAAGGTGTGCAGCAAATGCCATGGGACGCACGCCAACGCGGATAGCTCCCTCGCCAAGACGATCCTGTCCTTGAGCGGCGGGCAGGTCCGCGTGGCCAATCTGCATGATGGCCTGGTCGGGAAGCGCGCCGCCAATCTATCTACGTTCGACGTCGTCGAGAATGACGTTCCCCGCAACCTGGCCGGAAACTACTTGATCTGGATGGCGAGCGGCGGAACCAAGGTCAAGTTCCCTGACGGACTCGGCGACACCATCGGCCCTAACGGCGGCAACATGCTGTTTTTGGTTCGAGGGCTCTGCAAGCTACTACTCCCTGTCAACGGCAACGGCGGGAACTATGCGAAAACGAACAACGACTTTGACATCCTGTTCAAGGCCTGCACGTTCGACAATATGTACACAAACGACACCGGCTTCGGCGCCGATCTACTGCCCATCAACGCTGCGCTGCAGCAAGCATGGCTCGATCGTGCGACCCAGAACGCAGGCTGGACGATCTTCTCCTATCTCAAGACCAAGCTGGCGCTAGATGCCTGGCCGCCCTCGAGCTGTCACGATTTGTTCCCGTAAGCCTCACAGATGTGGTCAGTCAGCGGATCTGCGTCGAGCCTTGCGATGCAACGCCGAGATCCATCTCCAACGCAAAGGATTTCCATGGAATCGCTTATCACCTATCGTATCTCTGCGCTCCGGCGTGGGCTGCTGCTACTGACGCTCGCCACCGCCGGCTTTGGTGCCGGTGCGTGCGGCGGCAATGACGCCGTCCAGCAGGACGCCGGCGTTCCGACCCCCGACGCTGCCCCCGACGCTCCCGCGGCGACCGGCCAGCTTCGCGTGCTGGGCGCGGGCCCCGGCAACGGAGCGATCGACATCTATATCAAGGGTCAGTCGACCGCGATCACGTCTGTCGCCTACGGCGCGACTGGCACCCTGGCCACGTTGCCCTCCGGCGATTATCAGTTCGAAGTACGCGCGACCGGAACGCCCTCGACCACATCGGCGCTCTACACGTCCGACGCAATCACGGTTCCCGCCAACGGCGTGGCTACGGTCGTGGCGGCCGGCGCACTCGGAGGTGGTGGGGCTAGCGCATTCCGTCTCACCGGGTTCGTCGACGTGACCACCGCCGTGGCGGCAGGCAAGACCCGGGTGCGATTCGTGAACACGATCTATTCGTCGATCAGCCTCGACGTGGACATCGGCGATGACGGCATCGTCGAGTTCCCTGCGCTAGCGCGCTACGCGGCGACCGACGCCCCCGGCATGGACCTCCCCGCCGGCGCCGACCTTTCGATCGGCCTCCAGGACAACGCGCATGCCAAGATGGCCTCGTTCGTCGTGCCTGCCGCGATGCTGGGTGACGGCAAGGAGCTCTACCTGGTCGCCACCGGGCTGAGCACCGTGCGGTCTCGCGAGCCGCGCGGGCTGGCCCTGATGTTGCTGGGAGCGCCAGACACCGGCAACCCGCAGACCGTGCGCCCCGATCCCGTGCTGTACTTCCTCGAGACCTCGCCCGACGCAGGCAGCGTCGACGGCTACCGCGGCGCGGACAAGCTGTTCGACGGGGTCGCGTTCGGCAAAGTCGCGTCGAAGAGCGTGCATGCAAGTACTACGGGCTACACGCTGGACATCCGGCCGGCAGGGGCGGCAGCCAGCGCTTCGCTCGGGTCGTTTGAGACCGGGCCGGTCGCGCTGGGCCAGCAATATCTCGTGGTGTTGACGGGGCTGGTGACGCCCACCACTCCGGGCGTGGACGCGCTCGCGCTCCGTGTCTATGCGGACAAGATGGAGCTGGCGCTAGACACTCAGGGCCGCATGCGCGCCGTACATGCTGGTGTCGGCGTGGCGATGATCGACGCCGGACATTACGTGCTTAGTCCCTTTGCGTTCGTGCCCGACACGGACTTTGCGTCGCTCCCCACCGGGGGAGCGTCCCCCGAGGTGGGCACAGCGATCCTCGCCGGCAACCAGCCCGCGGCGATCAATCCTGGCGTGCGTCCCACCGCTGACCCGACGATGGTGCGGCGGTTTGCGGACTCGGCCCCCCTCGCTGCCTTGGATCGCGTGTTTGGCGTGTTCGCCGGCGCCTGGTCACCGATTGGCACCCAGGTGCCGTCGAAGTTCATCCTGGTCAAGACCGCCCCGACGGCGGCGTGGACCACCACGATCCTGTCGCTTCAGTAGACCTGTCGCGCGGGGCTCGGAAGCCAGCCGGCGTGCGCCCGCGCGCACCCCGCAGACGCTTGTCGCTGCGAACGTCTCCGCGTGACGGCGCGGAGAGATCCCGGCTGCGCGTCACCGGACCGTCGACTACACGGCACCCGCAGGGCTCCGGGCTCTGCTCGATCTGCCTCATCGAGCTGCGAAAGGTTTGTCATGCACGCACCACGACTGTTTCAACTGTCTCTGATCTGGCTCGTGCTGGCGGGCCTTGCCGCCTGCGGCGAAAACGACGCAACCTCGATCACCTTGACCGCCGCCAAGGCCGAGCTCGACGCGGGCGACACGATCGATGTCACCGCCACGTACGGCGCGGCCACCACCGGCTCCCCGGCCAGCGACGCGGCGTGGGCCTCCTCGGATGCCGCGATCGCCACGGTCGCCCCTGGGGCTGACGGCCACGCCACCGTTCGCGGGGTCGGCGCGGGCAGCGCCACGATCAAGGCGACCGGCGCGGACGGGGCCGCGGGCGAGCTCACGGTGGTGGTGCACGCGGCCACGCTGCGCTCGATCGCCGTCACGCCGGCCCAGCCAACCCTGGCGCTCGCCGTCGCTGTCACGCAGCAGCTGACCGCGACCGGCACGTTCAGCGACGGCACGACGCAAGATCTCGCGACCAGGGTCACCTGGACCTCCGCGGCGCCGGCCATCGCAACCATCACACCCGCAGGTCTCGCCACGGCCATCGCGGCCGGGACGGCGCAGCTCACCGCTACCCTGGGCGCGATCTCCGGGTCGACGACGCTCACGGTGACCCCCGCGACGCTGGTCTCGATCGCGCTGGAACCAGCGGCGCCCAGCCTGCCCGTCGGCCGAACCGTTGCGATGGTCGCGAAAGGTACGTTGAGCGACACCACCATCATGGACATCACGGCGCAAGTCACGTGGACATCGAGCGCGATCGCGATCGCGTCGGTCGACGCCAGCCAGGGTCACAATGGCGAGGTCACCGCACGTGCGGTAGGCACGACCACCATCCGCGCGACCCTGAACGGCGTCGTCGCCATGATCGATCTCACGGTAACCGCGCCGGTCATCGAGTCGATCGCGGTCACGCCGGCCGCCGCGCAGATCGTCCCCGGGGCCACGCAGCAATACGTCGCGACCGCCACGTTCGGCGACGGAACCAAGCTGGACAAGACCAGCACGGCGACCTGGGTGTCGCTCGATCCCGCGGTCGCCACCGTGGTCGCCGGCGGCCTGGCAACCGGCGTGGCGGTCGGTGCTACGACGATCCGGGCCACGGTCGAAGGCATCACGGGCGAAGCGCCGCTGGTGGTGCTGGGGCCGGCCGTGTCGCGCGTGCAGCCCGAGGACGGCAGGACCGGCATCCGTGCGAACGCGCCGATCGTCGTCGTGTTCAACCAGGCGATCACCCCCGCCACGCTGACCGCGCAATCGACGTCCGGCGCCTGCACCGGCAGCCTCCAGCTGTCGTCCGATCACTTCGCGACCTGCGTCGGGTTGACCACACCGACGATCACCAGCACGACCGTGACCACCGCGCCGGTGGCCCCGCTGACCCCGCTGACGACCTACCAGGTTCGCGTGATGGGTACGATCACGAGCTCCACCGGCGTCGCGATCGGCGCGGACACCACGCAACCCACCGGCTTTACCATCGCGGCCAGCGGATCGTGCGCGACCAACCTGGTCATCAGCCAAGTCTACGGGGCCGGCGCCGCCACGGGCAGCGTATTTCGCAGTGACTTCATCGAGCTCCACAACGCCGGCAGCACGGAGATCAACCTCGCCGGCTATGCGGTCCAGTATGCTTCCTCGATCACCAACGGCTGGACCGCGCAACCGTTACCATCGGTGAGCATTCCCGCAGGCGGCTACTTCCTGATCCAGGAGTCCACCACCGGCACCACCCAGCCCGGGCTTCCGGATCCGGACTTTTTACCGACCATGGATATCTTCACGATGGGCGTCGCGGCCGGCAAGGTGGCGCTGACGCCGTTCACCACGGCGCTGTCCGGTGTCTGTGCGGTGACGCTGCCCGCCACGATCGACCTGGTGGGCTACGGCGGCGCCAATTGCTTCGAAGGCACGGCGACGCCCGCGCTCGCGAACGCGACTGGCGCGATCCGCAACAACGACGGCTGCACCGACGCCGGCACGAACGCCACGGACTTCACCGTGGGCGCGCCCGTCCCGCGTAACGGGAAGACGCCGCCCAAGATTTGCACCTGCTCGAACTGAACGGGGGCGTATGACCTTCGGGTCAACGTTCCTGATTGGACGTTGCCGTCGACTGGCCACTGATACCTACGCGACGACTAGACATTGTCGCATGGGTTAGTAGCCAAGAAGATCCGCGCGACGCGACGCACGGTCGCCAGTCGTGAATGGTCGCGCCGGCTTGCCGGCACAGAGGGGGCGGGAAGCGCGGGAAAGCCCCCTATGGATCGAGGCGAAACAGGGACCTTGACCATAGGTCAAGGAGTCCCTGTGTCGCTTGCGCGGCTCGTAGCGAGCACGTGCGTCAGCGGGTTTGCAGCGAGAATGGCACGCGCGACGGGGTCGCCGCTCGATCAGGTCCCCGTAACAGGCCTCGCTCGCGCTCTCGCCCCGCCCGATGCCACCGAAGGAGACCGCATCGGCTGCAGCGAGGGCCGCCTTCTAGTTGTTCTGGATACTGACCAAGAGGAGGGTGTCAGTCGGAGCGCCGATCACGCTCGACGGATCCGCCGTGTCGTCATGGATGTGGGCCCGGATCGCATCATAGCCACCGGGTACCTTCGCATGGGTCAGCATGGTCACATCGACTTGATCATCCGGGTTCGGAGCCCAGTTGGCGACGTCGATCGGCAAGGTCGGAAATGTCAGCTCACCGCCGGACACGTAGGGCGACGCGACGCGCCACTTCCAACCACGGGTCGTGGTTTGCGTCTGCACGACCGTGATCTCCGCCAGCGTCAGATCGGGACGCACACCGACCGTTGCCTCCTGCCACGACAGCCGCTTGGTCGCCGCGTTGTAAAAGTCGCCTCCGAGGAAGTTAGGCAGCAGTCCGGCCAGATCGAAGGTATTGGTCGCCGTGACCGCGCGCCGCTGGAAGATCTGATGCGAGCCGCTCTGGAGCACCGAGCTCACGATGGTACCAACGGCACCCTCGATCGTTGGCTCGCTGAGCGTGATCGACGCCGTGGTACCGGTGATGGCGGTGCTGTTGCTGGTGTCGAAGATCGCACCGCGGGGCGTCGCGAGCCTGTGCGAGACGAAGATCGAGGTGGTGGAGCTCGCGACGTTCGTGTAGTCGAACGTCACGTCGGCCAGGTTGTGGTACACGTCGGTCGTGAGGTCGACAGCAACGTTGTCGGCCACAGCGACGTTGGCGCGATACAGCGCGACCGTGAACCGTGGTTGCTCGACCACCGGCCCGCTGGCGAGCACCAGGATATCGGCCATGCCATTGCAGCCGGCCAGCGAGATATCGCCTGTCGGATTCGCGATCAGCTGATTCTGATTATTGATGAGGATCGATCCCGATCCGCAGGTCGTGCGGATCTCGTAGGTATCCGCCTGCGCCACCACCGGCACGGTCAGCGGGACCGTGATCGACGGCGGGCTGTCGGTCTGCGCCAGCACCAGATGATCACCGGGCTTGACGCCCATGAACGTGCGCAGATCATCGAACCGGATCCCTCCCAGAGCGACGACGAACGGATTGATCACGGTGACCGAGCCGCCGGCGACCATCGTGGCGCTCGCCGCGCCCGTGGCGTCGGTGTCGACCGTCTTCACCACCGTGCTGTCCGCGTTCAGGAAGTACGTGTGAATCCCCGCTACCGGCGCCGCGTTGCTCGTGATCGTCAGCGTGACAGGCTGAACACCCGGCGCGTCGATCCCCGCGTCGGGCGCCCGTGGGGCATCGGGCAGCGTCCCGACCCCGCCGCCGCCATCACCGCACGCAACCAAGACCAGGAACAGGAAGCAGGAATAGCGCATATTTGACTGATCCTAGTCACAGTCCCGATGAGCCAGGGTCACAATCCAGGGGGTCAAAATGCTGCACCCGTCCCGAACGGAGCTACCATCCGCCGGTGCGAACACGACGCCTCGGCAGCTCCTCCGTGACAGCGATCGGCGGCGGTGAGATCTGCCTCGCAACCTCGGCCGCACGCGGGGTTGCAGCTCGCGACGTCGAGCGCGCGCTGCACGAAGCCATCGCATTCGGCATCACGATATTCGACGTCACCGGCGATGCCGACAGCGAAAAGCTCGCAGGTGAGGCCGTCCGAGCGCAGCGCGTCCGCGACCGCGTCGTGATCGCGACCCGGGTGCCGATCCTGGCCGAGCTCCCCGGCGCGCCCGCGCGCGATCTGCTCCCCGAGCGCCTGCCGGTGGGCTACCTCCGCGAGCGCGTCGAGTCCACGCTGCGAGCCAGCCGGCTCGAGGTGCTCGCGCTCGCCCAGCTCCCGCTGCGTCCGACCTGGCTGACGTCGCGGGCGTGGCCCGAGCTGGTCGGCACCTGCGCGCGGCTGGTCGGCGAGGGCAAGGTCCTCGCGTGGGGCGCGCTGCTCGATGAGCCCGCCCACGAGGCCGCCGCCACGCTCGCCGCCGAGCCGTGGCTGGCTGCGCTGTCGGTCGTCTATCACCTCTGCGATCGCCGCGTCGAGCCGCTGTTCGAAGCCGCGCTCAAGCGCGAGCTCGCGATCTTCGCCCGCCACCCGCTCGCCGGGGGCGCCCTCACCGGCGACCTCGGCCCCGGCGTGAGCCTGAAGCCGCGCGACGATCGCAACGCCCTCGAGCCGGCCGAGCTCGAGCACATCGCCGTGGCGGTCGCCAGGCTCGCCGTGCTCGTCAAGCGCGAGCCGCCCGCGGTGCGCGCCTCCGAGGCAGCCCGCCAGATCGCAGCGCGCTCGCGGCGCCCCGATCACCTCGAATGCGACACCGTCGCCGAGCTCGCCCTGCGGTTCGTCATCGATCGCGGCGCCATCGCCCTGCCGCGGCTGCATCGCCGCGAGCACATCCTGCCCGCCCTCGCCGCCGCGGCCGCGCCGCCGCTGTCCGCCGGGCTCGTCGCCCGCATCCTTGACGACAAGACCTGATCGAAGCTCCGCCCTCGACAGCGCTAGATTGCGTGCATGGTTCAACGCGAGGTGCTGTCGCGATCGACCGAGAAGATCGATCGCGACGAGAAGCTGCCTTACTACGCAGCACATGGCGTGTCGCATGTATGGTTGATCGATCCGATCGACAAGCGCCTCGAGGTGTACTCACTCGATGCCAGCACCAAGCGCTGGCGGGAAGTGCCGATCTACCAGGGCGACGTCAGCGTCCGCGCCGAGCCATTCGCAGCTCTCGAGCTCGAGCTCGCCGCGCTGTGGTCACCCCCGCGCATCGCGTGAGCCGTTCGACGAGCCCGCCACGCAGCCGCGCCTGTGGCGTTGCGTCTAGGCGACCTCGCTGGGTGTCAACCACGCTGATGCTGCGCGCCGCCGCTCGGTGCGTGTCACATGTTGGGCACGTTGAACAAAGAGTGATCTCAGCTGCGCGCCGGCGCTCGCGGCGGGGTCACAGGTCGGGGATCTTGAACAGCGAGCGATCCTTGATCTCGCGGAACAGCAGCCGCCGCGCCGCGCGCGAGCCGAGATCGCGCGGTGCAAAGCTGTCGAAATACCCGAGCGCGACATGACCGAGCAGCAGCACCACCGTCGCGAGGATCACGGCGGCGCGCGCGCCTAGCTCGTGGCCCCGCCGATCGCCGAGCGAGATCCACATCACGAGGAAGAAGTTCCCGATGATCATGAACGCCCACCGGTTGGCGTCCCAGCCTCCGTACACCAGCAGCGCGGGCGCGGCGATCGCGACGCACGACGCCAGCAACCCGAGCTGGGGCGGCAGCCGGCCCGGGCTGCGGCGCCACAGCTCGCGGTCGGCCAGCCACACACACGCGAACCCCACGACGAGCAGAATGGCGACCGGCTGCACCACCACGATCGCGCTTTTCAGGCTGTACAGCCGCGAGCTCTCCGCCAGGCTGCGCTCGAACAGCGCCAGCGCATCGCTGCGGTGCACGAAGTTCGCGCCACGCAGCGATGCGGTCAGCGCGGTGACCGCCCCGGGGCTTGCGGGCGACACCGCGAGCACGACGCCGTTGACCACCGCAGGTGGCAGCGTCACCAGGACCGCGCGCCGCACCGGCAGTGTGCGGAGCGCGACCAGCCCGAACACAGGGATCACGGTGGCGATGGCGATCTCGTGGACGAGCGGCGCGGCGCACATCAGCCCGACGGCGAACCAGACTCGATCGCGCGGCAACAGCCAGATCGCCGCGAACAGCAGCAGGTACAGGACCTGGTCGAAGTACCCGACCTCGTGGAACAGAAACCCGCCGGCCGGCAGCAGCAACCACGCCAGGACGAGCACGCGCCGGCTGAACAGCGCCTCCCGGACCGCGGCGACGGTGACCGCCGCCAGTATCGCGCCGAGCACCAGGTAGCTGAAGGCCGCGAACAGCCAGTAGTTGTACCCGGTTGCCGTCGCCAGCGGTCGCAGCAAGGTCCCGACGAGGAACCGGCGATGGAAGCCGTCGAACAGCGACACGGCGTCGAGGGTTGCCGACCACGAGCTCGGGACGCGAAACCCGGTGAACGCCGCGGCGAGGATCGCCACGGCGACCGCGAGTACGACCATCCAGCGCGGGACCGATCGCAGCGCGGGGGCCCGGGGCTCCGCGTCCGCGGCGCCTGGGCTCGATGGTTCGATGGTCGACATGGCTCGGGTGATTCGTTGGTAACACCTTCCGCCCCCGACGCCAGGATTCCACAGCCACGGGACATCGCCGGCTGCGCCTCGCATCGGTGTATCGTCACCCCATGAGCTGGCGTGTCCCTCGGTTCGACCGTGCCATCGTCGAGCTCGAAGCGTACGTCCGCGCGACGTATGCGCCGATCGGTATCGTGGTCGCGGGCAGCATCGTGCGCGGCGAGGCCGGTCCGACCAGCGACTTCGACGTGTTCGTCGTCCACGACCAGCCCTGGCGGCTCCGAGCGCAGCGCCGGTTCGATGGGGTGCCGGCCGAGCTGTTCATCAATCCGCCGGCCCAGGTGCGGCGGTATTTCGCCAGCGGGCATGAGTCCGGAAAGCCGGACACCGCTCACATGTTCGCGACCGGAGAGCCGCTCGAGCCCGTGCATCCGGTGATCCGCGAGCTGGTGGCAGAAGCTCACCAGTGGCTGGCTCGCCCGCTGGAGCCGACGCCCCAGAAGCTCGCGGCGCTGCGCTACGCCGCGGTCGACGTGCTCGATGACGCCCGCGACGTGCTCGCCCGCGATCCGGTCGCCGGCCGCCTGCTGCTCGCCGGAGCGGTCGGCAGCATCGTCAGCTACGCATTCTGGAACGCGCGGAAGTTCCAGCCGCGGCGCAAGGACGCGGTGGCTGCGCTCGCCGCGCTCGACCCCGACGCCGCGGCGCTCGTGCACCGGTGGGCCGCGAGCCAGGGCGGCGAGGCGTTCGCGGCGGTCGAGGCGCTCGCGCAGCGCGTGCTCGGTGTCGACACGTTCTTCGAATGGGCATCCGCGCGCGAGACCGTCGCCGATTGAGCACGCGGGCGCGGCTGACAACTATACATCGGTTCAGTATAGTGCGGCGGTGAAGTCACGCCCCACCGAGAACCCGCCCAACCGGTTCCACGCGCAGGTCGTGACCTACGACGACGGCGAGGCGCCACCGCCGGCGCACGTCACCGTGATCGACGATCAGTCGCGATCGATCCTGGCGCACAACGACTCGCCCGACATCGGGTTCCGCTGGAGCGTGAACCCGTACCGCGGCTGCCAGCATGCGTGCGCCTACTGCTACGCCCGTCCCAGCCACGAGTACCTCGATCTCGGCGCCGGGACCGACTTCGACACCAAGATCGTCGTCAAGCGCGAGGCGGCAACGCTACTGCGCGAGGCGTTCGACAAGCCGAGCTGGCAGGGCGAGCTGGTGATGTTCTCCGGCGTGACCGATTGCTACCAGCCGCTCGAGAGCGAGCTCGAGCTGACCCGGCGCTGCCTCGAGGTCTGCCTCGCGTACCGAAACCCCGTCAGCCTGATCTCCAAGAGCGCGCTGGTCGAGCGCGACATCGATCTGTTCCTGGCGCTCGCCGAGCACGCGCGGTTCGGCCTCAGCGTCAGCCTGGCGTTCAGCGACAACGCGACGTCGCGCGCGATCGAGCCGTGGGTGCCATCGCCGGATCGCCGGTTCAAGCTGATCGAGACGCTCGCCAAGGCCGGCGTGCCGGTTGGCGTGATGTGCGCGCCGATCATCCCCGGCGTCAACGATAGCCAGATGGTCACGGTCCTCGAGCGCGCGGCCGCGGCCGGTGCGAGCTGGGCCGGCTGGGTGCTGCTGCGGCTGCCCGGCGCGGTGAAGCAGGTGTTCGAGGACCGCATCCGCGGCGCCATGCCGCTCGCCGCTGACAAGATCCTGCATCGGATCCGCGAGACCCGCGGCGGCGGCGACAAGCTCTACGACGCGCGGTTCGGCGTCCGCGGCCGCGGCGAAGGCCCGTACGCCGAGGCGATCCAGATGATGTTCGACGCGACCGTCCGCCGGCTCGGCCTCAACCAGCGCACCCGCGAGCGCACGATGTTCTCCGAATCCGACGCCCCGACGACGTTTTGCCGGCCCGCCAAGCCCACCAAGCAACTCTCGCTGTTCTGACCAGGAAGTCGCCCGGCGATCAGGTCGCCAGGATCCAGATCAGCGCGACGACGGCAAGGCCCGCGATCGCGGCGAATGCAACGAACGACCACGGGCTCGGGCGGGTCGCGCGGACCACCGGGCGGGGCGCGCCGACCACCGGACTGGCGCGCGCGGCCACCGGCTTGGGCTCGAGCGTCTCGCCGCGCAGGTGGCGCTCGGCCGCGTCGTGGAACCGCATGACCACGGCACCGAGGGTGAGGGTCGCACCGTCGTGGAGCTCGACCGGCGTGTCGCCGACCGCCACGCCATCGATCCGGGTGCCGTTCTTGGAGCCGAGGTCGACGACGGTCACGCCGTCCCAGCCGCGCCGGATCTCGGCGTGAGCGCGCGACAGATCCTCATCGAGGATCACCCAGGTCGCCTCGTCGCCCCGGCCGATCACGAGCGTCGCCTCGGGTGGTGGCAGGACGCGCGTGGTGCCCGCGCTGGTGCCGCGCTCGATCTCGAGGATCGGAGCGGCGCCGTCGCCCAGGAGGTTGCGCACCAGCTCGCGCGCCAGGCTCTCGGTCCGCGCGGGCGGCGTCGCGACCGCGCTCGCCGGCGCCGCGGTCACCCGCACCCGGTACTTGCCGAGCTCGAGGTGGATGCCGTGGCCGATCGCCCCGCTGTCGCCGGCCGCGCGGACCAGGCCGCCCAGCTTGGACTCGGCGAGCAGCGTCCAGGTCTGGCGGCTGAGCTGCACGTGGGCCGCTCGCGCCACCTCGGCGGGCAGGCGGATCCGCGCCGCGGTCGACGAGCCGATCACCACCACGTCGTCGTCGACGTCGATCGGCGGAAGCGCGCCATGGTCCTGCTCGCTGATCTCGAACCGCAACATCAGCGCGCGCCGTCGCTGGCGGTCGATCCGGTGACGGACGGGCTCACGGAGCCGACGCCTGCGCGCGCTGCTCTTCGGCCTTGTACTGGTAGTAGCGTTCGAGGACCATCTTGAGATACTGCCGCGTGTACGCGTAGGGCGGCACCGTGTAGCCGTACTTTGCCAGCGAGCCCAGCCCGGCGTGATAGCCGGCGATCGTGAGCACGAGGTCGCCGTCGACCCGGTTGGCGAGCCAGCGCAGCAGCCGGGTGCCGGTCATGATGTTGGTGCGCGGGTCGAAGATGTCGCCCTGGGCGCCCATGTCGATCTCGACCGCTGGATGGACCTGCATGAGGCCCTTGCAGTCCATCGACGATACGACCTTGGTGTCGTAATCGCTCTCGACTTTGATCACGGCTCGGATCAGCGGGACCGGGATCCGGAACACCTGCGAAGCCTCGAGGATGTACTGATCGTAGCGGTGAAACCGCTCCGGCGAGGTGTCGGTCGAGGCGATCTTGTCGCAGCGCTCGCAGTTGCCACGCTTGGCGGCGGCCTTCGAGCCGCGTTCGGGCTCCGTCAGCGCCACCTTCTTCCACTGGCTGCCCGACGGCTTCATGTTCGTAAAGTGCACCACCCCCTCGCGGTCGGTGAACGAATAGATGTCCGCGCGCGCAACCGCGGCGCCCAGCAAGAGCATCACAGAAACACCGAGCAACCGCGTCACGGCCAAAATCCTAGCCTGCCCACACGGAGAGCGCAAAAGCTGTATGGTCGCACTTCACATGGCCCTGCCCCTCGAGACCGATTACCTCGTGATCGGATCCGGCATCGCCGGCCTCAATTTTGCGTTGCTCGCCGCCGAGCATGGCCGCGTTGTCGTGATCACCAAGAAGCAGCCTGACGACACCAACACCAACTGGGCGCAGGGAGGCGTGGCGGCGGTGTTGTCGTCGCAGGACAGCTTCGATCAGCATATCCAGGACACGCTGGTCGCGGGCGACGGCCTGTGCGATCGCGACGTCGTCGAGCAGTGCGTCAACGCCGGCCCGGCGCAGGTCCAACGCCTGCTCGACATCGGCGTCCGGCTCGCGCGCGGCCCCACCGGCGAGCTCGACCTCGGCCGCGAGGGCGCCCACACCCATCACCGGGTCGTGCACTGGCAAGACGTCACCGGCCGCGAGATCCAGCGCGCCTTGCTCGAGGCGGTCGGCCGCCACTCGAACATCACGATGCTCGACAGCCACATCGCGGTGGACCTGCTGTCGATGGCCAAGTACGGCGGCGATCCGGCGTGCTTCGGCGCCTACGTCCTCGACCGCCAGTCCGGCGAGGTCAAGACCATCCTCGCCCGCGCGACCGTGCTCGCGAGCGGCGGCACCGGCAAGGTCTACGTCTACACGTCGAACCCCGACGTCGCGACCGGCGATGGCGTGGCGATGGCGTACCGGCTCGGCGCCGCGTGCTGCGACCTCGAGTTCGTCCAGTTTCATCCCACGGTGCTCTACCACCCGCACGCGCGCAACTTCCTCTTGACCGAGGCGATGCGCGGCGAAGGCGGCGTGCTGCGGCTCGCGACCGGCGAGACCTTCATGGAGAACTACCACCCCATGAAGTCGCTGGCGTCGCGCGACATCGTCGCGCGCGCGATCGACAACGAGCTCAAGAAGTCGGGCGCCGACTCGGTGTTCCTCGACATGACCCAGCTCGATGCCGCGTTCGTGCGCGGCCGGTTCCCGAACATCTACGAGCGCTGCCTGGGCCTGGGCATCGACATCACGAAGCAGCCGATTCCGGTCGTCCCGGCGGCGCATTACATGTGCGGCGGGGTCAAGACCGACCACACCGGGCAGACCACGATCAGCGGGCTGTTCGCGATCGGCGAGTGCGCGTTCACCGGCCTGCACGGCGCCAACCGGCTGGCGTCCAACTCGCTGCTCGAAGCCATGGTCTACTCGACGACCGCTGCGGCCGCGGTCCAGGCGTGCCCCCGGCTACGCCCCGCCGTGGTCGCGCCGTGGTCGTCCGGCGACGCCACCGACTCGAACGACGCGATCGTCGTGACGCTCAACTGGGAAGAGATCCGGCGCTTCATGTGGTCGTACCTGGGCATCGTGCGGTCCGACAAGCGGATCGAGCGCGCCCGCCATCGCATCGAGATCCTGCGCGACGAGATCCGCGAATACTACCTCGACTTCAAGATCACCAGCGACCTGATCGAGCTGCGTAACCTCGCGCTGGTCGCCCACCTGATCATCGAGAGCGCGCGGCGGCGCAAGGAATCGCGCGGCCTGCACGCGACGCTCGATTACCCGAACAAGTTGCCCGAGGCGCGCCACACCGAGGTCCAGCTGACCAACGGCCCGCGCGGCTAACGTCCACATCTGGCGCAGGACGAGGTCGACGCGGCGTGGGACTCCATCATGGATCACGGTACAGATGCCTATCGAAGCCATAGCCGCGCTCGGTGGGGGCCGGCAACGCGAGTAGCGCAAGCGGGGGAAACAAGAAGGTCGACCAGAACACGACGTCGTCCACGGTGCTGCCCTTGAAGCGCACCGACCGCCCCAGGGCGGCACGGTAGTGTCTCGGCCCCGGACCGGCTGGCAGGCGTACGTCCATGTGGTCGGGGCGTCCGCCGCCGGTCACACCTCACGCGTCAACGCGCGTTCACAGCCGACTCGCGGCTGGCGCGGCGCAGCCGCCCCGACGGCCACGCTGCAGTCACTTGCGGGCGCCGCCGCGCTCACAGGACCGGTCCACGCGGCTGGCATCTGTCTCGCAATACCCAAACCATACTCACGCTGCCGGATCTTGACGGACGGCCACGCAGCGAGGGGGGCCACCGGAGCATTCTGCTTCGGTGGCTTTGTTAATTTCGGGCGCACCGGACGCGTGTGGTTTTCGCGCTAGTGTCAAGGCGATGCCTTCGCGCTGGTTCGGTGTGCTCCTTGCGATCGCGGCCTCGGGTGCCTGCGGAGGCGTGACCGGTCCGACCTCTCCCGCGGCGGATGGCGTACGGGCCTACGTCCAGGCGCTGCAGCGCAACGACCCGCGCGACGCCTACGCGCTGCTATCGACCGACGCCCGCAAGAAGCTCAGCTTCGACGAGTTCGCGCTGGCGTGGAAGGCGAGCGACAAGGAGCGCGCGTGGCAGGCCAAGGTTCTGGAGGACAGCCTCAAGGGTAACCCCGACGTCGGCGAGCGCGCGCTGATCAGCTTCTCCGACGGCAAGCTCGTCCAGCTCGAGCGCGAGGGCAAGACCTGGCGGCTCGAGCGCGAGCTGGTGAGCCGGTCGCGCGCCAAGCAGCCGCGCGATGCCGTCCGGCTGTTCGCCGACGCGATCACCGGGCGCGACATCACCGGCGTGCTCAACGTCCTCACGCAGCGTCGCCGCGACGGCTTGACCAAGCAGATCGAGGGCTTCGTCGCCGGGATCGGCAAGCGGATCAACGATCGGATCGACCAGTTCGGCAACGATCGCGCCGAGCTACGGTGGGACGAGAACGGCATCCGCTACCGCATCGTGCTGCGCAAGGAGGACGACGAGTGGCGGGTCGACGACATCTACATCCGGCCCGCGCCCAAGGACGACGACGGCGACCGGCCCGGCGCCGAAGGTGCGCTGCCCGACGACTTCTGAGCCGCACCGGCCGACGCGCTAGGTCGCCGCAACCTCGCGCTGCAGCGCCTCGATGGCGCGCAGCTGATCGGCGACCTCCGAGACGTCGTCCTGGGATAACGACCCGAAGCCGCGATTCGCCGGCGAATTGAACTGGTGCTCGAGCATCCGGTGGTGGTCGGCCAGCCAGTCGTGCAGGACCGCGAGCAGCGACGATCCCACGACCGCGAGCTCACCACCTTCGGGCGGGATGTCGCCGTCACACCCCCAGATCGTCGTCTTGCCGGCGCGGAGCTGCTCGACATCGTAGCCGATCACGTGGTGGCCGTGGACCGCGTCGTCGGCGCCGAGCTGGAGCAGCGGGAGAAATCCAGGCCACTGCGCGAACGCGCGGTCTTCCTGCTCTTGCGACCAATCCTCATCGGAGTCCCGCTCGGCGTCGCCCATCAGCTCCCAGGGATGCACCAGGCGCACGAGCGGCAGATCCAACCCGCCGGTATACGCGCGATCGAGCGCATAGGCCTCCGCGGGCAGGTCGACGCCGTAGATCGCTTGCATCACCTCGGCGGTGGACTTGCCCTCCGCGTAGAGCCGCCGCGCCCACGGCGTGACCGAGTCGTAGTCAGCGCGCGATTCAGGCCCGTTCATGCTCGTCCTTGGGGGCGGCCTCCCGCTTGGCCGCGGCCTCCCGCTGAAGCTGTTCGAGGATCTGCCGCAGCTCCTGCCAGATATGCTGCATCTGTTCGCCCGACATCGCGGTGACGATGGCGGTGGTCACCGCCTGCGCGCGGGTCACGGCCGGATCGACGGCATTGGCCTTCTTGGCCTTGGTTGCGTTGGCAGGCTGCGTGGACGGACCGGAGGGCCCGCTCGACGCTTCACCCGAGCCGTCCGGAGCAGGTGACACCAGCTGCTGTGCGGTGGCGGCGGGAGCTTCAAATGCGTCCTTGACCTTTCGCTTGGCCGCGGACGGGATCTTTGCGTCGGTCCCCTCGTACGCCGCGACGAACTCCTGGTTCAGCCGGCGCGGAGCCAGCGGATTCTGGGATTGTTCCTCGACCATCAGCGAGGGGTATTTCTTGTCGTCCTTGACGGTCTTGGCGCCCGTGCGCTCCTGGTACAGCTGGCCGCTCTCGACCTTTTCCATGTACTCGGCGGTGGCAGGCACCGTCAGCCCGCGCTCGGGCCTTTCGGGCACCGGGCTGGTCATCGTGCTGGTGCTCGGAGCGTAGGTGACGGGCGCGCCATGCTTGGCGTCGGACGTCTTGTTGGCCGCGAGGATGTTCTGGCGGGCTGTCCGGCCTTCGGACGCTCCGGTCCCGAACAGATCACCCTCGATGTGCCGATCGAACACGCCGTCGTGGTGCTGCTGGTCCTTGGCCTTGATCAGCATGTTGGGCTCGGTCGGATACAGCATCTCGGGATACACCGTGGCGATCGCGACGCGGATCGCACGATCGATCTCGTTCGATAGCTCCGTGAGCCGCTGTGTGCGAGTCGTACTATCAGCCGGCCACTCGTAGCCCGTGAAGTGATATCCACCGATGGTCAGCAGCGGTTGGCGCGCCATGTCGCGCAGCACGTCGTCGTACGCGCTCAGCACGTGCTTCCCGCCATGCGACGCGACGCCGCCATCGGCGTCCTGCACGACGATGTGGACGGGATCGGCGACCTTACCGACCGAGGTAACCGCGTGCCGGGTGTGCTCGGAGTTGAGCACCTGATTGCGGAAGAACCCGTACGGCAGCGTGTTCTTGACCACCGTGTCCATCAGCGTCGACGCCTCGGTGCGCACGTCCGGCGGCAAGGCCCGCCAGTGCTGGCGCACGTGGGTGAGCGGCGCCGGCTGACCGTCCATGTGCCACCCGGGATCCCAGGTGAACCCGAAGACGGCCATCTGGCCGTCGGCCGGAGCGGTCACCTTGCCGATCCCGCCCTCGACGGCATTCGCCTTCTGGCCGTCGGCACCCGCGTCCATGCCGAGGAACGAGTTCACGCCGACGACCACCGCGGTCCGAGCGCTGTCTTGGGCCCGCTCGCCTTCGAAGTAGCGCGACGCCATGTTGGCCCCTACCTCGCCGGGAGTCGTCGCCATGTTGACGACGTAGCCCGGCTGCTTCGGCCCGCTCTCCGCCTGGTCCATCCCCTTGGAGGGCGCCGTGATCGCGACCCGGTCGACGCGATGGGCGGTGGGCGCACCCTTGGCATCGAACCGCGCGACGAACTCGGCGGCCGCCGTCGGCTCGGCAGGCGCAACCGGTTCGGGCGCGCCGGGGGCATGAGGGGCGTTGGCTTGACCGGGCACCGCGGCGTCGTGGGTTGCGGGCGGCCCGATCGGCGAGACGCTCGGTGCCGCTGACCGCTCCGCCGGGACGTCCATGTGGTGCGGCGCGGGCTGGGCGTCTGCGAGCAGCGGGGCTCGTTCGTCGCGGGCGCCGTGGTTGCTCGCATCGTTGGGCGTCGCTCCGCCCGTGAGTCGCCGCCACAACCCGGTGAACGTGTCGCAGGTCAGCCATGCGAGGCAGCCGTAGTCGTTGGGGCGAATGCTGAGATCGATCGAGATCGCGGGTACCCGACCGGTGCCGCCGGTGGCTGCGATCTGGCCGAGCTGGACCTGCAGCTGCACGCCATCCTCGAGCTTGGGCGTGTACTTGGCCGCGAGCGAGTGCCCCGCCGCCGCGAGCTCGGTGCGAACGGCCGGGGCCGCGCCGTGCAGCGGCTTGGCGCTCAGCTCCGCCATCGCCTGCTCGCCGAGCTGCGCGTGGTAGGCGTTCGACGCCGCCTTGACCGGCGCGAGGTCACCACCGCCGTCGGACTTGCTGACGCCGAACAGCTGGTCCAGCCGTACGAGCGTGGGGGCCGGGTCCACGCCCGGCTTGCGCGCCTCCGCGATCAGGGGGCGTGCAAACGGCGCGAGGTAGTTGTAGCCCGGTCGCGCCAGCCGCTGCTCGGCGCGCTCGATCCCGGCCGCGCCGGACGTGCCCGACGGGGTCGATGCGGGAGAGCCGGCCGCCGGCGCGTCCTGCTGGTCGAGCTGGTCGATCAAGGTCTGCTTGCCCGGACTGCCGACCGCGTCGGAGCTCGCTCGATCGGCCGCGCTCGACTCGTTGTCTGAACGAAAGCTGCGCATGTACGCTCCGGTGGGTCGTGGTCGCGAGCGCTGAACAGCGCACGAAGGTTGTTCTGGGAGGTCGACGAAGCGGCGAAGTCGCAACCTTCTACGAGCGAGCCACGCTCAACTCCCCACGCACCTCAGACCCGTGCCCACGCGCTCGCCCGCGCATCGCGACGAGAGCGAGATTACGATTTGGCCGCGCGTAGCACGACACACGCCGTGATGCCGCCCACGCCGAGCATCAGCTTGACGCCCACATTACCCACCAGCGGGACCGCGGTGCTCGAGACGATGGCCTCGCGATGCGGGATCCGTGGATGCAGATCGCTCGCCGCCACCCCGCTCGGCGACGCCGAGCCGTGCCCGAGATCGAGCGCCATCGCCGTCAGCTCCCAGCCGCCAGAGTTGGCCATGCCGTGGCCGAGCTGGCCCTTGCGCGCGGTGATCCGCGTCCGGGGATTGATGAATTCCTCCACGAGCGCCAGCTCGTTCAGATCGCCCGGCGTGCCGGTGGCGTGCAGATCGATGACCGCGACGTCGTCGGGCGTGATCCCCGCGTCGCGGTAGGCCCGCGCGATCGCGCGCTTCGGCCCGGTCTTCGATGGCGTGATGATGTGCTCGGCGTCCGAGGCGATCGTCACGGCGTCGACGTAGCCGCCGATCGGCACCAGGCCGTGCGCCTCGCACCACTCGGCATCGCCGATGATCCACACGCACGCGCCCCCCGAGATATGCGTGCCGCGCAGCGACGTGAACGGCCGGTTGACCTCGCCGGTCCCGGGCATGACGCGGGCCTGGTGAAACGCCGCGGCCAGCGCCGGGTCCGGCCGCGGATCGGTCGTTCCGACGATCGCCATCCTGGCGTCGCCTCGCACGATCGCCTCGCGACCGACGCGCAGCGCGACGCCGAACGTCGAGCACGCGCCGACCGGCGCCCACGCCTCGCCGTGGACCCCGAGCAGCATCGTGATCTGTGCCGACGGCGAGTTCTGGATGTTCCACAGCAGATTTGGGTTCACGGACGTCCACGGCGGCGGCGGACAACCGACCTCCTCGACCAGGCGCCGGTGCTCGCGCAGCCGCTTGCGGATCGCGTGGAGGTGCGCGTCCTCTTCGGCGTCACTGTCGGACGTCAGCTTCTCGACCGCCGCGAACTGGTCCAGGAAACCGCGCAGCTCGGCCGATCGGCTCGCCCAGAACGCGTCCCACACCCCGCTCGCCTCGAACCGCGCCTCGGTGTCGACCGCCAACCCCGCGGGGTCCGGCGGCAGGGTCGCGCCGGCCGGCACGGTACCCTCGGACTGGAACCGGCGGCGCTCGGTGCAGTGCGCCGGGCTCGCCCAGAAGTGATTCCACTCACGGGTCGCTCGCGACAGGCTCGCCGCGGCCTTGTAGCTCTCGGGCAGATCGCCGACTCCGGAGCCGACGTAGACGTGGCACTGGTCATCGAGCTCGCGGATCAGGCCCTCGAGCGCCGGCGCACTGTCGAGCGCCTGGATCGTCGCCCCGAGCGCGAACTGGACGTTGTCGCTCATCTTCGCGAGCATGCGCGACACGTACGACGCGCCGTGTCGCTTCGCGATCCAGTCCGCGTAGTCGCTGAACGTGAAGTCGGGATCCCCCACCGCGAACAGCCCAGGTCCAAGCTCGGGCTTGGTGCTCGGCTTGAGCGCCGACCTTCCGTGTTGCAGCAGCTCTGTGAACGCGGGTACGTCGCGGGCACCCGGCGCGACGACGCCCCAACCATAGATACCGACTCGCTTGGACGTGTGTTCGTACGACATGGCTGGTTTCCTCGTTCACGCAGCTTAGCCGCGCTTCCTCCCGAAGAACGGGAGATAGTGCCTCAGACTGCGCAACCGATCGATCGTTCCCGTGGTGGGGGTTTCGCCAGGCCGCGGCAGCTCCTCGAACCGCATGCTGTCCCCGGGCAGGATCTCGGCGAGCGGCGTCGCTTCGGAGACCTCGCCGGTGCGCGGCCCGAGCTCCATCCCGGCACGCGCATCGATGACGCTGCGCGACAGCACGCTGTGAAGGTCCTTTCGTAGCTGGACCTTCTTGAGCGCGGTTCCGATCTGTCGGGCCATCTCACGCGTGGAGGGGAACCGATGGTCTGCCGCTGCGGTCAGCGCGCGATGAATGATCTGCGCGAACGCCGGTGGTACATCGGGCCGCAGCGGCCTCAGTGGCTGGACCATGCAGTCGCGCAGCCGACAGTAGGCCTCGTAGTCGGTCTCACCGTCGAACAGCTTGCGGCCGACCAGCGCCTCCCACAGCACCGAGCCGCACGCGAACTGATCCGAGGCCGGGCTTGGACGCCCGCCGGTCACGATCTCGGGCGCGAGGTACGACATCTTGCCCTTCACGATGCCCGGCTCGGTGGTCTCCTGCGTGCGATCGGGTGCCAGCGCCAAGCCGAAATCGATGAGCTTCACGACACCGCGTGTGGTGAGCAGTACGTTGTGGGGCGAGACGTCACGGTGGACGATCGGTAGCGGCTGGCCGTCTGGTCCGACCCTCTCGTGCGCCGACGCCAGCCCGCGCAGCACCCCGACCGCGACCGCCGCCACCAGCTCCCAGCGGGTCGGCTCGTTGCGCGCGACGTGCCACTTGATCCAGCTGCCCAGATCGATGCCGTCGATCCACTCGAGCACCATGTAGTAGTTGCCGCGGTCGTGGACGAAGTCGTGGACCTCCGTGATGTTGGGCGACTGCAGCGCCGACCCCACCCGGGCCTCCTCGACGAACATCGCCACGTACTGCGGCTGGATCGCCAGGTGCTGATGCATCTGCTTGATCGCGACTTCCCGCACGAACCCCGAGTCACCGCGCACCCGGCCGCGCCAGACATCGGCCATGCCACCGCGGCCTGCGACCTCCAGCAGCTCGTAGCGGCCGCCGACGATCAAACCTGGACGCGGCTCTTCGGCCATCGATCACCGATCATCGCACACAAATCCCTCGGGGATTGCCTGACGCCTAGATCATTCACGCTGCGGCGTGCGGGTGGTAACGTCCCATCGATGGATGGAAGTCCCGAGCTCGGCCGGTTCGCCGAGGTGGTCTCGCGCGATGACTTCGCGCTCGACCACGCCGCGCTGTTGATCGGGGCCTGGGACTACCCCGAGCGCGACCTGGCGGTGTACCGCCAGCAGATCGACGCCATCGCCCGCTACGCCGAGCCCGAGGTCGCGCGCGCCAGTGGCGGGATCGCCCGTGCGCGCGCGATCAGCGACTGCCTGTTCGACCGCCTGGGGTTCTGCGGCAACACCGGCGACTACTACGACCCGCGCAACAGCTTCCTGTGCGACGTGCTCGATCGCCGCGTCGGCATCCCGATCTCGCTGTCGGTGCTCTACCTCGAGGTCTCGCGGCGCGTCGGCGTGCTGTCCCAGGGCGTCAACTTCCCGGGCCACTTCCTGGTCCGCGTCGCGATCGAAGATGCCTGGCTGTTCGTCGACCCGTTCAGCGGCGGGCGGGCGCTCACGCCCGCCGACCTCGAGGCCCTGCTGCGCAAGACCACCACGCCCGACGCCGTGCTCGAGCCGAGCGTGATCGCCGCCGCGACCAAGCGCCAGATCCTGTCGCGCATCCTGGTCAACCTCGCCGGGATCTACGGCCGCAACGGCGATCTGCCTCGCTCGCTCGACGTCCTCGAACGGCTCGCCGTGCTCGAACCGAACAACCCGCGGATCTCGCGCGACCTGACCCAGCTCCGCGAGCGCGTCGGCGGCCTGAACTGAACTGAACTGAACTGAACTGAACTGAACTGAACTGAACTGAACCCAGGCCGCGAGTCCTCGAACCAGCGAGGGAATCTGCAGCGGCGTCTGCGCCGGCACGCCGATCGACGGGAGTGGCCTTGGGGTCGCCTCTCTTGACCGGCCCTGTGCCACTCGAGATCTGCATTGCATCGTGGCCTGTATGCGTTGTTATTCGCGGCGTCCCCCGGTTGCGCGCGGCTCACCATCGTTGCTGGACGCGACTCCCGCTCCCGCGACCTGTGCGGGTCATGGGAATTCTGCGGCTCGGCTCGGCTCAGCTCAGGCTCAGGCTCAGGCAAGTTCTCAGTAGAACCCGGGCGTTCGATCGAAGCCGTCCGCGGCGCTGGCCCGGTGGCGGCACGACGACGCGCGTGCAACACACCGCTTGATCTACAACGTGACTGGAACCAACAGCGCATGACCACGATCCTGCGCACGCGTCGGGCGCCACCTGCGCGGCCGAACACGGTATCCTGCACAGGAGTGGCGCCTGCATCGAGCTCCAACGCGACCACCCCCCCGGCCAGCTCGTCGATCGCGGCCCGGATCTTCGCCGGCGACGGCGAGCTCGCCGGATTGATTCGAAGCGCGGACTGGTCGAGCTCCGCGCTCGGCGCCATCGAGACATGGCCGCACAGCCTGCGGACCGCGGTGAGCATCTGCCTCGGTTCACGCCATCCGATCGTCCTCTGGTGGGGTCCGGAGCGTTGGATGTTTTACAACGATGACTACCGGCCGATGCTCGGCAACGCCAAGCATCCGCAATTCCTCGGACGCCCCGGCCAAGCATGCTGGGCCGAGATCTGGGACATCATCGGGCCCATGATGGATCAGGTCATCGAGACCGGGAAAGCCACCTGGTCGGAGAACCTGTTCTTGCTGATGAACCGATCGGGGTACCTGGAGGAGACCTACTTCACGTTCTCGTACAGCCCGATCCGCGACGACCTGGGTCACCCGAGCGGCATCTTCAACGCGTGTACCGAAACCACGGCGCGCGTGCTCGGAGATCGGCGGATGAAGCTGCTGCGCCAGATGGTGGTCGAGGCACGCACGGCGAACGAGGCGGTCCAGCACTGCGCCGAGCTCCTCGCACGCAACGCCCGCGACATTCCGTTCGCCCTGTTCTACCTGCTGGACGACGCCGGCGAGCAGCTTCGACTGTCCGCGCACATCGGCCTCGCGACCGACACGCCCGCGAGCCCCGCCACGGTCCGGCTCACGCCCGGTGACGCCCCCTGGCCGCTTGCCCGCGTGGTGCAGCAGGGGCGCCCCGAGATCGTCGACGATCTCGATCACCGCTTCGACGCGTTGCCCAGCGAGCCGTGGGACGAACCCGCGCACCAGGCGATGGTGCTGCCGATCGCGCGTCCGGGCCATGACCGGCCGGCCGGCGTTCTCGTGCTCGGCATCAGCCCGAGGCGCGCATTCGATGACGATTACCGCGGCTTCTTCGAGCTCGTCACCGACCACGTCGCGACGGCGGTGTCGAACGCGCGCGTCCACGAGGAGCAGCAAGCTCGCGTCGAGATGCTCGCCGAGATCGACCGCGTGAAGACGACATTCTTCAGCAACGTGAGCCACGAGTTTCGGACGCCGTTGACCTTGATCCTGGGTCCGCTCGAAGACGCGCTCCGCGATCCGACGCGATCGCTTGCCGACGAGCGTCTCGAGGCGGTGCATCGCAACGCCCTGCGGCTGCTGCGGCTGGTCAATACGCTGCTCGAGTTTTCGCGCGTCGAGGCCGGTCGGATCCAGTCGAGCTTCCAGCCGACCAATCTCGCCGGGCTCACCGCCGATCTGGCGAGCTCGTTTCGGTCGCTCATCGAGTCGTCCGGACTGACGCTGACGGTGGACTGCCCACCGCTGCCCGAGCCGGCGTACGTCGATCGCTCCCAGTGGGAGAACATCGTGCTCAACCTGATCTCGAACGCCTTCAAGTTCACGTTCGAAGGCCAGATCGAGGTTCGGCTGCGCACGCTGGACGACCGCTTCGAGCTGTCCGTCGCCGATACCGGCGTGGGCATCCCCGCCGAACAGCTCCCCAGAATCTTCGAGCGGTTTCATCGCGTCGAGGGGGCGCGAGGCCGGAGCTTCGAGGGTAGCGGCATCGGCCTCGCGCTGGTCCAGGAGCTTGTTCGCCAGCACAGCGGCGTGATCCGCGTCGCCAGCGAGGTCGACCGTGGCACCACGTTCTTCGTCAGCGTCCCGCGCGGCCGCGATCACCTGCCCCGGGACCGCGTCGTGCTCGATGGCGCGGTCGGCAGCGAGCCGGGGGGCGCCGCGCCGTTTGTTCTCGAGGCAACGCAGTGGTCCGGGCGCGACGCCGCGAACCCCGGCCTCGCGATGACCGAGCTGCCCGCTGGGCCGCCGCCGCCGCCGGTCGCGACCGGCGCACGCATCCTGGTCGCCGACGACAACGCCGACATGCGGACGTACCTGATGCGGCTGCTCGAACCACGCTGGACGGTCGAAACGGTCCAGGACGGCCAAGCCGCGCTCGACGCGGCGCTGCACCACCCGCCCGACTTGATCCTGAGCGACGTGATGATGCCGCGGATGGATGGCGTGGCGCTGCTGCGCGCGCTTCGCGCGAACGCCGCGACGAGCACGATCCCCGTCGTGCTGCTGTCCGCGCGAACCGGCGAGGACGCGATCGTCCGTGGGCTCGAGACCGGCGCCGATGACTACCTCGTGAAACCGTTCTCCGCCCGCGAGCTACTCGGCCGCATCGGCGCGCACCTGGAGATGGCACGGCTCCGGCGCCACGCGACCGACGCTGCGACCGAGCTGGCCGAGCTGCGCGCCACCCTGCTCCAGGATCTCGATCGCAAGAACCGCGAGCTCGATCGCAAGAACCACGAGCTCGAGGCGTTCAGCTACTCGGTGTCTCATGATCTGCACGCGCCACTCCGCAGCATCGATGGATTCAGCCACGTCGTGCTCGACACCGAGGGCCACAAGCTCACGGAATCCGGACAGGACAATCTGCGGCGGGTTTGTGCGGCAGCCCGGCGGATGAACCACATCATCGACGATCTGCTCCAGCTGTCGCGTCTGGAGCGGGTCGAGCTGCGGCGCGAGAAGGTAGACCTCTCGGACCTCGGCCGGCGGGTCGGCGACCGGCTCGCGAGCGCGGAGATCGAGCGCAGCGTGGTGTTCGATGTGGCCGAGCACCTGACCGCGAACGCCGATCCGCACTTGCTCGAGCTCCTGCTCGAGAACCTGCTCGGCAACGCGTGGAAGTTCACGAGCAAGACGCCCGGCGCTCGCATCGAGCTCGGCGCGTTCCAGCTCGATGGCTTCACCGCGTTCTTCATCAAGGACAACGGCGCCGGCTTCGATCCCACGCACGCGGACCAGGTCTTCCTCCCGTTCCGCCGGCTTCACGCGCAGGAGGATTTCGCCGGAACCGGGATCGGGCTCGCGACCGTGAGACGCATCGTGGATCGCCACGGCGGGCGCGTGTGGGCGGACGCTTCGATCGGCCGCGGTGCGGCGTTTTTCTGGACGTTGCCCCCCGCGTGACCGCCGTCGGGCGCGCGCGGTCGTTACGGCCCGAGGCCCGCGGCGGATCGCCATGACCATCGCGGTCGTGAACGCGCCTCCTACACGCCCCGCAGGCACGCGCGGCCTCGCGTCCGTGAGACCGCGACATGATCGCCGCCCAGCGCCCTCGCTGCGCCGCGACCGCGTATAGTCGGCGCGATGTCGGAGTCGGGTGAACCGTTCTCGGCGGAGTCGGTCGCAAAGCAGCTCGACTACTGCACCTTCTGCCCCAAGATGTGCCGCCACGCCTGCCCGGTCTCCACGGCGAGCGGGCGCGAGACCCACATCCCGCAGGTGAAGATGGATCGGCTCAACCAGCTCCGGCTCGGCCGCGGCGAGTGGACCGCCGAATCGACCGACCCGCTCTGGGCCTGCACCGGCTGTCGCCACTGCACCATGTACTGCGATCACGGCAACGAGCCCGGCCTCGTGCTGTTCGCCGGCCGCGCCGCCGCCGTCGCCCGCGGCGCTCCCCACCCTGCGCTCGCCAACTACAGCGAGCGGTTCCGCGCCCGCGAACAGCGCCTCAGCCTCCAGCTCGCGACGATGTTCGAGCCTCACCTCGCCACCACAGGCGAGATCGGCTACTGGCCGGGCTGCGACGCCATCGACAAGTCCGCCTCCGACATCGCCGCCGCCATGGCGCTGTTCGAGCGCGTCGGTCTCGAGCAGGTCCGCATCGTCGAAGCTCCCCAGGCCTGCGCCGGCTATCCCCTGCTCGCCGCCGGCCATCGCGACCTGTTCCGCTGGCACGCCGGCCGCGTCGCCGCCTCCCTGCGCGGCTTCCGCAAGGTCGCGATCAACTGCTCTGCCTGCCTGTTCGCGCTGCGCGCGCAGTATCCCGCCGAAGGCGTCAACCTGCGCACCGAGATCGTCTCGCTCGCGGATCTCCTCGCTCCCGCTGCCGCCAACCTCGCGTGCCCGGTCACCCGCCGCACCGTCTACTACCACGACCCCTGCTACCACGCGCGCTACAATAACGTCATCGAACAGCCGCGCCGCGCCCTGTCCCAGCTCGCCGAGCTTCGCGAGCTGGGCTGGAACAAGACCGACACCGAGTGCTGCGGTGGCGGTGGCCTGCTCCCCAAGACGATGCCCCTCGTCGCCGACCAGATGTCGAAGCGCCGGTTGGCCGAAGTCCAGGCCAGCGGCGGCGGCATGGTCGTGACCTCGTGCGCCACCTGCGCCTTCATGCTCAAGCGCAACGCCCCGCCCTCGGTCGAGGTCACCAACCTCGCCACCGCGATGGCCCAGCTGTCCGAGACGTCATTCACGCCGCCGCCGACCGGCACCGACGACGACACCTGATCGAGCTTGCGATTGTTGCGGTGCCCCGTGGCGTCCGCCCGGACGGCGACCACTTCCAGTCTCGACGCGCTAGCGCGGTCTGCAACGGTTTCCAGACGATATGATCGAGCGGGTCATCGATCGCCGGATCGATCAGCAGCGGCCGCTCTGACGATGTATCGAAGAACGGTTTGCCTCGTCGACCACGGTGCGGCCGCTTCGGAACCGGTAGCGGCGACGATCCGGGTTCCAGCGGAAAGAAGTTCGCCTTGTGACCTTGATCGTTGCAGCGTGGGCAAGCGAACAGAAGGTTCACCCAGGTCCAGGTCAGCCACCAGTAGTGCCCGCGATCAGTCTGCGGCGATGCGCCGCGATTGTGCCGTCCAGCACCGGCCTTGGGGCGATAGTGCTCCACCGGGCTGCTGCTGTAATGCACGCGGAGCTCGCACCACGCGCATTTCTTGTGCTGAGCCAGGTACAGCGCGTCCTTGATCGCCGGCGTATTGTAGCCGACCAGCGTGCCCGATAGCTCGCGACTGTCGGCACCGTGACGGTTGTACGTCTTGACCGCGGCCGACAGCCGGGTGCTGCGCGCAGTCGCGAGCGCGCTGGGCTCTCGGCCTCGATCGATCTGGATCATCGGGAGCGACGGGGTACCGGGTCCTGGAACTCACCGACCCCCGAGGCGAGCAGCTCCTTGCACAGCCGGACGAGCTCGCTGTGCTCGCGATCGGTGCGGAATGGATCTTCAGCCAGCACGAGATAGCGCCGCAGAGCCTCGCCCTGCGGATTGGGGGTCAGCCGGTCCACGCCAAACCACGTGTTGTAGATCTCGCTCCCAGTCATCGGCCTGGGATCGGGTTGCGGCCAGTTATGACCGTTCATCGTGGTCAGCTGCCCAGTGCTCGGATCCCAGCCTGCCCGCACGACATCGCCGGATTCGGGATCGATCTGGAGCCGGACCACCTCATGCGGCGCAAGCCCCGCGAGGATCACCGGCGAATGCGTCGTCACGATGAACTGGATTTTCGGAAACACGCGCCGTAGCGCAGTCACGAACGTCGCCTGCCATGACGGGTGCAGATAGAGATCGATCTCGTCGAGCAAGACCAGACCTTCCATGTCGATCGTGCTCAACGCGGCCTTCGATTCCAGCAAGACGTGGCCGATCAGGTCCGCGATCCAGGCGAACGTCGATTGGTAGCCATGAGACAGCGCTACGCCCGCGATCTTCTGCACGTGTCGCCCCATCCGCTGATGGAAGCGATCGCTTTCGATGAGATCGATCGCTCGACTGGCACCACCCTGTCCCCGGAGCTCGAGCTTGGTGATGTGTGGCAGGAGGTCCGAGCCGCCGAGCTTGATCGCCGCGTTGAGCATCCGGCTGTACAGCCGCGATGTCGTGCCCCTGCTCCGGTTCTCCTGGGCGTCCTTCAGAGCAAAGTGATTGGAGAACGAGGTACTCGCCAGACGCGCCTGGGCGTCGAACAGGGGTTGAAGACGCTCGATCGATGGGCGATCGAACGGCGGCGTCGAGGTCGCATCCGGCAGCGCGCGAGAGATGCCGTAGCCAGCGACGAACCAGCGGCGGGTGTGACGTTCTCGCGCATGATCGAGTGGGTCTCGGGTGCCGGTGCTGATGTGCTCCGAGTTCTCCAAGTCGAGATACCGAGCCTGGGCGTTCAGTGACGTCGAGCCGACCTCAAGGCCAACAGAGGAGGTAAGCCCCAGGTGCGCCGGGATCTGTTTCAACAACGGATGGTTCTCGACATCGCGCGCCTGAGATGAAAACTCGAACCTGGCCTCGATCGCGAGCGGCGCGCTACTGCGCCGATCGCGGAGATGTCTGACGATCGGACCGGCGAGCGTGTTTACCTGCTTCGCGCCGGTAGCCGCCAGCGCGATCGCCTGCAGCAGCGTGGTCTTCGCGGTGCCGTTCTCACCGATCAACGCCGTCCACATCCGGGGCTGACCGGCATGGCAGAAGTCCACCGTGAACAGGCGGAGGCGTTTCAGGTTCTGAACTTTCAGCCAGCGAACGTACATCGCACGCACGATCCTACACCGGCCGCACGATCCTACACCGGCCGCACGAGGGATGCCTGTTTCTGCAGCGACCGGGCGGGCCGATCGTCGCTCACCTCTTCACAGCCTCGGCCGGTTCGTGCCTTGGAGCGAGGATCTGCGCCAAAGCTACTTGAGAAGCTGCCTCCGCAGCTCGGGATCCTCGATCGGTGGCTCAGGCCTCGCGGTAGACCGCCTCCATGTTGTTGCCGTCCGGATCGATCACGAAGGCGGCGTAGTAGCCGGCCGGATAGCCTGTGGTGGTATCACGAAGCCCCGGTGGGCCGTTGTCGCTGCCGCCCGCCTTCACAGCCGCTTCGTGAAATGCATCGACCTCGGCGCGGCTTCGAGCCGCGAACGCCGTGTGTTGCTTCATGCCGGCGGGATGAAAGCGGTCGATCCAGAAGATCGGGTGTTCGACTCCGTAGCCGATGCCATCGGCCCCCGCGCCGTCGGGCATCTGCGCGACCCGTCGAAGCCCGAGCGCGCCCAGCGCTGTGTCATAGAACGCGGCGGACCGAGCCATGTTTGCAACGCCAATACCGGTGTGATCGATCACACCAATGGCTTACCCGGTTCGCGGACCGCTGAACAGCGCGGCCTCGTCCTGCGCGGCGGCTCGCGGCCTTCCCAGCTGCGCGGCGCCGCCCCCCGCCTCGCGAGGCTACTCGCTCGCGTCGTCGGGCTCACCGATCGGCGGACCGTCGGGTGGCTCGGCCGGCAGCGGGGGGACCTGCTTCGGATCCCGCTGAAACTCGGCGATCTGCTGCTCGGCGTAGGTGAGGTGCGCGCGCTCCGCCGGATCCTTCGCCTTCGCCTCCGCAGCGGCCGCCCATGCTTTCAGCGTATCGAGCACCAGCGCGGCGACCGCGCGCGTCTGTGGCGATGCGCTCGGGTGACGCGACAGCGCCATCAGATCGGACAGCATCACCTGGTCGACCACGCGGCCGACCTCGCCGCGGAGCCCAGCCTCGCGCGGTGCGTGCCAGGTCGCCGCTACGATCGCCTCGAGCACCTCGTCGAGCCCGGGGCTGTCCGGGTTGCGCGCGTGCTGTTCGACCAGCCGCGCCGCGCGCTGCGGTGCAAACAGAAACTGCAGCGTGTGCGCAGCCGCTGCTTCCGCCGGCGCCAGCGCGTCGAACACCGGGCTCGTGCGCAACTTGAAGTGCTCGCGGCCGCGCGGATACCCCGGCGGCCGCGGCGGGATCATCGACGCCAGCGGCTCGGGCAGCGCCAGCACCGGCGCCGCCAGCGTCGCCAGCACCGCCGTCAGCGCCCTGCGCTGCTCCGCCGCCGGCACGGGCCGGGTCGCCATCTGGCCATCACCGCGCAGCGCGAACGTATAATCGACCCCGCCGATCAACTTGCTCGCCGCCTCGACCTGATACCGGTGGATCAGATACAGCGGCACCAGCGCGTCCTCGAGCGTGGCCAGCGGCGCGCCTTCCCGAATGTTGGTCTCGCCGAACCGCGCCAGCGCCGCCGCTCGCAGCTGCATCACCCGCCCCAGCTCGTCGATCGGATTGCCACCCGCATCCCAGAGGTGCGCCACGCTGCTCGACGCCCCCGCCGGCCGCGCATCCTGATCGGTGAGATAGCGTTGCCCCGCCGCGAACGCCTGGTCCAGCACCTGCTGTCCCGCCGCTCGATCGTCGACGCCCTTGGCATACTCGCGGTAGCCCCAGCTGATCGCCAGCTTGTCCCATGCGCCGATCCCGGTCGCGTACGCCGCCGACGTATCGATCGCGCCGTCGCTGCCGAGCGTCACCACCGGCGGCGGATAGTCCATCACCGACGAGCGCTTCACCGTGCTCGCGGCGAAGTTGTGCATCAGCCCCAGCGTGTGCCCGACCTCGTGCGCTGCGAGCTGCCGCAAGCGCGCCAGTGCCAGGGCCTCCGCCTGGGCCGACACCCTGGGCGCGCCCTTGCCATACGGCGCCAGCAGCGCCTCCGCGATCAGATAGTCCTGCCGCACGCGCAATGACCCGAGGGTGACATGCCCCTTCAGGATCTCCCCGGTGCGCGGATCCATCACCGTCGCGCCATACGACCAGCCGCGGGTCGCCCGGTGCACCCACTGGATCACGTTGTAGCGAAGATCCATCGGATCGGCGCCCTCCGGCATCAGCTCCACGCGAAACGCATCGCGATAGCCCGCCGCCTCGAATGCCTCGTTCCACCACCGCGCGCCCTCGAGCAACGCCGCGCGGATCGGCTCCGGTGCCCCGCGATCCAGATAATAGACAATCGGCGTGACCGCCTCGCTGACCACCGCCGCCGGCTCCTTCTTCTCCAGGCGATGCCGCGCCGCCCAGCGCTGCACGATCGGCTCGCTCAGCGGTGTCGCATAGTCCTGATACGACATCTCGAAGTACCCCGCACGCGGATCATATGCCCGCGGCTTGAACCCGGCCGGCGGCAGCGCCACCAGCGAGTGGTGCTCGCGAACCGTGATCGCCCCCGGCGTCGGCGTCACCTGCTGCACCCACGCGCCCGGCTCGTCACCCGCGAACGTCAGCGTCGCCTCGACCTCGGTGTTGAGCGGAAAGTTCTTCGTATGGTCCAGCGCCAGCGCGCTGCGCGCCGCATCGAACCGAAACACCCCCTGCCCCGCGCGCTTCAGCGCCGCCGGCAGCTCGTGCGCGTCGTGCACAAAGAACTCCGTCGCGTCCACCAGCACCCGCCCGTCGGTCTCCGCCGCGACCAGAAAGCCCCACAGCGCCGACTCCGCAAACGACTCGCGAACTGCGCGGCGCTCGTCGGCCACATTCGTCACCGCGCGGTAATCGAGGTTGCCCTGCACCAGCAACACCTTCGGCCCCACCCGCTCGAACCGCACCACCCGCGTCGCCCCCAGCTGCCCGCGATCCAGCCCGATGTCATTCGAGCCGACCCCCGACGGCAACCCGCTCTGGTACAGAAACTCCTGCTGCCACTTGTCGATCTCCAGCCACAGCTTGCCGTCGCGCTCGTCCCAGTACAGGTTGAAGAACCCCGGCAGCTTCCGCGTCCCGGACACCCTGTCGGCGATCGCGACCGGCGCCGGCGCGTGTTCCACCCGCCCGTGAGCAGCCCCACAAGCCGTGACGACGAGCGCGGGCCAGAGCGCAGCAGCCGATCGAGAGATCATGGATAGGGGAACCTCCCCACAGGCGTATCACTGTCGGCGCCTCCGCGTGGCCATCGACCCGTCGCCGCCTCACTCGACCTGAATTCACCCAGCTCCTCCGGAGTCGCGGCGGCCAGGAAAGCCCGGCCACGCGCGAGGACGCCTTCGTGTTCGCCTGCGCCGCCGGCGACGCCGCCGCGGCGCGCTCGCAGCTCGCGGCCGACCCAGGTCTCGTCGGTCGCGTCGCGGGCGTCGACCGCGATCTCGTCGCCCACCTGGCGCAGCAGGAGCGACCCGCCGGCGTGGCGCTCCTCGTCGAGCTCGGCTTCGATCCCAGCGCCGTCGGCTGGATGGGGGCGACCGCGCTGCACTGGACCGCCTGTCGCGGCGACGCCGCGTTGACCCGCACGCTGCTCACTCGGGGCGCGCCGATGCTGGACGTCGGCGGCCTCTTCAAGACGCCGATCCACACGGTGCTGTACCACCGCTGGAGCCGCGGCGCGGTCGATCATGCCGGTGTCCTCGAGGCGCTGGTCGCCGCAGGCGCCGCCGTGCCCGACGGCTTCGGCCAGACCGGCAACAGCGCGCTGGACGCCGCCCTCGCGCGGCTGCGGGGCTAGCGCCGGCGTCGGCTCGCGGCCAGCCGCCAGGCGCGCTCACCAGCGGACCTATTTTCGGCCGCTCACAATCAGCACCCGGCGCTCAGCGGGGGCGATCAGCGCCTGAAAGCGCCACCGTGGAGATCCGCGAGCGTGACGATGTGAACCGACGCGACGAGCTTCGGTGCCGAGGCGACGACGGCCGGGACGAACAGCGCCCGCACGGCCTCGCGGCTTCCGATCGCCGCGGGCGCAGGCCGGCTGGCGAGCCGTTCCGCTTCGCGACCCACGACCGCCGAGGTGACGGGCTTCGCGGAGAACCAGGCCTCGCCGAGGAGGACGCGGTCGCCTTCGATCGCATCAGCGACGAGGTCCCATTCGGGATCTGCGCCGTGCCAGTAGCGACTCGGAGGGCCCCACGGGCCGCGACGCGCGAGGGTGCCTCGGATCTTGGGCACGCCGCGGAGGCACAGCTCTTCCCAGGCCTGGCCAAGCAGGAGGTGCCAGTGCTCGTCCAGCACAGCGCCGCGTGACCCAGGGGTGCCCGCGGTCAGCGCCGCGCGGTTGGACGCCACGACGCGGAACCACATGCGCAGGAACGGATCGTCGATCTTGTACAGGCTGCGCTTGCCGCTCTTGGCAGACTCGCCATACGGAACCTCGCGTCGGACCAGGCTCATGCCGGTCAGCCGGTCGAGCGCGTGCGCGAGCGAGGTGGCAGGGCGCCCGAGCCGGCCTGCGATCTCGGACAGGCGATGCGCGCCGGACCCGATCGCATCGAGCACCGAGCGAAGCTCGATGGCCGGTGGGCTCTCTTCCAGGAGCAACCGGTCGGGCTCCGCGAACAACGGGCCGAGCGGATCGAGCGCGAGGGCGATCAAGCGATCGCGCGCCGAGCCCCGGCGCTGCGCGGCCAGCTCCCAGTAGCGCGGTACGCCACCGAAGGCCGCCCAGTGCTCGACGATCGCTGCGGGAGTCAGTCGGCCGAATGCCTTCGGTAGATGCTCGGGGGCCAGGCCCGCGAGATCGAGGGTCACGCGAGCACGACCGTAGAGCGGAGCCGCATGTGAGAGCACCAGCCCCTGCATCATGCGCTGGCTCGAACCGGCGAGCGCGACGCGCAACTTCGCTCGCTTGGCTTCATGATCGACCCAGCGCTGCAAGACGCTGGGTAGCTCCGGGGAGCCGGCGACGAGATACGGTAGCTCGTCGATCACGACGGGACCGGTGAAGCCCGCGGCCACGGCATCGGCGGCGAGCCGAGACAACAGCCGCTCCCAGTCGGGGTACGTCACATCCGCGAAGCCCGGCAACGCCTGCGAAATTGCCCGAGCAAAGTAGGCACGTTGCAGGTCCGCCGCGGATTGGTCAGCGACGGTGTAGACCCCACCGGCCCGCTTGCTCCATTCGAGCAGCAGGCGGGTCTTGCCGATCCGGCGCCGCCCCCAGACGACCGCGAGGCCGCCGCCGGCATCGAGCTCGGCGAGCGCCGCTAGCTCTTCCTTGCGGTTCCAGAACAACATTATAGGTTGAACTATAATTTGCTGGCAAATAATCTTCAAGCTCGTGGGTGCGCCGGCCCGCGTCACCCAGCCGGTCATGCCGCGCGCTGCAGCCGGCGCTTGTACTTGTCCCCCCAGTCCCGCAGCCCCAGCAGCACCGACTCGAGGGAGCGGCCGAAGGCGGTGAGCTCGTACTCCACGCGCGGCGGCACCTCGGCGTAGACGGTCCGCTTCACCAGCCCGTCTTCTTCGAGCTCGCGCAGCTGCAGGGTGAGCATGCGCTGGCTGCAGTTCGGCAATCGCCTGCGCAGCTCACCGAAGCGGTGCGTACCCCGCAGTAGCCAGTACAGCACGACCCCCTTCCATCGCCCACCGATGACGCCGAGCGCGGATTCCACGGGGCAGTTGGTGTTCGAGTCGTCGTCGCGTTTCCGGGCCATGGTTACCTTTTTGTGCGTACTGACCAAACTTGTGCGTACTTGCGATGTCATAACTTAATTCGTATCTCTGCGCCATGAAGACATGGGAACTGCAGACGAAGCCTGGCTTCGAGGCCCTGACGCGGGCCGAGCGCCCGTCACCGAACGTGGGTGCGCGTGACGTGAAGGTCCGCGTGCACGCGGTGTCGCTCAACTACCGCGACCTGCTCATCGCCAAGGACGCCGCGGCCAGCTCGAAGTCGTGCGTGGCGCCGCCGCTTGAAAGGACAGCCCCTTGAATATCTTGATTGTCTATGCCCACCCCGAACCGAAATCGCTCAATGGTGCGCTGAAAGACCTCGCGGTACGCCACCTGACCGCGCGAGACCACAAGGTCCAGATCTCGGACCTGTACGCCATGGCTTGGAAGGCGGTCGCCGACGGCGACGATTTCCTGAACCAGGACGCCGGCCAGCGCCTGTTCTATGCGCGGGCGTCGAGCGGTGCCTTTGCGGGCGGCTCGCAAAGCCCGGACATCGCGGCCGAACAGGACAAGTTGCGCTGGGCCGACGCCGTCATCTTCCAGTTCCCGATGTGGTGGTTCTCGATGCCCGCGATCCTGAAGGGCTGGATCGAGCGCGTCTATGCCTACGGCTTCGGCTACGGCGTTGGCGTACATGACGGCGAACACTGGGGCGACCGCTATGGTGAAGGCGCGCTGCTGGGGCGCCGCGCCATGCTGTCGGTCACGATGGGCGGGCGCGCACCGCACTATACCGATCGCGGTGTCAACGGGGCATTGGATGACCTGCTGTTTCCGATCCAGCACGGCATTCTGTTCTATCCCGGCATGACGGTGTTGCCACCGTTCGCGACCTATCTGGCCGACCGCCTGGACATACAGCAGTGGCCGTCTATTGCCGCGGCGTTCCAGGCGCGACTGGACGGCCTGTTCACGGACGAGCCGATCCCGTTCCGGAGGCAGAATGGTGGGCACTACGATACACAGCAGGTGCTCAAGCCCGGCCTGGGCCACGGCGCCTCCGGTACCCGCATCCACCTGGTCAAGCCCGGCGAACCGGAGCAGCTACCGCTCCAGCTTCGGGTCGCCGTCCGTGACGGCAAGGATCGGCGCTGAACGCGGAACGCTCTACAATCCCGCGAGACGACCGGCCCACACGGCTCGCTCTATCCACAGTCGGCAGGGCAACTCAGGTGATCTTCTCCGATCTCGCACATCGCATTGCCGCACGTCGGCACGCATCCGCCGGACGGACCGATCTCGCAGCAGTCACTCGGGCACGACGCGTGATCCTCGCCGATCTCGCAGAACAGATTGCCGCAGACCGGCGCGCAGATCCCACCAGGGCAATTTGCCGAGCAGTCGCTCGGGCACGAGGTCGGATCCTCGCCGATCTCGCACATCAGATTCCCGCACGTCGGTCCGCACACCCCACCCGAACAGTTCGCCGGGCAGTCGCTCGGGCACGACGCCGTGTCCTCTCCGACCTCGCAAAACAGATTCCCGCAGACCGGCGCACAGATCCCACCCGGGCAGTTCGCCGGGCAGTCACTCGGGCACGACGCCGTGTCCTCTCCGATCTCGCACATCGCGTTGCCGCAGGTCGGCAGGCAACCGCCGGCAGGGCCGAGCTCGCAGCAGTCGCTTGGGCACGACGCATGATCCTCGCCGACTTCGCACATCAGATTCCCGCAGACCGGCGCGCAGATCCCGCCCGGGCAGTTTACCGAACAGTCGCTCGGGCACGACGTCGGATCCTCACCGATCTCGCACATCAGATTGCCACACGTCGGCCCGCACACCCCACCCGAACAGTTCGCCGGGCAGTCGCTCGGGCACGACGCCGTGTCCTCTCCCACCTCGCAAAACAGATTGCCGCAGACCGGCGCGCATACCCCACCTGAACAGTTCGCCGGGCAGTCGCTCGGGCACGACGCCGTATCCTCTCCCACCTCGCAAAACAGATTGCCGCAGACCGGCGCGCATACCCCACCTGAACAGTTCGCCGGGCAGTCGCTCGGGCACGACGCCGTATCCTCTCCGACCTCGCACATCCCATTGCCACACGTCGCGTCGAGGTCAGCGGACGCTTGATGACGCCCCTCGCCATCAGCCGCTGAATCACGAAGCTGCGAGTCCGACCCCGACACCCACTCTACGTCGTCCTGTACGTGATCTGCACACGCGACGAGAAATCCGAGTCCGACGATCAATACTTGTAGATAGCGCATGGGTACTCCTTTCGTTGACCTATATCAGGCGCGATCGACGGCGTGGCGCTACATTCCGACCAAGGCGTAACTTTGCCGCTCTTGTGACGTCTCGGCTCATCTGTCCGTTGTTTGGATCTCTGAGAGTCGACATCTTGCAACGCAACCCGCAACACCGCCGAGTGTCGGCGACGGCGGTAGAATGGTGAGCAGCGCACGCCAGATGGCAAATCACGGCCAGGGTCCGCTGACCGTCTCGCAAGCACGGTGTGTTCCCGCCGCGCATGCACCTACGTACCACCCCGTGTCACCTCGTGGCCGCCGGCGGGCCGTGCCATGCCATGCTCGACAGCACGCGCGCGATCCTCGATGGCGCGCGCGAACAGATGGCGAAGCCCGCTACGCCGCGCCGAGCAACTGCAACTCCGACTTTGCGCCCGCCTGGTCTCTCCAGCTACAGCTGATCTGCGCTTTCTGAGACGCCCGTCCCGCCCTCTACGGATCAGCTCGCCGGCGCGGAGACTCGCCGGCTCAGGTCGCGATCAGAAGCCCTTGATGCCGGGAACCTTGAGGTCGTTGACGATCGAGATGCCTTCCGGGAAGGCGTGGATTCCGCCGTTGAGCTGAAGCGCCGAGTCCGTCGCCCCGGTCTCGACCACCTGGTTGTTGACCGAGGCGAGAACGTTCTGATCGTGGTGTTCCCCGCGGGTCGCAGAACGCCACGCGGACCGTGGACGGTCAGTTCATCGCGACGCTCCGGGCGACGCAGTCCATGGTCCGTGCGAGGCCAAGCTCGGCAGCGCCACGCGATCAGGCCGGGCGCGCTGCGGACCAGATCGCGATCCCGCCGTCGACCGCGTGCTCGTCGATGGCGGCCAACTCCGCGTCGGTGAACGCCAGGTTCTGGTGCGCGGTCACGTTGGCCTCCAGCTGCGCGACGCTGCTGGCGCCGATCAGCGTGGAGGTCATACGCTGGTCGCGCAGCGTCCAGGCCAGCGCCAGCTGCGCCAGCGACTGGCCGCGGCCCTTCGCGATGTCGTTGAGCGCCCTGATGTGGGTCATGACGTTGTCGTTGAGCCGCTCGGCCTTGAGGAAGTGACCGACGCTCGCGCGCGAGCCATCCGGGATGCCGCCGAGGTAGCGGTCGGTCAGGATGCCTTGCTCCAGGGGCGAGAAGCAGATCGCGCCGACGCCGAGGCCGCCGAGCGCGTCGAGCAGGCCGGTTTTTTCAATCCTGCGGTCGAGCATGCTGTAGCGCGGCTGGTGAATCAGCAGCGGAGTGCCCAGCGCCTTGAGGATCCGCGCGGCTTCCAGCGTCTGCTCGGCGGAGTAGTTCGACACGCCCGCATACAGCGCCCGGCCGGAACGAACCGCGGTATCGAGCGCGCCCATCGTCTCCTCGAGCGGCGTCGCGGGGTCGAAGCGATGGCTGTAGAAGATGTCGACGTAGTCCAGGCCCATGCGGCCGAGCGACTGATCGAGGCTGGCCAGCAGGTACTTGCGGGATCCCCACTCGCCGTACGGGCCGGGCCACATGTCGTACCCGGCCTTGGTCGAGATGATCAGCTCGTCGCGGTACGGCCGGAAGTCAGCAGCGAAGGCACGCCCGAAGTTGGTCTCGGCGCTGCCGTACGGCGGGCCGTAGTTGTTGGCCAGGTCGAAGTGGGTGACGCCGAGGTCGAAGGCGCGGCGCAGGATGGCGCTGTTCAGGTTGGGCGACCGGCCGTCCCCGAAGTTGTGCCAGAGGCCAAGGGACACGGCCGGCAGTTTCAGCCCGCTGCGCCCGCAGCGGCGGTAGCTCATCGTGGTGTAGCGATCGTCGGCGGCGACGTAGGTCAAGGGGAGCTCCAGAGCAGGCGGGGGGCGATCATCGGGCGACCGCCATACTACGACGAATCGCTAGCCCGCCGTCCGCTCCCAGGGCTGCAGAACCTTGACCGAGGCCATCCCCGCCGCGGTCGCGGCCTGGATTCCCATGTCGGTGTCCTCGAACACCAGGCAGTCCTTCGGCGCAACACCGAGGCGCGCGGCGGCGATGAGGAACGGCTCCGGATCCGGTTTGGCTCGCAGGTAGTCACCGGCACAGACCAGGGTGTCGAACCGCTCCAGCAGATTCAGCGTCTTCAACGATGCGACCACGGACTCGCGGGTGCCTCCGGACACCACCGCAAAGGGGATCTGGCCGTGGCTTTTGTGGATATGCTCCAGCACTTCTGGCACCGCTTGCAGCTGCGCCAGGTTGTCGAAGTACAAGGCCTCTTTGCGCACGATCACCTCCTCGACCGGCATCTGCAGCCCGTGCATCTGATTGAGCGTCGCCACGATCTCGGCGGTGGGCTTGCCTCCCCAGGCGTAGAACAGGTCCTCGGCGAGCTCGCACTTCCACTCCGCCAGCGCCTGGGTCCACCCGATGTAGTGCAGTGGCATCGAGTCGACGATCGTGCCGTCGCAATCGAACAGGTACGCCTTGAACGGGCCTTCTGGCAGACTCAACTTCATCTCATCATCCTTGTGGGTTCTCGCCCGCAGGACCGATCAGTCGGGCGCGTTGAGGCTCTCGCGCAGCTGCTTGGCGTCGAGCTCCTTGCACCACTTCGCGACCACTAGCGTGGCGACCCCGTTGCCGATCACGTTGGTCAGCGCACGGGCCTCGGACATGAAGCGATCGATGCCGAGGATCACGGCGAGCCCCGCGACCGGGATGTGGCCGACCGCGCCAAGCGTCGCGGCCAGGACGATGAAGCCGCTGCCGGTGACCCCGGCCGCCCCCTTCGAGGTCAACACCAGGATCGCGAGCAGCTCGATCTGCTGCCACACACCGAGCGGCGTGTTGGTCGCCTGCGCGACGAACACCGCGGCCATCGTGAGGTAGATCGACGTGCCGTCGAGGTTGAACGAGTAGCCGGCGGGGATCACCAGGCCGACGACCGGCTTGCTGGCGCCCAGCCGTTCGAGCTTCACCATCATCCGTGGCAGCACGGACTCCGACGACGAGGTGCCGAGCACGATGAACAGCTCGTCGCGGATGAACCGGACGAACCGGAAGATCGAGAACCCGGTGATCCGCGCGATCACGCCGAGGACGCCGAAGATGAACACGAGGCAGGTCGCGTAGAAGCACCCCATCAGCTGGCCGAGCGAGGCGAGCGACGCGACGCCGTGCTTGCCGACGGTGAACGCCATCGCGCCGAACGCGCCGAACGGCGCAAGATACATGATGATCGCGACGATCCTGAACACCACGTGGCCCAGCCGATCGACGAGCTGCAGGACCGGCTTGCCGCCCTCGCCGGAGTGATGCAGCGCGAAGCCGAACAGCAGCGCGAGCAGCAGCACCGGCAGCAGCTCACCACGCGTGAACGCGCCCACGAAGGTATCCGGGATGATGTCGAGCAAGAAGTCGGTGAACGTCAGCTTGTGGCCAGCGCCGGTGTATGCGGCCACGCCGCTCGCATCCAGCTTGCTCGCATCGAGGTTCATGCCGACGCCGGGGCCGACCAGGTTGACGATCACCAGGCCCAGGAGCAGCGCCACCGTCGACATCACCTCGAAGTAGAGCAGCGCGAGGCCGCCCGCCTTGCCGACCGCCTTCATGCTCTTCATGCCGGCGATGCCGACCACCACCGTGCAGAAGATCAGCGGCGCGATCGTCATCTTGATCAGCTTGATGAAGCCGTCGCCGAGCGGCTTCATCTTCACCGCTGTTTCGGGCGCCACCAGGCCGACGACGATGCCGAGCGCGATCGCGAAGATCACCAGCATGTACAGCCGGCGCGTCCGCGCGCGGTCGAGGCCACGGACAACCCGGGCCGCGGCGATGCCCTCCTCCGCGGTCTTGTCGGTTCGTCCGTCAGCGGTAGCGGTGTTCAGATCGGGAGCTTCCACCGAATCACGCTATCAGAACCGTGAGCCGGACGCAGGTCCGGAACGCGCAGAGGTCCATACATCGCGCCCGCCGTCCGGTCAGAGATCTACGACGCAGCCAGTCATGGGCATCGCCGCGATCCACGCATGGAGTAGCTCGGCGCCGCGCTGGTGGGTCAATGACCGCCCGAGCAGAGGCATCATCGCGCCGAGTTTTGTCGTGTCGGTACGGAAGTATAGAATCGATGTATCGGGATCCCCCGGCACGATGTCGAACGTGAATCCACCGTTGCCGACCCCCGCGCTGCCGGGCCGCTTGCATATACCCAGGTGGAACAGATCCGCGTTGGCCTGATCCAGGAACAGCTGCGAGGTCATGCCCTGGACGCCGAGCGGATTGTGACAATGCGCGCAGTTGATATCGAGGTAGCTGCGGGCCGCGGTGTCGAGCTCTGCACCCGCCAGCGCACTCACGCCACTGGCCTCGATCGGCCGGAAGTCGTACGCGGCCGGTACTGTTGCCGCGGCCGGGGCCCCCGTGAGCATCCCGAGCTCGGCGAGGTGATCGAGCTGGTTGCGAGGCCCAACGGCGCCACCGTAGTCGTAGACCCGGTTGAGGTGGCGCGCCTTGATGCCGATCAGGACGACATCGATCGGCGCGCCGGTCCCCGCCTGCTCGGCGTGGCAGCCCTGGCAATCGTTGCGCTGCGGGATCAGATAGTTCGAGACCTGCGGGCTGCCGTCGACCCCGGTGAACGAGATCGCGCGGACCTCGCCGGCCGGGGACAGCACCGCGTCGTGCTGGTCGGCGTCCCAGATGTACGGGAGCGGATGCCAGCCGTCGGCGTGACGGACCAGGAGCCGGGTCTCGATCAGCTGGAGATCCTGGGTCGGCGCCCGCTGGTCGGCGGGAAAGTAGAACGTCTTCATGACCACGGAGCCGACGGGGAGATCGAGCGCACGGTCCGGATCGAACGCCGCCGCGGCACCCTCCGGGACGTAGATCGCGCGCTGCTTGAGTGCGTAGTCCGAAAACAGCGCCGTGTTCAGGTCGTACGGCACGACCCGATCGTTGAACGTGAACCCCGCGGCGGGATCCCAGGCAAACAGGTGATAGTCCGACAGTAGCGTCGGCGGCGGCGCATCGAGGTCGATCGTGACGGGCCCGGACAGCACGGGCCCTGGATCGTCACCGCCACCACCGCCGCATCCGGCCGAGAGCATGACCCCGGCGATCAGGCATGCGAGCTGGATCCTCGGCATGGCGTCCTTAGGGCAGCACGACTTCGGCGACCGGACCGCCGTTGAGCACGGTGCAGTCGAACGGCGCGAACGGCGACGCGGGGCGGAAGAACGGGACCTGCGACGTCGCCGATTGTTCCGCGACGTACAGGCTCGCAAACGTGCCGCCTGTGTTGCCACCGACGCACATGTGATTTTCGTTGGTCGGAGCCGCCGTGGAGGGTCCCTCGCCGATCGCGTCGTACAGCACGCTGTCGACGGGCGCGCCGGCGTAGGCCAGGAGCAGCGGCCCGAGGGCCTGCTTGTCTCCGGTATCGGGCATCGTCCCCGAGCCGGTGTGCTTGTTTCCGGCCACCACGATGTTCTCGCTGCGGAAGTTCATCACCGTGCCCGTGGCGGCGGACATCAGGTCGAGCCCTTCGATCGACCCGCTGAGGCTCGCCGTCGGCAGCACCCACTTCTCCGCACTGGGCTCGACCGCCAGGCCGCTGATCAGCGCGATGTCACCGGTATGGTTGTTCTCGTAGGTGTTGCCGGTGATCTCGACGCGGCGCGACGCCATCGCGAACGTGCCGGTGCCGACCGGGATGGTCGCGACCGTACCGCCCGACGCGAAGTTCGCGTGGTTGTTGTTGCGGATCGTGTTATTGCGCAGCCGGACGTCGCGGCCGACGATCGGGTTGCCCGGCAGGTCGAACACCACGATGCCGCCGGTGTTGTCCTCGGCGGTATTGCCGTAGACGTCGGCATACTGAGTGTTCTCGATCTCGAGCCCCGCGACGTTGCCGGTCACGGTGTTGTTGCGGACGATCACGTGCTGGCACTGGCCGACGTAGAGCCCGGCGTCCGACGCGTTCTCGGCCCGGCTGTCCTCGACCAGGACGTTCTGCGACTTGACCGGGTAGATGCCATACGCGCCGTTGCTCATGCTCGACGGCGTGGTCCAGGTCGAGCGGATCCGGCGGAACACGACGCCGTCGCTCTGCTCGACGCGGATCCCATCCTTGGGGGCATCCAGCACGGTGAGGTCCTGGATCAGGAAGTCCTTGCCGATCGAGTCGACGCCGTTGACCTGCGTCGTGGCGCTGCCGAAGTCGAGCGTCGTGGTGTCGATGCCCTGGCCGATCAGGTGCATGCCGTCGCTGCGCAGCGTGAGCTGGTTGGTCATCACGAACGTTCCGGCGCCCAGCACGATCGTGGTGTTGGCCGAGATCGAGTTGGCCGCGGCCTGCAGCGCGGTGCTGTCGGTGCCCTCGACCTCGACGCAGGTGCCCGTGATCTTGCTGCAATCGGTGGTGGGGAACGTGGACGGGTGCTGGTCATCGCCACAGCCGGCGATCAGGGCCGAGCCGAGCACGAGCGTCGTGAATCTTGCGAACTGCATGGTACCTCCAGGGAAAACGCGACTTCAGCCGCCGAGGGCGGCGTTGATCAACGGCGCGACGATCTGCATGCCGGGATCCTCTGCATTATAAGCGTTGACCGGCTCGTGGATGCGGGTCCGGGTGCCATCGTTGATGAACCGCTTGAGGAAGACATCCATCGGCACGAATTCACTGTAACACTTGTAGGTCTGGCCGAGGGGGAGCTCCAGGTATTCCCACCAGTTGTGCTTCTTCTCCATGCGCTGGCACGCGTGGCTGCCGATGAACGTGATGATCGTCGAGCAGTGACTGGCATTGATCTGCCGTTCATAGGGCAGGAAGTAGCTGGTGTTGCTGAAGCCCTCGAGCTGGGCCACCAGGTTGTCCTCGTCCTCGTCCCAGAACCCGAGGATGGACTCCTTGTCAGTTGGTGTAAGGAAGCGCTCGTACGAAAACCGCGAGTAATTGTAGTCGCGAGTGTACGCCGTGTACGCGATCTGGTCACCTGGAAACTGCAGCGCGACCATCCGGTTGATGCTCCCGAAGTCGTTGCGGTCGAAGGTCGACGGCAAGGTGCTGAACACACTGTTGAGCCCCCAGGCTGCCGTGATGGTGTCGTGCAGCGGCCGGGAGTTGTAGCTCGCGTCGGGCGCCGGATACACCGGCCCCGAGTCGTCGAGGTAGTAGCCGCGCGCCGGCGACATGCCATTGCGCACGAAATAGTAGCTCGACGCCGTGGCGGTTCCGCCAGCGCTGAACCCGGTCACCAGCAGCTTGCTGACCACGGGGAACTGCGCGTGCGCCCACTGGACAGCGGCGGTCGTGTTGGTGTAGCCGTCGTGCTTCCAGGTCAGCGGCGGCAGGGCGCCGGTGGAGTCGACGTAGGTCGCCGTGCGATTGCCGATGTGCACGTCGCCCGTGCAGTATGGCATGTATACAATGTTCCAGTCCTTGGTGACGAGATCCGTGCGCGACCGCAGCGGCAACCCGGGATCGGCGCCGTTGACGATCGGGGACACGTACTTGGCGGTGAACTGCGTCATGTAATCGTCGGCGACCCCGTTGGGGTTCGCCGCACCGAGCACGCCGTTGCGACCGCTGCAGCTATCGAAGTCCCAGCACGCGCCGCCGCCCTCGAAGAAGAACAGGACGTTCGGAGATCCGGTCCGCCGGGCGAAGAATTTGTATTGCGAGCCGTTGCCGCACTGCGTGCCGGGCAGCGCCACGCGCTCCCAGTTGTACGTGTTGCCGCCGTCGACCAGCAGGTTGACCAGGCCTTCGAGCACGCTCTCCGCGCGAGCACTGCCAGGCACCGCCATTGTGGATACGACCAGACAAGCCAGGATACGCTTCATCGGCGACTCTCCTCCGTGGGTGGAGCGGCAGTATAGGGACGCCTGATCTCGAAGGGCAATAGAGCAACACTGATAAGCAATGCGTCAACGACAAGTGCGCAATGCGTCATGACGATATCGCACATTGATTTCGCGGCTGCAGGGAGTAGTGTGCCGGCGTGAGGAGCCAGATGACACCCATGCGTGCCGCGGCCGGCGCTTCGATCGTCATCGCTGCCATTGTGATTGTTGCCGGTGTACTGTGGCACACGCGACGTGACGCATCCGACGAGGTGGGCTCAGTAACCCAGACCAGCGCGGCACCACGACCGGCTGCTCCCGCCAGCTCGCCCGCCCCCGGAGCGGCGAGCGCGCACGCCACGGACCCGGCCGAGGCGCTCGGTAGCCCGGAGCCGTATCCGGTCAACCTCGACGCGCTACGTGCGCGGCTACCCGACAACCGATACTGGCAGCTCGGCACCCCCACCGCCGATCCGGCGGTCGCGAAGCTGCGGGCCGCGCGCGCCGCGCGCGACAACGTCGCGCTCGGCCGGATCCTGAGCGGTGAGGCATCGCCCGACGAGGTTCGCGCGTACTACACCGAGCGGCGCGCGATCTCGCGGGACTACTTGCAGATCGCCGAGCTCGTGATCGCCGAGCAAGGCGACGCCCTGCCGCCCCGCGATCGCGGCATGTTCGAGCTGAGCATAAATCTGCACCGCGCACGGCTGCAGCAGATCGATCGCGACGAGTCCGATGCGCTCGCCCGTCGCGGTGGTCGCTGACGCGACGGTCATGATCCGATAGTGGCTCGATCCGGATGGCCAGAACCGCGGGACCCGAGGCTCACGGGTTGCGGGCCATGGCTTCGTCAACGATCCGCTGGACGAACGCCGCGTAGCTCATCCCCGCCTTGTGGGCCGCCTCCGCCGAGTCGTGCCCGTAGCTGAGGAACGGATTGACATTTGCTTCGATAAACCAGATCTCGCCGTCCGGCGCGAGCCGGACATCGACGCGGGCGTAGTCGCGCAGCCACAGCGCGCGGCACGCGGTCAGGCAGGTCTTGGCGAGCTGCTCCTTGCTGGCCTTCGACATCGGGCGCGCGAACACATTCCGGATCCCGTTGCGCTCACGGTAGCGCAGGTTCCACTTCGCCTGCTGGGTCGCGATCCGATCTTCCGGGCGCAGCGCCGCCGCGTCGAACACCATCTCGACGATCGGCAGGATCTCGACCTTGTCACCGTTGCCGATCACCGTGGCATAGAGCTCGCGGCCCTCGATGTACTGTTCGGCGATCGCCGCCTGCGCGAACCGGTCGTGGACGAAGGCGATCCGGTCGACCAGCGCATCCAGCCCGCGGACGATCGAGGCCTGAGAGATCCCCTCCGAGGCGTCGGCCTGCAGGGGCTTCACGATCAGCGGAAACGGCGGGGCGAGATCCTTGGTCGGGCGCTCGCCGATCCGGAACGAGCGGAACCACGGGACGTTGATCCCGTGATACGCAATGATCTTCTTGCTCATCGCCTTGTTGCGCGTGACCATCAGGGCGAGCGGAGGCGCCCCGGTGTAGCGATAACCCTCGGACTCGAGCAACGCCGGGATCAGATAGTCGAGCTCCGCGTTGTGCAGAAACGCCTCGATCGCGTTGAACACGAGGTCGGGCTTCCAGTCGGCCAGCCGCGTGCTGACGGCGCGCAGATCATCGTGCACCCCGAGCAGCAGGACGTCGTGCCCGTTGTCCTGGAGCGCATTCGCGACCTGGTACTCCATCTCTGGCTCGACGTTTCGCTGATTGGCGAGCTCGGTGAGCATCTGGGTAGCGTGCCGGTCTGGGCTCCAGTCGACGGTCGGCGTATCGAAGACAACGGCGATGCGCATGTGGGCGGGCCACGTTAGGTAACGCGCGGCCAGAACGCAACCCCACCGTACGACGCGATTAAAATAACAAAAATACTAGCCTTTTTGCGAATCACACCACGACGTGCTCCGACGGAAAGCAGGCGCGCGCGCCGCACCCGGTGTGCCCGCGCGACCGCCGCACCGTCAGCTCACAGGACGTCGGCGCGATCGTATCGGCTACGGGGCGGCTTCGGTGGCGTCGAAGTCGAGCTCGACGCGCGCGCCGTTGGGGTCCATGCAGAACAGCTGCCAGGCGCCCGTCGACGGCACCCGCCGCAGGTCGTATTCGACGCCGCGGTTCTTCAGCTTCGCGGCCACGTCGCGGAGATCGAGCGCGCTGAACGCCATGTGGTCGATCACGCCGCGCGGGTCGACCGGCAAGCCGCGACCGGCGATCACGTGCAGGATCGCGTGGCCGTCGGCGTACAGCCACGCGCCCGGAAAATCGAAGCGAGGGCGGAAGCCCTCGCTCAGGCCCAGGAGGTCCACGTAGAACGCGATCGTGGCAGGCAGGTCCTTGGTGAGGACCGTGAAATGGTTCATCGCGCTGATCGGCATGATTCGAGCAAGCGTACGCTACCTGGGGCGCGGTGGCGGCCCCCGGTGGGTACAGCGGGCAGCGCTGGACCTGGTCCCGAGCAGCTTTGCGGCGTTACCCGCGCGGCCTTCGTCTATTGGGATGCAACAGCGAAAGAATCGAAGATTTTCGGTAACGCGCAGTGAACACAATAAAGGCCTATTGCGCAGAGCGACAATCGGTCCCGTTCGAGGTGTGCGGGAGAAACCGCTTGTCCGCGCGGGCGGGGAGCGCTAGGATTTTGGCAGCAGTTGACATCGGGGGGCGGGCGAGTCGGCGGGTTTGTCGACGCTTTGAGCTCCTCCGCTGCTCAACTCAAAACGGAGGGGTCGAGACAATGTCTAACGAGATGATCATTCGCGCGTGGAAGGCTCCGCAGTTCCGTGCACAGCTCGGTATGGTGGTACCGTCGAATCCTGCCGGCGAGGCGCGCCTGGTGGCGTCGGACCTCGCCGGTGAGAACTACCTGACCTCGCCGGTCTGTACGATCGGACCGAAGTGTCCGACGAACAGCGGCCCGAACTGCCTCGCGTAGTCCGGTGAACCTGGTCCGCCGTCGTCGCGGGCAGCCGCACATGACGCGGGCGGTTTTGCGATCGACCGAGAAGGTCGAGGAGGCCGAGCCATGTCGCTGTTTCCCGAACATCAGGTAGCCGCGGCATCGGCTCGACCGGTCGATCAGGTCGCAACGCAATTCCCGCCAAGCGGACCGGCGGCGTCGTGGGACGCCGCCTTCAACGTCTTCATTCATGCCGACTGGGCGGCGATCCGAGCGCGGGTGACGCCGCGGCTCACCGACGTCGACTGGGCCGCTGTCGGTCGTCGCGTGATGACCGAGGAGCGCGACGTGCTGCGCGCGCTGTGTGTGCGCACGCTGGTGCTCGAGCTCAACTGCGCCCGCCTGCTCGGTGGCCTGGTCGGCGCTACGCCGGAAGCGCGGTTCGTCCACTTCACGTCGCGATTCCTCGATTCCGCCGGTTGGGAAGCACTATTCGAGGAGTACCAGGTGCTCGGCGCGAGCGTTGCCTTGGTGCGCCGGCAGTTCTGTGACCAGGTCGTCGAGTTGTGCGATCGGCTCGTGGCCGACCTCGATGCGCTGGTCGCGCGCGGCCTGCTTGCCGGCCCGCGCCCGCGGCTGGTCGACGTCGATGCGTCGCTGTCCGATCCGCATCGCGGAGGTCGCGGCGTATGGAAGCTGGTGTTCTCGGCCGGCGGCGGCGCGTGCGCCGTGATGTACAAGCCCAAGCCGCTCGCGGTCGACGCGAGCTTTCAAGCGCTGATCGCGCGCTGCAACGCCGAGATCGAGCGCGGCGAGCTGATCGGCGTACCTCGGCTGCGCGTCCTGGGCGTCCTCGATCGTGGCGACTACGGCTGGGTCGAGTACCTGAGCACGCCGGGATGCGACGATGAGCTCGCGGTCGCGCGGTTCTACCGCCGGCAGGGCGCGCTGCTCGCGCTGCTCCACGTGCTGCTCGCGACCGACATCCACCACGAGAACCTGATCGCGCACGGCGAGCACCCGGTCGTCGTCGATCTCGAGACGCTGTTTCATCCGTTCATCGCCGCGCCACGGCCGTCGGCATCGGCGCGCTCGAACGCCGATGCGGCGCTCGAACACTCGGTGCTGCGGATCGGCATCCTGCCGTGGCGCGCGCTACGCAGCGAGGACCATGCCGGGATCAACGTCGGCGCGCTCGGCGACGGCGAGGACCAGCCGCTGCCGTTTCCGGTCCAGCGCTGGGAGGCGGCCGGCCGCGATGACATGCGGGTGGTCGACCGCCCGGGCGTGCTGCCGTCCGTCGACAACTTGCCGCACGTCGGGGATCGGCGGGTGCCGTACTTCGAGCACCTGGGCGCGATCGTCGACGGCTTCGAGGCGATGGCACGCCACCTGGTGCGCACGCGGCCTGCATGGATCGCGCCCGATGGCGTGCTGGACGGGTTCGCCCGCGCCCCCGTGCGCTACGTGTTCCGGCCGACGAGCACGTACGCGAAGGTGCTGCACGCGACCGCGCACCCCGATCACCTGCGGACGCACGACACCGCTGTCCACGTGCGCGCCGCGCTCGACGCAACGGGCGACGCGATCGCGCGCGATCCGAGGATCCGCGCCGCGGAGGACGCCGACCTCGCGGCGCGCGATGTGCCGTACTTCAGCGGGTTGCCCGGCAGCACGGGCGTGTGGGACAGCCGCGGCAACCGGCTTGGCCTGGAGCTGCCGGCGTCGTTGCTCGATCGGGCGCGAGCCCAGCTCGCCGCGTTCGACGACGCCGAGCTCGCTCGCCAGCTGTGGTGCACGCGCGCCGCGCTCGCCGCCGCGGCGTTCGCGCACCCCGCGGCCGTGCTGTCCGCCGGCGGTGCAGCCTACGCCGTCGAGGCGGCGTGCCCGACGCGTGCCCGCGCGCTGGCGCTGGCCAGCGAGCTGGGGGCCCGGTTGGCGGATCGCGCGGTGCACGGCGCCGACGGCGCGACCTGGATCGGGTTGATCGACGGCAGCGCGAGCACGTTCACGATCGGCGCGCTGAGCGCCGACCTCTATGACGGGGTCGCCGGCATCGCGGTGTTCTTCGCAGCGCTCGGCCGGGCCACCGGCGAGGCCCGGTTCGTCGCGCTCGCTGACCAGGCCGCGCGCCATGTCCGCGGCGAGCTCGTCGGTGGTGGGAGCGCGTCGTCGCGCAGCGCGCCCGGCGGGTTCGTCGGTGTGCCATCGCAGCTCTATGCACTCGCGCACGTCGGCGAGGCCGCGCTCGTGCCGGTGATCGAGCCGGCGCTCGACCGCCTCGCCGAACAGGACCGCGGACGCGATGCCGACATCATCTACGGCGCGGCCGGCGCGACGCTCGGACTGCTCGCGGCGTATGAGGTGACGCGGCGCGAGGCGATCTTACCGCACCTGCTGGCAGCGCTCGACGCCATCGAGCGAACCGCGGTGACGCAGGACGCCGGCGTGGCGTGGCCGAACGACAGCTTCGCGCGTCCACTGCTGGGGTTCTCGCACGGCAACGCGGGCATCGCCTATGCGCTGGCGCGGTTGGGCGCGGTGCTCGACGCCGAAGGTCACCCCGCCGCGGCGCGCTGTGCCGCACTCGCCGCCGAGGCGCGCCGCTACGAGCGCGCGTGGTTCGATGCGCGGCGCCGCAACTGGCCTGACTTCCGCGGGCAGCTGCCCGAGGGCAAGCACCTGGTCGCGTGGTGTCACGGCGCGCCCGGCGTGGCGCTATCGCGGCTCGCCGGCCCGCTCGACGCCGACGCGCTGGCCGAGCTCGACGCCGGGATCGCGACGACGCTCGACGCCGCGCCCTCGGCGATTCATACGCTGTGTCACGGCGAGGTCGGCAACCTCGCGATCGCCGCCCACGTCGCCGCGCGGCTCGGACGCGACGACTGGCGCCGGCGGGTCGAGGCGCGGCTGCCCACGCTGATCGATGCAGTGACCAACGGGCTCACGCTCGACACCCCGTTCGCCGACGCCGCGCCGGGCCTGATGACCGGGGTCGCCGGGATCGGCTGCGGACTGCTGGCGATCGCCGATCCAGGCGCCCCGTTCGTGCTCGGGCTCGAGCCGCCCATGCGGTGAGGCGGCCCACGGTCACAGCGAGCCGCTCGCGGTCGCTGCCGTCGATGCGTCCACGGCAAGTGTCGGCACATCGACGACGCCGGCATCGACCAGCGCTACGTCGGGAGCGCCGCCATCGTACAGCGCTACGTCGGGAGCGCCGCCATCGTACAGCGCTACATCGGAAACGTTCACACCATCGACCACGACAACCCCGCTATCGCGCGCTCCGCCGTCGGCGATCGCTGCTCTCAGGTCGACGACTCGATTGCACGCCGGCAGCACGGCGACCAGCGCAAAGGTCATGAGCCAGCGCGGTGCGGTCATCGCGGTCATCGCGCTCCGGGGCATCGGCGTTGCCAGTCACGCGTGACCGCGGCGCCGGGGTGCGACTGGATCAGCTCGGCGAGCTGGAGCTGCACCGCCGGACAGCCACCGGTGGCAAACCCGATCTCGGCGAGCAAGCCCATCACATCGGCGGCGTGCGGCGACTGCGGATATCGCGACTGATAGCCGATCAAGCAAGCCGCCGCCCCGCGATCGCTCGCGTCGAACGCGACCCGACACGCCAGATACGCGCCAGGCTCACGTAGCGGACTGGCCTGGATCGTCGACAGGCGATCGAGCTGGCGCTGGGCATCGGCCCAGGCGTGCCGGCGATATGCGATGCGGGCCCGCTCGTACAGCACCTGATCCAGCAGGGCGGATTCAGGGAATTGCGCCACCAGCGCCGCGAGGCGTTGATCGGCCGTCGCGAGATCGCGCTTCGCGAGTGCGGCCTCGGCCTCGAGATACAAGCTCGATGCGGTCGCCGCGGGCGCGGGAGCGGGGACCACCGACGCCGGGCGCGGATCGACCGGCACGAGGGCCGGCGTGGACGCAACCGCGCTCCGCGCCAGCGGTGACGTGTTCGCGCGCGGCAGCGGTGCCGGCCCCGGGGTCGACGGCGCACTCGACGGCGGTGTGATCTGCGGGTGCGCCGCGGTCGCTCGAGGGCCGCGTACCGGCGTCGCAGGCGAGCCAGACGACGACGCCGTCGCCTGCCCCGCTGGTGGCAATACCGTCTTCGCCTGTCCCGCGGGTGGCAATGCTGCCGTCGCCTGCCCCGCTGGTGGTAATGCTGCGGTCGCGGGTGGGGCAGACGACGCTGCCGTCGCTCGATCGGCCTCCGCCGCGATCGTGGCTGGTGCCGCTGGGGGCACCTCCGTCGTAGGCGACGCGGTGGAGGGCCCTGCCGCGACGGCTGCGGCAACCGGGGGCGTTGGCGGGGCCTCAGCCGCCGCCGATCCGGCTGCCGCACGGCTCGCGGTCAGCACCGCGGCATGACGAGCCAGCGCCTCGTGGGTCGCGGGGTCGATCGCCTGCGGCACGCCGTCGTCGCTGCAGGCGCGCTGCCCCCCGCCGATCGAGAGGGTGTGCGTGCCGGTCGTCATGCGCACCGTGCCATGCGCCACCGAGACGCAGGTGCCACGTCCGTGGACCGCGATGGCGAACAGCGTCCCGACGATCTCGATCGTCGCGCCCGGCGCCGAGATCCGCAACCGGCCGTGCCCACCCTCGAACTCCGCGAGCAGCGTGCCCTCGCGCAGGTCCAGCGACGTGACGGTGGGCGTGGCCTCGACCACGTCGAGCTGCGCCGGTCCGAGCAGCGACGCCTGGGTGTCGCCGATCCGGACCGACAACGTGGTCTCGCTCGGCGCGACGAACGTTCGCGATGGCCCACCGCCCCCGCGCGTCATCGCCACCGCGATGACCACGCCCGCGGCGACCGCGGCTACCATGGCGACCGCGACCCGCCGGCGTAGGGGCGGCGCCGGGGCGGCCAGCCGGTCCTGGATGCGCGACCAGATCTGCGCCTGCTTGATGTCGTCGAGCTGATCGCCCAGCGACATCGCGATCCGCACGCTGTCGTGACGCCTGGCGATCGTCCGACAGCGCCCACACGACGGATCGCGGCCATCGCACATGTGACTCATGGACGACCTCCACCGGCGGTGCGCTCGAACAACGCATCGAGCTCGCGCTGACCGTGTTGCACGCGCTTGGCCACGGCCTCCGGCGTGGCGTCTACCAGCAGCGCGATCTCCTCGAACGACAGGCCGTCGACGATGCGGAGCAGCAGCGCGACGCGCTTCTTCGGCTTGATCCGCGCCAGGCACGCGAACACGCGTGCCAGCTCGTCGGACGCGATCGCGTGGTCCTCCGGCGTGCCCGTCACCGCGCGCAGCTCCTCGAAGAACCGGGCGTCGGTCAGGGTCGCCGGGCGGCGCGACCGCCGGCGCAAGAATTCGCATGCCTTGTTGATCGCGATCCGGTGGATCAGCGTGGCGAGCCGGGCCTCGCCGCGGAAGCCCGCGAGCGCGCGATGCAACGCGAGAAACACATCCTGCGTGAGGTCGTCGCGTTCGGCGACCGGACCCAGAATGCGGCCGAGCCGGCGATAGACCGCCGCCACGTGCGTGCGATACATCGTGGCAAACGCGGCTGGATCACCGGCGCGGTGGCGCGCGACGAGCTCGGCGTCACCGTCGTGCACGGCGTCGGGGGCGGCGGCCCGCATGCGGACCAGCGCCGCGATCGCCGCGATCACAGCTCGACCTCCAACCCCGCCGCGAGCCAGGGCGCGAGCCGCGGCGTGGCGATCGTGGCCGTGCTGTCGAGCTGGTACGTCGTGCGCGTCGCGAACGCGTCGCAGCCGAGTACGAGGACACCGGACAGCGTCCGCGCAAGCGGTAGCCGCGCGCGCAGGCTGAGGTTTGCGCCGAGCAGCACAGTCTGATCGCCGGCGCCGTTGCTCACGATCACCGGCGCCGCGGTGAGCCCCACCCGCGCCTCGAGCATGCGGTAATGCGCGCCGACGTCCACCCGCGCGATCGCCGCCGTCAGGTTCAACGCGCTGTTCATCAGCTGGCCGCCGCCGACCTCGATGGCGACGAGCCATCGGTCGTACGGGATCGCGATGTCGAGCGCGAGATCGCCAAGCGTGCCGCTCCAGCTCGACACCGCGCCGAGCACGCCGAGCGTCACGGGATCGCGCGGTTCGCGCGGCCTGCGCCCTGGTGACGGCGCCGCGGGCGCGATCGCCGTCACTGCCAGCTGATCGTCGGGTAACAGGTCGTCGGCCGCGAGCGCGACCAGCCGCGCCGCCGCCGCACCGCGCAGGCCGAGCACGTCGATCTCGCGCGCGCCACCGGCCGCTTCGATCCGCACGCCGCGCGCCGTCACCGTGACGCGGATCTCGATGCTCGGTCCCTCCGCGGGCACGCGGACGCGGATCGCGGTCACCAGCTCGCTCGCTGCAAACGGCGCGCCCGCGGCATCGACCGTGATCGCGCGCTCGGCCTCCGCCCGGCGGGCGGTGATCAGGATCGCAAGACCGACAAACAGCCAGGGGCTCACGCCCTGGCTTGGTCGCCGGATCGCCCGCCGAAAGGAAAAATTCCTTCGGCCGCGGGTGCGGGCGACGAAGCCGGCCAAGGTACTGATGCGCAGGTCGTTCATGTTTGGTCGGCCTGGTGGCCTCGGGACGCGGATCGCGGTGGCCGTGGTGGCGATGTCGGCCTGTGGTCGCCCTGCCGATCAGGAAGCTGCCCGGACGGGCCCCGATGCTCGCACGGACGCGTCCGACGCGGGTGTTCCGGACGCCCGCCGTGGCCGGTGCCACGGCGATGCGGGGCTCCCGCACGGCGACGCGACGGTCGCCTCCGCCGAGGCTCGCGAGATCCCGCGCGAGACCTCGAGGGATCTGGCCGGACCGCGGGCGGCGGCAGCGGTCGATCCCGATCGTGCCCCGACAGCGCCGCCCGAGACCGCCCGAGACGGCTCGGTACGCAGCACTGGCGGTACCTCGCCCAGGTGACGGCGATCACCGCGTACCACCTGCCGCGTTGCCGATCGACCCGCATCCGGATCAGCGGCGGACGGCGTAGCCGGCGAGCCCGCGCTCGAACAAGCTGAACACCGCCTCGATGTTCGCGATCACCTCCGCGTGGCTCCAGCGCTTCCTGCGGTCGGCCCCGACGCCGAACGCGATCCGGGTCAGAATGCCGAGCGCGCTGGCTACCGCCCGCGGCGTCGCATCGGCCGCGCCGGCGGAGGTCTCCTCCGCCAGGATCTCTGTCAGCTGGTCCTCGTAGCGCAGCGACAGCTGCCGCATCCGGTCATGCACGCTGGGCGTCGTCGCGACGATCTTGCGAAACGCCGCGCGACGCTCGGCCGGCAGCGCGGTCATCCGCGCCGCGATCTCGAGCGCGTGGCGCTTCATCGTGACCAGGATCGACTCGCCGCGCGGGCGATCGCGCACCGCCTGGATCAGCTCGGCTTCGATCGCGTCGCGACCGTCGAGCACCAGGTCTTCCTTGGTCGGAAAGTAGTTGAACACCGTCTTGTCCGAGACGTTCGCCGCGGCCGCGATCTCGGCGATCGTGACGGCCTCGAAGCCGCGCTCGGCAAACATCTCGATCGCCAGCTGCGCGAGCAGCCGGCGGGTCTCGCGCTTCTTGCGCTCGCGCAGTCCGGTGTCGTCGGTCATGTTCGTTGGCAGCAAATTTACATTGACTAAAACTTTACGTCCACTAGATATAAGCCATGATCCTCGTGACCGCCGCGACCGGCTCGATCGGACGCTTCGCCGTCGGTGAGCTCGCCCGTACCGCGACCGCGTTCACCGCCCTGGTCCGCGACCCCGCGCGCGGCGCGGCGCTCGGCGCGCCCCATGTCGTCGGCGACTTCGACGATCCGCCCACGCTCGCCGCGGCGCTGGCCGGGGTCGACCGCGTGCTGCTCAACGGCGCCGTCGGCGAGTCGATGATCCGCCAGCAGTGCGCCGTGATCGACGCGGCCCGCGCCGCCGGCGTCACCCGGATCGTACGGATCTCCGCGGCGGGCGCCGGCACCGACGCGGATCGCGCGATCAACCGCTGGCACGGCGCGATCGACGAGCACCTCGCAGCGTCCGGGATCCCGTGGCTCGCACTGCGGCCGACGTTCTTCACGCAGAACCTCCTGATGAGCGCCGCGAGCGTGCGCCGCACCAGCGCGCTGCACGGCGGGTTCGGGACCGGCCGGCTCGCGATGATCGACTGCCGCGATATCGCCGCCTGCGCGATCGCGGCGCTCACCAGCGGGGCGAGCGGCGCCACGCCCCTGGGCACGACGCCGCTCCTCACTGGCAGCGAGCAGGTTTCGTTCGCGGACGTCGCCGCTCGGCTGTCGGCGCGGCTCGGCCGGCCGATCGCGTACGTCGATCACCCGCCGCACGAGCTCGTCGCCGGCATGATCGCGCGCGGCATGGCCGAGACCGTGGCCGGATCGTTCGGCGCCATGATGGCGTCGTTCGCGACCGGCGGAGCCTCGGCGATCACCCCGGCCGTCGCCGAGCTGACCGGCGTGCCACCCCGCACGTTCGATGACTTCCTGACTGACAACATTGACGCATTTCGCTGACGCATTTCGCTGACGCATTTCGCTGACGCATTTCGCTGACTCGACAGCTTCCGGAGGAGCAACACATGAGTGATGTCCTGGTATTTTCCGCGTACGGCGGCCCTGAGGTGCTGCACGTGGTCGATCTCGATCCCGGCACGCCCGGCCCGCAGCAGATCCGCGTGCGCGTCCACGCCGCGGGGATCCAGCCGTTCGATTGCCTGTTTCGCAGCGGCGCCGCGCGCCAGTGGGTGCCGGCGACGTTCCCGCAGCGGATCGGCAACGAGCTCGCCGGCGTGGTCGAGGCGGTCGGCGCCGAGGTCACCACCGTCGCCGTCGGTGACCACGTGCTCGGCTGGGCGATGCTCGCCGGCGCCGCGGCCCACGTGATCGTCGCCGCCGATCAGGTCGTCGCCAGGCCCGCCGGGATGCCCTGGCTCGAGGCTGGCGCGCTCTCCGCGTCGGGCCAGACTGCATCGACCGCGCTCGACCGGCTCGGTGTACGCGCCGGCGAGACGCTGCTGATCCACGCGGCGGCCGGTGGCGTCGGCAGCTTCGCGGTCCAGCTCGCCCGCGCGCTCGGCGCGCACGTGATCGGCACCGCCAGCGAGCGCAATCACGACTACCTGCGCTCGCTGGGCGCCACGCCCGTGCGCTACGGCGACGGCCTGATCGATCGCATCCGCGCGGCGGCGCCCCACGGTGTCGATGCCGCGTTGATCGGCGTCGGCGCCGACGAGGCGGTCCGCACCTCGCGCGAGCTGGTCGCACGGCCGCAGCGGATCGGCACCCTGGGGTTTCATCCGCTCGCGGCCCAGCTCGGGATCGCCCGGATCTCCACGGAGCGATCGATCGCGCGGCTCACGGCGCTCGTCACGCAGTACACCGAGGGCTCGCTCAAGGTCGAGATCGAGCGAGCCTATCCACTCGCCGAGGCCGCGGCCGCCCATCACCGGATGGAGACCGGCCATGTGCGCGGCAAGCTCGTGTTCCAGGTCTCGTAGCTACCTACCACCGACGCCGCCGTACCGGCTCGAAGATTCACGCTCCCGAACCGTCGAATGAAGGTTCGCGGGCCGATCGTGCGTGGGCAGATGAAACGTCCCACGCGGGACGGTCATGGGTGCGGCGAGTCAACGGCGGCCGTGGAGCTCGAACAGTCGGTGCGCGTCCCGCGCGGGTCATGCTGTCCGCTGACCGCGCCCACGTGGGTGCCGGTATCTGCCAACGCGTTGCCGCGAGGTCCGCGGAGGCATCCGCGCCTGCGTCAGCGAGCCCGCTGACCGCGCTCATGTGGGTGCCGGTAGCTTCGGCGCTGCAGCTCGGCGACCAGCGCCTTTGCCAGCTTTGGCTCGTCGGTCATCGCCACCGCCAACAGCCTACCGATCTCGAAACTCCCGGAACACTGCAATCCTGATTGATCGATAGCTTTTTAGCCGGGATTCTTCGCGGTGACCAGCACCTCGTCGATCAGTCCGTACTCCTTGGCCTGCGGCGCGGACATGAAGTTGTCGCGCTCGGTGTCGTGGTGGATCCGGTCGACGCTCTGCCCGGTGTGCTTCGCATACAGCGCGTTGAGCGTGTCGCGCGTCTGCAGGATCTCTCGCGCGCGAATGTCGATGTCGGTCGCCTTGCCCTGAAAGCCTGCCAGCGGCTGGTGGATCATCACCCGTGCGTGCGGCAACGCGTAGCGCTTGCCCTTCGCACCTGCCGCGAGCAGGAAGCTGCCCATCGACGCCGCCTGCCCCATGCAATACGTCGCGACGTCGCAGTGCAGCCACTGCATCGTGTCGTAGATCGCGAGCCCCGCAGAGACCTGGCCGCCCGGCGAGTTGATGTACAGCATGATGTCCTTGTTCGGCTCCTCGGAGTCGAGGAACAGCAGCTGCGCGATCACGACGTTGGCCACGTTGTCGTCGATCTCCGTGCCCAGAAAGATGACGCGATCCTTGAGCAGGCGGGAGAAGATGTCCCAGCCGCGCTCACCGCGGTGGGTCTGTTCGATGACGGTCGGGACGAGGTTCATGGCTGGCTCCGTGTGCGGGTGCGCCGCCCCGATCGCGAGGCAACGCGGCGGCTCGCGCGCTCGGTTCCGGCGAGCGCGAGAATATTTTATAGATATTCCATATATCTCAGGGCGTCGCGGCGCCCGACAGCCACGCGATGATCGCCGCGCGGGAGAACCGCCAGGCGCTCCCCAGCTTGCGACCCGGCAGCTGGCCAGACTCCGCGAGCTCGAGCACCGCCTTGGGATCGAGCTGCAGCAGCTGGCCCGCCTGCTCGACCGTCAGCACCTCCGGCGACTCGAACGGCTGGAACGAGTACGCCCCCACGGTAGGCTCCGGATCGCCGACCTCGATGGTCACGCGCCGGGGCTGTGCCAGGGCGCCGAGCGCGCTGAGACCGCGCCGGGTGTCGGGGTCGACGTACTTCGACACCAGGCTCGCGATCAGATCTTTCTTGTGAAGGCCCAGCGCCTCCGCCGCGCGGTGGAGCTTGTCGACCGCCGCCGCAGGAAGTCGGACGTACAGCGCGCCATCGGGTTCCGGCGGAATTCGTTTCGACATATTCGAAATATATCCGTGGATATTTCTAAGTCAAGTGCGGCCCACGAGCCTGGCCGCGGTGGATCGCCGGCCCGCACGCCGCGGTATGGTCGCCAGATGCGATACCGCCTGGGTTCCCGCCCCCTCGTGCTGCTCGGCTTGCTCGGCTTGGCCCCCGCGGTGGGCTGGGCCGAGCCAAGGCCCGCGCCCAAAGCGGAGCCGAAGACCGCGCCCAAGGCGGAGCCGAAGCTGGAAGTCTCACCCCAGAAGCCGCGACCCGGCGATCCGATCCTCCTCACGGTCACCGGTGTGGACCACGCGCCGCGGGGCACCGGCGGCCGGGTTCCGCTGATCTTCTTCCCGGTGAAGAAGGGCTGGCAAGCGATCTTCGCGGTGCCGCTCGAGGACACCCAGCCGGACCTGAAGATCGTGCTCACGGACCCCAAGCTGTCCGAGGCGCTGCCCGTGACATCGCGGACCTGGGCCGAGGAGCAGGTGACGATCGATCCCGAGATGGCCGAGCCGCCCGCCGACAAGCGCAAGCTGATCGACAAGGACAACGCCGCCATCATCGAAGCGATCAGAGACCACGGTCCGCCGCGGTTCTCCGCCGGCTTCGGAAACCCGGGGACCGGATCACGGACCTCGACGTTCGGCGCCTGGCGTACACTGAACGGTGGCTATCGCAGCCGCCACCTCGGGCTTGACCTCGCCGCACGCAAGGGTGCCGAGGTCCACACGATCCAGGACGGCGAGGTGGGGCTGGTGAGCAGCGGGTTTCTGACCGGCGGCACCGTGGTCGTCGTCCATGGCGCCGGCATCGCCTCCACGTACTTTCATCTCGACGACATCAAGGTCGCCGTCGGCGACAAGATCAAGCGCGGCAGCGTGATCGGCAAGGTCGGGATGACCGGCCGCACGACGGGCCCGCATATCCACGTCGGGGTCTGGGTGCCCGGCGGCTTCATCGATCCCGATACCTTCCTCCGCCTGCGCATCGGCCCGCCGATCGCTCCCGCGCAGCCGGTGGCGCCCCCTCACAAGTGACGCGAACGGCGACAGGACAGGAGAGATCAGCGGATACGTTCGGTGATCCCGTCCCTAGGTCGAACCGAGTCAGGCTGCGGACCGTCTCCGTGCGAACCGCGAGCTCACCTGGGCACGACGTTAGCGTTCGCGATGATATAGCGCATGCGCTCCCGCAAAGGCTGTGTACGAGTCGTCAGCCAGTCGATATTCACCGTATGGGTGCCATCCGGCGGCGTCGCTTCGTCGCCGGCCCAGCATGCATAGACCTCGACCTCACCGCCGGCGAGCGCGCCACGGATGATTGACTGCAAGCGCTCTCGGGAGCGCTGCTCGGCAACGAAATCGGTTCGCTCGTCATCGCCCATCGCATCCATCGATGAGATCGCGTCGGCGACCTCCTCGAAACCTTCGAACGCGGCGTAGCTCGAGTTGTAGCCGCAGCCGCAGCCCTCATGCGACCCGACGTACGTGACATGGGGCGCTCGCAGCTGACGCCGAATCGGTGTGTCAGGCGGGACCGCCTCGACATGGTGATAGCCCGTGACGGTCGGGCTCCGCTCGCCGCGCGACCGGCGCTACGGGATTCTCGGTTCCTATCCAGACCATGAGGCACATCGTGAGTTACTTGGTGTCGATCGGGGTCCAGCATCCGGGCAGCAACCCCGCCAGCGCGATCGGGCGACGCACGATGCCACGATCGAGGCCGGCCATCGTGCGCACCATCCGGCGGCGCAGCGGCGCGATCCATCGGCTCGCCGGGAACACCAGATCGCGCACGGCGCCGAGCACGCGCGAGTCGCCCTGAAAGAACGGGGTCAGCAGGCGCGTCGCCAGCTGATAATAGTTGAGGTGGCGGCGGCGAGCCGTGCTGTAGGCCGCGAGCGCCGTCGCAACATCGCCATCCGGGGTGAACGCATCGGCGAGGCCCATCGCGTCCCAGAGCGCGAGGTTGGCGCCTTGCCCGAGCTGTGGGCTGGTCGCGTGCGCGGCGTCGCCGACGAACACGATCCGATCGCCGTGCCAGCGCGGCATCCGCACGTCGCGGTACTGGGTGAACGTGAGCTGAGACAGATCCGTGATCTGGTCGAGGATCGGCGCCGCCCGCGGATCGAGCGCGCGTGCTTCGGCGCGCCACGACGCCAGCCCGCGAGCGCGCAGCGCGGCCACGCGATCGGCGCGGATCGACCAGAACACGCTGACGACCCGCTCCTCGCCACGCGGCGCGTGACCGGTGGGCAGCAGGCCAAACATCCGGCGCGGTCCATCGACGACCTGGACGACCTGGCGCTGCGCCGTGAGCGTGGTGCCGCGATCGACCGCCACGAACCACAACGCGCCCCACGGGTATGCCCGCGACCGGACCGGGACACCGGCCGAGGCGTGCAGTGCGCTGGCGGAGCCGTCGGCGGCCACCACGAGATCGAACGGTCCGTGCCGCCCGCCGTCGGCGGACACCAGCCATCGCCCGCCATCGCCCAGGGTGGTCGACGCGATCGCGATGCCGCCGTGGATCGCGATCCGCGGCTCCGCGCCGGCCGCCTCGAACAGCGCCTCGAACAGCACACCGCGGTGCAGCCCGTAGCCGCGGAGCGCCGGGTCAATGTCGGCGTAGCGCAGGTCCACGACCGCCCGGCCGTCCGGGCGGCGGCACAGCAGGCCGTCGATCTGCGTCGCCCGCGCGACGATCGCATCGAGCAGCCCGAGCCGCGCCAGCACGGCCTGGCCGGTGGGCTGCAGCGTGATCCCCGCCCCGACCGGCCCCGGCGTCGCGACGCGCTCGAACAGCGTGACCGCGTGACCGGCGCGCGCGAGGAAGATCGCCGCCGCGGCACCCGCGGTCCCGGCACCGACCACGCCGATTCGAAGCGGATCCACCGCCGCGATGGTACGCGTGCGGGGGCGGTACGCACGCCGGTGGCCGCCGATCGGCGCAGAAATTCGGTGTTATGGTCGACGCGAGACCACGCTTCCGATGCTGAGTAGACGCAACGGCAGAACCGAGCTGGCATGAAGATGATCGCGGCGCTGTTCGTGGTGATCTGGTCCACCGGGTTCCTGATCGCCAAGGCGATCGTCCCGGTCGCAGATCCCAACCTGTTTCTCATGGTGCGGTGCTGCCTGGCCGCAGCGATGTTCCTCGCGATCGCCCTGGTCACGCGGGTCCGCTGGCCGCGCTTGCGCGAGGCTCCCAAGCACGTGCTCGCCGGCGTGCTCATGCAGGGCGGCTACCTGGGCGGGACCTACTGGGCGGTCGCGCATGGCCTCGCACCCAGCGTGATGGCGTTGTTCGGGGCGCTGCAGCCGGTGCTGACCGCCGTGCTGGCGATCGTGGTCTTGCGGGAGATCCCGACGCCGCGGACCTGGGTCGGCCTGCTGCTTGGCCTCGGCGGTGTGTCCCTGGTGATGATCCCGGGGCTCCTCGCCCGTGGCACCGGCGGGTTCTCGGTGCAGGTCGTCGTGGTCGCGGTGCTCGCGGTCCTGTCGCTCACGTCGGGCACCGTCCTGCAGAAGACGTCGATCGCGTCCGCCGACATCCGGGCGTCCTCGGCGCTGCAAAACGCAGGCGCCGCCGCGACCGCCGGCGCGCTGACCTGGATGCTCGGCGAGACCCGCTGGATACCGAGCCTCGCGCTGTGGGCGTCGCTGGCGTGGGCGTCGCTGATCCTCTCAGGCGTCGGAACGTTCTTGCTGGTCTGGATGGTGCGACGCGGCCGCGCCGCCAACGTGTCCTCGCTGCTGCTCCTCGCACCGCCGCTCGCGGCGATCGAGACCTACCTGCTGTTTGGCGATCGGTTGACCGTGATCCAGATTGCCGGCTTTGCGATCGCGCTGGTGGGCGTGTTTCTATGCAATCCAGCGCGTAACGCAGATCGCTAATCCTCACGCTGGGACGCGTCATGCGGTGTCGGCGTGACGTGGCCGCGGCGATGCGCCCGCCACAGAAGGTCTACGCGGTGGCCTGCTTACTCTTCAGTCGATCAAAACCGCTGTGATGGGCACCAGATCGCGATGAGTGGACCGGCCACAGCCACCTCGGGAGTGTCCGACAGGGCATCGTGATGGGCGTAGGTGGGCGGCGATTTCGAGCTATCATCGCGCGCGCCGAGCGCTGCTCCCAGCTGCTTCGAGGGCACGGGGCCGATTGCCACGTCTCCTCGATCGCCGCGTTGCTGTAAGTCCGCCACGATGCCATCGCGACCCGCGGAGGGGACGGCGCGCTGATGTCCCACGCCACCGTACGTCTGGAGGATATATGCGATCTTGTCCTGCAATCCCTGGTTCGCGCCGCGTTATCCCACCCCGAGATCGCGCCGACGGCGCCGCTCGTCGGACATCCCCACCGAAACCCGCTCGCCCGGCTGTGGGAGCGCTCTCATTACCTGTGGGAGCGCTCTCGCTAGCTGTGGGAGCGCTCTCACTTGTCATCAATACTGGCACGCTGCATGCCCAGTCGTTCAATTACAGTGAGGCACTGCAGAAGTCGGAGTTCTTTTACGAGGCCCAGCGCTCAGGAGCGCTGCCGGCGAACAAGCGCGTGCTGTGGCGCGGCGACTCGGGGCTCCTCGACGGCTCCGATGTCGGACACGACCTCACTGGCGGCTGGTACGACGCAGGGGATCACGTCAAGTTCGGATTCCCGATGGCCGGCGCCACGACCATGCTGGCATGGGGACTCGTCGACTACCGTCCTGGCTACGTCGCCTCGGGGAACCTCGAGATCGCGCTCGCCAACCTGCGCTGGGCCACCGACTACTTCCTCAAGGCCCACACCGCACCCAACGAGCTGTGGGGCCAGGTCGGGCAAGGCGGCCTCGATCACGCGTGGTGGGGACCGGCCGAGGTCATGCAGATGGCGCGGCCGGCGTTCAAGATCTCGGCGAGTTGCCCGGGCAGCGACCTCGCCGGCGAGACCGCGGCCGCGCTCGCGGCCGCCGCGATCGCGTTCCGGCCGACCGACCCGACCTACGCCGACACGCTGGTCCAGCACGCGCGCCAGCTCTACAGCTTCGCCGACACGTTCCGGGGCGTGTACTCGCAATGCATCACCGACGCCGCCGGATTCTACAACTCGTTCAGCGGCTTCAACGACGAGCTGGTCTGGGGCGCGATCTGGCTTTATCGCGCCACCGGCGAAACGAGCTTTCTGGCCAAGGCGCAAGCCGCCTACGCGAACCTGTCGACCCAACCGCAGTCGACGATCAAGTCGTACAAGTGGACCCACGCCTGGGACGACAAGTCCTACGGCTGCTACGTGCTGCTCGCCAAGCTGACCAACACGCAGCAATATCACGACGACGCGCAGCGCTGGCTCAACTGGTGGACGGTGGGCGGCACCGCGCTCGGCGCCGACGGCACGCACGTCAACTACAGCCCGGGCGGTCAGGCCGTGCTCGATCAGTGGGGATCGCTGCGCTATGCCGCGAACACGGCATTCATCGCGCTGGACTACTCGGACTCGATCACCGACCCCGTGCTGAAGGCCCGCTATCACGACTTCGCCGTGCGACAGATCAACTATGCGCTCGGCGACAACCCGGCGCATCGCAGCTTCATGGTCGGATTCGGCAACAATCCGCCGCGCAATCCGCACCATCGCACCGCGCACGGCTCGTGGACCGACAGCCTGCTGTCCCCGACGCTCAGCCGCCATATCATCTACGGGGCGCTGGTCGGCGGCCCCAAGGCGGCGAACGATCAATACGCCGACGATCGCAGTGACTTCCAGATGAACGAGGTCGCCACCGACTACAACGCAGGATTCACCTCGGCCCTTGCCCGCCTGGTCATCGAGTTCGGCGGCGCGCCGGTGGCGAACTTCCCGCCCACCGAGACCCCGGACGACGCCGAGATCTTCGCCGAGGCGGCGGTCAACGCCTCCGGCACCAACTTCACCGAGATCCGGCTGCTCGTGAACAACAAGTCGGCGTGGCCGGCGCGGATGACCGATCACCTGACGATGCGTTACTTCTTCACGGTCGAGCCCGGCGTCACGCCGCAAATGCTCGCCCTGACCATGAACTTCAACCAGTGCCTGGCGCCGACCGGCATCACGCAGTTCGCGGCAAACATCTTCGCCGTCAACCTCAGCTGTGTCGGCGTGCCGATCTATCCGGGCGGCCAGCAGTTCTGGCGCAAGGAGATGCAGTTCCGGATCGCGAGCTCCGGCGCATGGGATCCGACCAACGACTGGTCGTTCGCGGGCGTCGCTCCGACGCCGGGGGCCACCCCGGTACGCGTCGATCACATCGCGGTCTACGACAACGGCAAGCTGGTGTGGGGCCAGGAGCCCGGCGGCGGCGACGCCCAGGCGCCGACCGCGCCCACCAACCTGGTCGTCACCGGCCACACCAGCACCACGATCTCGCTGGCGTGGAGCGCCGCCACCGACAACGTCGGCGTCACCGGCTACCGGATCCTCGAGGGCACCACGCAGGTCGGCACCAGCGCGAGCCCGGCGTTCACCATCACCGGCCTGGCCGCTTCGTCGACCCACACCTACAAGGTGGTCGCGATCGACGCTGCCGGTAACGCGTCGTCAGCCACGGCCACGGTCACCGCGACGACCGATCCGCCGACCCCCGACACCCAGCCCCCGAGCGCGCCGTCCGGGCTCCGGACATCCGCCTCGAGCGACCGCTCGATCTCGCTGGTCTGGACCGCGGCGAGCGACAACGTCGCCGTGACCGGTTACCAGATCTTCGAGGCCACCACCCAGGTCGGCGCCGCCACCACCACGGCGTTCACCGTGACCGGCCTGGCCGCGTCGTCGACCCACACCTACACGGTGATCGCGGTCGACGCCGCCGGCAACCGCTCGACCTCGAGCAACGCGGTCACCGCGACGACCAGCGCCGCCGGCACCGGCGGGATCAAGGCGCAGTACTTCGCCGCCGATACCGCAGTTGGCGACAACCAGATCAAGCCGCACCTCAACCTCGTGAACATCGGCACGAGCGCCGTGGCGCTGTCCGGTATCACGGTGCGCTACTGGTACACCGTCGACGGCGGCCGTCCACAGACGTTCTGGTGCGACTGGACCGCGCTCGGCTGCACCAACGTCACCGGGCACTTCGTCACGCTCAGCCCGACGCGCAGCGGCGCCGATACCTACCTCGAGGTCGGCTTCACGGCCGGCATGGGCAGCCTGGCACCCGGCCAGTCGACCGGCGAGATCCAGGCGCGCTTCAACAAGGACGACTGGAGCAACTTCGCCGAGGCGGACGACTACTCCTTCGATCCGACCAAGCTGAGCTTCGCCGACGCGACCCGCGTGACGGTGTACCAGAGCGGCACGCTGATCTGGGGCACCGAGCCGCCGGTCACCGCCACTGCGCTCGAGCTCGAGCAGCTCGGCGCCGACAGCCCGCAGGAGGCCAGCGCGTCGAGCGGAGGCTGCAGCGCTGGCGCCGGCGACGCGCCGATCGGCCTGGCGATCGCCGTCGGCGGGATGCTGTTCGGCCGGCGGCGTCGGCGCGCCGATCGCTGACGCAGCACCGTGGCGGGCGGCCCGCGCAGCGTGCACGGATGCTGAGACCCTCGACGTGTGGCTCGACAATGTCTTCGGAGCGAAGACCGCCGCAGACGTGCTCACCTAGATCGAACGCCAGCGGTCGTGGGACGGACTTCGACCGTGGTCGAGTAGAAGGTCATCCCGAGCACCCCGTCGACCCAGACGTTTCACGGCGCCGATCTGGCCGAGGCGCTGCTTCCGTGCCCGCCCCGGCGGCCGTGCCGGTAACCCGGTATGATGACGCATGACCAAGCTCACGGTCGGGCTGATCCAGGTGAACGCCGGCAACGAGATCGCGCCCAACGTCGCCTTCATCGAGGACCAGGCGCGACAGGCCCATGCAGCCGGCGCGCGGTTCGTCATGACGCCGGAGAACTCGACGCTGATCGGCGCCAACCGCGCCGATACCCTCGCCAAGGCGGTCCCGGAGCATAGCCACCCGGGGCTCGCGTCTGCGCGTGGGCTCGCGCGTGAGCTGCAGATCTGGTTCCTGGTCGGCACGATTCACGTGCGGATCGACGAGGAGCGCTGTGCCAATCGCTCGTACCTGATCGACCCTGGCGGCGCGATCGTGGCGAGCTACGACAAGATTCACATGTTCGACGCCCAGCTGGCGACCGGCGAGGTGTATCGCGAATCGTCGACCTTCCAGCCCGGCACCCGAGCGGTGCTCGCCGAGACGCCCTGGGGCCGGCTCGGTATGACGATCTGCTACGACATGCGGTTCCCCGGGCTCTACCTCAAGCTGGCGCAGGCGGGCGCCACGATGCTCACCGTGCCGTCGTCGTTCACGGTCCCGACCGGCCGAGCGCACTGGCATGTGCTGTTGCGTGCGCGCGCCATCGAGACCGGTTGTTTCGTGTTCGCGCCCGCGCAGGTCGGCACGCACGCCGGCGGCCGCAAGACCTACGGTCACTCGCTGGTGGTGTCACCGTGGGGCGAGGTGCTGGCCGATGCGGGCGATGAGGGGCCGGGGATGATCACGGTGGAGATCGATCTGGCCAAGGTGGACGAGGCGCGCAAGGCCGTGCCGTCGCTCCAGCACGCCCGCGCGTTCGACGGCCCGTGACAGCGCACGCGCGCGCGCTCCTGACAGGCAATCTCGAGCAGCGCACGGTGTGACGTACTCGACATGATACCGCGGGTGGCCAAGCCTCGTGTCGTGCTTGCAGGTGCAAGTGATGCCGCCAGGCGTCGCAAGTGCCCCCTCGAGTCATCATTCTCGACGAACGAGGCGCCATCGTCGCGGTGCGACAGATCGAACAACCTCCCCGGCGATCCGGATCCTGTCGCGAATCGCGTCGAGCCAAGGGTAAGCTGTCGCCATGCAGATGCAGTATCGATCTGTGTGTATGGCTATCGCCGTTGTTTGCGCGTGCGGCGACAATCACAAGCTGGTTCCCGACGGCGGCCTGCCGGACACGGGTGGCAACGGTCCCGAGGCGTGCGGGCTGCAGCTCGATGCCGCGTCACTGTCTGGCAGCTGGGATCCGCGGTTCACCATCCCGGGCTTCATCGGCCCCGACGGCCACTCGCCCACGCTCTACGACTTCGCGCGCGACGTCGACGGCTCGATCGTCGCGGCCGGTGAGTTTCGCTATCTGGGCGGCACCCACGTCGAGCCGCTGATGCGGCTGCGCGACGGTGTCTGGCAGCCGGCGCGCACCACGTGGGAGCTCGAGCCGCCCGGCTCGGGGTTCTCGGCGATCGCGATCGACGCGGGCGGCCGGCTGGCGCTCGCGACCTACGACGACTTCGGTACCCGGTCGGGAGAGATCTGGCTCGACGACGGCACCGGGCTGCGGGTGATCGGCACGTTCGACGGCATGATCCGCAAGCTGCACTGGTTCGGTGGCAAGCTGTGGGCGGCGGGCTGGACTCAGCTCCACGAGGGCTCGGCCGTGATCCAGGGCCTCGCGGTGTGGGACGGCAGCGCGTGGGCGGCCCCGCCCAGCGGCGCGATGGACGGCTTCGCGTACGAGCTCGTCGAGGACGGCAGCGAGCTCCTGGTCGGCGGTGTGTTCTCGCAGCTCGGCGGCCTCACCACGAGCGCGGTCGCGGCGTTCGACGGCACGACCTGGCGCCCGCTCGACTTCCCCGGCGTCGGGGTCTACGCCCTCGCGCGCGGGCCCGACGGTGAGCTCTATGCCGGCGGCGCGTTCGGCGAATTCGCCGACGGCGCAGGCGGGCTCGCGCGCTGGGACGGCAAGGCGTGGGTCGAGGCGGCCGGCGGGGTCTACAATCGCAGCTTCCCCGGCGTGGTCACCGATCTGGTCGATCACGCCGGATCGCTCTACGTCTCGGGTTGCTTTCGCACCGTGGGCGGCATCGAGGACGCGACCACCGCCATCGTGTCGCGCGACGTCGCGCGGTTCGATGGAGCATGGCACTCGCTCGACGACGATACCAGGGGCGTGTCCGCGCCGTGGCTCGAGCCCCGGCGCTGCGGCGACGAGGGGTTCGATACGGTGTGGGACGTGTCGAAGCAGGCGTTGTTCAGCGCGGGTGACCAGGTGTTGCTCGCCGGATCGTTCTCCGGCATCGCCGGCACCCTCTCGCAGGCGGTGATTGGCTATGACGGCACGGCGTGGCGAGCGCAGGGCACCACCGGCCTCGGCATCGGTGGCTCGATCGATCGGATCGCCGCCTCGGCGACCTGTGACCTGTGGGGCACCGGCCGGATGTCGCATATCGCCGGCGTGGCGACCCGCGCGCACGTCGTCCACTTCACCGGCACCGGCTGGCAGCCGATCGCGGACACCATCCCGAGCGACGCATTCTGCCCCGGATTCGCGGTGTCGCCCGGCGGCGACATCGTGCTCGGCTGCCAGGAGGCCCCACCCGACGGCGACGCGGTCGGCCGGATCTACAAGGTCGCGGGTGACCAGCTGGTCCAGCTCGGTCCCGATCAGCCGCTGATCCAGACCGTGACCTACAGCGCCGACGGCACCCTGTGGATCGCCGGCGGCGCCGCGACCGGATGGGTGGCGCGGCTCGACGGCGACGTGTTCACCACGGTCGAAGCCGGGTTCGACGGCCCGATCCTGCAGCTCGATGTCGCCGGCCCGAGCGACGTCCTCGTGGCCGGCACGTTCACCCACGTCGGCGGCGTCGCGGCGTCGCGGATCGCGCGCTGGAACGGCACCGCGTGGACCGCGCTCGGCACCGGCCTACCCGGAGTACCGACCGCGCTCGCGCGTGACGCCACCACCGTGTACGCCAGCACGGTCGACGAGGGCACCGGCGCCGGCGCGCTCCTGCTCGGTGCGTTCGACGGCACGGCCTGGCGCGAGCTCGCCACGCCGGCCGCCGGACTCACCTCGGTGCCGTACTTCAACTTCAACGCGATCCACGCCATCAACGGCGCGGTGATCGCGGTCGGCACGGCGGAGCTCGACGACAAGTCCGGCCGCGGCGCGCTGGTCTACCGCGCGATCACCGATCGGTTCACGCCGCTCGGCGGCGGCGTTCACGCGATGCTCCTGTCGGGCCTCGCCGTGACCCGCGATGCGGTCTGGGTCGCCGGCTTGATCGCCGAGGCCGGCGCAGCGGGAGCGACCACGCCATCGGTCGGCGTCGCGCGCTACGTGATCGCGCGCTGATCGCAGCTCGGGCTCGGAGTGCTGCCGTCCGCGAGCGCGATACCCTGCCGCGCGATTGGCCCACCGCGTTCCAACGCCGAGCGCTCCCGGCCAGATTGCGTGTCGCCGTGTCGCCGTGTCGCCGGCGCTCGGGCCCGCGTGAACAGAACCAACGACGGGAGTCGTGGATGACGCTGGTGTAGCGGAACCGCGGCGGCCGGAGGAACGGTTGCGCGCGATCGCGACTGAGCGTCTACTCGCGGGGTGGCCAGTCCTTCCACCGCGAGCCCGGTCGATCTGATCAAGGAGCTCGTCGATATCGTCGCGCGGGTCGCGCCACCGGATGCCATGACGTGGCTGACCAGCGAGCTGGTGTTCGATCGCGCGCGCTTCGCCGCCGCGTTCGCTGCGGCGGGCCGGCGGCTCGGACGTGCGCCGATCGGCGAGGTCGCCGCCGCGAAGCTCGCCGCGGCCGGGCTACCGTGGGCGGCCGGAAGTGGTGCCGACGAATGCGGGCGCGCCGCGCTGGTGCTCGCAGCGCTCGGCTCGCTCGACCCTGCCGAGCACGTCCCGCTGGTCCGCGACCTGCTCCGGCGCGGCGAGATCCGCGAGCGCGAGGCGGTCTTGCGCGTGCTCGCCGGCATGCCCGACCCGGCGCGCTTCGTCGAGCTCGCGATCGACGCGTACCGCAGCAATGTGCAATCGGTGTTCGAGGCGCTCGCGCACGATAACGCCTACCCCGCGCGCTACTTCTCCGATCCGGCGTATTTTCAGATGGTCCTCAAGGCGCTGTTCGTCGGCGTGCCGCTCGCGCGCATGATCGGGCTCGCCGAGCGGACCACGCACGAGTTGGTTCGCATGGCCTTGGCCTACGCGAGCGAGCGCCGCGCCGCCGGCCGCCCGGTCCCTGCCGATGTTGCCCTGATCAGGAGCCCCCACCCATGAAGCTATTCGATCCCCACATCCATATGACGTCGCGCACCACCGACGACTACCAGGCGATGGCAGGAGCCGGGATCGCCGTGATCGTCGAGCCCGCGTTCTGGGTCGGTCAGCCGCGTACGCACGTTGGCACGTTCGAGGACTACTTCTTGTCGCTGGTGGGCTGGGAGCGGTTCCGCGCAAGCCAGTTCGGCATCCGCCACTTCTGCACCATCGGGATGAACCCGCGGGAGGCCAACGATCCGGCGCTCGTGGACGGGGTGCTCGCGCTGTTGCCCGGTTATCTCGAGAAGGACGGCGTGGTCGCGGTCGGCGAGATCGGCTACGACGACATGACGCCGGCCGAGGACCGCTGCTTCGCCGCACAGCTCGAGCTGGCACGCGCGCATCAGCTGCCCGCGCTGATCCACCTCCCGCATCGCGACAAGAAGCGTGGCTGTGAGCGCACGATCGCGGTGGTCCGCGAGTCCAGGCTCCCGCCCGAGCTGGTGATCATCGATCACAACACCGAGGAGACATTGCCGCTCGTGCTCGATAGCGGCTGCTGGGCCGGACACTCGATCTATCCACACACCAAGATGGACGAGCCGCGGATGGTCGCCCTGGTGCAGGCTTATGGCGCCGAGCACATCCTGGTCAATAGCGCCGCCGACTGGGGCGTCTCCGATCCGCTCAAGGTGCCGAAGACGCGTGATGCGATGCGCGCCGCCAGCATCGACGAGGCCACGATCGTACAGGTGCTGTGGCGCAACCCGATCGCGTTCTTCGCCCAGAGCAAGCGCTTCGATCCCGCCGAGCTCGAGACGCCACTCGCGATCGATCAACGCCAGCTACACGAGGGTAACTCGGTGCTGCGCGGTCAGACTCCGCGAGTCACCTGATGAGGCGCACGCTGGTCCTCGACGTGGTCGGGCTGACCCCGGAGCTGATCTGCGAGCACACCCCTGCCCTCGCCCAGCTCGCGAAGTCCGGCGCACAGCGGCCGCTCACCACCATCCTGCCCGCGGTGACGTGCAGCGTGCAGTCAACGTTCACCACCGGCATGCCACCGAGCGGCCACGGCTGCGTCGGCAACGGATGGTACTTCCGTGAGCTCGCCGAGATCGGGTTCTGGAAACAGGCCAACCAGCTGGTCACCGGGGACAAGATCTGGGATGCCGCCAAGCGGCGCGACCCCGCGTTCACGTGCGCCAAGCTGTTCTGGTGGTTCAACATGTACTCGACCGCCGACCTCAGCGTGACACCGCGGCCGATGTACCCCGCCGACGGCCGCAAGCTACCCGACACCTACACGCAGCCGCCGTCGCTGCGCGCGCACCTGCAGGACCAGCTCGGCCCGTTCCCGCTGTTCGACTTCTGGGGCCCGCGCGCCGGCATCACGTCGAGCAAGTGGATCACCGCGTGCGCCGTCGACGTGTGGCGCCTGAACCGGCCGACGCTTGCGCTGGTCTACTTGCCCCACCTCGACTACGAGCTGCAGCGCCAGGGTCCGTACGGCCCCGGCGTGCCCGCCGCGCTGCGGGAGATCGACGCGTTATGCGGTGACCTGATCGAGATCGCACGCAAGGACGACGCCCGTGTGATCGTCCTGTCGGAGTACGGCATCGTGCCGGTCACCAGCGCGATCCACATCAACCGCGTGCTCCGCGCGGCGGACCTCATCGCGGTGCGCACCGAGCTCGGTCGCGAACTGCTCGACGCCGGCGCCTGCAAGGCGTTCGCGGTCGCCGATCACCAGGTCGCCCACGTGTACGTTCGCGACCCGGCGGACCTGCCGCGGGTCAAGCAGCTGCTCGAGGTCGTCCCCGGCATCGAGCGCGTGCTCGACGCCTCCGGCAAGCGCATCGCCGGGCTCGACCATCCGCGCGCAGGCGAGCTGGTGTGCGTGAGCGCGCCCGACAAGTGGTTCAGCTACTACTACTGGACCGACGACGACCGCGCCCCCGACTTCGCGCGCACCGTGGAGATCCACCGCAAACCCGGCTACGACCCGGTCGAGCTGTTCCTCGATCCAGCCCTGGTCGCGCCCAGGGCGACGGTCGCGTGGAAGCTCGCGCGCCGCGCGCTTGGCTTCCGCACGTTGCTCGACGTGATCCCGCTCGACACGTCGCTGGTCAAGGGCTCGCATGGCCGGCTCACCGACAAGCCGGAGCACGGCCCGGTCCTGATCTCCAGCGAGCCAGCGCTCGTTCCCGAGGGCGCGATCGCCGCGACCGCGGTCAAGCAGCTCGTGCTCGACCATGTCTTCGACTGACCACAGGTCGGTCCGTCAGGTCCCGGCGATCCGGCGCTGGGCGATCAGCGTCAGCACGAATGCGGCGAGCGCGACCGCGGCCATCGCCGGCCGATCGAGGCGAGCGACGAACAGCGCGTCGAGCAGGCTGATCCCGGCGATCAGGCTCACGACCGCCGCCCGGATCTGGCGGCGCGCGACCAGCACCAGTGCGCGTATCGTCCACACCGCGAGGCCGACGTAGATCGCGGTCGCGAGCGTGCCAACCGGCGTCGCGACCACGAACGGGATGCCGAGGAACGCAAGCGGCCACAGGTTGCCGAGCTCGCGCAGGTTCTCCTGGCGCGCGATGTAAGTGAGCCCGATCAGGTAGGCGAGCAACGCGCCGCAGCCGACCAGCAGCGCGCGATCGATGGTCGCCGAGGCTGCGAGCGCAGCGGTGATGTACACGCCGACCCGGCACAGGCCCATGATCAGCGGCGACAGCTTGGTGTGCTTGTGGCTGACGTCGTAGATCACGATCAGCAGCGCGAGCGCGACGGCCGAGGCGATCGGCCAGCCCCCGGCACCGCGCACGATCGCGAGCCCGGCGACCGCGAGCACACCGAGCGCGAGTTGCAGGAACCCGAGCCCGAACACGGTCGCGGCATCGACTTCGCCGGCCGGGATCGGGCGCTCCGGGCGCTCGACCCGATCGATGTCGCGGTCGAACGCATCGTTCAGGTACATGCCCGCGACGTAGAGCAGCGACATCGCCGCGCACACGATCGCGATCGCGACCATGCCCGGGCGCGCGCCGGAGAGCGCGATCGCCGCGAGGACGTTGCTGGTCACGGTCGGCAGGTTCGACACCCGGCCCAGGCGCAACGCGACCGACAGCGTCATCGACCTAGACACTCCCTCACCCAGGCAAGCTCGCGCGCGATCGCATCGGCGATCGGCTGGTCGCGCAGCTCGGGCGGCAACACGTCCCAGGTGTAGGTCTCGACCTCGAGGTGCGGCGCGAGCGGCGCGCGCGCGTGGCGAGCGAGTAGCTCGGCGAGGAACGCCTGCGTACTGGCGAATGCGCCCAGCTCGGCGCGGAAGATCGGGACATGAAAGTGTACGCGCCACTCATCGGCGTGCGCGCGATCGGCAAGCGCGTCGGGGAGATCGACGTAGCGCACGAGCTGGGCACCGCGGCGCGCGACCACCTGGTGAAGATAGACGTCCTCGGCGTAGCGCGCGAGCGCCACGCGGGCGGGTTCGTCGACCGGCGCCACCTGCAGGCCGGCCGACAGCTGGACCTTGGCGATCGGTACGCGCGCGGCGGCGAGCGCGGCGAGCGCGTCATCGAGCTCCTCGAACTCCACCGCCGCGTGACACGCATCGAGGCACACCCCGAGGTAGCGGCGGTCTGGATCGTGCTCGGCGAAGAACGCCGCCGCCTCGCCGAGGGTCTCGATCGCGCACGCCGGCTCGGGCTCGAGCGCGAGCGTGATGTGCTTGCCGGTGCGCACCTCGAGCGCAGCGAGATAGGCCGTACAGCGGGCCAGGTTGCTCGCGATCTCGGCGTCGGCGGCGCCGCGCGCGCGGAAACACCCGGGCACCGTGCTGATCGAACCGACTATCCCGTCGGGGAGCAGCGCGGCCAGTAGCTCGGCGAGCTGGTTGGTATAGGCGACCCGTGCGGGCTCGCGCCAGTCGGGGCGGTAGACCGCCTCCTTGACCGCCGTGCCGTGGAACCTGCCGTGTGGGAACCCGTTGATCGTGAACACGTAGAGCCCGGCGTCGGCGAGCCAGCGCCGCAGCTCGCCGACGTCGCGAACCAGCTCGGTGGCCGCACGCGCCGACAGCCGCAGCCCGACGCCGAACGGCTGGGCAGGCGCGACCCGCGCCTTGACCGCGACGACATGGCGCTCGAGGTTCGCCCGCACCTCGGCCCAGCTCTCCCCGGGATGGATGTTGGTGCAGTAGGTCAGGTGCGCGCCGTGGAGCTGCACGAGGCCCTCACGCCGCGCGCCGCGGCGCCTCCATCCACTGCAGCGCGCGCCGCAACAGCGCGGGCTGGACATCGCAGCAGTCGACGCCGCGGCCGATCCCGGCGAGGACCGTGATCGTGAGCTCGCCGCCGAGGTGCTCGCGAAACTCGGCGAGACCATCGAGTAAGGCCGGCTCGCGCAACGCGTCGTCCCATACCGGCAACCCGAGTCGCTCGAGTAACCCCACGATCGCAGCCAGCGAGTCCTCGTCGAGCAGCCCGGCCTCGACCGAGTAGCGCGCGTCGAGCACCATGCCGATCGCGACCGCCTCGCCGTGGCGCAGCGCGTGGCCGGTCAGCAACTCGAGCTTGTGCGCCGCCCAGTGACCGAAGTCGAGCGGGCGTGCGTTACCCTGCTCGAACGGATCGCCGCCGCTCGCGATGTGCGCGAGGTGGAGCTCGGCGCAGCGCCGGATCATCGGCTCGACCACGGCGAGATCGAACCGCACGAGCGCGTCGGCGTGGGCGACCAACCACGCGAAGAACGCGGCGTCGCGGACCAGCGCGACCTTGACCGCCTCGGCCATCCCGGCGACCCGATCGCGCATGGCCAGCGTCGTCAGGAACCGGCTGTCGTCGATCACCGCGAACGGTGCCGCGAACGTGCCGAGGAAGTTCTTCGCGCCGAACGCGTTGATGCCATTTTTCACCCCGACGCCGGCGTCGTTCTGCCCGAGCACGGTCGTCGGCATCCGCACCAACCGCACGCCACGGTGCAAGATGGCCGCCGCGTAGCCGACCACGTCGAGCGCCGCGCCACCGCCGATCGCGAGCACGAACGCGTGGCGATCGATGCGCAGCGCCGCGAGCCGGCGGACCAGCTCGTCGAGCACCGCCGCGTCCTTGGCAGCCTCGCCGCCCGGGATCGTCCACGGTGGTGCAGCGAGCTCGACCCGCACCGGATCGCGGTCCGCCCACGCGGTGATCGCCGCGATCAGGCCCGGCCACGACGCCGCGACGCCGGCATCGACGATCACCGCGACTCTGTGCCGCCGCCCGCGCTCGCGCCGCGCGAGCACGTCGGTGAGTACGGTCGCCCCTGGCGCGAACACGTCATGCGCGAACACGACCGGATACTCGAGCACGAGCGACACCTGTTGCAGGAGGGTATCGACCACCAGCCGAGTATCGCCGAAACGGCGCGCGCACACCATCACGCAATTGCTGCGGTGCAGATGCATACAGTGATATCCGCAGGCGGCCGGCAATACAGGACGGCGGAATGCGTTATGTCGAACCGGAGGCCACGCATGACGCATTTCAGCGAGAGCTCAGAGTCGTTATCGACATATGCGGGTATGTGGGATTGTCGCCGAGGCACCATGTAAGGCTGAAGACGATAAATATCTTGTCTCTCTAAGGTACGGTGTAAGGCTGAAGACGATAAATATCTTGTCGCTGTTGTCCCGGACTGCCTGGTCAATGTTCCCTACGGCGAGGCTCCGCATTGCCCCCCCTACACGTGGAAACGGCTCGACGACGACCTCGCGGACAGCGTCTCGCAACAGACGCGCCTTCCAGTGCAGACTCGCCACAATGACGCGCACTGTCATATGCGTAACGAACCTTCTCCCTCCGGGAGCGTGACGTTCGACGGTACCGCGATCAAGTTGTTGTCGGGCGTCGAGCCGAAATCGGCTCGATGCGGCGTGCCGAGCCGTGCGGCACAGTCTCGGTGTCGCTGGTATCACTCGGCATTGCCTTCGATCCTCGGCCACTCCCGCCACCGATCGTGTCCAGCGACGTGATGAATTCTCCGGCGCCTTGCTGTTTCTTACGGGAATGTGCGCGTCGCGACCTCCGCGATGCCTCACGACTTTGCCGTTGACCTTCTGATTACCATCGCATACGTGTTGCGTAGTGCCCGCGCGATCGCGCGCGCCCCCATCCAACGATGGTGATGGGCACTGACAACTGTCGCAAGGAGGTCCCGATGAAAGGCAACCGTAGCGTTTGCGCGGCCTGTGCACTGTTGGCCGCATGCGCGACCGAAGCAGCGGATCCGCAGGCCGAACACGTCAGTCTCGGCGGCCCGGATCAGAACACCGTCGAGCGCCACCACGGCGCCGGCCACCACGACGACTTTCGCGTCCTCGTGTTCACCCGGACTGCCGGTGAGCGGCACGCATCGATCGGCGCCGGCGCGCGCGCGATCGAGGCCCTCGGCCATGACCACGGCTTCGGCGTCGATGTCAGCGCCGATGCATCGAAGTTCACCGACCGTAGCCTGCGCCGCTATCGCGCCGTCGTGTTCCTGAATACCACCGGTGACATCCTGGACGACGATCAGCAGGCCGCGTTCGAGCGCTACATGCGAGGTGGCGGCGGCTTCGTCGGCGTTCACGCGGCGGTCGAGACCGAACCCGGATGGTCATTCTACACCAGCCTGCTCGGCACCGCCGCGGTTGCGACGTCCGAGATCACGTCGGCGACGGTCAAAGTCGCCGACCGGGTCCACCCGTCATCGAGCGCGTTGCCGGAGTACTGGACGCGCACCGACCAGTGGTACGACTTCGGCAGCAACGTCCGCGGCGTGTCCCACGTGCTGGCGACGGTCGACGAGACCACGTACACCGGCGGCAGGATGGGCTTCGACCATCCAATCGCCTGGTGCAAGGACTTCCAGGGTGGACGCTCCTGGTACACCGCCGGCGGGCACACCAGTCAGAGCTACGCGGACCGCACATTCCTGCGCCACCTCCTCGGCGGCATCCAGTGGGCTGCCGGAAGCGCGGCGGGGGATTGCGGCGCGACCGTCCTTGCCAATTACCAGATGACGGTCATCGCCAGTAATCCGGAGAACCTGGGCGAGCCGATCGGCTTCGCGGTGCTGCCCGACGGCCGCGTGCTCCAGACGGTTCGCACCGGTGACCTGAGGCTGCACGATCCAGCGGCAGGGACCTCCACGGTGATCAACACCATTCCCGTCTACACCAATAGTGAGGACGGTCTATACGGACCTGCGATCGACCGCCAGTTCGCGACCAATCGATGGGTCTATCTCTATTATGCGCCGCCGCTCGACACCCCGGCCGGCAACGCGCCGGTCACCAGCCCCGACCCGAATGCCTGGGATCCATTCCAGGGCTACTTCCAGCTGTCGCGGTTCAAGCTGGTCGAGAGCCCGACCCCTCACCTCGACCTGGCGACCGAGCAGCAGATCCTCCGCGTCCCCGTGGTGCGCGGCACCTGCTGCCACGTGGCCGGCGAGATCCGGTTCGACTCCAAGGGAAACCTCTGGCTCGTCACGGGCGACGATACCAATGCCGGCGGGTCCGACGGCTTCACGCCGATCAACGACATGGCGCCGCCGGAGTCGCCCGTGTACCAGAATCCAGCGTACGACGCCCGGCGCTCGGCGGGCAACACGAACGACCTGCGCGGGAAGCTGCTCCGCATCCGGGTGCACGACGACGGGAGCTACTCGATACCGCCCGGCAACCTGTTCCGGCCGGGGACACCCAAGACGCGGCCCGAGATCTACGCGATGGGGCTGCGCAACCCGTTCCGGCTGAATCTCGACGGCGATGATGTCCCCTACGTCACCGACTACTCGCCCGACTCGCGCGTCCCGAGCCCAACGCGCGGACCCGAGGGGACGGGCCGCATGATGGTGGTCCGCGAGCCGGCCAATTACGGCTGGCCGTTCTGTGCCCAGCCGTTCCTGCCGTACTTCGACTTCGACTTCGCGACCGGCACCCCGGGCGCGCTGTTCGACTGCGCTGCTCCGGTCAACGATTCGCGTCACAACACCGGCCTGCGGGTGCTGCCTCCGGTGCACACGACGGACCTCTGGTACACGTACAACCCGCTCACGCCCTGTCCCGAGGCGTACCTGAGTGATCCGCCCAAGCCGTGTCCGGACCTGTTTCCCGAGCTCGCGACCGGCGGCGTCGCTGGCGTCGGCCCTCACGGCGCCGCCCCCTATCACTACGATCCGGGTCTCGACTCGCCGACCAAGTTCCCCGCCTATTACGACAAGGCGATCTTCTTCGGCGAGTTCACCCGCGACTACCTGAAGGAGATCCGGCTGGACTCCCGCGGCAAGATCTTCAAGATCAACTCGGTCCTCAATTGCGGCGAGCTGCCGCAGCCGTTCCTGTGCGACAACCCGATGGACCAGATGTGGGGGCCCGATGGGAACTTCTATCTCCTCACCTACGGCGACGGCTTCTTCCGGCCAAACCCCGACGCCAAGCTGGTCAAGTTCTCGTACGTGAGGGGGCTGCGGGCTCCCACGGCGGTGGTCGCGGTGACCCCGACCTCGGGGCAAGCGCCGCTGACCGTGGAGTTCTCGAGCGAGGGCTCGAACGACCCGGACCCGGGCGACTCGTTCACGTTCGCCTGGGACTTCAACGGCGACGGCGTGACCGATTCGATGGAGGCCGACCCGACCTTCACGTACACGACCAATGGCGTCTTCGTGGCCCGGCTGACCGTGACCGACTCCGGCGGGCGGACTGGCACGGCCACGCGGACTATCACCGTCGGGAATACCGCGCCGACGGTCGTGGTCACCGTGCCGACCCGGGGCGGGTTCTTCCAGTGGGGTGATCGTATCCCCTGGACGGTGGCGGTCAGCGATCCCGAGGATACGGTGATCGACTGCACGCGCGTCGCCGCCACGTTCGTGCTCGGCCACGATAGCCACGGTCACGCCAGCGAGACGCAGACCGGCTGCTCGGGCGTATTCCAGACCGATGCCAGCGACGCGACGCACGCAGGTGGCTTCCTGTTCGGCGCGGTCAGCGCATCCTATACCGACAGCGGCGGACTGAGCTCGATCGACCAGACGGTGATCCAGCAGATGCGTCAGCAGGCGGAGGTGCTCCCGACGCAGGGGACCACGACCGAGTTCTCCGCGGATACCAGCGGGGTCCAGGTGGTCAGCATCGACCCGGGCGACTGGATCTCGCTGGACCCGGTCAACTTCACGAACTTGAACGCGATCACGTTCCGCGTCTCGGGCGGAGCCGCAGCGACGGTCGGCACCCCACGAGCGATCATCGAGCTCCGCCTCGATGCTCCGGACGGAACGCTCGTCACGGCCGCCACCGTCAACGACACCGGGGGCGCCACCACGTTTGCCAGCCAGACCACGCCGATCACGGCCCCCGACGGGACTCACCGGCTGTATCTCGTATTCCAGTCGGTCCCAGGCGGCCCAACAACCAATCTGTTCAGCCTGAACTGGTTCGAGCTGGTCGGCCGCGGAATCGCCGAATGACCGGCGAGTCCGGATCTCGAAAGCATTCAAGAGGAGGACCTGAGATGACGAACAAGCACACCTTCAGCCGGCGAGGCTTCATCCACGCGACCGCTGCAGCGGCCGCCGCGACGACGATCACCTCGGGCGGCGGCATGTTGCGGCGCGTGGCGTTCGCCCACGGTGACCGCGAGCGGCTGCTGCCGCGCAACCGCCTGGGCATCCAGCTGTTCACTCTTCGCGACCAGGTCGCGAACGTCGGCTTCGACGCGGTGTTCCGCGAGCTGGCTCGACAGGGCTACGCCGAGGTCGAGTTCGCCGGGTATACCCAGGGTGCGGCGCTCCCGCCGATCACCGTGCGGGACATCCGCCGACTGCTCGATCGATATGGGCTCCGCGGGATCGGGAGCCACATCGCGCTCACCCAGTTCCGCGACAACCTCACACAGGTGCTGGACGACGCCCAGACCCTGGGACTGACCAATGTCGGCACCGCCAACGCGCCCGACGCCTTGTTCCCGCCCGAACAGCAGAACACGCCCGATGCCTACCGGCGCGCCGCCGAGCTATTCAATCAGTTCGGGGCGGCTGCGAAGGCCCGAGGCATCAGATTCTACCAGCATAACCATGCTGGTGAGTTCGCGATCGTCAACGGCACCCGCCTGTGGGACGTCGTCATCGCCGAGACCGATCCTGCCCTGGTGTCGTTCGAGATCGATATCTACTGGGCCTATGTCGGTCAATTCCTGTTCGGCGGGTTCGACCCGATCGCGTACGTCAAGGCCCAGCCCCGTCGGTTTCCGCTGTATCACGTCAAGGACGGGGTGCGGAGCTCGAGCACGAACGGCTACAACTTCGTCGATGTCGGAGATGGCGTCCACGACTTCCGCAGGTTCTTCGAGACCGTCGGCGTGCCCGGCCACCACTATATCGTCGAGCGCGACGACGCGCCGTCCAACCCGGCCGGATCATTCAGCACCGCCGCGCGCAGCCTCGCGTACCTGCGAAGCCTGCGGCCCTGCCAGGGCGACGACAGCCGCGATCGGGATCGCGACTGGGACGACCGGGGTGACTGACTCCACACACCTGCTCAGCCGCCGGCCGGTGTCGTCGGTGGTAAGCCCATGGCAGCACGCACCGCGCGAAACGCCGGGGTCCACGCGCCACCGCGTTCCCGTACGATCAACGTGTGCTCGTCGGTCGTCGACGCGGTGCCCCCCGAGGACGCCGCGAGCACATCGACCATCACGAGCACGGGCTTGCCCTGGCGTGGCACCACATCCCAGTGCGACCGCACGGTGAGCTGGTGGCGCTCGGCCGACGCGCGGACGCGGTCACGCTCCAGCGCGGCGCTGCAGACGACGATGCGCCCGCCGCGAGCCAGCCGGGGCGCCGCGGCCGCCAGATAGTCTTCCACCCCGCCGTGCAGCTCGAAGCGACACGGCGTGATCTGCGGCAGCGGAGATTCGGTGCCGGTGCCGCGCGGAAAGTACGGCGGAGTCCCCGTGATCAGGTCGAACCGAGCATCGCCGATGGCGCGGCCAAGCTCGGTCGCTCCGCGCAGATCGCGTAGATCGCCGTCGACGATGCGGCACCGGTCGGCGACGCCGTTGTACGCGATCGAGCGCCGCCCCATGCCGGCGCGATCGGGCTGCAGCTCGATGCCGGTGACGTCGGCGCCCGGGATCTTCCACGCCACCATCAGCAACACGCTGCCCAGCCCGCAGCCGAGATCGAGCGCGCGAACGTTGCCCTGACCGAGCTCGTGGTGCGCTTCGTGCTCTTCGGGCGCGCCGCGGCGCTCGGCGGCACCCACCGCGACCCACGCGGTGACCAGGTCATCGAGGCTCCAGCGGTGGCCGCGCTGGTGCTGAAACAACCGCCAGTCGCCGCTGAGGAAACACAGATCCTCGTTGGTCTGCGGCGAGAGCTCCGGGCGTCCCTGCGGTCCTGCCGGCGCGGGCCCGGGCGCGCGCCAGCCCGCCGGGCGCCGCGCCACGCGCACGATGCCGACCGGAGCGCGCGCGGTCATGCGCTACGCCGCCGCTCGCGTCACGAGCCTGGACACGCACTCGCGCAGCGCCTGCGAGCCCACCGGCTTCTGCAGCTGCGGATTGCCGGCGGCGTCGAGCATCGCCTGGGTCTGCGCGTTGAACACGCCGCCGGTCAAGAAGATCATCCGCATCGCCTGATCGGGCGCGAGGCTCTGGAGGCGGTCGAACAGCTCGATGCCCGTCATGTTGGGCATCATCACGTCGGTCACGATCGCATCGAACCGCTTGCCGGCGGTGATGTGCTCGATCGCCTCGGCGCCGCACGACGCCAGCGTGACCTCGTGATCCGAGCGCAGGATCCGCCGGATCGCCTGCGCAACGCGCGCGTCGTCGTCAACGATCATCACGCGGTGGCGCGGCGGGGGCGGCGCGTCGGGCTCGGCGACCGGAGCGAGCGCGGGAACGACGTCGAGCTGCGCTGGCGGCAGCACGACCCGCACGATGCTGCCGCGGACCCGCGCGTTCTCGATCGTGATCTGGCCGCCGAGCCCGGTCACGATGCCGTGGCAGATCGACAGCCCGAGGCCGGTGCCTTCGCCGACCGCCTTGGTCGTGAAGAACGGATCGAACGCGCGCTTCTGGATCTCGGGCGGCATCCCGGTCCCGGTGTCCTCGATCTCGATGACCGCGCGGCCCTGGTCGTCCGTACGGGTCCGCACGGTGATCCGGTTGTCGTCGGTGCGGCCCGCCGGGATCGCGTGCGCCGCGTTGATCAACAGGTTGATCAGCACCTGCGCGAGCCGGCCCTCATCGGCGAGCACCAGCGGCGTCGGGCCGAGCTCGCGGATGACCACCGCCCGGTGCTTGAGCTCGTTGCCGGTCAGCCGGATCGCCGAGTCGATGACGTCGAGCAGCCCCAGCGGCACGCGCTTCTCCTCCTCGGAGCGGCTGAAGCTGCGCAGCCCGCGCACGATCCGGCGGACGCGTTCGGCGCCTTCCCGCGCGTCGTCGATCGCGGCCTTGCGCTCGGCGTGCGACGCCGACCGGCCGGGTTGCTCCGCCTCGAGCGACTGCGCGACGACCTCGAGATTGGCAGTCACGTAGGCCAGTGGATTGTTGATCTCGTGCGCGATGCCGGCGGCGAGGGTGCCCAGGCTCACCATCCGATCCGACAGCAGCAGCTTGGCGCGCAGCCGGTGGCGCTCGGTGACGTCGCGACCGCTCACCACCGTGACCGGCCCATCGCCGAGATCGATCCGGCGGCCGGACAGCTCACAGTTGCGCCAGGTGCCGTCGCCGGCGCCGAGCCGGAGCTCGACCACCTGCGGTGTGCCGCTCGGGGCATCGCGCAGCAGGCCCGCCGCCAGCGGCTGGTCGTCGGGATGCAGCCGATCGTCAAGGCTATCGCCGCGCCACGAGTCAGCCGCCCCGCCCGGTCCCAGCAGCTCGCGCGCGGCCTCGTTCAAGTAGATCAACTTGGTGCCGCGATACACCAGCACCAGGTCTGGCATCGACTCGATCAGGTCGCGAAAGCTGGCATCGGACTGCTGGTGAAGCTGTTGCGCCCGACGCCGCCACAACACGGTGACGAAGCCAGCCAGGGTCGCGAGGATCGCCACCCCGGCGATCACCATGAACCATCGGGTCTGCCACCACGCCGGCAGGATCGCGAGCTGCAGCGCGGACGGCGGCCCCCACGCGCCGGCGCCGGTCCGGGCACGGACCTCGAGTTGATAGCCGCCGGGCGGCAGCGCCGGGTAGCGCGCCTCGCGCAGCTGGGTCGCGCTCCACTCGCGCTCGATCGGCGACAGCCGAACCTGAAACGCGACCCGCCGCGGATCGAGGAAGCTGTCGGCCGCGAAGCTCACATCGATCGAGTTGACGTCGTGCGGCGCCTCGACACGCCCCGCCCGCGTGTCGAGCGGCCGGCCCCCGAGGCTACCGCGGAGCAGCGTCGTGCGCGGCGCCGCAGGTGGACCTGCGTAGTACTGGGCGCGCAGGTGCGACGCGCCGTTGCTCGCGCCGAGCCAGACCGAGCCATCGAGATCCTCGAAGAACGCCCGCGCCGACGAGTCGTTGCCGGCCAGGCCATCGGTCTCGTCGAAGTGGTCGATGCCGGCCGAGGTCACGACGTCGACGCCATCGCCGGTGCCGAGCCACAACCGCCGCTCGCGATCCTCGCCGAGGAAGTAGATCCGGCCGGACGTCAATCCGTCGGCCAGCCCGATGTCGTGCAGCTCGGCGAGCGTGCTCCCGTCGGACCGAAAGCACGTCACGCCGTCGACGTCGGTGAACGACACGCAGATCCGGCCGTCCTGGCGCCGGATCACGTGGCGCACCGCGGTCGCGCGAAGCCCGGCGGCTTTGTCGAACACCTTCCAGGTTTCGGCCCGGCTACTGCTATCGAGCACCGCGAGCCCGGTGTCGCTGGCGGCCCACAGCTGGTCACCGACGACGAGGAGCGAGATGTAGTCGGTGTTGTTGTTGCTCCCGGGCACATGGACGCGCTCGGCGGAGCCGGGTACGCCGCGGGGCAACCGGAACAGCCCTGCGTTGGTGCCGATCCACAAGTCTCCGTTCGGCATGAACGCCAGCGCGAGCACCTGCCGATCGGGGATGCGCGGCCCTGCCAGATCGAGGATGCGAAGATGACCGTCCGGATCGAGGTATTGCAGATCGGGCGTGCCGCCACCGAAGAACACCTCGCCTTGCGTCGTGAACACGAACGCGCGCGCGCTCACGCCCTCGGTCAGCGGCACGCATTCCCAGCGGCCTTCGATCACGCGCGCCAGGCACTCGCCGATGCCCCCCCACAGCACGCCATCGCGATCGCGCGCGAGGCTCCACACCACGTCGCCCGACGGCATGCTGCCAGGGGTGTGGCGCGTGATCAGGCCGCGGCCCTTCCATTGCACCAGGCCGATCGCGCCGAGCCACACCGTGCCTTCGCGATCGACGAACATCGCGCGCACCTCGCGGGACGGTAGACCGATCGACTCGTCGATCAGCCGCCAGGCACCGTTGCGGCGGTAGGCGATGCCTTGATTGCTGCCGACCAGCACGTCGCCCCATGGGCTGAGCGCCATCCCGCACATGATGCCGCTGTGATCCGATCCCAGGGGCAAGCCGTCGCTCAGGTCGTCGACCTGCGCAGCGCCGCGCCGCAGGGTCCACAGGTGGTGCACCGATCGGATCCACAGCGTGCCAGCGCCGTCGCGCAGCACCGAGTCGATCCGCTCGCGACCGAGGCCGACCTCGGCGCCGAGCCGATGCCATCGACCGTCGCCAGTGCTGACCTGCAAGCTCGACTCGTCGCCGACCACGACGCCTTCGGCATCCGACCAGATCCCGCGTGCCGCGAGGTCTGGAAATCCCGGCGCGGGCACGAAGGGGCCCTGGCCGCGGCGCACGAACAGCCCGGTGTCGGTGCCGGCCCACAGCGTACCGGGCCCCGATGCCAGCGACCGCACCCACACCACTGGCAAGCCTTCGGCCCCTGCGGTGGTGAACCGGGTGCCGTTCCAGCAGACCAGGCCGGCACCGGTGGCCGCGCACACCGCACCGTCGGGCGCCACCGCCAGCATCCGCACGGCCATCGCAGGGAGCCCATCGCGGACCGTGTAGTGGGTGAACTGCTGGCCGTCGTAGCGGTAGACGCCATCGTCCGTCGCGACCCACAAGAGGCCGCTGCCGTCCTGGACCATGCTGACCACGATCAGGTTGCGCAGGCCGTCGGCCGGGCCAAACGAACGGAACCGGATCTGACCGTGCGGCACGTCGTCGGGCGCGATGCTGATCGGCGCGACCTGGGCCGCCGTGGCCGCGCCGATCTGCGCGACGGCAGGCCGGGCGAGCGCAAGCGCTCCCAGCGCTGGGACGGCGACGAGAAGGCGCCTGACGAATCGACGAGCTATCGGAACAAACATCGTAATGCACACAGCGCGATGCGCGGGCGCGCCATTCTACAGGATACCCGGCGCTACGGGAGTGCGCACCGCCGCTGCTGTACGTCGCCGTGGTCGCGTTACAGACCGTGCGTCGATCGACACACTCCCGGTCGGAGCGAACGTTGACCTCTTCGCGTCCGGGTTTGGTAGTCCGCGTCACCGCGCCGTGTTCGCGGTGAGCGCTGACACCACGGTGCTGTACACAACGGCGAGATCCCGCCACTGCGCGATCCCGGCGTGAAACGCCAACGATGTCACACGTCGCGACGCATCGCCCCGGCCAGCCAAGCGTCCCCCCGCTCCCAGCCGTTCACCCTCCGCCGCTACGCGAGCGCGAGGCTGATCCGCTCGAGCGAAGCCTGGCGCTCGGCGAGATCCGGAACCAGCGTCGATAGCATGAGCTCCTGCGCGCCGGCCTCGCGGGCGGTGGCGAGCAAGCGCTCCGCGACGTGGGCCGGTCCGCCGATCACAGCGCCGAGGAAGAATTCGTCAGCGATCGCCTGCTCGTCGTCGGAGAACTGGTAGGCGCGCGCCTCTTCGGGCGAGACGATCGGGCCGCGGCGGCCGGTGCGGTTCTTGACCACCGCGACGCGGATCGGACCGGCCATGTGGCGGGCGTGGTCGTCGTCCGAGCCGCACACGGCCGTGACCGCGAGCATCGCGTAGGGCTCGGCCAGCGCGGCCGAGGGGCGGAAGCTGCGACGGTAGTGAGCGATCGCGTCCTGGGCGTGACGCATCGCGAAGTGCCCCGCGAATGCGTACGGCACGCCGAGCTGCGCGGCGATCGCGGCGCCCGCGAGCGTGGAGCCGAGCATCCAGATCGAGCCGAGGCGCGCGTCGGACGGCATCGGCGTGATCGCGCGAAACGGATGCTTCTCGGGGAACTCGCCGCGCTCGAACGCGATCAGCTCGGCGAGCAGGTGGTTGACGTCAGGGTCGTCGGAGCGGCGGAGCGCAGCGGCGGTGACCTGATCGGTGCCCGGCGCGCGGCCGAGCCCGAGGTCGATCCGGCCCGGGTGGAGCGCCTCGAGCGTACGGAAGATCTCGACGACGCGCAGCGGCGTGTGGTTGGGGATCATGATCCCACCGGCGCCGACCCGGATCCGCTCGGTGACCGCAGCGATGTGCGCGATCATGACCTCGGGCGCCGAGGTCGCGATGCTCGCCATGTTGTGATGCTCGGCGACCCAGTAGCGCGTGTAGCCGAGGCGATCGGCGGTCCGGGCGAGCGCCACCGAATCGCGGATCGCCTGGCTCGGCGAGATGCCGGCGCCCACCGGCGACAGGTCCAGAACCGACAGCGGCAACTTCATGATCCAGCTTGGCGCGCCCGGCCGAGTGCGTCGACCCGGTGGCGCCAGGTTTGTCGGGCGACGGGCGCGCGGCGCGCAGCGATCCCCTCGACCGGACCATCGACCGCGGTCACACCGTTCGTGTGTAGACTGCGGGCATGACCTACCAGACGTTGCTCGTCGAGCACCAGAACGGAATCGTCACGCTCACGATCAACCGGCCCGACAAGCTCAACGCGCTGTCGGAGCTGGTGCTGAGCGAGCTCAAGGATCTGCTGACCGAGCTGGCGGCCACGTCGAGCGGGATCCGCGGCATGGTGGTGACCGGCGCCGGCGACCGCGCGTTCATCGCGGGCGCGGACATCGCGCGGATGGGAGAGATGACGCCCGAGGAGGGCGCGGCGTTCAGCCAGCTCGGCCAGGCGGTGCCGCGGCTGCTCGAGGCGCTGCCGTTTCCGGTCATCGCCTGCGTCCATGGCTATGCGCTGGGCGGCGGCTGCGAGATGGCGATGGGATGCGACTACATCTTTGCCACCGAGACTGCCGTGTTTGGCCAGCCCGAGGTGAGCCTGGGGTTGATCCCCGGGTTTGGCGGCTGCGTGCGCCTGCTGCGACTGGTCGGGCCCGGGCGCGCCAAGGAGATCATCTATACCGGCCGCAACGTCAAGGCCGACGAGGCGCTGCGCATCGGCCTCGTCAATCGCGTGTTCGCGACCAAGCAGGACATGATGGCCGGCGCCCTCGAGTCGTTGGGGCTCGTGGCGACCAAGTCGCCGGTCGCGGTGTCGGTGTGCAAGCAGATCATCAACGAGCTCGAGGGCAAGACCACGAGCGAGCAGATGCGGGTCGAGAACGCCGGGTTCTACCGGGTGTTCGGCAGCGAGGACAAGCGCGAGGGCACCGCCGCATTCCTGGCCAAGCGCAAGCCGACGTTTCCCGGCAAGTAACAATGCCGCCTGGGTCGAGCCCCCATACGCTCGATCCGCCGTGGCCTGAGACCTCGCCGATGGACGAAGAACGAGCCGGAGCCAACCGATCGGGGCGGAGGAACTGCACGACGCTGCCCGGATCTACGGGACGGCCGCCACCGAGGCCGCCTGGCGACGGGCCGCGCGGGGCAAGACCGTCGGCGAGATCGAGCAACTCGTGGTCGATCATCGTCCCGGCGATAATCCCGATGATCCGGTGGATCCCGAGGTCCGGACGCGCACGGTCCGCTTCGAGCTGTCACCGGAGACGTTCACGGCGCTGCGCCAGGCCCACCAGCTGCTCAACGACGAGTATGGCAGCCAGCTATCCGACGATGAGCTGATCGCGGCGCTGGCAGCCGCCGTCCTCGATGGTGCACCGCCGATGGAGCCCACCGGTCGCGCGAAGCATCAGATCGCCGTGATCGTGTGCGAGCGCTGCGGCCAGGGTTGGCAGGAGGGCGCCGGCGCGAAGCTCGCCATCAGCCCAGCCGCGCTCGAGCGCGCAAGCTGCGACGCCCAGCACATCGGATCGATCGACGGTCGTGTTCCCGAGCGCGCTCACCAGGATGTTCCGCCGAGCGTCGTACGGCTGGTGTGGCGTCGCGACGGCGGGCGCTGCCGGTTCCGGGCTGCCGTTCGACCCGAGCGCTCGAGATTCACCATCTGGTCCATCGTGCCGACGGCGGCACGAACGATGTTATGAATCTGATACTAACGTGCTCATCATGTCATCTCGCACACCATCGTGGCGTACTGACGATCACCGGTACCGCGGATGAGATCGTAGTCCATCGCCGCGCAGAAACGCACGCCGTGTCGGCGACCGGCGCCCGCGTGGGCGCGCCCGTGAACGCCCATGCGGACGTACTCGCGATCCCGGCAGGCGGCGCCCATGTGGGCGCACCCGTACAGGCCCACGCCGGTGTGCCCGCGATCCCGGTAACCGGCGCCCACGCGGGCGCGCGTGACCACGCCGACGAGGCCAGCAAGCTCGACGTCGCGATCCTTTGCACACAGGCGAAAGCTGCGCTGATCGGGCTCGGCTGGAAGCCGGCGATTGCCGCCGCCGCCGTCAGCGCCGCCGCCGCCGACCTCGGTGCGGCCGGTGCGAGAGGAACGCTCGAGCAATGGATCCGGGCGGCGCTGCGCTGGTGTCCGCGGCCGTTGGCGTGAGGGGCATCGTTCCGAAACTGCCGCGGTGCCGTTGGATCCTCGACGAGAAGCCCTGACCTGTGTATGGCTGCGCTCAGTGAACGTCGGACGCTGCCACGAGCGCTGCATGATCCCCCGGACCCAGACCCGCTCCGGGCAGACGTCGCGTCACGCGTCGGAATTCCGATTCTTGTCGAGGACTTGTCGCCTATCTGATCGGCATTGTAACTAATTCCTCGGCGGCATCGTCGCTCGGTACCAATCGTGTACATCAGCCACACCAGCCACACGGGAATGGGACCACTCCCGTGTGGAGGAACGCTGGCTTACAGGTCGAATGTAACTTTTCAATAGGCCAATAGCGGGGCCCCTCGAACACGAGCTCACACTACGAGTTCACCTCGCCGCAGGGCATGTACGTCATGCTCGCGTCGTAAAATTTCCGCATCTCGCAGTTGGGGCGAGATCGTGGAGGCTTCCATGCGTCGAGTGGCAACGTGCGTGGTGACCGCGACGACGATAGGGCCTCGATGACGCGCTGGATGCGTCCACCGGAGCTCGATCGCGCCCGTCGGGACGATGCCTTCGACCCGGTCGCCGAGGGCAAGCTCCTCAATCTGTCGGAGGAGTTGTCGCTCGAGATCTGGAGGCGCGTCGTTCACAACGCCACCGACAGCGAAGGTCGATGCGACACGGAACAGGCATGCACGCAGTTCCGATCGGTGGCCCTGCTCCTCCGGTACCGCGGCGGACGCTTGCGACCCGAGGTCG